>WLWD01000116.1_pt1 | contig 516751 bp, 387 predicted proteins | sample 6712731 | NCBI WGS metagenome assembly WLWD01 (sample SAMN12718690, study PRJNA576275) | sponge metagenome | isolation source: marine sponge | host: Mycale hentscheli | place: New Zealand: South Island, Marlborough, Capsize Point | collected 2014-11-01 | reverse complement strand
CACAGCAATTACTTGCAAGACTAGTGATCGAAGATATTATGTGTACACTCACACATGACCCTTCTTACAAGATATAAGAAGTGTAGAGGTTTGATCACTTGGTAGTTACTTCGTAAGATCACTGCTGCTAAAAGTTTCAGTATGATACTTTTTCACGCAGGATCTTGAGAAGATCACATCTATCATTGTAATAATAATTAATAATGTATAAGTAAGATGTGTTGATTTTTATCAATAACCAATGGTTTTACAAATTAGACCTTATCATAATGGTGTAGCAAAATGGAACTGGAATGAACAAAAGAAAGAAACAAACAAAAAACAATGACAACAACAACAAAATTAAACAAGTAAAGATAATCACTAGGAGGGACTGAAATACCATTTTAAATGTTAAGATTAACTAATCTGAAGTAGTTTCTGATTCATTGGCATCATCCGTCATGTGCCTTCCAGCATCCCTACACTTTTGGCTCAATGTAGCCATCAACTTGCGGTGGTCATGATCTTTATATCGCTTTTGAACACAATCTGTAAAGAAACTATTAAATTACTTATTGAGTTGATGTACTAAAAACATACCAAATAGTAATTGCACACGTTGCGGGGAGAGTGGCGGTTTATTCGATTTGACCGATTCAATGACAACAGAGCGAGCTTGTTCCTCTTTGGAAAATAGAACATCCAATAGGCTCCGACCATAAGCACTGGGATTTCTGGCAGGAATGTGCAGCAGATTTACCCCGTCATGCTGTCAAGGTAATAGAAAAATATATGTTTAATAATTTAAAAACAATTGTAAAACTTTAATGGGAGAGTGCAATGGATTTTGTTTTGTTTTTCTGTTTAACATGTAGATTATAGTGTCCAAAAGTCATACAAAAATTTTTGAGATTTTTCCTGTCATAGTTTCTTCAATATTTGAGCTTAAAGAGTTTGCCCTATTTTATTTCCTTCCTGCTTCCTGAAATCTTACTTCCTAAAACGGGTGTACTGGTTTGTGTGATGTCATGAAGAGAACACCTGCTCTGGTCAGTAGTCTAAAGCTATAGGAAACTATACAACTTGTCAGCTGTTCTGGTCTGATATGGCCAAAAACTAACTTGATACAGTAATTGTCCAATAACACACACTAAACTAATATCAATTTTTGTAAATACTTTTGTTATTATTTATAGACGAAAACAAAAAAACAAAAAAACAGTAGACCCTCAGTTATCCGAACCCCGTTTATCCGAACTCGCTAATCCGAACACCAGTATGTTTGTGTGTGTTTTTTTTTTGGGGGGGGGGATTATAATGCTATTCATTGGAATTTTGCTGTGCATTAAATAGATAAGAGATTAAGATCTCATTCAAAATGACTTATTTCGAATATCCGAACATTTCTAATATCCTAACAACCCTCAGTCCTGAGGTGTTCGGGATAATTGAGAGTCTGCTGTAATTAATGAAATAGAACATGTAATTACATTTTCAACTTAGCTCTAAATACTACCACTAGCCAAGATTTTTTAAATAAATATCTTGTATGCTATCTAAATAAAACCAATATGAAAAATTTAAAAAAAATTAATATGTATTCTGTTGGTATAATGACGACAAAAGTGAATTGTTAACTAATTACTGCTATTATAAAACCGAAGCTATCATTAAGTCTTAAAATATTGTACTTATTATATGGGAACAGTACAATTGTTATTCTTACCATGAACCTCTGATTGCTAGAATCACTTTTCTTGTTTTCACCCAGTATCTCTCTCATTACATGGAGTAAATCAGCATTTGTTGGTTGACTAGTGGATGGAGTGGGACTAGTGGATGGAGTGGGACTAACCTTCAACAAACACTGTGCTAAATTTCATGCTTTGGTCCACTCTGTCACAATATTGCATCAAAAGTACAATTTCCCACTGGACTACTAATGGTATAAAGTAATATTGTATAGCTAAATTGATTGTAAGTACCATATAAAATTCATAGAGCTCAAGAGAAGGAAGACGTCAGCAACTGGTGAAGTTGATGATTCTATTACTCAAGCTAAGCAAACTGTAAGTTGAATGATGTGTTTGTGTGTTGTTGTTTTTTAACTGACAAATATACTTGTAGTTTGATGAAGTGCCAGCACCTGAAAAACATATTGAGATACATAGTAGTCCCACTCCATCCACTAGTCCCACTCCATCCACTAGTCCCACTCCATCCACTAGTCCCACTCCATCCACTATGTACAGCAATATTAGAAGGGGTGCCATCCAGATATAAATTCCTTTACAAAAATATGTCTTACAAGAAACTTTGGTCAATATAATCGGCGATACCCGCGAATTTTTTATTTGCGCGCCCAATACAATTATTATAGCGAAAATAAAAAACGGCGATATTACAGGCAGCTAGACTATTTAATAGAACTAGCTACCCTGATAGCTAGCCAGGTGTAGCAAGTTTCAGAGAATTTATTTCAGTAGAATAAAACCATAATATTTCGGCTTGTGGAGCCTTCTAGTGGTTACTGAACTGAATGAGGGTGACTGAACAAGGAACTTTGTATAAACAGATGATACAGAACATGAGATCATTGTGTGGTGGGGCACAGCCCCTGGGAATGTTAATTGGTGTTGGACAATTTCTGTGACATGCGAGTTGTACTTGGGAGGTGTGAAGGTGTAGTCATAATTGAATTAGTGGCAGCCATACTTGGGAGGTGTGAAGGTGTAATCATAATTGAATTAGTGGTAGTCATTCTGGAGGGGCCACTAATTCAATTATGACTACACCTTCACACCTCCCAAGTATGACTGCTCAAAATTTCACACTTAAAAAAAAATTGTTTTAATTAAACAATTTTTTTGGCACCCCTTCTGATACTCTTATATGTGCCAAACCGAACCTGCATACCAAATTTCATGCTTTGGTCCACTCTGTCACAATAATTTTTCTTATCTGCTGGACTGGAGGATTCAGTATTACTAGATGTAACAGTAACTGACCACGACTTGGCTTAGTGGTGTGCCATCATCTTTGGATAATGTAATATCAACCTTAAATTTCTTGTTGGTTTGGTTGCATCTCACAGTAATCTTCCCTAGAGTCAGGGAAATAAAAAATAAAAAAAATTAGAAACTCAATTTTATGACTAGAACTAAGGAGAAAATAAGAGGAAAAGTGAATCAAATGAATATATTTTTTTAAGTAAAGAGTAACTGATGTACACTGAAAATCTGACTTACTATTCATTGTAGCAAGAAAGTGCTCACTTGATAAATCTAACCGACCTCCTCTCCTCTTTCTCTTGCCTCCAGTTAGGGTGGATTCTTTCTCATTATCTGACTCGATTTCTTCTATCTCCTCAATGGTAGACATTAGTTACTTCAGTTACTTGGAAGTAAAGCTATTCTGTTGAAAAATTTGCTATCTCTATAGTTTTGGGGGGAGGAGGGTGGCAGCTGCTTAACATACATGTGCTTTTTTACAATATTTCTCCATGTTGTAGTTCCCTACAAAAAATATGTTTAAAATAATGGAGCACCACTTCCCAAAACTACTTGGTGGAGACTACATAAAGAGTAAGGCTATAAGTGTCCAAGCAGATATTAAGCTGCTCTCCAAGTTTTATCGCCGTAGCTTTAGCCATTCCCGCTATATATCACCTAACCGTTCCCTTCGTTAGGCTTATTTAATACAATTTTAAGAACTAAATCGATCTTTTTGCGACGTCTACGCATGCCACGTTGAGCCCGATTTTCCCATAGACGGTCACATATATTGATTGAAGAGAATGCTGAGGAAAAGTTGGAAGATAATATGTTTGAACCTCTATATGAGGGGGCAAACATTAGCATAAGTGGAGCATATTGTGCAATAATGGCGTTTAAAAGAGCTTGCTGTCTCCCGTTCACCACAATAGCCAAATTACTAAAACTTCTTCAATTAGTTTGTCCAGCCAATAATCACTTACCGACATCTGCATAAATTTAAGAAATTTTTTGGTCAATATTCATCTGAATGTACTGCACACTACCATTGCCATGTATGTCACACCGAGTATTTACCTGATCAAACAGAGTGTACTAATTGTGTAAATGCCAAACAAGATACCCTAATTGTCATTAACCTTAAGAAAGCAATCACAAGAGTACTCAAAAGTAAGTGTTATAAACTTAATGCTTTGCTAATGTTTATACTTTCTGCACTTTTTTGTGCAGGAAATTGTAAAGATCTTATTATAAGCCCAGAAAATCAAAGGACACTATTTTGGCAGATATACATGATGGAAAAAGAGGGAAAGATATATCACATCATGGTATCATATTTAACACAGATGGCATTTCTCCCTTCAAGTCTTCAGTGGTTACTGTATGGCCCTTATTAATGGCATTAACTATTTTACCCCCCTCAATACGCATGAATAAGGATAATATAATAACACTAGCAGTTTGGTCAGGAGAATTCAAACCTCCAATGTCTGTTTTGCTCAAGCCCCTTGTTTCATTATTTGAAGACTTACAAAATGATGGTATAGTATTAAGAACATCCAATAATACAAAACTTGTGCACTTTGTCCCAGCATTTGGTTTATTCGATTAAGTTGCAAAAGCCCAAGTATTGAAAATGAACCAGTTTAATGGTGTCAATGGATGCCCAACATGTCTTAATCCGGGAGTAAGAACTGTATCTCAGTATTATCCACCAGATGACACTTATGATCTCCGTACTAATGAGTCAGTTGTAAAAAATGCAGAAGATGCTGAAAAAAGTAAGACTGTAGTTCAGGGAATTAAAGGAAAGTCTCCATTAACTGGACTTGTTAATCTAGTCAGTGACATACCTATTGATTACATGCACTGTGTCTTAGAAGGTGTAACCAAGTGGCTTTTGGAAAGGTGGTTAAATTATTGCAACCATGCATCTCCTTTCTATATTGGAATTTAGGTGAAGCAGATAGATAAAGATCTACTGTGTCAAAGGCCACCACATGACTTTGCAAGGGCACCCAGAAGCCTTGAAAACATAGAAAGCACTGGAAGGCAAATGAATTACGAAACTGGCTCCTTTATTACTCACTTCCACTACTTGAAAATAAACTAACACCACTGTATTTGCACCATTTTTCTTTATTAGTTTGTGCGATTCACATTCTTCTGCGTTCTGAGCTAACAGAGATTCAAATAAAAGCAGCAGAAACGATGCTAACAGATTTCTACGTTATGCTACCTGAGCTGTACGGAATCAATGGTTGTACGTTAAATGCGCACTGTTTGACCCACTTGGCTCACTGTGTTAGACTCTGGGGTCCCTTGTGGACACAGTCACTATTCGGCTTTGAAAGTATGAATGGTCATATAGTTAGTATGCTGCACTCTAAAAGAAAGTTAGCTGAGCAATTAATCTTTTCTATTGATGTAGCACACACAGTGGGAATGCTTTCCGACCAACTAGCTAAAGTGGAGAATGTTGACAAAATGGAATTCCTTTCACAAAAACAGAGCAACATGACAAACATCAGCACTGGAGTATACTCCATTGGTCCACTGAGTAAAGTCAGCCTTAGTGAGGATGAACAGAGTGCAATTGCTACCGTAACACGTATTAGTCTAGCAAAGGCAACTATTTTTTAAAAACTTTATCACAGTACAATAATACAAGCATTTAATGATAAAGGGAAGAGGAATAGTTCAATTTGCTGTTTTATTTCTAATGGACGTAAAAAGTATGGCCAAGTACAAACATTTACTTTGACTCCTCCTTTAGCTCTAATCAAACCATATCAAAAAAACTCAATCATCTTACTTAAACAGTATCAGATATTCAGCACGATCAAAGTTACAAGATTATGCCAGAGCGGATTTATTGAGTTCTTTCGTCATTCAAGTTGAAAATGATTTGAAGCCCACTTGTGCAATTCCACTTTCGAATATTATAAATAAATGTGTCTTAGTATCATGCCAAAACTCAAGTTATTCATACATTATTAATATTCCCAACAATTATGAACACCACTAATGCTTTCCACGCTACATTATTTCTATATCACTGACATGTGTACTGTGAGGTTTAATTGCTTTAATTATTTTCAATTTGTACAATCTTGAAAAGTCTTCATGCATGGATAGATTCTAAAAAATTTGCCCAGGTCTATTATTGTAAGTAGTACAACTGTTTGTTCATGTTGAGGCAATATATATTGCTGTTCCAAGTACAGATTACACAGATATAGCTCTAAATTATGTAAAAAAAATTTTATAGTTTTTGCTTCAGTACTTCATTACACAAGATTTACTATTGCTCTCTTACTATGGTCTCTAAATGCCCTCCCTAATATGTCTTAATAATAAAAATTCACCTTAATCACAATTTATGCTGTAGCTAGATAAATCTAGATTTTTTCAGAACTTGCAGTCTTTGTGTACAGTATGTGTTTGTGTAAATGACTACAAACATTAATCGTGTAAATACTATGGCAAATTTAACCAGGCCAATGTCCATTATATTTTTTTATACTTAATTTTAACAGATTCTGCCTAACCCAAAAGTAATGGATTGTAAATGTAGACATATAAACTACCCTAATAATATTTTCACAGAGATAATCAAGAACTTTGTTTACTTATAAGTAATTATAAGATATATTTTACCTCAAACATTTATAGAATGTTACAAGATCTATTTATGTAGCAATTCCTGTAAGAAAATCGAAGATCTTGCTCGTACTATTTTGACAAGAATATGCGAGATAAATCTTAACCTAAAAATAAGCAAGATCATTCAATATCATGCACGATTTATCTTGCAGTAAGAACTTACAAGAATAAACTGGCATATCATAGCAAATAACCTTCCCGAGATCTTTAAGGATCTTGCTAGTTAAACTTACAATAATGTTCAAGAAGTATATCACAACTTAAATTTAAGCAAGATCTTGAACTATCTTGCATTTATAGGATGTTACAAGATCAGTCCTATGTAGTAATTCCTGTAAGAAAATTGAAGATCTTGCTTGTATGATTTTGACAAGAAAGTTCGAGATTAATCTTAACTTAAAAATAAACAAGATCATGCAATATCATGCAAGATTGATCTTGTAGTTAAAGAATAAGAACTCACAAGAATAAACTTGATTAAAATACTTGTAAGATCTTGAGTGATCTTGCAAAATCATGCACACAAGAAAGTATAGGACGCATCTTGAAAAGGTACTTGATCTTGCTAGATCTTGTATGGAATTTTTACTTGGGTATACAATTTTGTGTGTGCGTGTGTGTGTATGTGTGTGTGTGTGTGTGTGTGTGTGTGTGTGTGTGTGTGTGTGGAGACAGTGTACTTGAAAAAGCCATAGTCAATTGCCAACTCTGACATTATGGCAATGAATCAGCCATTCACTGCAAGAGCACTAGTTACCACAATCACGATTATATAATAAATACCTAACCAAATAAGCATACTGTAAGACCAGTGGGTGATAGCTGATAACAATACAAATTAAGTTATGAATTGGCTACTGGCTCTTGTGATCAAAAGTGTAGCCAATCCATGCATCACAAGTTCCCTATGAAATAGTCAACCAAATAATCATCTAGTACCTTTACAGCCAAGTGAAGAGCTGTGTATTGGTGCAGTGTGGTGGAGATGTCCACATTAGCTCCACCCACCACCACCAGCACCTCCAGCAGTGCCAACCTGTGACGGAGCTTCCTGGTGACCAGGTAATGTAGAGCAGCATAGTCTTTGTCTACTTGGTCCACATCACCAGTGAACAGCTCCTTCTTCAAAATTACTCGTAGTTTCTAAGACGCCATTATTAGAGGTCTTAAGATATTAGCTAGTATAACTAACTCTAGTGACTATCCTTTACCTGCTCTGTCAAAGAAGGGTCTGTGCAATATTCCAACAAAGATCGCTTCTTGTTTCCAAATAGTGAGAAGTCAGTGAAGTTCTCTTCATCAAATGGATCCTCTATTTCTGGCCTGCCACTCTGAACTCTCTCTATGCCATCTTGAATATTACTGGTTTCTTCATTACCATCTGTAGGCCTCTCATTTCTATCATTGCCTGTCACCTGCAGGAGAAAAGACAGATATGGCCTTCGTTAAATTGATGCTGTCTTGGCATGACAGCAATACGTCCAGCAAGTTAACACAATGGCAGACACTAATTAACAATACTCATACATTCTCTCACATTGGTATTTCATGTTCGGGCAACGGTTCAGTTCGTGCATTGGGTTACATACTGCAACAGGTACCTTATGTGTCCAGCTTATGAAAAAATGTATGCTTGTGTTCAGGACCATTAATTTTCAGTTGTTAACACTCACGAATATGATTAGCTCAAGGCTAATTGCACCTATTGCTCATCTATGTGGTCACATTAATCACCTAGTGATCGTTTCATCCTTTATTTTTAAGAGTTACGGATTTCCCAAACTTTATAGCTACTTCACGTTTACTATTCTGTGTCCTTTAGTTATCGTTTCTAGACTGTATACTAATGTATACCTTATACGTTTGAATAGCTATTTGTGGAGGTATATATATATGTGCTGATTGCAGGTCTATCTTCACAATTTAACCACAACGCTTATCTACTACAACCTCCACTGAACGAAGTAATCTGATTAATAGTCACAAATATTCTTCACAACTAGCTGGTAAGCTAGGGCTGTTGTATGTTACCTCACAATTCTGGTGGATTGGTCCTCCGGCATCTTCCGCACCTGCAGCCTCAGTCCACTCACTGTCGTCCATTTAACAACGTAACGTAAACGTGTGTGTCCGAGATTAAAGGACTGAGGGTGTGGCTGGTTTGCTCAAACGGCCTACGCAGTTTATCAGCACTCGTCTTACTAACCACTCTGACTAGTGGCTATTTCAATCAAACTTGAGGGGGCGGCTACCAGGAGTCGTTTCTCGCAAGCCAGATCCCCCCTCCCCCAACTTCGCCTGAATTCTTCCCGGCTGCATAATATCGGACTACGTTATGTGCAGAACGGCTGACCCTCACCTTTGACCTCAGAGCGCAGGCCGATCAAATGAACTTTGAACCTTAAGCACATTCGCATGCGCATGTGGCTGACTATCTCTGCGCGGCTGACCATCTCTGCGGGGCTGACCATCTCTGCGGGGCTGACCGTCTCTGCGGGACTGACCATCTCTGGGTGGCTGAACATTGCTGCGGGGCTGACCATTACTGCGGGGCTGACCATTTGTGTGTCGACAGACCCACCCCAAGCAGCACCTCAATCATGCTAGTACATTGGAAAAATAGCTGTAGGTACACATCAATATTTTGTAACTGTAGTTTTATAATTATAATACTTGTTCACAACAATCAAAGGATGTGGCTTCAATTTTGGGCGTGACTGCTTATTCTAAAAGTTGAAGTAAATGTTATACTGGTGACACATATTCTTAAGTCGACAGACTACAACTCCATAAAGTGAATGGAGCAAAGTACATGATTGTGTATGTATCTAGTAGCGACAGTGAGAGCAACATACAAGTACATTTCCTGCGTCCATGCATCTCACTCGCCTCCTCCTCCCCTCCCCCACCCCAATTTGTTCATAGAAATGTTTCTCCAATGTGTTAGAGTAAATGGTAGCATGTATTACTAGTTAATACAACTTAAGTACGATCGACGTGATGACTCAAGGCAGCACTAAGAGGTCACTAACTGAAGAAACCTTGAGTACTATGTTAGTCAACTTTATTCTGAAAATGCAGTCTGCTTGTAAGCTAGTATAACATTCCCAATGCCATTGACAAAATACTGATGAACTATTCCACAAAAATAAAATACTGTAAATTTCCAGTATGAAGAAGCTCTTAAAGAGTTGGATTATGACAGTGTCAGTGATAAGTTTAGTTGTCCTCAATGTTCCAGTAGATTTTCCTTCAAACAAGGATTGAATCGTCATTGGAAACGTATCCATGGCAATTCCTTGGACACTCTTGCATCTCAAACCTGTAACAAAGAAGGGAAAGTAATTACATGTTACCAAAGGTCCAGCGCTCCTTTCAGGAACACAATGCTGTTTTCACTACAGTACAGTACAGTACAGCACTTGATGTTACACTGCTCATCTCTACTTGATAAAGGTCTCAATAATAACCATTAAATAGGAATGCTTAATTAGAAAACTAAATATACATTATGAATGTAAGAAGGAAAAAAAAAAGCAAGAAAGTACCTCTTACTAACATGAATGAAAGAGGAGACCACAGTGGCACTTTATATACTACACACATGTACATGTGTAAGTGTATACAATATATGAGTTTGTACATGAGGAAACAGGTGTGACGAGCCCCACAACAAAAACTGTAATTTGTACAGACATAGCAGCAAAAGCTCTACAATTTACTCAAGGGATGATACAATAATTTGTAATAATTGAAACTATCATTTCTCAATGATTTTACATGCCACAGTTGTTCATGTATGTGCATGTGATACAGAGAGTACCAGTACTTATGATTGCAACATTGTGCTCATATCTATCAGGATCCTGTACAAATGGCATCAAAATGTTGGATGGCTTCACTAATCTTGGCTCTAATTACAAAAATGGGGTGTTGCTTGCCAGTCAGAAAGTATTCAGATGGACTCCTTTTGTTACAAACAATGCAAAAGTAGTAAATTTAAGAGCAATGCAACCGTGGTGTAGGAAGATGATTCGGTATGGGTGGGCTCTAAGTAGTCTCGCGGGAAAAGGGTCTGGTAGACTGACATTGAGCAGTTTGTTCTTGCTTAGTCAGCAAGTGGTTAACTGTGGTTCAATTAGTGTGGGTGTAAATCGTTAAATATTTTCAGACGCGTGAATTGGGGAGGGGGGGAGCTGGGCCATTTTAACCAAAAAATATATAACAATTATAAGGGCGGGGTAAATAAAACAATTAAGTGGCATATATAATACAAGTATAGAGTATTGAGACAAGATTGTTATAATAAGATAAATAAACTGAGGTGGAACACATCACTGATGATGAAGAATCCGCGAACATTCTCATTAGAGAGATTCAAAGAGAAGATTGCAATCCTATCTGATATACAATACACAAGGTGTTGTGGATCCTTCTAAAGATCAGGTCCTACTTGCAATACAAACTAAATCCCAACTACAAACGTATCAGCAATACTTACACACAGTAGTCTGTATTGAATTTACATTCAAAATAACTAAAATGTATATATGATTTTAAATGAATAACGCTTATAACGCTGGTGATTGATGAATACGAAGAACATAAGTTAATATTAACACACGAAATCGTTACTATTATTATTAGCCCTCAGTGTGCATGTACAAGAGGGACTATCCAGCAAGTTGAGGACTTGATCCCAGCGTAGTCTATTGACACGCACTACACCAAGCAGAAATAGAGTAACTGCAGTGAAGACCCACTAGCGGGTATGGTAGCGTCAGAGTTCCAGTAAGAACAGTCAATGACAGTGTTCTGGGTGATAAATATAAACAAAAAATGGAACATCGACAATGCACGACGATCGACGGTACACGAAAATAAGAACAAATAAGCATGCATGAATACTAATGATGAAATAAAATGTAATGTTATAGTTGTTCTGGAAGTCAGAGAAAACATGAAAGTTTGAGAAAACATGAAGCTGTTGGCTTCACATAGGGTACTAACTGTTGTGGAAAAGGTCCCCCTATCGTCACGTCGTAATCATGTGAGCAAATAATTTCTTGCAGTTTGAGATAATCCTGAGAATTTAACAGAGAGCGAAAAAAAGATAGATTGTAAAATATTCCACTAAATTTTTCTAAGCAGTACAAAACATCAGAACCATCTTTACATAAGTACTTTGAAGAATACTACATATGTTACACTTGTAATACATGTAACTAAACTATTGGTCGCTCAATGTAATACACGTACATTACATGTTATTTCACAAAAATGGGCAATGTGCTACAGGAAGATTGGCCTTTCTGATATAGATACAAGACATGTTTGCAGTAACATTTTTAACACATGGTGGAATTCTAATATTAAATTAATTTGCTTCCATCAGCTCAAAGAATACACAGGCAGCGCTGAGAATACATAGGCGGTGAGCCAGAGAATACATAGGCAGTGAGCCTGAATGAGCCTGAGAATACTAGGCAGTGAGCCTGAGAATACTAGGCAGTGAGCCTGAGAATACCTAGCCAGTGAGCCTGAGAATGAATACATAGGCAGTGAGCCTGAGAATACCTAGCCAGTGAGCCTGAGAATACCTAGCCAGTGAGCCTGAGAATGAATACATAGGCAGTGAGCCTGAGAATACCTAGCCAGTGAGCCTGAGAATACCTAGCCAGTGAGCCTGAATACATAGGCAGTGAGCCTGAGAATACATAGGCAGTGAGCCTGAGAATACATAGGCAGTGAGCCTGAGAATACATAGGCAGTGAGCCTGAGAATACATAGGCAGTGAGCCTGAGAATACTAGGCAGCAATGAGCCTGAGAATACCAGGCAGTGAGCCTGAGAATACATAGGCGGTGAGCCAGAGAATACATAGGCAGTGAGCCTGAGAATACTAGGCAATGAGCCTGAGAATACTAGGCAGTGAGCCTGAGAATACTAGGCAGTGAGCCTGAGAATGAATACATAGGCAATGAGCCTGAGAATACATAGGCAATGAGCCTGAGAATACTAGGCAGTGAGCCTGAGAATACTAGGCAGTGAGCCTGAGAATGAATACATAGGCAGTGAGCCTGAGAATACATAGGCAGTGAGCCTGAGAATACATAGATGGTGAGTCTAAGAATACATAGGCAGTGAGCCTGAGAATAGATAGGCAGTGAGCCTGAGAATACATAGATGGTGAGCCTGAGACTACATAGGTGGTGAGCCTGAGAATAGATAGGCAGTGAACCTGAGAATACATAGATGGTGAGCCTGAGACTACGTAGGCAGTGAGCCTGAGAATACATAGGCGGTGAGCCTGAGAATACATAGATGGTGAGCCTGAGAATAGATAGGCAGTGAGCCTGAGAATACATAGGCAGTGAACCTGAGAATACATAGGCAGTGAGCCTGAGAATACATAGGCGGTGAGCCTGAGAATACATAGGCGGTGAGCCTGAGAATAGATAGGCAGTGAGCCTGAGAATACATAGGCAGTGAGCCTGAGAATAGATAGGCAGTGAACCTGAGAATACATAGGCGGTGAGCCTGAGAATACATAGGCAGTGAGCCTGAGAATACATAGGCGGTGAGCCTGAGAATACATAGGCAGTGAGCCTGAGAATACATAGGCAATGAGCCTGAGAATACATAGGCGGTGAGCCTGAGAATACATAGGCGGTGAGCCTGAGAATACATAGGCGGTGAGCCTGAGAATACATAGGCGGTGAACCTGAGAATACATAGGCAATGAGCCTGAGAATACATAGGCGGTGAGCCTGAGAATACATAGGCGGTGAACCTGAGAATACATAGGCAATGAGCCTGAGAATACATAGGCGGTGAACCTGAGAATACATAGGCAATGAGCCTGAGAATACATAGGCGGTGAGCCTGAGAATACATAGGCGGTGAGCCTGAGAATACATAGGCAGTGAGCCTGAGAATACATAGGCGGTGAGCCTGAGAATACATAGGCAGTGAGCCTGAGAATACATAGGCGGTGAGCCTGAGAATACATAGGCGGTGAGCCTGAGAATACATAGGCAGTGAACCTGAGAATAGATAGGCAGTGAGCCTGAGAATACATAGGCAGTGAGCCTGAGAATACCTAAGGAGCAAGCTTAAGAAAACATAGGCAGCAAGCCTGATAATGTATGCAAGAATAGATAGGCCCTGGGCGTCAGTGCAAGATTAGGTAGGCAAGTCTGATAGTGCAAGATTGGATGGCAGTGAGTCTGAGAGTGCACAGATAGAGTATGACAATGTGCAACTAGACTGGCTGCAAGTCTGAGTGTGAGGATGGGTAAGAACAAGAACAAGACTCAAGCATGATAATACACCAGTGGTGAGTCTGGCTGTGGCAAGGCAGCACACGAGTGCGAGATAGGCGGCGAACCTGATAGTTGGAACTAGATATCCGGGTGTGGGACTAGATAGGTGGCTAGTTTGAGTACGAGAATACATAGGCAGTGAGCCCGAGAGTGCACGAATACATTGGTGAGCTAGAGAGCAAGACTGCCTTAATAGCATTGGGTGTGAAAACAGATAGACAGTAACTTGAGTGTGAGAATAGATAGAGAGTGAGCCTGATAGTGTGAGAATAGATGGCAGTGAGTCAGATAGTGTGAGAATAGGTAGGCGGTGAGTCTGCTGGTGTGAGAATAGACAAGCAGCAAGCCTGAGTGAGAGTGAGAATAGACAGGCAGCGAGCCTGAGTGAGAGTGAGAATAGATAGAGTGAAGGGCAGCGTCCCCTGCATAAACACTTTCAAAGGGGCCCCAGACAGACCACCACACCTTTATTTGGTGGAAATCTAACTACATATATGTACTAGAACCGCCTACCCATGCTCTATATAATGCCACACTGGCAATAGTGTAGTGTGGCTTATGAGTCCCAAGACACAGCACTACAGTTCATTCTCTAATCTCTCTCATTATATAACCACTATTTGCTCCGCCTCCCTTCTCATATAACACTCTCATGTCAGCATAAATAATATCAATTACAGCATGCAACCTGACTGATTCAGGAGTTTCCAAGCTTTCGAGAATACTGATCACTTTGACAGAGCCAATCTTGGCAATACGGCCATTACTAAATACTGCACATAGTTACTAACATGCAATGGACAATGATGATCATAAATTTTTGCATGAAGGTTCGAATAAGAAGAGTGGGAGCCGGCAATGCACCCCACACCTGTAACGAAGGTCTACGCCTGATCATAACAAGGGTTGGCAGCATGATTTCGTGATTTAGAGATTGCAACTGTTGGGTAGAGTAACAGCATTAGAACAGAGTCCAACTCTTAACATAACTGTACTAGATAGCAAGGCAAATGGACCGGCAGCATGCCCATGTATTATCAAGCCATAGAACTCCTATTTTCAGCTGAGTGCATCAATGAAGGCCATCCACCACTGATTGATAATTTAGATCCTATTAATCCAACCTGACCTACAGAAAGCTAATTACATAGAGTACAGTAGTGTATATCTCCAGCCCCATACTATTTAAATAATACCACCACTGATGAGCAGCCATCCTTAGAGAGCTAATAGTTCCGGGTGAACCAGCCATTCTGGCAAGGAAGTAACCGGTAGCTACTAGGCTTAGGCTACAAGCACTGAGAACAGTGGCTATCAGGACTAACGTACTTGTGCCCGGATGCCATTGCTCCACATGTGACACACTCCACACGTGATCGCTTAGCCGAATGGTCGCAGTATTTGCAGGTCCTCTGCCGACCTTTACCTGGGCTCGAGTGATGTGATGGTGGGCTTAATTAGTGTGGGTAAAACCACTAAGATAATAGCAAATTTTTCTCGTTCTAACAGCCAATAATTATTTCAGCCGAGAATGACTGAATAACCACTAAGATATTTCATGGCACATGAATTATTCAACTCAGTCAGCCATATAGAAATACAACACACACAAAAAGTTAGAGCAGTCTTACATCACAGGATATACCACCTTATTATGTCATCTATTGTTTGTGGTTTTCCCAATTAGTGAGGGGAACTGAACAAACTACTTAATGTCAGCCTACCCGCCGCATAGCAGTAGGTAAAGGGTCCAATAAAGCGAGATTTAATATGACGTGATCAAAACAGATCCTAAAGCCTGTCAGGAATAAATAATGTGCTTATAAACTACAAGCCAGAGACACAGATGGATAAAATTTGAAAAATTGTTCAGATGTGCCCACACTTGACTGCCATTGCAGGGCTACTCTAAAAGGTTCTAAAAGAACTAAAACGTTCCGCAGACTGGAATATTTTTAGAGATGTTCCAACTGAGGGAAACCAAGCATTTTACTTGGTACAGCTACAGCTGGTAATTTAGTGATATGAAACTCATAACAACTAAATGACAAAACTGACTAACAGAACAGAACTTGTTATCGTACATATAGACTCATTGCTATGTAGAATACATGGAGGCATGGCCTCCTAACTAGAACTGAACTAGACACAGCTGATGCCAATGCCACTGAAGGTCATAGATTACACAAAATAAAGTTAGCTGAAATAATAGACATCTTCCAACAGAACAGTCACAGGATCATGTGTTAATGTTACTGCATTAGTCACTCCTTGACTGCAATAGTGTTCCCCAGGAATTAAATCGGCAATTTTTGGGAGGCACAAATTCACTTAGGGGGAAATCACAGGTTATATTGCATAAGATCAGCCTTCAGAAACTTGCCAGAGTACGGACTAGCATTCAGATCACTAAGATTATCAACATCTTGCGATAGTACTGGTCTCATATACAGTGACATCTGATTACATTACTTGACATACATACTTACATGTATATTTATTGACACAAACACACACACTTGTGTCCTAGGTGACCACAACAAGCTAGCCAGAGCCACTAATTGCTGTGAGTGTTGGTGATACCTTCTAGCAATGTAGACCTATTGGAATCAATACTTCCTTATTACAAACACACTCTAGAGAACACTCACCTTGCCATCACTTCAGCAATGTCAGGTAACTCTATGATCAAATGTTGACACTTCTTGAGCCATCATTCACAGCTAGTCTAAGTCAGAGACATCGAAAGCAGCTTCACCCACTCCATCCCACTACAAGGAAAAGCAATAGAAAAACAAAACACACAGAAGTGAATAAATGCAATCATGAATTCAACTTATACTCTGCAAGCTAATCTCGCCAAGAAATTGTTAGGAACAGTTTATCAAACTCTAGCTGAGGAGAGGTATAGTCTCTTGAAAATATTCACTAACACGGCGGTTCTGGATCTCTAGATTGGAGTCAGTTGTAACACAACAAGAGGTAGAGGCATGCATGAACACATACTGTAGTATAATGCAGAAATAGAACGGTCAAGAAAGTGTGGTAAAAAACCACAACAACATTAATTTTAGAGGTTAGTGACAGGGAAGAAACGTCAGCTCTATATATTATAGAAGAAACATTCCTACACAGGAAATTAGTTGCACACACAGGCATACACTACTAATGAATGACAAGATTCAGTTTTGATCAATACTCATTCACTGATTAAAAATTTAGGTATCACAAGTTGTTACGACCAAGGATGAAGTGATGGTAAAATAACTTAATTATAAATATTACATAAAGATTCATTATTACTACATAAAAATATACAGCTTCATACTAAAATATATTTAAATTTCTGTAGTATCTGTTGAATAATAGTTCAAATGTTTCGGCTCCATGTAGCCTTCATCAGTGACTTTTTAAAAGTGATAAAATAAAATACATTTCTCTTCCCATCATATTTTAATGTATAAAGTAAGGCTATAGAAAAAACCCAACTTTATACAGGTAAATAAAGTGGTTTCAACACAGAATAGTATGACATTCACTTCTAACATTCAAACCTTCTCTTGCTTGCTGCTCTCACACTCCTAGCACTCTTTCTATCATTACAGATTCATCACCTCTTCCTACTAATACCTGTATTAGGTAGACATCTATTGCTACTGGACTTAGTACTGCTTGATTATACTGGCTTCCCTGAGGCTCCATCATTACTTTCTACAGTTCTAACCCTAAGGAAAACGGCTGCACAGGTAGCTAACTATCTGTCCTTACTTTCTTCTTCTCTAACATGGCTAAATTCGCCAGAAGCTTTTAATAGCCTCAAAGGTTGTAAAACAAGAAGCCGTAAACTCCTGATCGAATGGTACAAAAAATTGGTAAAGGTTACATAGCAAAAGAAAGTTTTAGCCATTGTCAGAATGAGCAGTCTTTAGACGTCTTTTGATTACCGTATGCCACATATAGCTTTAATATTGTATTTTTTATGATTCTTTAAAGTGATCGACTTCCGTGGCTGCATTAATCCGGCCGCAATTGTTTTTGTTCCCCATTTAACTTCAATAAATCCACCTGATTGATATGAATTCTCACTTCAAATAAATGCTTCGCCCAGACATCTTGAGAACTAATGTGGAGTTGTTGGCTGCAGCTACTTATTACAAATTTCTATATACATAGTGAAGGCCTACTATAAAAGACATCAGCTGTGTTCAGATATCGATATAGAAGCCGTTGACTTCCATCCCATCATATTCATACTTGATTATTAAAGTTCAAACCACTAGTCATACCTAAATGTTTTTATTAATCAAACATTTAGGCTGCTATTAAAAAACAACAACATTGAACTTTAATAATCAAGTATGTTTATGTATACCTAGTCAAACAAATATTATCCAAGAAATCCCATCATATTGAACTGCTGCACACTAACCACTATCAATACGATAAATATATCTCTGGCCAACTCTTAGACACACTTCTGAGGATCTCATGACCCATACTGATTGTAGACAAGTTCAACACCCTATCATCCCTAACATCATTAGGGCTATTCCGGCTTGTCACCCAAGGGGGAGGTAAGTTAGACAATGTGAATGGGGGGGGGGCAATCGACATTAAAGTTAATCATGCAATACACCTTATAAGATGTAATTCTGTGTCAAGACTTAGATAAAAAATTTCCCCCCACTCTTTTTTTTTGTATTATTTATTTTTCCTACTTAGCCTTACACCTTAGCCACTGTCATCATGTATACCACTGTTAATTAAAAATTGCCAGTACACTAATGGGAAAAAACAACAACACAATCTCACTAAAGTACTAGGGAGGTGGGGGGGGGGGGCATTTCATTAGTTACAGTGGCCGAGTGTTTACTGCCACTCCTGACGATGATATGGAACATGTATATGATGAAAACCAAAATGAAACAGGTTTTGAGTTTGTTCTCTCAGACTATTCCTTGTCAGATGGCGTATTGTCACAACAATTTCTAAATCTAATAGTACGGCACGTAAATTGCCCATCAAAAATGTGTGGGAAAATCACTCTTCAATTGAAGTCGCACAGAGAAAGTGAAATAGTGCGTAACTAAGTGAAATAGCACGTAACTAAGTGAAATAGCACAGCAACTAAGTGGAAACTAAGTGAAATACCACAGTAGCTAAGTGAAATAATACGGATAAGTGTGCGTGCATGCAGTATTAACCTTGGAAATGTACAGTTGGAGAGATTCTAGTTGGAGACAATGTCATTCTAGTTGGAGACAATGTCATTCTGTACCACAGAAGCTCTACCCATATTAGACGGAACATTTTCAACATTTTAAGAGGAGCCATAGGTTGAAACCGAAATTCCAGAGGAATCTAATCCTGAAATACAAAGATAGTGAGTGACTGATACAGTGTAGCTACAAGTGCAAATGATTAAAAAAGAAGAAGATGGCCTACTATTAGCGAGTGATAGCACGGGTAACCTGTACTTTTGAGATCAACAGCACTCGTAAAGCAATTGAAATAGTACTCGGCGAGTGCTATTTCAATTGCTTTACGAGTGCTATTGATCCCTAATAGCACTGTTACCCGTGCTATTACTCATACTATAATAATATAAAATTGTATTCGATAACTCACACTTTCAGCAATGAATTGGCAGCAGAAATGATTAGTTCAGACAGTTACATGCTTTACAAGTTTGGCAGGGAGAGGTGTTTAAAGAAAACTCTGTTTTTTTGTTGTCATGTCAAATAATTTGCAAAACTCCTAAATACAATTCATTAGCTATCTATTAAACACTACACATCACAGTATTTAGTACACTTACTTGTTGTCGCATAGCATAAGTGAATTCCTGCCGTTGCAGTCCTCTTCTCCTTTATCATCACTCACAGGTAGCACAAATGCAGCCTAGCCCACGAGCAACCAACCTAACGAACCACCTCCTAATCAATCTTGCAGGGTCACCAAGGACAACTTTCCACAAAGGTCGAAGAGGTGACAGCTAGCAACAAGAGCGCGCGCAAAGACATCGCGTGAAGTCAAAGGTGAGGGTCAGCCGTTCTGCACATAACGTCTTTCGTTCACAATGAGTCGGATGCCCCAGCCTAGGCCTGGTTATCGCCATAGTGAAGAGGATCTGGATGCCTGCACTTCACTTACGAGGCCCTGGGAGCCGCTACGAGAAACTTCAACCAATATCCTGTTTCCCAAGGTGGCTGTAAGTTAGGAGAAGGTGGATTTGGTCCAGTGTACAGAGGTAAACTAAAGTTCACAGATGTGGCTATCAAGATGCTGAGGCACACGCCTAAAGTGAGTGTACAGGAAGATCTGATTTCATCACTGCTACTGTAACAGTTATACTGATTGTTTTAATGTTTTAAGGTCGGTTTACTAAATTTTTGTATTCTCTCCTTTTGGTCTATGCCCATCACTCTATGTTTGAGCTACAACAGCTTATGGGCAACATTTGTATTATAAAGAAGGATCAATGGAATGAATTTTAAGATGTGAAGGGGTACTGCTATGTTATATATTTTCAACCAATGGATGAAAATCATATAGTTTCGACTGCTATAGCTGGGTGGAAATTTTTTAATAAACTGAAACGCTACACTAATAGTATGAGCTTGAATAAATGCTGAAGGCATGAAAGTGGAGATGGTTACCAGTCTCTGCCATATAACAAACATGTCAGTCAACTCTCTGTAGTTTACTTCACACGTACATGCATGTAATTCCTATTCTGAGTTTTTATTTTAGATGTAACTCTGAAGGTTAACTTTAGACAATTTTTATAGAATGGGGATACACCAAATAGAAGTACCTATTAGGATACTGGCATCCATGTGTGGTTTTCACACTATTGGCTGAGTTGCCCCATAAATAGGTGGTGACCTTTACCAGTTGTTAGTGTGAAGAATGCTAACTCAACTGTGAGCATTTCCCCCCCCATAAACTTAGTAACATTTACTGAACTACTGTCACAATACACTATGTAGATATCTTTTGTTAGCCTTGCACCAATTATAAACTTAAACAGTATTCGAACCATGTAGTTGCAATAGTGGTCTGTTACCTAGCTCACAACTTACTGAATACACATATGTAGTTAGTATGAGTAATAGATAAATAGTACAAGTAATGTGATTGAAATAGCACAACGTGAAGCCGAGTGCTATTCAATTGCTTTACGAGTGCTATTGATCCCTAGTAGCACAGGTTACTTGTGCTATCACTCACTAATAGTAGGCCATCTTCGTTTGCACTGTAGTACACTGTATCGTTCACTCACAATCTCTGTGTTCCAGATTAGGTTCCTCTGGAACTTCTTTTTCAGCCTATGGCTCCTCCTAATCTGTTCAAAAAAAATTCCATCTAATACGGGTAGCACTTCTGTGCTAAAGAACAACATAGCCTCCAACTTGAAACTACTCTGTTAGTTTCCAAGGCTAGAGCTGCATGAATGTGCACTTACCCATACTATTTCACTTAGCTGCCACAGTATTTCTCTTAGTTTTCAAGCTATTTCACTTTCCCTGTGTGATTTCAATTGAACAGCGATTTTTCCCATACATTTTTGAATGGGTGATTTACGGCCACACTATTAGCTAGCTAAATATGGCAGTCTGGAGCATATTAGTCTTATTGGGTGGTATATACCACGAGAGGATTGTTTTCATTTGAAAGGTTTTTAGTTTCACTTTGTCATGTCATCACACTTTTTCCCCCCACCCACTCCAGGGAGACAAGGGTGCGGCAGATCTAGCATACGAGCAATTCAGAGCAGAAGTTGAATTTTTAACCAGGTTAGCGTAAAGGATGGGGAGGGGCACAAGAGTATTTTTTAATTTATGTTATCCTACAGGTTTCGCCATCCTAACTTGGTTACCCTCATGGGCTACTGCAATGATCAAGCGAGAGGAATTAAGAGCCTAATCTACGAGTATCTTCCAAATGGGACTCTAGAGGATGCCCTAGAGACAGGAGTGAGTGGGTGGAGTGAGTGGGCAGAGTCAGTGGGACTAAGTATCTGCTGGTGTCTGCGAGACACTTGGTGGAATTTTTTAAATTGTATTATACATATAATTGGCCAGCGAGTGAGACACTGTTAGGAATTGGGCATGATTATATCATTGTTTTTCAAGTTTACTAGAAGCATCTGCGAGTTGTTACTATGGCATTGAGTTGAGACCCTTTACCAAAATACAAGTCGGAATCGTGGCAAAAAACAACAACAGTTTATAAAGCTTACCTCAGATACTAGATACTATGTTGAGTTTGTAGTCGCAGGGTGAAGCCTTTTCTCCTGTTAGTTAGAAAGTCATAGTGCTTCGTATTGTTTCAATTACGGACAAGGTAACTGCTTTGTCAGTATAAAAAGCTGTTGTTCATTCTGAAATTATTGATAAATAACCCTATGGTTCAGTCACTCTTGGCTAAATTTTCAGTTTGAGGTTGAGTTATTAATAATAATGTGCTGCTCACGTCACATGTTGCATGGTGCACATGTGTTGCTCATGCCACATTGTTTGTGTTGGTGCACATGTGTTGCTCATGCCACATTGTTTGTGTTGGTGCACATGTGTTGCTCATGCCACATTGTTTGTGTTGTTGCACATGTGTTGCTCATGCCACATTGTTTGTGTTGGTGCACATGTGTTGCTCATGCCACATTGTTTGTGTTGGTGCACATGTGTTGCTCATGCCACATTGTTTGTGTTGGTGCACATGTGTTTCTCATGCCACATTGTTTGTGTTGGTGCACATGTGTTGCTCATGCCACATTGTTTGTGTTGGTGCACATGTGTTGCTCATGCCACATTGTTTGTGTTGTTGCACATGATGTAGTACTCCAAGCAATCTTCTCAGTCTCAGAAGAAATCGTCTGATCAGATCAGAATTCCTTGGATGTGTCGCATGTCCATTGCCGTGGACACAGCTCGGGGACTGGCTTACTTGCACACTGCAGACGAGCAGCATCCCCTGGTACACAGAGATGTGAAGAGGTGTGTTCAGTGATGTCATTGTTCTAATCATATGACACTTTTGGAATGACGTGTATTTATTTTGCTGGTGATGAAACGAACGGGGAGGGGTTGGTTTGGCGAGTGAATGAGAAATCCTTAGGAAAATGTAATATTCATAAAGCTGCCTAAAGTAATACTGGTTTTTGTTTATTTTAATTTGGGTGCCACTTCATTTGAAAGTTGCTGTTATTTTTATCCAATCACGCGTATGCTTAATCTCTTTTTGTCAATAACTAATTGCACTGAAAGAAGATACTCTGTTTAGGCATAATCAAGTCAATGCCCTCAAGTATCAACACTACACTGAGCATTATTGACTTCCTGTACTTCATTGAGCAGCTCAGCTAGGTCATTCAGTCAACTCATGACGAGACTATTATACCGCATTTAAATTAATTTATTTCTACTAGGCACCTTTGTCTATAGCATTTATTTGACCACAAATGAGAGTTTGGCTGAGATACTTGAGAGAGACAGATTGCTTAATGGTCTTGTGCATCGCTGCTGCTTTAACATTTATTATTTAATTGGTATCCGTACTTAGATTGCATAAATTTAGAACTAATGGTGGAATGGGGTGTTTGCCAGGTGTTATCTCAGTTGTTCTCCTTTCTTCATTAGTGCCAATGTCTTGCTGGATCTCTCTTTTCGAGCCAAGGTAGGAGATTTCGGTTTAGCCCGGCCCCTTAAGAATCCTGCAGAGGACGGCCGCACAGCGCGAGTGGTAGGCACCTCAGGTTACATTCCACCCGAGTACTACAATGGCCGCATCACCACAAAGATGGATGCATTCAGCTACGGAGTGGTAGGGTCTAGTGTGTGCATGTGTTGAAATATTGCATGTGTATGTGTGTTGAAATATTGCATGTGTGTGTGTGCATGTGTTGAAATATTGCATGTGTGTGTGTGTTGAAATATTGCATTTGTATGTGTGTGTGTGTGTTGTAATATTGCATGTGTGTGTTTGAAATATTGCATGTATATGTGTGTGTGTGTGTTGAAATATTGCATGTGTATGTGTGTATGTGTATGTGTTGAAATATTGCATGTGTATGTGTGTGATGAATATTGCTCTTATTGATTAGATCCTACTGGAGATGATATCTGGACTGCCATCTTATGATCCTCAGAGAACACCTAAAGATTTGGTAAAGATCAGTTGTCGTCTTAGCACATCACTGGCATGACAGCTCTAGCATGTCACATGTGTGCGTGTTGTTATTGTTTCTCTTTCAGATATCTTACATGGAGGCAGACATGGAAGAGGACAGGCCCAACATACTGTGTACCAAGGTGGACCAACATGCCGGAGATTGGCCGTCTTCTTCCTTTCTGCAACTCTTTCGCATTGCCAAACAATTGGTAGAACCCAAGTACACCAAAAGGCCAGAAATCAAAGACGTACGTCCATCAGTGCCTCTGTTAGTGTAGTGTATAAATAAACGTTCTTTCTGTAGATGTTTCCAAAATTAGAAGATCTGGTCACGCAAAGCGCTGAAAAATATGCAGAACAGCTGAAATTTTCTGAAAAGGACAAATATAAAATAACAGGCCTGAAACTAGCCGTATAAGTCTCTTTCTCCGTCCTTCTTCACACGCTATACAATGTAGAATTCAGTTTGTGTTTCATCATCACCAGTGCTGTTGCTTTGCCATGTAATAATAATAATAAATAAACTGCATTGAATGATTCGGAACTGGAACCAACAATGTGAAACCACAAATAAAAACTTGACTATTGAATAAGATTGAATTGGTGATCGATTGGTTGAGGTATTCAAAACTCCTTCCAAGCATCCATAGAGGCAATGGAAGGAACTGTCTCTATCTTCACCTCGCACCTATACTTCCACTCTCTCTTCACTCTGCATACTGGGCCACACTTGCTGGAGCTGTATGTGTCCATTTATACGTACTTCAATATAATAACTGCAACAGAGAATGGACAGAGAGCCAGTGCATGTGTCTTACTTGCATCTGGAGCAAGGGAAGAAGCATCCAGGGCAACTACTCTCCTGGCAGTCACAGAGATCCTCCATGATGACGCCACAGTCTAGCTTCAATGGCTCAGCTGGTCTGTCACGCAGACGACTAAAGCCAAGCAAATGCACAGATGAAGATGGGGAAGATGATAAAAAAATTTCAAGTCAACTTAAGCCAGATAAGAGAGACAAAAAAAAAAAAGGAATGTAGATAGCTGGTCACATAATGCTATGCCTGTAACACGATACATTATAATTGAACTACTACTGACCAAGACTTCAGCCTTTTCTTCATCTGTGGACCAGGATTATCAAACTCTAAACTTTTTAACAGTTTAGACAAACGCTAAAAAAGTTTTATATTTAATGTATGGATTATTTAGAAAGTCAATAAATTACTGGATTAGGTCGAATGATTATTCCGTCACTATCGTCATTTTCAGACTCAACTTCTCTCACTAGACCAACAGCTTCAGGGATTTCAGTTTCGTCTAAAATTTCCAGGTCCTCATTTTCAATTCTAGGTTTTTTACTAGGTCTCTCCACCATCTTTCACGGTCATAATTCACCTTCTTTTACGATCGCAGGTCTTAACAGCGAACACTACTTCTAACGACCCTCTACCAACTTCAAATACTTCCGCCGCGTACAAACAAAAACATTAGTGGTAAAAAGGGGAAATGCTGATGCTACATTAACTTTTGGAACTGACGCTCTCGGTACTTTACCGTGACATCAGGTCCGTGCTGCTGAAGGTTTTCCCCGCATGCATTGCTTTACAGACCAACTAAATTTGTCAGAATCTAAAGATACTGTTAGCGCTATTCTCTGTTAAAGTGCGTACCGTTTTACCTTCTTTCTATCGCTGTTTATAACGAGTTGGTAGGTTAGTTATTGCTGTCATTTAATAGTTGATTGATATATGTGTTTGTATAATGCCGTCAAAAGTATTACTCTCAGTCCAAAGAAACCAAGTTATGACTACTAATGGTATGAAGTCAAGGTCGGCTGAAGCTCATGCCACCAAGAAACCCATTGCCAAGCAACAGTTACTGGCTGACTTGGACTATCCAACCTTAAAGTCTCTGGCAGATCTGTTGGATATTCCTGGTGATAGAAACTGGAGAGGATTGATAGCAGCCATGCCTAGCTGCCGCTACGATCAAGTGACCGTGGAACGGTTTGGGATGAATGCCAGTAGACCGAATGGAAGTCCAGCGTATGCGACCCTGCAAGACATGGGCAACAGAGGAGTCACTCACAAACAGCTCGTGGATGCTCTCAAAAGAATGCAGTTTGACTTGGCACTTGAAAAAATAGGCTATAGAGGTGATTAAGGGTTTATAAGCGGTAGAAGAAATAGGGCAAGATCAGGTCTTTCTGTTAGGTAGAGTTGAGGACGTAAATGTGTAAAATTTTCATGGTGCCTCAGTTTAGCTTACCTGCGAGCGTCAGGAGTGTGTGTGTGTGTGTGTCTGAAAGTCTAGAGTAGGCTTATTGGGTACGTTTTCTCTCTTTGTCACTGCAGAGAGTGTTAAGATCACTCAGCAGCCTGATGCCACTCCAGGGGTAGAGGGACAGAAGCTACAGCTAGAATGCAAGGCCACAGGAGTGCCTGCCCCCAGCTACATGTGGTTCAAAGATCCTCGGGAACCTCTTCCTGACCAGACTTCCGATACCTTGGTCATTCCCCAGCTTAGGCAGGAAGATGCAGGCAAATACTGCTGCCGGGTCCAGAATGGAGTGAACATAGTCTTCTCAGCTTGGGTAGAGGTGAAAGTACAGAAGCCCAGCATTCTTCAGGCAGGTAAGGGTTTTTGATACTGAGAGATATTCTGATGTTTTATTTCTCTTACTTTGAAACTGCAGGATCAATGCCTGGAGGAGACTTGATAGGTTCGTGTTGTTATGTGTTGATTTTGTATTCTAGTTATGCTAGTAGAGAATAAATAGTCAAAATAAGAATAAATGAAAGACTTGATAACAAGTATAATCTTTTAGAACGAAAAAAGGAAATTTGAGAAGGAACAGAAAGACTTGAGAAAGACAAGGATAAAATAATTTAGATAGATTTAACGAATAAAAACACTAGAAAACAAATACAAATATTTGACGAATTGAAAAAGCTTAAGGAGGAATGGAAAGAGACTTGAGAAAAAACTTGAGTAAAAAAAGAATAAGACTTGAGGTGAACAGAAAAACTAGAATATAACGACTACAGCAAATAGAATGACTCAAGAACAAGTAGTGATTTGAGAACAAGTTTAGAACTAGAAATATATTTTAGTGGATGGTTAACTGCATAGATGAATATTAATGAACTCTTGTAAATATATATGTATACATGATATTTCAGGAAGCCCTAAAATTATCAGCCAACCTCCACGTGAATTGAAACTATTGGTTAACGAAGAGTTAAAGCTTGCCGTTGAAATAGCGGCCATTCCCGGAGAGAAGTATTCATTCCAATGGAGCTGCAATGGTACCAACTTACCCTATGCCACTTCCAATGGTCTGTTCATCAAGAACGCCAAGTTGGAAAACCAAGGAAACTACTTCTGTCGAGTGAGGTCAGAGCAAGGTGGCAGTTCTCTCACTGAAGGCACTCAAGTCATAGGTGAGAGGTCAAAGTTAGATGTTTTGTGTTGGATTTAGAAATGCCAGTATTTACTGTGGTCGGGTGTATTTCACATCAAAATTAACAGACAACTAATGGATTCTAGGTTAATTAGTATACTTAAATTAATGGGAGTTCCCCCACCCTTTAAAATAGCAGATAAATATTGAACATTTCCTTCATTTAGTGGTGGATCCCACACAGCCTCAGCAGCAGATGCACCAAGTTCATCCTGACATGCAGATGGCCTCTCAGCAGCCCCTCCTCCCTCCTGCAATGCAACTTCAGCAGCAACAGCCTATCATTCCTCCCCAGATGTCTCAGATCCATCACCCCCAGCAACACACGCCCATGGGCCAGCACACGCCCATGAGCCAGCACACGCCTCTGACACAGCTTCATCAGAATCCCAATGTGTCTCACTTGTCCCAAGCCACGAACAGTGAGTTGAAAGAACAGCTAATGGGAGCATGCAGAGAGGGGGGAGGGGGTGGGGATGATAACACGGAGAAAAAACATTTTTCGTTCTTCTTTTAATGATCAAATAATGAATAAACGAGAACGTGTTTTCTAGTCAACTCTGCATTACGGATAGTGATTATACTTGATTTATGCTACTTGACCCTGTGTTGGACAGTCCTACTGGAACTACCTCTATATCAGTTTTCACTGGTATTCTGATAATCTTTTATTTGAAGCTCTGCCTCCATTGGAATGCTCTTGTAGTATCTGACTATACCCTGTACCTTTTGCAGGCTGCTAATTAATGCCATATTATGTATGTTCTAGTTGTTCAGAATAACTAGAGCACCCAGTGCAGGTGCGAACCCTCAGAACATTATTACACAACTAAGATTTCTTCAGATTACTTTAACTTCTAACTGCCGAGGACACACGTGGTTGGTTAAGAGAAAATACACGAACTATAAGTGATCATGTGACTGCTGTATGACATTAACCAATGCACTGAAAAGTAAGGGTTGTTGCATCTATCTTACGCTTGTTTGGAACTGAAGTTTCTCTGCATTTACTCAGAAACTAGCTCTAAATTTGAAAAAGTGGTCAATTTATGTCAGGTCATACTTGTTTTAAAGGTTAATTCTCAGCCATTCATGAAATCGAATGCTGACAGACAGACATACAGGAAGACAGACAAACGCCTCGCGCATGCGTGCTGAGGGTTAATAAGTGCAGCAGTATTATTTTTTTAATAGCCAAAAACAAAAACAAAAAAATTATATTTGGCTTAAAATGATGTTTAAACTTTTCTCGAATATCGATAAGGTCGAATTGAAAGACAATTGGTGGTGTATCTCAGTATCTGCGATGTCTCTGGAAGACAACTCCCTCAGAGTTTACTCCAATGGTTGTGATGTCATAATCATTACTTAAAATATATATTTGACTGTACAGAAAATTACAGCAATTATTGTTCAATCTTTTGTCATTAGTATTATTTTTATCCTTCAAACTTGAATAGAATTCTGAGCAATGTTTGGTAAAGTGTTTAGAAGAAGATGTGTCATGTGTGTTGCTTGCAGTGTTGCAACAGTTGACAGTGGAAGAGGTCCCGTATGTAGACCCGAACTACAGTGTGCCAATGCATCCGCTCCAGCCTCAACCTGCTCACTACGATGTGGACTCCAACAGGGCAGGGCCTAACGGCTACCCGGACAACGGCATGCCCTATTACCCGGAAGAGGTTATGTACAATCAACATCAAGGGTTAGCACCTCACGTGCACACTCCCGATGGAATGTATCACATGCCGCCCCCTCAACAGACGCACATGATCGGCATGATGGATGACAGGTTCATGCCAGCGGAGCATCATGTGGGAGTGGGCGGGGCACCAGAAGTGGAATCTAACTACTCTCGGCATTTGGGACAAGAAGCTGGTAAGTAAGAGAAGATGTGGCAGAACAAATAGGTGGTGTTAAGGATGGGGTAGGACCAATGAAAGGTGAGGTTCATTTTTACTACAATCACTGCTCTTCTGTTTGTTTGTTTGTTTGTTGTTGTTTGTTCAGGACCTGCACCTGATGATCATCTCCCTGGAGGGCAAGGTAAGTTTTATATATGTACGTGGGCTGGTACGTGCACATGTGGGATGGTACATGTGAGCTGGTACATGTACATGTGGACTGGTACATGTGGGCTGGTACATGTGTGGGCTATAAACATACACTCGTCATGTGTTTTTGTCATTCATTACCCAGCCAATAATTTGTAGTACATTCAATTACTGGGAACATGATATTGGACTGGTTGAATTGCTATATTTATACAATGTATCAGGTCTGCCTCCGGATCTGGACGACGCCTGCTATGATAAAGTGGCTCTACTCATCGGTAACAAACAGTACCAGCGAGACAACCTGAAACTGAACACGCCCGAGAACGACACTCAGGATATGGCTGGCGTACTTCTGAGTGCTGGCTTCAAAGTTGTCTCTCTGGTTAACCTCAACAAGATCGAGATGGAAATGGTGAGAACAGAGGGAGACTTAGTAGGATTGATGGGATTCACTGAAGTGGGTGTGGTCAACTTACAGAGTAAGATAAAGCATTCTCAGAATTTAGGTTAATAACATCAGCTCTTGTAATTGTAGGGACTTAGAAGGGACACATCTTGTTATTGTTATTTCTAAGTTTGGCATTCTTCATTTTTCATATACTGTAAGTGATACCCCTTCGTATGATCACATCATTATCACAGGGTCTAATTAATTACTTTTCTGCAAGGTTGAATGAAGTAGTGTTGTGTTTTATTGTGCAGTAAGTTCTGACGGCTTCCATCATTGGAGCTTGTACTAAGATTAGTTGTTGATTTCATTAATTGATGCTTCTTACAGGCTGTCAAGTATTTTGAGACTCTAATTGGCAAGAATGTGTACGCCTTGTTCTTCTTTGCTGGTCATGGGTTCGAGCACAACAGTAAGAACTTCATGATGCCAGTGGATGCTGATGTGGAGAAGAACCCTGAGCAATGCATCTGTGCTCAGATGGTCCTGCACACCATGCAATCTAGAGGAGCCAAGCTCTCCATCGTACTCCTGGACATGTGTCGCAGCAATCCTTCTTCTGCGTACGTCTTACCATTTCATTCTCTCTTCATCTTGTTTCTTAATTTGACACACAACTCTATTAGCTAGTATTCCTGCCAGTGTGGGGGGAAGGGGCGGGGAGTCAATCTAGATTGATTGTTTGTTTGTTTTCCATTATAATGTACCAGTGGTGGTGAGTGAGCTTAGCAATGTACAGTGGAACCTCGATTATCCGAAAGGCTTGGGACCGAGACCCCTTTCGGATAACTGAAATTTACGGATAATTGAGGTTTATTAATATTCATGAGTTATTGCACCTAATTACACAGCATTGTTATTAAATATGAAGTAAACAGTGCTTATAACAAAAATTAATAGTTTGAATGTTTAATATCAAGTCATTCTTTACGAATAAACGCTGCCAATATTGTTTGTTTCAAATTTGAACTTCGCTTTCTAGATGCCAATGTATGTATTTTTTGTAGATGGAGAAGTGTTGTTGGTTCAGCTTCTTTTTGATGTTCATATCAAAGAAAAAGTCTGTTGCTCCCCAGGATGTAGCTTGGTATAGAAATAGTTTGCTTTTTCACAAAGAATTGGACCTGAAATAGGCATTCTTTCATCTCTTTTTTGGACAAGCTATAGGCACACTACAGATATAAAAAATTAAAAAATATATATTAAAAAATCACTTAGTTATTCAGCACTGCAGCTAAATGAGTGAGCAAAGTTTACTTGCCAGCCTTATCCAATTGTACATCATTAGCAAATTTCATTGATTTTCTTTTCTTCGCAACAGTTTGGCTATCCATGGATACAAAAAATGACCGTATCTTCTCTTTGTTCTTCTTCAGCTCGCAAACGGTAGAAATTCCGATGCCATATTCTTTGGCTAAGCTGGAACAACTATTTTTCTTAAGCTTATCCAATATTTCTACCTTCTTTTCAATTGTTAGGACAGTCCTTTTTCATTTCACCGCCACTTTACTACGTTCAGCCATAGCCTCTCCACTCAAAATGGCAGCTATTAGCCATTGAATTTTTGCGCATGCGTGACAAATTTGCCTTTCGGATAATCCGAGCATTCGGATAATTGAGGTCCGGATATTCGAGGTTCCACTGTAATTCAATTAGAATTATATGCAGTACTTATCTTAACGACACTTTACCTATTTAAGAGAAGTTGTTTTTTTTTATTGTTAAAGTCAATAGCATGCACACAGAGAAGAAGAAAAACTTTTGAGAATAGTTCCCAGAGAAAATTAAAAAAAAGTTGGCATTTTGTGTGGGCGTACTAAAAATATAGGTACACATCATACCCCCACCCAATTTACATTGATTTGGATTAAAAAGAAGTGATGCACCGAGCCTAAGTATGCAAGCATATACATCTAGTACATCGTGTGGAGCCTGTGTGTATCACATCAAGTACATGTACTCTATATTCAGCTGATAATAATATTGTACAAGAACCAACGAGTTTCTATTTATTTATTTAATTATTCATTCATTTTTTCTTTTATTTAGGGGTATTCCCTCCAGCATGGACAAGCTTTCTAGCCCACAAGGATCTGGTTACTTTGTGATAGGCTTCTCATGGTAAGCCATTAGATGTTTGTTGGTGTGTGAGAGTTGAATTTATTCACCTTTCCTTCCTAGTTCCCCCATGGAACGAGCCTATGAGGCAGGGGCAGGCCAGGAACTGAAGGAGGAAGACAGAGACAATAGCATCTTTGTGTCTGCTTTTAAAAGACATCTACAGTCAGGTAGTTTGAAGGAGAGGCTTGATACTTTGCTTACGGATGCAGCAGCAGGTGAGTTTTTATGTAATGACACTTTACCTATATACTTTAGTAAATGTTTATTGTTGTTTTCTAGTTGTTATTAATTGATGTTTGTTAGATTTATTACTTTGTTTTGTTGTTGCAGTTGTGCGTAAGCGAGGCAAAGACTTTAACACTCCACTAACATCATGGCAGAAGCCAGAGATTCGACACAACCTTGGGGAGAAGCTCTCCCTGGCAGACCCCATCAAGAATGACCTTGAGGTCGATACTGAGAGGAAGGAGAGAGCAAAACTATGGCAGAGTGCTCACTGTAAGTCCATTTGCTAGGCTCTACCCACGAAGATTATTGGATCAGCTCTATTTATTCTCTGCTGAAATAATAATGATTATAATAGTACTTGTTTTTACAGCCAGTATATTTGTATTTAACCTTAACCTTATTTCAAGTTCTTGCTGAAATATTCTTAGACTTAGCAAAAAATCGAGGTTTAAGTTTCAATATAAATTCAATGGCTGTGTAGACAGAAGATAACCTCAATATTGCTCTAAATTAGATGAATGTTTTAACATTAGTAACGTCATCTTCACGATCAGTTTTCTGTGAGTGAATACCATAGATGTGGGTTGTTAGCATCCTCCCACTTATAATTCAGACAGTAAAGAAATGGGCACTTAATAAAATTTAACAGTGAGTGGTCACCTAGAAACTGGGGCTGAGTGCCAATCAGCAGTAGACAAGACACATGGGCCATTTAATAAAAAGTGCTAAAAGCCGTAAGGAAAACGGGCGCTGAAAAAACCCGCAACTACGGTATTGAGGTACGAAAGCATCTTATTTGATAATAGCATTCATGCCTGTTCACTCTGTCCAGTGCCTGTGGACTGCATAGTTAATAGAACTGTTGTTTGTTTGTTTATTTATGATGTTGTTGTTTACTATTCTTGTTTCAGATGTGCCGGACTCTGTAGTAGTCGGATGTGAGGCAGACTCTGCTAACAACATCAGATCTGGAGAACTGGCCCTCCGTCTCCATTTTGAGGCGGAGCATTCCAACGTGATGCTGGTGACGACAGAGTTGCTGAATGGAAGTCTGACAACGTGCGAGATTATCGCTATGGAAATGAAGCTCATTGCAGTAAGGCCATAGATATGAGCTAACAAAGGGACTAGGGAGCAATAGGGATGCAGCTAGGGTTCTTGAAAAAACTAGCATATACTTATTTTATCCTGAACAATACACATCGTTTAATAGTCAAGAGTTACCAGACTCCAAGAGCAATTAATTGTGTACTGCAAATATTTACAAACAGGATTCCACGTTGTTGGAATTTGATTACAAATTTTTTTTTTTTATAATACTGTGTTCATCAATATATCCTGAACTGGTTACATTTATTGATATAAACTTATTAAGTTATTAATTTTTTTTTTGTTGTTGTTGTTTTTTTTTGTTTGTTTTTTTTTGTTTTTTTTTGCTTTGTTTTTTTTTGTTGTTGTTGGTGTAGTCTTTTGTCTGGTATAGTTATGTGATAATTTGTGTTTATGCTTGTGTGTGTGTGTGTGTGTGTGTGACAGGGATCTCTGACATTACGCTGTGAGAATGCGAACAAGCAGTACAGATACAAGTCCAATAGTCAGTTTGATTATGGCCATTATCAGGTAATCCCTCCCTTCTGCTAGCTCTCCTCTTGACTCTTTTCTTTACTCCAACATGCCACTCCCTCTGGTCTCACCCTGGGGGAATGAAAGTGACTGTGCTAGTGGTTGATTAACCTTTGTTGTTGTTTCTCAGGGCGGTAGAGATATGGACCTCATGCACTTCAAGCTACCAGACCTGCAGAAGATCACTGTAAGTGTCTTTGGATATGTATGGAATTATTTTGCGATGAATGCTTTGAGTATACCTGTACTTGTGGAGAGAGGGAGGGGAGAGAGAGAGCATGTCAGTCGTGTCCTAAATGAGTGTGAGTATTGTCCGTGGAGAACATGCAGACTGTTCGTGCCTGTTGTGACATGGATGTATTTTTTTTGTGTGTGTATTGGAATAATCTTGTGGTACAGAAGGAGAAGGTGGTTTTGAAGATCGTTGTGGAGTACCAAATTAAGCAGCGAAGTCTCAGAGAGATGCATACTAGCACCTGCCTAATATTACACGAGATGGACCCGCCTCTCTATGCCAAGATACTGGGATGGGTAAGGGACACGCCTTCCACATCTCCCTATGTCCAGCCTTACTCCTACCAACATGGTCTACATCATTAACAAATCATTACCAACTTTTTAACTGTACTCTCCTCCCATCTGCTTGCTCCCCTTCCCCCCTTATCAGATGTAATCATCATTAGTTCAATATTGCCGTATTTTTGTATATTGTGTCACCACTGTCTTTGTGTTTTTATAGTAATTCTCAGATGTAATTCTGAATCATTTTGCTGACTTTTTTTAACTTGGGTCATCCACAAAAACTTCTAGATGTGAGCATTAAACAGAGACTTTAGAAGATAGTAACCATGCCTTCATTGGGAGTCCGGCCCCCTCAGGCTCACCTTGCTATTGAAAAGTGTGCTCCAATTGTAGTATAGGGGTAAGGACTAACCTTATTGTAAATAAAATATGTACATTTATTCCACGCTAGATAACTTCACAATGATATTTTTAGGTACGTGACCCATGAGATATCTCACATCACATAGTGTTATCCCACAGCTGTATTGTTATCTCATGGCTGTATTGAACAAGCTCATTACCGGATTAGTTATAGCAACCAGGCCTGGGTACAAGTTTTCTGGGTTTTTACTGCAGCTACAGTGGAGCCTTCACTGCCAGGTTAAAGCAGCTACAAAAACAACAACAACAACAACAAAAAAGCAAAAAAAAAACAAAAAAAACTACTTCAGTGAAGATATCTAGTGTGGAATAAACCACTTATGTCAGAGTGATATGGCTAGATATTTCACTCTCAGGCTATATTTTCACTCTGCTTGCAAAAATAAATTAGCCTGCTCATGAAATATTTCACCATATCACACTCTGACTCATGTAATAAGTACTATTTATATGTTTGGAGAATTGTGTCAGTTATTGATTGGGTGAAGGTGTGACCACATGAAATATATATCTCATTGCCTGTACATGTGTTCTGTAAATTAGTATCAAATCCATACAAAATTATACATCCTGATTCTACATTCCACATCCTGATTCTACATTCCACGTCCTGATTCTACATTCCACGTCCTGATTCTACATTCCACATCCTGATTCTACGTTCCACATCCTGATTCTACACTCACTTTCTATTTCCATAGTTACTTTGATGAGATGAAAGTAATATTTGTTCACTTGTAACCACAGCACAGAAGTGTTATGTATCTACATGTACACGGCATAGCTATGTATCTGTTCTGAAATTTAGATGTTTATTCATATTAATTTAATGCACGTTCTTCAAAATTCTCCATTAACATGTTAGCTAATAGTGATGGTACTGCAATCCCATAGCTAATTCCCTGACTTGATTACAGTTATGGTCTTAAAGAATAAAATTCACATAATTTAATCAACATTTGAAATAAAATGGTTAATATAAAAACAATAGGGCGATCAAGAAGTGGATGGTAAAGACAATAAATAAATATCATAGCTGGCCTACATAAAATTAAAATTAATATGTACTTTTTTCTTTTTTTTTTTTGCAATAGTATAGGTCGTTATTCTTAGAGGAAGACTTCCCAGGGATTTTATACACAAATCTTTTTTTATTTTGTCAGTCTTTCATCAAAATGTTGTTGTTGTTTTTAATACTTATATGCAATGTCCCGTCAACTCTGTCCCGTCACTCAACTCTGTCCCGTCACCCAACTCTGTCCCGTCACCCAACTCTGTCCCATCACCCAACTCTGTCCCGTCAACTCTGTCCTGTCAACTCTGTCCCGTCACTCAATCTGTCCTGTCACCCAACTCTGTCCCGTCGAATTGTTGCAGGGATAGCAGGGGGTGGAGCTGGGTATGCTTGTAATTGTGATCAGCTGTTACATCATCAGCTACCACACTGGTTTTACAGTTTTGGAACTAAATATTCAGAACTAACTTTAGACACATGTGGTATCACCTTTGAGCATGTGCACACCTCTTTCTTTCTTTTTATGTCACACTATGTGGGTGGATGGCTATAAAGTCACTAGTCACTCCACCCAGTTTCAGTTGGTCTCTGTCTTTTTTTTTTATCGCACCATCCATACCACATTAGCTTAATATCTTTCATTTTAACTTCTTTGAATACTTTGGGGCTAGTTAGGAAGTGATAGGATAGCTATAGGTGATAGAAGAGCGCCAGACTACCCCAATAGATTAATTCTGGTGGCAGCTGGAACTTGGGGCTTACACAAGGACTTGGTTTAATACCCCCACAATAACACTGATCAGGATAAAACCTCTAGAAGGTTTAATGATTATTACTAATAACAACAATAATTAGCTAAATCATTAATAAACAACAAGAAGAGTTTGAGAATAAGATAAATAGTGGTAACAGTAAGCAACAACCCATATCTCCTCACAGATTCACCACAATGTCAGACATACCACATCTATTATCAGATGTATTCATTGCCCATGCGGCAAAGGCTCACTGCCTATGTATTCTCAGGCTCACTGTCTATGTATTGTTAGGCTCACTGCCTAGGTATTCTCAGGCTCACTGTCTATGTATTGTTAGGCTCACTGTCTATGTATTCTCAGGCTCAATGCCTATGTATTGTTAGGCTCACTGCCTAGGTATTCTCAGGCTCGCTGCCCATCTATTCTCAGGCTTACAGTCTATCTAGTCACAGGCTCACTGCCTATGTATTCTCAGGCTCGCTGCCTATCTGTTCTCAGGCTCACTGCCTATATATACTCAGGCTCACTGCCTATTCTCAGGCTCGCAGCTTATCTGTTCTCAGGCTCGCTGCCTATCTGTTCTCAGGCTCACTGCCTATATATTCTCAGGCTCGCTGCCTATCTGTTCTCAGGCTCACTGCCTATATATACTCAGGCTCACTGCCTATTCTCAGGCTCGCAGCTTATCTGTTCTCAGGCTCGCTGCCTATCTGTTCTCAGGCTCACTGCCTATATATTCTCAGGCTCACTGCCTATATATTCTCAGGCTCACTGCCTATATATTCTCAGGCTCGCTGCCTATATATTCTCAGGCTCGCTGCCTATTCTTTCGCAGGCTTGCAGCCTATGTATTCTCAGGCTCACTGTATAACTGTTCTCAGGCTCACTGTCTAACTGTTCTCAGGCTCACTGCCTAGCTCACTGCCTCTGTATTCTTGGGCTCACTGCCTATGTATTCTGGGGCTCGCTGCCTAGGTATTCTCAGGCTCGCTGCCTAGGTATTCCCAGGCTCGCTGCCTATCTATTCTCAGGCGCACTGCCTATCTGTTGTCAGGCTCACTGCCTATATATTTTCAGGCTCGCTGCCTATCTGTTCTCAGGCTCGCTGCTGGTGTATTCTCGGGCTCACTGCCTATGTATTCTCAGGCTCACTGCCAATGTATTCTCAGGCTCGCTGCCTATCTATTCTCAGGCTCACTGATGTATTCTTGGGCTCACTGCCTATGTATTCTCAGGCTCACTGCCTATGTATTCTCAGGCTCACTGCCTAACTATTCTTAGGCTCGCTGCCTATGTATTCTCGGGCTCACTGTCTATATATTCTCTGGCTTGCTGCCTATCTTCTACTCTCAGACTCACTGCCTATGTATTCTCAGGCTCACTGCCTATCTATTCTCAGACTCACTGCCTATGTAATCTCAGGCTCACTGCCTATGTATTATCGGGCTCGTTGCTATCTATTCTCAGGCTCACTACCTATGTATTCTCGGGCTTGCTCCCTATGTATTCTCAGGCTCACTGTCTCTCTGCTCAGGCTCACATATGCATCTGCATGGCACTCACTCAATTACCCCATCACGCAATCAGGACATGCTCCTTCTCACTAGTGTCTGTTGCTACCTCCACCAGGCACACCGACTATTACTACAAAGACACTGTCACTCGACTGAATAGCTAATGCCGGCTTAAAGTTCCATGTGAATTGCACGTGTGTATCAGATAATGCAACCAGGGTAGGGTTGAACAGTAGTCCTAGGATATAGGAGCAAGCCTTGGAGTCACAAGCCACTTCACTATGGCAAGAGTGGTGTAGAGAGTATTTATGGTACTGTTAGCATGTAAGCTTAGATTCTCCACCCAATAGGGGTGTGATGGTCAGACAGACCACCTTAAAGTATCAGTACAGGGCAGGCTGCCCTTGAATACTACTGCGTACTGCCCCTCCCTGCTGCTAGGGCAAGCAGCCCTGCATCTAATCACTAACTGCAATACATACACTCGGCCCTCACTTGGGTCTCCTTACCTGGGTATGGGGTCCCTCACGTATTAACCACTACTGGGGGCATTCTCCCTCGCCCGCTAGCCACTACCCAGGTTGTGTTCATGGAGTCCACTTAGACTTCAGTGTGCAGTGAAAGCAGGTGAGATGGGAGTGTACAGGGCGCACCAGTCCTGGTTTACTGAAGCTGTGCCCATTCGGGTTACCCGAGACAGACATAGTGGCTGGAGTCATCCAGGTACCAGGCGCTGATCACAGCTCCAAGGTCGGTGGCACCACTCCCTTCTCCAAGGAACCAATACGTAGTCACTGGATGGCCACATCACAAAGCCAATGAGAGGGAGAAGGTTGGGGGTCATGGGTAGTTCAGCATTACTCTTGTCATCAGTTCTCGCTGTGTATGCTTGTCTGTACTTACTGCCACAGGTATACAGCCTACTACCATTGGTAAGAGAGCTGTCAACCCCCTTTCCTAACTTATTACTTCTAGCCTTGGGGGTGTAGGCCGCCTCTTGCAGCCCCTTTGGGGTACTCCGGTGATGCAGGGCAATTAACGCTAATTGCCACTGACCTGCCGAGTCTCTCACCCCCAAGGCCACACAGGGGAGGGTCCAAGGTCATACCGCTGCCTCATGCAAGGAGCATGTGCACACATGACCGCAGGCTCACATCAGCTCAGACTGCCAATCTGTAGTCTAGGAGGATGACAGCAGGTAACCATACCAATAAGGCGAATTGTAGTTAATCGAATTTAACAACTTAGTTTTCAACACAATGTACACTAATTTATGATTTTGTTATGGTTGCCAATGGATACTTTTTCAGGTAATAATTACTTAAAGCAATCTTTAAGTCTTGTAACATATAATACTATATTGATTGTACTACTCTATTCATTGACTTATTTACTGCAGTGGCATGGAGTCACAGTGTGGGAGGTGTAGAGCTGGGCAGATGTACCATATAGTACATGAGAACCAGAATATTTTCTCCACACAGAGAAGATGCTACAAAAGCCTTTTTAAGTCCAGATAAAGTGTAAGTTCAAGTAATATACAGTTCTGTAACGCAATATCCGGTCCCGTGCAATAATTGCTCCGGCCGGATCTGTTATAGGCGTCATAAGTGATCCGCCCACGCCATATCTTATCCACCCTCGTGGCGGAAATATCCTAGTGTCTTGGAAGAAATGATGGAGGACGAAAGTGACAAAAGATCTGAGAAGAAGGAGGTTGATCTAGTTGAGGCTGTTCAACGGTACTTATCTGACGGTTCCTATCCTACTCTATCAAGTTTGAATTTAAAAAGGGCTATTCGGAACAAGGCCAAGAAATTTAAATTGAGAAGGGGAGAACTGTATTATATGAATGTAAAAAGAGGAAGAGGTAGTGGAAAGGTAAGTATGTTTCAGGGATTTTCCGCAAAAGTTCGTGAAGATAAAGTGGTCTTGCTAAGCCAGATGAAAAAGCTTAATTTTCATAAATTCATGGATGCAAAAGTAAGTGTAATGAGTGTAAATGAACCCACTTAAAGCTTCAGGGACTCACAATAGACATTTTACACTTCAATGCCGGGACGGGACAGCGATGATAAATCCGGAACTGTCCCGGACGTTTCAGGACGGTTGGCAACTAGGTATCAGCAGTGCAGCTCATCCACACTAATAAAACTTTTAAAAGTGTATGGTACATTTGGCAAATATAAATTAATTTTTTTTAGCCTAATCTTTTGACTGGCTACACATATTAATTGAGATGCATGAGTTTGAATTGATGTTGTTGTTCTTATAGTTATTACTACTAGGTACGCTCGAACAGCACCATTGTGGCAAGCGAGCTACCTGGCAGTTACACCCTACAAGCCATTACTACCTTTGTTTGTGATAGCAATACTAATTTTTTACTACAATTCTCTGCTCTCCTGTCTCATTCCTTATTCTTTTAGCTTGTGGTGGTAGCATCTACTCCAGTTCAATTATGAAAATAGTTATCGTTTAGCAATACCCTTGCGCATGCGAGCTGCGTTTTCCTAACCTGACGTATGTTCTTGTCTTGAAATTCTTATCGTTTCAAATTTTGGGAATTATAATTATAAATATGAGTGCTGTGTGTGACGTGACTAAGCAAAGGGCTTGGCTAAAGAGTATTTGATATTCTTTATTGAATTGTGTAATGATGACTCCAAACTTTCTCTTTTTTTGAATTCCTGGATATTCATGATTGCAATAGACGCAGTGTTAGTTATGATGTTATAATTGTAGGACCCTGTGGAAGTAAAATATATCCGTAGCAGAGATGAGCAACAAACGATTACAAAGTCCTGTCATGTGGATCCCACATCAGGACATTTGGGGATAAAGAAAACTTTATCAAGAATTACGGAGAGATTTATGTGGCCAGGGGTGACCAAAGACGTAGAAATGTTGGTGAGTACTTAAAATTGTTTTGTTCATGACAACAATTGATTATATTGTGCATAGATAAGAAATTGCGATACTTGTCAAAGATGTAACCGGAAAATGACAGTAGATGCTCCAGAGCTTCACCCTATACCAGTACATTCTCCATGGTATCATCTTGGGATTGATTTCGTGGGACCAGTTGCACAGTCAACCAATGGTAATCGTTACATACTCACCATTAGTGATTACTTTACCAAGTGGGTAGAAGCTGTGGCATTACCGTCCAAACATGCATCTGGTATTGCTAATAGTTTGTTTAAGGTGAGTTATTTACTTTACAGCTACTTTGTATGTTTTGGTATTTATTATGTACCAGGGCCTAATTTACTAAAATCATTACAGTTAACGAAATGTGGCTCAGGCAATATTTTTGCTTATAACCTGTGCTCTTAATTTGGGGTATTACGTTCACCCCCACCCACTTTAAATTAAGAAGATGTTTAATCTGTATAGTATATCATGAAAGTTATCTAACAATTATCTTTAACAAATATGCGTATATTTACCATGAAATATCATCACTTGTGAAATCCAAGCAACAGAAGAACCTTGTAATACTTTAGGCTATTAAAATATAATTTCTTTTTGCAAATGTATGTGACAGATATTCATGAGAATGGGGATTCCTCGGGTCATAACAACTGATCAAGGATCTGAGTTTCGTAATCAACTCAACAGTGAATTAAACCAGGTCTTGGGTATAAAACACCACTTAACAACGGCTTACCATCCTCTAGTAATATTGATAATTAGCTTTAATTATATAATATAATGTTGTATGATAATTAATATAGGCCAATGGGTTGGATGAACGCTTTAATCAGACACTGCAATGTATGCTTGTCAAATTTGCCCAAAGTAAGAAGGAAGATTGGGATCTATTTTTAGACACTAGCGTATTTGCATACAACACATCCCGCCATGATTCTACTATCTATACACCATTTGAGTTGATGTTTGGACGTCGGTGCTATTTGCCCATAGATGTTAATACAAGAAATTGCAATCTTGAGGATTTTTTGAAAGAATACCAGAAAGAAGACAGAGTCAAAAATATTGACCGTTTAACAAAAATTCGCAGTGTTACTCTGGAGAAAGCAAAAATTAATATAAAAAAGGCTCAGGAAAAGCAAAAGTATCATTATGACTTGAAACATGCAACGTCAAATGTTTATAAAATTGGAGCTAAAGTATTACTAAAAGATTTATTGAGAAAGAAAAGAAAAGGTGGTAAACTAGATACTAAATGGTTGGGCCCATTTGTCATTAGAAAAAATTTAGGGAAAGGATTGTATTATATATGTGATGACAGAAACATGAAGTCATGTTGGAAAAGAGTTCATGGTACTCACTTGAAATTATATCACTCAATGGCTTCAGACAGTAAAGAGAGGGAATCGTTCCAAGTTGATCCCCCAGATCGTAGTTTGTCAGGAGTTATCATTTCGTGATTTTGTCTCCAATTCATCTAGCTTGGAATCTGAATGTCAACCATCTGATGAGCTGACAAGTACACCGATAAAGTGTTCTACTGTAATTCCATTGTCATCTACTATATCACCTATCAAAGAGTCGTGTGAGAAAATCGTATCCCCTTCAGTTACAGACCTATCATCCCAGAGTAACCATGTTGATGACATCAACATGGATACATATTCAGTATCCAAGTCATTTTTACATGGCAGTAACATCTCTGCGGAGTTAACTGACCAATTTGTTTCAGAACAATTAAAATTCCCTTATCAAAGCGGTTCCAAGCTGAACCCAATTGTTGCAGACGAAGTTAAAGAAAATTTGATTCAGTATTGGTCTAGTGATCTGGGATTGACTATGGATGACTATGTTATGATTGAAGATGGAGAGTGGTTGACAGATAGCCATGTTAATGCGTTTAGTAAGCTTGTGTTAAAAGCATTTCCAAAACAAAATGGATTTCAAAACCCATTAATTTTATCCCAATTCCAGAATTTTAATTATTCCAGTCAGGAGTTCGTTCAGATATTAAATGTGTCTAATAGCCACTGGATATGTGTATCTAATATTTTTTGTCCCCAGGATATTGTCGAAGTTTATGATAGTTTACCGTCTCTTTCCAAAAATTCTTGGTGTGTTTTCAAACAGGTAGCAAAGATATTGAAAACCAAAGCAAATAGTTTTGAAATTAGGTATGTGGACGTACAAAGGCAAATGGGAGGAAGTGATTGTTGTCTTTTTTCTATGGCCTTTGCACTTTCTCTGTGCTTGAAACAAGACCCACATGCAATTAGCTATTCGCAAGGGAAAATGCGATCTCATTTAGTTGAGATATTTGAGAAAAAATCTGTTCTGCCCTTTCCTCAACCTGAGCGCCCAAAAAGGACGAAGAAAGGAAGAATTCTTTTCCAGAAGAAAATTGATATCCATTGCATCTGTAGGATGCCGTGGAATAAAAATGAATCTGAAAATGGCTTGTTGGTGTGTTGTAATTATTGTAACTTATGGTATCATCAGAAATGCATGAATATACCAGAAAAAGTTATTCAATGCAGTGCCAGTTCTTTTTGTTGCGATGGCTGCAAATAACCAGTTTAGTTAACTTAACATCAATTGTAATCATATAACAGTGCTCTTTCACTTTCATGAAACATGACATGTATGCATATTTTATATTGGCAGAATTAAAATTATTTATATATAGTAGGGAGTGTTAAAATTGCTCTGGCTAATTATTCCAGGAATAATTTGGGAATGATAGGTGTCCTTTAGTTTCAGAGAAAAATATGTGATGAATAACAGGCACTATTTCCAGAAATAATCCTGGTGACATTTCTTTGTTGGTATCGACTATTATGCTATGTGAATTGTAAATTGTGTTATTTTATAATCCCATCAACAGCTGATTAGCAAGTACACACACATGTAGGCATTTACAATCACTTTTCTTTGAAATGTCCTAATTCAGACGTTATATGCAGCAGCTAAAAGAATACTCTGTAGCCACAATTTAATAATATAAGAAGTTTACTACCAAAATAAGTTCTGAATGGGATTTTATTTAGACTTTCTTGTATAGGACAAAATTTCACAAAAAGCAAAATGAAATCTTTACCAGAGACATACACTCTTGTGCAACCAGCAGCTTTTCCCAGTGATAATCCTATCCCCTCACCAACAGTAGCACCTATGGTTCCAGGGAATGGAATAATATGTCAGAATGATCTTCACACTGCATGGCTCAACAAAGTGAGTGATCTCATACAGAAGTAAGAAACAGATGTCAAGGATAACCTTTCTTGGTCTGCTCATTTTGCCAGATTACAGAAAGCAGTATCTTGTTCACCAGCAATTACTGGACTTCTTCCACTCTTCCGAGATAGTGCACATTCCGTATCAATGGTCAAGCATGGCATGTATTTAATTCAGAGGGCTACTGAGCATGTCACATGGCCAGGTACCAGTCATTACTGTAGATCAGCCATTATATGCCATTGCCAAGAAGATACAATAGACCTGGCCAATAATGTATGGTGAGAGCATGTTTGTAGTAATGTTAGGTGGACTTCACATTGAGATGTCCTTTCTCAGACTCATTGGAGACTGGTTGGCTGGTAGTGGATGGGCGGAGGCAATTACCACAGCTAATGTCACCACTGAAGGAAGAGTGGATGGTCTATTGAAGGGCTCACATGTTACCAGAGGTCAATGGGCACATCAAGTTTCAGCAGCAGCTCTGTATGTTTTACAAAAACGTGCTTATGCTGCATACAAGGAAGAGCTGACATCAGAGGACACTCTTGATTTTGATGACTGGTGCAATCATATGCAAGTCAGCCATCCACAGTTTAACTACAGCAAAGTCATGAAACTTCAGCTTCTCTTCCTTCAGTTCTTGAGATCACAGCGAGAAGCAAATTTTCAATTATATAGAAGCATTGGGCAAGATAATTCCTTGGATGTTTGCCATGGACCATATCCACTATGCGAGGTGGCTCACTATTCATGTGATAGATCTGCTGCAGCTTCAAAGTCGATGTCCAGAAATATATGAAGATTATGTAAAGGGGAGGTTTGTTACTCAGAAAACATCTCACAAGTTTTCATGTTTGGCCCATGATCAAATTCATGAGCAACAAAACGCTATAGATAATGGTGTTGCTGGGATCATAGGAATAAGTGAAAATGAAGCAGCACTGAAACGCTGGATGGTCTCAGGTCCAGTGAATGTGAAGTGAAGAGTAGAAAAAAAACGAATCAACAGCGATCTTCATCATGAGCCAATACCAAGTATACAGAAATCGTTTTTTTCCCATACTAAATATCTTGTGAATGCAATTGAGGAAATGGGAAGCCCATTTTCAGATGATAGTTCAGACTTGGTAACCTTGCATACCAACGTTATCATGCCAGAGAAAGTAGTTTATGCTATCAAAACAGCTGAAGAAATGGGAGCTGAACAGTACCAAGCATTCACTGAAGAGCGACTGGGTGGAACATCAAAATCTCTCTATGACACCATTCACAAGAACAATTTGCCTTTGTTTAAGTCGGGACAGAAGAAAAATACCAGAAGCAGTACTAAAAATACTACTATGAAAAGTGATGTTCGGTTATTCTCTAGAATGTACATATCATGTCAATCAAGAGAGGGAGAACTGGATTTTTTCTTTGAGCATGAGAATCATCCATGGCCACCTGCACTTGCTGATAATAATTCATTACGTCAGGGCTGTTTGGGTTTCCCAAACATCAACTAACTATTTGCTGTTGAGCAGCACTGAACAATCAACAACACTCATTAAATAATGGAGTCATAAAACCCATTAAACACTCTTTTTAATGTATTTGATTTTCACATATGCTGACTCATGTTTTTTGTTCTTGGTTTTGGTTGGGTGCTCTCTTTTTTTTTTGAGAGTGTCCAGGTTTTGAAAATGAGAAAAACTCTATAGCTGAATAACCAGAGTTTCAGTACTTGCGACACTAACAAGGGCAACAAGTCAGATCTAATAAAATGCTTGGAAGGATTGGCAGGACAACCAGTTGATACACCACTTTCAGACTTGACGGAGCTGCACTGGTACACACACTGAACCCAAAAAGATCCAGTGTGATGGTGAAAACATTCCAAGACTATTCAGAGCATATATTTCTTCCACATATTGCTAGACAATTGCAGTGTGTAAAACGGTTGGATGTTGTGTGGGATGTCTACACATCAGGAAGCATTAAATCATATGCGCGAGAATGTCGTGGTTCTGGTGATGCTTTACGTGTAGCCCCTAGTACGTAACTTCCTATAAATTGGAAGACCTTTCTCAGTGTGGATTCCAACAAAACAGGTTTGTTCAATTTCCTTGCTTGCAAATTGAAATCTTTTAGTGTACCAAATTGCAAGCTGCTCATCACAACCTATGATGACAGAGTTCTGTCCAACCCACAATCTGATGTGTCACAACTAGAACCATGTACACAAGATGAGGCAGATGGGAGAATGTTACTGCATGCTGCTCATGTTTATAAGCATGGAAAATTATAATTCAAGCCACTGACACAGATGTAGTTGTGCTGGCCATTAGAACAGCAGCTATACTCCAGGACTGTAAAATCTGGATAGCCTTTAGCCATGAAAAAACTTTCCGGTTCATCTCTGCACATGACATTGCAGCTGCATTAGGTAGTGAAAGATCCCGAAGGCTACTATTTTTACACGCTTTTTCTGGCTGTGACACAGTCTCAGCATTTAGTGGGATTGATAAAAGAACTGCATGGGAAATATGGCATAACTGATACTGAAATGAACATTTTGGAAAGGTTTGTCGTACTGTTGTACATGAGTACATCACCTTTGCAGAGTGTCAACGAGGCACGAAAAATTTTTTTTGCTAGTGGCAATCGACAGATAGAAAATATCCCCCCAACCAGAGCTGCATTATTTCAGCATGCCAAACGTGCGTTACTTCAGGCGGGACACATCTGGGGCAAAACTCTTGTGGTAAGTTACAAAGTACCTTCTCCTACAGATTGGGGCTGGTTGAAAGGAGGAGATACCTGGGTACCAAAATGGAGCACACTACCTGAAGCATCCAAAGCTTGTCGTGAACGTGTGAAATGTACCTGTAAGAACAACAACTGTACTGGCAGGTGCAAATGCTATAAACTAACTTACCATGCACGCACACAGTTGTGCTCTTGTGGTGGGCAATGTGCATAGCTAATACAGTTAAAAAAATTGAAGTTCATTTTTTGGTTTCATATGGCTATAGTTACACAATGCAAACTGTTAATATTGATTATATTCAACTTTATTCTGTAAATATCATATACATAATATTTAAACAAACAAATTTAAATACTGAAAATATGGTATTAGGTGGAAAGATCCCAAAAATGTTTAATGATAATTTAGGTAATTAAATTTGATAATAAATTAATGTTCAGCTCGATTTTTCCACAGGTTACATTATCAGTATGACTTGCTTCCCTTTATTTTTGGATTCAGCATATTTTAAAGCCTCCTTGTACCAATTTTCACGCTTTCTGCCGGAAGTGCACATCTTTTCACAAATCTGCCTCACTATTAAGTTGATACTGTTGAATGTTTTAGCTAGTTTGGTAAGAACTTCTGAGGGGGTTAGTTATATAGCAGTTATCTGTATTTGATCCCCATTGGATATTATATTATAGCAGCATGGGAATGTTTATGCTGGATTGCCTATGGCTGCTATAACTTATCCCTGGGTCAGTTATGGTGACCACAACTGATCCCCTAGGATATGTTATGGATGGGATAGGTTATTGTGTGACAGTTCGTCCAGCTTAAAGAGTAGAAAGTACAGATCTCAAAACTTAGACTAGTTGCAATCACAATAAGCTTAGCCATACCTTTTTTGTGTTGTTAGATCCTAATCCACTCGAAACTAAGTCATATAAAACAGCATAAGTATAAGAACTACGCTATCTCCATAGACATTCCATACATTAAGCGCCATTTTTTTTGACGTCACAAATTCGTCCGTCCTACGTCACAACTCGTAGTTAAACTGGAGCCGCGCCCTCACACGGCAGCTCCTATTCGGGAACTTCCCTTCGCAAATTGACTGTTTTTGCTATGTCTTTATATTTCTTTTTCTGTGTACTGTGGGCTTACTTTGTTGTCACAGGTGGAATGAGCACCAATAGTGGACTCCAGCAAGCCAAATTTGAAGAATGAAGACCCGCCTGGGACGGAGATACAGCTCTGCACAGGCTACTATTCAGAGTTATTTCGAAGCGGCCGAAAGAGCTACTGCGCTCATTTTTTTTCCAGAGGTAGCCTGAGGGCTTCTTCGCAACATTACAGAGCCATATTTCTAATATCTTATTTATTTTATTTTTGTTAACAGTAAAATTTCATGCCGTTTTACTTGTGCGTTTTTCTAAAAAAACTCTCTGTAACTTTATTCTAAGGGGGGTATTTTGCTTGTGCGCAAAATTTGGATTCAATTCAGTGATCCAGTTCCACGAAATATCAATTTTTATTTTCAAGTTGACAACTGATTCGCAATTTCACCCCGCCCACCATAACGTTGAGCTCCGCGAACGCGCAATTTATTTGGTAAGATAATCAATTAACTTGTGACAGCTCTAAAAAGAGCCCATTTGTAAACAATAATAAGAAATACAAATGAGCCGTGAGATGGCCGTTGTAACTTTGGAAATAGTTAGTCCCTCGAGCAAAAGTGATGGCGTATTCCCGATGTTGCTTGGAGTTGGTTGCTCATTAGTGGGAGGGTTAGTTCAGCACAAGATTTAGACTTGTAGGCGATAGGGCTGAAGAGTATAGCGGTAGCAATCCCGATGGAAAGAACTGAAGTGATGATGATGGAGTCTATACGCAGCGGAGTCTCAATACAAGGTTGGTGGAATTGTCGGAGCTGGTACCAGTCAGGGGGGAGTTGGTCATGGTTGAGACAGAGTTTTAAGCTGCTCCAATGGCTTCCCCTGCAAGTATAATAGAAGGATGTTATTCTAAATGACTGTCTCAGACTAGTACACTACATACAAGTTATAGCTCAGAGACCGTTTGTGTCCACCTGCTTCGCGGTTTTTGGCGCCAAAGTTAATTGATTGTTTGCGTGGCTCGGTTACGGGCCATCTCCCGCGTTTTACCGGCGTGTCCAACATCCCCTGGTTTAGTTCACAAATGCGCAAGCGCAACACACTGACATCACAAATACGTCGTCATTGAGATAAGCGCTTCCGCAAACGTCAACTTACACCGAAAATACTAAAACTCTCACAAAAGCATTTTTATTTCCCTTAATTTTCAAGATAGGGGTTTCAAATTCATATGGATTAAAATACAACTATTTAGGTATTTTATATTAAATTCCCAAGACACTTCAAAATTGCAAAATTACCAGCTTAAAGCATTTGGGGAGTTCAGTTTTTTATAAAAAATGAAATTAAAAATAAGTAAAATAGTATTAAAATATAAAAATTTGGTACAAATCAAATTAATGAGCCATAGATTCAGTCTGCAAAATCTTTAGACACTCGAATTCAATTTACTCTTTTTCTGGCTTAAAAACATCAAAAATATCCTCCATTTATAGGGTCACTTCTTCTATCTATTACCACAGTTGTGACCACAAACCACAATTTTTTTAAAACATAATCAATTTCAATATATATATTAATTTGTGTGTGTGTGAAGTTTCAGCTTCCTGACATCAATCTGACTGCACATGTATACATTTAAAGAACAATTAACAAAAAACAGAACTTTCTACTCTTTAAGCTGGACGAACTGTACACAGGTGTTAAGAGAGGTGAAGCAATATTACTGAGCAAAACAAGTAGGATTTATATGCTTTTCATTCTGATACACACTGTTCATTGTATTGTTCACATTATTGTAAGACAAACTATGATGCACTCCAAATAAACACATCCCAAAGAAGAGTGGCTCCTAACAGTTAATTTTTTTGTACAATATAAAAATACAGCAAGGTTAAAAAATGAACTCTATTTGTATTTAGATAGCTAACATGAATTTCAGCATTTTCAATCTGTATTACTTTGTTATAATACATTTCACAAACTATTTGAAGACACTACAATGCTGCAGAAATTTAGTATTCTTTTTAGTAACAACAATGTTCACATGTTTCAATGAATAATGTTAGGCTCGGTGTGCTTTAACTAAAATTAGAAGAACTAGCCTAACTATATAATTAATGAAGACTTATATCATAATTGCAAAACATTTCTAGTTACATTTTTAATTAAAAAAAAAACAATAACAAAATTCAAGAACTTACAATGTCATACTAACAACTCTTTATTTGAAAATCACTTTAGTTTCTCAACCTGTATTTTCCTTTGAAGTTCAAATGTATTGTTAGCACAACTTGATAACAGTAAAATGTCTTACAGCTTTAACTCAATCTTTCAGCAGCACTCGTTGAAGCTGCAGTGTGCATCCTTATAATTTGCTAACATATTTTAGAAGTTTTCCTAGTTTACTATGCATAATTAGGAAGTTCTCTTGCCAAATATATATTTGATGTATTGTTATTATAACAATAACTTCACATGTGGCCATATTCTTGTATTCAGATATGCACTGATGATGAAATGTTGGGCGATGCATCCTAACTCACGGCCAAGCTTCAAGGCAATAGTCAATTTTCTACGTGCTATATTTAATTTGTGAACATTAATCTAATGCATGAACAATATTTTTTTGTGGCTAGCTTATTTCTTGCTGATTGTAAATAAATATAATTCCTGAATAAATATTGGGCATATTACATTGAATGGCATTAAAACTTGTTTGCAAAAAATTGTTACATCAAATTTCTGAGCGTTATTCAGTTGTATCCTATGTGCTGTGCTCTCTACTCTGTTAACCTAGTCTGGCTAACCAGACCCTTTACCTACCGCCTGGCTAGCTAGACCCTTTATCTACCGTGTGGCTAGCAATCCAGCGAGTCCAACCCAATTAAAATCAGCTAGGAATGCCAAGTAATCACAGCTGTTAGATTTGTATGAGATAAAACAACAAGGATATGTTATAATAGTCAGCAAAACTAGAGATACTCAACTAAATCGTATAGCTTATATTGACAAGCCAATAATAAGCTGGTGATATTTAGCTATATCTGATACTTTATCTTGATATGAGATAGGATTATACACAATATTTTATACATAATGTGAGAGAACATGTCAATGAGATATGAACATGAAGAAGAATAAGATGATGATTACACACCACAAGCATGTAATATTATGCAAAACCGGAGTTCTTTTATTAAGGAACTGAGTGTTATTATGCAGGAAAAGAATTATACTGTCCCTCATCACTGTGGTTTAATAACCACTGAATTAAAAAAAAAGAAAACAGAAAGAAAAGAATAGGTAAAAACAGGGAGCATGTTAAGGAATAGTTCTATTGTTTGACTGTGCAAGTAATTTTTAATGGCTAATATCAAGTCCAAGAGTTCTGGCTAATTAACTCGATTTTGTCTCTTCTTGAAAAGGTTTTCAAAAGAATAACAGGTTTTCTAAAAATAATTGTAATTGGTAAATATTCTAATAGAATAATAGGTACAAAAAAAGAAAAAAGAATGAGGCATCAAGGGTGCAATCCTCAATTGTAGCTAGCTTATAATATGTAGCGTACGCAAGTCGACATGTAATGTAGAACTACCACGAGCGGCACAGCAAAGAATTTATTTGCTCACGTGAGTACAGAGTACAGTGTAACTAGGGACTTAAAAATTCCAGTGCAACATTTTGATGATAGTTTCAATCTTATGGAGACTGCCACCTTCGAGATCGGCTTTTTGTTTTTGACTTAGACAGACACAGGACAAATGGAGCACTGTAACCCTCTCGCGCACGCGCGCTGAGGGTTAATACTTTGTCAAGCCCCTTACGCACGGTTAGATAATCCCTCATCACTCTCTCTAACTTGCTTTTCCGAAGAGGCTGTTTATAACGTGGCACGCCGCACGTCTTTAAGAAAGTTTGATGCAAAGTGTATGTGCTGAATTAGCACTGTCGTACAGGCAGACCAGGCTTAAGTTCGTAATAGCCATTGATGGTTAGCGTTAGTCTTAAAAGAAGACTGATTCAGTTAGCTATTATAGTATGAGTGGCAAAGCAAACAGTTGATGCTGAAATGCATGTGGCACAATTAGTAAATTATTTGCCACATAGGTGGGTTGATCAAGGCAGGAGTAAGCTTTATTTTAGTGGTCAGGCCAGGAAAGGTGGGATCATCTTCCTATGTATCATTGTTTGCAATGCAAGTGTTTAGACATGCCTCCAAGATAAATTGTCAGTTTTTTATTCCAATGAATATGTAAAAAAAGTGGTCAGGTCATAGCCTGACCATGTACTCCGGCCCTGTTGTTGTTATTATTATTGCTATGCTTCACTAAGTCATGGCTAATTCATAGTCATATGTATATTTAAAGGCAGGTAGACCAATGCATATATTGTCGATGGATAGAAAGACAGACAGACACACACACAGACAGACTGACAGACAGACCAAGGGCATCGGAATGGGCGTGGCCAATGCGCCCATGGCCGCACCAATATTTTAAAACAAAAAGGTGCATGTCTATATTAATTTTCTACTCTTTGCCAGATCTCGTAGTTGTTGTTGAAATGGAGCGGTCGGAATGACTTCAGCGGGGAGTAAATAGCTAATATCTAGCATTTGGAAGATATCTGGAATCTCCACACCAGCCTGGCCTTCATTCCAATGCGATCTTAATACATCCAGTTTCTTTTGGAAAGACAGACATAGTTCAGAAGTTTTTTCTAGTATTGTTGGTTTGCAAAGTGGCCATTTTTACACTACTAGGAATCTGCCGATGTAGTTATTTGCCACACATACTTGAAAATGTTTGAAGAAAATAAAGCTATGACTGCCACAAAAGGCAGGCATTAGTAAGTTCTAATTATGGTGGATTCAGTTTTGTTTTTAAAGTTTTGTTTTTGTCATTGTGTTATTTGTCCAAGTTGCTATACAATGATTATATACACTCTGCATAATATAATTAGGATTTAACAAATTATTTATTTGACATGAGCCTACCTATTGTTTATAAAAAATTATTTGCTTTGCAATAATGAATGGCTTGTACTGAATTGTTAGGAGTGATTACATGCCATTTGAATTTATTGGAAAACTCAGAGCATAGACTAAAAATCTTTTGATTCATTTGATAAAAAAACTGTATATTGTCTTATCTGTAAATTTATTAATTTAATAAAAGAGTGGGTGTGTGCGGTTATAATGGCTGCACCAATTCGATTTGACTTTCTACTCCTCTGCAGGCAGACAGACAGACAGACAGACAGATTGCTAGGATACCAGGGCTTTTATGCATAAACAGGTGTGACTTATTCCAATTAGCTATGTATTTTAAGTATTTTCACTATGTGGCAGGTAAATAGTTGCATGCATGTACAAAATGGCTAACATATTCGTACTAAATTATGATTGTTTTAAAAGTCAATCATCAAACCTTTATACCAATGCCAATAATACTCATAGGATCTGGATGTATTAAGAGCTCAAAATGCATTTTTAGTCTGGTTGTCATTAAGTTTAAGCTACATGAAAGGATTGGTTTTAAATTACATCATAAAATTCAAGTGACATAAGCTAATGTAATAATAGTATAACAATGCAAACATAGAGTACAATAGCTATATAAAATGTATTAACATGCTTCAATCCTTATTTCAGTTTGCTGCGCATCCACACGGGAGACTTAATTGGCTATATTTTGTCTCTATTATGACTGCAGAAGCTGTGAGACTAGGTTAATGAATTATAACAATATCATTCTATAAAATACATTTTACAACCAAATTTGTATATGCTTATTCCACTTGATGAAATGAAGCAAGTGGATGGAAATGCAAGCACACACACACACACATAAAGAAGAAAAGATTCTAGGCCTGATTTAAACTGTCATATCAGAGAACACAGCGAGATTGTGAACATTGCAAGAATTAGGTTTATATTTTTACAGTATCAGTCATTTATGTGTGTGCAAAATGTAAGTAATTTGTTATGGACTAGTTTACAGTCTGAGGGAATAATTTTAAATTGCAATGTAGCTAAACCAGGGCCTTAACTAGTGTGAGGCCACACCTCACATCAATATGAGCATGTAACTGTTTCTCTGTATGCGTGTGCTTATAGGTAGCTAGATGATTGTGCATGCAAGTATGAGTTTATCATTATCATTCTGTATCACGTCAGGTTACGCATTCGTTTTGTTAAATTAAATGTTGTGTGGCCCAGTTTACTATATATGGCTGTGCCACGCGGGTGTGCGTCACTTGGAATCTGTGCATTGTAAATCTAACATCTATTTTTCTGATCCTTCGGGCTAAGGATAGACTTTGCAGTGCCTCTCTGGGTCTGGTGGCAGCAACGAACTTTGCTGTCACCAATTTAAGTGTTCGCATCATACCTAGGCCGGCGTGGACGCACAACTAGCATAGAGACAGAGGAGGCCAGTACTGCTTCTTCAAATAGTTCAACCTGGTTTTGAAGAATCTCTTATTCTTTACATCAAAGTACAGAAGTCACTTCCGTTGCTTGTTGCAAGAAGTATGAGTGATTTCATCCAGCTCAATCTAAACACAATAGCTGCAATAATATGTCAACTCTTCATAATTGGGAATCCCCTTCATGATTTTAGTGCTCACCTCATTGAAGGGTAACAGGTGGACAAACTAAGTTGACCTTTTCTAGAAGAGGAAAGGTAAAAAAAAGTATTTTTGTAACCAGCTCGTTAGCTGCATGTTATTGGCTTGTACATATCTTGTTAGCAGAGAAAGGAAGGAGGCTCTGGGAAAAAGCCAGCTATAGGTCATTGCCATTCAGTTTTGGTGTACTTCCTTTTTAGTTGATCAAGTCATGAATGAGAAATAAGTTGTACCTATGGAGACAATAAGTTACACCTTATATTTATGTGAGACAGAAGGCATCCAATAAAATTCTTCAACTGAAGAAGGGTTTAGATATGATCACTTAGAAATGACCTACTTAATTGTTCTGATTTACCTACAGTTTTGGTTTGGGCTGCAAAATTTGTTCAGTTTTTATGCTACTTCTAGCACTTCCTGTCAAAATTGCGAGCAATTAAACCAGTGTATATCTTACTACTGGGGCAGACAGTCTTCTGGATCTGGCACTTGGTTGCATCAATTCTTGTAGAACCCCCATCTCCAGAATGTGTGCTTTAACACCGTTTTTGACACAGGACAAATTGCTACTGTATTCAAGATTGATTGATATTTCATTTATTGTTTTCACTTGTGGTTATATTAACCTAATATTAATTGTTTGCCTCCTCTTTTCTTAATTTCTAGTTATGGCCCTGCAAACCAGTAGCATTTTATTGCATATGGCATGGTTATGTGAAAATTTGACAATAGTTTAACTCCTATAGTTTTAGGATAAGCTTTCAGTATGTTTAATTGGGTCCCTTCCCTAAAAAATCTATACTTTAACAATCAGATACCAAGTAGCCAGGATTCGATAACAAATGTTCTTACAAAGCTGGAATTGTGCTTCATCTTCTTTTTTTTGTGCAAACTGAGGTGTGACTTAGAGCAGACTATTTTAGCTCGTAGATAGACATGATCTGGAGTATAGAAGCTAGGTAGTAAGCTGTAAGTAAAAAAAAACTTTAGGCTATGTGAAGCTGCACGGAGACATCTCTCAGATTCTAGCATGATCATGTGATCAAGAAATCTTGATACAATTTGAATCCAGTGTAAACTCGCTTTATTGATCAGGTCAATTTTTTTCAGTTAACAATCCTGAACCCTTTGAATCTTCACTGCAATCAAACGTCATAAATAGTGTTGTTTTAGTTAACTAAAACCAAAATGCCTTAGTTTTGAGGTATTTTATTTTGGTAAGAATAACTAAAACTAAGCTGTACAGAACATGAAAAAACTAAAACTAAATATTTTAGAAGACAGTAAATTTGATAATAATTACAACTACCAATAGAGTGGATGACAATTTTATAGTAAGCAATTCACCTACGTCATTATTAAATGAAAGATATAAATTGCCAACAAGTAAATATTCTCTAAACTTATATAAAAATATCATACTTTATTTATAATACTTAAGATTTCTTAGAAATATGCTTGTTTTTTACTTCTTTGGGAAAACTGCATGAACTACTTTCTTTAAGGAGTCTCATTATTAAAGAATTTGAGTCAACACAAATTAACCAAAACTAAGTGAATTGATAGTATAACTAACTAAATTGTCTACATCATATTGAAGAAATACTAAAACTAACTAAATCTTCAGGAGAATTTGGGTAAAAAAACTAAAACTAAGCTTTCAAGATACTTTTTTAGTATGAATAACTAAAACCAGGAAAGACTGGAATCTCTAAACCAAAACAGCACTGGTCATAAACTACTGGTTTCTACTACAAAACTTTACTAGACTAATGAAGCACCAAACCTATTACAATATAATCTCCTTCCAAAAGAAAAAGCAATCTGTTTTACTCGACCAATGAAAATGGTACATGGAAACGCTGTCTTCTTAAGAAAAGAAGCTAAACTAACCAGAAACATATTTTCAACGGGAAACTTCACTTCTTTCAACTCCGTTAACTTCTAGTCTGGCGTCGCCGACCCTTTTCCTTCTATTATTATTATGCGTGGGCGAAGGAAAAGGGTCTGGTGAAGCTAACGTATACTACTTGTGCAACCGCACACGCGTAACAGTATGACGTCAGTACGCAATAATTTGCACGCGAGTATTATAAAGTTAAGTTACGGGTGTGCTATCCAGCATTGCCATGGCTTCTATTCTACCGACAGTTTGTGTTGCTTGTGGTGGTCCAGCTAAATCTGGTTGTAGAAGGGTAGTAAAAGAAGAAGTTGAAAGGTTCAGACTTTTCCAGAAAGAAGTGCTGAAGAGGGGCCACCAGCTTCTAAATTCAGTTTCAGTAAATCTCTTTATGTGTAGGACTTGTTTTGGGGCATACTTAAAAGCTATTGAAATTGATAAGGTAAGTAAATAGGTTTGCTAAAAATTTAATCAATAAATAAGTGAATTACTATCAGACTCTGGCTAAGAAGGTGGAAACTGCTGTATCCTTAATATATGGAAGCTCCAGTATTGTGAGTTTATTTGATATCTTTTAGTTTTATACGAAGTTAATGTCACGGACAAGTAGTGTCCATAGTTAGCTGTACTTTTTACTAATCCTCTACATACTAAAATTCGGATCTTCACTGTAGGTTACACCACTAGAAATTTCTCAGCAGGTTACCCCACCAGAAATTTCACTACAACCATGCAAAAGAAAACGGTATGGTGAAGATGAACAACTTAGATGCAGCCAACAAAAGACAAGCATGATTCCAGTAACACCAGGTATTTTATAAATTTAACTCCATTTTCCCTTTTTTTCTTCTTTATTTTTTTCCTTCATTTATTAATTTGTTTTTAATTTTTTTGGGACAAAATGTGTTGATTACCAGAAACTATATCTATGCTCCTATTTCTTCCTTTCTTTTTTTCTGAAAGTTAGGTTAAGGCTGAATAAATGGTGTTGATTACCAGCTACGTAGTATTCATTACAAGCTACATTGATGCTCTTTCCACAGTGGTTTCTATCAAGCATGAAATAATTGAATATTGTTAAACCTGCAAAACACTTAACCTCTTTTGATACAGGTTCTAATCAGCGAGCCAGTATTTGTTCTCCTTCAACTTCAGTCACAACCACTACTGCTGTTACAACTAAATCATCTCCTGTTGTTACTGTACGTAGCTCATACTAATCTTTGTTGATTGCATTAAAAATAAAAACATTTATTTGTAGGTTAACGTTAAAAGTGGAAAGAGAGTACACAGATACTCACTAACACCAAACAGAAAGCACTTTGGCAAAGCTTTGGCAAGAAACAGCAGAAGTGCTATGGCTGCTGAGATGTTAAAGATGCCTTCTACACAAAAATATGTGATTGATAAAGTTGGTATTTTACTTCGAAAGGAGCTGATGGGTCTGTGTTCCTATAACAATCAATCTGTTTTACAAATACCCCTTGAAGATTTTACATGGAAGTTTTTCATTGATAAATTGTCAAAATATGCACCTATTCTGTACTCCCTGATGTTATCATGCACTCACACTAACAAACCTCGACATAACCGCTATGCAATAATTGGAGTATGCTGTTCCATTTTATTAAAGTTTCGGCATTCTAAAGTTTGCTTATTTCAGAAACTGGTGTCTCTAATTCTTTATGCTGGAAGAAGTAACAAAATGGTGAGGATTACTAGCTAATTTGAAACAATACACACTATAACATGTGCCTGACATTATAGGTATATGAGCGATTGCAGAAAGTGGGAATATGCTTGTCTCATCATGCCTCATGTGATTTGTTAACAATGCTGGGAGAGGGACATGACCATAAAGTGATAGAATGGAGAGACCAATTTTCACTTCAAATGAGAAATAATTTTGAGGTAATTACAGCTGCTGTCATATTCTTAAGGTATCTTCTTTTTTCCCCTTCCCTTACTAGACTATTTCACGGAATTCACATCAGGAATCATGGAAGCCACTACTGCATGATATGAATGCAAGTTTAGCTGATTCAAGTGATTCCAGTTCACAATATGATTCCAGCACAGAATCTGATTCCACAAATACTTTCAATAACTTGGAAATTTCAGACATTTCAGCATCGTCTGAAGATGATTTTATTTCTACTGAAAGTGAGTAATAATTAATGTATTTTGAGTTGTTATGTGGTTATGTGGTCATATGATTCTTTTAGCCAATGATTCTGACTCTAATTTTGCTGCTCTTGATGAAAGTAAGTAATTAAAAAGACATTATTGTGGTATTTAGCTGTTGTTTTACCTGATTTAGCTTCAGATAATGCTCCAGATCTGGGTAGAACAGATTTTCAAGAGTATGACATGGATCAGGAACCATCAGGTGTGAATGTAACGTAATAATTTTCCCACTAATTAAATTAATCTATTTTGTAGATGATCCTTCTTCTAAATCATTTGGATATAAACTAGTTGGAGACAATATTGATGTAGGAGTAAAAGCCAGATTTATGAGAGTAGATAAATTGGGTGGACAATCACTACATTACTTCCACTATTGTGCAATACAAAATAGAATAGAGTTCGAAAAATTCCCTGATATTTTACCTCACACCTGTCTGAACAGCCCTAAAAAGACAGCACTTTTACTGCTACCTTCTGTTGAAGATGATAATAATCTAGCCCATAACTTTTGTACTTTGATCTCAAGAATTCTTTTTGATAACATGAACTTTTTCAAACACACCTTTGATGGTATAATTTCGTGGCATATTCAGCACAGATATAGTACAGAAATGTCAAAGAAGTCTCTGGTGGTAAGCAAATGGCTAGAGCCATTTGATACACTAATGCATTGTAATCTTATCATTAAAGGTTCCTCTTGGAGTTATCTTGAAGAATGAAAATAAAGGAGATGAAATGATCGATATTGTGACAGAAATCCATAAGTATGTCCCAAGCTTTCAGTGTGGAGAAACTGTCTATGATTTGCCATCAGGACAAAAACTCACAGTCCCTCAGACCACTGTAAGGAGGATTTTGTTTGGAGGAGACCAGCTCACAACTGCAAGAGTAAGAGGGGCCAAAAGATCCAGAGCAAACAGTTTGTCTACGATGACTCGTTTTGAAGGAATACTACCTACTGCAGCTGATTTTCATACTACATTTAATCTCCTTGATGTGAGATTTTTTATTCATTATAATATATAGCTATAATCCAATATTTTAAATTTAGGTAATTTGGAAGTACTTCTACTCCACTCAATCAGGAGGAGAACTTGGCACATTATTCAACTTGCGTAATGTCATAGGACGTACCAATGTTAATGCAGACCCAGTCCATAAGTTCAACGAATGTGATGATTTCTTCACATTAGTTGTTACTTGTCATGTGCTAGTATCAGCCATGAAGTTGCTATCTATGCAAACACTGGATGATATTCCATCACTACCTGATGATGTACCTGCTGCTACTCTCTGGATGGAAACAAAAGAAAAACGTGAAAACGTTTTAAGGACACTGTGCATGAAAATTGTTGATTTTAGCAGCTTTAAATTCTCTCAAGCTTCATCATCTTCTACTGACAAGGTTAGTGTACAAATTTACTCTATTTCTAACAAAGTTTAGTTATTTTATTTTGAAATTAGGTTTGCGAGTATGCAAAAAAACTACAATCAACTGGATTGTTTTATTTGGAACTACGAGATGCAGTAAGGGAAGGTGATGGACTGAGAGTTTTACGCTGCTGGAAATATCTGTTGCCAGTTTTTAAAAGCAGCAATCGCCACAACTATTCAGTAGAAGTGTTAAACATGCTTTCTCAGTATTACTTTGAGTTTACTCCCCGTGAAGCCCAAGAATTGATATGGTGTCGATTTGTTAGCACACATTCAGCCCCAGGATGTAATATTCCAGAAGATTTACTTCAGGAACACCTTAACAAGGTAGTCAAGGATTGCATCAAAGACTTGGGATCTAACAAGACTGAGGCTGCAGTAATAAAGGTGGGGAAAGCAGTAGGAAATTTGTATCCTATCCTTGATACATTTGACAAAGAGAATTCGATCAAAAATCCATCAGGCCATCATAAAGTTCCAAATTGGGATAAAGATCGCGACTTATTGATCAGTCGTCTCCTAGCTGCTGAAATCTTCACTGAGAAGGACCAGTGTCGTTCGCATCGAAACTTTTCAAATCCAAGAGATATCTTGCACTCCATAAATACTGAATCACTCACTGAATGGATGATATCACATTTAAAAAAATAACTCAATTGTTTTATACGTTAATATATTATTTCAATGGCATAATTTTATTGATTAAAGTTTATAGTAAATAAAAGAGGTGAAATTTTGGTCACAATTACCACACACACACTGTTTGTAACATAAATCACAACACAAACACTGAGGACCATCATAAGTTCTTACATAATTATCAAAGTTATTAAATAATTGATCTCGTCGACATTCCACATCATTTCTTATGTAAGCACACATTTTATCATCAATACAGCTTTTTCCTTTGATTCGTTTGTTGATTAAAGTTGCAAAACTTCGTAATCCATCTCTCCCAGCTCGTCCAGTTTCTTGAACATACTGTTCTATGTCATTGGGTGGTCCATAATGAATTATTTGCCGAACATTCAGGCAGTCAATTCCCATACCAAATGCTACTGTTGCCACAACCAAACGAAGCAAAGACTCCGTACAAAAGAGATGAATAATAGCATCTTGGACTGCTTGCTCAGTACCACTCATGTACATATCCACAAGGCGAAATCCCGGCAAGTCAGGCGAACCAAGCGGATGTGTAAATTTGATCCCAAGGAAATCTTTGAGGTACAAAAATATGGCAGAACAATCGTCACGAGTTCTACAATATATAATCACACGAGGACACTGTGGGCCTTCTTTCATCAGTCTGTCAGCTACAGGTTTTAGTGATTCCTCAAAGGATGAGAAATGGGCAATCGAATAAGCAATGTTTGTCTTGGCTGGCAATTTTGCTACAATCAGTTCATTCCTCAACCCAATACTTCTTGACACATCTTTTCTAAGCTTTGTAGTAGCAGTTGCTGTTACAGCCATTATATTGACATTGGGGTGTAATAAACTCTTCACTTCTCCAATTCTTAGAAAGATACTTCGGAAGGAGTGACCCCTGTAAATTAATAATGTTAAATCAAGTAGTGCTATTGAACCACAAAACAAAAAAAAGGAAAACTAAAATAAAATTATCATCTATTATTATTATATGCTAATTCCATGTCAAGTTGTCTAAATACAAATATGACTGTATTTCAAGCATACTCCGAGATATTGTGTAATTTTGTGAGCTTACCACTTGACTACAGTATGAGCTTCATCGACAATGAAAGCCCGAAGATGAGAAGAGTAAATGTCATTCAAAAGAACCTTTCGCCACCTTCTGCTGCCCAGGAGCATCTCTGGAGTAAAATACACCACTTGGTAATGTCCCAAATTGACACCCTCTTTCACTTGACCATCACTTTGATTAGCTGTGATACAGCACGCTTTAATTCCTTGCTGCAAGAGGAAAGCTACCTGTATTTAATAATCACATCACAATAATCACTATAAAGGAAAAAAATCACAAAGTATGGCTAGATACATAGACTTCAAGTTTAACTACAGCACACTAACATTATTTTTAAACAAATATAACTAAGCACTAACTTGATCTTTCATTATGGCAGTAAGTGGTGTCACTATTACCACTATAGAAGGAGCACCAGATGGATCCAATTGGTCAAATAGAAATGGCAGACATTGAAAACAAGCACTTTTTCCAAATCCAGTGGGCAAGATCACAAAAACATCTCCTCTGATGATTCCAAGCACAACTTCCAGTTGCTCCTGCTTCACACTGGGTATCCCAAGTCTCAAAAACGCTGATTTCACTAACCGTTCCATCCGTATCATCAAGAAGAAGGCGTGCCACGCAGACTTTTCCCTAAAGGCACGTGACTATTTCAGGCAATCTGATTAGCTATAGCTGCGTGTGCGGTTGCACAAGTAGTATACGTTAGCTTCACCAGACCCTTTTCCTTCGCCCACGCATAATAATAATAGAAGGAAAAGGGTCGGCGACGCCAGACTAGTTAACTTCCCTGAGCATAAATCAAACTACACCGCTGGCTGCAAGAAATTATTTGCTCACGTGATTATGACGTGACGCTAGGGGGCGTTGCCCCTACCGCGGAGCTGAAAGCTTGGGCGTTTTCTCAACGATTAGCCCGAAATTAAAAAAAAGTAGCACGACAATAAAGGTCTTAAATCTTAAATCTTCGTCTTAGTAAGTTCATATCTCCAAAATCAGAGCGTGACAGACAGACAAACAGACAGGACGACTACTATTAATAACCCTTTCACGCTTGCGCGCTGAGGGTTAACAAATGTGGAAAATGTAGCTGAAGGTTGTCTCAATAAATAAAGATTTGCTGAATGTGAATGTGCATGTAGTTGTCTCATGACTAAAGCTGTGAGACAATTGATATTGAGTGATAAAATACTTTGTACAAAAAATAATTTCCTTAATACTATAAAATTAGACTTAGAAAGTTTAGCTAAATACCCTGAGATACAATATAAGTGAAATATTTTAAATAACACATTTTTATGTATATTTTATTTTGGTTTCAGGTCAATGGAATTCTCTGAGAAGAATATTTTTAATTCTATCAAATACATAATGCAATGGGATGTCCTTGGAATTCAACTTGGATTCAGATCAGATCAATTAGCTATTATAAAAAGAGATAGCAGTGACATAAATGGAGCTATAATTCAGCTTGTAGGAGACTGGATCAGGAACGACAAAAATGCCAGCTGGAAAACATTGGCTCATGCACTTCAGCAAATGGGACAGAACAAGCTAGCAGATTCCTTATACAATCAAGAAGGCACAGGTATTGAGATGGGGTCAGTGGTCTAATTCAGAAAATAAAAAAAGAAAAGAAAGGGAGGTTATAGCAAATATAGATTGGATTAATCTAGTTCAAAACTATAGAAGTCATGAAAACTATGTTGTACTATTTTTATAGCTGTTAGTTCAGTGAGGGTGGAGGTTGGACCGCATATAAGTGCCTCTGTCATTCTACAAGCCTGACTGATCCAGTCATCCTGAAAGTTTAAACTGGTCCTTCCTGTAAAGTAGAGTCTAATGTGAGTGCAAATGAGATGATTTAAACTGATAAGTGACTCCAAGGTTACTACTATCTTTTAAATGAGTAGCAGTTGCCAAAGTGTAGCCTTTTTATCAAAAAGTCCACTATTTGAGCCATCAACTTTGCAAACAACAAGTATGGACTCCTTTGTAACGATCCACTGAGATGTTGACTTGCTTGCTTAGACGTGTAGTTAACTTTGATTTGTGAGCATCATATTACTGAAGTCTACCGTCCAAACTTCTATAATGAATAACATATCCTTATTGCAGCATGTAGAGCTTATTGATTCTTTCATCACACTTTATTTAAAAACCCGTATGACTGTAAATAAACACAATGCTGCTGGTGTCTTAAGTTGAATTGAGAATTGTAGGATTGGGATATGGAATGTGTATCTGTCTCTGTGTGTGTATCTATCTAGCAGATAAATATTGAACTTTTCCTTCATTTAGTGGTGGATCCCACACAGCCTCAGCAGCAGATGCACCAAGTTCATCCTGACATGCAGATGGCCTCTCAGCAGCCCCTCCTCCCTCCTGCAATGCAACTTCAGCAGCAGCAGCCTATCATTCCTCCCCAGATGTCTCAGATCCATCACCCTCAGCAACACACGCCCATGGGCCAGCACACGCCCATGAGCCGGCACACGCCTCTGACACAGCTTCATCAGAATCCCAATGTGTCTCACTTGTCCCAAGCCACGAACAGTGAGTTGAAAGAACAGCTAATGGGAGCATGCAGAGAGGGGGGAGGGGGTGGGGATGATAACACGGAGAAAAAACATTTTTCGTTCTTCTTTTAATGATCAAAGAATAAATAAATGAGAACGTGTTTTCTAGTCGACTCTGCATTACGGATAGTGATTATACTTGATTTATGCTACTTGACCCTGTGTTGGACAGTCCTACTGGAACTACCTCTATATCAGTTTTCACTGGTATTCTGATAATCTTTTATTTGAAGCTCTGCCTCCATTGGAAGGCTCTTGTAGTATCTGACTTTACCCTGTACCTTTTGCAGGCTGCTAATTAATGCCATATTATGTATGTTCTAGTTGTTCAGAATAACTAGAGCACCCAGTGCAGGTGCGAACCCTCAGAACATTATTACACAACTAAGATTTCTTCAGATTACTTTAACTTCTAACTGCCGAGGACACACGCGGTTGGTTAAGAGAAAATACACGAACTAAGTGATCATGTGACTGCTGTATGACATTAACCAATGCACTGAAAGGTAAGGGTTGTTGCATCTAGCTTGCGCTTGTTTGGAACTGAAGTTTCTCTGCATTTACTCAGAAACTAGCTCTAAATTTGAAAAAGTGGTCAATTTATGTCAGGTCATACTTGTTTTAAAGGTTAATTCTCAGCCATTCATGAAATTGAATGCTGACAGACAGACATACAGGAAGACAGACAAACGCCTCGCGCATGCGTGCTGAGGGTTAATAAGTGCAGCAGTATTATTTTTTTAATAGCCAAAAACAAAAACAAAAAAATTATATTTGGCTTAAAATGATGTTTAAACTTTTCTCGAATATCGATAAGGTCGAATTGAAAGACAATTGGTGGTGTATCTCAGTATCTGCGATGTCTCTGGAAGACAACTCCCTCAGAGTTTACTCCAATGGTTGTGATGTCATAATCATTACTTAAAATATATATTTGACTGTACAGAAAATTACAGCAATTATTGTTCAACCTTTTGTCGTTAGTATTATTTTTATCCTTCAAACTTGAATAGAATTCTGAGCAATGTTTGGTAAAGTGTTTAGAAGAAGATGTGTCATGTGTGTTGCTTGCAGTGTTGCAACAGTTGACAGTGGAAGAGGTCCCGTATGTAGACCCGAACTACAGTGTGCCAATGCATCCGCTCCAGCCTCAACCTGCTCACTACGATGTGGACTCCAACAGGGCAGGGCCTAACGGCTACCCGGACAACGGCATGCCCTATTACCCGGAAGAGGTTATGTACAATCAACATCAAGGGTTAGCACCTCACGCGCACACTCCCGATGGAATGGATGACAGGTTCATGCCAGCGGAGCATCATGTGGGAGTGGGCGGGGCACCAGAAGTGGAACCTAACTACTCTCGGCATTTGGGACAAGAAGCTGGTAAGTAAGAGAAGATGTGGCAGAACAAATAGGTGGTGTTAAGGATGGGGTAGGACCAATGAAAGGTGAGGTTCATTTTTACTACAATCACTACTCTTCTGTTTGTTTGTTTGTTTGTTGTTGTTTGTTCAGGACCTGCACCTGATGATCATCTCCCTGGAGGGCAAGGTAAGTTTTATATATGTACGTGGGCTGGTACATGTACATGTGGACTGGTACATGTGGGCTGGTACATGTGAGGGCTATAAACATACACTCGTCATGTGTTTTTGTTATCCATTACCCAGCCAATCATTTTTAGTACATTCAATTACTGGGAACATGATATTGGACTGGTTGAATTGCTATATTTATACAATGTATCAGGTCTGCCTCCGGATCTGGACGACGCCTGCTATGATAAAGTAGCTCTACTCATCGGTAACAAACAGTACCAGCGAGACAACCTGAAACTGAACACGCCCGAGAACGACACTCAGGATATGGCTGGTGTACTTCTGAGTGCTGGCTTCAAAGTCGTCTCTCTGGTTAACCTCAACAAGATCGAGATGGAAATGGTGAGAACAGAGGGAGACTTAGTAGGATTGATGGGATTCACTGAAGTGGATGTGGTCAACTTACAGAGTAAGATAAAGCATTCTCAGAATTTAGGTTAATAACATCAGCTCTTGTAATTGTAGGGACTTAGAAGGGACACATCTTGTTATTGTTATTTCTAAGTTTGGCATTCTTCATTTTTCATACACTGTAAGTGATACCCCTTCGTATGATCACATCATTATCACAGGGTCTAATTAATTACTTTTCTGCAAGGTTGAATGAAGTAGTGTTGTGTTTTATTGTGCAGTAAGTTCTGACGGCTTCCATCATTGGAGCTTGTACTAAGATTAGTTGTTGATTTCATTAATTGATGCTTCTCACAGGCTGTCAAGTATTTTGAGACTCTAATTGGCAAGAATGTGTACGCCTTGTTCTTCTTTGCTGGTCATGGGTTCGAGCACAACAGTAAGAACTTCATGATGCCAGTGGATGCTGATGTGGAGAAGAACCCTGAGCAATGCATCTGTGCTCAGATGGTCCTGCACACCATGCAGTCTAGAGGAGCCAAGCTCTCCATCGTACTCCTGGACATGTGTCGCAGCAATCCTTCTTCTGCGTACGTCTTACCATTTCATTCTCTCTTCATCTTGTTTCTTAATTTGACACACAACTCTATTAGCTAGTATTCCTGCCAGTGGGGGGGAAGGGGCGGGGAGTCAATCTAGACTGATTGTTTGTTTGTTTTCCATTATAATGTACCAGTGGTGGTGAGTGAGCTTAGCAATGTACAGTGGAACCTCGATTATCCAAAAGGCTTGGGACCGAGACCCCTTTCGGATAACTGAAATTTACGGATAATTGAGGTTTATTAATATTCATGAGTTATTGCACCTAATTACACAGCATTGTTATTAAATATGAAGTAAACAGTGCTTATAACAAAAATTAATAGTTTGAATGTTAACATCAAGTCATTCTTTACGAATAAACGCTGCCAATATTGTTTGTTTCAAATTTGAACTTCGCTTTCTAGATGCCAATGTGTGTATTTTTTGTAGATGGAGAAGTGTTGTTGGTTCAGCTTCTTTTTGATGTTCATATCAAAGAAAAAGTCTGTTGCTCCCCAGGATGTAGCTTGGTATAGAAATAGTTTGCTTTTTCACAAATAATTGGACCTGAAATAGGCATTCTTTCATCTCTTTTTTGGACAAGCTATAGGCACACTACAGATATAAAAAATTAAAAAAAATATAAAAAAAAGCACTTAGTTATTCAGCACTGCAGCTAAATGAGTGAGCAAGGTTTACTCACCAGCCTTATCCAATTGTACATCATTAGCAAATTTCATTGATTTTCTTTTCTTCGCAACAGTTTGGCTATCCATGGATACAAAAAATGACCGTATCTTCTCTTTGTTCTTCTTCAGCTCGCAAACGGTAGAAATTCCGATGCCATATTCTTTGGCTAAGCTGGAACAACTATTTTTCTTAAGCTTATCCAATATTTCTACCTTCTTTTCAATTGTTAGGACAGTCCTTTTTCATTTCACCGCCACTTTACTACGTTCAGCCATAGCCTCTCCTACTCAAAATGGCAGCTATTAGCCATTGAATTTTTGCGCATGCGTGACGAATTTGCCTTTCGGATAATCCGAGCATTCAGATAATTGAGGTCTGGATATTCGAGGTTCCACTGTAATTCAATTAGAATTATATGCAGTACTTGTCTTAACGATACTTTACCTATTTAAGAGAAGTTTTTTTTTATTGTTAAAGTCAATAGCATGCACACAGAGAAGAAGAAAAACTTTTGAGAATAGTTCTCAGAGAAAATTAAAAAAAAGTTGGCAATGAGTGTTTGTGTGGGCGTACTAAAAATATAGGTACGCATCATACCCCACCCAATTTACATTGATTTGGATTAAAAAGAAGTGATGCACCAAGCCTAAGTATGCAAGCATATACATCTTGTACACCGTGTGTGTGTATCACATCAAGTACTCTATATTCAGCTGAAAATAATATTGTACAAGAACTAACGAGTTTCTATTTATTTATTTATTCAGTCATTTTTTCTTTTATTTAGGGGTATTCCCTCCAGCATGGATAAGCTTTCTAGCCCACAAGGATCTGGTTACTTTGTGATAGGCTTCTCATGGTAAGCCATTAGATGTTACTTGGTGTGTGAGAGTTGAGTTTATCCACCTTTCCTTCCTAGTTCCCCCATGGAACGAGCCTATGAGGCAGGGGCAGGCCAGGAACTGAAGGAGGAAGACAGAGACAATAGCATCTTTGTGTCTGCTTTTAAAAGACATCTACAGTCAGGTAGTTTGAAGGAGAGGCTTGATACTTTGCTTACGGATGCAGCAGCAGGTGAGTTTTTATATGATGACACTTTACCTATATACTTTAGTAAATGTTTATTGTTGTTTTCTAGTTGTTATTAATTGATGTTTGTTAGATTTATTACTTTGTTTTGTTGTTGCAGTTGTGCGTAAGCGAGGCAAAGACTTTAACACTCCACTAACATCATGGCAGAAGCCAGAGATTCGACACAACCTTGGGGAGAAGCTCTCCCTGGCAGACCCCATCAAGAATGACCTTGAGGTCGATACTGAGAGGAAGGAGAGAGCTAAACTATGGCAGAGTGCTCACTGTAAGTCCATTTGCTAGGCTCTACCCACGAAGATTATTGGATCAGCTCAATTCATTCTCTGCTGAAATAATAATGATTATAATAGTACTTGTTTTTACAGCCAGTATATTTGTATTTAACCTTAACCTTATTTCAAGTTCTTGCTGAAATATTCCTTAGACTTAGCAAAAAAAATTGAGGTTTAAATTTCAATATAAATTCAATGGCTGTGTAGACAGAAGATAACCTCAACATTGCTCTAAATTAGATGAATGTTTTAACATTAGTAACGTCATCTTCACGATCAGTTTTCTGTGAGTGAATACCATAGATGTGGGTTGTTAGCATCCTCCCACTTATAATTCAGACAGTAAAGAAATGGGCACTTAATAAAATTTAACAGTGAGTGGTCACCTAGAAACTGGGGCTGAGTGCCAATCAGCAGTAGACAAGACACATGGGCCATTTAATAAAAAGTGCTAAAAGCCGTAAGGAAAACGGGCGCTGAAACCCCCCGCAACTACGGTATTGAGGTACGAAAGCATCTTATTTGATAATAGCATTCATGCCTGTTCACTCTGTCCAGTGCCTGTGGACTGCATAGTTAATAGAACTGTTGTTTGTTTGTTTATTTATGATGTTGTTGTTTACTATTCTTGTTTCAGATGTGCCGGACTCTGTAGTAGTCGGATGTGAGGCAGACTCTGCTAACAACATCAGATCTGGAGATCTGGCCCTCCGTCTCCATTTTGAGGCGGAGCATTCCAACGTGATGCTGGTGACGACAGAGTTGCTGAATGGAAGTCTGACAACGTGCGAGATTATCGCTATGGAAATGAAGCTCATTGCAGTAAGGCCATAGATATGAGCTAACAAAGGGACTAGGGAGCAATAGGGATGCAGCTAGGGTTCTTGAAAAAACTAGCATATACTTATTTTATCCTGAACAATACACATCGTTTAATAGTCAAGAGTTACCAGACTCCAAGAGCAATTAATTGTGTACTGCAAATATTTACAAACAGGATTCCACGTTGTTGGAATTTGATTACAAATTATTATTTTTTTATAATACTGTGTTCATCAATATATCCTGAACTGGTTACATTTATTGATATTAACTTATTAAGTTATTAGTGTTGTTTTTTTTTTGTTGTTGTTTTTTTTTTTGTTTTTTTTTGCTTTGTTTTTTTTTTTGTTGTTGGTGTAGTCTTTTGTCTGGTATAGTGATAATTTGTGTTTATGCTTGTGTGTGTGTGTGACAGGGATCTCTGACATTACGCTGTGAGAATGCGAACAAGCAGTACCGATACAAGTCCAATAGTCAGTTTGATTATGGCCATTATCAGGTAATCCCTCCCTTCTGCTAGCTCTCCTCTTGACTCTTTTCTTTACTCCAACATGCCACTCCCTCTGGTCTCACCCTGGGGGAATGAAAGTGACTGTGCTAGTGGTTGATTAACCTTTGTTGTTGTTTCTCAGGGCGGTAGAGATATGGACCTCATGCACTTCAAGCTACCAGACCTGCAGAAGATCACTGTAAGTGTCTTTGGATATGTATGGAATTATTTTGCGATGAATGCTTTGAGTATACCTGTACTTGTGGAGAGAGGGAGGGGAGAGAGAGAGCATGTCAGTCGTGTCCTAAATGAGTGTGAGTATTGTCCGTGGAGAACATGCAGACTGTTCGTGCCTGTTGTGACATGGATGTATTTTTTGTGTGTGTGTATTGGAATAATCTTGTGGTACAGAAGGAGAAGGTGGTTTTGAAGATCGTTGTGGAGTACCAAATTAAGCAGCGAAGTCTCAGAGAGATGCATACTAGCACCTGCCTAATATTACACGAGATGGACCCGCCTCTCTATGCCAAGATACTGGGATGGGTAAGGGACACGCCTTCCACATCTCCCTATGTCCAGCCTTACTCCTACCAACATGGTCTACATCATTAACAAATCATTACCAACTTTTTAACTGTACTCTCCTCCCATCTGCTTGCTCCCCTTCCCCCCTTATCAGATGTAATCATCATTAGTTCAATATTGCCGTATTTTTGTATATTGTGTCACCACTGTCTTTGTGTTTTTATAGTAATTCTCAGATGTAATTCTGAATCAATCCAGCTAAGAAATGTATTTATACACAGCATTACTGTCAAAGAATGCTACATGTGTATACTGTATTGTGTCATTACGAGTACACTTGGAATACATATAGTATACTTAGTATCTATACACTGCATGCTGTGGTAAGACATCATCACGAATACTCCAGCAACACATCTAGTTTGGTATACACTTGGTGTAAAGTAATACACACAGTATACGCCAGTATTATGGTCTGTCACAACAGATCATATTCGGCACTGGTGTAAACAAGATAGAGTCACTGGAGTATTTCGTGTGTATAACAAAAGTACCCCAGCAGTTGGGCATCACCTCCTACAAATACATAAACTGCGATCCTGTGCCCATGCATCACAGATCTTTGCCCCCACTAACTGGCCTTTATTAATATTGTAATATTTGTGCCGTTTCTACAACATCATTCAATGTGAGCCAAAAATGATTGATGACATTTTACATTACAACATGACCATTGTTTCTTTACAATAATATGTTTGTCCTGCATGAACAACCCCAAATCAGATATATCCAGAAATCCCACTCATCAGTAGACATCCTGCTGTAATCACAGACATGAATTGGATGTTGCTGTCCTGGAGTGATCCCAGATGCAACTGATGGTGGTCTTTTTCTGAAGATAACATTTAAAAAAATACAACTAAAATATATAAAAAACAAAACAAAAAACAACAACAACAACAAAAAACCAACAACAACAACTACAAAAAAAACATCACTAATAAACATGGCACCCTAAATTTCAAACAGCCCCCCCCCCCCAAAAAAAATAAAATAAATAAATTGAATAAATAAATAAATAAACTGACGAACAAACTTAAAGAATGTGTGTGTGGATCAATGTTTTAATATGCAAGCATTTGTTAGAGTGCTAAAGGTTTAGTTGCCAACCATAGGCAATTCCCAGAAGTACTAATTGTAATACAATTTTTCTATAGCTACTTCTCGTAGTAGTAATAATATCTGCTTTGACTCCGCCTTTTCCAATGACTTTGAAAGTGAAGATCTGTCATTGCACCATCTCAGTATTGTTGTCAATGGAAAGATTTAACTAGTGGTGTGCTTGAGCACAAATGGCGAGCGAGCCTTAAACTACACTATTGTTAAACGATTAATTTTAACTACTAACACTCAAGCTACTAAGATAAAATCAAGTTTTTAAATTACGTATGTACAGTAAAGGGGATTCAATGCCATGGTAACCGCTTCCCGTAACTGTTTGAATTTGAAAAAGAAGCAACAAAATCAAGTCACGTTATTTAAACTTTTTCTTTGTGATATTCGCAGTAGTAGTTGTAACACACAATACTTTCACACAACTGAACATACCTACTGACTTACCTTCGTGGTTAGTCTAGTGGACAATGAATTTTCAAGTAAATACAGTTGCGTAGGGCTTATAATTATGACAAATAGCGTATTAACTTACCACCGCCACTAACTCGAATAGAAATATAGCTCCCATAAGTTTTTGAGTTTTAACTGCACCTGCAAAATAATTCAAAGCAGTAAACAATTCAATTTCTAGGGTGATAGGGTAATGATTGCTAAACCGGAGGATTCTGTTTAGTGAAGTTTGGGACGGGGTCGAACACGGAACGAACACAAAAATACGCGAGGGTCAAAGTACAAAATGACATACGTACGCCCACACACATATATAAACAAACATGCCCGATTTTCAATTGTGTTACCCCTGATAGTGTCTCGCTCGCCAAATTATTAATTTAATAGGCATGTTGGTGGGTATGATCCGTCATTGGAATGTTGGGAACTATTTACTAAGGAGGGAGGGGGTGGGGTGGGAGGGGAAGGGGGGGAGAAGGGGAAAGTGTGGTAAGAGAGTGTGTGACATATTTACATAATATAACTAAAGTCACTTCAAAATTTGCACTGTACCCTTTCAACCACACCACTCGCCTCTCCCTGGCCAGTGCTTTAGTAGAGTGTGGTGAGAGCAACATGTCAAAACCAGTTAATAAGAATCTAATACCAGGTACCCCCCAACTAATAATAATAACAAGAACAAAAAATAACAACAAAAACAATAAAAATAGCGATAATAACAATGACAATAATAATAATAATAAATAAAATTAATACTAAGTAGCAAGTACCCTACCATACAACGGTGTTTGATGGCGTAACAAGTTTCACAAAATAGGAATGCACAAACTTTTATCTCATATTCTCTACCATACACTTGGTTTAGTTACATCATTTTCCCTCTACTGCTCTCTTTCTTCTTGAGTAATAGATTCCCTTCAGCTCCTTCTTCTGTACTTCTTCCTAATTATCAGTCTCACTGTACTTAAATCCGTGATTGTGGGCTTTGCCTTCCCTGTTGAATCATCACTTGTTCTTAGCTACACACAAGTCGTCGTTTCCTTAACCCATTCACCGGCATAAGCGTATATGGTGCCGATTGTTCAGTTGGTACTTCTCTGATTTTTAAGTAATCGATTATCCAATGTAATGTTCTAATTTTTTTTTTTTTGCTTTTGTTGCTGTGATGTAGCACTTCCTGTAATATAAAACATTAAAAATAATATTTTATTTTTTAGAATATTTTTAAATTATGGCTGCCGGAAAGCTTACCTTTGAGCGTCAGTCTGCCCAATTTTTTTTTATGATACAAGGCTCTGAAGCTCAGAATTCAGTAGCTAGAAAGTGAACAAGCCATGCACTGTGTTTGAACTCTGTAGCAGCGTCATGACTGTCTGTAATTGAATTTAAGATTGAACGTCAGTAGCTATAAAGGTAAGTCCGAATTTTTAGCTTTCTTTTTTAGGACGATGGGACTTTTTTTGGATACTAGAAAATAGTTTTGTGTTAACTTGCTTTAAAAATTCTTCTCTAGTTGATTGTCTTTACAGGAAAAGAATAAAAAATCAAATTACCACATTGGTTGTCATAAATCTGCCGGTGAAAGGATTAATTGCCTCTACTGTATGATAGTGTAACCCTTTCCTTGTCAATTTTATGATGACCAGTTGGGTAACATGAAAATGTATGATTTTTTTTTTCTTTTCTGTGTAAAGGCATTTCAGCAAGAATTAAAATTTTTAAAAGCACATCAATACCAGACTCTTTACTATTATGCAAAAGAAGTAATGTTGGAGCGAGTCAGATCGGCACGATTAAGGAACAAGCAAGCAAGGGACAAACATAGGCCAGATGACACAAACAGTAAACAATTAATTAATACTTCACACATGACTGTACATGAGGACAAACATGCATTCACACATTATCTTCACACAAACACTCCCTTAGACTGAGCTACAGTATACAGTGGACTGACCCAGCTCAGTCCAATGCAATTGTTGTTGTGGTAGTTGCAGTTGTGGTTCAAGTCACTCTGCTAGTCAGTTCTTCAACTCTTCTAGCCATTAGCCTGGAACTCTACTTCACGCATCACATCTTCATTAGATAGAAACTTTCTCACTTAAAGGGGTCTGGAAAAAAAGCAAAGGGAAAAATGAAAAATCTTGGTTGTCACCAGGAATCGAACCAAGGTCCACTGGCTTTAACCACCAGTGCTCTAACCACTGCGCTACGACAACCCGCAACTCCCAAGACCTTCACATTTTTCCTTTATTCTTCTTCATTGCATATTTTTCTTGAATACTATTCGACTTGCTATTAATTTACTCATCGTAGTATTGATTCAATATAATTTCAAAACCTATCTACTTTGATTGTCTGGGATGTTGTTTAACTTGACTCTAGGCTAGCATACGGCGGAACATTTGTGCAGGAAGCGACATTCCCAGTGCAATGTTCGTTTCATTCAATGTATGTATATATGTATGTCTGTGTGTGTGTGTAGTATGTGTGTGTGTGTATGTTGTATGTATGTATGTATATATGTATGTGTGTGTGTGTAGTATGTGTGTATGTGTAGTTTATGTGTGTGTATGTATGTATGTATGCATGTATGTGTGTGTGTATTATGTGTGTGTAGTATGTGTATGTATGTATGTATGTATGTATGTGTATGTATGTAAAGTGCGAGTTGTATTTTAGCTTTTCTCTTTTAGGACGATGGGACTTTTTTTTTGGATACTAGAAAATAGTTTTGTGTTAAAATTCTTCTCTAGTTGATTGTCTTTACATTCACACATTATCTTCACACAAACACTCCCTTAGACTGAGGTCGAATGCTGCCTCAACAGTAGACCTCTAGTCCCTCTCCAATCACACTCTGACGATGGCATCGATGTTCTCACACCAGGTCATTTCTTAATTGGACGAAACCGTCAAGCTCTGCCTGAGATTGACCTCACCGCAAGGAAACTGCCACTCCTACGACGATGGTCACTGCTACAAGCCATCAGTCAGCACTTCTGGCGCAGATGGTCAACCGAATATCTCCAGCAACTCCAGCGCTTCAACAAGTGGAGAACTCCAACTACTAATCTGCAGGTTGATGACATCGTACTCATTAAGAAAGATGGATTGGTATCCAATTCTCACTGACCCATGGGCAAAATAGTCAATATCTATCCTGGCAAAGATGGACATGTGCGAGTTGTGGCCATAAAGACCAAGACAGGGACCTACAAGAAACCTACAGCGAAGATTGTTCGGCTCATCTCCCAAGAATCTTAGAAAAGAAACTCCCTTTTCGAAGGGCGGCATGTTCAAGCCTCACATTACTTTACAAACTTTACCCACTTCTCACCTATTCACTACATTTCCCTGCTCACACCACACCTGCTAGTCACCTCCTCCTGCAGCTAAATAAACATTGATCCATCATTCATTCTGCGATTTATTTAATTTGTGGAACAGTTATACACACATGTTCATGCAAACACTTCTTTTCCTTACATGTATACTGTATTCTCCACTCATGCTCACCTTTCCTCATCCCACTATTTAAACTAGAGCCTTGCATCATTTCACTCTCTGTTTTTTTTTTGCCTAAAGATAGTTTTAGTTAAGTTTGACTGAGCTATTTTTGCGCATAGCTGGCCTTACAACTCAGCTACAGAGGGCAATCCATTATCACTAGTGGATTTACACAACACTCCTTTGTCTATCTCTCCTGCTTCTGAAACTCTCTGTCCTTCTATCATGATTGTGGACTTACACTTTGAGAAACTTTTGCTTCTCTATCTCTCTTTCGCCTTCCTTTTTTAAACCTATGCCGCCTTCCCTCACCAATTCCACCTGCTTTTAGTTAATGCAATTCATCATCTTCTACTGAATGTTATTTAGGGTACTGATCTTTGGATTAAACTTAAAATTTTTTGAGAATTTAATGTCATTAAATCCAAAAATATAGCTGAGCTATCTCACTTACTATTATAGTGCTCTAGCACCATAGCACAGTAGTCAACTCTTCAAAGGTCAGTCGCTGCTCACCAACAACCCTTTTGAGGTGGAATTTAGCACTCTTCACAGCTGCTTCCCAGAGCCCTCCAAAATGAGGGGCTTTTTCAGGAGAGAAATGCCATTCGATTCTTTGGGATGTAGCAAAGCTAGTGATGGCTGTTTGAGTAGTCTTCTCTGACAAGAGGGCATAAATATCCTTCAGCATGTTGTTGGCCCCCACAAAGTTTGACCCGTTGTCTGACTGGAGGTGAGTAGGGCATTCTATTCGAGCTACAAATCTTTTGAGAGCTGCAAGGAAAGCTTCGCTGGTCAAGTCGGATACCAGTTCTATGTGAACGGCTTTGGTGGAGAAGCATACAAACAGACATGCATATGCTTTAGATATACTGGCCGTCTAGTGTGACCTTTCTTGACGATGAAAGGTCCAGCAAAATCCATTCCAGTGTGGTTGAAGGGAGCAGATGGAGTGACTCTGGATGCAGGTAGTTGTCCCATCATTTGTTGCTGAGTAATTGCAGAGGTTTTGCGGCACGTTATGCAGCTCCTGCACGTGGTCCGAATTAGTCGCCTAGCACCAATGATGTGATAATTGGCTGCAGTAGCTGCCATGAGAAGTGTGGGTACAGCGTGAAGTAGTGCTAAATGTTTGGTGGTGACGATTAGGCGAGTGAGAAGGTCCTTGCCACTGAGAATTATAGGATGATGTTGAGATGTGGCGAGGGCTGAGTTCTGGAGTCTGCCACCCATGACAATGAGTCCTCCTGATCTGATAGTAGGAGATAAACTTGCAATGCAACTGGAGGGCTTGAGTGTCTTGCCGCTCTGAAGTCTTTGCAACTCAATGGGGAATGAGCGTCTCTGTGAGCGAGAAATAAGTAGCAACTCGGCTTCTTTGATTTCAGATGCTGTTAGGAAGGGATCAGAACAATGGTTTGGAGATGGTGATGACTGTAGCTTCCTTGTTCGCTCAATAAATCGCAGCATCCATGTGGTGACCCTTACCAGTTTGTCAAAACAACTGAATCGCTCCTCCAAGTCCATGTGTGGAGCAATGGTGACTGGCAGGCATATCGCTTTCACCTCTGGTATGTTGAGAGGAGGTGTCAGAGGTTGGGCTGGTAGTTGTGACGGATCTGTGAGCAGCCAAGACGGTCCTGTCCACCACAATTGGTGCTGTAGCAGTTCTTGAGGAAACATTCCTATTGAAGCGCAGTCTGCTGGATTATCTTGGCTGGGCACATGTCTCCAAGCAGTGGGAGGTAACCTCTCCAGGATGTTGGCAACTCTGTTCCCCACAAATGTCTTCAGTCTTCTGGGGTTGCCATCCAGCCAGTAGAGAACAATGGTGGAGTCGCTCCAGGCATAGGTGTTAGAGAGGTTGATGTGGAGTGCGGCTCCTACAGTAGTCAGGAGCTTGGCTAGTAGATGTGCTGCACATAGTTCCAGGCAAGGTATAGAGAGCTGTTTCAGAGGAGCCACCTTTGTCTTGGCAGTAACGAGAGTCATGGTGGGAGGTGCCGCAGCATACGTTGTACGGAGGTACACTACAGCAGCATAGGCATTCTCTAATGCGTCAGCAAATCCATGGAGCTCAGTTTGCAGGATCTCCTCCCCCTTTCTAAAATAACATCTAGCAACAGGAAAGTTAGTGAAACATGACAGTTGACTACACCAGATGTGATGACATTCTTGGACCTCTGGAGGTACTTCCTGGTCCCAATCAAGCTTCAATTCCCACAGCCTCTGAAACAGCATCTTCATCTTCACTGTTGCTGGAGCCAGCCATCCCAAGACATCAATGGTCCGGGCAATGTCAGATATGATGCTTCGTTTGGTGGTAGACTGTTGGGCTGGATCACCTATGGACACAAAAAAAGAGTCAGTTTGAGCATCGCGGTGTATACCTAATGCCTTCGGGTGAGAAGTTGCAGTGTCTTGGTTGAGCATTTTTTTTCTGAGAAGGCTCATGCAAGTCTGTAGGAATAGTGTCCATCACTCGCTCCGAATCGGACCTCCACTTCCTCAGTTGAAAACCACCTTTGAGTAAGAGTGTTCGAAGTTGTTCTTGCAGACCTCTGTGGTCTGAGCACCAGCCAGAAAATCGTCAACATAGAACGACTTGCTGACATGAGGGGATGCCAATGGAGTGTCATGTGAATAGTGGGATCAAACTTATGGTCATGATGGGAGCTGCAGTTACTGAGTGCATCTGTTGGGTCTGGTTCCCCTGTGAGGAGGCTGGTGAGGATGGACCTGAGGCTTGTGAGGATGCAACTTGTGTTTGTGAGGATGAACCCGGGGCTTGTGAGGAAGCAGCTTGGGCTTGTGGCTCAGTTGTAAGTACTGGAGCAGACTCTCTATGGAGAATGGTGTGGTGGTTTCTGTGACACTTCTTGCAACGTCCGAGACTCCGACAATCTTTGACCCTGTGTCCATAAGTCAAACAGTTAGAACATACATTGTTTTTTTCTTACATGGTTTTGCTTGTCATTGAGGGACATGGCCATGAATGCAGTGCAGTAATAGAGACTGTGACAATCTCCTTTGCAGGCAGAGCAGGCACCCGAGTTGCTCCGGCTTGTGGAAGGTTGCGAGACATGAACAGCAGCCTTTGGCTTGCGTGCTGGATCCCTTCCCATCTCAGCTCTGTTGAGGATGTTGCTGGCAGTAGCAGTGGAGTTGGCATGCTCAGTGAGAAATGCTAGCAAGTCTTTGACTTTAGGAACAGCCTTTGTATCTCGCGTGTGTAAGCTCCATCTGTCAGTTATCACCTTTGGGAGCTTGGAAATGGCGATTAAAGTGAGGATAGATTCTGTATCGAATTGTTTAGCATTCTCCAGAGCTCTGATGTTGAGAGAGAAGGTATCTATAAAGGCACAGAGCTCCTTGTGAGTGTCATGCTTCACAGCTTGGCAATTGATCAGGGCCGTGATGTTGATGGATGATCCGCTTCTTATCATAGCGTTTCTGGAGAGTGTCGACCAGCTCATCATACTGACCAGGAGCAATTGTTGTAGTTGACAAGAGTTGAGAAGCATCAGGATCAGTGATGGCCTGGCGTAGATATGTGAGTTTTTCATGGTTGTCAAGCTTGGGATTATCATGGATGATAGAACTGAATCTTTCCCAGAAGACGGCCCACTTCAGTATGTCTCCATTGAATGTAGGAACGGCGAGCTTTGGTAATTTGATGTGATGATGATGGTCACTAGTAGTAGAACTGGAGATGCTAACATCAGCAGGACTAGCCCGTGCTTCAGAAGCTGACAAATCAAGCATGCGTGTGTCAAATACTCTGTCAAATACGCGAGGTATGGTAGATTGATTGACTGTTTTCTCCATTTGAGCCAAGGTATTCTCAAGTTTCTTCAAAGCATCTGAATAACTGAGTTCTGGGTTGGTTGCGATCTTTGCTTCCAGGTTGGCTAGCTTCTCATCGAAGTTGCATGCCTCCATGTGAACTGACTTCAAGTCCACCAAACATTGCAGGGTGGAGAGTGTGAGTGCAACTGACTCCTCGTGTGAATCAAGTGTTCTCATTTCTTGCTCGTCGTCAACTTCTGTTGCATGAGTTTCAAGTGAACTTGGATGAAGGATTCGCTAGTGACTCCATCTGACGCTTGAGAGTAGCAATGTCGAATGTGGAAGGATCAGCATCCAGGAGTTTCTCATGCCTACGAAGTACTCTGGTGATAGCACCACCATATGCAAAACGACTTTTCTTCATAGCTTCCATGATGAGTGATAGTAGAAGTGTTGGGTGAACGATAGATAGCAGTTGAGTTGAGTAGAGGATGAAGAATAGGATCGACCAATAGAGTTGGGTAATCCGGCTCGAAGGACCATTCAATGTTGTGTAAATCCACTAGTGATAATGGATTGCCCTCTGTAGCTAGGTTGTAAGGCCAGCTATGCGCAAAAATAGCTCAGTCAAACTTAACTAAAACTATCTAGAGTGAAATGATGCAAGGCTCTAGTTTAAAGTGGGATGAGGAAAGGTGAGCATGAGTGCAGAATATACATACATGTAGCTATGGAAAAGAAGTGTTTGCATGAACATGTGTGTATAACTGTTCCACAAATTAAATAAATCGCAGAATGAAGGGTGACTGTTAATGGATCAATGTTTATTTAGCTGCAGGAGGTGACTAGCAGGTGTGGTGAGCAGGGAAATGTAGTAAATAGGTGAGAAGTGGGTAAAGTTTGTAAAGTAATGTGAGGCTTGAACAAGGAGAAGAAGAGACTCCATGACTCAAGAAGAAGAGCTGAAGAAAGGAAGGAGGGAGATAAGAAAAGCTGAAATAGTTCAGGGAAAAAGAGAGCAAGAGAGGGAAAGTGTTAATGTTGGGACAAATTTTTCTCTCCGGGCTGGAGCGATAATTCTCCACACCAATGGTTTAATTATTATATACATGATATTAACGATGCGTTTGAGGAATTATCGCTGATAGCCAACCCAATCCTGAGGAGGAAGCCCTAGGGAGAGGGCAACTATCTAGCAATAATTCCAAAAGTTGCCGCCGTGAATATTGTTTGTTTTAACTCTAGTCGCTTCAACAACTTGGTTGGTTCCTTACCTCCTTAGATCCTATCTGTTCATGTTTGGCAGGAACTGGGCCGGCTATCAGGCGTCCCAGCTGGTCAGTTAGCGCATGCGTCTGGCCCGTGCCTGTGACCAGCTGGGATTCCCCGCTTTGGGGGAAGGCCCCTTCTGCGCGAATGGCATGCGCCGCCCGCGTGATGGGGCCAAATGGCCCAAGGAGGTTGGCTGACTAGGTCGGCCGAGCTACCCCCCAAAGCAAATGTTAAACTAGATAATTAGGGTATATTAATGTAAAGTAACATACCTGGTAGCACCGAACCCCACTAACCGTGACTCGAGTGAGCACTGCCATGAATCCCCCCCATTGCCCCGAGAGACCTCTATTGCTGGGTGAACAAAATCGAACAATATAATGGCAATAGCATAACGATTGTTCCAGTTAGTGACTGAGTGTGTGTGCAGGCAGGTTGTTCCTCCTCACTCGCTACCCTACGGTCGGGTGCGCACCAATGCTGCTGAGGCCCCGGCTAAACGTGCCTTCGGCGTCCTGATGTACCTCAGGAATGCAGCGCTATGCCACCTCCCTAAGGTCTGGATCAAAGAGTCCTCCATTCCCGCCAGTGCAGCTGAAGTTGCAGCTCCGATTCTGAAGCTGTGTCCAGCGTATTGGTCGGACGGGAGGCCTATGCCTTGCAGGGTGACCCTGAGCTGCTGGGTGAACCACACCTTGGTCACAGTACGTCCCTCGTGATCCTTGAAGAAAGGACCCTGGGCGGGGCCCCTGATCCTCAGATAGGCGCAAATTGCCTCCACTGGGCAAATGTTAGTGCCGGTTCTGCCCACAACCAGCACTTTATTGTCTGTGGTGCTAAGCCGAGTTGAGCCAGGTACGAAGCAAAGTAGCACAGGAGGAGTTCCTGCACCGGGAATGGGTCCCCAACCGTGTAGGTTGCACAAAAACGTGCGAAATGTCCCATGGCTGCTTTGTATGTCTTGTGCGTGGAGGTCGCTAGGCCTGCCTGAATGTAGCCCCGAAGTGCTGGCGCCAGTTCGGACTGCTCCAGTCTGCCGTCTGGTTGAGGAGGAGGTCCAGTAGCTGAGGAGAGACTGGTGAGGGGCGTGGATCTGCTGACTGCACCTGTGAGAGGAAGTGAACAGAATCGTCGCGTGACAAACTATCCGCCAAGTGGTTAGCCCTAGTGTCAATGTAGACTGACGAGAGGGAGCATTCCAGCCTGGCCTCCGCGTACGCAACAGGTGCATCATGCCCTTGTGTCTGCTCGAGCGAGACTTCAAGTCTGCCACTACCGACTGATTGTCTGAGTGGCAGATGACCTGCAGGCCCTTCCACTGCTCCCCCCAAGCCTGGCATGCCACTATGATGGGAATTAGCTCCTTCTCGGCAATTGAGAGTGCCTCCACCCGGGCATCCCATTTGACCTGAAACCAGGAGCGTTCATACCAAGCGTCCAAGCGCCACAACCCCAAGACCCGGACGCGTCTGTGTACAGGTGGACCTTGGGAAGTGAGGATGGGGGATGGAGGAAGGAGGTACCGTTCCATTGTACGACGAACTCCACCCACCATGCTAGGTCAGCCCTGAAGCCGTGGGCCAACCTGATCGGGACTCTGCTGTTGGGTGGGCGGTATACTGCCTGGAGCAAGTCGATCATCCGCCTCAGGAAAGGCCGGCCTGGCCTCACGACTTTGGTTGAGAAGGCCGATGAGCGATTCCAACTCCTTCCGTGTGCAGTTCTTCCGTGCCTGCCATTCTGCCAGCAAGCTAGTCAGCCTGGTCAGTTTGTCCTGTGGAAGTCTCAACTCTCCCTTGACTGTGTCGATGACAATGCCCAAGAAGGTTACCTCCGTGGCTGGGCCCTCCGATTTATGGTCAGCAATGGGGACTCCCAGCCGAGCGCACTCATCCAGCAGGATCTGCAGCTGAGTCTGGCATACCCGGGAGTGTGGGGGTCCTACCAAGATGTAATCATCCAGGTAGTGAAACCTCTCCACGCCCGCCTGGCACTGGTGTTCCTGCGTGGGTCTGCACGCGTCCAGGCACAGTAAATCTGGCACGTACACGTAATGGTACGACCGTCTTGCACAAGAGCAGGTGACATTGATAAAATCTCTTAAGGTGGCCTACGGCCGTCACACCAACCGGTGGAACCTTAGCCCCGGGTGGAGCCGAGCTGTCCCCGCAACCCGACTCTAATTTGACTGGGTACCCTCTCGACTGCTTGATTAGACTGCCCCGTTGTTGGGTATGGACTGTCGGCTGGGTTGGGGAAAACTCGGCTCCACCCGAGGACCTACCCCCGCCCACTCCCCCCCTCCACCCGCCGATCTGAGTACAAGTCTAATCCATAATTCGACATGCATATCCATGACCAGATAACTGCCCGAGTTAGTGACTATGAGGGAGGTGCATGACAAATGACCAGGTTCTAGTAGGGTCCACCCCCATGGCGGTGGCCAGGGGAACGTGCACTTGGGAGCTTTGTCGACGGCCGCCTCCGTGGACACGCTGTGTACGGGTGGCCCTCGTTGCAACTCAGGCACAAGTGCTGGTACTTGCACTGCGGCTTTCTGCACCTCCCCTCGTTATAATTACGGCAGACTGCTGACGAGGCCTGTGGGGGGCGCTGGACCCAGGCCGGAGGGGGGATACCCGCTGCTGTGGCCCCGTTCGTAGGGTTACGAATGCAAATACTCCCTGTGTGGTCATCACTGAGGCAGTGAGGGCATCTCGGGATGGCCTTGGCCCGCCCCGTAAAAGCCTCGTTATAAAGGCGAGTGTTGATCACCAACCAGTTGAGATCCCGCCTTGCCAGCGCCTCCCTCCAGAACTGTCGGTCGTAGAGGACCCACTGGTGGCCCTCGTAGTTCCTCTCGGACCTCACGACAAGCGCCTGGTACGCCAGGAACTCGGGTGCCTTCCCTGCGTACCGCAGGGATAGAATGGCGGCCATCACCGAGTACCGCTCGTTAGTTCCATTCATATTTTACTTGGCTGCAATATATCTCAACAGCACCTACAAATAGTTCATTGCATGCTTGCCAGATTTTATGAATTAATGCCAATTTTGTACCCTCAAACCATGTGTTCATTGAACTTTCATAGTTTGATACACATGTGTGAGTTTGTCCGTGATGGGGACCCTTGTGGTGCTATTCGACGTTCGGATTTTGTCATGGAACAAGGAATGTCCTCCCTCAACTCATTCAGTCTGTTAGAATGAGACAAGCTCTGTCTCTTCTCAAGGATATACTTACTGGACAAGAACGAGAATTCTCAAACAGTGGACTTTCTCAACAGAGTCACTGGAAAGGTAGATAGGAGATCTGATGTTTTTGGGGAAGTAACAAACAAAAATCTCTGTGTAGATGAAATAAAGGCTGTGCAGGAAGCAGGGTTTTCCATTGAAAACCACATAGTTCCAGTTTTCCCTAGGTACAGGCAAGATGGTGTAACTTATTCATTAGCAAGCAAGCACAACTCTAGAAATAACTCCATTCGTAAATTTTATAGACCAGTATGTGGTAAAGAAGAATGGTTTGGGTCTATTCAGAAGTTTTGCTTAGTCAATGGTAATCCAATTGTCATTGTCTATTTTTGACAATACTGATGAAGAGGTACTGGCAATGCCACAGTCACAACATTGACATTCACTAAGTGAAGATGGTTACAAGGCAGCTAAATTGTTCAATTTGTTTGGCTTTAAGGTGAAAAGGCCATCTTTATCTAATAAATTAATAGCAATTTCACCAACAGACTTGGTTGAGAAGTGTGTCCACATTCCAGTTAAATATTCACCTCATGACATTATAGTAACTTTGCCAAACAAAGTTGAACACCACTAATTCAGTATCTTTTGTCTCTCCATTTTTGCCACATTTTGGACTTTTTCAACCTCACATTTTTTTTTCTTTTTTACATAGTAATCATCCTGACTCCTATAATCGTTTAAGTCAAACAATGATGATTTATAGCAGTTCTTCATACATGATGCTTTTTCGTAAATGGGGGAAGGAATCTGAATCACACAAACTAAAATTATGTACTTGAAAATTTACCTATTACAATATTAATATAGGCAGAGGAACGGTCTAAATGATTGAATTCTAAAAGTATACACAATAGACCACTACAGGTCATAAAAGCAAAGCATTAAACTTACAAACATGTCGTGTGGACTGTTAATAAGTCGATATACTTTCTAGGTGACTCCAGTGGATATGTATATGTCTTTTTTTAGTCTTACAGGAATTTGTAAGATTTTACACATAACAAAACTTATATAATCTCAACCAGTTCTTGTAAGAACTTGCAGGAATTTATAAGGTATATTACATGATTTATTTCTTAACAAAACTTTCAGAATCTTAATCGGTTCTTGTAAGAACTTGCAGGAATTTATAAGGTATATTACATGATTTATTTCTTAACAAAACTTTCAGAATCTTAATCGGTTCTTGTAAGAACTTGCAGGAATTTATAAGGTATTACATGATTTATTTCTTAACAAAACTTATAGGATCTTAATCAGTTCTTGCAAGATCTTGTTAGTACAAATAGGATCTTGTCCATTCTTATAGGATCCTACTGATCCTGTAAGATCTGACAAGATCTTACAGGATTTTTTAGCCGGGAAGGAAGGGGAGAGGCAGTGCCAAAGCATGAAATGCAGCTGCATGAGAGCTGGCATGTCATGTGTGTCTGCATGCAGTGTGTGCTGTGGACACTGTAGCAATGGAATGGATGTGGAGGAGGTTGACAGTGATGAGGAGGAAATGGACATTACATGTATTTAGTCATAGTAAGTTATAATCAGATTCTTTGACATTGTGGGATATAAAGACATCATTTCAATGATACTTTTGACCTTTGACCTTATTTGGAAGTCAAGGTTTGGTCTTTTATGTCCAATTTTATTTTTTGGCTCCTCCTTGGGTAATTCCGTACATTTTGACGCCTGGATCACCCCCCTGACATCTTCCGTTGCTGAGATACAATTTTATATGCAATAGGCCAGGGTTAATGGCCTTATAAGGTAAATTCCCCATCCCCTATCGCACCTAGCTTTTTTTTGGTAAATCTTGATATCCATACCTACACAAATCAGTTGAAACCAGCTTGTTTTAAATTTTTTCACAGATGAAATTTAAAATGGGGATACTATAAGTAGTAATTGTAATGCACAATACTTTCACACAACTGAACATACCTAAACAAGACTTACCTTCATGGTTAGTCTAGTGGACAATGAATATTCAAGTGTATAGGGCTTATAACTATGACAAATAGCGTATTAACTTACCAACTTATCACCGCCACTAACTCGAATAGAAATGGCTCTGGTAAGTTTTTGAGTTTGAATTGCACCCGCAAAAAAATTCAAAGCGGTAAACAATTCAATTTCTAGGATAATATGGGTAATGATCGATAAACCAGAGTATTCTGTTTAGTGAAGTTTGGGACGGGGTCAAACACCGAGCTAACACAAAAATACGCGAGGGTCAAAGTACAAAATGACATACGTACGTCCATACACATATATAAACAAATATCCCCAATTTTCAATTGTGTTACCTCTGAGAGTGTCTTGCTCACTCCGCTTGCTCACCAAATAGCCAATAAAATATTCTTTTGGTCTGAGATTATATTGTAATAACTAACTAGTGTATAGTAGCGTTGAGGGTTTGCACCTTTGGGGCTTCATTTGCTTGGTCATCTCATTGGTTGTTGCAGCTGTACGTGAAAATGGCTTAAACTTTAGCCCTTCACTAACATCATGGCAAAGGCCGGAGATTCGACACAACCTTGGGGAGAAGCTCTCCCTAGCAGATCCCATCAAGAATAACCTTGAGGTTGATATCCAAAGGAAGGAGAGAGCAAAACTATGGCAGAGTGCTCACTGTAAGTGGTCATGAACTAGGGTCCACTATAATGCAAAGTACTTGAAATGTAATTATACTGCTTTCTGGAAACCTTACAATGAGCATGAGCAACACTATTTTGCTAACCAGCTAAATTCCAATGATGTAGCATATAATGGGAATGCCTGAGTATAAGTACATGATAAATGTATATATATATATATATATGTGTGTGTGTGTATATATATATATATATAATTGTGTTTGCGTGTATATATTGATATATGTATAAGTCGTATTACAACCTTGGCCCCTGGGTGAAAACTTGTAAGTTATTAAATCTATATGCTTGATTTGAAGAAAAAAATTGCTCCAACCTCTAGTTTTGTACAACTATAGTTTAGTAGGTATATTATTAGCTGGTCTATTATTAGCTGGTCTATTATTATCTGGACTAATAGGTGTAACACAGTAAATTGAAGTTATTGTTGTTGTTACTTGCTTTCTTTTTTCAGTGCTACCGGATTCTGTGTTAGTTGGATGTGAAGCTGACGCTGCAAACAACCTTGATCAAAAGAACTGGCCCATCATATTCATTTTGAGGCGGAGCATTCCAATGTGATGGTGGTGACGGCAGAGTTGCTGAATGGAAGTCTGACAACGTGTGAGATTATCTCTATGGAAATGAAGCTCATTGCGGTAAGGGATGAGTTAGATGTGGGAATGGCAATGAGAAAGCAGCCTACCTTGCTGCATTAATTAAAGCTACACAATATGGTAAGATTGCAAGATTGATGAGGGTTTCTCATAATTGTGCATGCAATGTGTGTGTTGTGCTTGTATATGTTTGTGTGTGCATGTATAAAATGTATGTGATGTGTGTTATATAATTACAGGGGTCGCTAACATTGAGTTGTGAGGATTCTACTAAGCAGTATTTACACAAGTCTGATAGTCAGTTTGGCTATGGCCACTCTCAGGTAAATACCTCTACTAGCTCACCTCTCAGTCTCGATCTACCTTCCTCTCCCACTTGCAAAGCTCTCACTCTGATTTTACCCTAAGGTTGTGAAGAACTGTAACTAGGTGACTAGATTAGCAGGGCTTATGGCTATTTTTGGGTTTATTTGTTCTCAGGGTGGGAAAGACAAGGACATCATGCACTTCAAGATACCAGACCTGCAGAAAATAAATGTAAGTTGTCCTTGGTATGTATTAAGTGTACTTGTGGAGGGAAAGGGAGACAGAGTGTATGCAGTTGTGCCTAGAATGAATTGAATGCTGGTAGTGTACATTGAGAATGTGCAGACTCATTCCTTGCAAGGCTTGGAAAGGGCTGTAAATGTGCTGTTTTCTGGCTGAGTTCTTGATCCTCAGAGGAAGTAGTATGGATTGGTATGCAAAGTAATTTAGCTAACTCAATAGCTAAAAGTTACAGGTGACATATTAGCCTTAGGGGTAAGTAATCTCTCACATGCTGGACTTCTATGTGTAGCTATTATATCGTTTTTGCTCATTATTGTCATTTGGAGACAAAGTTGTGTGAGATAACTGTGTGAGATTCTCTGCTGGCACATGCCTCTGCTACTACATCAGTTATGAACATATACTTGTCTTGCAGGAAAGTTTGAAATAAATTAAGCTATGCAAGCCTCTCAGTACACTATCCTCTCTGAAAAGTAGCACTCACTTACTAGTCCCACGACTCCATGGTATTAAAAAAAACTATTTGTGTGTGCTTGTGTTTGTGCATGTGTGTGTGCTAGTCCCAGTGGTGATGGTAACCAAGCTTTTCAGGGGGGGGGGGGGGGGGGGGGGAATATGTGGGGAAGGGAGGGGACAGTTGTCCCCCTATTTTTTTCACATTTTATAGTATAGTAGGAGTGTGGCCATTGGCTTAGAAAAACTGTTGTCATCAATTTGAATAGGGTTTTAAGAAATTCACCGTAAAATACAGTAATCTCGGAGAAAAAGAGACAAAAAAAAAAGCAACCAACTTAGCATCATTGTAATTGTAGCAACCTCAGCGTCTCCACTTTTCACCTCTTTATCATAGTTACATGCAAGTAGCTTCCTCCAGAAGGGAAAAATTATTTCTTTAAATTGTTTTCTTGAGCCAAAATGTAGCTGTCAGAATGTATCTTAGAACATCCTAGTATTAGTTATACTATATGCATGCCTCTAATTAATTTGCTTCACCTCCCTCCCCCCCCCCCCCCCCCCCCCCCATACTTTTTGACTTGCTCCTACCAATCTGTTCTATGATTTCATAAAGAAAGCCAGATAGAGAATGACAATGGACATTCAAGACTGAACCATTCCTTTTTGTTTGTTTGTTTTGTAACTAGCTAATCATGGTATAATTTTAACTACTGTTGGATGTTTACATGGTAGCTATGTGTGGAGTGTAGCTATGTGATAAGTTAGTGAGTGATCTGCAAATTTACCCTATGCATGTATCTACACTGTTAGCAACCACATGATTGCTGTACTTTATGTGTTTGCCTACTAAACTATACATGTATCTACACTGTTAGCAACCACATGATTGCTGTACTGTATGTGTTTGCCTATTCTACAGAAGGACAAGGTGGTTCTGAAGATCACTGTAGAATACCAAATCAAGCATGGCAGTCTTAAAGAGGCACGTACTAGCACTTGCCAAATATTACATGAAATGGACCCTCCTCTCTATGCCAAGGTACTGGCATGGTATAGGGACACACCCACCTAATATCCTTGTGTCGCTACCAGACTCTACAGCCTACTCTCCTTCCCCTGTCTCCCATTTTAATCATAAACACTTTTTTAAAGCATTGTTTTTAATGTCATGTAATCATTATTTGTATTTTTATACTGAATTTCAGAGATATGATAAACGCTATATTATTTCACTTACAATTTTATGGACCTAATATGAATCCTCATTTAGAATCAATCCTCCACCTCATTTTTCAAGCTGAGAGCCTGGCAGGTTGTCATATAGCTATTGGCCATGCCTTTTGTTGAGTTGTTTCCTCATTATCTTGAAGCAGTATCAAGTTCAACTTGGAGCCACTTCTGATTGCAAGTCTTTCTTATTGAGGAGTGTTCTCCTGTAGCTAGTTCTGTTTCAAAGCAGAGCATGCCATTATGCCAGTTACCAAATGGCGCTGAGCCTCTGAAAAAAACTACCTTCGTTAATATATGGACCTGACACTGGACAATCCACTGGAGATGAGATACTATGGTTTCTTAAATCAAAGTTTGAGGGGTTCTTGCTTGTAGCTGTGAGGTGCTGATCCTTCTTTCTACTTATTTATGACTGGATCGAGGGATTAGAGCCAAGGCAGTCGATCCTGTAACTGAAATCTTACAATTGCAATCGGTCATGGATACCATTGATAAGATTCCTGCAGCTCGATGAAGGCATGTTCCCATAGATTTCAGCTGAGCAGGTGGATCAGCATAATAATATTGTAGAATCACTCAAGCTTAAATATTCATCAAGAGTACCTGAGAATAGGAATCAGTGTTGCCTTGGTTCAGAGATTCCAGACTTTCTTAGTTTATATCTTGAATAGTTTTTTCTCCCTGAAGATTTAGCTAGTTAGTTTTAGTTGTTCTTCAATAGAAGCTTTAGTTAGTTATTACTATCAACCGACTTAGTTTTAGTTAATTTATGTTGTCACTCAAATTCTTCAATAATGAGACTCCTTAAAGAAAGTAGCACAGTTTTCCCAAATAACTTCAAAAAAGCACATTTCTATGAAATCTTAGATATTATAAATAAAGTATGATATTTTTTAATAGTTTAGAGAATATTTAGCTACTTGATGAAAATTTATACCTTCATTTAATAATGACATAATTTAAGGTGGAGATTGGCCCTCCTCTGTAAGATAGGTTACCTCTGTACCTCCTTACCTTTCTGAATTCAGCTGACATGGTCTACATCAAGAAGACAGCATTACCAGCTATGCGACTTATTCTACTCCCTCTCTCTGTCTGTTCCCCTTTCAGATTCAATACATACATAGCTACATCAAAATCTTGTGTGATATTTTTTTTGTCAATCATCATCATTAGTATTTATATTATTATTAGTTCATGTTATTAGCTACTTTGGCCTTATGAGATGTGGCAGTCTCTGTATGATTTCACTGACAATTTTATGGACTGGTTCTGTCAAATCCTCAATTATAATTAACCCTCCAGTTTCATCTTCAGTAGGGATTTCAAGAGTATCAAGCTGCGAGCGTAGCAGAGATGCTGGCATGTAGTGGCCACACCTTTTATGAAGTCTGGACAAAATGGATTCTTCACTACCTTGAAGCAGTATTAAAATGCAATTCAACATGGAGTCACTTCTGACCACCTCCTCCTGGTTATTGAGGACTGTTCTCCTGTAGCTCTGTTTCAAAGCAGAGCATGCCAATACGCCAGTTACCAAATGACACTGAGCCTCTGGAAGACTACCTTCATTTACATTTGGATCTGGTGCACGATAATCCACCAGTGATGAGCTGCTAGGGATACTCAAATTGTCACTTGAGGGCTCTTGCTTGCTGTAGCTGTGAGGTGCTGATCCTTCTTCCCACTTGTTTATGACTGAATTGAGGGATTGGAGCCAAGGCAGTCGATCCTGTAAATAACTATTGTATCTAAATGTTATTAGTTATAAAGAGTTGATGGGAACATTAAAAACCAAAACAAAACAACAAAAAACAACAAAACAATGAAGTTAATGAATAATAGCAAATTTTCTCATTCTAGCAGCCAATATAATGTTAATTAAAACATAACCCGACGTTTTGACTTCTTGCTGAAGTCCTCTTCATACAGTGGTTGGCAAGAAGTCGAAACATCGGGTTACATTTTAATTAACATAATATTGGTTGTTAGAATGAGAAATTTTGCTATTATATAATTATTTCAGCCAAGAATGACTGAATCATCATTAGAAGTTGATGAACTTTACCATGTAACTCTAAATCTAATTTATTTGTTTGTTCATTTGAATGTGAAACACAAACAATAACAGTATAAGGATCAAATGTGCACATGCTTAATAATGCTAAATACTGATTTTTACACACAATACATTCTTCCTTCCTAGTATGGTATGCACTTGAAAAGCAGCTGCAGCACAATAAAATTAATACTACTACACCCAGAGTTGAACATAGTATGTCTCAGAATATTGACTTATCACTAATGCTTACTTACACTTTAAACTAGTGATATGCTTCAGCACAAATGGCAAGCGAGTCATCACGCACGTAATTCAAACAACAAAGTAAAATACTTTAAATTTAAACCTTAACTGATAAAAGTTGATTTTTGAATATTATAAGAACTCTATGCAAAAATACCAAAAATGCTAAATTTAGCTATTTTAGTCTGTCTAAAGTTACTCTCTTATTCAGTTTTACAAACAAATATGGAATTTTTTTTCCAGCATTGTGGTAGCTCAAATAGATCACTCTAACTACCTAAATGACCAATAGCGGGGATGGACACGTATTTGACTGCTGTGAACTTTGGCCATTATATATATATATATTATACATATTATATATACACAACAAAATCTCAATTGAGACTCATTTGTGAGGGACTTGCTTATTGCGCCCAATTAATAATTTGTAGCTATCCGTAAAACAGCCGTCACATCAAACTTCAACTATGATGTCAAACTCCACCTATAAGCCACACTTTAAAGAGTATCCTTGCTTGAGCATTCACGCCACTTGTACTTTACTAAACAATTTAGACAAAATTGAAGAGTCACATATCAACTTTGAGTCACAGCGCATACGCAATTATGTACCTCATCATTCAGGGGCGTTCCTCTTCGCATTTTCTCCACATTAGTCTCTGGATGATAGTCATCAGCATCAGCAAATACACAGCCAATCTTGTATGTACATGTATGGTGTAAGAAATGACACTACTGACAAAAAGACATTCTGATCATAGCTACCTCTTTAGCCAATGCCTGGCCCACAACGGTCCTGTGAAAGAACAATTGTACTAAAACGGTGAACTCTGCCAACCCACACTAACTACTAACTTGCCACTTCCACAAACTCCCATTACCAAAACTACAACCATCTTCTGGCTAGTCAGCATAAAAAAGACTGCTCAACCGAAACGGCGACCGTTGCTGAGTGGGGGTGTGGCTAATAAAAATTGCTTTAATTATTCGGAGTTGTTGGGAAGTGGGGGTATAACTTGCTCCCCGGTCGTGAATATTTACTAATAATAGCAGCTCTTTCTGCATCCGCGAGAGAGGTGCACAGTCGCCGCTGGATCGAATTCTACTAGACTTACTTCTAAAAGAAACGGGAGAAATGATGGGTCGCTTTAGCCTCCGAAGAAGACGTCCTTCTATAAAGACCTTCAATGTGATACTTCTGGACGGGACAAATGTTACTCTGAATTTAGATGTGAGTAAAATTGATTTCCTAGGTTAATGGTAAAGAGCTTAATAGCTAGGTAATTGTGAGCTGGAACTTGCTGTCAGTTTTGTTACCTCAAAGCCAAAGTGGCCAGCCATTAATTTGTTTCTGGAATGTGCATGGCTGTCAACTCAATAATCACTGTGTGCATTTTGCAGACCAGGAGCCATGGGAAGGAGCTCCTGGATAGAGTTCTGCAGGAGGCAGGTGTGTCCACAGACAAGGCTTTCTTCAGCCTTGCGGTCCAGGAAGAAGATTATTTGGTAAATGAAGACTGACTTGTGGTTAATGCTAAACCAATTGAAACCTTAATACTGCTTAATTACAATTGCTTTAAAACCACTTCTAATGTAGAGTGCTAATGAATATTAAATTATTGATTCATTCAAAAACCTGAAGATTTGCCAATAAAATTTAAATATAAAATTCATGACAATGTTGTTGTTGTTTTTTTGTTTTTGTTTTATAGAAATGGATTATTTTGCAAAAACCTCTAAAAAAGCAGATGCCAGGTAGGTTGTCTTTTTTAATTAGCTATGGTGTTTATTATTGTTATTATTATTTCCAGGTCGGTCACCGTACACTGTCCTTTTCAGAGTTCATATCTATCCACACAACCATCACTCCATGCTGCAATCTCTAACTCGGTGAGTGCGGTTACCATGGCAGCTGAGTGCCTAGTTTAGCTTTGTCAGAATTCAGGAGACAGGACTTCTGAGGAAACTGTACAAATCCACTAGCCAAAAAAATAATTAAAGGACTCCTTTATTTAATTGAATTGTGGGTTTATGCCAATTTTCTACTTCACATTCTTTATTTGTTTAATTCACCACCCAAAGTCGTGAGACATGGGTGGAGCCTCACTGGAACTTTTGTTCTAATGATGTGCCTGTTCTTGTAAGTATTGAGAACTTTATAATTATCTCATGAGGATTGGAGATGAGTACATAAGGATAGTTCATCTTACAGGCTGGAATGATCTTTGTGGAAACAGTTCAAAAGCATTAAAATCAAAGACTTTGACTGCAGATTTTTCAAGTGCTAGATGTTCACTCTTTGCAACTTAATGATAGGGTTCACCCATGGGAGTGCCAGAGTACCTATGTTGATAGAAAGATGGTTTTTTTAATTTTTAATATTTACATTTCATCATACATTATGTCAGCCATGTTTATGCTTCATGTTGCCCTCAGGCATTTCCTGTACCTTCAAATCAAGCAAGACCTTCAGATGAGCAGGTAGGTGTTGACCACACCACGTCACATGTCTAATCCATCTATGTCATATTATTCTCCAGGCTTCAGCCGTCGTCTAATTCAATAACCAATCGGATTGCAGCTCTTGTTGTTCAAGGTAAGGGATGCTTAATAGAATACTTAGTTAACAATTTGGGTGGTATAAATGTTTATAATTTCAAATGTTTCGGCTCTAGGAGAGCCTTTTTCTTCAATAAACAAAAATTGATTTGAAAAGAAGATGCAAACAGTCACCCATATTGCTGTACAAGTTAATACATGCAGCTACATGCATCAGGTGAACTAGCCAATGGAGTTCAGGAATGTCAAGATAATAAACCATATTCCAAAGAACTCCAAAGACAGATTTATAGCGCGAGTGATATTTAAGTAAATACTTATTCAAATGTTCCTTCAAAACATCTCCAAGTGTTTATGAACTGGTCGGAACTATTTCATAAGATGTGGCCGGCTGTGTGAACTGAGGGTGAATTGGTGCATGGTTACTAACATACTATTTCTAGAGATACCTGACATGGCAACACAACAGTGGACATGAGCAGTGTAGAACACAACATTTCTTAGTTAAAATGAGGCCAAAAACAAAAACAAAACAAGAGCAAAAACAACAATGGCAATGATTTATTTATCTTTCCCATTCAAAAATATTTATATAGCACATCACGGTCTCCTGAGCAGGCATAGTATGGCACTCGGTTTTAATGCCCTAGGGGCTCCAAACCAGATTACCGAACAATGCCGGGCAAATGCTTCTAAACAATGTACACAGCTTAACAAAGCAGCTGAAGAGCCTTGTCCTTATAGTCTCAAATTACAATTAGGGAGCGTGCCACTAATGAGGCATCAGCAGATGGGAACAACCAGTACAGCATGTTTGTACTAGCCTTGGCATTTTGCTGCCTGAGCCATCACTGCCCGAGCCGCCATCACTGCCCACACTATGTGGAGGTGTAGAATTTCAAGCTGATCTCTCCTCTTTGTTGTGGATTTCTAGTTGCTATAGCAACTATTACTAGCATTATCAGTCATGGGTTGTTACCCGACGAGCCATTAAGAAGGAAAACAATCACAAGTTGCGGCTTTTTTAAAATGTTTGTGTTTATTTTTGTTGTTGTTTAGGAGAAATTGGCAACTACATTCCTCATATCTGCACCAATGGCTATATCAAGGAGTTGCAGATCCTTCCCAACATGGTAGGTGGAGAGATGATAAGAGGACGTAGCTAACTAGTGGCGATGGCGTCTGCATGCAAAGAGTCTAGTGTATATATTATGTCCAGCCACTCTGGATCACCAGAATTAATCAATTGCAAGAGGGACTATTTTTTTTTTTTTTTTTTTGTGGGATGGCATGGATTTATAGCATCCGAAGGAGTGCCCGTCAGAACAGCTGGTAAATGGTTCTGTAGTCAACACAAGCTCAGTTACCTGCATTTGCCCTTGGGCATAAACTCTGTACCTCTACTAGTTATGTAGGTACTTCAAAATTACGAGTACATACTAGGTAGACATATACAGAAACACACACACTCACGCACTCACACACACTCTCACACTCGCACACACTCATGCACACACACACACACACACACTTACTCAATGTTATGACATGCTCTTCTGGCCTGGTCAATACTGAGCGTGTCATTTGCCTACATTGCTGACTCTCTCTGTTAGTCTTTGTTCGGAGGATTGGTGGGAGTACACCTAATTGCTGTTGAGAGAGCATGGCCTGGTGTTGTCCCGTGATTCAAACGTGAATGTAGCACCAGATGTGGACATCTCCCAGTGTGTGTAGGTGTGTGCGTGTGTGTGAGTGTGTGGACCTCTGACATGACAGGCTAGAGAATTACCCAGCTAGCTCCACTCTATCTGCTTTATCCACACTTTGAAAGAAAGGATCTCTACCACATGCATACAGACATGTGCACACTCACCTGAACACACGCACACACATATGTACACATGCATACTGACACATATGCATACTCACACACATACATACATGTGCATATTCACATGCACATACATATGTAATATACATACTCACACAGACACATTGAACCATTAATGTAAATTTTACACTTTCTTTGCCCACTTCATAATGGCTACATGTACTTTGAAGTACGTGAGACTTTAATTAGGTGGGGGGGGGGGGGAAGTTGTTGCTATTTTTATGTAGTTAGCTTTAATGAGTGTGATGGTTTTGTATTTTTTTATTAGCTTTGTTTTGTATGTGTTTGTCCCATATACAGACTAGCAGTGTAGAGGAAGCTATCAAGCAAGCTCATCGACTCAACAGGTCAGTGCATGGCACATGGACCAGCAGTGACAAACATCTCTAGCTTGTGTCTGCATGCATGTATGTGTGTGTGCGTGTGTGCGCTACCTTATCACAACTATGATATGGCACTGAAAGTCACACCTGTTAACCCCAAGACGGCTTCAAAGTAACTAGCTAGTGTTTGTTGCAGGGCATGGATTGGGCAAGTCTCTAATTGGGTGGGATAAATGTCCTGTAATAAATCTATCCTTCACTTGACAACTTAACCCTTCACAGAAATACAAGATTTTTATAGCTATTAACTTGAAGTTTGTGCCTTTTAGTGAACTCTTTAAACCTTTGTTGGAGTGCAGTAATTAAAGTATAATTTATAATTAGTTATTTGTGATGCACCAATGATGAGATCATTTCAGTATCGCATTTGGTAGAAGATAGTCATGAAAACATTTCTTTAGCACAAGATGTCCTGTCACTCGAACTTATTTCAATTATTGTTGCTATTTCTACAGAGGTCGCCTCCCTGGTGACTGTGAGGAGGAGGTGCTAGACTTGGTACAAGATGAACCCACCTACGGTTCATATTTCTACAGTGTGCAGGTAAATCATTAGTTTTATTGGTGAGTTGGTATGTCTCCCATGGGCTGGATCGCTCACCAAGCAAATGCAACTCCGCCCACCCATACTAACTCTGCCAATATAAATGGTACCACCCTAGCAACGAGATTAAGCAATAGTTAACTTGTAGTATGCTAGTCTATACATTTTTTCTTCTTCTTTGTAATCAACACCTTAAGACACCAGTAAAGAACTGGTCAATGAGTGCATGTCGTTGCCCGGCATCCACAGGGACCTCAGTTCAGTATTAGTCAAGCAAGAAGGTATATCTGACAAGAAGCCAGTTTAGTAATGGAGGGGACATTGATTCTCATATCTTGTTACTTATTTTTAAGTTGTTAGTCATCTTCCCACAGTATAGTTCCCTGCTAGCCTGCACAGATTGTATTTTCTTGGAAGGGTAAGCTATTCCTCTAATGAACTCAATTACCTCAACCTTAGGGGCTGACGATCGATCCGTTTTGCTTGGGTTTCAAGCACGGCTCTCAATCATGTCAAGACGTGATTGTGTGCAGTTCAAGTTACTCCTCCCCCCACTGGTGTTTGTAATCAATCTGTCAGTTCCTGAAATTTGTGTTTAATTGATTTTTAGTGTGCGAGATACAAACAACGAGTTCCTTCAAGTGATAAGGCTGTGTCCTCCTGTACTGAATACATACACACACGGCTATGAGCAGTGACATCACTCAGCTCCATGGAGTGTCAAGTGACACCACTCAGCTCCATGGAGTGTCACTCTTCGCAGCATTTTCATGCATTTTAATCAAATATAGCTTGTTATCCTGTGCACTGGGCTATCCGTGTGTTCGGGAGGCGTAAATTCCCAAGCGTAGCGTGTGAAGTTGATGTCAAATGAGTGTGGCTTGATATGCCAGAAGGACCAGCTGTCGGCGCCATCGAGTTCTACTAGTGTGCAGCCTTACAAAAGCACCCGTAAAGCGCGCACTCTTTAACTTTTAAGGTCAAAGTTTAGGTAACACAGACATACAGGAGCAGTAAATACACGAGACATTTATTGAGTAAAGGTGAAGCACAACTGAATGGGAATATATGAATAGCATTAAGGTAAGTCAATAGGTAAGGTACTTGTTATTGATAGGTAAGTTACTTGTTATTGATGGCTAGGCTAAGTTAATGCAAGTTCTTTTGTTCAGGTGGATCCTGAACACAGTGAGTTCTTTTGAGAGAGTCTCACTTGAAAGTGATGATGGTGGCACTTTTCTGGCTTGCTTTTCAACTCCTTAAGTATGCACTATGGATTTCTAGCTCGTGTGATAGCTAATTGGTGTTTTGCTCATCATGATCCAGTCGTAAAAAAAGAAATAGATGTTTTCATTTTGAGGCTTCTATCAAAAATGGATTAATGGTAGAAATGTTAATGAATAAGTTGGCAAGGAAGAAGGTGGACATAGCTATCAATAATTGCAAAACTTGGCACAGAAATTGTGTTAAATTCCATAAAAAATACAGACGGAATTAATTTTAGCTTATTCGTATTCTCGTACTGTGTATAGATGTTTGTATCTGTGTTATCCATAAAGTTTGGCAGAGGGCTGCAGCTAAGTGAAGAGAGTATCTCTACGATGAAAGTTTTGAAAGTCTAGTTGACATCTAGCTACTGAGAGCATCATTATTATATTCATACTGTCTGTTTACACCTAAAGTTTTAAAGTGAGATCAAGTATGTTTTGATAGCTTGTGTGTGTGTGTGTTTCCCCAGGACGGCTACAGGCAGCCTGTGACGGTGTGTGTGTGTCCAGTTGGTATCCGAGTGTCACAAGGAGGCAGACAGATAGCATGCTTCAAGTGGTGAGTTGTTGGGCACCTGTTCACCCGTTACCATACAAACACATCACAAGTACACAGCTAGCCAAGTTGTTGTTTCCTTGGCAAGAGTTCAAATTCACTGACTGACTGACTGACCTTTGACCTGGCAGTCCACATTATAAGTTAGTATATAAACATTTAAAGAAATAATTCTCCATGTAAATTCCTTATTATTTCCTCCTCTTCAATTTCTTCTTTTCCTTTCTCTGCTTACCTTTTTATCGACTGTATCTTTAGGGAACTTATTGCCAGGGTTTTTAACAAAGGGAAGCATATCTACCTCAGCATGGATACTGCACAGGTAAATACAAACAGAGCTCCACAGAGAGTGAGTGTGTAGATAGCCCCTCCCACCTCTATTCATACACTGTATCGGTGAGAGTTATGGTCAGTTCTATTTGTACACAATGGAATGATGGGATTGTTTGGTCTCAGCTATGTGTCCAGTATCCCTCTGTTATGTGTCTTGTTTCCATGTCTGGCTGTGTTATGTAGCAATTAATTCCATGCCAACTCTCAAGGGATTGGCCCACATTCTTGATCCTATAGCTAAATATTTAATTCTTGCACCAAAGTGGAAAGGCATGATCTCCAATCTGACGTATTCATAGCATTGTAGCTGTAGACATTGTTGTTTGTTTGTTGCTTGTTGTTGTTTATTTTGAAATTTATTAAAAAATTTCTTTTAGTTCGAAGTTTATGATGGTATTTGTGTATCTTTTCCCCCCAGGCGTTGCCAGTATATGAGGCTCATTATGTGTGCAAGAACTCGGTAATGGCTCAGAACATTGCCAGCTGGTGTCAGACCCTCCTCACCTTCTACTGCTCCGCCGTTTTTCATGATAACTCTAAATCTCGCCTGAAGAGATTCTTTAGCTCAAGAAGGTACGAGTCTAATGGACCAAAGATGGCGAAAAAGGATTGTCGTGTGTGTGTGTGTGCAAGTGCATCGAAGTGGGTGTGGTTAGCAACTCTATGAGACATCTTTTAGAAGTGGTATCCTAGCACTTAAGGATGGATGTCGACGCCACAGGAATGCTGTGTGGGTGTGTTGCGTCCTACTGAGCGTGTTCACAAAGTCGTTGTTTGGATTTGTCGGCATAGTTTGTGTTAGGTACTTAAAGTGGTTCTCACAGAGTTATGGATAAGTAGCGGTAGTAGATTCATGGACAAGCACTAGTTGTGTTTGGTGTATGGAACATCGTAGCTATCAGTGAATGATAAATAACTGTTATGGAGCTTTATGTTAATTAATGCTGATCATATAAATAATATTAATCAATTGAATTAATAGTCATTTGCTATTACCATAAACTTGACTGTCAATAGTTCAATGAATAAAAGAACAATTTCCCACCAATATTTGTGTTTTTGTAATATGTAGCTTTTGAAGATGAAAGATAGTCTTAGAATACGACTACATGTGCATGAACACATGTTGCGTATCAAATTAGTAGCAATTTGTTGAACTTGCTCTGAGCGTGTGCGCAAACTCTGGTGGGTGCGATTTGTTGGGACACTCCTCCCACTTGCATCGCATGCTACTCGGCTCTGTTGGAGTCTAGCTGCAAATATTTCCTCAATTAGTCATCAATATCTCTGCGGATTTATTACAAGCAATGGTAGCTTCCTGCGGCAGCAATGGGGTTGCCAAGGGTTATGTGATCGGTGCCTTGTTTGTGGCTGTTGCTGATTAAATCTGAATAGAGAGCGACATCGTTCACGGTTCCGACAAGCCTCCCTCTCTTCCTTCCACTCAATCCCTCCTCACAGACTGGCGACTAGACGGGTGTTGGTTGGCAGCACACGCACACACACACCTGTTGCCATCTTGAAGCTGTTGATGGATGAAGAGTTTGTAAAGGAATGCTAAGAGCACAGTTTCCAAAGCTGTCAGTGTCCCCGGTCGTGAATATCATTAATCCCACGCTCACATGTGATAGACGAGTCGGTGACTTGTTTGCACAGGAGGCGTATCCTTCCCTTTGCAATGTTACTCATTCCCGTCATTCAATCTGCTCTGTTTCCCACGCGTGCCACTAACTGACCAAACCCAGACATATGGGCGAGGGCTACATTACACCAGCTGGGCCAGCAAATGGAGACAGAAAGCAGCTTAAAGGGATGCAAGAGATTACATAGAGTTGTTATTTTACCTCAGTTAAGAAAGATGGTTGTTTTTGCCTCTATGAACAGCAGAGGTATCAGACAGCCTCATCCCATATTTTGATGTTCCCACTTGGTTGTTTTGTGTTGAGGTTTGCTAGCATTTGGTGTAATAGTTGAGATACTTGTTAAAAAGTTCGCAGGACAAGGGTCAATTAGAGTGTCAATTTGTATTGCAAGTTTTAAACGAGTTGTTTCTGATTTACACTCTGAGTAGCTGAAATTGTTACTTGTCCATGTGAACAAATGCAATATGTTCACACATGTAGCTATACATGTTACAAGTTAACTCTTCCTCATGCATGTAAGTTGTGACTACATCAATTGATTACACATGCAGTTCTACTGTATGGCCAGGAATTGTTAGGTTAGTTCTGATGATGTCTTGCTCCTAACAAATTGCATCACAGTATCATCTGCGTCAATATTACAATGTTGGATGTTGTCACTCGGTCAGTGTTGGAGCACTTGTGCATGAGCAAGTGATCCCTGGTTTGATTCCTACGACCCGTCAATGTTTTCTGTATCTTTTGCGCCTGTGAAAGAGAGGAAACGTCTCCTCTGTCATGGCCTGGCTAGACGTTACTCTATTTCACTAGTTGAAGCAGAATAAAATAAGACTTACCATGAGGCAGATCCCAGCATTTGGTCACCTGTACCATCTAGAGGGGGGGGGTGGTGATATTTGAGAGGTTATATACTATAGTTGGAAGATGCAAGCTAGAATGTCACAGGTGATATAAACACCTCAAGGTAGCACTGACTGACTATTCTAAGATGTAAAAATTGAATATTAGCTGTCATAGAAATAACTCCTACTGCACATAATAATAACAACAATAACAAAATAACAACAACAACAATAATAATAATAATAATAATGATTTTTATTATTCACTTTTTTTAGGTCACTAAGACGGAGACCAAATCAAATTCAATCACAGTTCAGTGGATTGAGCAACTTCGGGTGAGTGCACGGAACAACAGTTGAAGTTAACTGCAATGAAATGAAACTGATCAACAGTTGTAAATACTTGGGAGTTACAACTAATCTGAAGAGGGTAGCCACACCCATTCTGTAGGGGATAGCCATACCCAATCTGTAAGATATGAGATATTTCTTTATGTGGTCTCGAGTGTAATTCTTTGATCAGTGACAGTCTGCACTCAGTGCACTGCTCAGGAGTTTGTGGCTCACAATAATTGATGGTTTCATTTGTGGTCCCTGTGATGTGTGCGTGTGTGCAGGAGGAACAGGCGGGCTTCTCTGGGAGAAGACGTGAGTTCTAGGAAGAATGACAACAACTTGGAGAGTCCAAAGTACGTTGCATGATGTGTGTGTGTGTGTGTGTGTGTGTGTGTGTGCGTGCGTGTTATGACTTGGGATGAAGCTGTCTTGGCTATGAAGCCTCAATTCCTCATTCTTTACATAACTCTCCAACATTAACACTCAGCTGTGGAATGCGTGGAATTTACGTATATTTTAGGGTTTTGATGGGTGGCTTTCTTGAATGCCTGATGTGTTGCTTCAGATGTTTGATCATTTTGAGTACATAGTAATTGTTGCCATAACAACTATAAGAATAATAATAATAATAATAATAATAAATGTCAGCAGAGAACTCCCTAAAAATAATAACAATCATTGTTGTTGTTGTTGTTATTGTTTTTATGCAGTCGTCTTTCCTTCATGAAAAAACAACCAAAAAGAACGGACAGTAAGATGGTCATTTATGGTCTCTCGGGTTTAGCCTCGCCTCCAGAGGAACAGACTCCATCACGAAACTCCACCCGCTCTGTTGTTTCTCCTACCAACATGTCGGAGTCCCAGTTCTCTGTCCTGGACCATACCAGTGGCATGGAGGACAGCACGCTAGAGAACATAGAGAAGGGTCGCACGAGTCGAGTGAGCAGGAACAGCAACCTCTCGCTGCATGCCATTCAGGAATTCAGTGGGAGTGGCTATGGAACCGATTTGTTGGAGCATGGGTCGCGGAAGATTGATGAAGTGATGGCTTTGGAATCTGGAATAGGGTCAGACATACACATCAATTCTGATCGTTATTCAGGATCAGGCGGAGTGTGCTCCCCACTGGATGGTCACCGTGGTAATCTGTCCAGGAGGAGTGGCTTTGGACAGGGCGGGGCTAGCGAACATAAGGCAGATGCTAACTCATGGAGCAGAAACAATGGCCGACTGGAAGAGAGTGAGCCAGAGCATAAGAGTATTAGCAGAACAATGGAGGACAAGAAGCATCACAGATATATGCCCTCAGGGGACCCGAGAGATTCTCCTGGACCCCCTCCGCCACTGCCCCCTAGGACATTCGGTGAAGCAGACACGTCTCTCGGCAATGAAGAAGAGTTCCATTTGGGTAGTAGCAACAACGGAGGAGCTAGAGAAAGCCTACCCTTACCACCTCTCCCTTCTTCATCAAGAGGGGCAAGTGGGCAAGATCAGAAAATGCGGCAGACTCCGTCTTTACAAAACTCCACCCACTCTAGAGTCCACTACCACCAGCAGTCCTCTACGAGCCGCCACTCCTCTAGTGACCAGCCAGACCTCCGTTCCAGTCCATCCCACCATTACAACCAGCCAGGCAGAAAACAGCCAAGTGGAAGCAGCTTCTCTGGACTCAACCATCGTCATGGGAACCACCAGCACAGTCTTAGCCAGCCGTCCTCTCTATCACATGGCCACACCCACTCCTCCTCCCACCAGGGAAGTCCTCACTACTCTCACCACCGCCAACACACCCGCTCGCCCACGTACTCGAGTCACACCCAACAGGCTTCGTCTCCAAGGCAACAGCATTCATCGCCGTCTTCTTCCTCGGCATCATACCGAAGCAGCAACTTTGGAGCTCGAGGTGCGGCGGAGAGAGAGAGTCAGAGAAGCCACACCCACCACCATCAGTGGAGGGACTCTCACATGACGACTAGCTCTGCCGGAGACAGTAGCCCGGTCCCGTCCGCCCACGATCAGAGCTACGATGCTGATCAGTCTCAAGATGGAAGTAGTCTCTACCGGATGAGTGGGCGGATGAGTTCAGAGTCCAGCATGGAACCCATCAGATCAGACTTGCACCACTCCCACCGGATGTGTCGCCGTTACAGCTACGACAACTCAGCGCTGGCGAGAGACGCAGTCATCAGCCCCACCCACGGGCATAGCAGTGTGACAGGTCCGGAATCGTTCAGGCACGGCTACTCCGGCAATAGCCATCATTACCCTGCAGTGAGGAAGGGGCAGGCCAAGAACAATGGCGCATGGCAGGAAGAAGGAGAACCTGACGAAGAGTTTGTCCCTCCTACCAGCAAGTCCCTCCCCCTGCACTCTAACCCGAAATACTCTCTCTACGAGGAAGACGAGGAGAGTGAAGAAGTGGAGATTAAGAGATATCAAAGATCTTCATCTAGTGGGAGGCCGAGGGCTGGCAGTGAGACGACGAGTGTGCACGAGGGAGGTTGGCACGTGCCCAGACACAAGAGACTGAGACACAGCACCATCACGAGTCTCACCAGTCTGCATTCCGACGTCACTCATGGAGTAAGTCAGCTAGATATACAGAATCCCTTGTTGAAACATAACACGCAATGATATAGGTGGCAATCAACCTCAGGGATGGGCAGTATATTGACCATTTTGATACAAAATAGTGCTATCCTTTTTTTCTTTTCTTTTCCCTCCCTTTGACCAGTCTCTAAATGAAAAACCGTGTACAATTCCAAAGTGATGACCCTTTACTAGATTATTGGCACAATTGTTTATCCCCCAGAAATATCCCATTCTGCGCGACATTGTTTTATTGATTTATATCTCACCACAGGGTTTGTCCAGGCTGGGAAGTATTGCCAGTTTGGATCATCATCAAGCCAACCTCGCCGAGCTCAGCCAGACAGACAGTATCGGCTACTTTGACCCTCACGTTCGTAGTCTAATATTTGACGGTTCAAACTCCCAAGGGACAGAACTTTAAAGCAAACAAAAGAATGAACTATTTGCCATAATTCATTTCTATTTCACCAGCAACCAATCAAAGACTGAGCAATCTCTATTTTCATAACATTGTTGTATACATACCAATCATATTCATAGCTCTAAGCTAATTACCCCTGCGTCCCCTTACCTATCTTGAATCATTGAAATATTGAGAGAAAAAAAAAATTGAATTATCATAATAAAAATTGGCTGACCAGAAAATGCATTCACTGGATACGGGAGAAAATGCAGTCATATTTGATGAGTGATTGACCATAATGAAAATAACTTCTAAATAAAAAAACAAAAAAACAAAAACAAAAAAACACAACGATTTATTTCACAGGTTCTGCGTCGGCTGGTTCATGAGCGTTCGTGGTGGCCAGAGTCTCGCAAGCCTGGGCCCTCTCCTCCGCCTTCCTAGTTTTTAGCCTTTGCGACTCCAGCGCCTCAGTGAGCTTCCTCTTCACTTCTTCCAGAGCCTTCACCTTCTTAGCGCTAGCTAGACTCGCTGAAATGAAGAGAATTCATAAATGCTAGAACAAGGGACACTTCAGTGTGTGTGTGTGTGTGTGTGTGTGTGTGTGTCATGCATTAGTGCTTGGCTAAATAATGAAGTATTGCAACACTTGCTGAAGCATTTTAGGTGAATCTAAGAAGTACAATTTGAAAATTACACTCAAATAACTCAAATGAAATAAATTATAGATCTTTAAAGTACAAAGGGCAGAATTAAACAGGTCATATTATATAAGCAGAAAAGAGATATATGCTGGCATTATTGATATTTGTTTAGAGCACTGCCTTCAGAACAGTCTACCATTGCTATGCTGGCAGTGCTCTTACATAATGACCAAGTAAACAATTTCAATTATCTACAAAAACTGGTAAAGGGTGATTAGTGGGCCTATCTCCATACATGTTCAAACATACCAGATTTAAGAGACGCATTCTTCTTGGAATCACACTTCTTCCTGCAAACAATCCATTAGAAGGAAAAAAAAGAAAAAAGAAGAAGAAAAAAAAAAAAAAATATATATATAATAATAATAATCAAAAAACAAAACTCAGTGGAAACCCTCAGGACTTTAAATGCTGCAATAAAACTTGTTGCTGTCACAGAAATAATCCAACAATTAGACTTTGTCTGAATGCACAGCTTCAAGTACTGAGCTAGCTATCGCTACTAAATATACTGGTAAGTTGCACTGCACCCTTCACCCCCTCCAGAATCAGGCCTGAAACAGAACATTGCATTGGCTCCAAAGCCAGCAAGAAGAGTAACCACAACAGGGGCATCTACTGGTGAAACTCCAGAGTCTAAAACTGACTTCTTTTTTTTGTTTTTTTTTGTTGAGATAATGAAACCAACAAAATAGAATTCTGGCAGATTAAAGGATCTCCAGTTGCTAAGAACTTAAGTTTGATATAGCAACACCTTGGAAAACTGTCTTTCCACTGTTGACTGACTGACTGACATACAAAAGGAGTATTATAATCCTCTCACGCATTCCTGATAACTGGTAAAGTATCATCAACCACAAAATGAGAATTGCGAGTGAGTCAACTAGAGCTGGGTGATATACCGGTATTATCGTTGCACCATGATAAAAACCCAACATCACAAAGTGATATTTCAATTGCATTCGCACGATATTATTGTTTTCTCACAAAATTGTTGGCATGGGTCGTTAAATTAATGCGGGAACTTCAACGCACATGACAGATTATAAGGATCAGCCATTTCGTTGTTTGTAAACATGAGGGTAGATGGAGAGCAAAGTTTTTAAAGTAGCTAGCAATGGCTGCGAGTTCAATTTCTGGCTTAAGGAAGCCAACACAGTCTTGCCCAGCGGACTAACTTTGGACTGGAAGCAGATGAACACAGCAAGCTCAGTTTGGATAAATTTACTTTGTTAAATATTATTAATATGAAATATCGTGAAATATCGCTTTATCGTGATAATGCAAGTAAGTATCGTATCGCCTGTGATTATCCAATATCGCCCAGCTCTAGAGTTAACTCTAAGGATACAATGTGAATTTACATGTTCAGACTTGCACACATACATAATCACCACAGGCAATAGGCACACAATCACCACAGGCAATAGGCACATAATCACCACAGGCAATAGGCACATAATCACCACAGGCAATAGGCACATAATCACCACAGGCAATAGGCACATAATTACCACAGGCAATAGGCACATAATCACCACAGGCAATAGGCACATAATCACCACAGGCAATAGGCACATAATCACCACAGGCAATAGGCACATAATCACCACAGGCAATAGGCACATAATCACCACAGGCAATAGGCACATAAACACCACAGGCAATAGGCACAGAATCAAACACACAGGCAATAGGCACATAATCACAACAGGCAATAGGCACATAATCACACAGGCCAATAGGCACACAATCACCACAGGCAATAGGCACATAATCACCTCAGGCAATAGGCACATAATCACCACAGGCAATAGGCACATAATCACCACAGGCAATAGGCACATAATCACCACAGGCAATAGGCACACAATCACCACAGGCAATAGGCACACAATCACCACAGGCAATAGGCACATAATCACCACAGGCAATAGGCACATAATCACCACAGGCAATAGGCACATAATCACCACAGGCAATAGGCACATAATCACCACAGGCAATAGGCACATAATCACCACAGGCAATAGGCACATAATCACCACAGGCAATAGGCACATAATCACCACAGGCAATAGGCACACAATCACCACAGGCAATAGGCACACAATCACCACAGGCAATAGGCACACAATCACCACAGGCAATAGGCACACAATCACCACAGGCAATAGGCACACAATCACCACAGGCAATAGGCACATAATCACCACAGGCAATAGGCACATAATCACCCAAGGCAATAGCACATAAGCACACACAGGCAATAGGCACATAATCACCACAGGCAATAGGCACACAATCACCACAGGCAATAGGCACATAATCACCACAGGCAATAGGCACATAATCACCACAGGCAATAGGCACACAATCACCACAGGCAATGGGCACATAATCACCACAGGCAATAGGCACATAATCACCACAGGCAATAGGCACATAATCACCACAGGCAATAGGCACATAATCACCACAGGCAATAGGCACACAATACAAGCGTTGGTGTATTATTTATTTATTAACTGTTCACTAAAGGTGTACAAATATCACTTCAAATAAAGCTATTTATCCTGAAGATACTAATTAATAAGGGGCTAAATAATCAAACCAAAGACTAGATGGGAGCAACAATAGATAGAAATGAGCTGATGAGGGAACCTCTTTATGGCCACCCTCTACTGCTACTCCATAGACATGTGGCTTTATATAATCCACTGCACATGTGCACATCTCAACCTAGCAACCAGACTCACAGTTTATCCTCACAATTCTTCACTTGCTCTACAATATGTTCTTCAATTCCTAGAATAAACAAACACACATACACACAACTTAATAAAGTTATCATGCATAGAGAGAATATTATCCATTACGCAATGTGAAGAAAATAATAACAAACAATATTAAAAAATGAACATTAACTATCAAACCACTTATTAATTGATCTATCGAAAAGAAAACAAACAAACAAACAAACTATTTATTACAGGAGTTCATACAGGATTATTTGCTTGGGGGAGGAAATTTGTAAAATCACAAAAACCGTTTAGCACACAAAAATGGTGACGTCACGACTATGAACAGATTATCAGATGAAAACTTGACAAACCATTATGAATACTAGAAAATGCTCGTGTAGCATTGGTTGGGCGAGCGAGCGAAGTTCTGGGGAAATGTTGACACTTTCAATTGCATTGGGGTCGTTTGATTTGAATTTGCATTGGTTTTCTTCCTGCAGGTTGCCAAATCTGAATTCACATCTCATTATTAGTAGTAGAATATGTAATGACATGTAAAGGGGGAAATGATGATTGGTAAAGGGTAAAGAATGGTACTCCTCATGATAAAGTAACAATGATAACAAAATAATGTGTAAAGTACAGAAAAGGGGAAAGGGGGGAAACGTGTAAAGGGGAAACATGTAAAGGGGGAACCGTGTAAAGGGGAAACATGTAAAGGGGGGAAACGTGTAAAGGGGGAAATGGGGATGGGGGATACTCTGAAGTGTCCACATCTAAGCATGCTCGTGTAGCATTGGTTGGGCGAGCCAGAGAAGTTCTGGAATGCGCGCGCGCGTTTAAACGACCACGTATTCATTTTCTTTTAACCAGTTGTACTGTCTCTTGATCAGCGGCATCAATGGCTGCTAAGTCTGCTATTAAAAAAAAAAAAAAAAAAAAAAAAAAAAAAAAAAAAAAAAAAAAAAAAAAAAAAAAAAAAAAAAAAAAAAAAAAAAAAAAAAAAAAAAAATAAAAAAAAAAAAAATTTAAACGACCACGTATGCGCGCGCGCGTTTAAACGACGACGTATATGCGCGAGCGCGTTTAAACGACGACGTATTCAGGATTTCCATAGACTACATCTTAGAGTTGCTCGCTCGCTTCGCTCGCTCGCCAATTATTGAAGGACCAGAACTAGAAAGTGTTGATCTTGGAATTTTTAAACAAACGAACAGGCTATAATTTTTCTACTGATCATTTTTCATAAAAAAATTCAGTCGGAGTAAAAAAATTTAGGGAGGGAAGGGGGTGGGGTTTGGGGGGGGGGGGGGGGCATTTCAAGGCTCCCATAGTCTGTATGACACCTGTATAAGGTGTAACAATTTACAGTTTATTTAGAGAGAATTTGTTACATTCCTCCATTTTGACTTGACAATCATTCCACACAAAAGAATTGCTAACTGTGAGACATAAGATCTATCCCAGAGCACAGGATGAAGAGACATCCGGTAAACTGATGCCGCCACACACTTTCATTCCTCAGCAAATCCACAAATTTGGGGACATATTCTGTCAGTTATGACATCAGGAAACCAAGTAATAGTGAAGTCAAAATAAACTCTTGCTTGTACAAACAAACACACACACATATGCAAATTCTCTTGCAACCTGCTAGAGGTTATGCCACCTGGCAGAGCCAGGATGCCTGTGTACTAAGCAGGCACTGTGCTGGAGAACAGGCCCTTCCTCACAGCAAGTGGTGTGGGCACCCAAGTCCCACCTGGACCATTGCTGTTTCATGAGAAAAGGCCTTGAATTTGCACCCCAGCAAATGCCAGGTACCCCGCCAATCACAGCTGGGTGGACTAGTGGGGTTAGTGGGAGGCAGATGGAAAATCAGATGGAAAATTGCCTGAGTGGGGCTTGAACTGGGAGGGGGGACCTCAGGCCCTGAGCCAAGGACATAACCACTACACCCTCACAACACACACACACACACCAGCTGGTATGTCACTAGTTATCCTCACGACTCACCTTGCATCTCTTCTCTGGCCATGGAGAGTCGAGTGGCATTCCGCACAGCTTTATTATACTCTGCCTTTGTTTGTATCTGGAGGAGGGGGAGGGGGAATAATCAACAACAAAACAACAACAACATATACGATACATGCCACTACAAATCCACCAACATGCACGGGCCCCCTACTCATGCATGTGCCCTGATGGCTAATACAGTAACCAAGTCATTCTCTGTCAACATCAACTCTGACCTCTGGTACATTCCATTGTCCTTAGTTTAAACATGTGGTACACCCACGAGTTAAGAGTGGGTCGCTAGGCGTCATAAGATACTGAGATGAAAGAGTAATGGCTCAATATGCATGAGTAATAGTACAGGTAACCGTGCTATTCGGGCTTAATAGCACGAGTAATGCAATTGAAATAGCACAAGGTGAAGCCGAGTGCTGTTTCAATTACTTTATGAGTGCTATTGATCCCTAATAGCACAGGTTACCCGTGCTATCACACGCTAATAGTAGGCCAGTTAAAAAAAAATCATTTGCACTTGTAGCTACACTGTATTGTTCACTCACTATCTCCTTGTTTCAGGATTAGCTTTCTCTGGAACTTTGTTTTCAACCAACAGCTAAAACATTCCATTTAATACGGGTAGAGCTTCTGTGTGTAAGAATGACATTGTCTCCAACTTGAAACTACTCGTACGTTTCCAAGGTTAATGTTGCACACATGCGCACTTACCCGTACTATTTCACTTAGCTTCCGTGGTATTTCACTTAGTTTCCGTGCTATTTCACTTAGTTACGCGCTATTTCACTTTCTCCGTGCGATTTGATTTTTCCCATACACTTTTGAATGGGCAATTTACCCACAGTAATACTAGTAGTCGTTAAATTGCCTAAGTGACAATAACTTTGATTAACTTTGGCAAGAACTGTAGACTAACACATTAAAGCACCATGAAATATAGGAACCAAAGTATGAGGGAGACATTACTCAGTAAGTTCACATGCTCTCACAGAGGTCACCTTTTATAGTCACAGAGGTCGCTTGTACACAATACACAAGAATTCAATCTAGAGGGGGAAGCTTCTTGGGCATAGATTGCGAGGAAGAAGTGGAGGGAAGGTGGGGAAACTCAGCAGCACTTGTGGTTGGTTGCTAATGCTGACTGTGATATGACTTTACCAAAGCAGGCAACCAAATATTTAGTTTGTTTTTATACTGCACCAAAAAAAAAAAAAAAATTTTTTTTTAGTAGAATAATACATGGTGTGTGTTAGTGTGCACGTTGTAAAGAAACTAACCTGACAAAATCCTTACCAAATACATTTTACTTTTAAATCAATCAAAACAAAATGTGGAGATACAATAGCACGGAAAACTCTGGTCATCAGGATTAATAGCACAAGTGGTGCAAGAAAAATTATACTTGCGGTTTTGCCTCGTGAAATTTCTTGCCACACAAGTGCTATTTATCCAAATACCACAGTTTTCCATGCTATTATATGCTAACACTACAGCCAAAGATAACAATTCATTTCTGTAGTTAAGAAATCATAATCTTGCATTATATTTTCATCAATAATCACCCCACTCTGATTCTGCCATTATTCATTTCGTTGCTAAAGCGTTGCCCAGGAATTTCACTGTGACGTTTCTCAGAAGGATAAAAATATGGCGAGTTAGCAGATAGATGGCCGTGACCAATCAGATCATTACTTCAATTTTCCACTGCTGTATTTCAAAGTAATACCACACTTTGTTGTATTGAAAATTGACTTGGCTATAGTATTAATATATTAATACTTAGCCGAGTCAATTTTCAATACATATATTATATACACATCAAGTATCCTTCCGAGAGCTAACTCCTTGAAGGTGTTATTTATGAACCCAACTGAACAATGTATTTGTTTTTAAATTGCACAATGACATAATAACATTGTAATGGTGTGGTTTCACCAGGCAGGCTATGACTATGGCACTTGCCTAGTGCCATCCTGACACTCTGCCCGGATTAATATGGCACTTACCCACTAACAAAATTAACTCAACCACGAGTTTAAAGTACATGTAGTCAACTATGAACTCAGCAATACTTACTTGAGCAATTATTAAATGACTTCAAGTTTCAGGCATTCTTCCTCCAAATCACTGAACCATACCTAATACTTCCCCAGTGTGGGCCAGCCCACATTCAAGAACAAGAGATAGCTAGTCTGTGTTGGGTTATGTATCATACGATCATTATGTTATCATGCTGTATTTGTGCGTTATAAAGAACTTGTTGTTTAGAGTGTGCGTCGTTTGAGTGTGTGTTGTTTCTGTATGTGCATCATTTTGATTGGTTGTGTGGTGAGGCGGATACGTATATCAAACCCCTCACCACGTGTTGTAAGTCAGTCCAGTTTACCGTAGTATTATTATAACTCAAAGTGAGGCTCGTCCTCTTGCTGGATTCTGGTGGCAGCGACTATTGATCGCTGTCGACCATACTGCGGGCGTTTCGTTTTGTGCGCAGAGCGGCCCCCCACAGAATTGGTGGCAGCGGTGGGATCCCTGGGTGAAGACATTCTCACGGGGACCAACGAGGACCTTCAGCAATTCGTTGCCGAGGACTTCAGACCAGACGAAGTTCGAAAGGATTCGTTCCTGGGTGACTTCTAGGATTCGTCCTACACGCTAACGTACAGATCGTCAGACTACGGTCGTGGCGGTGCACTCCATTCGGGCTTAGGCTGCGTTCGGAACTCTACTCAAGTCCCAGACTACGGTCGAGGAACTGCAACTCGGGCGAGCTCAGGCTGCGTCTGAAAATCATATCACAGCGTCCTAACTTAGGTTGTGGAGCTCCATCTCCTTTGGGCTACGGCTGCAAGAGGAGCAACTTCGGCTGGACAGGGTTTTACCTTAACAGTTGTTGTATTTGTCGTGAACCATTTTTGTGATTTAATTTTTTCTGTATCAGTATTACGTGTAACAGTCTTCTTGTTGAGTTTTATTATCATTGTGTGTTTAATTTGTACAGGTCGCCAGTAGGGAGGCGCGGACACACACCTTCCTATGACTGACGTTGGAGCCGTGGCGTCTCGTAAAAAGCACTCTAAGAGATTGCCGCCTGTGGATTCTGCTTACAGACCTCACTCCAGACCTCACGTTCAGAAGCGATCACCTTATCCAACGCGACCTGCCGAGGGTAAGCTTAATCAAGTGGTAGAGTCAGAGGAGGAAGTGTGTGAGTACGAGGGACAAGAGGAGTATTTGTCGTTAGGGGAAGATACGAAAGTTGGGGGGGAAATCAGTGAGGAAGGAGATATGGCTCGGAAGGAAGAGGGAGAACTGGGTAGTCTTATGAGGTATATAATGGAGAGGGACGAGAAGAGAGAGGCTGAGGAGAGGCGGAGGAGAGAAGAGAGAGAAGAGAGGGAGAGAGAGAGAAGAAGGGAAGATGAAGACAGGCAGAGGGAGTTTATGCGGTTAGAGGCAGATAGAAGGAGAGAGGAGAATTTGGAAAGAAGGAGGGCGGAAGAGGAGAGGAAAGATCTTAAGGAACTACAACAGGAGAAGATGAGAGCTCTGGGGTCGTACAAGGAGGGTACCGAGCTGAGTGACTACCTGTGCAAGTTCGAACGTTTGCTGAAGGAATGCAAGGTAGACGAGGGGAGCTGGGCGGAGAGGCTTTATCCTCGCCTGCCCGAGAAGTTATGTGTCAGGGTAGCTGCTGAAAGGGATGGAGATATGGGATACCCTGTGGTTAAGCAGGCCCTGTTGCAAACAGTGGGTGAGACTACTCTCACTTATGGACGTAACCTGTTTGAGCTGTCTGGGGAAGGGCTCAAGCACTTAGCAGGTGGAGATGCTTGCGAACACATTGTCAAAACATGCAGGGGTGTCCTGCAGGGGTGCGAAACCTTGGAGCAGTGTGTGGTGGCTCTGGCTACTGCAGTCACCAGGCGGGTGCTGCCTCAGCCGGGTAAGGTCTATATGGAGACCAAACCCATTAAGAGCCTGAAGGAGTTGAGGGAAATGTGGGAAACCTGGGTTGCGGGTAGACAGAAGGGCAACTTTTACAAGCCATGGTTGGGCGAGGTCGGTACGGAGAGAAGAGGGTTTAGAGGAGATGTTAGAGAAGGTTATGGAGGACGGGAGATAACATGTTTCTCCTGTGGCGGGAAGGGCCACAGGGCAGGGGAGTGCAAGGACAATAAGGGTAGGACTGGGTTTGGCAGTAGAACAGAGTTCAGGTCAGAACCCAGGTCCATCACCTGTTTCACCTGCGGCAAGCCGGGGCACCGCAGTACGGAGTGTGCTAGCAGGAAGGTAGGCGCTCCCGTGAAGAGGGAAGGAGGCAAGGTGGCGACTGTTGTCGTTGGGGAAAAGAAGGACAATATTGCTTGGGGACGGGTGAATGGAACAGAGTGCAAGGTGTTGGTGGACTCGGGTGCTAGTGTGGGAGTGGTGCCCAAGTCGTTGTTAGAGGAGTGTTACAGGGACTGTGGTGAAATACAGGTGGCCAATGTACATGGTGGTCGGAGAGCTCATAGAAGCACAATAGTCAAGTTTGAGGTGGGAGGTCTAGTGCGGTCTCACCTGGCGATGATCGATGAAAGAGAGGGCGATGGGGTAATCTGCATTGTTCCCCTGAACCTGAGAGACCGGGAGGAGGCCACAGCGTACGCAAAGGCCATAGAGGAGTACGGGAACAGAAGCCAGAAGGCAGGGTCTGAGGAGCCCAAGGTCAATGTTCTGACTAGGAGCCAAACCAGAATTGAGGCTGAGTTGGACGAGTGCGAAGATGATGCTGGGATAAAGGACCTTTGGTGCACAGTCGAGTTGTCCGACGAAGTGTCTGGTGATGAGGCAGGACCAGAGCCTCCGACAAGTGGGGTAGAGGAAGGATCGGAGCAAGTGAGAAGCGGGGAGAGCGTGATTGAGGGAGATTTGGATTTGGTAGGGGAACCCAAGGCGCTGGGGTCTGTAACAGCGAACCAGGGTGAGGAAGAGTTCGATAGGTTGGCTAGAGGGATTGGACCTATGGAGAAGGGCAAGGATGGGAAGGATTTTAGAGAGAAGTTACTAACAGATGATAGTTTGAGGACGTGGAGAGAGTTGGGAACCAGAAGAGATAGAGGGTTTAAATGGGAGAGTGAGTTGTTACTGAGAGGCATGTATGTGTCATGGGAGGAGTTCGTTGATGTGATTGTGGTACCGAAGGATTTCAGACCAAGGATCTTAGAGATGGCACACGAGAGATGTGGACATTTGGGTAGTGGAAAGGTGGCAAAGTTAGTGTCACGGTATTTCCTTTGGCCAGGGATGGTGAAGGACGTGGAAGACCATTGTAAGGGGTGTGAAATATGTCAGAGGAAGAGCAAGGCTAGGCCAAGCAGGGCGCCTGCCGTGGAGAGGCCGGTGCTCACGGAACCATTCGAGAGTGTGGCGGTGGATCTGGTGGGTCCCTTGCCCAAGGGGAAAGGAGGTTGCCGTTTCCTTCTGACGTATGTTTGCATGGCCACGCGTTGGCCTGAGGCTGTTCCGTTGCGGAGCATTACGGCCAGGTCGGTAGCTGAGGGCCTCTGGAGCATCTTCTCCAGGACGGCCATACCGGAGCAACTGTTGTCAGATCAGGGTGCTCAATTTTGTGGCAGGGTCATAAAACAGCTATGCGACCTGTTGGGGGTGGAGAAGTTGAGGACGTCCCCCTACCACCCGCAGACAAACGGGATGGTGGAAAGGATGCACGGCACGTTAAAAGGAGTGTTGGGCAAGTGCATAGAGGATAAGGTGGATTGGGTAGGGCAAGTGCCGTTAGCACTGTATGTCCTGAGGCAGATGCCTCACGCAGACAGCGGGTTCAGCCCATTTGACGTGGTATTTGGATTCAGGGTTAGGACGCCGCTAGATGCATTGTATCATGGGATCTTTGAAGTGGAAGGAAAGGAAAGAAATGTGTGCGATTGGGTGTCAGGATTGATGGATAGGTTAGAACGTATGCGGGACTGTGCTGCGTTGGGTATGACCAAGGGAAGAGAAGGAAGAATGAATTACCTAAACAGAGGGTGCAAGATGAGGACATTTAAGGAAGGAGATCTGGTATTGTACAGGATACCCGGGATGTCTTGCAAGTTGGCAGACTCCTGGGAGGGACCGTTCAGTGTGTTGGGTAAGATGGGTTCAGTAAATTATAAGATTGGGAAGGTTGGGAATGAGAAGCACTCCAAGGTGGTTCATGTGAACTGCCTGAAGAAGTATGAGGAGAGGACGAATATTAGGAGATTGGATTTGGTGTTAGAGGATGCGGGACAAGAGAGGAATGTGTTAAGAGAGGAATGTGTTGGTTTTGTGAGTGATGATCTAGAGGACTTGATGGCTGAGTTTGGTGATGTGTTTTCGGACGTCCCCGGAAACACAGACAGGGTCAAGATGACCATAGACACTGGGAACAGCCCCCCTATAAGGCTGTCTCCCTATTCAGTGCCGATGGGCATTAGGGACGAGGTGAAAGCGGAGTTGGATGGGTTGCTGGAGTGTGGGGTGATTGAGCGTAGTAGTAGCTGTTGGTCGTCGCCGTTGGTCCCAGTAAAGAAGGTGGGAGGCGGGATCCGGCTGTGCGTAGACTATAGGAGGCTCAACGAGGTGACCATCAAGGAACCCTACTATATTCCAGGCCTAGAGGAGATGCTGGAGAGAGTGGGTAGTGGGAGAGTTCTGTCAAAGGTGGACCTTGCCAAGGGGTTTCACCAGGTGGAGGTGGTGAGTGAAGACAGGGAGAAGACATGTTTTGTCTGTCCCTTCGGGAAATATCAGTACAGACGGATGCCATTTGGATTGGCCAATGCTCCGTCTGTATTTCAGAGGCTGATGGACGAGGTGCTTGTGGAGTGTGTAGACTTTGCTAAAGTCTACATCGATGATGTGTTGGTTGTGTCGGGTTGTTGGGAGGTGCATGTGAGGCACCTAAGGAAATTGTTTGGTGTGCTGCAAGAGGCAGGGTTGACGTGCAAGAGGAGCAAGTGCGTGTTTGGGAAAAGGATGCTGGAGTTCTTAGGACATGTCATTGGGGATGGGTCGATGAGAGTGCCGGAGGCAAGGATCAAGGCAATGGCTGAACATCCAGTTCCGAAGACCAGGAAGCAACTGAGGGCCTTCCTGGGTCTCATTGGTTATTATCGGAGGTTTGTGAGAGGTTTCCACAGGTGGTCGTCTCTGCTGACGTCGCACACGGCGAAGACGTCACCAGGGGAGGTGGTGTGGACAAGCCCCATGCTGGAGGCCTTCCGTAAGTTGTGTGTTTCGTTATGTGATCATGTATGTTTAAATGTTCCGTGCAAAGAAGATGATTTTTGCCTGGAGAGTGATGCCAGTGCGTCAGGGGTGGGAGCTGTGCTGTCGGTATGGAGAGACGGGGAGTGGAAGCCGGTGGCGTTCTTCTCAAGGCAACTGAAGGGCGCCCAAGTTCGCTACAGTGCCCAGGAGCTGGAGGGGTTGGCGCTGTACGAGGCAGTGCAACATTTTGCGTTTTATTTATACGGGAAGAGGTTTTCTATTATCACAGATCACAGGGGTCTGGAGTGGCTCAAGTCGGGGAATCAGAGGAACCGTAGAGTATATGGCTGGGCTCTGAAGCTTTCGGAGTTCCAGTTTGACGTCACTTATCGTCGGGGAGAGCAGAACGTCGTTGCGGATGACCTGAGCAGGTGCCACGACGGGAGCAACGTCGGTGTCACCACGCTGTCGAAGGAGGAGGGGGGAGATGTGGGCCAGCCCACATTCAAGAACAAGAGATAGCTAGTCTGTGTTGGGTTATGTATCATACGATCATTATGTTATCATGCTGTATTTGTGCGTTATAAAGAACTTGTTGTTTAGAGTGTGCGTCGTTTGAGTGTGTGTTGTTTCTGTATGTGCATCATTTTGATTGGTTGTGTGGTGAGGCGGATACGTATATCAAACCCCTCACCACGTGTTGTAAGTCAGTCCAGTTTACCGTAGTATTATTATAACTCAAAGTGAGGCTCGTCCTCTTGCTGGATTCTGGTGGCAGCGACTATTGATCGCTGTCGACCATACTGCGGGCGTTTCGTTTTGTGCGCAGAGCGGCCCCCCACACCCAGCAACGACCATTAATGGTGGCATGGCAGAATTGTGACCTTGTACTGTACAAGTGTGTCTATGTTTTTCTGCCATCACAAACAATCCTCCCCCCTCCCCCTTCATTCTGCCTCCATCTTAACCCTACTACATGTATACTATAAATTGTCTTAACCACACACTTGGAGATTTGGATAAATACTCGCCACACCACACTACAATGAGTAAATTGTAATGTCTGTTCAGTTTCAATTGAGAGCTCTGCAGGATGTACACAAGTAGCACACACAGCTTGACCAGAGACCCTATCAACCTCGATATATAGTAGGGACACAAATCTGATCCAATGGAATGAAGAGAAAATCATAACTCTAAGTGATGGATGACAAACTGGAGAAGAAGCATTATCACCTGATACTATAGTACTAAAAAACACTCAACACGTCTGGATAAGCCATGAAAAAAATCCTTTTAAACACAAGGAGGAAGAGAAGCTATGATTACAATTAAAACAAAGTCATTAATATTCATGGATATTAAAATAGCCCCTATTCATTTAATGCAGGAATAAGGTATATATGTGGGAACAGCATTCTAAACAAACAGAAGCTCCTTCCAAACCAACTGTTAACAAAAGCTCCTACCCTACCCTTTTATCACACAGTGATGCCTTGTGACTGACCATTCTTGCTTCCAAGTTCTTCAGTTCTTGATTATGTTCCTCTAATCTCTCTTGAAGCTCCTTGTTCTCTTCTTTGAGCGACTTCAAATCAGATTCAGCCAAGTTCTTCTTGTACAAGCTCGTCTTCGTGTTGCTGTCGGATTCCATCACTTTCTGCTTCAGCATTTGGTTTGCTTTCTGCACATTTTCTAGATCACCCTTGGCACTTATGTACAAATAAGCTAATACTCCTACAGCAAAACCTAAGAGAATCAGCAAAACAAGCTCTGCACCACACGATCTAGCCATCTCCTTCGCGGCGGCTCTCGCTTGAATTTCAGGTACGAATCGCTTGTCTAACTGACTTGCAACTGTGCTTTATTTGGAAGTCCTTTTTGGCACGTGGTCTTTCTTTTACTAACTGTGGAAGAAGAAACCAGCCATGGTAGGTTGTAATCTCAGGTAATCGGTGTGAAGGACGCAGTTATACTGATCATGGCTATTATTTGGTGGAATGTAACAGGATCCCGAGCAAGCGGCCGCCATGAAGAAGAAGCGGACCTTCCGCAAATTCACTTTTCGGGGAGTTGATTTAGATCAGCTTTTAGACATGAGCTACGAGCAGTTGATGACTCTGGTACATGCAAGAGCCCGTAGGCGATTCTCTAGAGGTATGCTTAGGTAATTAATATTCACTCCATGAAAAGTGACACTATTTTTAAGGTTTAAAAAGAAAGCCCCTGGCTTTAATCAAGAGGCTCCGGAAGGCTAAAAAAGAAGCTCCACCCATGGAAAAGCCAGCGGTAGTAAAGACACACCTCCGAAACATGATAGTGGTGCCAGAAATGATCGGAAGTGTGGTCGGAATCCACAATGGAAAGGTGTTTAATCAGGTGGAAATCAAGGTGGGTGTGGCAAGGGTATACACACTATTTTGATGTGTTTAAAAGTGATGGGCAATCTGCTGAGAACTTATATCCCATACCCTGCTTCGCACACTTTGTGAACTAAATTTATTTTGATATATATATATATAGCCGGAGATGGTTGGGCATTATTTGGGAGAGTTTGCCATTACCTACAAGCCAGTGAAGCACGGCAGACCAGGTATTGGTGCCACCCACTCATCCAGGTTCATCCCTCTCAAGTAGAGAACTCTGACCCTTTGCCGGTCTGGCTTCTATATATAACAGTTGTGTCATCACATGTGATAAAGCTTTCAATGATTGTTTTTATAAAAACTGAATTAAAAAGACAGGATGTGATACATGAATTAAGAATTTTAGCTAGGTAAGTTCATGATTTCTCAAGTTTTAACAATTCTTCAAGAACCTAGGAACACAAGAAGAAACAGAATGAAAGGGGGGGGGGAACATCACACTACATTATAAAGACTATAGTGTGAGGAAGAGGTACCTTGGTTGATGAAGGTCTTGACTTCTGCCTTACAAGGCAGAGTTGGGCCATTTCATATAGCTTCTCCCATAGCGTGGGCTCCCATCCACCCACATTTAGTGCCATTTCATCCCCATCTTCTAGTTCCTCCACATACGTGACCTTTCAGAAACAACCATATCACTTATAAACACTTCACTGTAAAGCTTAATTACTTACCAGATCAGTTTCTTCCCCAGTGCTGTCTTCAATGTTATGCAGAGCACATTTCCCAGTAAGAAGCTCCAATAAGACCTGCAATAGGGATAGTTACATAGTCATCATCAATGAAAACCAACCCCAACTCTTATAAAAGAGTTTTTGAATTGACCCTTCCTTACCACTCCAAATGAGTAGACATCTGCTCTTCTGGATATCTTCCCCAGAGCAGTTTCTGGGGCCATGTATACACGAGTGCCAACTATGGTTGCAGTGTGGATGATGCTTGTGTCTTGCTTTAGTTGGGAGGAGAGAAGTCTGGCCAAGCCAAAGTCCCCAAGTTTACCTTTCCAGTCTTCATTGAGCAGGACATTAGCACTGGCAAAACACGTACAAATTACAGTTGATTAATTTGCCCTAAACCTTGGTATCGCCAAAGGCAAATGTCGTTTTAAAGACTAACCTCTTGATATCTCTGTGGATGATGGTGTCGTCTGCCTTAAAATGGAGATAATCTAGCCCTTCCGCAATATTAATTGCAATAGCGAGTCTTTTGGAAGGAGGAAGAGAGGCGTGGTCATTTAAGTGTGCCTCCAGTGACCCATTGTGCATGTATGGGTAGACCAGACATAACTGTGGACCATCGAGACTGTAGCCTAGGACTGGAAGAAGACATGGATGGGAGAGCCTGTGTGTGTGTGTAGTGTACACATGTGAGTGGAAGCAACCAAATTACCTTGAAGAAGTATTAACGACATGATACTGACCTTGACAAAGCTTGAATTTCAGTAGAGAACTGTTTGCGATCCGCAGAATCTAGTTGATCCCCCAATACAGCATTCTCCTGCAACACACATAATCAAAGTCACTATGGTTTCTATACATTACCAAAGCACAGTCAACTATCCACCGTGCTATTCTAGGAGTAACTCATGATACGAGCCAGTTGGCAAAATGCCAACAATACTTGCTTTTGTTATAAACATCTATACAGTGACTATACTCTGTGTGTAACACACACACACACAAGCAAACGACAACTTACTTTGTTCAACAGAACTTTGACAGCTGTGTTAATTCTGCCCTCTCTGAGAGTCAACCAACATTGAAACACTTCTCCAAAGCCTCCTTCGCCAACTTTATGTCCGCCATTTGTGAAAGGAGTCTTGTCAAAATTATGAGTTGCATCCGCCAGTACATTGTACTTCACTTCTTCTAGGTGAGCAGGTGGAGGAGAAAGTGACGCTCGAAATGGTGTGGGTGTTGTATCCATTGTTAGCGAAGAAGACTCGGTGGCACTGCTTGTTGCTGTATTCAAAACACTAAGATTGCTGCTACTATGGATAGCTGCTCCCTGGGGTGTGGCTTGGCTGGTAGGCGTGGCTTGGTTGGTAGGTGTGGCACTACTTGTTGCCATATCTGAAAAACTGGGATTAGGGATAGTTGCTGCCTTGAATATGGCTTGGTTGGCAAGTGTGGCTTGAGTAGTGGGTGCAGCTTGAGTAGCAGTAGGAATATGTCTGGTGGGTGTGGCTTGGGTAGTCACTGCATTAGTAATGGGTGTGGCTTTTTGCAGTATTTCTCTCTGAATATTGCCATCAGTAGCACCAGGACCAGGCAGTACACTGTGACTCATGTTGGGACCTACCTCAGAGTAAGGGGGCGGGGCTGGAGAGTCTGGGAGGTTGTAGCGCCTTTTGGCTTCTTCCAGACCTCCAGGTGGGGGCACTAATTCAGTCGGATACTGGCTACGACTCAGACATGACTTGGCAGCAAACCTGGTTCCCTCACTGGGAGGTGGATCGCCATCGAAGTCGACATCAATGCCTACACATTCCCAAGGAAGAGTGGGAGAGGTGGTGGATGGAGAGACAGACAATATAGTTTCACTATCAACATCCTCCAGGGAGTTCCCCACCCACCCACCACACTGGAGTGCTACTTCTAAACTTACCTTCATCTTGACAGAATTCATAAATGATATCTACAACACTCCCAATGCTCGCTTTCTTTACAGCTCTACCAAGATCCACCACGTTCCAACCAATGCTGCCCAAGTTCCTCAACAACTCCTCTGAAGGACTTCGATTCTGAAAATAAATAAATAAATAAAATAACAGAGAAAATTAAATTAAATGTTTCTCTAGTCTGCGTGCTCTATCAAAAAAGTCTTTGGCTTGAATAAGCCTAGTTTCTAGCTTCTCCCCTTACTATCACAAATGGCGTAGACAACATAATACAGTGTCGGACTTGACTAACTCACTCTGTAGGAAAGGTTTTTGAGTAGCAATAAATCCTGGTAAGAAAACTCGTCAGGAATGTTCTCTAACAGTTTGACCCAGTTGTGTTCTGTAGATGAATCCAAAATTCCACATATTTCATCTCTCAGATAAGCTGGGAGGTCGTTCAAAGGAACTGGCAAACTCATCATGTCATCACTCGCTAAAAAAACGATTGGATCCTTTGTGTACTAAAATCATATGCGGTTAGGGGTCGTCATTTAATAAACCACTACTCAGTAGGCTGTAGTAATACCACTGCAATTTGCTACCAGAACCGCGAGGAGGTGTGCAAAATGTCTCCTGGTTTGAGGATAATTTTGACTTTTATATTACTAGTATGTCCTGCAGTTCGTGCCAAAGTTGTTGGAGCAGTGGTGCTACCCCATGGTCAGTTATTAAAAAATGACCTAATTATAAAAATAAACTCTTCAGTTCTGGGTAGGTGGAATTGCAATGGACCCAAACCATTTCATTACTAACGACACCGAGGCCAAGGCGCAAGCGTGGGACGTGTATAACGGCTGCGTTCAGGCAGGTAAGCTAGTGGGAGAATTGGAGCCAGACTTGGTTCTACTCAGCACTCCACATGGCATTGCTGATCTCAATAGTTTCTCATTCTATCTGAACTCCAAGGTAAATAAAAGAATAGAAAATTAGTACCATCAGAGAGGCATTTTTATTTTTTATTTCCTACAGGGATTTGGCACGGCTGATACAGACAATTGCATGTGTCCCTCGTGTTGCTACAATGCCACTGTTCAGATTGACAAAGAACGCACACTCTCAATCATCAATCAACTCGAGGTGAATAAAATTGTGTGAGCTACACCTTGTAGATATTTTTAAAATGGTGCCTTAGGAACTGACTCCCAATGTGACAGGAGCAGTGGGCTATGGAGATGCAGAGCCATTCCCTCTGCGTTGGGGTGAAGTTATCCCTTTACATTTCATCACTCCGTACCTACCACAGAGTGCTAGTGTGATAGTTCTGTCACAACCTAACCGTAGATACACAGATAGTGTGTCTATGATTCCTGAGCTGCTCACCTTAGGTAAGTTTTCCATTACAATTTCACTAATTGTTTATACCCCTATCATTTGATGGACATAACTAGTATGTAGTAGTTATATAGTTAATCGAGTAACACTTGTTCCTGAAAGCTTTTATTATGCCTTTTGTGCTATAAAATAAGTTGAAGATAAGATAAAATGAAACTTGTGAATGTCATCAACAAGTAAAGGTTCTGTTTAATGTTTTAATTGTAGATTACACAAAGTTGTTTTTATTTGTCTTTCAGGTACCGAGTTGTTTGTATTACTTGAACCTCTGCCAGAGCGAGTAGCAGTCATCATCAGTGCTGATTTAGCTCACACACATCTTGCTTCTGGACCTTATGGCTTCTCTAAGGCAGCACAGCCATTTGATGATGCAAGTTCAAAGATTTTTTATTATTTTTTGTAGTTGAACAACAGCAACAACAACAACAACAACAGAAAAGATTATCTGTAAAACAAGTTTTCTTACATTAAATACTATTGATGGAGTAATACAAATTTTCTCCCCATATGTATGTGTGAAGAAAACAAGGGACATCATTGGGAGTTACTCTTTTTATCAACAACCCTTTATACTTCTTTTATTGGAGCTCTGGAATAATTTCCACAATATCACATGCCATATCATATGATATGCTGTACTGTATGGCTGTATATACACGGAGATCATAGAGAGAGAGAGAGAGACATTCAGTATTATCTTTATATATATATATATATATATTGGTAACTATTGTTTTTGTTGTTGTTGCTTTGATTTAGGCTGTGGGTGAATGGGTGAAGACCCTTCAATCGACATACTTATTACGGACGGCTGCCGACTTTGTGAATGAAGCTTTGTCTTGTGGCTATACTGGATTAGTCATGTTACAGGGACTCATAGAAGCAGTGTAAGAATACCATGCATCATATGTGCTTCTTTCTCTTTCATTGACCAAATACTCAACAATACAGAGTTAGTTGGGATAGGGGATCAAATCCAGGACTGTTTACTAATGCACAAATGCTCTTCTCTCACTTAATCACAACAACCGATGTGCGACCAACTTTTAATCCTGATTTCTATGGGGTACTGCATTCTCAATAGACTTCCAGTAGAAAAAAATTTAAGGGGAAATTTTCATTTTATAAGCTTAGTAGAGTCCTTGTGCATAAAGCAGGCTTATCATGGTGATTGATTAATTCTGCTTTATTAAAATACAGCATGGGGCCAGGCCCGTAGCCAGAAGTTCGCATTGGGGGGTTCGAAGTTTGAAGACGCAAAAAGCCACACACTTTTTTTCCTCATTAATTCTTTAAAACAAAACAAAAGGTAACTTCACTAAAGCTTATAATTTGTTCTATGTATTCTACTTCAAAACTATAAATTTATTAAACACTGTTGATATTCGAGAGAAAACCGGTATTATTCTCGAGTAACCTGGCTTCTAACTACTACGGTGAGCTGTATATAAACAGTGCAACATTAATACGCCTTTTACGTATATACTACAAGTTATTTAATAGTACGGCGTGTAAACGGCCCATTCAAAATGTATTGGAAAAATCTCTATAACTAAGTGAAATAGCACGGGACAAAGTGAAATGCCACGGTAGCTTAAGTGAAATAGTAAGGGTAAGTGCGCAAGCATGCAGCTCTAGCCTTGGAAATGTACAGCGGTAGTTTCTAGTTGGAGACAACGTCATTCTTTAGCGCAGAAACTCTACCCGTATTAGACCGAATTTTTTCAACAGATTAGGAGGAGCCATCGGTTAAAAGCAAAGTTCAAGAGAAAGTTTATCCTGAAGTACAGAGATAGTGACTGCACTATACATAGTAGACACACTGTAAATGATTTTTAGCTTACAGTACTCTCGTGTAGTTTTTATAAATCTGGCCTACTATTAGCATGTGAGAGCATGGGAAGGGTAACCGTGCTATTCGGGATTAATAGCACGAATAACAGGATTAAAATAACATGAGGCAAATCGGAGTGCTATTTCAATAGCTTTACGAGCGCTAATGATCCCTAATAGCACAGGTTACCAGTGCTATCACTCGCTAATAGTAGGCCAGCTTTTTAAAAATCATAATGCAGTGTAGCTACACTATATAATGCACTCACTATCTGTTTTTCAGGTTTAACTTTCTCAGATACTTCCCGACGGCTCCTTTTTAATCTGTTGAAAAAATTCCGTTGCTTGTGCTATTAATGGCACGCTTACCCATGCTATTACTCTTACTAATTAATAAGTGCATTACATTACACTTTATAAGGAATAGATGTAACGTAGCAAGCTTTACTCGCACCGATATAAGAGCGAAATTTTGTAGCCAAGGAGTTGAATGTTTATTAGGTCACTTGGACTCAGACTAGGCCGTCCATATACAGAGTATGAAGTACATCTAGAGAAACTGCAGAGAATTCAATCGCGGGGTTCAGCACAATCGAATAGATTATGATATTCCAGAAGTTATATGTGGGGTGTGGCTAAAATATTTACTTCCGGTCACTCTAAAGTGGGGTTCGACCAAACCCCCCCCCCTGGCTACGGGTATAGGCACAAGGTCAATTTTAATAAGAGCATATTATGGGCTAGTGTGAATTTGTTGTGTTGTGTGGTATTTTATCTAATATGAAGGCTACTTGTTTGTTTATTATTTTGTTTATTATACATAGGGGGCCAAAGTTCTGGTCTACAGAACTTCTTGCAATTCATCATCCGAGCTACTATGGGATGATGGCGGCCACTTTCCAGATAAATGTACCTTGACTACACATCAATGTTTTTTAAACACATTTATTGCTTCATGATATTTTTCTGTGAATTATTATTATTATAAAATATTCTGTGAATTATTATTATTATAAATTATTCTGTGAATTATTATTATTCTGTGAATTATTATAAAATATTCTGTGAATTATTATTTATTATCCTCATAGCAATATGAATTATTAACAGACTTTGAATAATCGGTATGAATCGTCTTCTGATGAGCACGCTTTTACGTTGGTTTCTCACGTGATTCTTTCGGCGGCCAGTTCGTGAACGCACAAGGTAGAAAGTTGTAGGCTCGTGTAGAAGGCTAGAAAGAAATCGTGAGTTCGACTTTGCTTCCCAAGAATGAATGACTACGGGGCCCCTGGTAAGTTTTGTGTCGTTATGACATACTGTTGTAACTTACAGATAGTTTTTTTTTTAAGTTTGCACAAAGTAGTGTGTCGAGAAGATTTGTCGTCGTTGTTATACGTCGGTCACTTATTACATATTGCATCATTTATGTTAGGTCGCAAGAGGTCAAGTGACTTCGGACGTGGTGGTGGTGGTTCCTTTTCTGATGATGGGGGCTTTAGAAAGAGACAAAGGTTTGATGATGATTCAGCTGGTGGTGGAGGGTCAAAGAATGCAACTCTGAGAGTTCTCATTCGTAATACAGATGCAGGAGGCATCATAGGGAAGGTAATTATTGCTGTAGTTTGGCAGACTAGCATTTCATATTTTGTAAATTTTACGCCTAGGGTGGTGAAAATATCAAACGGCTGAGGAAGCAGGTATGTGTGCATGCCACATTTATTTGTTAAATAAACAGTATTAATTTTGATCCCAATTGGTGCACATCTTGTCCTTTTTGCAGATATTGTCTTAAACAAAAGTTTTTCCATTTATTCTACCATTTTCATTGATATTAAATGTAACTATTATTTTGTTATGCTGTTGTATTAATTGTATTTGTGCCATTGATACTTGACCTCTAACCATGTGATGCCCTCTCTCCCTTTTTTATCCGTGTCCCCCATGGCCTTCTTTGTCAAACCCATGATGGATCCCATCCTGAACATACCCATCCAATTCCCGCCCCCTTCCCATCGTGTTCCAGTATGATAGTCAAGTGGTGTTGCCTGATTCTGCGGGGGCTCCCGAGCGGTACGTGTGGACTCTTCCTGTGCCTAACTGTATATTATATACCTACTGTTCCTCTGTAATGGTATTACTATTAAAAAAAAAATCCTTCAATTGTCAGGCTGGCCTGATCATTTGTAATTCAGCTGAGTTTTGCACGTGCCTATTGATGATAGGGAGGTATGTGTTTGTTCCAAGTTATTATGTTGCCTGCTCATTAATATTTAACATGAGAAGATAGTTTCATTTTCGGCAGTGATAATTAGTTCTGTATAAGAGGAATTAGCTAAACTTAGAACATTTCCTATGTAGTTCTTTTTACCAAATTTATTGTCCAACCAACTGGCATATGCTTTTTTTAATTTTATTATTATAATTTTTTTTTGTTAATTATTTTTTTATATATTTTTTTTATTTTTTATTTTTTTTATTTTTTTATTCAGTAGTTGTGGATAAAAAAAAACTGTAACCAAACGATATTTTGTTGTTTTTTCTTAAGTTGGGAGTACTGTTTCGGTCAGTAAAAATAGGGCAGGGGAAAGAAAACCAAAGCAAGCCATGTTTACCCTGAAAGTTTACTTTGCATGGCTTTTCTTCTCCTTCTAGAGTTATGACGATTATGGGCGTGTTGTCCAACTGTGTTGGTGTCATTGGTGATGTTTTGAATGGCATTGCTGAAGTAAGTTGATCTGCTCTATATGCTTGTCTTTAATGAGTTGCATGCACTTCCAAAGGATCCAAGAAGCACTCATTCAAAGGACCCCAACAGGCGTGAAGTCCAGATACTCATCCCCCAGCCCTTCATGGGCACCATCATTGGTACACAAGGCTCTAAGATAAAGGAACTCAGAGCTGTAAGCTACTAATACAAGTTCTGTTGTAATGGCAATTTATGTTGTGTTTATTTCGCTGCTTCAAGCGAACCAGTGCTAACATCAAAATCTTCAGTGACCCCATGCCTGGTTCCAATGAACGGAGTATCCAATTAATCGGCAGCATTGAGCAAATCACAGAATGTGTGCAACATTTCTTGGATGATATTAGCAAAGTAATACAAGGAGAGGGGTTATCATACTTAATGTGCTATTCTTGTTCTTTTGATGTTGTAGAAAGATCCTCGTGACCCAATATATTTGTATGAACCAGGCAATGCTGATGGGGCCCCTCCCCCAGGACCTCCAATGGACATGCGATTTCCTCCTAGAGGAGGAGGAGGAGGAAGGGGCGGAGGAGGCTCATTTAGGGGTCGTGGTGGGGTGAGTGCTTAATTGCTGTTACTATTGGATATTTTAGGTGTTTTGATTAGGGCAACGACGGTGGAAGTTGGAGAAACAATGGTGGTGGTAGAGGAGGAGGAGGAGGAAATAGGGGGAGGGGTGGAAGAGGTGGTGGACGCTTCAATGGAGCTGGGTGCGTTGATGCCAATTGATAAAAATAAAATTGGGACAGGAAAGTGTATGTTTTTTCTATTGTTCTAAACGGTTGTCATTATTGGTAGCTATGCAGAGATGTACAATCTATGGCTAGAGATGCAATGCAAACCTGAATACCGACTTCAGTCGTTAATTCTAATTAATGCTCATGCGGAATGTTTGCCACATAAGTATAAAGCTGAACTTTAACGTAATATTGAAGTCATCCTGTGAATACTGCTCCATTAAGAACCAATTGAGTGTTCTACTAAAACAGTAATTGCACATTGAAGACTGAAGTAAAAAATAGAATGAAAATGTAGGTATTGAGAGTAAACATGGAACAATAAATGTGTTAAATTAGTGAAAAATATAAAGCACTATATAGACTAACCCCCTGCCATTTGTAATGGAGCACACCACCAGTATACCATCAATTAGTAACTAATCTCACTTTTGATTGATCTTTTGTTGAGACCATGCTGTTTAAGTTGGGCAAGGGTTCTGAGTGTACAGTGGTTGGACGTGGGTTAGTCAATCGTGTCAGAGCAATTGTTATTGTCACATTTTTTGTGATCTGTAATTATTTTAGTTCTGGTGATGGATTCCAATTCGGTGCACAGGGAGGTGGATCTTCATTCCAGGTAGTGCCCACCCTCCATGCGCACCATGGGTTATGGTTGGCATTCTTTATCAATTATAGGGTAGTGGTCGAGGAGGAGGAGGAGGCTCTGGTGTGGGTTATGGTGGCGGAGGGCCTAATGTAGGCTATTCTGGCAACCAATCATCAGGTGTGTTGAGGGCAAGTTAGGTTAATACTCCTATCCAATCATTTTTGCATATATGGATGCAAGAGTTGATGGGGTAGACGTAAGTGTTAGTGGAAAACTGCCGTTTCAGTAAACACTTTCTCTCTCTAAACTCTGGTGAATTAGTAATAGCACATGTTATTATTTTAATGGCATTTCTTATTCAATATTCCATGTGGGTAATCACTTTATAAGAAACACTGCTCTTGAATAGAAGCCTCCGTCCTCAGTAATATAAATAGCTCCAATGCCTGTTTGAGCATAGAAGCCTCCGTCCTCAGTAATATAAATAGCTCCAATGTCTGTTTGAGCATATATGATTTATTTATTAATTTTTCGACCCCACACTTTAGCCAGTGGTGGTGGAGGAGGAGCACAGGCCAGCTCTCAGCCGTCTTCTTCTGTAACTTATCCTCAAGGAAGTGGTGCCTCAAATTCAACCTACCCTCCTCCATTAGTGCCTCCTTCTGGCTCAACTCCTCCTGCAACCCAGAGCCAGCAAGTCACCATTCCTTCTGAGGTTAGTCAATACATTAATAGCCACTGTATCAAATAACGCAGTGCGATATACTGCTCTGATATGTATTGGGGCCTTTATCTGTGACTGTGCACAGGAAAATCAGGCACAAGGTCAAAAAAAAATTATTTGCACTTGCATGTTAATCAGCAACCTGGCAATAAGTTCTCCAACGCAAATAGCCGTAGCTCCTCACTGTTGCCATAGTATGCAACCTAACAACGCAATCCACAGGCTTCTCAATACATTGTAAGAAGTAAATTTCCCGACGTTGACGTGCAGCTGCGTTGTGGCCAATTTTCCTGTGTGAGGATTTCGCTGAATATGAACTACCCTGAAGATTATCGCTAGTAATTATAGCATTTTTAAAATTTAAGTGTGCTTCCTGAACACAGAATTTTACCTACATCGAACCACTTGGCCCAAATTTTCATTAATATTTCATAAAATGGTAAATTCTGTTCCTCCCCGAAAAACAACAACATATATATAACCTATTACAGATACCTTTATGTTGCAGTTTGCAGATGCTATCATGGGAATGAATGGATCAAATTTACACCAGATTAAGTAAGTAGTCTTTAGTGTGTGTGTGTGTAAACAATGCAAAGAGTTGAACAATATCTCATCTCCTTGTCAATGTGTGTGTGTGTGTGTGTGTAACTACAGGAGTCAAGCGTCCTGTGAGATAGCTTTGGAGCCCACCAAGCCTGGCTCTACTCAGCGCATCATAACCATCACTGGCACTCCCAATGGAATTCAGTTTGCCCAGCAACTCATGCAGAATAGGTGAGTGTGTAGGAAGTGGGTGTGGGGAGCATGTCATACCATGTACCTGTGATCCAGTGGATATACATACCCACTAAGTGTTCATTTGCTGCTTATACTTATTCCAAGTACAGTTGATCCTAGCCCCTTAGATACGTTATCTGCAGAGGGTGCCCATAGCTGAGAAAAAGAAAATGATGTCAACAACAAACAAACTATCAAGCAACTCTTTGAGGGAAAAAAACAACAACTCAAATTCCCCTCCCCCCTTCTTTTTGTTTGATTTATTTATTTTTATTTTTATTTTTTATTTTATTTTTTATTTTTTTATTTTTTAACCCTCCTAATTTAGCTGCCTGGATAATGGAGGTACATACCTAGAGGTGTAGTAAATGGAAAGGAGAGAGGAATGATAAACAAAATATGGCAATAACTGAACCTTTTGCTAAATGTACAGAACAGGGCATGGAAGGAAGGACTTATACTTGTAGGATGTTTGTGAATTGATGGAAACGATTGGTTTTAGTAACTACTATTTATAGGAAGAATTTACCAGCTACTTGTGAAGTGTTTATGATGTGACATTTACTTGTGGTTTATTTTACATCTTTGCAGTGTTCGTCAGCAGCATCCCCATGTGTAATGGATGTGGCCATTGCTTGATGTTGACAGAAGACATTTTGACTTCCACTAAGTGTTCTTTTCTATTTGTTCTACTGACTTCCTTTGCCTTGCATACTTCCTGCCTATGTGTGTGGCATTGTATCAATTGACATTTCTTTTCCTAATGCTTTTTGTGATGTATGTATGTTGTAATAAAACCTGACCATCAGCTATTCTGTTACATTTTCGCTGCTCATGTCTAGGCAAGTTCTACTGATTTCACAGTAGGTGGGTGTAATACCCTAAGTAGGGTGGGGCTGACTAAGCATCCAGAGGTCTGAAGACTAGTCTGAGTGCCCCATGTGACAAATGGCTAACTGCATCTCTGCTTGCTTTGAGGTGAAATTGTGTCAGGCTGTCCATGAGACAACTAATTTGCAGACTCTCATTTCCATGTGGTGAAATGTTGCCCCTTTCCCAGTGACAATTGGCTTTAAGTTCTTTACAGCTATGAGACATTAGATTACAAATTATATATTTATGACTTGAATTATAATTACAAAAATTGGAACATTAATTGGGTATTGTACATAAAATCTATGAATTTTTTTTTGATCTGTAAGCGTGTCTTGCCCAAAGAGCAAACTTTTCTTCATAATGCACACTACCAGGATGGATACTAAGGGAATGGGTAAGGGATAATATAAAAGATGTGGGGATGTGTATGCGTTGGTAAATAGTTTAGAAGGTGACAAGTTTGATATCACAGTTACAAATCCAATTTTGTAGAGATGCATCATTTATAGGACTTTGCAGTTTTAATTTTGGGGTACGAACACGACCAAGAGAACAACAAGGACGATGAGAACGGCGAGACTTATACCTCCCACGATGCTAACAATGATGATTTTCAGTCTTCTGTTCTTGTTAACAGTAAAGACAGCCTATAAAATAATAAAATGATAATTAACTGGCATCAGTAACACTAGGTTAACTCCCACAATGCAGTTTGGCTTGCTTACACAGTTTAAGTAATATTGAGTGATTGCAACAATACTATCTGCAGCGTAGACTGCAATTCTAGAGATGTACAGCTGGAACTTTTTTTGGAAATCATGGAGTCAATGTGGTGATTTTTCCTTATATCTTTATCAAGTTTAGGTTACTGTAAAGTTACTCTTGCACCCTTAACTATCCAGACATAAGCACTCATGTGACTTCAGTGATCTGTTCCTTACCTCCTGGAGCTGGTGTTTTCCATGCTCTGTTCTATTCTGGGCCAGTGACACATTATTTTCTGCAAGAAAAGGACATAATTGTAAGTGTGTGGGGTATACGTGATGGGTGTGTGTGTTGGCAGGTAGGTGTGTGCCCACTTCTGTTACCTATTTTGTCGATGTATTCCCCTTGATCTTGTACCATGGCTCCCATGTCCTTGTGAATCTCATTCAAGTCCAGAATATCTCTGAAAGAGAGAGAGAGAGAGAGAAAAGATGAGATAACAGGTGACACATGACGTGAGGAGGGCTGTAACCCTACGTGTCAGACAATACAGGACAAGAGAAGCTGCCTAAGTACACCCCCCTCCCCTCCCCTAATACTCAATAAGTAGTACACACTATCTCCTGGAGCAAGCTGTGTTTTCAACTGAAGTATAGCATTCACAGCAATTGACACCTCATTTAAGGCTATCTAAACTACTTTAGTATGCACTACCATGTTACTTTCAATCAGACCCTTAGAGAGGGAGCGTTACAACTTGCCTGATGTTGACACTTAGGGAAGCAACATTAGTTGACTCTCAGAAACACTTATACTGGTATAGTGCCAATGTATCATGGCAACCATCACCATCACATTGTTTCTTTGACAACTCTAAAAGAATTGCCAAATTAGCAAATTACTAATCTATCGTGACAACTGAGGCTGGGTTCTGAACTTTTAGCTTCAGCTGTGCATCACAGCACATGTATCACAGCACACAGCGCCCTCATAATTCATTGAAAAGAAGTAGTTGCTATAGAAACTGACGAGAACATTGAACCACCAACAATACTCCCTCTTTTCTTTAAGTCATTTAAGTCTAAGTAATGCCAGAATCCAAGAAAACTGAGCAGACCATAAGACAGTGACTGCCAACAGTTGCTGATGTTGTAATAACTAGTCAGCAAATGTGCATACACACACACATCATGCACAGACACATATATACACACACTGCAGTATTCCCCATCTGCCCCTACCCTCAGCCTTCAACCCAACGGGCTCCTCCCACTCCTACAGGCAGTTCCCCCTCAAACCTCTCTCCCTCACCTCTCCAGCTCCTGCAATTCCTGCGCTTGTTCTTCTCTCTCTTCAAGACGTCCTTGCAACTGGAACTGAGTCTGCGCACCTCCATTCCCTCTTTCCCTGTCCTCTTGGAAACCACCATTTCCTTCTGCAGAGGAACACCAATTAACAAGCATATAATAAGAATTTAAATAGCTCTATTTGAAGAACTCCACAGAATACAGTATTTTCTCAACAAAACAACTTTACTTGTGTAAGTTGGAGGCATTATGGTCAATACAGGGAGCTGTAATATTGAACCTTCTCTATTCAGTTATGAAACTTAATAATAGTCATCATCATCACACTATAAGTATGAAAACTTCAGCACACACACACGAGAGAAAAATGCAATATGTATGTCTTGTGATTAGTTCTGGATGGCTAAATAAAGCACCTTCTAATGGGATTCATGTATTACTGTGTAACTTACGGCATTTGTTACTGTAAAATATTGGGAATGTATTATATACCTACCCAACCCCCACACCCACCCACCACCATCACACACACACACACACACAAATAAACAATACGTAGTAAAAGCCAAGGTAAAACTATAGAACCAAGGTAAAACTATAGAACCAAGGTAAAACTATAGAACCAAGGTAAAACTATAGAACCAAGGTAAAACTATAGAACCAAGGTAAAACTATAGAACCAAGGTAAAACTATAGAACCAAGGTAAAACTATAGAACCAAGGTAAAAATATAGAACCAAGGTAAAACTATAGAACCAAGGTAAAACTATAGAACCAAGGTAAAACTATAGAACCAAGGTAAAACTATAGAACCAAGGTAAAACTATAGAACCAAGGTAAAACTATAGAACCAAGGTAAAACTATAGAACCAAGGTAAAACTATAGAACCAAGGTAAAAATATAGAACCAAGGTAAAACTATAGAACCAAGGTAAAACTATAGAACCAAGGTAAAACTATAGAACCAAGGTAAAACTATAGAACCAAGGTAAAACTATAGAACCAAGGTAAAACTATAGAACCAAGGTAAAACTATAGAACCAAGGTTCTCAATAGTGCATTTCCATGATAGTGAATCCTAAATGAGTGATTTGGCAAACTGCCCCCATAAAAAGGCTTTGCATATTCAATCTGCTGTACTGTCCATAGAGATCATCCTTGGCATGGGGGAAAGGTGTGACAAAGGAATAGTGTGTGTGTGTGTGTGTGTGTGTGTGTGTGTGTGTGTGTGTGTGTGTGTGTGTGTGTGTGTGTGTACACACTACATGAACAACCTCTAACTGCTCTTCCTGAAGCACCATGAAATCCCTAGTCCTCAGTAAGCTAGCAACTTAATGGAACAAGGAAATGCATCAGTACAGTAGCTATTTAAACCTTTTTAAGGATATGAATTCTAGAGGACCTAAAACAAATTTTAACGTAGCCAGCCAGACAAGTCGTCAGTCATGGGCGAACATAATCCACATAACTAACATAACTCTGCTGATCTCTGACTCTCTCATGAATACACTATTTAAAACTAGTGATGTGCTTGAGCACAAATGGCGAGCGAGCCTAAAGACTATACTATTTTTATATGAATGATTTTGACTTCTAAAACTGAAGCTACTGAAAATAAGGTCCAGTTTTTTAATTTTGCATACACGGTAAAGGTATTTCAGTGCCATAGTAACAAACTCTCTGCAACTGCTTGAATTGAAGGAAAACAACAACAACAAGACAATACACATTATTTAAACGCTTTCTTTGTGATATTCTTTAGCTAAGTAGTGGTTGTAACACACAATGTTTTGACACAACTGGACATGCACCTACACAGACTTACCTTCGCGGTAGTCTAGTGGACAATGTATTTTCAAGTAAATACTGTTGCGCACGGCTTATAAACAATTCAATTTCTAGGGTGATACGGGTACTGATCGATAAACCATAGGATTCTGTTTAATGCAATTTGGGACGGGGTCGACCACATAACTAACACAAAAATGCGAGGGTCAAAGTACAAAATGACATACGTATGTCCAAACATATATACAAATAAATAAATAAATAAACATCCCCGATTTTCGATTGTGTTACCCCTGTAAGTGTCTCGCTCGCTACGCTCGCTCGCCAATTAGAGTAGCAACAGAAGCCCTATGCTGTCTTGTATAGGATTTAGAATGTTTCTTATAGAGAGGCAGGCACTTCAGTGCAAGTACGTGTGCAGGAGGGACAATTCGTTTGTTGTGAATTCTTTTCTCTCATCCCCAAGGTATCCTGTTACAGTTCTACAAATACTGGCAGTACAACTACAACAGTATTATCCAATTATATCAATTCTCAATTTCTTTTTAGATGTATGCTCTCTCTTTCACAGATTTTTAAAGAACAATACAGAATTAGAAAATGTTTGGCTGTCACTGGGATCAAGCCCAGGTACTATTGGCTGAATGCACAAACACTCTAACCACTGAGCTACAACAACCAGTATGCAACCATAAGGTGTACTGCTATGCTACAGTCTCACTCTCAACAGACCAAGAACTTGCTTTAAAGATTGTTTTTTATCTGTGGATTTTTTTTAAAACTCTACTAATTTATCACTTCACAATTTATCACTTTACTATTTTCCCCTAAAGATTTCTCCTGACTTTGGTTAGGCTTTGAAAGTTGTCTACTGTTATATTATAGTTCTGTAAAGACTGTTCTAAAGCTGACCCACTTGTGTATGCATACTTTTATTATCAAAGCAGAAAAACAGTTAAGAAATCTTGCTTGTAAATATGTTGAAAGTAATAACGATGATGATAATAATAATAATAAACTATTCAATAGTGATGAGCATTATAAAATAATCAGTTAATAATTATTAATTTATACCTACATTTCAAATTTTATAGCCTAAGGACCCATCTAGTGTTAATCTAAACATACAATCAAATTTGAGTCATGCCCACCCACAAAAAACAAAAGTGCTTGTGAAATATTAGCAGAGGATGTATCTAAACTCAGCAGTCCTGCTTGGAAAGGTGCTCCACATCCTTTCACAAAAAGTGACCACACCCATGAGTGGTTTTGCATCTTGAATTTCAAGATTGGAAATTTGTTTGGAATGATCGCAGGTCAAAGGGCTGCCCAGACAGTGTGACACAATAGTCAGACACAGCTAAGAAATTCATATGTACAATCACTATTGGGTACTTTATCATCATGACCAGAATTATATTAATGTCGGCTTACTTAACAGTCTGTATAGAATGATATTATAATGATACACAACTCTTTCAAAATTAATCTCAGAGTGAGGAGAACCCTATGGGAAGAGCTTATCATGACTAAACTACTACAATAGTAGTAGTACCATTTCAACTATGGTCAGATAACCATTCCTTGACAAGGCAACAGATAATATTTCACTCCCCAGATTGCTATTTGCACCTGTAAGATATTAAATATAAAGATATGTTTAAAGTACCCCATAAGTAGGTATTTCAGCTCCAATGCTTTGTAAGAACTGCTGATGAAAATAGCACACATTGTTCTTGTGTTAAATGTGTATTGTCAATGTAATATTTGACAGCTCTTACAATACTTGTACCACTCGACTCAATGACAAGTAACATTTATTCAGAAAGAACCAAGTAAACAAACATTCATCAGATTCATCTCTATGGCACACAGCCACACCCAATGGAAACCTGTCTCACAGACTTCCTGTTGCTAAGAGGCCACGCTTGAAGCACATCAAACATCCTTTTGCACCCTTCTTATTAACAATAGATCTAATTGTGCAATGCTGTCAGTTGCACTGTTGGTGTCCCTTTCTCATTAGCTTGGTGAAGGAGGAAATAAGAAATTTGGATCATTTGTGCATACAGTGCATTCAAGGGGCATCTCAACTGCTGGCCTTTTGTTGTTGTTTTTTAAATGAAGACAACTGTCACATTTTCCTATGTTTGATATCACTTACGAAGCTCAAGTGGAATCACTCTTTGAGTTCGGTGTTGACCGAATAGCCGACAGAAAAACAGGATGGCTACATTAACCCTTTAGCACATACACACTGAGAGTTAAATAAAACAATCACTTGCAAATAGAAGAATGAAATCCCATAACAACTTCTTGTGGACCCAACTAAAATGAGGCTTTATGATCAACTAGTCAACACATACATGCTGTCCAACTCTTATTAAAATGCCTTAGCTACTCATACATTCAAATACTGCATGCATGAGTGAATTTAAGGGCGTGCTAGTGAACTGTCTACGGCGGCTGTGCTGGGATATTACTACAGTGCTTCCAGCTTAAAGAGTGGATTTTTTAGCTTTTTGGTTAAGGTTGCTAATTCTGCTATAATTTCTCAAGTATGTGTAATAGAAAGCTAAAAATTTGTATTATTATACATTAATGTCAGATTAACATACAGACAAAACAATTTTGTGGGTTTGTGGTTATTTTTGTGGTTATAAGAAAAAAGTGTTTAAGCCAGGATTTTTGAATTTATTGAGTTATATCTCTAAAAATTTGACACATGATGTAAAATTGCCTTAAAATTATTATGTATAACTTTGGTAGCTATACCTTGAAAATGAAGTGAGTTGTGGCTGTTTTTCACCAAAATATTTTTATGCACGGTAATGGTCATCAAATGATGACGTTTAGAGCGGGTTGTGGGCCTTTAGTACACGTAAACGCGACGTCACAAAACAGCGCATGCGTATTTTTGCCATAAAGGTACGAGGGCGCCAGTTTACCGCTAATTGTTGCACGGTATGGCTGATTTAGCTACGGTTGTATCTCAGGCCCGTGGGATCAAGTTTTACGGCGCTACTGCCTATCATGGCCAGCGTTTTAGCTGCCGTCTGGAGCTGCACAGCCCGTAAGACTCCAACTGCATCGCCCTGATGTTGTCAGAATACCGAATGCTGGGAGCCTTGGGAGTATTAAACTCCTTCAGCTTTTCTTCAGCTCTTGAAAAAGAGGACATCTTAGATAGGCTTGGCTCCAAGTTAGTAATACCAGCCAACAATTCTGACTGATTTCGACTTCGCTTGCTGCTAGTAGAACGATGAGAATCCATACAGCTGCTTGCAGTTGGGGAAAGTCCCGTCTTAACGCTCGGGGAAATAACCGTTCGACCTTAGCTCGTTACTAGCTACGTTTAATGACGAACTACTGCAAAATCTTGACGTCAACAAAAATGGCGTAAAATGTATTAGAGTGAATAAGAAATGTGCTGTTCTCCATTTTCCATTCTCTAAACAGGCAGTTTTACTATTGCAAACATTATTGGGATGATGAAGAAAGGGTATGTGTATGTTAAATGACTGTAGTGAGGGTCTATACAGTAGTTTCAAAAAATCCACTCTTTAAGTTGGAAGCACTGTACTCATGCTTGAATGCAAGACAATAATGACTACGTTAACAATCAAGATGTGGTGTGTCATACTTGATAAGGAAAATAACTGGAGAAGTTATACGGAGAACTTTCACAACTATCATACGGTCGTACTATTTGCACAGCTACACACACGTCAAAACTAATTTTGGGAACGGTCAAATAACATAGCCTGCTTTGTACCAGATTAATACTTACCTTCAGACTGGCCAGTGGGTACTGGGTTCGCCTTCATCACCGACTTCTCCTTATCCAGCAGCTCCTGGAATGTCGCTATCTGCGTATCCAACTGGTTGGACTGGCGATCAAACATGATCTTACTTTGAGGGTCTTTGGCTTTCTTCCCATTTTTTAATTGAGTTTGACACTCCACTACTTTGGCTTTAATGACTGTGCGAAGACGTTTCATTTCCCTCCTATTATTGCTGTCGTCAAACTGAGTGCCAATACTATCAATACAGCCTCGGAATTTCACAAGTTCTCCATCCAGCTCCCGTAGGACCTACAAATGAAGAGATAACTAACAAGTAGCACACAATCTAACCGAATGGCGGCATAAATAAATCATACTTAATGTAAACTAAAGTACTAAGATCTTTCAGTACCACAGCAAAGGAAGAGTAGCTACGAAGGTACAGTTCGTGACACTTACACTTGCAGCGCCGCCGCTGGTATCATGAACGTCGCCGCTGCCTACGGAGCTACCAAAACCTCCTCCACGCTGAGTTTCTCTATGTCCGCCTTCGAAGGCCATGGCTACAACACACCACCGCTAAAAATCGCAAAACTTTAGTTTGGTGGCACTACACTACAAGGTTATTGTTCGAGAGCTGCATGCACAGGAAAAGTGTCTAGATTACCACGCCCTCACTTATTTACTAAATTTGTGTGACCGCCCATGCGTGATGTAATCTAGTGACATTGTGGGGATTGACAATTCGAAGTAGCCCCACCTCCGTTTGTTCTGCAAAATAAAGTGCTATTGGATTTGGTGCACCTATGTGGTCCTTTAATCACTGGCTGGTGTTGGTGGCCACCTACTCGAGTATTTTGACAATCATCTTGGGCCAGAACCCTTGTGCAATTCTTAACTGCATCTGTTTGCAGCCAGTGGGCACTTTCTGCATTTTACCCAACCAGTAAGATCAGTAGTAGAAAAACTTATTTGCTAAATTAAACATGGCTTACCATAGAAATTTGAGTGGTTATGGCAACAGGCTTCCTACAGTACAGCCTGGATCCTTTGCTCAAGCATCATTTGTTCAAATATTGTAAGTTTAACAATCCAATTCGTTGTTATTATAATTGAAGATACTGTACTATAGGAATCTATCAAGCAATGCACCTCTCACATTGCAAGTGGGGTCATTTGATGGTCTTACAAATATCACTTCATTGTAAGTTTAAAAACGAAATCAGCATATTTTATACCAAGCTAAATATTTTATTTCCCTCCACAGAAATTTGAGAAACAATCAACTTGATTTCCTACCAGATGGTGTTTTCTCACCTATGAACCAACTCATATCACTGTATGACACTGTAGTATAGTTTACCAATTGCTTGATATCATAATAACACATTTAATTACAGCGATCTGAGTGACAATACATTGACATCTCTGAATGCAGAAGCTTTCAATGGATTATATCTTCTTGAGACACTGTGAGCTCTTGGAAATATACTTGACTATTTGTTTAAATACAGGTGTGTGGGTGTGTGTGTATGTGTGTGTGTATGTGTGTGTGTGCATGTGTGTGTGTGTGTGTGTGTGTGTGTGCATGTGTGTGTGCATGTGTGTGTGTGTGTGTGTGTGTACATTCATGTTCTGCAGAGATGTTCGAAATAACTTGATCACTGACTTTCTTCCTGATGTTAAGACTAATTTGCCAGCACTGAACACACTGTATGTTAAAGTCGAATATTAAAACGTGCACATGATATTTACCCACACTAACTGACGCAGGTACATGTCAGGAAACCCTTACAACTGCAGCAACCCTGGCATTGAGAGTGTCTTTGAACTGCTGGCATCACCTGTAGTAAATGTAGTAGACAGAGCTACAGTTAGATGCAGCAATGGCACAAGAGTATCAGATTTGGATTTTATCCTTCCTTCTTCTTCTACTCCTCCTCCTACTACATCAGCTATCACCACACCTGATGTGTCAACAGCTGTCCCCCTCACAAGTACCAAAGCAGCAACTGTAGACATCACTACAGGAACTGATATTTCAACTACAATGAGAGACATAGCTACTACAAAACCAACAAATTCACCCACTACAGTTGCTTCTACTGCGTCTGAAGTAATACCGCAGTCTTGCCCAAATGACGTCTCCCTCACCCACTCTGGATATCTCTCCTGGCCTGCTACTGAGTTGGAAAGAGTTATGACCACCGTGTGCCCTTATGGAGGGGGAGTGGCACGGCGATTGTGTCAGGCCTCCGGTGAGTGGTCAGATGTGATCGAAGACCAAGACTGCTCTGAGGCCCCAGCTCTGCAGCAGATGTTGGCAGATCTCACGGCTGGCGAAGTAACAGAGGCCAATAGTGAGCAAGTATCTATGCAGCTGGTCAGCTTGCCGGCTGATACAGTCTACTCCCTGCAGGAAATAGACACGATCACTTCCCTGGCAGCAGAGCTAGTTGGTACAGGATCTACTAATGTCAATGTAAGGAGGAAACTTGGTTCAATTGTAAGCCTATAATCAATGAATTTAATTTTAAAAAGTGTGCTTGCTTTTTAGTATTTTTTCTCTGAATAAGAATAATTAATTAGTGATACCACCCTCGCTGCTAATTACAAGTTTATCCCGTGTCCTAATTATGTGCAGTAGACATCATTGTCTATGCTAGCTAAGATTCATTTATTGATCTCCTGGAGGTGCCCCATTATGGCATTTGGTGATGCAGACAGACATTCCAGGCATTCATGAATTCAATTATGTAAAGTCCACTGAACAATAACAATTCAGCATCGAGACCACACCTTGATTCTATAAATTAAGTTAAGATCATGACAATTTTTCCCATGAATTTTTAAAAAATTTTTCTATGGATGCCGATCCAATATCATATGCTAGTGTCCGTTCATAGTAGAATGATACTCTTAAAAGTATTAATACCAGGATGTTGGCTGGTTAAGCAACTAGCTAATAATGGACCAGCTGACAATATTATAGGAAACAGCAGTAATTACTTTTGGTCCAAACTTAAAATTATACCCTCTCTACCAACTCTAATTCGATTTCAAAGTTAAAACTATCTGTGGCTATTTAAATGGGTGAGGTAAATATAATCCATTATCAAACAAACTCCGTAAGGTAATGTTGTAATCATCATGGTGATGATCTTCACATTTATATATAGGTACTCAATAATACTCTACAAGCACTGGATAATGTGCTGGTGTCCAGTGGCGCGGAGCTCTCTCATGACCAAGGAGGCCAACTCGCCATCAGGTAACTGATACCATTCATTACAGTCTTGTGCTTCAAATTATATGTATGAAGTACATAGTGTCATTTAAAGTACCCATGTTCATACAGCTACACAATGTCATACATAGAGTATTATTACTATTACTTTGTTGTGTATAAGAAAGCCCTTCATTATGGAGGCTGTGATTCATTACTTCACATTATACTTCTGACTCATCACAACATGCAATTTCCTATTGTTTTTTTGGTTTCCCAAAATGGCGAAATACTCACAGGATTTTGTGCAATTCTCATTTAAATGAAATGTAATTCACTTCTGTGGTGTTTAGCCTTGTAATCAAACCTCACAACACTTGCATTTACTTGTCACCAAACAAGCTGTGTGGTAGAACTAATTGAGCTCTGGGTTGAGCTGTTGGATACAATATTACTGATGGAACGACGACACTAGTATAAAACTAATGCTATTGAGCCATTAGGCACTTGAACAATTAGCTATATCACAACTATTATTCAGGCCAAAAAAAAAAAAAAAAAAAGAACAAAAGACAGAAGTGAAGAGCATTCTCATAAGCTGCACTTCATGCATGTATGTTGAGGAGTTAATTTCCTATATCTCTTGTGTGTGCATTTAGAATTCGAATGGTGGTTGATTCCCTCCTTCTCGATGCTTTAAGCATCAACCAGTCTCTTCTTGTCCTCTCATTTGCTCACTTAGCAGTAGGAGGGGCTTATCTCCCGGCAACAGGCAGCAAGCATCTCATGGCGGTCATTAAAGTCTTGGGCGATGGCACTATTGTGATAAATGTGGGTGGAACTGATGGAGACATAACATTGGATGCCGTGGGAAATGACACGGTTCAGGTAAGGTGTAATTGAATTTAATATAATTGCATGTTGAGTGGAGGGCTAGACTACATAACACTCGCAACAAAAGACTAACAGAAACAGAATTCCTGAAAGATGAGCTATACATGCATAATTTGTGATCAGTAGTTAATTAAGATGTAGTATCTTATATACAGTGGAACATTCGGTAGTAAACTTTCTAATGGGAAAATTACCTGTATTTCTTATCACCTCTTCAACTTTACAACCTCTGATTTGTGTGTGATCCCAGAAAGCCTGATCCCAAACTGTTCTTAGTTTGGAGAATCTACTGCACATATTGTTACCTTTCTCAAAATGTATAGGTAACCGTGTATGAAGATGATGACCTTTTCCAAACAGCGGACTGTGGGAATTCTATGACATCATCCAATGTGACAGTACGAGGAACCGTTCTGACTCCCATCATTAGCATCGTCAATGGAAACCAGACAGGCTCTGATGATGAGATGGTCACTATCACTTACAGTCGTGCTCCTTACAGACTGCTGGCCAGGGGTGAAGAGAGGTATGTGTGTGCTCGCTGGAACACGTCTGTCAACTGTGGAGGAGGTGGTTGGACTACTAAAGACTGCACTCTGCACCGGACTGACTCTGGAGCATACCAGTGTAGCTGTCTTCATCAGGGAGTCTACACCCTCTTAGACGTATGTGATTGATCAGGGTGTCTAGTCTACACCCTCTTAGACGTATGTGATTGATCAGGATGTCTACACCCTCTTAGTGATTTATTGGTGTGGGGCTGACTAGATTAAAATGACACACTACCCACCCACCCCCATCCATTTCATGAGTGCTTTATAATCAAGGGGCTGTTGACTTGGTGATTAAGGATCAGTAGTTAGCATAATTTGCACTTCAAAGCTATTGAGTTTCCAATGTCAACTTGGACAAATGATAGCTATGGTAAATACCACAATTAATAAAGTGTATATTAAGTGATGAGATAATATACTGGTCTCTAAACAACAAGTCATGGTGGTGTGGTGAGGTAAATCTATAGTGTATGTTGCTGCCTCTCGAGAGAATTTGATGTTTGTGTAAAATCTACTAAAGTTTCAGTTTTAAGATAAACTACTGTTAGTTTGTGCACACTTCTTTTCAGATCCCGCCTGAAGACATCCATGCCCTGGATATCAGTAACCTCCCCCTCATATCTCGCACCATCTTCTACATCCTGTCAGTCTCCACCATCCCATTCTACTTAACTATATTCATCACCATACTTGTGACCAAGTGAGATCCAGTCTATGAATAATGACCCTATCATTATTGCACCTATCTACATTCTGTTCACAGGAGTCTCAGAGAAGTTCCAGCAACCCAATCTCTGGCTAATCAATCAATCTCACAGGGACTTACTCTCCTAATTTTAGCCATCTCGTATGAAAGAGACGAAGTTCTAGGCGTTTGCTACACACTGGGGGTGGCACTCCAGTATCTGTACTTAGTGTCCTTGAGTTGGATGGCAGTGTATCCAGTTGTAACTTGCATAGAGATATTCAAAAGACTCCTTTATGAGAAGGGCTGGCTGATATGGCCATTTGTGGTTGCATGCTGGGGTACGTAAGCATCCAGCTAGCATTGGATTAGTCACGAACAATTAGAGTGGTATAGCTAGGTTATTATAATTAAGTTTGAGAACATATGAAGATTGCATCAAGCACACTTATCACTCACTAAACCTTGTTGGAATAGTTAGCGTAGCTCATTCATTAAACTTGACAGGCAATGCACTATAAACCTTGATGATGCAATCTGTTAGAGTTGTCTACAAAAAAAAATTTAAGCAAACTTGTAGAATTTTTTTCCCTTGTGTTTGTAATCATATTTTTACACAATGTTGTGCCAAATTGTGTACACTGGTTTGGGTTATCCAAGCAGATTCCTCTTATTTTTACCAAGTTTCATCTTGAAAATTCTTAGTTTTCACACTTTACCATGCTGTAGACACATGATTGGCCAATTGTTTGGGTGGAAGATGATGTAAAATATAAATACATGGTCATGTTTTTACCACAGCCTGGCCAATGGTGACTGTAGTGTATGGAGGCCTGAGATACAATGCCATCACAGACAACACAACAGTGTTCAAGTAAGCTTATCAATAAAATAAAAAAAAACAAGTCGCTACAATTTTCTTTAAAAAATTTTTTTTTCCCCTCAGCTGTTGGTTCGAATCGACCGTCTTTCCTAGCACCATGACATACATCACAGGCGTGGCAGCTGTGATGGTACTCCTCATTATTGCATCATGCAACATCTTTTTGAAATGCAGCGACTACGATGTGGAACTCTCCACCCACTTCAGACTGCTGGCCTCCTATCCCAACGTCCTGCTCTTCATAGGCATCATCCTCACCCAGTACTTCACAGCCGCTGCCCCTCAATTTGAAGTCAATCCGTACCACGTCCTGTTGGGTACTGCAGGATGTGCAGTTCTATGTGGCTCCTATTTCTTCCTCTGCAATGGCCTCTTTTTGACCACAGTAAGAAACGCCATATTCTGTAAATCGGATCCTCTGAGCAAGAACCGGATCGACAAGTATGCCACGAACCATATAAAAAACTGTCACTTTTATGATGACGCAGAGTCTACAGACAGTGGGCCGTATTTAACAAATCCAGATATGGCGCCCAAGAAGCCTTCAAGACCTAAAGGTAGACAAGGGAAGCGTGGGTCTGCCGGGCAAGGAATGGGTTACATGAATGACTACTTGACAGGGCAGACTAACTATGGCAATATGAATGCTCCAGTTCCACTGGCTCTGTTGGGACCAATGCAACTCAATGGCCGGGTGAGAGCAGGAGGTAAATTCAGCGCAGAAATTGGCCAAAACAACGACGCCTTCAACATTAATTTCACCACTTCAACTGATGCATAATTACACCAAAGTACACCCAAAATTTCTTTTTTTCCCTCTCTTTCCCTTTGATTAAAAAAATAAATAAATATCATCATTACATATTTTGTTATTATTGTTCATAAATAAAACATGAGGTACGACTACAAGATTATACTATCTAAGTGGGCGGTGAAAAGAAAGCCTACTCTGTAATTCAACCTTGTCTTTGCCAGACATACCACATTCCTTATAAATTTAATCAAAGCAGTTATTTTAACTCAATATAAAATTCTTGCCAAATCTTGTAAAACCTGTTACAAATGGATTCACAAAACCAGAACAACATCATAAGTAATGCATGGTCTGAGAGAGAGATGGCTGTGGATGTACTCGGCAGAACTACTTGTTCTTGGATTTTCCAGATTTCGATGAAGACTTAGTAGTGGTCTTCTGAACCTTGGCTGCTGTGGAGCTACTGTATGTGGCATGAGAGACCTTGTTGACGAAGTACAGACCAACCAATGAGAAGAGGAGGCTGAACAAATAAACACAACATGTAAACAAACAATCCCTCCTACTCCTTTAGTTTTCATTACTCGCTAAAGAATGTAAAAATTGTTAAGTTGGCTTCTTGTCGAATTATCTTCCCCTGTTACCAAAGTTAAGTTTAATAAATGCAAGATTTGAATTGAAACTCTAAACTATATTAGACTCGGCAATAATGCTGAAAATAGTACAAATAACTCATTGCCACAATGATTGCTAGGTCCCCACCTAGAATTTATATCTGTAGCACTTTAGTTTGCAATTAGCTTCAGCCTAATGCCAAAAACAAAAACAACAACCAAAGTCAATGAACTTGACTGGTGCTTGAAAACGATACACAATTCCTGCATCAATTACATTATTATACTCTGTGTGCTCCTAGGAAGCAATGACTTCTATCAGTGTGTGTCTGAGACCAGAGGGTGTCAGCTGAATGAGATCATGTTATATAAGAACTAGTCTACTAGTCACTACTTAGCCAGTCACCAAAATCTTTTTATATGACAAAACCCATACCTACACGAGGGACTCACCAAGTGGTGGCACAAACTCTATGGACTGTAGCAGATACACCCATGGCAACCACCAGGCATATTATCACTACACACACACACACACGTATAGGTGGGTGATAAGTTCAGTTTAACAGGACAAAGCTCTTGACAAGTCTAATTACACTAACCTTCTGGAAATACCCTGACATAGTAGCCTTCTCCTAACAAAAGAGAACCTAGATTCCCTGCTATCTATAAAAAAAAAGAAAAAAGGTTGCACATAATTACTCTTATTAATGATCACCAATTCTTACAGTAACGAGGAAAACGAAGATCCAAGAACCAAAGAAACCACCTAAAATTGTCATCACACCATCTGTGGAAAGTTCGTCTTTAAATAGTTGCATTGCAGCGAAAGTGAAGATACTGAGAGCTATGGCGGATACAAGCGAGTAGCCTGTCGGAAGAGCTATTACACACGAAGAAGACAATTTCGAACTAAATGAGTTGAGTTAAAAAGAAATAACTTACCCATAGTTGAATAATATTCAAAACTAGTCGTGAACAATCAACTGTGCTTTCCTCTTTCTTTTTTTTTTTTTGGACGTCTAGTAAACAGAGAAAGGATCACCCTTTACCAATCCGCAAGCGGTTGACTAAAAGTTCTGATCTGGTTGTTGCCATGGGGTCAATATGGATGAATATTTGTATCATCAGCGCTATTTGTTGTTGGGAACGTTATACACAACTGGTTAGCAAGTTGCAAATGTCTGTATTTTTGGTGAGGTCCATATCCTATTTCACTGCAGGAAGCTTGCATATCAAGCTAGGTATAGCTATACAAAAGTGTAATAGCTTATAATAGCAATTTTATGTTTTCACTGCCAATATAGGTTAGTCTTACCTGGCCAGACCCTTTACCAATCTGGAGCGAGGAAAATGTCTGGTCAAACTCGATAGATCTATTTTATCCACGAAAATCGTGAATGACATAACACACGCCTGAATTTGTGCCCCGCTACAAATTCAGGTACTCACATTCTGTGAGGATCCGTTCCGTAGCTGAACCATATGGAGCTTGGGTTGTAAGTTCCAGCTCTACCAGGTCCAACATAAATGTGTAGTCTACTGAGTGCCTTGTATTGTTGGCTCTGAGGAGAGCCTTCTGAGGGCAACTCAGGCACAATAGACTTACTTGCAAGACTGTGAATAGTAGTGTTAGTTTAAATAGTTTGTCTCTCTTGGTCTGGGCCTGCACACTTCAAATTAAATTGCTTTGATATATAAGCATGCAATTGCCGCTTGCACAATAATACTAACTAGCAAGTGCCCTGCCACATAGTGGCACTTGATGTATTAACTTTTGTAAGTTAGTAATGCAATAGCATAAGGCTTTTAAAAAAAAAAATTGTTATCATAATTTAGGTACATCAGTTTCCCTATTTTTCTCTTTCTTCCTGAGCCGTCTCAGCTTTACTTGTCCCCCCTACTTTCCTCTCTTCAGCTCTTTCTCCTTGAGTCATGGATCCCACTCCACCTTTGTCTATCTCTCTCAGTCTCTCTGTCTTTCCATAATTATGGACTTTTACAGTGTCATCATATTCAAGTCTTTTTTCACAGTCTTTTCCTACAATAATTGTCGTTTCCTTAGTTGCCTTCATTTTCTAATCACCTTCTTTTGAATATGATGACACTGTACCCATTCATTTATGACTATGCTTTACCAGCTCAGCTAATGGTTCAGCTAATGAATTATTTATGAACACACTTGGTCATCATCATTACTGACACACAGGTGTATTAATAAGATGCGGACGGAGCAGAACAACTACTAATATTGAGTCCTGACCCTTTCCTCACTTGCCATTGGTAAAGGATTTGGCCTAGCGAGACTAATGGTGTGTAAAGTCCTATAAACATAACAAATTTTACATCATGCATTGCAAGCTGCAAGATATGAATATACCATACCCTTTTCTTGAGGAATGGATTTGGCTAGGTGAGACTCAGAAAGACTGACATAATTTGGAAGCTGGTCAGTTGTAGCGAAAGCTCATGGTGCCAATGCATTTTTTTATGTTAGGTGTTCAAATATCTTGCATAGTGGTGCACAATATGTAAGGAAAAGTGGTATAAGAAGATAACTGCAAAGGAAGTAGAACTGACAATTCTAGTATTATAATAATACACACCTTAAGTGCATATAAGCAAAATGTCTGATTTCACAATTATCTAAATAAATACAGCAGAACACCACTTCAGTTGAGCTACCTGACTTGCAATGACAGCCAACATGAGTAGAACTGAATAATCTAGAAAAGCCTCTGAAAAGCTAAAATCTCTATTATGGTCTAAATACTTGCCCCTGACTATGACCTTTGTAGCATGGGTTATCCAAAAAGAACAAACGGAAGTAGGAAGTTTTGAAATTTTTTTTACTCTTATAAGAATGCTAATTATATTTATAGTGTGCTAAAGATATGAGCAACAAACAATAAACAAACAAAACAAGTTCATTAACTTCTCAAGATAACATGAGACAGGATTGTATGGTATCAATTTTTCTCTAGCCAGGTTAAATAAGAACCAAAGTGAGAACAATATTTGTGATAGAGGAAAAAGAAAATGGAATATTTCGAAGTTAAGATTACTTCAATTCAGGTTTGAAAATTCACTAGGGTCTCAAAAACCTAGCGTATTTTTTATTAGTTTTATTGAAAGAAAAATTATAGGCTTCTGTATTAGGCCTATAGTAAAGGCTTCTTGCAATTATAGCAGCCATGCCTGACCATCTGGAAGAAATGAATTACATTGATGACACTAATTAACATCATCAAAATACTGAAAATATAATAGCAAGTGGACTTTCATCTGCTAAAGTAGAACGAAGTTATTGAAAAATTATCTTTATGTTTTCTGTTACCACTTAGTCTTACTCTTTTCTGACAAAAGCAGCAACACTACTAGATATCAGTAAAAATCCAATGGTTTTTATAGACCTATTAATTGTAGTAATAGTAATAATATATTTTCTTGGGTTTTTGTTATGAGTGACACTTGATGTAGAGCTGGAAATGATGGGTAGTTCTGCTCTATAGGAGTCACCATAGAATTATAAATGTTTACTCCACTTTCAATTGACTTAGTTATATTTCACACTGGAAATAAACTACCAAGTCTGTTGTTTACAGGTAGTATTTTAATTTTAAATGATATAATGTAGCAAATACTATTGACATAATGGGTTGAATCATTTTTGATGGTGCATTTTTTTGGGTCTTAAATATTGGACCCAAAAGTCTGAAATAACCCAAGTATTGGACCCAAAAATTCTGCAATACCTGGGATGAAGCAATAGAGGAACTACAGCATTCTAAAGACAGCCACAAACAAAATTTAATCAAGTGGGTGGAGCTACTATGAATACAATTAAATCATCAGGTAATAAATCATGCAATAGAAGTGTGGGTGCATAGTGTAAGTGCACAGATAAACATGTGGTATAAAAAAACAACTTTACATAACAGCTATATAAAATACTAATCAACATATAACTTCGTGGAAAGCTTCTATCTAGAATCTGATTTGCCCACGAATACACTATCAAGTTTTTCCAAAACTGATGTTGCATCAGGTCTGTCCTTCTTATTCTCGCACAGGCATTCTTTTATGAGTTCTAATAAAATTAGTTTTCGAACGTGCTTATAATGTTCTTTTCTGTCTTCAAGAACTGGAAGCTCTCCTGATTTCATTTCCAATAGCAATGCCCCTAGGCTGTATATATCCATCTTAGGAGACTGTTCCCTAGGATTGCAAGATTCAGGTGCAGAGTAGGCGGGGCTACCTGGGTTTTCGGTTTTGAGGTGACACAATAAATTAACAGATCCATAATCTGCTAATTTTGCCTTCCAGTGGTTGGATTGGCACTGCTCCAAGAGAACATTAGAACTGCTGACATCCCGGTGAACAATAGGATCCGGCTGCATCAAATGAAGATAATTCAATGCTTTAGCTACATCCTTACCAATCGAGCAAGTTTGACTAGAAGGTAAAGGCTCTTTTTGTATTTCTTTTCTTAGACTAGTTTTCATGAGTTCAGAGAGAATCACCATGTTTCCTTCTAAGGTGGCTCCTATGAACTGGACTAAGTTTGGATGACGTAGTTGGGCAGCCATATTCATTTCTCGTAGAAACACTTGCTTGATGTGGTCAGAGTGAATCTGATTGTGAATAGTCTTGGCGGCTACAAGAGTTCCTCGAAAACAAGCTTTTCTTACTGACCCCCATGCTCCACATCCAATCTCTTCTTCTTCTGTGATGTGGATTTCACTTTCTTTTACCACCCATTGCTTCAGTAGGCTAGATGATTGAGTATTTTCTTTCAATTTTTTCTCCACTTCATTTACTCTTCCTTCCACTTTTTCAAGCTCGTTTTCTGCTTCAGCAGCTATTTTCTCATATTTCTTGATCTTATCTTCTGTATTTACTTTCAGTTCTTCGATTAACTCTTTATCTCTTTCTCTTGACAATGATTCTCTGCTTTCCAGTTCTCTTGAGTATGTGATTGCCTGGTGTAACCTTACCTCATAACTTTCTTCCCTCATCTTTGATTCATGTGCATTTCTCTTTGATTGTTCAGCTTGTTTGGATAAAAAGTCAAGCGATAGCTTTAATTCTTCAGATTCTTTTTCTAATTTTTTCACTCTCATTCCGGAAAATTGCAAATATTGCAGAAGTTCTTCCTCCTTTTTCTTCATGCTTGAGATAGTATTCAATGCTTGGTCAAGTTGGTTGAATAACTCGGTTGCTTTGTTCTCAGAAACGTCAACTATTCTTGATAAATCTTGTAATTCTTTCTCTCTACCTTCAAGTTTTATGGTAGAAACTTGTATATCTTTTTCTAATTCTTTTTCCCTCATACTAGACTCGTGAAATTTCTTTTCTAGAATGGCATTGTCCTTTTCTAATTTTTGTTTAGATTCTAATAATTCATTTGATTTTTTCTCAAAAAAGGTAGCTCTTTTTGAAATATCTTCATTTTGTTGCTTCAGGTATTTTATTTCGGCTTGAGAAGCATTCACTATCGTGTCTAGCTTTTGAGATTGTATTTTTTTGTCTAATCGCAACTTTTCAAGTTGAAGCTTCATTGCATTGAGTTGTACTCTGTAGTGCTCCGATTTAGCCACAGGCACCATTTGGTTGTCTTGTAAGGCATTTCCAGCATGATTCATTACACCTATGTACAAAATAAAAAAGTAAGTAAGTTTTAAGGTATTAATCCTAAATTACGACTGAAATGGCATGTGTTATGTGTAGAGCTTTGTTTCTAGAATATTTGGCACCTTTTTTTATATTTGATGAGAGTCTACAGCAATATGGAAACATTAATTATTTAATAAATAGTCTTTATTTAAACTTTTATGGCAGCTGCTTGGTATGTTTTTAAAGGTAGCAATAGTCAGTATTATAATTACTTAGTCATTACCTGGTGTGTCTTCTGGTGGTGCTGCAAGTACTTTTTTGCTTGCCACTTGATCAGGAGGAGGTGAAGACGGGAATTGTAAGCTCTGTGTCAATTGACATGGGTCTGGTTGGAACAGCCTACTTTCCAAATTTTGATGAAATTGAGAAATTTTGTTGGCATCCTTTTCCACTAATTCTGGAATGATTAAGGTTTTGTTTTGAATGCAGTTCCTTAAGAAATTTTTCCAGCAAGTTGTATTTTTCCCCATCAAATTTTCAGCATGTAACAAAGCATAAGGGCTACCTGCTACTACTACCAAGGATTTCGATCGAGTTAGCACAGTATTAAATACATATTTGTCACACAAACTTTTGGTAGGGTTAGTACTCCTTCCAGTAGCATCCAAAGGTTCTACTGTGCTGACAAAGGAAGCACAGAATTCGTTTCCTGCAAAAACAAGAAGCATTTCTTAAGTGCCTGAAATATGGGATGTTAACTGAAAGTACCTTGCATGCCATATGATGTCATCCATGAAATATTAGCTATTTGAGCCTTTGAATATTGTTTTTGGAAAGCCATGTTTTTGGTACGAACAAGCTGTAAAATTTGTGCATCACATATAAATGATAACGATTTTAATCAGATGCTATAATAATACATACATGGTAATACATTACCTGTGTTCTTGATGATGTTATAAACGCCACATCTGTTCTATCATATGGAGGCCACTTGGCAGGCCATGCTTTTTTGAATTTCTTAACTTCGTCAAGTAAAAGTCTAGATTCAAGGTCAGGTTTTACCTTATTGTCTAGACTTGTGCACACAAACATCATTGGATAGGAAGCCAATGGGTGAACTTCAATTTTTTTGGAGGCAATAATTTTATTATTGTAAAATAGCTTATTTGGAATTGCCATAATCTCTTTATGACATCTATAATTATTATTTAGTTGTTCCATGTATGGTTTTGCAGCATCACATGAGCTATACAATTTACTTAGCCTTTCTAGAAGCGAATCTTTTAAACCATTTTCACGTGCTTGATCACCAAGTACAAGCAATGCTGGTCCAACCTACATTACAAAGTGTATTTGATTATATAAATAATATTATATGCAATATATATAATAAAAAGTCACTCTTTTGACTGTCCCACTTAAAAAAACATCATTATAACTATACTTATACCATGGTTGCTGCGGTAACACCCATGGATTAAAAGTGATATTTTCCCGGTGATTTTTCCTGGGGCTATGATATTTTCCCGGTGATTTTCACTAATCCACCAGTACCGGTGTCAAGCGAATTCTTCCGTGTTTCCGGCCCAAAATTAAAATTCAATTAAAATTCAATTGAAGCACGCCAGAAAGTTTACTTTAGCAAGTTTACTTTAGCACTGTAGCTGCCAGCTTTGTAGCTTGTAGCTGCCAGCTGTTATCTCCAGATCTAACTCTACCTGGGCTGCTCAGCAGTAAGCAGTAAAGCAGCTAGCTGTGGTAAATTCCTGTGGTATGAGAGCGGCAGGAGAGTTATATGTGGTAGGGCTGGTCCCATATAGGTGGATATGAGAGAGTAGTAGTAGCAGCAACTATGGTATAAAACAGTTATGCCATGGCAACATCGGGGTTATGGAATATCACCGCCCTTATCCCTCTGGCTTCGCCCTCGGGATCGGGACGGTTATATTCCATAACCCCTCGTTGGCCATGGCATAACTATTACTTATAAATGTTAAAAAAATTCTAACAAATATAAGAAAAAAAATATTACTTTTCAATGCCTATTCCAAGCAAAATTTATTTTCAATGCCAATTATGCTGGCCTTTTTTTTTTGGAAATTTAACTTCTTGTCAGATCTCATAAAACAATCAATTAACATGACAATTAGACATTTACCAAGTATAGTAGCTAGTGCATTGGCATGATTTTTAAAACTAATGATTTGTATCCTGTAATGAAACAGGGAGTATATTTGCACATAGTTGAATACAGTAACTATACTGATATAGCTCCTCTTCAGTTTTTACTGTGCTACATTTTTTTACTGATAGCCCACTGACCTGTTCTGGATCACCAGCAATGACTAGCTTTGTTGTATTGGAGGCTAGACTCAGTGGAGCAATTGCTTCTGGTTCTCTTGACTGTGATCCTTCATCCATTAGTATGTGAGTAAAGAACTTATCACCGACAATATATTTTAAGGACGGTGCAGTCAGAAATGTTGTGGCAACAATAATATATTGAGAATTTTGCCTCCGAAATGAGTTCATGTCACGTCTGGCTTTATAATACTGTTGAAATTTCTTAGATTTGACATGATAATTGGGTGACGTCAGCCTTATCAGTTGAAAATTTGCATCTTGAGCCATTTTGCCAAAGTACTTCTCCACAAAGTTATCTGCAGTGCCTTGATGGTGTGCACAGACTAAAACTCTGACTGGCCTGTTTTCTGCTTTACCCTGCTTGATAAGAGCATATGCAGCAACAGCTAATAGACGAGTTTTGCCAGTACCAAAGGGACCATTGATTAAGATGGGTGGCTGACCTGAACCAATGGTCAAGATTTTGAAAAGACCAGAACGCTGGTTGTTGTCAAGATTCATTTCAAAACTTTCTGGTGGGAGGAATCGTCTTTCATACCCTTCTGGGTAGGTTGGATGACGCTGAAAGCTATTATTAATTGGAAATAATCGACGAATTATTTCAGATTGAATCCCATTAACAGCCTTAATCAAACAGTTGAAAAAAGAATGCTTTACTTCAAACTCAAAATATATTTCAAACTTTAATCCTTTAGAAATAATTTTTGAGGAAAGTTTAGACAAGATTTTTTCATCAATCTTGTTGAATGCAACGTAAAGAAAATCATCACAGTGATCATAATTTTCTCGTAATATTTCCATTCGCACTTCTGTCAAGTTGGTTTCCTGCTGAGAAGAAACAGCAAAAATAGCTTCACTTGCTTGAGTTGCATATGCAATCTGGTCTTGATTAAGACCCTCTATGCATGCATAACACATATCAGGTTGGATGTTTTTAATCTCTTTAGGGATATGACTGAATTGATATAGGTGGATATTTCCGTAAGAGTTGCACCTATTCGTATATAATCAACGGTATATAATATATATTGTAGAGAACATTATGTTCAAATTGTTTTATAAGTAAAATATTGAGATTAACAGTCTAAGTTTAGTACTTTGATTGTATAATGAGATCTATTTATAAGATGAGGCAAGTGAACAAGATATTTGTAATTATTTTGATTATGTTATTTTGATCCATGAATATAGTAATATTTAGTCTTTCATATCTACAACCTTTCTTCTACACACTGGAAGAAAAACTGGTAAACTGATATTTAGTGATTTATTTTATGACATATATAGAATGATTGGATCTCAGCTAGTTTTTTTTAATGAAAAAACAAGTCGAAAAAAAATTCTACCACATTAAAGGGACTTAAATTGTCCAGTACTACATTTTGATGCCTCTTTCAACTTTCAATATTCAGGAGGCCAACATCTTGGAGAACTGCTGTTATGTGACAGAATGACTGACTGACACTGAGTACTATAACCCTCTCACACACCCATGCTGAGTGTTAAGATGTTTGGCTATGGAGATCAAACTCAATACTGCCTGCTACTGTACAAGGGTTCCAACCGCTGAGTTTCGACAGCCAACGAGCAGCCAATTATTTCAATTCTATAACTCCATAAGAGGTACTACATAATATATAAGGAATAGCTGTAATGTTTTAAGGGAATGTTTGCGGCAACAACAGAGTAGTTATTTGTAACATTATCGGGTAATTGAAGTCATGAATATCCGACGTATTAGTCACAATTTTCCATTATAATGTTAAAATACCAGATGTTATGTCCTCTCTCTTTCACAGGCTTTTAAAAAAACAACAACAAGCAATACAGAATTGAAAATATTTGGTTGCCGCTGGGATCAAACCCAGGACCGCTTGCTTAATGCACAAGCACTCTGCCACTGAGCTACAACAACCAGCCAGCAACCAACCACTTCAATTCTGTATTTATATGTTAAGGGGTACTAATGCTATGGTCTCGGTCTCAACAGACCTAATGCTAAAATATTCTATCACGTAACTTTTTTAGTTACTATAATAATACGGTATCTAAAACAATTTTTACAGACCCAATTGTATGCTTATAAAATTAACCTTCAGCACACAATATGTGAGTGGGTTATAGTTTTCTGTCAGTCAGTCTGTCGTTCAACACCAGATGTCAAAGATGGTAGCATCCTGAGCATTAAAGTGGCATTAAACTGTTGTACTGGACAATTTAAGTCCCTTGAATGTGCTGTAATTATTTATTTTGGCTTAGATTTACAGAAAAAGCTAATCAATTTTTGGCTGTATGATCATACTCAGTAGTGAATAATGACCCTTTGTCATGACATAGTCACATGAGCCAATACTTTTTTGCTGCCCATGGTCGTTTTACTTTTTTCTGCAAAGTATACAGATTGGTGGAATTGGAGCTTCATGTGGAACTACTGGTGAGTGTTGCTCCTTTGCACTTATTTCCCTAGACTTTTTCACAAAGACAGCATTTTCATATACTGTTTTCCCTGGACGGGCTTATCGACCTATTGATACCCAATAGGGCAATATCAGAGAAATTCTTTTTGTTTGAATTAATTTGTAATACCTAGCTAGAGTATAATAGTGCTGATGGTTTGCACCTATGGTACTCTAGTAGAAGAATGAAGTGCTCAGAGTGCTATAGTCATCATTTAACATCACAGACACAGAATCACTTTTATTAGCAAAGCTTTCCAGCTTTCCAGTTACCTATCTCTGATTTATTACTTTTAGTGTTAAGTATTTGCTTACAATTAGTTGGTACCTCAAACGAATGTTTGTTTGTTTTAGTATTGAATAATATACATTTTCTTTTGACTCACTTTTCTCCAAGTATATCAATATGCTCTTTCTCTTCCCAACAAATGAGATTATGAAACTTGTCTTTGTAGGTACTAGCAGTTAATTCCATTTGAATTGACTCTATTCTCAATTCATTTTTGACTCGTTCCTCAAATGTTTCATTACTGGCAGCGGATTTGGGTTTTCCTTGAGAGAAATTTGTAGGGTTTGGATTATGGCCACTCTTTGAAGATAATTGTGGCCAATCTCTATCTAGAGACTGTTGCACATAAAAACCACAACAACAAACTGAACAAAGCAAGTGCAGAGGATACAATAAGAATTTGTCTTACAACTTTCAACTTACTTTATTATTTGCAGCATGAGGTGTTACAAAGAATGTTTCAGGTTTAATCTGAACTGCAAATTATTGCAAACATGTAAAAATACATTCATACTTCATATAGTGAACTAATATGCATACAAAATAATCCTCCAAGTTGTTTTACTAATTACAAATTAGCATGACTGGCCATATACAAAATATAAAGTTAGTAGTGGTTGTATTTATAGACTGGTTGCATGCAGACATTAATCTCACTTACTTTGAGCTTTTTTGATTCTTTGTTGAGCTAATATCATATTCCACCTTCTTTGCTCATTTCTACCATGTGCATAGGTGCAGTGATCCTTCTTGCAAATCCCTCTGTTTGGATCACACATCCTCACATTACCCAGAACTTTTTGTGCCAGGTCAGCTGGAGGAGTTCTTATGAAAGCAGTTTCATAAAATCCCTCATCCTCATTCCATTGCACTGGTATTCTGTCAGCTTTGTGGCTGGGATTGCAAAAGGATGATATAGCTTCAGGTCTTTGACGATAGTTGTAAAAGCAGGTCTTGCAAATAAAATCCATGGTTATGGTACTTGTCAAGTAGCTTGGTCACACAAAAGAGGGTGGATAAACACTGCGTACAAATTAACTATATTCATCTGGTAACTTGACCCCCATGCCAATTGCCATAATAGGTATCACTGGAATTGACTACTAGTGATTTGCTTGAGCACAAATGGCGAGTGACCCTAAAAACTACACTATTGTTAAACGATTTGTATGTACAGTAAAAGGAATTTAATGCCATAGTAACCACTCCCTGCAACTGTTTGAATTGGGAAAAAAAAGCAACAAAAAAACAACAACAAAGCAAGTCACGTTATTTAAATGTTTTCCTTGTGATATTCATTAGCTAAGAAGTAGTTGAAATGCACAATACTTTCACACTAACAATGAATGAATAATTTAAATGAACTGTCTTCACATTTCTTCATTATTTTTCAGTTAAATCTTCTGTATTTTTAGTTACTTATTTTTATTTTTTAAATAAATACATTTTATTTTATTATATACAACAAATCTAACAATATAATAAAATGACAAATAAGTAAGTGATTAATAAATATTTTTATTTAGAACCCGTTGCTATATTGTTACTAGGTGTACTAACTTGGTAAGTGTGCACTATTTTTTGCCTTTAGGTATATAAACTGTGCATACTAACCACCCTTGGGGTATTGCTATTTTTGAGTTTTAGTTTAATAGAATAGGCCGGATAAAGCTGTGTGAGGCCTGGATATGATATGTGAGGGTCTACTACCCTCTCATATCCATACGGGACCAGCCCTAGTTCCTCTCCTGCTGACAGCTCATACCGCAGGAATTTACCATAGCTAGCTGCTTAACTGTTTACCACAGAGCAGAGCAGCCCTGGTTAGAGTTAGATCTGGAGATAACAGCTGGCAGCTACAATGCTAAAGTAAACCTGCCCGGTGTGCTTCAATTGAATTTTAATTGAATTTTAATTTTGGGCCGGAAATTCGCTTGACACCGCCATATTTGTGCGAAAATGCTGATAAACCAAGTTGCTAGTGGAAACTGGGCCGGCTTTGGGTAAACGGGTTCTAAAATAGTTAGAGCATGCGCTCAGGTACTGGTGGATTTAGTGCACAAAGCCCTCGGCCTACGGCCCTTGGGCTTCAGTGCACTAAATCCACCAGTACCTAAGCGAGTATGCTCTAACTATTACTTATTAAATATGATGAATAAGTTAGTTGCCTGTACTGCCTAAAATTGCATATATTTTATTTATTTACTTATATTTCTCACCTCTAAATTTATTTATTTACACGGCTTGCTTGCCTTCAGTTCTTTTTGGGTAACGCCTCCTACCGTCACGTCATAATCGCGTGAGCAAATAATTTCTTGCATTTAGTCAGCAGTGTACATGTAGTTTGCTTTGTGGCAGAGGAAGTTATCGGAGTTGAAAGAAGTGAAGTTTCGCGTTGAAAATGTATACCGGTGAGTGTTTCTGGCTACTTTAGCTTCTTCTCTTAAGGTTGAGCTCTAGTAGCTAGTAGGTCACACTTGCTATCAGCAAAAACAAAAACAAAAAAAACAGCGTTTCCATGTACCGTTTTCATTGCTCGAGTTATATTGATTTATAGCTAATAGATTGCTTATTCTTTTGGAAGGAGATCATATTGTAATAGCTAGTAGAGCTGGGCTATAGCTATCAGCAATATAGATATAGTATACTATATTAGTATATTTTCTATATTTTTTTGCTGCGATCATACTGCTTGGGACATCAACAAGAGATAACTGTGAAGCTATACTTGTAGATGAGCTCACTTGCTCTTGAGTAAGCTTTCTTTTTGTTCGATTTTACTGAATTTAGTTGGTGGTGACTGAGGAAGTTGCTTGTGTTGCTTCATTTTTCTACATAAAGCTCACTTCTTACAGTGTTCACCTTAAAGAATCTTTGACTTTAGGATTTCCATGGCCATCAGGAGAATAGAAGAACTTGGTAGAAATTTAGCACCAGGCATTGCTGAGACTTGACCAACTCGGCATGCTTGAAAAGCCTAACTGGCTGTGCTAGATTTAAATTCCTTTCTTTGAGACCTTTTGGTCCATGGACCTTCTTCAGTCTAACTGAGAAAGCACAACAGGATGATTGTATGATATATATGTACATACAGTGGCTGATGCAATGTGGATGGTGACAATTGATAAAATGTGTTGATCCATTGAGATGATTGTTCTAGGTGATTAGTGACTAGATGATGGTAATTGTCACCTGTATGTAGAGGTAGCTATATATAGCCCAGCTTTAAATAGCTAAGTAGTGCTTAATAGCTAATAGCCCTGAGGGTTCGCACCTTTGGTGCTTCATTTGTTTTATGTTTCAGTTCTTCAGTTTTTTCATTATCCAACTGAAAAAGATCCTACAGGGATTTAAACATCTTGGGTTGTTTGAATTGATATATATTATATAAATATTCATTAAGAATCAGTAAATATTTGGAATTTATTCTCATTGAGCTGCTTGAGAAACTCTTTTAATGAGGTTTGCTGTAGGATAAAACAATAAAATCACATTCCAGATATCCGTCAAAAAATCAGTAAGTAGAGTAATGTTCACTATCAAATTATACACAATGTATTGAATAAAAAAGTGCAGTGCAACTGTGGGAGACCCTGCCACACAAGCCACAAGAGGATCACCCATATAAACAAACTGTACTGAATATTTTCTCTATGTCACCCTTTATCGTATATTTTTGTTTACTTCCGGTACTACACCGTACCTAATCATTTTTGTTTTGTATCATTTTGTGTGTGTGCGTGCCTGGTTTTGTATACATTTGGCCAGGAGCATGCGCATAGCGGATTCTCTGATGGTCACAATTTTGAAAAGGAGTGAAATCCTGTGAAGAAGACGCCAGTGTGAAACCTGGGTCCACGTGACGGAGTAGCCCTTGTGGCGGCATACCGTACAAACCCCCACACAACCTCTCTACAATGAATTTCGGATAGGCAACCTGACTTTTAATAACAGCAAGTATGAATGGAACAAAATGACCTTTATAAGCAAATCTCCAACAAAAATCTCAATGCTTGCCCCCAAGTGTGGCCTCTTTGGAGGTTTCAGAAATTTCTTTAGTAATTTAGCTAAAAGATATAGCTTCTCATTATTTGACTTGCAGTCAATGTATTTAAAAGTTGTGTTTGGTATATTTCTTTCTTGTGCATGAAATTACAGTGTTATTAAAATTTAATTCAGCTTGCTTATCAACAAAAATTGTACATTTTAAAGGAGACTGAGTATATGTGCTAGAAATATATTATTGCAGAAAATTAAAATGACAAATTCCTATTAATACTATAATAAAAATGACTAAAAAAGTTCACTCAAAAATACAATTGTGCAGTCAAAAACAAAAAAAAAACTATAAAAATGATGATCTAGGAGCTAAGTGTTCATATGGAAAATAATCGCCACTAACGATGCATCCATTTTCTTTGTAGTGGTTTAATAGCTCCACCCACGTGTCATCGTATCTCAGTAACATCTGATTGCCTAAAAAATGGAATACATGTTGGGATTATAACAAACCAAATAAATCATGGACTTGGAGTGTGTTTCAGTTCAATGTGAATGAGCTAGTTCAGCTAATTTTTTTGAAGAATTGTTACTAATAGAGCATAATTCACATTATCAATAAAACATACATGAACATATGAATGATGAGATTAGAGAGCTTACTATAAGCTACAGCTCTTTATCAGCACACTCCAAGTTAAAGTATAATTCTATAACGGCATACTGACGTCAAAGTGCGCTCTCCATTAAATGGCGCTGAAGAGAAATAGTGTTGTCTTGCAGTGTCTCACATAGTCTGCAATGTGTTGCAGGTATTTGATGACAAAGACTAGCCAGTTTTGCAGGACCCACAAGTCATATATATTAATTATGTTATAAGTTAGATTATTTTTCCTCGAGTATTTTAGCATCACGTGAACTTTCAATTCTACCATATTGAACTCTACATAGCTATATTGAACGCTTCAATGTGCCAATTTTTAAATGTATGGTGGAGTTAACTCTCAATGAAACAAGATTTTGAAGAAGAGCCGTTTTACTGTTTTGGAATTGTTTATTTATTATACTCATACAACATGGAAATGACATTTCACTCTCACGCTTGTATTTTCACTCGCCTTTGGCAAGTGAAAATACTTACAGATAATCTTAAAATGTCTCCCTATTGTAGGTGACTTGTGCAATAAGTATTATTACCATTGGCTTAAATCACTTTACTACCTCACTCATGAATGCTTACAACAAAATGTGTGCAGTAATTCTGTAGTACCATTTGAACACATCTTATCATACCTGTGATAATTAATCCATATTTGCTTCTAGTGATTCCCACATTGATTTGATGTTTGTCAGTGATGAAACCAAGGTTTTCTTTTATCCAGTAGTCATCCGGCTGGATGATCTCTTTGTTCCTTATCTTGGCCAATGGCTGGGACCGGACTGTGGATAGTATCACAATTCCAAACTCATTCCCTTCAAATATAAAAATTAACAATAAGAATTTAAAAAAAAAATGAATGTGCTTAAAGAGCATACCTTGACTTTCGTTAATAGTAGCTACTAGAAGTTCTCCAAGGTTTCTCTGTTGTGCAATACGTTTAATAACTTCTTTTTGTTTTGAGTATGGAGTAAGTACTGCCAGTTCTTTAATAGGCACATTATGTATAGAATGAAGACTTCTTGCAATGTTCACCTATAATTTATTATTATTATTATTATTATTATTATTATTATTTATTAATGTTCCCTTATATCAATGTTTTTTAATACATAATGATAGTAACGACATTTTGACAGTTATACTGCTGTCGAATTTTGTAACCTGATGAGGACAGCAGTAGGACTGTCAAAACGTCATCTATCATTATGTATTTAAAAAACATTGATATAAGAGAACAATTTAATATTAATTATGTGATGTCAACGGAGAACTCCCTAAAAATTATTATTATTATTATTATTATTATTTAATAAAAAGGTTCATTAAAAAAACAACAACAATATCCAAATAGTATCTCATTTGTTAATCAGATCACTTACTACTTTGTGAGCTTCCTCTGTGTTTGATTTGGATTCCACTTCAACTTTTAAGTCGTCATCGTCACTTCTCCTTTTATAGGGATCTTCTTCACCAACTATATCAACGAATACTATTGGCTTTCTTGGTCCTTTTGGCCAAAATCCTTGAATTTTAGTTTCTGGATTACTTCTTTGTATAACTGAATTATCTGTTTCGAGAGTGTCGTTATAAAAATGTTTTGAGGGGAATTTGCATATTTCTTCTTGCTAAATTAATGATACAATTACACATATAATTACCGAGATTTATAGAGACTAGACACCACAGATACATTATATTCCCTTGTAAAAAAAATAATATATATATATATATATGGAGGGATCTTGTACTTCTAGTTATATTTCAACTAAATTTAGAAATAAACATGCTAAACTTTTTCTCAATAAAACTAACTTATTAAACTTTAGTTCCAACTCACCATTCTATACTGAGTCTTTAATGAGTAGGTATATTTGTTTTTATATTGAACTGTAATTCTCTCAAACAATGACGTGGACAATCCACACTTTTTAGCAGGGCCATAGTTCATGACTGGCTGCAGCTGCTGGTGGTCTCCAATAAGAACTGCGTGTTCACACAGGCGAAGGGGGACGATTGTTTCTGGTTCATAGGCCATACCACTCTCATCAATTATACACTGACGGACATTGAAGATTTTAGCTCTTTTTCCTGAAGCTTCATTGCAAGTGCAGAACACTATATCAAATTGGTTTGCTTTCAAAAATGCAGTTGTTGCATCTTCAATACCTTTCTTGTGTTTTTTAATTAGAGTACTAGATGCCAGTTTATTCTCATCCAACTTTTTTATATTTTTTTCTATTTCTTTGAGTTCTTCCAGTTCAGGGAACTTATTACAGTTTCTCTCATCACGTAACATGTGATGCAAGGCATATTTTTCAGCCCATTCTGGACATTCTGCTGCAGTAAAGGAACTCTGTGTGTGCGAAGGATCTGGGTAGGACTTTCTTTCAACAGAAGAACTGTAGATTCTCAAAATCTTTATATTCAAGTCAGCGTTTCTGGTAAGCAATTCTGAAAATTTCTCTATGTATATAATATAAAAAATTCAAGATTCATTCCTGCTTTTATGATTTTTTCCCCTAATGTTGAATATAATATACATTATATATATTTATACCATGGTTGCTGAGGTAACACCCATGGATTAAAAGTGATATTTTCCCGGTGATTTTTCCTGGGGCTATGATATTTTCCCGGTGCGGTGTCAAGCGAATTCTTCTGTGTTTCTGGCCCAAAATTAAAATTCAATTAAAATTCAATTGAAGCAAGCCAGAAAGTTTACTTTAGCAAGTTTACTTTAGCAAGTTTACTTTAGCATTGTAGCTGCCAGCTGTTATCTCCAGATCTAACTCTACCTGGGCTGCTCAGCAGTAAGCAGTAAAGCAGCTAGCTGTGGTAAATTCCTGTGGTATGAGAGCGGCAGGAGAGTTATATGTGGTAGGGCTGGTCCCATATAGGTGGATATGAGAGAGTAGTAGTAGCAGCAACTATGGTATAAAACAGTTATGCCATGGCAACATCTGGGTTATGGAATATCACCGCCCTTATCCCTCTGGCTTCGCCCTCGGGATCGGGACGGTTATATTCCATAACCCCTCGTTGGCCATGGCATAACTATTACATATACTTATATAAATTAAGCACCAAAGGTGCAAGCCCTCAGAGCTATTAAACACTACCTAGCTATTACAATATAATCTCCTTGCAAAAGAACTAGCAACCTGTTAGCTATTTTTAATGAGGTATCAAAATAGCTCGACCAATGAAAATGGTACATGGAAATGCTGTCTTCATAAGAGAAGAAGCTAAACTAGCCAGAAACACTCACCTGTATACATTTTCAATGCAAAACTTTACTTCTTTCAACTACGTTAACTTCCTTGAGCATAAAGTGAACTACACTGCTGGCTGCAGAAGTTATTTGCTCACATGATTATGACACGCTAGTGGGCATTGCCCATAAAAGCTGGTACCTACGCGGAGTTGAAAGCTTTGTGTTTTCTCAACGATTAGCTCGAAATTAAAAAAAGTAGCACAATAAATGGTCCTACATAATATTCATCCTGAGCAAGTTCATACCTAAATCAACTGTTAATTGTCAGTAATCTCCAAAATCAGAACGTGACAGACAGATGGACAGACAGACAGACAAACAGACAGGATGACTACTATAACCCTCTCGCGCATGCACGCTGAGGGTTAACAATACTTATTGCATGAGTCAGCATACAATATGCAAGAGCATGCATAAGCATTTTCATGAGCTGAAAGTGAGTGAAAACACAAGTGTGAGAGTGAAGTGTCATCCCTATATTGTACGAGTGTTATTGTATATTGGATAATTTTCCAAAACAGTAAAATGATTGTGCTTAAAATATCCAACATTCAATATACATACATATCTGGGTATAAAGTATACAACAATATTTCTATGCTACTGCTTTGGTTAATGTACTGTTACATGAGGGGGTTAAGCTATGAAATGTCAGATGCTCCATCAAGTAATTCTTAACTTTGAATGATTCATATATAAACTAGAGCAAGAAGAGTGCAAACCCTCAGCATTAGTTAAAAAATGCAATAATTTGCAAAAGAAGTCACTATTGTTATAAAACAACCAAGTAATTTTTATAGCAGTAATAGTTTTGTTCTATTTATGAATATAAATTTAAACTTGTCTAGCTAGGGCATTTTAAATTGGCCTTCTTGCATCTCTGGGATTCTTCAGGCATTTTAAGGGCTTTTTGATGGGCATACACATTTAGAACCAGCCCTTATACACACCCGGGACTGATCCATACTTTTTAAAGCTGTTTTACGAGCTTGATACTCAGCAATACGGTTTTTACGACTTTCTGAGGACTTCATGGCATTCTCTGGCTTTAGTATATTAACCTGGTCTTGGTAGAGAAAAAAAATAGCCACAAGAACATTTCGACTTTCTGACATGCACACTCGCTACACAAACACTTAGGGCACATTTTTTTTGAGAGTAGGCATACTTACAGTTGATGAGAGAAGTGCACCTCCAGCAGCAGAGACTTCCCAACACAAAACAAAAGAAGTTCAACACTGGTAATACAGAATGCAAGCAACAAATCTGAACTGGGCACAGTAATATTTGTATCCTCATGTGAGCGCGCGTGATTCTAAATGGCAGCTAAACGATTGAATGGGCGTGGCTGTATAGCAGAACTCACCGTAGTATGCCTCTTCTCTAGTTTTCTCAAAAACTAAGCCGAAATTAAAAAAAGTGGCAAATTTAAAGGGACTTAAATCATCATCTAGTCGGAGTTCCTCTTCTCTCAAGGCATAATAGTCTGCCATCTTCGAGATCCGCTGTTGACAGAGTGAATGAATGAATGACAGACAGACTACTATAACCCTCTCATGCACATGCGCTGAGGGTTAATAATTTATAGGTTTAATAACTACAACGAGATATGCTACAGACACTTGTATTTAACAGAAGTCTTACCAAGAACCACATCAACAGACTTGTTGGAGGGACCACAATAAAAGAGACACTTATGACCATCCTCATCTCCTGAGTTTTGATTTAGCATAGAAAGTACATATGCTAACCTAGCTCCAGTTTCACTTTTTCCTGTGCCTATAATAATAAAAAACATTAGTTGATTACCCTGCCAACACTACCATTTTTTTTCACTGTAGCTAAGTGCTAACCAGGTGGTCCTTGAATGAGCTGGAAAGTTTTACTCAAAGCCAGCTCCATTGCCTTTTTCTGTTCTTGGTTCAGTAACTTTGTTTTTCTTGAAGTTTTTGATGACCACTCTGTTATTGACATTGCCAATTTATCTTCCATGAGTTGTTTGACTGGATCTCTGAGTTTGCCTATTCAAGAGACAGTAAAATGACATTGCATAGTGAAAACAACAACAACAAAAGAAAGAGCTCACGAGTTAATGTTCGGTCAATATCAACTGCAACATTATGAGATAATGTAGATGACTTCTTCAGATTAGACAATTGCAGCAGTCCACCAAACACTTTTCTGTACAGTAACACATACATAGTGTATGCTTAACAGTTGATTACAGTGGTGTTTGTCACCATTAGAAAAATTGACTGGTTACATGAATGTATTGTAAGACTAAACACAATGAATTTGACATCTTTTGGGCTTTGTAGTTATAGTCACCTCACTCTTGCCAAAACAATACCAGTCATGATTTCAAGACAATACAATAATTAACTTGAATAGAAGTGACTGCCTAAATAATTGGTGTAACTTGACAAGGAATATATGGTCTATGCATTATGTTTGTTCTTACCTGAATGAAACACTCATGGGTATTATTTGCATTTCATAAGTCCAGTTGTTTCTTTCAATCTGTCTTTTCATTTCTTCTGAAATCCGACAATTATATTCTCCGATGTGCCTTATCTGTATTGACAATTCCTCTTCTTGTTCTTGTTGTTCTTCTTCTTTTTCATTAAGATTCTCAATGCGATGAACCACAAAGTGAAAAACTGCTCTGGTTTCTTCTCCTTGGCAACGTAAACAAACAAAATCGCCAACATTAATATTTAAAAATTCAGAGGAATTTACAAAATGGCTTGGAATAACAATTTTCACCATGTCCTTTGGAACATAGTATCCTTCATTAAAGCATGTTGTAGGTATTACCAAATCAGGCCACTCTATAGTCACATTGCAAAACACGATAGGTTTACAACCTTCTTCAAGTACACTTTTTTGAGCAGCCTCTGCAAGAAGGACTTTCTTCCATAGGTCAATATATTCATAGATGTTCTTGTACGTTTGCTTTGACGCCTGAGAGAGGTTTAGGTCAGAGTAGCATTCTGCTGGATGACTACAGTGTTGAATGCAGAATCTTACATGTGGTGAGAATTCTACCATTTGTATGGTAGGAGAAATAATGTGGTCCCTCATTGACCATCCCAGCCAAACTTTGACAAGGTTTGGTGACTTCCAAGGATCCTTCAATTTATATTCCAAGTATAGGCATTTTTCTTCCAATGTTTTGGGGTCAATAAAACTTCTTTGGCTTTGTAAAGTACCAAGTTTTTGTACGAGTCTTTTCTTTTGGTCTGAAGCAATTGAAGGTGATGGAGATTTTATTGTTTCAAGCAATTCCTGCCATAGATTTGCTGGAATTTCACTGCCCGATTTTTTAAAGCAAAAATTGTATTCTTTAAACGAAAGAGTAGGATATTTATCTTCATTTTTTCCCATTGAGTCTTCTGGAACATAAACTATTTTTATCCTACCATTCAAAGTCGCTGAAGGATTTGGTTGTAGATCTACCAGCTGGATTGACTCGTCATCCGCTAAACCTAAGCTGGTAAATGAAGTCATTTTATAAGACCAGGATATATTGGATACTTTGAGTTTGAGTGCATTTTTTGGGAAGTGCTTTAGATTTAAGTGAGGAAATTGAAATTCAATAAATTTGTTTTTGTCACTCACAATAAATGCGGTGTAAATTTTGCTGCTAGACAGACATTCGAAGGAGAGAGCCACTTGGCTGACTTGCTTTTCAAACAACTTGCTGTTTAGCATCTTTGCATTGAGATGTAAACAGAGTTTATGATGTTCATCATGTAAAAAGGCTCCCTCCGTGGACTGCAGAGACTCTGTTAGCATGCGTTGCACCTGGATGTCAAAATATCGCCTCATTGGTGAAGTAAAATGGGTGTATTTATCCAAATTTAATGCATCATGACGGTACTTAGAAGAATCTGGATTTCTTTCTTCTGAGCAGCAATATTCAGCTCTTAATGATATTGATTTAAGCTCAGACTCCACGGCTGCTAACTGAGGATAGCATTTATTTGTAGTTAAATAGTAAGTGAAGATTTTTATATCTCTATCTCGAAGAGCTTTCACTAACTTATGCAAAATATCATTTGGAATAATAATCGAAGCTGGATCTACTCTCTCGTCTGGATTGGAATATTTGGAGAGACTTAGAGAGTTTAATATAATTGGCAAGTTATCACTTATGAGCTCTGTAAGTTTATCAGCATTAGGGGGAGACTGTCTTCTCAGGAGTGCTTCATTTGGATAGGAAGCATGAATTTTTTTAGCTACTTCATTGTTGGCCCATATCATGAGCTCTTCAACTAGCAGATGAGTTTGCCAGCATTCTTCTTCTCCAGGATCGCTGACATCATAAGCATATGCTGCATCAGATTGCATTCTCCTCAGCCTCAGTGCCAGAGCTATGTCATAGAGTAGCTTCATTGAATCACAGAGTGTGATGTCAGTGAATGAGTTAGAAGCTTCTGAATGTTGTTCTGGAACATTCCCTTCGAGAATCTGCTGAGCACTCTTGTACGTCAACTGCATGGATGATTTGATTTGAGTGGGTATGATGGTTACTGATTGGATGTTAACAGCTTGTGGTTGTGTTGGATTAAAATCCACAGTGCCGATGACTGAGATAACATCTCTAACTTGTCCTGGAGTCAAGGAAATATTGGACCTCAGGCCATACGAGGGCAGCATGTGCATTACTTTCCCTTTACTCCCACCGTACACAGACACTCCTCTGGATTTGGCATCCTTGTCATTTTCTGAGCCTTCTTGTATGTGTTTAGCAGCATTAACTATGTGTACAGCCAGTTCATAAGTCACATTTCCATCTGAATCAGTGTGGAGTTTCACGATGGATAGGGCGTCATCAAGATTTTGTGCACCTTCTGGGTCAATAGTAAATGCATTGGAAAACACAACAGATTCTTGGCTCTGCTCAACTTTGTGGTGAGTGTGAGGCTCATCGTCATTGTATTCGATACAATGCTGGAATTTTAGAATCCGCTCTGCATTAAATGGAGTGTAACCTTTGGGGAAAACTGCTTCCACGATTCCCAATGGATTACGATACTTATTGTCCCATTTAACAAATGCCACCACAAAAAGCATATTTTTGGCAACAGACAGTGGAATAACTTGCTTGATTTGTGGTAAAGAGCAGTCTGTAGTGCCTTCATCAAAATCATGCAAATCGAATACAACAACATCATTTACTTTCAAATTTAAATCACCACGATGTCCCTCATTATTTTTCATGATGTCGCGAGACAGAGGTGGTAAGTTAATGAACACAGGATTCTTATTATCAATAGGAATAAAAACTATAGGGTTCTTGGAAACTCTGCAGATAAATTTTCGATTGCTTTCTTCTATAATGTTCAAAACTTTACCACAGCATTCATTCTCAAACCTGCCATCTTCAAAGACCTTTACCATGACGGTGTCCCCGTCAAAGGCAGGTTTCCTGTTGTCCATGCCATGTATCATCATTACTTGCTTGGAATTGTCAAGTGGAATTGCTTTTGCCTTTCGATAATTGATTACTTCAAGAATGCACTCGTATTTGTCGCCAGAATCATTTTCTGTTTCTCTAACGTTCTCCTGCTTCTTCCCATTTTTATCAATTTTCCAGGATAAAGTGCCCTTTCTTGATTCTATAAGAATCCTGGCACGGTTGTATTCCTTTGATCGCTGTAACACTTTTTGGTAAGCTTTTAGAATTCTATCAGGGTGCCTTGAAATAGTCAGTGATTTTGAAGCGGATGTATTATATATCATGTGCAATAATTTGTCACTGACTGATTGGTTAAAATTATTTTGTAATTCTTTAGAGTACTCAAATGTTTTGCACTCGATGCATTGTCTCATGTAAGTAGACCAACACCTCACAGCATCATCTCCGTATTTCTCCACCATTTGATTTTCTATCGCTAGAAGAAGGAATGGATTCCCCACAGCTACAATGAGTGATTTTGATCGAGTAATAGCAGTATTGAAAACATAACGGTCACTAATACTCTTGGTTTCATAAATGCACTTTCCATTCTCTGATGTTGGTTCTGATGTGGAAATAAATACAGCCCTGAATTCAGTTCCTAAAATTTACATAATAATGACATAAAATAAAAAAATAAAAAATAAAAACAATACGGTAGCTTTTTTTTGTACTGTAAAAGAAGTGAAGAGATACACTATCTGGGATGTACGAACATGTCAATGGTATATATAAATACATATATATATATATATAGTCTTATTGGTGAGTAAGACACTCTCAGATATTTCTCCATCAAAATTCAGATGTTTGCGAGCGAGTGAAGTGAGCGAGACACAGGGGTAACACAATTGAAAAATTGGGGATGTTTGTTTATATGTTTGGACGTACGTATGTCATTTTGTACTTTGACCCTCCGCATATTTTGCGTTAGCGCAGTGTTCGACCCCTTCCCAAACTTCACTAAACAGAATCCTCTGGTTATCAATCATTACCCGTATTGTTCTAAAAATTGAATTGTTTACCTCTTTGAATTCTTTTGCGGGTGCAGTTAAAACTCAAAAACTTATGGGAGCTCCATTTCTATTCAAGTTAGTGGTGGTGGTAAGTTAATACGCTATTTGTCACATTGATAAGCCCTACGCAACAGTATTTACTTGAAAATTCATTGTCCACTAGACGAAACACGAAGGTAAGTCTTGTTTTAGGTATGTTCAGTTGTGTGAAAGTATTGTGCGTTACAACTACTACTAAGAATTATCACAAAGAAAAAGTTTAAATAATGTGACTTGATTTTGTTGATTCTTTTTCAATGTTACTAGGGCATTGAATCCCCTTTACTGTATATACGTAATTAAAAACTCGACTTCATTTAGTAGCTTGAGTGAAGTTAAAATCAATCGTTTAACAATAGTGTAGTTTAAGGCTCGCTCACCATTTGTGCTCAAGCACACCACTAGTATATATGTATGTTACATAACATCTCTATGTCAGTTAAAGAGTGTCTTTAAAAACAAATCAAAACATGGTATAGTGCATTACCCAAGGTTACTGAGTTTCCAGGTGCAAGAAATCCTGCATTAGTTTATTTTACAATGCTTCTCATCTCTCAACACATGTTTGTCACTGAGTTTAACACAAAATCTACTGGAATGGCAAACCAATAATATTAAGTTTTGAGCATGATTATAATATTGTATCTCTTTTTCAGATCTATTGGTAGTGGTAAAAAACTTGAATGGTGTTGATTAAAAAAAAAAGTAGTACATACTAAGTATTGCTGTTGTTCAGATATAACTAGACCAGTTTGCTTGCCATTTGTGTGCAAGTATAAAGATATATTTAAACGCTATTTTTTACTTTATAAGTTACCTTGAATATCATATGATTTCAAGACTTCTAGAGAAGAGCATGCATACTTTTTTCGTCTTATACTGCTCCGAATTTTCGAACACTGCAGAATATAGTTTATTTAAAATGTATGCATGTATAAGTATTGTAAATATTACCTGATTAGCTGAAGGTGACATAATGCACACTTTATCTTCTTTATCCCACTGTTTAGGCCACACTGAAAAATAATGTTGAACCTTATCCATCACTGCGGCTATTTCAACTTCATTCACTCCTTCAACATTTCTGATGTCTTCTTCCAAACTAGAGCATACAAACACTAGTGGGAAAGGAGCATCTGGATGCCTTTCAGAATCAGGAACACAGCACTTAAGGGTTGATCTATAGAATAAATTAGATGGAAGCATAAGAACTCCGCTGTGACAGCGATAATTTGAGAGTAGAGTCACTGAGTATGTATTTATTGGTAGGTTGGCTTCATCATAAATGTCGTGCATCCTTTCCAGAAGTGATTTACCAAGTCCACACTCCTGAGGTTTGTCACCCAATACCAGTGACCTTGGTCCAACCTAATACATGTCATGTATATGCATTTACATTACATGAATACAGTGGAGAATATCACAATCTCACCTGACAGTGATCTCCTGCTATAACTATTTTTGTATATTTTCCAGCCAGTGATAAAGGACCAATTGTTTCAGGCTCTCTGGTTTGGGCACCTTCATCAATTAAAATGTCAGTAAAGAAATATCTTTTCCCCCTTGGAATTTTGAAGAATAGCCTTGGAGCAGTGCCTAATGTAGTAATAACCAGTCTACATTTTTCAAATCTCTCTTCTGTTATATTTCCTATGGACTCAAACAAGTTTCTATATTTGCTATAAGCTGATGAACGATATGAACCTTCAGGTAAAACACGTATTACTTCTTCATACCATGGCTCATAGAAATCTGCTATAATTTTTCCAAAAATTTCAACAAAAGTGTCAGCTGAAGTCTGATGATGAGCACAAATTAGGACACGACTATTTTTCTTCTTCAAAATATCATAAGCAGCTCTAGCCAAAAGGCGTGTTTTTCCTGTACCAAATGGTCCAGCTAAAAGGATGGGGAATTCATGAGTGGCATTCAGAATGACATGCAAAGCCTTTTTCTGACTTTCATCCAGTTGTAGATTCTCATGCGGTGGTTCTTTACTATGGTAATAGCGTGAAGGATCAGGTTTGGGCATTGTTAACTCATCCATTGTTGGATTCAACCTGAGCACAGCATGTCTGGGTAGATGTAGCAAGGCTTTATGTAGACGACCAAAATAAGAATGTTTAAGTTCAAATACTATTTTAGTTGGATAAGTAAAATAACAATGCTTCAACTTTTGTGAATCTTCCTTATATATTCCAAATATTATAGCACTGGAATTAGCATCTTTAGGAGGTGTAGCATGGACATGTCTAGCATGGACATACCCATTTTGTAACATAATAAAAGAACCTTCACTGGCCTGTTTTGCATGACTCAGTCTGTCTCCATCCTCTGAATCAATGTAGCCATATCTGTCATATTTTTTTTCATTCTCATATGAAAGCCCATGTGGGATGTGATTTGACTGATAAATATGAACATCATAAACACCATCACAATACCTATACAACATATGGTAAAACGTTTTTTGATTAATGTATTTGTAGCTGTTGTAAAAAAAATAGTTGTTTTTTTTTGTATTGTAAAATAAATCGATGTAACTTCACTTTATGATGGTTATGTGATAAGCACATTCTTGCTTAGCATTTTCAATTTAATAATTATCAATCAAATAAAGTGAGTAGGATACTATCAGGAGTGAGCCTAGGATGTGTGAAAAGCATTTAACTATTGTACTTAATCCCTGCAAGTTCATATTTGAATTCTACAATCATTGAATAGTCTTATAAGAGCTAACAGTTAGTGAGCGAGCAGAGCAAGTGAGGAACTATCAGGGGTAACACAATAGAAAATCAGGGATATTCATTTATATGGTGTGTGTGTGTGTGTGTTTGGACGTACATATGTCATTTTTGTACTTGATCCTTGCGTTTTTATGTTCACTTGGTTGGCGACCCCATCACATTCTCTACTAGCAGAATTCTTTGGTTTATCGATCTTTACCTGTATCATCTTAGGAAAATCATTCTGGAGTTCATTTTCTATCAGAATTACAGTAGTGGCAGTGGTAAGTTGTCTTGGTTATTGTACTGTTTTTCATAGCCATACACCCTATGCAGAGTATTGTTCTTACTAAGAATCCATTGAATAGTTAAGTCACAAAGAGAATACAATGTATGTCTTGCATTGGTATATCCAGTGGCTCGCTTGCCGTTTGTGCTGAATCACATCACTAGTTAACCCTCAGCGTGCATGCATGAGAGGGTTACAGTACTCAGTTTGTCTTTCAAATCATTTTGTCACACAACAAAAAGTAGATCACGAAGATTGAAACAAAGGAATTTTAAGTCCCTTTAAAGTGCCAGAATTTTTCATTTCGGCTTCTTTTTTTTTTTCTTCCATAAAAAGCTAGGTTTTTTTTAGGCTGTACGATCGATCATAAGCAATTGTCGGTAACACCCCCTATTGTCACACCATACTCATGTGAGCAAATAATTTCTTGCCATTGCCCACACCCCCTTAGTTGAGTCAACTGTAGCCCACATGTTCATGTCCTTTGCTGGTATCTCTGTGTGGGATGGATAGTAACGGTGCGCTGTAAACGCGGTGATTGTAGCTTACCTTCGCTTAATAGTACGGCACGTAAGTTGCCCATTCAAAAATGTATGGGAAAAATCGCTGTTCAATTGAAATCGCACGGGGAAAGTGAAATAGCGCTTAACTAATTGAAATACCTTGGTAACTATGCCACGGTAGCGTAGTGAAATAGTTCGGGTAAGTGCGCACACGTGCAGCATTCACCTTAGAAACCTACAGTTCGAGTAGTTTCTAGTTGGAGACAATGTCATTCTTTACCACAGAAACTCTACCCGTATTAGACAGAAAGTTTTTAAACAAATTAGGAGGGGCCGTACGTTGAAAACGAAGTTCCAGCTGAAGCTAATCCTGAAATAAGGAGATAGTGAGTGAACGATACAGTGTAGCTAATATTGCAAACGACTTTGTAAAAAAGCTGGCCTACTATTAGAACATAGGTTGTGTAGTTTTTGTATTATGACAGAGTTTAAATCTCTTGTACCCAATACACAGATGCAAGGCACACACAGACATCATATAGAACGATTCACCCACTGAGACACTAAGTAGCTAAAGTTTTTATTACTGTATAAAATACAGAGGCAGATAAACAGACAGACAGATAAACAGACAGACAAGCTGACAACCCTTTGGACTCAGTTAATATATGGACTGAAAGCCATAAATTTTATAAGAACAATAACTATAAATAATTTGATCATTTTTTAACATACTTTGACAATAGCTCACTGTGCTCCTTTTCTTCCCAACATAAAAGATGGTGAAACTTGTCCTTATAGTTGTCAGGTGTAAGGTCCTCCTTCAGAATAAAAGTTTCTGATTTCCTTTTTTCTTCATTAGTAGTATACCATTCGGAATGTTTAAGAGGGACACAAGTATGATTAGTTACTTTATTTGTTACTTCAATTTTATTTTGCAGTTTTCTCCTTTCTTTTTTTGACATAGGTGTCTTATCCAATACCTATACCATATAAATTATTAAAGATTAAGAATTTTAACAATTAAAAATGGCTTACAGGAAAATCTCCCAGGCTTAGTTCGGCAGCTCCAGATGATAGAGTTGTAGAGACAGAGTTAAACTGTTGTTGCTGTTTTGGTTGTTGTTGTTGCTGCTGCTGTTGTTGCTGTCGCTGCTGATGTTGTTGCTGCTGCTGATGTTGTTGCTGCTGCAGTTGTTGCTGTTGTTGTTGGTGGTGCTGTTGTGGTTGTTGCTGCTGTTGGAATGTAGCACCTGTAAGCATTTAAATTAGACTAACTAATATTAACTTTTATTCTGTCAATAGCAGACATTAATTTAGAGTTTGTTGTTAGTACTCATCGATTTAATTGGCTTTAGATTATTTTTCAAACTTCATTCTAGAAAAATTGAGTCAAATTTTGGGTAAGCAGCTGCATTGTTTCCCTATTTATGATTCTCCTCAAATTTGCGCCATTATCATACTACACGAGTGAAATCTTCTCATCAGTAGCTAAGCTACTCCTGGTTCCTGCTAAAAAATTATGATTTTCATATTGTTAAGAAAAATGTAAGGATGGACAATGCAAAATGCTGGTATTATATTTTTGCACTACCTTGTATCGCTCATAATGTAAATACACATCACACGTGTCAAATATGGATAACTATGTCCAAGAAGGGTTTCATACACAGGGAGGGATAAAGATTTCCCTAAGATTTCAAAATTCGCACACTCCAGTTGTAATTATTTTACTACTTAAAAAAAAAAATATTATAAGCAACCAAAGGTAAAACAATTTTTTTAACCACTGCTGGCATGAATACAGTTTAACTGGAAATACTGTTTATAGACATTTTGTTTAATTTCTTTCCCTCTTCCCAACCTTACAGTAATAGATAGCTGACATATCAAATAAACTCCTGTACTTTATAACTCACTTGCTTTTATAAGTTTAGTTTTTAATTCAATTTTAAATTCTTCTTGCTTGCTTCTATTTGCCACTACAGTAGGAACTATGAAGGTATCATTCTTCAGACATTCACTCATGTAAGAGCTCCAGCAGTGATCCAGTTCTCCATGACTCTCCATACGAAGTAAGTGTAAGGGGCTTCCAATGGCCACTACCAGGGACTTGGACCGTGTCAAGAGAGTATTGAAGACATATCTGTCACTAGGGCTTTTTGTAGAATTTTTACTCTTTTTTTCTGCAGTGACAGAAGTACTCACAAATATTGACCTCAGTTCCATGCCTACAACATTTTCACCATATATGTAATTTTTATGGAACATCAGGAATTACAGTAGTACCTTGAATGTTATCAGTAGTTAAAAAACGAAGATATTTCATGTTGTCTCCGTATTTTTTACGAGCCAGGTGTCTCAAAGCCACAAGCTGAAACATTACATTATTAGTGTATGATTTATATTAAATGAAAGAAGAGATGAACTTACTTGAGGTTTTGATGGTGTAATCAAACCGACTTCAAGTACATTTTTAGCACCCCACTGGTTTTCAGGCCAAGCTCTACATATTGTTTCATTTACCATTTGCAACATTATTTTTGCTTCAATTTCTTCATCTACTTTTTCTTGTAAACTGGAGCATACGAACACCAGTGGATATGGAAATTTAGGATGAGTTTCAGAATTTATTGGTTTGGGAATCAATATCCCATCATAGAAGAGTCGATTGGGAAGCTTCATAATTTCTGCATGGCAACGATAGTTAGTTTTTAGCTCAACCATGTGATCCAGTGCTTTTCCACCAATATTCTGGTACAAATTATGAAGTCTTTCCAAAAGAGAATATTTCAGGCCATTTTCACGAGCTTCATCTCCGAGTACTAGCAGTGCAGGACCAACCTAGAAATACAATTCATATATTGAGCAATTTTGACAAACTTTCCAAAAATGTTTAGACAGCAAAATAGCATTTTTATGCTTACCTGCTGTTTGTCACCAGCAATAACTATTTTTGTATTGATAGAGGCAAGGCTAAGTGGAGCAATGGCTTCTGGCTCTCTTGTTTGTGAGCCTTCGTCCATTAGAATGTGAGTGAAAAACTTGTTTCCTACAGCATTAGTGATTGATAGCGATGTTGTGAAGGTAGTTACTACTACGATGCTTCGTCTGTTTAGTCTTGAGCATGTATCACCAACTTCTAGTGGCCACTTATCATATTTACCATACTTTCTTCTATTTCTACTCTTTGGAACAAGTTTAATCAATTCAAATGGCACATGCGTGAATTTCTCAAGTTGTTGAATCAAATCATCAAGGGTTCTATAATGGTGTGCACAAATTAGAATTCTAACAAGAGTTTGTTCCTGTTCCAATAGACAGCAAGCTGCTGTGGCTATTAGCCTTGTCTTCCCAGTTCCAAAAGGGCCACTAATTATAACTGGAGGAGACTTGGAGTTACTGGATAGGATTACATGCAATGCTCGGCATTGGTCCGAGTCTAAACCATTAGCTCTATCTGATAGTGCCACAGGTTGACCTGGCAAAAAGTTGTGCCTTGTTGGTAAAATTCTTTCAATGATTTCGGGCTCAATTAAATTCACAGATCTTATGAAGCTATTAAAGTATGATTGCTTGATTTGAAATGCTACTGGTATATTGTGCAGCTTGTTTCCTTTTGTCGGAAGTAACTTGTCTTTATCCTTAAAACTGAGAGCTACCAGCAAAGAAGGGTCACAGTGTTCGTAGTTCTCCCGTAATATTTCCATTTTCACTTTATTTCTTTCCGATAATATTGCAAAAGCTGCTTCGCTAGCTTGAGTGACATACGCTATTTTGTCCAAATCGAGTCCCTCAATGTACCCACAAGCTGTCTCAGACTTGTCAACACTTTTAATCCAACTGCATGACTTAGGATCATCATAGAACTTGATATTGCACATTGAGTTACACCTGCAGCAAAAGACAAAACAAAATTATTATAGAAACAATACAGTCAATGAGGCTACACGACTACATGTTTTGCTACAATAATTTGCTTAAGAATACTCAGTACGCCAATAATAGCTAACCCACTTAATAGCCACACAACCACAGCCAGTTTCATAGCCACACCTCTTATAATAATGAAGTTGTAATAAGTAACAAATACGTGCACAGGAAAATTGGACCCAACACGTCAAGCGTAAATGTTGGGAATAGATTGACTTATTTCTTAAATAAAGGTTTGAGTTAGATACAATATTATTGAGAGGTAGCACTTGCATTGAAGCAGCTGTTTTGCTGTGAGTTGTAAAATTAGCAGAAATATTACAATTATCTAAGCATTTAGAAATTGAATTGTAATTGGTCTTATTTTTATAATCTTTAGCAAAGCTATCTGGATTTGACCTATTTTGCTTGACGGCTACTTGTCTGAGACTTTGATACAGCTAAGTTTTAGAGTTCAGATAGTTGTGAGCAATGATCAAAAATGCACTGTGAGAAGTCAGTATAATTACCCAGGTATGAATGTCACTAGTGGTGTGCTTCAACACATATGGCGAGTGAGCCAGCCTAGTTTTAAAAGTGATAACTAACTATGAGCCATGGTCCTTGGCATAATTTATATAGTTGTTGCAATTGAAATGTTCTAACTTAATCTACCCATTCAATGACGATGAAGAAAAAATAGTGCTGTTGGGTCCGCTATGCTTTTACGAAAGTTCAGGCGTTTAGGTCTGCTCCAAGACTACATGTAGCTTGCTTTTCAAGGCCAGCAACTCATATGGTCAACAGTTTCATTACTTGGTTATTTTATCAAGATGCTTCTTACGTAATTAGCAGCGCGGGCGAAAAAAAGGGTCGCACATACCATATAAATAAGCAAAAAGATTAATAAATAAACACCACGGAATCTCAATTGTGTAACCCCTGTAAGTGTCCCACTCGCCAATTAAATTCAAGAGGGGGGGAGGGGAGGTGTAACTGGTAAACCCACCCCCCTCCCCCCAAAACATACTCTTTTCCCTGGTTATAGGCCTGCTAACCAGCTGGTAAAACAGCTATAGTTAGAAGCCACCTTTAGCTATAGTTAGAAGCCACCTTTAGCTATAATTAGAAACCACCTTTAACTATAGTTAGAAGCCACCACCTTCAACTATAGTTAGAAGCCACCTTTAACTATAGTTAGAAGTCACCTTTAGATTTAGTTAGAAGTCAACTTTAGCCATAGTTAGAAGCCACATTTAGCTATGGTTAGAAGCCATGTTGAGCTATAGTCACCTTTAGCTATAGTTAGAAGTCACCTTTTAGCTATATTTAGAAGCCACCTTAAGCTATAGTTAGAAAGAAGCCACCTTTAGCTATAGTTAGAAGCCACGTTTAGCTATAGTTAGAAGCCACATTTAGCTATAGTTAGAAGCCATGTTTAGCTATAGTTAGAGGCCACCTTTAGCTATGGCCACCTTTTAGCTATAGTTAGAAGTAGTGTTGTACAGTATTGCCCTACAAAATATCACGGTACTATTATAATCAAAATACCCCGGTAATACTAAATATAGTATATTTTTCAAAATTCATACATTTTTTTTATTTGTGTCTCATGATTGTGAAGGATAAAGGTTACATGATAAAAAAATTAACATTTCTGCATATTGTGGCTTGAGCAAAGCTCTTTGTGGAGTGACAATTTGTCCACCCTTGCTGAAGACTCTCTCTGAGCTGGTGCTATTAGCTGGAGTGCACAAGTACTTTCCGGAAAGTTTTGCCAATAAAGGATAGGTACTCTCATTATTATACCACCATTTGAGGGGGTCTTCTTCTGCATCTATTTTTGCAACCTTCAGGTAAGAATCAATTTCTTTACTAATTTTATCTTGTTGTGTCAAACTTGCTGGTGCTCTTCAATAAACTTCCTAATGATCGTTTCATTCTCTTTGTAGGTGGTGGTATTGGGCACTCAACTGGAGATGAAGAGCACTCAGTGTCAACATCACGTACAGCCTCAGACATTACAGCATCCTTCATGCCCTGGACATCTTCAATGAACTGTTCCTTGAATCGTGGGTCAAGAAATGAGGATGTCTGCAGCAGACGAACTATGTCATGATCTTGATTCCGAGTCAACAGGTCCCTCATGATACTCGATCGAAGTTCATTTGTCAGGGGGACGTCACTTGTCTTCTGCACTACAATCGATGTTTGCAGTAAATCTATAACAGGTAATAAGGCTGAAACAGTCACGTATTTCTCTCCTGATAACACATCTGTAAAATTAGCAAGAGGGGACAGTGCAGCGTTGATGGCCTTGATGACATCTAGATCTTGCCATGACAAGAGGAGATGTGACGCTTTTCTGTCTGCTGTCAAGACAACTCTGATTGCCTGTTCTTGTTCGAGAACTCTTTCTACCATCTTCTGTAGTGATCCCCACCTTGTCTGGCAATCCTATATTATCAAATATATACGTATGAATTAATTCACTATCCTCTTTATCTTTACCCCATTTTATCTAGGTACCACACATATGCTGGAAAATTAATACTTTTACTGTCTCCATGTTATTATAATATATCTACCCAATACTTTCAAAATAACATCCCCATCTGGATAGTGACATCCTCGATTAATTTGCATTGTACTACCTGTATAATATGATTAAGGTTGTATTATATCGTACATTTATCTACATCATTTACTAAATATACTTTATTTGCACTTACAGAAACGAGATGATGCTGGGGGATATTGAGAGTGATTTGCTTCGTGAGCTCTCTCCTTTGTTTCCAACTATAAGAAAAGGCACTTACTAGCTTTCTAACACATCCCAAGGCTCGGTCGCATCTCCTGTTTCCACTCAATGCCTTTGTAATGGCAAGGTTTAAATTGTGGCCAAAACACGAAAGTCTATTCCATCGCAACTTTCTTGCTGCCTCTACAATGTTAGTGCCACTGTCAGTAGTAAGGCTTACAAGGGAGTCAGACTTCAAGTTCCATTCAGTCATGACTTCTTCCAGGGCCTCTGCCAAAACATCTGCAGTATGGTCTTTGGAAAGAAACGTACTTGACAATACAAAGGACTTGAGCTGCCAATTGTCACTAATAAAATGTATTGTAAAGCTCATGTACGGTACCATACCAATACTGGACCACATATCAGTGGTAGCTCCAAAGAATTTAATGTCCTTAATTGCTTGAGCTATTTTAAGTTTAGTTGAAGCATACAAATCGGGAATGATTGACCTTGAAAACTGTGGTCTACTAGGAAGTTCATACCTGCTGTCCAGTTTTCGAATCAAGGCTCGAAATCGAGGCTTCTCAACTGTATATATTGGCAATCCATCCTTACAAATAAAATGAGCCACAGCTTCATTCAGTTCTTTGTACTTCTGTGTCTGATGTCCATAGAGATACCAGTGTTGGTGTGGAAGATTTTTCTTTAGCCACTGTGGCTGAAGGCTTCTGTAACTGACAGTGAATCGTTTTATGATTGTTCTTCAAATGTGCCTTTAAATTTGAAGTATTGCCACTCTTTGCAGTCACCTTCTTGGTACATAGCTTGCAATAGACTGCACCATCATTGACAGCCTTACCATCGGGGGCCTTTTGCAAGTCCAAAATACTGCCATACTTCACTCTTAGTCCTTGGCTTAGACACTAACTCCTCTCTAGAAGTAGAGGCACCACCACTATTTATCGTAGCCATTTGAGCCTACACCGAAGCACAAACAAGCGATCTAAAACTTAAACGGGGCAATCTGAAAACTTGCACGCGGCGATCCCAAGTGGCGATTTGAAAACTTACTTGCACGGAACTTGCACGGAACTTGCACGTGACGATTTAATTTTTGCAATACCTTCACCGTTATTTATAACGCGCGTTTATTGGTACCGCGGACACACGGTAATAAAATAACGCCGATAACGATACCTGGTTGAGGGTGGAAAAAATATAGTATCGTATGATTTAAAATACCGCTGATTAACGTACAACACTAGTTAGAAGCCACCTTTAGCTATAGACACCTTTTAGCGATAGTTAGAAACCACCTTTTAGCTATAGTTAGAAGTCACCTTTAACTATAGTTAGAAGCCACTTTTAGCTATAGTTAGAAGCCACCTTTAGCTATAGTTAGAAGCCACCTTTTAGCTATAGTTAGAAGCCAACTTTAGCTATAGCCACCTTTTAGCTATAGTTAGAAGTCACCTTTAGCTATAGTTAGAAACCACCTTTTAGTTATAGTTAGAAGCCACCTTTAGCTATAGTTAGAAGTCACCTTATAGCTATAGTTAGAAGCCACGTTTAGCTATAGTTAGAAGACAACAAGAACCCTCTCATCTTTAATGTTAAGTGAGAAATCATGCAATGTGCAAAACCAATACATGCACAGTTTAATTTTACTTAAAAATGTTTTTTGTCTACTACTGTTCTCAAAATTTTGATGTCTGCAGTCTTTGAGATGTGCTGCAGTCCAAATAACTTTTACACACACAAATACATGTGCGTTAAGAGTCTTCATGGCAGCAATAGTGGTGTTTTATAAGTTCATTGTATACTTGTTTAAAAAATACAGAAAAATATGATTACTTATCAAGGCTCTCTGACACTCTTCCATAAATTAAAAAGATAAGCTTTGGACAAAAGAGGCTGGTGTAGTGAATGCTCTACAATGAATTTCTTCTAATGTGGAGATATATTGTTGGTGTCACTGTATGGAGCAGAAGCCAAAGCTAGTAGCTACTGATGTAATTTCAACATGCATTTTATCAATTTTTCCTATAACGTTGTGCAACTCCATCAAACATATAGCATAATCCAGTCAGCTAATATGTAATCAACACGATGCCATCTTCAGCCTGATAAAATGACTTAAATCATCATTTTGAGTAATTTCATTCCCAATTTAACAATTGACAGACAGACAAAAGACAGAACAATTACTATAACCCTCTTGTGCATGCATGCTGGGGGTTGCCAGAAAAAGTGCAATATCAGCAAGTATAGCCAACAAGCACATGCAAAACAGAATCCTAAACATTCAGCTTTCTAATATAATAGCAAAAATAATGTATTCCTTGGAGACCCCAGTAAAGATACTCACCAAATTTCTAAGTCTAAATAAAAAAGAGAAGAAGGGAAAAAAAGAAGTAAAACTAGAGAAAATGGCTGATCGCAAATTATTGGAGACAAAAAAATGGCACTACTTCTGACACTTTCTCCCTCTTAGCTACCAACTCGTGACAAGAGGATGAGCAAAACTCTTAGTAACAATTAATATTCCATAAACTAATTCATGAATTTCAATTCAAATAATCATTACTCAGACTTATAAGATATTCATAGTAAATTCAAAACATGTACTTATAAGATAGTCTGACGTAGCTGACCCTTTACTTTATATTATTGGGGGCAGAGGGGAAGGAAAAAATCTGGGGATATGGTTACACGGTAGTACCAAACCTGTCCGAGCAGACTGACTTCAGTCGGTGGTCAATTAAAACATCTGAGGATAATTAAAGCTGCAGTAACTGGGCACCCACATGTTGCTGTTGTAGATGCACTTTCATGCCAGAAGGAGGACATTATTTGCCTGAGCAGTTGTTGCAGTGGAACAACTTGGATACAGTGACTAGGTTATCACTTCCTTTGTTGTTAAGAAAGTTGTTTTTTTCTTCCATACTGCTTACCATTGTGATCACCTCCGTCAACTTCAGAAATCACAAAAATTAACACCTACACAGTCCATCTTTCACTCAGACTAGACGTTAGCTTCAGCTCCCATTGGGTTTCAACTGCACACATACCTAAATTGCGTGGTTAATGCGATCAAAATCCAGAATGTGTGGGCGTCAATGCTCTTGAGCCAGCAACTTCTGCATACATGTTGCTGTTGTTGTAAACAATTCACAATTTATGCAAGTGTACGACAAGTTTGCATTATTGAGCAGTCCAAATTTTAAACACATTTTGCTCACAAGCAACCTATAATTGAAATTCAAATTTAGCTATCAACAAGTCTAACTAGCAGCCATGGTGGACATAACAGTCAAAGCTTGTGTGGGGCATTCACAAAATGGTTTCTTTTGCACTGATATCATCACCACTTCATGCTTGAGCTAATTAGATTGATATTTATAAGGTAAAGAAGCATTACTCCACTTACAGTAGCCTGAAATACAGAAACTACCTATTGCTTTGCGTCATAAGGTACATTTTATCACTTAATATTCTCTAAAACTCAATCATTTCCACTTGTCATTTGCTGGCACTCACACTTTACTAAACAGAAACAAAAATAAATCATACAGTATGTCCAGATATTGAGTCAGAGAGTTAGAAGAGATGCATGGAGAGCTTAATAAAAGTACTAAAAGCCGGGGGAAAATGGGCGCTTAACAAAGAAACAGCACTTAACAAAGAGGGGGCACTTAACAATCATCGACTACTAGTTGCATAAAATGAGGGCTTTGGACATAATTATCAAGTGTAAATATTTAGGTTATTAAATCATTATTTTCCACTTTCAATGGTTGATCTCAAAATAATTCAAACAAAAATAGTACTACTTTTGTCAGTCTCTCCCTCTTAGTAGCTTAACACATGACTAGAGGCTGAACAAATTCCTGGTAGCTAACACGTAATAGACCATAAATTACTTGCTAATTCATGAATTTCAATTCAAAAAATCTTTACTCAGACATGAAAGATATTCATGAGATAGTAAATTCAAGTGTGTACTTATATGACTAAAGACAGTTTTGTGGTAATGCCATATCAGTTGATGGTGCCAGCCCTACAGAACAATCAGCAATTAGAAATTTCTAATTATGGAAGTGCAGGACAGGTTTGTCTTACGGTCACATATAGTAGCGGTCGAAACTTAACACTTTTTGCTATCAAAAGCAACAAACTGAGAAAATATTTTAAGACACAATATGAGTAGGCTATGAAATTACACCCACATCCATAGCACAACAATCCTGCATTTCTAAGTAAAGGGACCTTTACTTTTGTTGCTTCATTGACAATAGCTTATGTAATTGTTAGGAATGTTCTGGATTCCCCCTGGGTGTTTCCCTCAAACACCATAAACACCAGTGAGCATAATTCAGTCACTCTTACCTTATTGCCCTTTTCAAATTTTCTTAGCTGTGTTCTTACTGTAACAAAAGCAATGTAAGCATATTATATTCACCTATTGCACATAGACTGGAGAGCTACTTACCTCCTGCTTTTCTCCTTTGGTTTCTCAAGTGTTTGTTCCATTCACTCTGCTCTTGAGTTCCATGAGCAAAGGTACATCTGCTACGTCGGCACGTACCTTTGTGTGGATCACAAAGGCGTACATTCCCCCAAACCCTATCCAAGAGATTGTCAGGTGGACTTCTGACTTCAGTGGTCTCATAAAATTCTTCGTTCTCATTCCAAATAATTTCAATCTTTTTCCTGCGGTGGTAGCAATGAATGTTCCCAGGTTTTCCCCTGTACTTGAAGAAACACTGCCAGCAGCAGTAATAGCTATCTCCTTCAGCCATTTCCCCCTAAAACACCAAAAGAAGCTCACAACTTATAAAGCTACACCCACGTTTTACTTTATGCGCGCACAGCACAGGATGTGTTACTTCCGTTTATTCCGCAGAATTCCAATCTGATCAGCGTACAAATGAAAGGGAAAAGTGGTTGGTCGGTACACCTTACTTGGGGTCCCGGTATTATGCTGAATGTCTCCCGCGCACTCGAGCAGTAAAGCAACATTTAAAAAAATATTTCTCTGGTCCCAAAGAGCTTAAGCAGCTTACTCCTAAGTTGCAGTCTTTTTCTTGAGAGTTGGTGCTCAGGGAGCATGTTTGCCACCAATTTATTTTTTTAATCAGCTATGGTAGCTATTTGCTAGTTATAACTTCATTGTGATGCTATACAGTAGTGTGTATACATGCACTCCTAACTGCTCCATCAATTGGAACTAATGAGATGCGTGAAACATTATGAATGCATTTACAACAACAGTGTTTTCGTATGTGAGCCATTTAAAAACCTCATTGATAAATTATGTTAGCTTTACGTCTCAAAGAATTATCAAACTTACTGAAACATCATAATCAATTGAATCCAACTTTTCATCTGTGAAAAAGAAATCAGTAACTATATTTAAAATTAAAAAAAATAAATGCAAGAATAATTTTTACCTGTCTTGATACTTGCAATTTTCTTGTGAAAACTTTTACTATTTATATCAGTTGTATAAAGTGCATCACATGGTGTATCAGTATTAGCTGCAACTGGAGAAACATTTTCTGAATTTTCTCTTTCAACTGATGGAGCTGGGAAAGAAACAAGTGGTAAATTGGTGGTACATTTGACTTGCTCTGAGCTCTCTGCAATTGGAAAGATACTTTCTTGTTTTGTTTTTTCTACTGGAGCTAGGAAAGGAATCTTGGATGGTATGGTCGTACATTTGACTTGCTTTGTGCTTCCTTTTTGAAATTCTGCAGGTAAGCTGTTCATGGCACCAGAAGAAATGCTTGTAGAACCTGTTATTATAAAAAGATCAATGGAATAATACAAACTTTTCTTTTTCTTTAGATGTTGCTTTTGCTTTAGTTATTTGTGTACACTTGTTTCCTTGTTAGCTAGTTGCTCACTTTTAACTTATAATATAAATTTAAATGCAAGTAAATTTGGTACCTTTGTTAAATGATGATTAAATGATAGCTAGTTTTTATTTCATATATGAAATAAAAACTAGCTATCATAATGCATGATAGATAAAAGAACATCAATAGGGGATATATTGGTAGCCACATACAAAAATAACTTGTGTCAATATCAAAATGGGTGAACAGAAAGCCTTCTGACAAAGATCTTTCTGCACATTGAAGAATAAGTATTGTATAAAAAATTATATATTATATTTATCACTATAATATTATAGGCATACTCTTCATACTTTTGATGTTCGTAGTTTTAGTAAATAGTGTTTGTTCAGAATCTAGATAATATAAGTAGACTTAAGTTTTAATTAACAATATTGGCTGTTAGAACGAGAAAAATTTGCTATATTTATTACTATTTCAACCGAGAATGACTGAATCAATACAAGTATTACAATTAATTAAATTGTCTACTCAAACTCATGTAGCAATCAGTGAAAACAAAAACAAACAAAACAAACTAAAAACTATAGCAGTCACAGGTTTGAAAGTTATCAAGAACAAGTATGAACTTCAGGTGTACTTTATTCTTAACAAGAAAATGTTAGCTACCCACTAGAGAGCTTCATTCATTATGTGAACTTATATAATAAACTTACATAACTTGCTGGAACAATCTTCTGAGTATATATAATCATTATTAAGTTTCACCCAAATGATGTGATATTTTTCTAATATCTTGGATACATTTTGTATGCCATTTTGTAATATATGAGAAAATCTTGCTGGAAAAAACCATGATATGCATAGAGACCCTATTTTTATTTTATGATAATACATTATTGAAGCAAAATGTGAGAGGAGTGGGTGACATTTGCGCAGGATCTTTTGTCGCAGGTCATCCAAGTTAGCTAATGTAAATTTTGTGACATCACTTTTAAATTCACATTTTACAATAACTTTCACCACAGAATCTGGAATGTTATCCATTTTATGTCCATCCCAGCATTTGATAAAAGGAATAACAAGTGTCACTTCTTTAAATTGATTGATCTTGGCAATATAAGCTCGCATTCTGGTCATCAATTGTGTGGCATCACATTTTTTAATTAAGTGTTCTAACATCTGATAGTCCAAAAAATTCCAAAGATTTGAATTCAATAATGCCAGAAATTCACTAATTTCTTTGATGTTTTCTAATTCAGGTTTCAGTCTTTTCCATAATGGAGTAATACTGGCACCAACGTAGCCAGGAAGAATTTGAATATATCTTGATAGATACCTAATGCTTGTATCATTTTTTTCCAGGTAATCAACAAATTCAATGACAAACTCATTAAACTCGTCCTCGAGAGATTGTACATTTAGTCTGAGGTCACTGTATCCTGCTAGAACAAGCAGTATAAAATAGCTATATACTAAAGTTTTAAGGAATTTCAATTCACCTTCATCACATGAAGTACTTGGTGTGGCCACTGAATAAGTCTCAAGTTCACCTGCTTTCCAAAACAGTAGTAAATGTTAAAAAAAATCAATTAAAAATATAATGCTAGCAGGTATTCCTTAATAACATTGACCAGAGTTTAATATTGGATATGATTTTTTGTTGGGGAAGGGAAACTTTGAATCAATTCCAGGTTACAAATGCTTTTGTTAAGTAAGAGAAGAGCTATTGTCAGAATGAACAATGTTAATAACAACAGCATTTCTTTCAAAAACAAGATAAAGATTATGAAACGTTCCAGGGCTCCAAGAGGTTCTCAAAGAACTGAACAATTAATAGATTATCATATTTTCAATTCTAGCTGGTACAGCTGCAGCAGAGAGATCTATCAGAAATATGGAATTCATAAAAACTAAATCACAATACTGGCTGACAAAATGGACACTGCTGATGCGAATTCCACTGAATGTCTCAAACTAAACGAAATAAATTTTACAAAGTTTTGCCTATTTTATTATGTAAATACTCCAATGAATAACTTGAAGGGTATAATGGATTGTAATTTTCTGTGACAGGAGGGGAATAGACAGAAATTTATTTTACTTTAGTGCATAAGCTATGTGGGTATTTAAACATTGTAGCTAACATGTATGAATGTTGAAATTCTTCAGGATATTATTTGTAAATATTAGTATGGTGGGCTTTTAGATTAAATATGAATCCTGTGATGGTTTACATCAGTAAGGACACCCAGATTTATTCTTAGACAATTATGTGCTAAATGGTACGCAAGTTTCTCGCACAAAATGTGATCTTTGGCTGAATTATAACAATATATGTGCACATGTGAGTAATATACAGCATTTTATAGAGGAAGGGAGGGGGGGGGGGCTGAAATTCTAAGAGATTTAATTACTTAATAACTAGCTACAATACACTTCTAAGTACATGTATCAAATTAATTTCAAAATTGATTCAAAGTGTGAGATAACCATAGTTTGTTATAAATACACAATGTACCCATCATAGGGAAAGAAGGATATAAATAATCAAATCTTATAGGTGAAAATATTGGTGATATTCTAACCATTGCAAGTATAAAGGCTGCACTGTAAAGAATAATACAACTCCTACACTACAAATTATAATTACTACACTTAGCTACATTCATGCAAACTGTCATGCCAATTCACAATTTCTTTCTCAGCCTTCTTTTTTCATTTGATGTGTGTCTTTTTCATGCCAATCGTGTGCACTTTGAGTTGTATAGCCTTGTGAGCACATCTGTGCTATGGAAAAATAAGTTAGAAAACGACATGGAAAAGAAAATGTTGGAAAAGACACTTTTTTGATCAAGTCATACTTTAGGCTCCATCTAATTTATGCAATGTACAAAACCCACACTATTATATTACATGAGTTATGGTGAGATATTTCATGTGGGCTAATTTATTTTTACAGAGCCATCAATGAGTGAAAATATAATCTTTGAATGTGCATCTCTTGCCTTCACTGAAATAGTTTGTACAAGGGCTAGCTTATAAAGCTGAATGGTAGCTAGTTCATAGGGGCTCTCACTCTCACACCTGGAGGTGGCAACTTGAGATGTGAGATACTCAGGTCAAGAACCTAAAATACTATTTTATATATAGGAATAGCCTGTAACCATTAAATATTTTGTTCAAATGTTACAACAGAGCAAGAACACTTCCTGAATGACAGTCCTTAATGTTAGGCCCTGCAAGATTATGCTAGCATTTTTCTGGAATAATAGATATGAAATAACATAGTGGAATATTTCTGGAAGAATAAGGGTGTTTAGGAGAATAATAAACGGAAAATGATAACAATCAGTCCATATAGCTATAATAGCTAATCCTTACTTACAAAAGAAAATCAATAGTGCTTATTGTTCTCTTTTTCTTTTACAACAAAGGACATAAACATGTGTAGAAATGTGGTTATGACATAGATCTACTTGATTAAAGCAGCTGGGTTTCTGTTGGCCACTCTGTCATTGTATTTCCCAAATGAAAAAAATAAAGTTTAAAAATACTGGGAGAGCAGTCAGTCAGAGTCAGCAAGTCATGTCGAGAATTATGTTAAATGGATTTTCATCTTGAGCAACTCAACAATCATAATACTGCATTAGAATTGACAAAAAAATGTATATATTATTACCAGCCGACCTACGAATGTGAAGGGAAGAGATTGTGGATCCACTGCCGAGCATATTAAAATTCTTTAATGCCATAATCCACATTTCCCCCAAATGTTTGGTAAGGTTTCTCACAATTAAACTGTTTTCAGTTGCAGCAGAGCATGTTGTTGTTTTGTTTGTTTGTTTTTCATTCATTGAGCATGTTTACAAGATGTTCAAGGTTTTCAGTGAAATATTAGATAGCTATATACAATCCTTCATATTGAGTAATTCAGTAAGAGACTGTTAGTTTTACTCATTCATTTCATAACATACCAACTCTATATACAGCTAGCTATACTGCAATCATCATTATTTCACTTATTTCTAATTAGAATAATAAGAGAATAATACGAAAAATTCTAGAATAATATTTGGAATAACTCAATTTTATAGAATAAAAAAAAAACTTCTAAATGTTTCGAGCATAATCCGGCAGGCCCTAATCCTTGTTTTATGTAAATTAGGAAGAGCTAGTGTGACCTGCTCCTTTTTCAAAACTTTCCCTAGCCCCCCTCCCCTTTTTTTTAGTCCATATCACAAATAAGAATCATGCTCCTGAGACTACATACTTAACATTTCCATTCTCATTTTGTATAACTTATACCTTAACAGTGCTTATATCAATCAATCTCTAAAAATATCATATCATGATTTACCTGAATTGCTAGTACATGCTGAATTATTGGTAAAATGAGGTAGTTGTAATTCAAGTATTTCAATAATGTCACTGTATTTTTCTCCATGATTTTTGAACTCTTGTAATAAAGTATAAAAATGCTTGGAATTCAAACGCACTTTATCAATTATTTTTTGAACTAGCTTTCCTGACTTTAGCAAAGGTGAAATTACTACACTGTTTAATACAAATTCTTGAATTTCGTCATCAATGAAATGTTTACATCGAAGAAATTGTACAATATCTCTATCATCCTTTAAAACTATTTCCAACTGTTGCCTACAATTTATTATTGCATTGTATTCTAACGAGTCCATTTTAATCTAGAAAAAGAACAAAAACAAAAAATCAAGTCACAAATATTTCTCAAATGGAGCACTTAAATCTATATAATATATACTTGTGTGTCAGTAACGACAATGACAGTGAAAAAATAATATGTAACTAAATCAAGTAGTAGAGGTTAATAAGAATGGATAAAAATAGCTACCTTATCCTATAGCTATACTGCATTCCTAATTTGCAAAAAAAAAAAAAAAAAAAAAAATAGTAGCTAGCTACATCAAGGGCAACTGTGTGGTGGGGTACTTGCTAGTCTATCATATTAGGCCAGTAGGACACTATCACAGGTGCTAATAAATATATCCGGCTCTATGAGTTACCTAATTTCTCCTTGCATACTCCACTTCAGATAAAATACCTTGCTACATAGTTAACTGCAATTTAAAATACAATTCAAAATGATACCATAACGATCAGGAAAGCAAGGAAAATTTTTATCCACTAGCTATAGCATAAGCAATTAGTTTAAAAAATTTAAGGTTTTTATGTGGTCACTGTGACTGGCTGTTCAGAGTCAACAATAAACCCACAATAACAAAATTTAGCTAACCAGCTTGTGCAACAACTGAAAAAAGTTTGTGGCACTTATAAACGCATTTATCAACTCTAGAGGTATGAAGAGGCATTCTATGTTTTTATGACTTTGTGAAACGTGGCATCAAGTAAAGAGGATTGTGTCTGTGCTTGAAGGATAATCTGGTAAAGAATAAAAGGACCAATGCTAAGGTCTCACTATGTCCAGATTGCTAGGTAATGTTCACAAGTTGCATTGTGAGCATCATACAAAATCTTTGAAACACTATGGCTTCATTTGAATTTGGCTTCTTAGTTTCAGCTATCTGGCAGATATTTTATCTGGAGGAAGGTTTATTTGATTAATTTGATAGCTAGCCAGTCTTAAAACTCACCTACTATTTGTTCCTGCAAAGATGTTTATTCCCCCTTCCCCTCAAAGCAACTTATATTTGGAAAAAATTAACTAGCTACGCCCCCTTTTATGCAAAATTGTGGCGTGGTGTACATAATAGTGGCATGGTGTTGTACATAATAGTGGCGTGGTGTACATAATTAGTTGGTGGAGTACTATACAGTTTAATAAATCTGCAATTCATTCTCAGGTCCTGATAAAGTTTGCTTACGCCGTAGCCAAAGCAACAGAGCTCGGACCCTGCCGCCCTCGCGCTATTCCTTCCATTCATTGACCCTTAATTACCAAAATGGGGATGGGTTTCCAAGCGCAAGGCTTTGGTTGTCCAAACAACAACATTCCCGTATGGTCAATGAAATCGCTGGAGCCACGTCACTGGTCAATTACCTCCCACAAAGACAATGCTGTAACCTGGACTTGCAGCCATTATAAAATCGATTATGAAAAGCTAGCTATTAGAAAAAAATTAATGAAGTCAGCAAAATGAGCGAAGGGGCTGGGCTTAAAAGAATAGCTATAGAGAATATTGTAAGTTAGCTAATGTGGTTTTGATATAAATAGCTACTACACATATCTTACCTGCTTTGTAATATATTTCATGGCCAGTGTTGAACTTTGAACTATGCAATTACATCAGGTGACCCGCTTCTGCACTTGGGTTAATTATACCTAAGTGCACGGGTACGGTGCTAGGAAGGGTGCCAGAGGGAGTAGCTGTAACGGTATGCTAGTCACGCGTTCATTGCCATAGATACGTAATCGGCGAGCGAGCGTAGCGAGCGAGACACTTACAGGGGTAACACAATCGAAAATCGGGGATGTTTGTTTATTGGCGAGCGAGCGAGACAGTATTAGGGGTGGATAATGCAAAATCGGGTATATGTTATACTAGTGGTGCGCTCGAATAGCGCAAATGCATGGCGAGCGAACAGACTCTTTTTACTGAAAAACTGTAGTGCACAGTGTAACCCTTTCCATCATCAGAGAATCTAAAGTCTCTGATCCCAGACTAAACTAACAGAATTACCTGAATAAACTTCGAAAGCAGTGGCAAAGAAGCGCAGCTTGACGAAGACTTCACAATTGTTTCAAGAAGAGAGTAGCTATAAACTTTTTGGTTGAAACAAGGATTCTCCGCACCAGTTAATTGAAAAATACTGGAACTGTGAACGCTTTACCTAACTTACGTAATTAGAAGCGCGGGCGAAATATTTTGACGTACGTATACATACATATATATATATATCTGAAATCTCAATTGAACACGACTGAGAGTCAGCTTCGCTCGCTTCGCTCGCTCGATGAATTATGTAGGTATGTATGCGTACGTCAAAAATTTCGCCCGCGCTTCTAATTACGTAAGTTAGGTAAAGCGTTCACAGTTCCAGTATTTTTCAATTAACGAGCACGGAGAATCCTGCTGCACTGCCTTACGCAACTTTGTTTCAACCAAAAAGTTTATAGGTACTCTCTTCTTGAAACAATTGTGAAGTCTTTGTCAAGCTGCGGTTCTTTGCCACTGCTTTCGAAGTTTATTCTGGTAATTCTGTTATTGTTAACTCTTCATTCTTTGCTATTATTTAGCGATTTCCTTCACAAATCATCTTTACCTATACTCATATATTTACTCGCTCGCCATGCATTTGCGCTATTCGAGCGCACCACTAGTATCTGAAATTTCAATAAACACGACTGAGAGTCAGCTTCGCTCGCTTCGCTCGCTCGCTGAATTATTTATGTATGTGGGATGGTACGTATGCCCTTTAAATGCGCGCGCGAGGAACTTTTTTCTCCAAAAAACACGGCTTTTTAGGCTTGACCCCATTTTATTCTGAAACTACAGCACTAAGCAAGCCTTACTTTATACTTAAGCTCTGAAGTGTGAGAAAATTCCTGCGAAAACGCTTGCTTTTCAAGAAAAAAAGTTGATTCGACCGGTTACTATGGCATTGAAGACCCTTTTCCAGACTTAATTTCAAAACTTTGCCGTTTTAGGGGCGATACGGAGTGCCGCTTGTTGGTTGTCAAGAGTCATTGGTAGTCAGAATGCCATAGTATTAATGCTAAGGAAGCTACTACTCGAGGGAAGCTGAGGTAAGTACGTAATTCCATATTTGTTAGCTAAATATGCAAAAATAACTCTGGCCTTTCTTTTTTGTAGCTAAGAGCTTGTTGTCAACAGTGACTGGTAAATTCAAATAGTCAGAATGACTCAAATTTGATACTACAAAAGTTACCACTGCTCAAGAAAATGAGTTAAGAAAGTAATTTTGTATTTGTGTGCTAAATTGATTGTCTTTTGTTTTTGTAGGTGAGAGCTTGTTGTCAAGAATTCAAAGTAATTCAGATGGTCAAAGTAACTTAAATTTGATACTACAGAAGTTATTGTGGGTCTGGCCTCCGAGAAGAAAGTGGAGAAGTGGAGAAGGAAATGAAGAAGGAGGAAAGAGTGTTGGAACTGAATTGAGAACATAGTTGACTGTCATTGTTTGTTGTTGTGCATACATGCCTTTATGTGTATAATTTTTGTCACGTTTCTGATGTGGATGATTTCGTGTGTTTGTGTGTCCTTTCGTGTTAGTGCACGTGCGTGGCCTTGAATAATATATAGACGAGCCACGCACGCGCCAAGTCAGTCCAGTTTGATTTTCAAGAAAATAGAATTAAGACTCTGTCCTCTTGGATCAGCGATTGCGTACACGAGCTCCGGTGACCCTAGCGCCATAAAGGGACTGGATAACTTGAGGCGCAAGAGCAGCCATCTGGATTCTGGTGGCAGCGTACCTCCGGGATCTGGCTGACGACCGAGGAAGCTTAACCGCCACCTCAGCCGACGACCTATTCCCCCACAACTGGCGGCAGCGGTGTCTATTCTACTGTGATCACCCTACAGAGAGGAGACTACGACGCCCCACACCATTGACCATCGCCTAACTTTTGGCTACAAACTGAGTTTTTGTGTTTTCTTTTTAGTGCGCACTACACGTGGTGCTCGATTTTTGTAACCTTTATTTTGTGACCGTTATTTTCACCTTTTGTATTTTGACCTGTGTGTTTTACCTTGTTGTCATTTATTGATTGGCTGTTGTTTATTGATTTCTGTATTTTCTTTCTCCCTGTGGTTGGTTGCAGATTCTCTGAAGTCCACCGTCCCCGTTGGATGAGTCAGAGGTCACAGCCGGAAAGAGCCTGTAAGAAGAAGAGAGGAATTGGGAAACAGTCGGCGCCTGAAGTTGCTTCGTCGGACTCGGGCGTGTGTGAGAAATATAGTGTTCTTGGTAGTATTGGTGGTGGAGATAGTTATGTGATTACGTCTGGTAGCATCGTAGGTAGTGGTGACATTACGTCTGAATCTAGTTTCAGTGACTCAACCCCTGTTTGCTCTAGGGAGAGTCTAGAGACTGTTAGGGAGAATATGGATGGTTCAAGTGATAATGCATTGGAGACGAGCAGGAATGATAATGGTAGGGAAGATAGTGGGATGCGAGGTAGTGAGCGAGAGGATGGGAGTGAGGGAATGTTTCTGTCAGTGTCAGACATGAGGAATTTGTTGTCGTCACTGTCGAGTGCTGGTAGGGTAGTACCACCTTCCGTGCCTTCACATTCTGATCGGACGCGGCATGTCATTGGCCTGGCTCCACATAAAGATGGCATTGACATAGCCAAATACATCCGCAAGTTGGAAGCTGACCTTGCTGACCTAAGTGTACCGAGAAGTGAGTATAAGACGATACTTTACCAAAAGCTTTCTTCTAAAACGGCTGCCTCTATAGTGTCTTCGGTTGACCGTGCTACATGTTCGTATGAGGACCTAAAACAGATATTGATCGACTCGCTGGGCTCTGGGAAGACCTCGCTGGGTAGCAAGCTTACCGCTGAATTCAATAGCGACGTGCGTAATATGAACCCCCTGGACAAATATGTGCATTTGAAAGGTCTTATCGATTCAGTAGACATGACCGTGCTTGAACGTTCGGATATTTTGCTTTTCTTTGCTATGGCTATTTATCGAGCTAGTCTTACCGCTCAACAGAGATCAGTGATGGATGGACGTGAAATTGATACGTTCAGAGACTTGAACAAGCTCGCACTCTCGTTGCATTCTACAGACAATGACCGGTCTGGAAGCGCTAGATGGCAAGGGCGTGGTACTGGCGATCCAGTTAAGTGTTTTAAGTGTTATCGTTTTGGACATAAGTCGTTTGAATGTAGGATGGGGAAGGATGAGTCTAAGCCAGTGGTCTGTTATACGTGCCATCAGCCCGGACACAAGTCACCTGATTGTCCGAGTAACTCTAAGGATCAGGTTAAGCAGTATGAAGGAAATAAGAAGTTGGGTTTGAGGTCTGGTAGTAAACCGTTCAGCAACAATTGGGTGGCGGTTCAGGGAGATACACCTTTAGTGCAAGGGACAGTAAATGGCGACTTTATTTTAGTAGCTTGAGTATTAGTTGTTAAAATCAATTATTAAGGCTCGCTCGCCATTTGTGCTCAAGCACACCACTAGTTTAGGTATGAACTTACTTATTGTGCTACTTTTTCGAATTTCAGGCTGGTTTTTAAGAAAAAACAAGCAGTCAGCTTTGCGTAAGCTTTTGTAGGTAATGCCCCTATATTCACGTCGCAATCACGTGAGCAATAATTTATTTCTGCCCGGGGTAGTTTTGCTTCAAGCTGGGAGGTTAACAGAGTGCTGAATATTGAGTTTCAGGTTGAAAATATATATCGGTGAGTGTCTCTGGCCTGTTAAGCTTCTCTTATAAAAACTGCATTTATTGACCCTCAGTGCGCATGTGCTACAGGGTTATAGTAGTCGTCCTGTCTGTCTGTCACACTCTGATTTTGGAGAATACTGACAATTAACAGTTAATTTAGGTATGAACATACTCAGGACGAAGATTGAGGACCATTCATTGTGCTACTTTTTTTAATTTCGGGCTAATCGTTGAGAAAACGCGAAGCTTTCAGCATTCAACCACATCATCTGCTAACTCACTTTCAACTATGTCATCATCTGAATCTGTCATCTCGATTCCATCATCGTCCGGTACGTTTGACTCTGCTACTTTCCCAACCACTTGGGTGGCAAATCTTAGATTAAGAACATTAGATTATTACATTTTAAGAAGCAAGGATTGGATTAATGACAGTATTGTTTATGCTGCTCAGAAGTTACTGAAACAGCAGTTCGCTTATATAGATGGATTTCAGGATGCACACTGCGGACCAAATTGTTCATTCCGTGTGCTTCCACTAGATGGCAGATATGTTCAAATTTTGCACGCAGATGGGAACCACTGGGTTCAATATCGACTTGCTTACAAACAAGGGAATACAGGACAGGGCACTTGTTTTTTATAGTAAGCTTCCTAAATGGCTCAGTCTCGATTTAAAAAGACAGATTTGTTCTTTTGTTCGCCCATCAGTGAAGACTTTTATGTTTGATATTTTAAACATAATGCCACAAACAAATTCGTATGATTGTGGCATTTTTTCTATAGCAAATGCCACTGAACTTTTATATGGAAGAATGTTTGGGACATTCCCAAGATGAGAAGTTATCTGATAAGGTGTTTTGAACAGGGACGAATGGACTGTTTTCCCGTTCTGAGGGAACAACGGATACCATTTAATAGCTCTATTAAATATTATGAAAGAGAAGCTATATACTGTGTTTGCAGGATGCCTGATGACAAATCAGAGACTATGATTGAGTGTTCAATGTGCAAAGAATGGCATTATGGTTCCTGTGTTGGATTGAGTAATGTGGACGAGTACAGTGACAAGCGGTGGCTGTGCGGTAGTTGTGGTCACTTGTTATAACTGTAATTAGCTAGGTACTTATTTTTACTCATGTTAATGTACACAAATTAATGTCATCATTGTTTTTGTTGTTGATATGATTTCAATAAAAGGAGAACAGTATTGTTGGGATAGATGTGTAATGTACTGAACAGGGCCTGCTACCTGATACCTGTTGCCACATAGGTAATGCATTAAAGTAAACAGGGTGTAGATTAAAGGGAATTTGTCCCATATCACCTGTGTTCAGAGTTATTACATTGAGTTATTACGTCCCCTCAGGTTATACAAGTGTTTATTGCACTTGGTATTCACACATGAGCAGTACATAAATTTATTTTTCATTTGATACCACAGAATATCACTCATCTGATTGGCTGTATTTACACTCGTGCGTGCAGCAGTTCTGTAATAACTCAGACACATGATATTCTCCTGTACATTTCTTGCCTGAGTAATGCAATTAAAGGGAGAGTCGGTAGTTGAGGCTAATTTTGTGTAGACTTCTTGACTTGACAAAATTGGCAGACTTATATGCTGCTAAAGAGCCCTCCCCCCTCCCTTTTTTTTTCCCCAATGCAATAGCTACTCGACCACAGATAACTGGTGAGTCCAGGCAGCAAAATACAGCTTGGTTATTTCTTTAGAACTAACCAAGCTGTTAAGCCTCAGATACACAATCCAGGTTGAAAGTGGGATCAGCATTACTTAAATTTACTGCATGTTATTAAGATGGTGTCTCAAAACAACAATGGCATCATGTGAATACATCCACAATCAGAATTTCACTCTAATAAATATTGACCATGTGTTGCCTTGAAACCTCTGAGAAACTGGGTCTCTGATGTTAGAAGTGAACAAAGCAAGTTTCAAACATTAACTTTAATGTTATGCTATTGACAAGAACAACAACCTCACCTTTGTAAATGATATAAACATATAATAACAAAGCAGCTCAATAAATTTCTAGAGAAACAGCTATATAATATATATTCAGCATAGTAGGGCTGAATAAATTATTGTTCACTTATTTTAATCAAACTCAAGTAGTGGAGCCATTGTTTCTCAAATTGCTGACAGTTGCAATCAATTTTCATTTTCATGCCATTCTGTGCACAATAGGTGTAGCTCAATGAAAAATTAAAATCAAACATCTTTTGTGCACAGAATGGAATGAAAATTTATTGCAACTGTCAGCAATTTGAGAAACAATGGCTCCACTACTTGAGCTTGATTAGAATAAGTGAACAATTGCTGTAGGCTAAAACAATAAAATCACATTCCAGATATCCATAAAAAAATCAGTAAGTAGAGTAATGTTCACTATCAAATTCAAATATTATACACAATGTATTGAATGAAAAAGTGCAGTGCAACTGTGGGAGACCCTGCCACACAAGCCACAAGAGGATCACCCACATAAACAAACTGTACTGAATATTTTCTCTATGTCACCCTTTACCGTATATTTTTGTTTACTTCCGGTACTACACCGTACCTAATCATTTTTGTTTTGTATCATTTTGTGTGTGTCTGGTTTTGTATACATTTGGCCAGGAGCATGCGCATGGCGGATTCTCTGATGGTCACGATTTTGAAAAGGAGTGAAATCCTGTGAAGAAGACGCCAGCGTGAAACCTGGTTCCATGTGACGGAGTAGCCCTGGTGGCGGCATACCGTACAAACTCCCACACAACCTCTCTACAAAGAATTTCTGATAGGCAACCTGACTTTTAATAACAGCAAGTATGAATGGAACAAAATGATCTTTATATAAACCTCCAACAAAAAATCTCAATGTCAACCCCCAAGTGTGGCCTCTTTGGAGGTTTCAGAAATTTCTTTAGTCATTTAGCTAAAAGATGTAGCTTCTCATTATTTGACTTGCAGTCAATGTATTTAAAAGTTGTGTTTGGTATATTTCTTTCTTGTGCATGAAATTACAGTGTTATTAAAATTTAATTCAGCTTGCTTATCAACAAAAATTGTAAATTTTAAAGGAAACTGAGTATATGTGCTAGAAATATATTATTGCAGAAAATTAAAATGACAAATTCCTATTAATACTATAATAAAAATGACTAAAAAAGTTCACTCAAAAATACAATTGTGCAGTCAAAAAAAAAAACTATAATAATGATGAACTAGGAGCTAAGTGTTCATATGGAAAATAATCGCCACTAACGATGCATTCATTTTCTTTGTAGTGGTTTAATAGCTCCTCCCACGTGTCATCGTATCTCAGTAACATCTGATTGCCTAAATATGGAATACATGTTGGGATTATAACAAACCAAATAAATCATGGACTTGGGGTGTGCTTCAGTTCAATGTGAATGAGCCTGTGTTGTTTTGGTTTAGCGATTCCAGACTTTCTTAGTTTTAGTTATTCATACTAAAAAATATCTTGAATGCTTAGTTTTAGTTTTTTCCCCAAATTCTCCCTGAAGATTTAGTTAGTTTTTAGTTTTTCTTCAATACCATGTAGAAGATTTAGTTAGTTATACTATCAATTGTCTTAGTTTTAGTTAATTTATGTTGCCTCTCCAATTCTGCAATAATGAGACTCCTTAAAGAAAGTTGTTCATGTAGTTTTCCCAAAGAACTTCCAAAAATGGCATATTTCTGTGAAAACTTGGGTATTATTAATAAAGTATGGTATTTGTTATGTAGTTTATAGAATAGCTAATTACTTGATGGGAATTCATATTTTCATTTAATAATGACATAGCTAATTCAAGGTGAATTGTTTACAATAAAATTGCTTAGTTTTAGTTTTTGTCATCCACTCTACTGGTAGTTTTAGTTATTATTGAATTTACTGTCTTCTAAAATAATTAGTTTTAGTTTTTTCATGTTCTCTACAGCTTAGTTTTAGTTATTCTTACCAAAAGTAAAATACCCCAAAACTAAGGGGTTTTGGTTTTAGTTTTAGTTAGCTAAAACAACATTGGAATGAGCTAGTTCAGCTAATTTTTTGAAGAATTGTTACTAATAGAACATAATTCACATTATCAATAAAACATACATGAACATAATATGAATGATGAGATTAGAGAGCTTACTATAAGCTACAGCTCTTTATCACACATTCCAAGTTAAAGTATAATTCTATAACGGCATACTAAAGTCAAAGTGCACTCTCCATTAAATGGCGCTGATTGAAGTAGTGTTGTCTTGTAGTGTCTCACATAGTCTGCTATGTGTTGCAGGCATTTGATGACAAAGACTAGCCAGTTTTGCAGGACCCACAAGTCATATATTTTTATGTTATACGTTGGATTATTTTTCCTCGAGTATTTTAGCATCACGTGAACTTTCAATTCTACCATATTGAACTCTACATAGCTATATTGAACGCTTCAATGTGCCAATTTTTAAATGTATGGTGGAGTTAACTCTCAATGAAACAAGATTTTGAAGAAGAGCCGTTTTACTGTTTTGGAATTGTTGATTTATTATACACATACAACATGGAAATGACATTTCACTCTCACGCTTGTATTTTCACTCGCCATTGGCAAGTGAAAATACTTACAGATAACTTTAAAATGTCTCCCTATTGTAGCTGACTTGTGCAATAAGTATTATTACTATTGGCTTAAATCAGTTTACTACCTCACTCGTGAATGCTTACAATAAAATGTGTGCAGTAATTCTGTAGTACCATTTGAACACATCTTATCATACCTGTGATAATTAATCCATATTTGCTTCTAGTGATTCCCACATTGATTTGATGTTTGTTAGTGATGAAACCAAGGTTTTCTTTTATCCAGTAGTCATCCGGCTGGATGATCTCTTTGTTCCTTATCTTGGCCAATGGCTGGGACCGGACTGTGGATAGTATCACAATTCCAAACTCATTCCCTTCAAATATAAAAATTAACAATAAGAATTGAAAAAACAAATGAATGTGCTTAAAGAGCATACCTTGACTTTCGTTAATAGTAGCTACTAGAAGTCCTCCAAGGTTTCTCTGTTGTGCAATACATTTAATAACTTCTTTTTGTTTTGAGTATGGAGTAAGTACTGCCAGTTCTTTAATAGGCACATTATGTATAGAATGAAGAATTCTTGCAATGTTCACCTATAATTTATTATTATTATTATTAATATTATTATTATTATTTATTAATGTTCTCTTATATCAATGTTTTTTAATACATAATGATAGTAACGACATTACAACAGTTACTATACTGCTGTCGAATATTGTAACCTGATGAGGACAGCAGTAGGACATCATTATGTATTTAAAAAAACATTGATATAAGAGAACAATTTATTATTTAATTATGTGATGTCAACGGAGAACTCCCTAAAAATTATTATTATTATTATTATTATTATTATTATTATTATTATTATTATTTAATAAAAAGGTTCATTAAAAAACAAACAATATCCAAATAGTATCTCATTTGTTTATCAGATCACTTACTACTTTGTGAGCTTCCTCTGTGTTTGATTTGGATTCCTCTTCAACCTTTAAGTCGTCATTGTCACTTCTCCTTTTATAGGGATCTTCTTCACCAACTATATCAACGAATACTATTGGCTTTCTTGGTCCTTTTGGCCAAAATCCTTGAATTTTAGTTTCTGGATTACTTCTTTGTATAACTGAATTATCTGTTTCGAGAGTGTCGTTATAAAAATGTTTTGAGGGGAATTTGCATATTTCTTCTTGCTAAATTAATGATACAATTACACATATAATTACCGAGATTTATAGTGACTAGACACCACAGATACATTATATATGGGGAAATTTTGTACTTCTAGTTATATTTCAACTAAATTTAGAAATAAACATGCTAAACTTTTTCTCAATAAAAACTAACTTATTAAACTTTAGTTCCAACTCACCATTCTATACTGAGTCTTTAATGAGTAGGTATATTTGTTTTTATATTGAACTGTAATTCTCTCAAACAATGACGTGGACAATCCACACTTTTTAGCAGGGCCATAGTTCATGACTGGCTGCAGCTGCTGGTGGTCTCCAATAAGAACTGCGTGTTCACACAGGCGAAGGGGGACGATTGTTTCTGGTTCATAGGCCATACCACTCTCATCAATTATACACTGACGGACATTGAAGATTTTAGCTCTTTTTCCTGAAGCCTCATTGCAAGTGCAGAACACTATATCAAATTGGTTTGCTTTCAAAAATGCAGTTGTTGCATCTTCAATACCTTTCTTGTGTTTTTTAATTAGAGTACTAGATGCCAGTTTATTCTCATCCAACTTTTTTATATTTTTTTCTATTTCTTTGAGTTCTTCCAGTTCAGGGAACTTATTACAGTTTCTCTCATCACGTAACATGTGATGCAAGGCATATTTTTCAGCCCATTCTGGACATTCTGCTGCAATAAAGGAACTCTGTGTGTGTGAAGGATCTGGGTAGGACTTTCTTTCAACAGAAGAACTGTAGATTCTCAAAATCTTTATATTCAAGTCAGCATTTCTTGTAAGCAATTCTGAAAATTTCTCTATGTATATAATATAAAAAATTCAAGATTCATTCCTGCTTTTATGATTTTTTCCCCCTAATGTTGAATATAATATACATTGCAGTGGCGGCGGAACTGGCCCGGCAGACCCGGCAAGTGCCGGACCAATATTTTTCATAAGTGCCTGACCAATTTTTTCGTAACTACTTTTTCATAACTGCGTGACTATTTCAGTCTCGCCAGCGAGACTATTTACTTAACCGCTCAACGTCGGCTCTTGTAGCTCTTTATATTTCATGTGCATGCGCAGTGATATTTATAGAATAGAACTGGGTACAATACTATATAACGATACTTACCAGTTGAATTTGACCTGAACTGGTATGGCATCCTGTGGCGACTCCAGCGGTAGCGTACTGGAGCAGTACTGTCCAGAGATGTCAGTTAAGTTGCAAACATGAATTTATTAGTGGAAGTGAGCGCAGGAAGAATTTTTGGATCATTTTAACTTGATCTAATCATTAATTTTCTTTCATTATTTCAAATTCAAATTTTAATAACATTGTTCCTTTAGTACAAAATGAGCTATGAAAATAGAAGGTATGAATTTGCCTGACCAATGAAAAAAAGCTTCCGCCACCACTGCATTGTATATATATACTTATATAAATGAACCACCAAAGGTGCAAGCCCTCAGAGCTATTAAACACTACCTAGCTATTACAATATAATCTCCTTCCAAAAGAACTAGCAATCTGTTAGCTATTTTTAATGAGGTATCAAAATAGCTCGACCAATGAAAATGGTACATGGAAACGCTGTCTTCATAAGAGAAGAAGCTAAACTAGCCAGAAACACTCACCTGTATACATTTTCAATGCAAAACTTCACTTCTTTCAACTACGTTAACTTCCTTGAGCATAAAGTGAACTACACTGCTGGCTGCAGAAGTTATTTGCTCACATGATTATGACACGATGCTAGTGGGCATTGCCCATAAAAGCTGGTACCTATGCGGAGTTGAAAGCTTTGTGTTTTCTCAACGATTAGCTCGAAATTAAAAAAAGTAGCACAATAAATGGTCTTACATATTCGTCCTGAGCAAGTTCATACCTAAATCAACTGTTAATTGTCAGTAATCTCCAAAATCAGAACGTGACAGACAGATGGACAGACAGACAGGCAGACAGACAAACACACAGGATGACTACTATAACCCTCTCGCGCATGCACGCTGAGGGTTAACAATACTTACTGCATGAGTCAGCATACAATATGTGAATATATTTCAAGAGCATGCATAAGCATTTTCATGAGCTGAAAGTGAGTGAAAACACAAGTGTGAGAGTGAAGTGTCATCCCTATATTGTACGAGTGCTATTGTATATTGGATAATTTTCCAAAACAGTAAAATGATTGTGCTTAAATATCCAGCATCCAATATACATGCATATCTGGGTATAAAGTATACAACAATATTTCTATGCTACTGCTTTGGTTAATGTACTGTTACGTGAGGGGCTAAGCTATGAAATGTCAGATGCTCCATCAAGTAATTCTTAACTTTGAATGATTCATATATAAACTAGAGCAAGAAGAGTGCAAACCCTCAGCATTAGTTAAAAAATGCAATAATTTGCAAAAGAAGTCACTGTTGTTAAATAACCAAGTAATTCTTATAGCAGTAATAGTTTTGTTCTATTTATGAATATAAATTTAAACTTGTCTAGCTAGGGCATTTTAAATTTGCCATCTTGCATCTCTGGGATTCTTCAAGAATTTCAAGGGCTTTTTGATGGGCATACACATTTAGAACCAGCCCTTATACACACCTGGGACTGATCCATACTTTTTAAAGCTGTTTTACGAGCTTGATACTCAGCAATACGGTTTTTACGACTTTCTGAGGACTTCATGGCATTCTCTGGCTTTAGTATTAACCTGGTCTTGGTAGAAAAAAAAATAGCCACTAGAACATTTCGACTTTCTGACATGCACACTTGCTACACAAATACTTAGGGCACATTTTTTTGAGAGTAGGCATACTTACAGTTGATGAGATAAGTGCACCTCCAGCAGCAGAGACTTCCCAACACAAGACAAAAAAGTTCAACACTGGTAATACAGAATGCAAGCAACAAATCTGAACTGGGCACAGTAATATTTGTATCCTCATGTGAGCGCGCGTGATTCTAAATGGCAGCTAAATGATTGAATGGGCGTGGCTGTATAGCATAATTCACCGTAGTATGCCTCTTCTCTAGTTTTCTCAAAAACTAAGCCAAAATTTAAAAAAGTGGCAAATTTAAAGGGATTTAAATCATCATCTAGTCGGAGTTCCTCTTCTCTCAAGGCATAATAGTCTGCCATCTTCGAGATCCGCTGTTGACAGAGTGAATGAATGAATGACAGACAGACTACTATAACCCTCTCATGCACATGCGCTGAGGGTTAATAATTTATAGGTTTAATAACTACAACGAGATATGCTACAGACACTTGTATTTAACAGAAGTCTTACCAAGAACCACATCAACAGACTTGTTGGAGGGACCACAATAAAAGAGACACTTATGGCCATCCTCATCTCCTGAGTTTTGATTTAGCATAGAAAGTACATATGCTAACCTAGCTCCAGTTTCACTTTTTCCTGTGCCTATAATAATAGAAGACATTAGTCGATTACCCTGCCAACACTACCATTTTTTTTTTCACTGTAGCTAAGTACTAACCAGGTGGCCCTTGAATGAGCTGGAAAGTTTTACTCAAAGCCAGCTCCATTGCCTTTTTCTGTCCTTGGTTCAGTAACTTTGATATTCTTGAAGTTTTTGTTGACCACTCTGTTATTGACATTGCCAATTTATCTTCCATGAGTTGTTTGACTGGATCTCTGAGTTTGCCTATTCAAGAGACAGTAAAATGACATTGCAGTATGTGAAAACAACAACAACAAAAGAAAGAGCTCACGAGTTAATGTTCGGTCAATATCAACTGCAACATCATGAGATAATGTAGATGACTTCTTCAGATTAGACAATTGCAGCAGTCCACCAAACACTTTTCTGTACAGTAACACATACATAGTTTCTGATTACAGTGGTGTTTGTCACCATTAGAAAATTTGACTAGTTACATGAATGTATTGTAAGTAATATAAACCTTAATAGGGACTAAACACAATGAATTTGACATCTTTTGGGCTTTGTAGTTATAGTCACCTCACTCTTGCCAAAACAATACCAGTCATGATTTCAAGACATTACAATAATTAACTTGAATAAAAGTGACTGGCCAATTAATTGGTGTAACTTGACAAGGAATATAAGGTTTATCCCAGCATTATGTTGGTTTTTACCTGAATGAAACACTCATGGGTATTATTTGCATTTCATAAGTCCAGTTGTTTCTTTCAATCTGTCTTTTCATTTCTTCTGAAATCCGACAATTATATTCTCCAATATGCCTTATCTGTATTGACAATTCCTCTTCTTGTTCTTGTTCTTCTTTTTGATGAACCACAAAGTGAAAAACTGCTCTGGTTTCTTCTCCTTGGCAACGTAAACAAACAAAATCGCCAACATTAATATTTAAAAATTCAGAGGAATTTACAAAATGGCTTGGAATAACAATTTTCACCATGTCCTTTGGAACATAGTATCCTTCATTAAAGCATGTTGTAGGTATTACCAAATCAGGCCACTCTATAGTCACATTGCAAAACACGATAGGTTTACAACCTTTTTCAAGTACACTTTTTTTAGCAGCCTCTGCAAGAAGGACTTTCTTCCATAGGTCAATATATTCATAGACGTTCTTGTACGTTTGCTTTGACGCCTGAGAGAGGTTTGGGTCAGAGTAGCATTCTGCTGGACGACTACAGTGTTGAATGCAGAATCTTACATGTGGTGAGAATTCTACCATTTGTATGGTAGGAGAGATAATGTGGTCCCTCATTGACCATCCCAGCCAAACTTTGACAAGGTTTGGTGACTTCCAAGGATCCTTCAATTTATATTCCAAGTATAGACATTTTTCTTCCAATGTTTTGGGATCAATAAAACTTCTTTGGCTTTGTAAAGTACCAAGTTTTTGTACGAGTCTTTTCTTTTGGTCTGAAGTAATTGAAGGTGATGGAGATTTTATTGTTTCAAGCAATTCCTGCCATAGGTTTGCTGGAATTTCACTGCCCGATTTTTTAAAGCAAAAATTATATTCTTTAAACGAAAGAGTAGGATATTTATCTTCATTTTTTCCCATTGAGTCTTCTGGAACATAAACTATTTTTATCCTACCATTCAAAGTCGCTGAAGGATTTGGTTGTAGATCTACCAGCTGGATTGACTCGTCATCCGCTAAACCTAAGCTGGTAAATGAAGTCATTTTATACGACAAGGATATATTAGATACTTTGAGTTTGAGTGAATTTTTTGGAAAGTGCTTTAGATTTAAGTGAGGAAATTGAAATTCAATAAATTTATCTTTGTCACTCACAATAAATGCGGTGTAAATTTTGCTGCTAGACAGACATTCGAAGGAGAGAGCCACTTGGCTAACTTGCTTTTCAAACAACTTGCTGTTTAGCATCTTTGCATTGAGACGTAAACAGAGTTTATGATGTTCATCATGTGAAAAGGCTCCCTCCGTGGACTGCAGAGACTCTGTTAGCATGCGTTGCACCTGGATGTCAAAATATCGCCTCATTGGTGAAGTAAAATGGGTGTATTTATCCAAATTTAATGCATCATGACGGTACTTGGAAGAATCTGGATTTCTTTCTTCTGAGCAGCAATATTCAGCTCTTAATGATATTGATTTAAGCTCAGACTCCACGGCTGCTAACTGAGGATAGCATTTATTTGTAGTTAAATAGTAAGTGAAGACTTTTATATCTCCACCTCGAAGAGCTTTCACTAACTTATGCAAAATATCATTTGGAATAATAATCGAAGCTGGATCTACTCTCTCGTCTGGATTGGAATATTTGGAGAGACTTAGAGAGTTTAATATAATTGGCAAGTTATCACTTATGAGCTCTGTAAGTTTATCAGCATTAGGGGGAGACTGTCTTCTCATGAGTGCTTCATTTGGATAGGAAGCATGTATTTTTTTAGCTACTTCATTGTTGGCCCATATCATGAGCTCTTCAACCAGCAGATGAGTTTGCCAGCATTCTTCTTCTCCAGGATCGCTGACATCATAAGCATATGCTGCATCAGACTGCATTCTCCTCAGCCGCAGTGCCAGAGCTATGTCATAGAGTAGCTTCATTGAATCACAAAGTGTGATGTTAGTGAATGAGTTAGCAGCTTCTGAAAGTTGTTCTGGAATACTCCCTTCGAGAATCTGCTGAGCACTCTTGTACGTCAACTGCATGGATGATTTGATTTGAGTGGGTATGATGGTTACTGATTGGATGTTAACAGCTTGTGGTTGTGTAGGATTAAAATCCACAGTGCCGATGACTGAGATAACATCTCTAACTTGTCCTGGAGTCAAGGAAATATTGGACCTCAGGCCATACGAGGGCAGCATGTGCATTACTTTCCCTTTACTCCCACCGTACACAGACACTCCTCTGGATTTGGCATCCTTGTCATTTTCTGAGCCTTCTTGTATGTGTTTAGCAGCATTAACTATGTGTACAGCCAGTTCATAAGTCACATTTCCATCTGAATCAGTGTGGAGTTTCACGATGGATAGGGCGTCATCAAGATTTTGTGCACCTTCTGGGTCAATAGTAAATGCTTTGGAAAACACAACAGATTCTTGGCTCTGCTCAACTTTGTGGTCAGTGTGTGGCTCATCGTCATTGTATTCGATACAATGCTGGAATTTTAGAATCCGTTCTGCATTAAATGGAGTGTAACCTTTGGGGAAAACTGCTTCCACGATTCCCAATGGATTACGATACTTATTGTCCCATTTAACAAATGCCACCACAAAAAGCATATTTTTGGCAACAGACAGTGGAATAACTTGCTTGATTTGTGGTAAAGAGCAGTCTGTAGTGCCTTCATCAAAATCATGCAAATCGAATACAACAACATCATTTACTTTCAAATTTAAATCACCACGATGTCCCTCATTATTTTTCATGATGTCGCGAGACAGAGGTGGTAAGTTAATGAACACAGGATTCTTATTATCAATAGGAATAAAAACTATAGGGTTCTTGGAAACTCTGCAGATAAATTTTCGATTGCTTTCTTCTATAATGTTCAAAACTATACCACAGCATTCATTCTCAAACCTGCCATCTTCAAAGACCTTTACCATGACGGTGTCCCCGTCAAAGGCAGGTTTCCTGTTGTCCATGCCATGTATCATCATTACTTGCTTGGAATTGTCAAGTGGAATTGCTTTTGCCTTTCGATAATTGATTACTTCAAGAATGCACTCGTATTTGTCGCCAGAATCATTTTCTGTTTCTCTAACGTTCTCCTGCTTCTTCCCATTTTTATCAATTTTCCAGGATAAAGTGCCCTTTCTTGATTCTATAAGAATCCTGGCACGGTTGTATTCCTTTGATCGCTGTAACACTTTTTGGTAAGCTTTTAGAATTCTATCAGGGTGCCTTGAAATAGTCAGTGATTTTGAAGCGGATGTATTATATATCATGTGCAATAATTTGTCACTGACTGATTGGTTAAAATTATTTTGTAATTCTTTAGAGTACTCAAATGTTTTGCACTCGATGCATTGTCTCATGTAAGTAGACCAACACCTCACAGCATCATCTCCGTATTTCTCCACCATTTGATTTTCTATCGCTAGAAGAAGGAATGGATTCCCCACAGCTACAATGAGTGATTTTGATCGAGTAATAGCAGTATTGAAAACATAACGGTCACTAATACTCTTGGTTTCATAAATGCACTTTCCATTCTCTGATGTTGGTTCTGATGTGGAAATAAATACAGCCCTGAATTCAGTTCCTAAAATTTACATAATAATGACATAAAATAAAAAAATAAAAAATAAAAACAATACGGTAGCTTTTTTTGTACTGTAAGAGAAGTGAAGAGATACACTATCTGGGATGTACGAACATGTCAATGGTATATATAAATACATATATATATATATATAGTCTCATTGGTGAGTAAGACACTCTCAGATATTTCTCCATCAAAATTCAGATGTTTGCGAGCGAGTGAAGTGAGCGAGACACAGGGGTAACACAATTTGAAAAATTGGGGATGTTTGTTTATATGTTTGGACGTACGTATGTCATTTTGTACTTTGACCCTCCCATATTTTTGCGTTAGCGCAGTGTTCGACCCCTTCCCAAACTTCACTAAACAGAATCCTCTGGTTATCAATCATTACCCGTATTGTTCTAAAAATTGAATTGTTTACCTCTTTGAATTCTTTTGCGGGTGCAGTTAAAACTCAAAAACTTATGGGAGCTCCATTTCTATTCAAGTTAGTGGTGGTGGTAAGTTAATACGCTATTTGTCACATTGATAAGCCCTACGCAACAGTATTTACTTGAAAATTCATTGTCCACTAGACGAAACACGAAGGTAAGTCTTGTTTTAGGTATGTTCAGTTGTGTGAAAGTATTGTGCGTTACAACTACTACTAAGAATTATCACAAAGAAAAAGTTTAAATAATGTGACTTGATTTTGTTGATTCTTTTTCAATGTTACTATAATCCCCTTTACTGTATATACGTAATTAAAAACTCGACTTCATTTAGTAGCTTGAGTGAAGTTAAAATCAATCGTTTAACAATAGTGTAGTTTAAGGCTCGCTCACCATTTGTGCTCAAGCACACCACTAGTATATATGTATGTTACATAACATCTCTATGTCAGTTAAAGAGTGTCTTTAAAAACAAATCAAAACATGGTATAGTGCATTACCCAAGGTTACTGAGTTTCCAGGTGCAACAAATCCTGCATTAGTTTATTTTACAATGCTTCTCATCTCTCAACACATGTTTGTCACTGAGTTTAACACAAAATGTACTGGAATGGCAAGCCAATAATATTAAGTTTTGAGCATGATTATATTGTATCTCTGTTTCAGATCTATTGGTAGTGGGTAAAAAACTTGAATGGTGTTATTAAAAATATAAAAAAGTAGTACATACTAAGTATTGTTGTTGTTCAGATATAACTAGACCAGTTTGCTTGCCATTTGTGTGCAAGTATAAAGATACATTTAAACACTATTTTTTACTTTATAAGTTACCTTGAATATCATATGATTTCAAGACTTCTAGAGAAGAGCATGCATGCTTTTTTTGTCTTATACTGCTCCGAATTTTCGAACACTGCAGAATATAATTTATTTAAAATGATGCATGTACGTATAAGTATTGCAAATATTACCTGATTAGCTGAAGGTGACATAATGCACACCTTATCTTCTTTATCCCACTGTTTTGGCCACACTGAAAAATAATGTTGAACCTTATCCATCACTGCGGCTATTTCAACTTCATTCACTCCTTCAACATTTCTGATGTCTTCTTCCACACTAGAGCATACAAACACTAGTGGGAAAGGAGCATCTGGATGCCTTTCAGAATCATGAACACAGCACTTAAGGGTTGATCTATAGAATAAATTAGATGGAAGCATAAGAACTCCGCTGTGACAGCGATAATTTGAGAGTAGAGTCACTGAGTATGTATTTATTGGTAGGTTGGCTTCATCATAAATGTCGTGCATCCTTTGCAGAAGTGATTTACCAAGTCCACACTCCTGAGGTTTGTCACCCAATACCAGTAACCTTGGTCCAACCTAATACACGTCATGTATATGCATTTACATTACATGAATACAGTGGAGAATATCACAATCTCACCTGACAGTGATCTCCTGCGATAACTATTTTTGTATATTTTCCAGCCAGTGATAAAGGACCAATTGTTTCAGGCTCTCTGGTTTGGGCACCTTCATCAATTAAAATGTCAGTAAAGAAATGATATCTTTTCCCCTTTGGAATTTTGAAGAATAGCCTTGGAGCAGTGCCTAATGTAGTAATAACCAGTCTACATTTTTCAAATCTCTCTTCTGTTATATTCCCTATGGACTCAAACAAGTTTTTATATTTTCTATAAGCTGATGAATGATATGAACCTTCAGGTAAAACACGTATTACTTCTTCATACCATGGCTCATAGAAATCTGCTATAATTTTTCCAAAAATTTCAACAAAAGTATCAACTGAAGTCTGATGATGAGCACAAATTAGGACACGACTACTATTTTTCTTCGTCAAGATATCATAAGCAGCTCTAGCCAGAAGGCGTGTTTTTCCTGTACCAAAAGGTCCAGCTAAAAGGATGGGGAATTCATGAGTGGCATTCAGAATGACATGCAAAGCCTTTTTCTGACTTTCATCCAGTTGTAGATCTTCATGCGGTGGTTCTTTACTATGGTAATAGTGTGCAGGCTTAGATTTTGGCATTGTTAACTCATCCATTGTGGGATTCAACCTGAGCACAGCATGTCTGGGTAGATGTAGCAAGGCTTTATGTAGTCGACCAAAATAGGAATGTTTAAGTTCAAATACTATTTTAGTTGGATAAGTAAAAGAACAATGCTTCAACTTTTGTGTATCTACCTTATATAATCCAAACATTATAGCACTGGAATCAGCATCTTTAGGAGGTGTAGCAAAAACATGTCTAGCATGGACATACCCATTTTGTAACATAATAAAAGAACCTTCACTGGCCTGTTTTGCATGACTCAGTCTGTCTCCATCCTCTGAATCAATGTAGCCATATCTGTCATATTTTTCTTCATTCTCATATGAAAGCCCATGTGGGATGTGATTTGACTGATAAATATGAACATCATAAACACCATCACACCTATACAACATAATGATAAAAAGTATTGTGATTAATGTATTTGTAGCTGTTGTAAAAAAATAGTTGTTGTTTTTTGTATTGTAAAAGAAATCAATGTAACTTCACTTTATGATGGTTATGTGATAAGCACATTCTTGCTTAGCATTTTCAATTTAATAATTATCAATCAAATAAAGTGAGTGAGATACCATCAGGAGTGAGCCTAGGATGTGTGAAAAGCCTATAACTATTGTACCCTGCAAGTTCATATTTGAATTCTACAATCATTGAATAGTCTTATAAGAGCTAACAGTTGGTGAGCGAGCAGAGCAAGCGAGGAACTATCAGGGGTAACACAATAAAAAATCAGGGATATTCATTTATATGTGTGTGTGTGTGTGTTTGGACGTACATATGTCATTTTTGTACTTGATCCTTGCGTTATTATGTTCACTTGGTTGTCGACCCCATCACATTCTCTACTAGCAGAATTCTTTGGTTTATCGATCTTTACCTGTATCATCTTAGGAAAATCATTCTGGAGTTCATTTTCTATCAGAATTACAGTAGTGGCAGTGGTAAGTTGTCTTGGTTATTGTACTGTTTTTCATAGCCATACACCCTATGCAGAGTATTGTTCTTACTAAGAATCCATTGAATAGTTAAGTCACAAAAAGAATACAATGTAGGTCTTGCATTGGTATATCCAGTGGCTCGCTTGCCGTTTGTGCTGAATCACATCACTAGTTAATCCTCAGCGTGCATGCATGAGAGGGTTACAGTACTCAGTTTGTCTTTCAAATCATTTTGTCACACAACAAAAAGTAGATCTCGAAGATTGAAACAAAGGAATTTTAAGTCCCTTTAAAGTGCCAGAATTTTTCATTTCGGCTTCTTTTTTTTTCTTCATAAAAGCTAGGTTTTTTTTAGGCTGTACGATCGATCATAAGCAATTGTCGGTAACACCCCCTATTGTCACACCATACTCATGTGAGCAAATAATTTCTTGCCATTGCCCACACCCCCTTAGTTGAGTCAACTGTAGCCCACATGTTCATGTCCTTTGCTGGTATCTCTGTGTGGGATGGATAGTAACGGTGCGCTGTAAACGCGGTGATTGTAGCTTACCTTCGCTTAATTGGCGAGCGAGCGTAGCGAGCGAGACACTTACAGGGGTAACACAATCGAAAATCGGGGATGTTTATTGGCGAGCGAGCGTAGCGAGCGAGACACTTACAGGGGTAACACAATTGAAAATCGGGGATGTTTGTTTATTTATTTAGATATATGTATGGACGTATGTATGTCATTTTGTACTTTGACCCTCCGTATTTGTGTTCGCTCCGCGTTCGACCCCTTCCCAAACTTCACTAAACAGAATCCTCCGGTTTTAGCGACCATTACCCGTATCACCTTAGAAATTGAATTGTTTACGGCTTTGAATTGTTTTGAGGGTGCAGTTAAAACTCAAAATCTTGTGGGAGCTCCATTTCTATTCGAGTTAGTGGCGGTGGTATGTTAATGCGCTATTTGTCACAGTTATAAGCCCTACTCAACAGTATTTACTTATAAATTCATTGTCCACTAGACGAACCACGAAGGTAAGTCTTGCGTAGGTATGTTCAGTTGTGTGAAAGTATTGTGCGTTACAACTACTATTAAGAATATCACAAAGAAAATTATAAATAACGTGATTTGATTTTGTTGCTTCTTTTTCAATTCAAACTGTTGCGGGAGCGGTTACTATGACATTGAAACCCCTTTACCTCATACGTAATTTAAAAACTCGACTTTATTTAATGATTGTGTTGTTAAAAATCAATTTAATAGTGTGGGTAAGGCTCGATGCATTTTGTGCCAAACACACTATATTTATTTTTATTTTTATTTGTATATATGTGGACGTACGTATGTCATTTGTACTTTGACCCTCGCGTTTTTGTGTTAGTTATGTTGTCGACCCGGTCCCAAATTGCACTAAACAGAATCCTCTGGTTTATCGATCAGTACCCGTATCACCCTAGAAATTGAATTGTTTACCGTTTTGAATTCTTTGCGGGTGCAGTTAAAACTTGAAAACTTAAGGGACTTCCATTTCTATTCGAGTTAGTGGCGGTGGTAAGTCAATGCGCTCTTTGTCATGGTTATAAGCCGTGCGCAACAGTATTTACTTGAAAATACATTGTCCACTTACTGCGAAGGTAAGTCTGTGTACCGTTTTGAATTCTTTTGCGGGTGCAGTTAAAACTTGACAACTTAAGGGACTTCCATTTCTATTCGAGTTAGTGGCGGTGGTAAGTCAATGCGCTCTTTGTCATGGTTATAAGCCGTGCGCAACAGTATTTACCTGAAAATACATTGTCCACTAGACTACTGCGAAGATAAGTCTGTGTAGGTGCATGTCCAGTTGTGTCAAAGCATTGTGTGTTACAACCACTACTTAGCTAAACAATGTCACAAAGAAAAAAACTTTTAAATAACGTGTACTGTTTTGTTGTTGTTTTTTACCTTCAATTCAAGCAGTTGCAGAGAGTTGTTACTATGGCACTGAAATCCCTTTACCGTGTATGCTAAATTTAAAAACTGGACCTTATTTTCAGTAGCTTCAGTGTTAGAAGTCAAAATCATTCATATATAAATAGTATAGTCTTTAGGCTCGCTCGCCATTTGTGCTCAAGCACATCACTAGTAGTATGGCACGTAAGTTGCCCATTCAAAAATGTATGGGAAAAATCGCTGTTCAATTGAAATTGCACGGGGAAAGTGAAATAGCGCTTAACTAATTGAAATACCTTGGTAACTATGCCACGGTAGCGTAGTGAAATAGTTCGGGTAAGTGCGCACACGTGCAGCATTCACCTTAGAAACCTACAGTTCGAGTAGTTTCTAGTTGGAGACAATGTCATTCTTTACCACAGAAACTCTACCCGTATTAGACAGAAAGTTTTAAACAAATTAGGAGGGGCCGTACGTTGAAAACGAAGTTCCAGCTGAAGCTAATCCTGAAATAAGGAGATAGTGAGTGAACGATACAGTGTAGCTAATATTGCAAACGACTTTGTAAAAAAGCTGGCCTACTATTAGAACATAGGTTGTGTAGTTTTTGTATTATGACAGAGTTTAAATCTCTTGTACCCAATACACAGATGCAAGGCACACACAGACATCCTATAGAACGATTCACCCACTGAGACACTAAGTAGCTAAAGTTTTTATTACTGTATAAAATACAGAGGCAGATAAACAGACAGACAGATAAACAGACAGACAAGCTGACAACCCTTTGGACTCAGTTAATATATGGACTGAAAGCCATACATTTTATAAGAACAATAACTATAAATAATTTGATCATTTTTTAACATACTTTGACAATAGCTCACTGTGCTCCTTTTCTTCCCAACATAAAAGATGGTGAAACTTGTCCTTATAGTTGTCAGGTGTAAGGTCCTCCTTCAGAATAGAAGTTTCTGATTTCCTTTTTTCTTCATTAGTAGTATACCATTCGGAATGTTTAAGAGGGACACAAGTATGATTAGTTACTTTATTTGTTACTTCAATTTTATTTTGCAGTTTTCTCCGTAGAGACAGAGTTAAACTGTTGTTGCTGTTTTGGTTGTTGTTGCTGCTGCTGCTGTTGTTGCTGTCGCTGCTGATGTTGTTGCTGCTGCTGATGTTGTTGCTGCTGCAGTTGTTGGTGTTGTTGGTGCTGTTGTGGTTATTGCTGCTGTTGGAGTGTAGCACCTGTAAGCATTTAAATTAGACTAACTAATATTAACTTTTATTCTGTCAATAGAAGACATTAATTTAGAGTTTGTTGTTAGTACTCATCGATTTAATTGGCTTTAGATTATTTTTCAAACTTCATTTCTAGAAAAATTGAGTCAAATTTTGGGTAAGCAGCTGCATTGTTTCCCTATTTATGATTCTCCTCAAATTTGCGCCATTATCATACCACACGAGTGAAATCTACTCATCAGTAGCTAAGCTACTCCTGGTTCCTGCTAAAAAATTATGATTTTCATATTGTTAAGAAAAATGTAAGGATGGACAATGAAAAATGCTGGTATTATATTTTTGCACTACCTTGTATCGCTCATAATGTAAATACACATCACATGTGTCAAATATGGATAACTAGGTCCAAGAAGGGTTCATACACAGGGAGGGATAAAGATTTTCCCTAAGATTTCAAAATTCGCACACTCCAGTTGTAATTATTTTACTACTTAAAAAAAAAAAAATATTATAAGCAACCAAAGGTAAAACAATTTTTTTAACCACTGCTGGCATAAATACAGTTTAACTGGAAATACTGTTTATAGGCATTTTGTTTAATTTCTTTCCCTCTTCCCAACCTTACAGTGATAGATAGCTGACATATCAAATAAACTCCTGTACTTTATAACTCACTTGCTTTTATAAGTTTAGTTTTTAATTCAATTTTAAATTCTTCTTGCTTGCTTCTATTTGCCACTACAGTAGGAACTATGAAGGTATCATTCTTCAGACATTCACTCATGTAAGAGCTCCAGCAGTGATCCAGTTATCCATGACTCTCCATACGAAGTAAGTGTAAGGGGCTTGGACCGTGTCAAGAGAGTATTAAAGACATATCTGTCACTAGGGCTTTTTGTAGAATTTTTACTCTTTTTTTCTGCAGTGACAGAAGTACTCACAAATATTGACCTCAGTTCCATGCCTACAACATTTTCACCATATATGTAATTTTTATGGAACATCAGGAATTACAGTAGTACCTTGAATGTTATCAGTAGTTAAAAAACGAAGATATTTCATTTTGTCTCCGTAACTTTTACGAGCCAGGTGTCTCAAAGCCACAAGCTGAAACATTACATTATTAGTGTATGATTTATATTAAATGAAAGAAGAGATGAACTTACTTGAGGTTTTGATGGTGTAATCAAACCGACTTCATGTAAAAATTTAGCACCCCACTGGTTTTCAGGCCAAGCTCTACATATTGTTTCATTTACCATTTGCAACATTATTTTTGCTTCAATTTCTTCATCTACTTTTTCTTGTAAACTGGAGCATACGAACACCAGTGGATATGGAAATTTAGGATGAGTTTCAGAATTTATTGGTTTGGGAATCAATATCCCATCATAGAAGAGTCGATTGGGAAGCTTCATAATTTCTGCATGGCAACAATAATTAGTTTTTAGCTCAACCATGTGATCCAGTGCTTTTCCACCAATATTCTGGTACAAATTATGAAGTCTTTCCAAAAGAGAATATTTCAGGCCATTTTCACGAGCTTCATCTCCGAGTACTAGCAATGCAGGACCAACCTAGAAATACAATTCATATATTGAGCAATTTTGACAAACTTTCCAAAAATGTTTAGACAGCAAAATAGCATTTTTATGCTTACCTGCTGTTTGTCACCAGTGTGGTGGAATCCACCACATTTTCCTGAAAGAAAGACATTGAACTTATTATCTTATTTTGTCATTTATTTCTAATTGTTGATCTAGCGCATGCACACACTCGTGCGTCCTTTAGAATAGCCACGTAATGCACAATCCCGCCATTTCCCATTGAGAACAACTACTACGCATGCTCCAGAACGCACATATATTCTTTGTTTCACCATCTTTCTGCAGTTCTGTACTCGTGCTACTCTAGTCAACTCTGTGTATTTTATCAATTGAAAACTTGATAGCTTAGCGGGCAAGCGAAGGTCTAAAAGCCTAAGTCCCTGAGCATAGCAGAGCGTACTTCCTCTGACCGGGGTTGAGTAGCCACCATAGAACTCTGGTGGCAGCGTACTTACTGAGTGTCTCGGTATCGGCCGTCCCACCACAACCAGCAATAACTATTTTTGTATTGATAGAGGCAAGGCTAAGTGGAGCAATGGCTTCTGGCTCTCTTGTTTGTGAGCCTTCGTCCATTAGAATGTGAGTGAAAAACTTGTTTCCTACAGCGTTAGTGATTGATAGCGATGTTGTGAAGGTAGTTACTACGACAATGCTTCGTCTGTTTGGTCTTAAGCATATATCACTAACTTCTAGTGGCCACTTATCATATTTACCATACTTTCTTCTATTTCTACTCTTTGGAACAAGTTTAATCAATTCAAATGGCACATGCGTGAATTTCTCAAGTTGTTGAATTAAATCATCAAGGGTTCTATAATGGTGTGCACAAATTATAATTCTAACAAGAGTTTGTTCAATAGACAGCAAGCTGCTGTGCTATTAGCCTTGTCTTCCCAGTTCCAAAAGGGCCACTAATTATAACTGGAGGAGACTTGGAGTTACTGGATAGGATTACATGCAATGCTCGGCATTGATCCGAGTCTAAACCATTAGCTCTATCTGATAGTGCCACAGGTTGACCTGGCAAAAAGTTGTGCCTTGTTGGTAAAATTCTTTCAATGATTTCGGGCTCAATTATTTTCACAGATCTTATCAAGCTATTAAAGTATGATTGCTTGATTTGAAATGCTACTGGTATATTGTGCAGCTTGTTTCCTTTTGTCGGAAGTAACTTGTCTTTATCCTTAAAACTGAGAGCTACCAGCAAAGAAGGGTCACAGTGTTCATGGTTCTCCTGTAATATTTCCATTTTCACTTTATTTCTTTCCGACAATATTGCAAAAGCTGCTTCGCTAGCTTGAGTGACATACGCTATTTTGTCCAAATCGAGTCCCTCAATGTACCCACAAGCTCTCTCAAGACTTGTCAACACTTTTAATCCAACTGCATGACTTAGGATCATCATAGAACTTGATATTGCACATTGAGTTACACCTGCAGCAAAAGACAAAACAAAATTATTATAGAAACAATACAGTCAATGAGGCTACACGACTACATGTTTTGCTACAATAATTTGCTTAAGAATACTCAGTACGCCAATAATAGCTAACCCACTTAATAGCCACACAACCACAGCCAGTTTTATAGCCACACCTCTTATAATAATGAAGTTGTAATAAGTAACAAATACGTGCACAGGAAAATTGGACCCAACACGTCAAGCGTAAATGTCGGGAATAGATTGACTTATTTCTTAAAAAAAGGTTCGAGTTAGATACAATATTATTGAGAGGTAGCACTTGTATTGAAGCAGCTGTTTTGCTGTGAGTTGTAAAATTAGCAGAAATATTACAATTATCTAAGCATTTAGAAATTGAATTGTAATTGGTCTTATTTTTATAATCTTTAGCAAAGCTATCTGGATTTGACCTATTTTGCTTGACGGCTACTTGTCTGAGACTTTGATACAGCTATGTTTTAGAGTTCAGATAGTTGTGAGCAATGATCAAAAATGCACTGTGAGAAGTCAGTATAATTACCCAGGTATGAATGTCAATAGTGGTGTGCTTCAACACATATGGCGAGTGAGCCAGCCTAGTTTTAAAAGTGATAACTAACTATGAACCATGGTCCTTGGCATAATTTATATAGTTGTTGCAATTGAAATGTTCTAACTTAATCTACCCATTCAATGACGATGAAGAAAAAATAGTGCTGTTGGGTCCGCTATGCTTTTACGAAAGTTCAGGCGTTTAGGTCTGCTCCAAGACTACATGTAGCTTGCTTTTCAAGGCCAGCAACTCATATGGTCAACAGTTTCATTGCTTGGTTATTTTATCAAGATGCTTCTTACGTAATCAGCGGCGCGGGCGAAAAAAGGGTCGCACTAAATAAGCAAAAAGATTAATAAATAAACACCACGGAATCTCAATTGTGTAACCCCTGTAAGTGTCTCACTCGCCAATTAATTTCAAGATGGGGGGAGGGGAGGTGTAACTGGTAAACCCACCCCCCTCCCCCCAAAACATACTCTTTTCCCTGGTTATAGGCCTGCTAACCAGCTGGTAAAACAGCTATAGTTAGAAGCCACCTTTAGCTATAGTTAGAAGCCACCTTTAACTATAGTTAGAAGTCACCTTTAGATTTAGTTAGAAGTCAACTTTAGCTATAGTTAGAAGCCACATTTAGCTATAGTTAGAAGCCATGTTGAGCTATAGTCACCTTTAGCTATAGTTAGAAGTCACCTTTTAGCTATATTTAGAAGCCACCTTAAGCTATAGTTAGAAAGAAGCCACCTTTAGCTATAGTTAGAAGCCACGTTTAGCTATAGTTAGAAGCCACATTTAGCTATAGTTAGAAGCCATGTTTAGCTATAGTTAGAGGCCACCTTTAGCTATGGCCACCTTTTAGCTATAGTTAGAAGTAGTGTTGTACAGTATTGCCCTACAAAATATCACGGTACTATTATAATCAAAATACCCCGGTAATACTAAATAATGCTAGAATTCCTAATTTAGTACATCAAGCAGTCTTGTAGCCAACTCGCGTAATTCCCGGTTTCCTTTTGCAAAAAACCAGTGACGTAGTTCATGGTTTGGGTCGTAGTGCAAAGACAAGGAAATGGAGTTTGACTGGGGTGTAGCTCTGCTCTGTCACTAGTAGGTTGTGTTCTCTTGTGTCTAAAGAGATCACAAGATACTTTTAAAAGTATATAGCTCTAATTTTTTGTCCTACTCCAGAACGATAGAAAGTTTTGCTGGTATTTTATCACAAGTATTGGTTTCAGCAAAGAAGGAAGTAAAATTAGAATTGATCATAACTAAAGGTAAGTACGTTTTGCAGTTACAATATTAATTTCAGAGATAGCTATTATAGTATGTTTAGTGATGATATGGTTTAATGTTTGTGTTTCCTGTTGGACTTCCTGATTCTATTGGAACTACTGCTAATATGCCTATTGGTTACAAGCTGTTGAAAAATACAACACATTATGATGAACAGATAAACACTTGCACATTTATAACTCAAAGGGTATTAAATACAAAGACAATGAATAAAAAAAGAAAAAGAATTAAGTCACAAAGTAAAGTCCTCGACAAGAAACAAGGGCAATTTATAATCTCATTCCTCCACGACTGCATCTTCTGGGATTGAGTCTGGAATAATGTTGTTTAAAAGGGCACTTAATTCATAATCATGACTATTTTGCTTAAAATTAGCAATTATTTCGAGGTGGCTATTATTACAACTTGTGCATATTTTATCATTTTCAGTGATGTACAAATCCATATCACTGACTTGACAAAAATGATATTTAATGGCAACTGTGTTAGTGCAGTGCCTGTACGACCCGTTTATGTTAGCATTACATGTATACTTGAGGGTTGATTGGGCACTACATGTATACTTGAGGGTTGATTGTGCACTACATGTATACTTGAGGGTTGATTGGGCACTACATGTATACTTGAGGGTTGATTGTGCACTACATGTATACTTGAGGGTTGATTGTGCACTACATGTATACTTGAGGGTTGATTGTGCACTACATGTATACTTGAGGGTTGATTGTGCACTACATGTATACTTGAGGGTTGATTGGGCACTACATGTATACTTGAGGGTTGATTGTGCACTACATGTATACTTGAGGGTTGATTGTGCGATGCACTTGTTTATAATGAACCTGGCACAGTGGAACTAGCTTCCCATCATCAGTGTTATGTTTTCTTTGTTCTGTAATGTCCAGCCTGGTACATAGTCACCTGAATTAATTTTTCTTTCTATGTCTTTTTCACATGCATGACAAATACAGCTGTCAACTGTGATCGTTTTCTCCATGGCCTGGAGTTTTGTTGAAAGTTCAGGATCCCAAGTGGACAGGTGTATGTAATAAAAAGCAGATTTGCAGCATAACTGGCAAGGACCACATTTTCTGCCTGGATGGATCATCGTCTTTGGACCTCTTCTCCTTAGCACTAAACTCTTTGATTGTACATACAAAGTATTATCATAATAGTTATTGGACCTCTTCTCCTTAGCACTAAACTCTTTGATTGTACATACAAAGTATTATCATAATACATTTAATATCACTTAAAACAAATTTCTTTGTTTGCAGTTACAATCATTTAGTATATCATAAATACATGAATCACTATGACATATCACTAATTATTTTAGTCTAATTTGGTTGCAGATTGCTATGTCCCGAATTAATAAGAAATATATAATTTGCCATATTAAAAGGTGCTCTGATGCTAAAATGGTCTGGTTTTCCCCTCAAACTATGCTGTTAGCTTGACTGAGCAGCACACCACAGTATTAAGACAAACACGTGTATGGCTTCCTTGCAGACAAAAAAAAAATTGAACGCCCACACGCAAGCATCATTTTAATGAGGTGACCTTTTGAAAGGAATTGTATGCGTTTCTATTACTTCCAGTACGGGCTGCAAGGCCCTGTATGAGGCAGGGGTACTTTGCTAGCCATAATAATTTGTAGGCATTAATTAGAATAAACACACCACTTAATATTATTCTGGCGTAGCCAGACCCTTTACCTACCACTTTGCAAGGAAAGACGGTCACTTGTTCTGCTGACTCAGCACATTGTCCACAACCACTATACAATTCTAGTGCGGTTTTCCTCTTAATGTGGGGGACCTGAACAAGTCACTGTATTGTATTTGACCAGACCCTTTACCTGCGATGCAGTAGGTAAAGGGTTTGGCTACGCCAGACTAACTTAGTACATTTCCTCATAATATGTATTTCCACTTTCCTAGCCATATATCAAAAAGGTTGAGATGGAAGTTGTTGCTGCTGATACATCACAGGAAGTTAGTTCAGACACTTCCTTATTGAAGGGGCCTCCATGTATTTCTCATGGCTTCATTTTGGAGAATGTTTCCTCATGATAAATATCCTGTTAGAGCTTCCATGAATTTTTCAATGTCAAAAAATGTAATATTTATAGCTAATCAACAAAAATTTATATCCTCATATGATATATTCAGCTATTACTTTTTTATTTGTTTATTTATTTTTTATTTCTTTATTTGATTGTTTGTTTGTTTTTCATTTGTTTTCTTGGTTGTTTATTTATTTATTATTTTTTGTTTGTTTGTATGTGTATTGTTTACTCATTTATTTGTTTATGTATTTAATTAATGATTTAATCTGTACGAAGGAATTACTGATAATGTTAAGAAAAGAGTATGACTTAATTTTGTAACCCATAGATTTAAACTTTGATACTGCAAATATTCTGGTCTAAAATATGACAACATCATGCAGGTGTAAAAGTAAAATATATCATAGGATTAGACAATATACCACAGCCCTGTCTAGGACATTCATTTTTTCCTCTTCATTGAACTTTAGCACACAAACAAAAACTGTAAATTTCTTTAATTCCTGAATGTGCGACGTGAGCAGACTAGATAGCCTCTAATGGCAGTCTGGTTTGGAAACCTTAAAAGTTTGTCAAATATGATGTCATTCTCATGTTACATCATTTCTATAGTTGGTAGCAGAATCAGCTATTTAGAAGTACATGGAAGGGATAAAAAATTTGGGAAATTGTTTTCAATACCTAGGAATGATAGGGCACTGCCTGGAAGAAACTACTGTCTTTAGAACATCTCTGATGTCGTTTTTATATTGAGACAAAGACACTAAATTTCTTAGATCCCTCAGAGACTATGAGCTTAGGGCCTTCTCCCACCTTGAGGGCAGAGTACTTTAGTGTCCCTCCAATTATGCTGTTAGGAGAGGTAATTATATCAAAATTCCTCAGGCAATCATGTGCTTCACTGCCAATTTCATTGTTGGGAACAGTCACTATTTTCTAAATTAGTTAGGTGTTGCACAGCTGTTATGAACTACTTGTGTTTAGGATCCCCTAGGCCGTAAGTAGTGCCAGTGCTGTTCTTGGGATGCTACAGTCTAGGGCCCTCGGGACCCTAAATATAAGTTAGACAGAGGCTCCGAGGAAACTACCGGATTTAGGAATCCTGAAGGCCCTACTGTAGCATCCCGAGCGAAGCGAGGGTGCTACTAGGGGCCTGAGGGTTTCCTAAATCCGTGCCTCTGTCTAACTGATTTAGTCACTAAAAAAAAACAACTAGCTAGGTGATACAGCCTGTTCCACCACTTCTCTCCTGGACTTTTTATCACCAGAAATTATGGACCTTTTAAACGAGGAAACGTCTGATAGCGAACAAACCTTAGTTACTGGTCAAGTAGACCCAGCTATTCAGCAAGAACAACTCACGGAACATTCTGTTCACGACTATAACTTGGAGCCTCCAACAAAGCGACAAAAGAGAACATTTGCTCCCAGGAAAAACGAGGATGAGGTTATAAAGGCCAAGCTTAGTGCTATACCTTCTAAGACCATGGCTGACACAAAATACTGTGTCAATGTATGGCAACAATGGTGTGCACACATTTCTACCGAGTACGGAGAAGAAGTTACACCCTTGAAAGAAATATCTACCCAAGAATTGTCCACCAAATTGTGCCTTTTCGTCTTCAAAGTAAGAAAACCTACAAATTCACTTCTTCATCTTGTGGCTGGCATACAACGATACATCAGGATTGAAGGGAGACCGTCCATTGACTTTTTTAAGGACAGTCAGTTCTCAGAATTTCGAATGTGCTTGGATGCTGAAATGAAGAGGCTACGAAATTCAGGCCTGGGATCTAAAACTAAAGCCTTTATCTATAGAAGAAGAGGAAATTTTATGGCAGAGAGGACTTTTAGGAAAGTCAAATCCCCAAGCTCTATTAGATACCACCATGGTTGTAATGAATGGCCTCTACTTTGCTCTGAGGAGTGGAAAAGAGCATAGGCAAATCCAAGCAATTCAGATTGGTGTTTTGTTCAGCTTTTCCAGTTATACAATAGTTTATGTCCCACTGACAGGCCGAACAATGCGTTTTACTTGAAACCTCTGGCAAAGCCCACTCCTACATGCTGGTTCTCTTCCGTCGCGGTTGGACATTGCAAGCTCGATGGAACCGTCGCTCGTCTCTGCAGGGAAACTAACATTACCGGTTTTCGCACGAACCATTCCTTGCGTGCTACAGCAGCCACTCGGTTATATAATGCTGGTGTGGACGAGCAGCAAGTCATGGAGGTAACTGGGCACCGCAGCTTAGATTGAGTTAGGGCATACAAGCACACATCGAAGAAACAGAAAGAAGCTGTTTCAGACATACTTAACCGTGTTCCAAGTCAAACAACATCTGCCTGCGGCTCCACCTATAATTCTTCAATTAATATAGATGTATCAGATTCTTCAGCTCTAGTTACTGCAGCAACTTCTGGTTACTCGTGTGGTGCTAATATCATGAACACTTTGCAATCTTCCAGCACAACTTTCACTTCTCCTTTTACTTTTAACTACCAATCATGCTCAGTTACTATGAATAATATCTCAAATAAATAGGAATATCATCATTAGCTGTTGTAACTTATTTAATCAGTTTTAGCTACTCATCACTCTATTATAATATCAGTATAAAAAAATAAAAATATTTCTTTGTTATATCCCTAAAATTTTGAATATTATACAAATGTGTCAGAAATGTCAAGTAGCTATTCCAAACAATAGAGAAGGTGGAGTGAGCTAGGGTACTAAATGTCACAAGCTAGGGTTCTAAATGCCACAGGGGAGGATAATAAATGCCAACAGGAAGGACCCCGCCAATGATTTCGGCGAGTTTAACTGTCTGTGAAAAATCAAGAACCTACTGCGTAATTGAAATTTTTTGGAGCTAGTGACTAAATGTATTTAAAACATAGCTGATGTAGTATTTGTATTTTGATAGAGGAACTTTAAACTCCTTAGATCCTTCGGAGAGGGACATTATTAACTTAGAGTCCCCACCTTGAGTTGAGGGCAGGGACAATTAGTGTCCCTCCAATTGTACTTACGGAGCAAGTGCATAGAAGCAAGTCGCTACATTCTAAATCAGTCAGGCACTTCACAGCCGTCGTGAACTGCCATTTGTAGGGTTTCTCAGGTCCCAATTAGTGCCCTTATTGTGCTTGGGATGCTACAGCCTAGGCACTTCGGGACCCTAAAAATGATAGTTCCCTCTGATGCAGCGCCTATAACTATTCAATTGATTATTATAATCATTACCATTGACTTATGGGGGAAATTTTATCTGTTGGACAAAGTAAAAGTAACTTTTGTTATGTGTTCCAAGATAATTTCTCATTCAAAAAAGTAAAAAATATGAAACAAAATATTAAGTACAAATTTTGAATAAGACTCACATTCATTTATTATGGTCTATTTGGATTAATCATTTTACAGCAATTTTATATACACACTAGTGCAAACAGTATTAGTGCTGCTTCAGAAGAAACTACCATTTTTAGGGTCCTGAAGGTGTTAGACTTTAGCATCCCAAGTGCAAGCAAGGATGCTACTTAGCCCGAGAATACTAGCTATATGTATTACATGATGGCTGAGCAGCACTTCTATTTAAAACATAACAACTGTTCCTAGCAAACCATTGAAGTACATAATCCCACAAATTTGAAAATAGCTATCTTTTCCCTAACACTAAGTATTCCTGCTGCTCTCAAAATGGGGACACTAACTTATTTGTGTCCTTCTCTGAGGAAACTAAATCCCTTCACAATACAAAAACTACATCAGCTATGTTCTAAAATAAAATAAATCATGACATTAAATTTATGCTAAAAGATAACAATAATCCTAGTTCCTGATTAACTATCAAAACCTGTATGTGTGCAACAGCATACTGACACTATGTGGCATAATGCAATTTAGTAATGCTAAGTAGTGTCAGGATGCTTTAGGCTCGATATTTCATTAAACGTTAAACCTTGCTCAGGAAACCCAAACATTTAAATCACATGACAAGCTTCACAGGTTGCTAACCACACGATTTTTGCAGTATAAAAGGAGTGACTGCACGAGAAATAAGCACAGCACAGTTACTTAAAACATTGTCATGGCAGCTCTCAGAAATCTACTTTTCTTAACTTTGTTATCACTCTCACATCAGTCTTCAGATCAATTTGCAGAGCATGTACTAATGGCTAGAAATACCCTCTCTTACCGCTACCTAGCATTAGATGGAACCACAGTGTCATCCTCATCAACAGATAGTAGTCAATGTAAGTTAAAGCAAAATTCACAAACTGTATATTTTTCATCTGATCCTTTTATCCCTATTTAGCAAATTTAATTGTGCACGATCAAGGAACTGACAGGTATCTCAGAGAATATGGTGGAAGTGATCTTCAGATTAACTATATCAATTGGAACGCTATGGATGGATGTGAACAAGCGATGAATATATCGTCAATACCTACAAACTTTTACACTAGTCCTCCAGGAGAAATCAGAGGAGTTACTGTCCTTCTGTCAGTTTTCCCGAAATAACTCATTTTTTGGCTGTACAGTCGTAAGCTTTGTAGGTTACACCCCTATCGTCATGTCGTAATCACATGAGCAAACTTTGCTCCCCATGGTAGTTTACCGAGTGCTGGATTGGATATTCTCATTGAAGCTACCAGTGAGTGTTCCATGCATGTTTAGCTTCTCTTTTGAAGACAGCATTTACATCTACCATTTAATTGACAAGCTATGTTGTGGTCTGTTCTGGATAGCTACCATGTAGTAGCACTTAGGGTTTGCATATTTGGTGCTTGATTTAAAACGAACTTAATTACTTTGTGCTAATAGTATTGGTAAATGATCCACACAAAATATAAGTTTTAAGCAAAGAAGAATTAGTATTGCTTCTCCTTGTGTTGGTAATCAGCACTGGGTACCTTGACTGAGCTTGTGAGTGAACACTTTAAATTGAGAGTTATGAGCATGATTAAGTCCACACAGATTGAGGCATTGAGGACGTGATTACTGCCTATCAATGTATTGTCATGTTACCTGGTAAGAGTTATAACAAAGAGGAACACCTCCGTAGCAATGAAGCTACTACCCCTGTATGATTTGTTTATTGGTGGGGTGGTTGATTTTTTGTTTTTGTTTTTGCTTTTTTTGGTTGTTGTTGTTTGATTTTGCCTTTTGCCTTTCTACACCCCTTATGGAAGTTATTGCTGGTGTTGAATGGATTCACTCCCATTTCTAGGGTATGTACAATTACTGTTATGGTATAGTTGTATGTTAGTGCCCTCAGTTATGCTTGTTCTCTCTCGCCAATCTTGCATAACTTGCTAATTGTGGTGTTCAAAGCTGTTTCCCAAACCTCATGTAACAGCAGAAAATCCAAGTGGCTCATAGGAAGAACCTGGTGGCCATATTCACGAATTTCACGAGTGCATTTAACTAGTTGAGCACAGAAAGGGGTGTGGTTGAGGGAAATAAGCTATGTCTGTACAGCTTCCGGACATGAGTCAGACGCTCCTGGCCCTCCCACTGTTTCCCAGCGAAGTGGTAAAGGGTCTGGTATGCGAGACTATTAGATAGTAAAATGTAGCTATTATTATTAATGTGAAAACCTGTAGCTATATAGCTATACTGTATATGCATAAATCTGTAAAATCCTATGTGATCAGGTATTGTAGACATATTATTATATTTAAAAAGAATCACTGACCAAAAAAAAAAAAAAAAGTTAAAACACCAAAATGAACATGAAAAATATGAACCCTCACAACAAAGCTGCTCCTTGTCCCTGCATTACTCTTATAAGTGAAGTAGTTGTGCAAACTACAAATATGTTGCTTCTGACTTGGGGAAATCTTTCATGCAGAATAACTAACGATCTTGCCATACAACACAGAATAAAATTACATCTAGAATCATTAAAGATTTGGTGTGCGCACGCATTATTACAGATACTTGCCGCATCGCACCCCTAAATTTCTGAAAGCCTTACTGTTTACTTGTTTGTAGCTTACCCATTCTCTTCAGCCTATTGAAAAATCGGCGCGCGCCCGCCGCCACGAGAAAATTCGCACTTCTCTTTCCTCGCTTAGCGCATTCTCGAATTTCTATTATCTATGGTGGAACCTTTTGGTTTAAGTGGAACTTTTTCGTTGAAGTGGAACTTTTTCGTAGAACTGGCTACCATATTCTCCTGTATTTTATTCGCCATTGCTGGCTTGTGCTATAATAATTTGTGAGTTGTTTTGTTTGTTTTGTTTTTTCCAGTAGAGTTAGCTGGGGAATTCATTAAAAAAAATTTATTTTTTTCCTTTGGTAAATTTTATCTCTTCTTTATTTTCCCTTAGGCCTACTAGTAAATATTATTATGTGATCCTACCAGTGGCTATTATGTAATTCTTTACTTTAGTTGTTTAATAATTCATCTTTCATTTCAAAATCAGCAAACAATAGAAGTATTTTATCTAGCTACAAATGTTAATACATAGCAATTAGAAGTTCTCAAGTTCTTTCAATCAGGTTTCTCAGCTAGTAGATGGTGCTTGCTGGAATACTGATCAAATCATATTCATACTGTTTCTTCAACTGTTCAGTGGCCTAAAAATAATAATTTTTCATGTAAATACATTTTCTAAGGAACAAGTATACATATATTTTTACATTATGGTAAGCATCCTCACAATCCAATGTGACTGCGTAAGTGAGAACTTCTACTTTTAAGTAGTATTTGTTCTCCATCTCATCAATAGCATAAATGGTGTATGTCCCTCAGGTTCTGTGTAGAAGGGAGTGGGAGAATCAGAAATTATCATTTCTTGCTCGCAGTCGTCATCAGTTGAGATCCACTGGATCTCTTCCATGGAGCTATCGAATTTCTGCAAATAACCATTCTCGGCCTTGATAAGGTTATCTGTACAACAATAAAGAATTACATAAAGTTTGCACACTCAACACTTCTTGGTAAACTTGCTTGCACTATTCAAAGACAGAGCTGCCACGATCGTAGAGCCATTAAGTGTCAGATACCTATTACTAAGCGTATTCCTGACAAGGTCTACATATCTGATATGCCCGTCGGCATGCATTCTCTGGAATACAGAGAATACAATTGCTACGGCTATTAGAGTAGACATCGACTTCATGTTGTAGTCGTTTGTATATTTCTGAAGACTGCAAGATGATTGATATCACGGAAAACTACCAAAGACTGTTTGTGCTGGACTTTTATACGAAAGGACTTGCGATCATGTAACACTAACACAGATACATACAATAGGTCATTGTCGCCAATCGCCGCAACGCCGACCTCATCAAACTAGTACACAATTTTTAGAGACAAAAGAACCGGTCTATTTCTTTGTTTTTACTTGGCGGGATTTGATTGTGTTTGTTTCCTTTTCATTCATTATTTTTAATATTTTTTTTCCAAACTTTAATTTTTTTGTTCATTGTTGTTTTTGTAAAGCTCTATTGTTAGCTATAAAGACAGTTTGAGGCTGTATAAATTTATTTACATGAATACATTTGCTGATATATGCAAGGTTGTAATTGTCTTTAATGTCTTTCTTGGACAGCTTAGACAGATATGTTAGATGCACCCAGCTAAGTAGACCACACAGAGCTATGGTTAAATTGTGGGTTCAGTCAGGCACTTAAGTATTGATTTCTAAAGTACAGATTTAGCGTTCACTGGCAGCAATGCACTAAAATTATAGACAGGTCAAAAAGAGAAATGCCCCAAGACTAGGCACTTCATAGCTGAGCTACAACTCCAAAAGTTTCCTTCAGGTTTATGGATTTACCAATACGAGGGTGAAGCTGAGGAGGGTGAAGGAGTGGCAAGGCCTGCAAGGCTGGCAAGGCCTGCAAGGCTTGCAAACCACGGGCTTGCAAACCACAACCACGGGCTTGCAAACCACGGGCTTGCAAACCACGGGCTTACAAACCAAGGGGGGGATAGCAAACCAACCTCGCAACAGATAACTATTTTATAGCTCTATTACTTAGCTCTCTCCGGTCATTTTCCTATTACTTTTTAGTGGTTGCTACGACGTTCTAGCTACGTATATCAACTTTTCCCCCTAATATATTTTAGTTGGAAGGACTGTAACAGATTTATAGTAATACTCCAGGCATGAGGTCCCTAGCACGAGGTCCTAGTTAAAAGCCACTAGGTCACTAGGTATACTACAGGCTTGGTTACTACACCTGCAGCAGGAGCATGTAGCTAAGCAGCTGCTCTTGGGGTTTAAGATTTCAGCAAGTTTTTCCCCCCCAGCTTAAAAAACATTAAATAGCAGTTTAGTAGTAGCGGTCACAAGGCCGGTAATTTGATTTTGATTTCCCGCTATACATTTGATATATTTCTGTAGGTAAGGGGTAGATAATATTCGGTAGGTAAGGGGTCAATAATATTCTGGTAGGTAAGGGGTAGGTAAGGGGATCAATACTTCACTAATTTGCTATGTATTCTTCCCTTCTCTCCAGCTCCTTCTCTGAATAAACCATCAGGGTTTTCAATGGTTTAAAGCATGGGAGAAGGATCTAGGAGGCCAGGTCCCTTTTCCTAAGCTTATAAAAAACTTATAATATACAAGATACAATACAGGCAATTTTGTTCATAGAAATACTGTAACCAAATTTATGCTTTCATTTATATTTTTAAAATGTCCAGATCTTATATATACTTATATTTTTCAATAAATTTCATCAAAAGAGTTTTGACCTAAATATATTTGAATCCTCCCTGTCTTTAGCTACTTTCACATTGTATGTATGCAATTTCAGTGCTGAAAATCAGATCCATTTATGTTCACCAACTCTGACCAGCTTATAACACATACAGAATTACACAGTAGCCAGAAATGGACAATGTCTGTTAGAATTTTGGCGATATTTTCCTGCTTTTTTGTGATTGCCACACTAACTTAGTATTTCCTCATAATAATGTATTACCACTTTCCTAGCCATTATATCAAAAAGGTTGAGATGGAAGTTGTTGCTGCTGATACATCACAGGAAGTTAGTTCAGACACTTCCTTATTGAAGGGGCCTCCATGTATTTCTCATGGCTTCATTTTGGAGAATGTTTCCTCATGATAAATATCCTGTTAGATCTTCCATGAAATTTTCAATGTCAAAAAAAATGTAATATTTATAGCTAATCAACAAAAATTTATATCCTCATATGATATATTCAGCAATTACTTTTTTATTTGTTTATTTATTTTTTATTTCTTTATTTGATTGTTTATTTTTTCATTTGTTTTCTTATTTATTTATTTATTTATTTATTTATTTATTTATTTATTTATTTATTTATTTATTTATCATTTTTTGTTTGTTTGTATGTGTATTGTTTACTCATTTATTTGTTTATGTATTAATTAATGATTTTAATCTGTACGAAGGAATTACTGATAATGTTAAGAAAAGAGTATGACTTAATTTTGTAACCCATAGATTTAAACTTTGATACTGCAAATATTCTGGTCTAAAATATGACAATATCACAGGTGTAAAAGTAAAATATATCATAGGATTAGGCAATATACCACAGCCCTGTCTAGGACATTCATTTTTTCCTCTTCATTGAACTTTAGCACACAAACAAAAACTGTAAATTTCTTTAATTCCTGAATGTGTGACGTGAGCAGACTAGATAGTCTCTAATGGCAGTCTGGTTTGGAAACCTTAAAAGTTTGTCAAATATGATGTCATTCTCATGTTACATCATTTCTATAGTTGGTAGCAGAATCAGCTATTTAGAAGTACATGGAAGGGATAAAAAATTTGGGAAATTGTTTTCAATACCTAGGAATGATAGGGCACTGCCTGGAAGAAACTACTGTTTTTAGAACATCTCTGATGTCGTTTTTATATTGTGACAAAGACACTAAATTTCTTAGATCCCTCAGAACTATGAGCTTAGGGCCTTCTCCCACCTTGAGGGCAGAGTACTTATAGTGTCCCTCCAATTATGCTGTTAGGAGAGGTAATTATATCAAAATTCCTCAGGCAATCATGTGCTTCACTGCCAATTTCATTGTTGGGAACAGTCACTATTTTCTAAATTAGTTAGGTGTTGCACAGCTGTTATGAACTACTTGTATTTAGGATCCCCTAGGCCGTAAGTAGCACCTGTGCTGTTCTTGGGATGCTACAGTCTAGGGCCCTCGGGACCCTAAATGTATTTAAAACATAGCTGATGTAGTATTTGTATTTTGATAGAGGAACTTTAAACTCCTTAGGTCCTTCAGAGAGGGACAGTGTTAACTTAGTGTCCCCACCTTGCGGGCAGGGACAATTAGTGTCCCTCCAATTGTGCTTAGTGTCCCTCCAATTGCATTGTTAGGAGCAAGTCGCTACATTCTAAATCAGTTAGTACTTCACAGCCGTCGTGAACTGCCATTAGTAGGGTTTCTCAGGTCCCAATTAGTGCCCTCATTGTGCTTGGGATGCTACAGCGTAGGCACTTCGGGACCCTAAAAATGGTAGCTCCCTCTGATACAGTGCCTAACTATTATTTAAGCATTCAATTGATTATTATCATTGACTCATGGGGGAAATTTTATCTGTCGGCGGACAAAGTAAAAGTAATTTTTGTTAGCTATGTGTTATTTCTTTCAAGAATGTAAAAAATATTAAATTTGAGCAGCAAAACATTAAGTACAAATGTTGAATAAGACTCACATTCATTTATTATGGTCTATTTGGATTAATCATTTTACAGCAATTTTATATACACACTACTGCAAACAGTAAGATAACCCAGTAAAAATTAATAGTTTAGTGCTGCTTCAGAAGAAACTATTATTTTTAGGGTCCTGAAGGTGTTAGACTTTAGCATCCCAAGTGCAAGCAAAGATGCTACTTAGCCCAAGAATACTATATGTATTACATGATGGCTGAGCAGCACTTCTATTTAAAACATAGCAACTGTTCCTAGCAAACAATTGAAGTACATAACCCCACAAATTTGAAAATAGCTATCTTTTCCCTAACACTAAGTATTCCTGCTGCTCTCAAAATAGGGACACTAACTTATTTGTGTCCTTCTCTGAGGAAACTAAATCCCTTTGTCACAATACAAAAACTACATCAGCTATGTTCTAAAATAAAATAAATCATGACATTAAATTTATGCTCAAAGATAACAATAATCCTAGTTCCTGATTAACTATCAAAACCTAAGTATGTGTGCAACAGCATACTGACACTGTGGCATAATGCAATTTAGTAATGCTAAGTAGTGTCAGGATGCTTTAGGCTCGATATTTCATTAAACGTAAAACCTTGCTCAGGAAACCCAAACATTTAAATCACATGACAAGCTTCACAGGTTGCTAACCACAAGATTTTTAGTATAAAAGGAGTGGCTGCACGAGAAATAAGCACAGCACAGTCACTTAAAACATTGTCATGGCAGCTCTCAGAAATCTACTTTTCTTAACTTTGTTATCACTCTCACTTCAGTCTTCAGATCAATTTGCAGAGCATGTACTAATGGCTAGAAACACCCTCTCTTACCGCTACCTAGCATTAGATGGAACCACAGTGTCATCCTCATCAACAGATAGTAGTCAATGTAAGTTAAAGCAAAATTCACAACTTTATATTTTTCATCTGATCCTTTTATCCCTATTTAGCAAATATAATTGTGCACGATCAAGGAACTGACAGGTATCTCAGAGAATATGGTGGAAGTGATCTTCAGATTAACTATATCAATTGGAACGCTATGGATGGATGTGAACAAGCGATGAATATATCGTCAATACCTACAAACTTTTACACTAGTCCTCCAGGAGAAATCAGAGGAGTTAGAATTTATACCACTGATGAATATTCCAATCAATACTATATAAGAATTAATGTATTCACCCAAGAAGTTACCTTGGAATGCGAAGAAGCTTATTTAAATGTAAGTTGCTATAAGCTAACTAATAATGCTTAATTTAAACCTACATTTCTATTGCAGAGTACTATTGTTGGGAAAAGGGAATTTGATTTTGATCTTCTTGCAGTACCAGTTTCCAACATTCCTTGAATATTATATTCTCATATCACTTGGCATCAATCTTATAACAATTATTTTTCTTTTTTTAATATCTTCATTTCAGTTTCCAAAATTCAGAACTGTATATAAAATCATAAGTATCATTTTCAAAGGCAATAACACTCTTTCCTACCGTCAGCTTTGCAACTGCTATTTATTTATTTATTATATTTATTTTATGCAAATTTTTAATGAAAGAATATATCAGTCATTTTGACTTATACATAAGTACTGAGGAGTATTTAAGAACCAGTCATTGAAACACATTCACAGTTAGGAGTGTAATAAAATTTATATAGAAATTTGCTGAATATTATGTCTAAAGGATATGGTCAATACCAGCTTGCATTAAGAAATCCCAAACGGTGTGTAGCAATAGGGAAACTTTACCCTACCTTTCTAGTCAGATTTCCCCCACCCCCAACTTGCTTCCTCCTTCCATACTGCAAGCATTAATACAATTGCATGTGCTGTATTTTTTTGTTCAAAGTTCATATAGTCATGGTTGCTACTACAGAAACATGAACATTCTTGAGAGTATCTATTGGTAATGTTATAAGAGCAGCGGTTTTAATTTTCTTCAAAGAAACAAACATTCTTGAGAATATCTATTGGTAATGTAAGTGGTTTTCATTTTCAAAGATGCAATGAATGGTCTTGCTGGCATGGCAACAAAGCTGTTAGTACTGCTATGACATAATTGGAAGCATCTTCTATTGTATCTACCTTACATCAGTATGGCTTAATTTATTTTAAATGATGTCCCAATTATTCCTGTTGCACTATGTTTCTAGATAAAACTTTGGTACTTTCTAAAATGATTAAGGCAAGGTACATAACTGTAAATACAAGTGTTATCACTGCACAGAGTTAATCACCATCACTGGAATATGGCAAAATTAAATAAGAAAATTTCTAAATTACTATGTACTCTGTTGTATTGTGGTTTCCTGCTCCAGTTCTGTTACACAGACTTAACTGATTGCAAAGGAATGAAGTAAAGAATCTGGCTAGTATGTTCAGTTCATCACTTTCCTATCATGCAATTTCAATCTATGGTTCAATAATGTATGTACTTAAAACAGTTCTTACTATATATGTATATTTATATACATACAATACATGAAGTAATCAGACAGGTCATCATGTTTTCATGTATATCTTAGATGCCTAGTGTTTAGTTCCCATATCAATTAGACTAGTGAGCTGCTGTAGCTGCTGTCATAAAACTTGTTGTTGCTTGCTTTAGAGTCCTGCTTCCCACGAAAGATGAGCATAGACATCAAATGATTTACAAAACTAGCTAGGCAAGCTTCACACTTGGCTAATAAAATGGTACCAATGGAACTATATACTAAACCCCTAGATGTAATTTCTCACCTACCACTGACACCTTTATCTATAAAGTTATGGCTACTTCTTGTTGGAATACTACTCTTGACACTTACTCTTTCATCACTAAGTTCACAAATTATTGGTGACAACTGCCGTGCTAACTATTACTACTTGAGGTAGCAGTCCTAACCAGTAAATTAGTGAGTGGGTGTACCAGATTCTTGGTGGGTAGCCCTACTTGAGCACGAGCTATATGCAATGTTTGCAAACTATTTGAATCTACACACAATATTACATCATTAGACACACGCTCAGTTCAGTGATGCAATAATAAGGCCAATGTGTTTATCAGTCTAAGATGGTAAAAAAGCACTTTGTAGTCCAGTCAATAAACAGATTCTGATTATTGTAATCACATATTGTTTTGTCGTGTCTGCTCGCATTCACATAGTATATGAATATAAATATATATACATTATATATAGTATATTATATGGATGGATGGAGGGATGGATGAATGGATGGACGGACGGACGGGCAGATGGATGGATGTTTTAAAGCTAAATAGATGTGTGTTTTTTTTTTGTTGTTTTTTTAAAAATATACTTACCTCCTGCTTTTAATGTAAAAGCATTTTAAGAGAGTTGGAATGCTTTTGTTACTAAGTCGGTATGTATGTCTCAAATCCAAGCAAAAGTGCATGTGTAAAATAAGTCATGTGTAAAAAAACAACAACTCTTTATCCACTAAACAATGTCCTTATGTTTCAAAATATCTTCTTTCAACAATGAGAATAATTTCATCAAAGCTGTTTACTGGTTATGATCCAGTGTAACTTTACTCCAGCCAGTGTTTCTTGCATTGAACAGTTAAAAGCAAAAGGTTAATTGCTTGCGGTGTCTGAAAAGGCTTCTTCTGACATTGGACTATGGAAGGTCAGTCTAGTATTCTGTTTATCAAGGGAAACAAAATTTTGAAATTAGACCTTAAAAGGAAATAACCTTCTAAGTTTATATGTTGCAATATATAGGAAACATATCCTCTCTTGTCAGCATGCAGTGTAGTCACTGTGCATACATTAAGGTTAAATTAATACTGCCATCCACTCATCATCTATTCTGTCACACTATAAACTGCAAACACTGTAGCTATTTAAGCTGCAAACATAGTAGACTTCTTGGGTTTGCATCATCAGTACTTTTTGAGCAAGTGCAAGAATGTATCACAGCATATAATATGTATTATAAAACTCATAGTCATAGCAACCACTGCGTTGGTGGGGGCTTGGCCCAACAACTTCTTAGCAGACTCAATCAATGCGATATTTCAGCATGTGTCAGGTATGTCTGATTATTCAAGGGCAAGACTACCTTCCATTACAGTCTTAAGGTCTCATGAATTTGACAAGACATTTTCCCTAACTAGTTTATATCTTGTAACTGCAGAGTGAGTATTGCACCATATCCACAATTTGATGAACACGTAGTTGACTATCCTTTGTGTTAGCTACTGTGAGAAAATGAGTTGTCGCATGTTGATTGAATGATCCATATACCCATGCATGATAAAGTTTCATTTCCAAGCATATAAATTTAAATTATTTATACACCAAAAGCAAGCTTATTATTATTATTTAATAAAGGAGAATGATATACATCTAATTGCCAATGGAAAGTTAAAAGCAGCAACATTATTATTTGAGGGTGTTATCCATTGACTTTACACCTAATTGATATTAATTAACTATTATTTATAACAGCACATATATTATTATTAATATATAGACTAGTTTAGATTGTACATATTAGGTATTCTGCTACCAGGATGTTTAAGGCTTCAAGAAGTTTTAGTTTAGGTCTCTGTAACTGCAAATCCCCTCTCCAACCCAGTTATCTGGTCTTGAGCTCAGATCGACTCTGACAACAACCTACCAGGTATAAATTATTATGCTTTAAACAAAGGAACAACGTTGACGAAACTAGACGAGGTCATGGTGTGACAATATAATAAGTGTATGTACTAACTGTTCCCAAAGTTTGGCCCTTTCAAGTATGTATGTATATATGTATGCATGTGTGTATGTATGTATATATGTGTGTATATATGTATTTATGTATGTATGTATGTATTTGTGCATTGTTTTTACAAAATTTGGTAGAGCTTGACCCATTCTACAGTACACTAGACTAAAGAAAAAAAAGGTGCAAGTATTGTCAGTACAAATATAGATGATCTGTATTGGGATAGCTTGCTCGTTTTCCCTTCATACCAGAATTCTGTAATAAAAAAATAGTTCTGCTTGAAGGTCAGTCCAATCACTATAGCAACTGCTTCTTTACAGGAGGTCTTAGAACATAGCCGATGTAGTTTTTGTATTGTGATAGTGAAACATTATTAACTTAGTGTCCTCGCCTTGAGGGCAAGGACATTTAGTGTCCCTCCAATTGCGTTGTTAGGAGCAGTCGCTACATTCTAAATTAGTGAGGCGCTGTGCAGCCATCATGAACTAACATTTTTAGCACGAGCGTGCTACAGTGTAGGGCCTTCAGGACCCTAAAAACTGTAGTTCCCTCCGAGGCAATGCCTAACTATTATATTTATTTAATGTGCATGTATGTACATATGCATGAATTAATGTATGAATATAATACAAGCATGTATGTATTTATCAACAGCACAAGTTTCAAATGTCAATCTATTGTAATCATAAAATTTCCTGAATATTTTCTACTAAGTGAGTACAGATAGTTGTATTGGATTCTATCAAATACTTGATATCACATAATCCAAAGATTGTTTTAAGGTCCGTCATCCATCACTCAAAGTTTTTGAGGAGTAGCTCTTAGAAGAATGTCATGAATCTATGTACAAATAGTTCACAAATACAACACTGACACTTCGCAAATAATGCCACAAGAAAAAATGAATGGCACATTACACCGCCCTGATGACCACTACCATATAAGAGTGCATATATTCTATAAACAATATTATATTTTTAACTCTCAATATTCCGGCATCCCCTACAACCTAAACATCCTTTCTTGTTAAGTCGGTAATTGTAATGTATTTCAGCCCTGAGTGCACAGAAAGACATTATGCTTTAATTATGAGCCACATCCCTGGATTGTATGGCTTTTCTTTGACTGGCCTTGCCCCTTGTCCTGGCTGAGAGTTCAGTTTTCCTTCCTTCTGTCAAGTTATTACCAGTCTACTGTTAGTGCCAGTTCAAGCTGGTTCAAGTTTCCTCCTCTCCACATAACAGCTGATGCTAGGAATGCAGCTGAACGTGCCACTTAGAGGGAATTTCCCTACCCACTTCAATCTTATTGGTAGACTCCAGTACAATCCCTTACAGCTAGCTGCAATGAGGGAGCACTCTGCTTATTTCAAATTAGATTCTCCGTTTGTGTGATTTGGTTTGTGGAAGTTTTTTTTTGCTAAAGCCATTTTTTAAAACAAAAATGTGCATTTGTCTCAGATTAAGTTGTGTTAAAAGGTACACAAACCGTCTAAATGTAGGTTTGTACACCAACCTGATACACCCTCCCTTCTTCTTCTTCACAGATGAAAGCTAAGCTGCTCTACATAATTATTGAGCTCATAGAAAATGAATTCAGTAGCCCCAATTAAATTTACAAACAAAAAAGCAAGCTTAATCTATGTAAACCCTAATTGTGGCAAGTATAAAATAAACAAACAAAAATTAAAACTTGTGCAATTGGTGTTGGCTCCAATTTTCTCAGAAGCAGCTATTTGCACCCAATGATTTTCCAACCCCCAGCATCATGTTTGCACATTACTCATCGTGGAATGCTTAGTCCATTTCCTGTTTCTGTCACCATGTCCCCATGGGCCAGTCAACTTCCTGGTCAGGGCATTACATCACGTCACATATTAGTTTCCTGCTTCTTAGGCTTCAATGTGACATCTGCTGCCACCTCAGCTGCTCCATTAAATACACTTCAGCCACATCCTTCAATGTCTGACAATACAGAACTATTACTGTCACTGTACTTTATTTATTACGCTTCCTCAATTATGGGGCACCCTAGTTCCACCAGATTTTGAAAATCCATGAGAGAAGGAACATGAGAGAGGAGGATATCTGGTATAAGCCAGAAAGGATGCGAATTAAGCAATAATAAAAAATGTTCATATTGCTGAAAATGTTTAGCTTTAGGCCAGTTGCATAATTTTTTTATACAATGATTATCATGAACAATATATTTTGAAACAAGAACAAATAAAGTGGCAATACACGTTGAAGCCTAACTGTGTTTTTAATCTTTGTGATTTATTCTTATGCATTTGTTATTGCACTCATTTATCTTCCATTCTTCTAGTTATTTCATCTTTGTTGTATGTTAGTAAGAATCACCATTGACTGTCGATTTTTGTCGATGTCGGTTCTTCAAACTATGCATCTGAAAATTGCCTATAAACTGTTGTCATCGTTATTTTTGTTTAGATTTTTTGGTTCTACACTTAAATCGTAAGACTCATTCATTATTTTATCTCATATTTTTATAACTACTTGTATCACATTCAACTATCTATTCTATTGGGTTTCATCTTTTCCTTTGTAAAGGATGCTAGTCCTCTCTTCTTTGTGCTCTCAGTGCCTTTGATGTTCTATTCTCTTTGTTGTAATTATTATCAGTTATTTTACCTATTGGATAATTGTTTCCGAAGGTGACACTAGTGGTTAGGAGTTACGACCCAGTTAAAAAAGAGTGAATCAGCTCACCCAATAACAAGGTTGGGAAAGAGTAAATATTGGTTTGGATAACTGCCATACCGAACAATACACTCTATGCACAGTAGTTATGATGGTATGTCGTATCATAAACAAGCAACAAATCATAGAGACCTAACAGGTCATGAGTGGAGAGATTTAGTATTGACAATCACAAGATTGTGTCTGGTGTACGTACATAGTTCAAAAGTATCAAAATAAAAAAATGTAGTCAATAAAGCATAATTAAATAATTAATAGCAATATGAATACCTATTAAATCCCACAATACATTTCGCTCATTAAAGTTGCCTCCAAATTTGCATTAACCATTTTGAGAGTTTTTTTGCTAAAGCCAAGCTGCTCAAAAATAAACAAATAAATAAAAAAATTAAAAAAAGAGTAAAAATTGGAAAAAAAATTCAGAAAAAATTTCAGAATAAAAATATGGGAAAAAGTAATGGAGAGCTGGATTCTAAAATGTTAGTTTACCCAAGGAAAGAATGTCCTTGTAACAAAATTTCACTCTTACTTAAACTGGCATTAAATAATATTAAAACAATCTTTTCACAGTATGTGTATGTGCAGGTAACTGGACATTTTCCTACACAAAGTTCTATAATTAGAATAAGACATTACCTGCATCCTAGGAGGAGTGGAGAGAGCGTACACAACAGCACTGGTCACATCTTCAGCTTCCAAATACTATACACACACCAGTAGTCATTTTACAATGCATTTCACTTGATAAGGAGTAAATAAATTAATAAATAAAAATGGCTAATGAAGGTCACATTTCAAGTTGCAGCTATAATATAGCTTACAGGAAAAAATGTTCAGTACTACTCATTTTCATTACAACTTAGGAACCGCATACAGCAAACTAATGTACACATTTTGATCACCTTATAATGATAATAATAATAATAATAATAATAATAATAATAATAACAATATGATAATAATAATGATGATGATGATAATAATAATAATAATAATAACAACAACAACGTTTTCACACAGCGTCCACTCACCTGCCCTGGCTCTCCGTACTCCTTCTGTTTCTCTACTATATCCTCAGCCTTGTGCAGTCTGGGCATGAACTCTGTTTTCACAAGTCCTGGAGAAATGGACTGAAACAAGAATTAATAAAGAACTAAAAAAAACACACAAATTCTTACTGTGACTTTTACAGCACTGTCCATTTCTCTGAGCTCTCTCCTAATCCCTTCAGTGAGAGCAGTCACTGCATACTTAGTGGCGGAGTAGAAGGCAACACGTGTAGAAGCAATCCTGTGGCCTGACATACTGCAAATATCCAGAACATGTAACTGACATCTCGTTCAAATAGTGTTCTAATAGCTCACCTGTTAATAAGAAATATATGACCTTCATCTTTCCCATTTTCTTTGAGTTGAGTCATAAACTCACGAGTACAGAGACACACACCTAACACATTAACCTAAACAGCATGAACAATCACAACAACAAATCAAACAAATACATATATATATATATGTACATAATTCAAATAAACATAGTAAGCTACCATCAATAGTGCTGGTATATTTATAGCTATCTGTCTGTCCGTCTGCTTGCCTGCCTGTCTTCTGTCTATCTGCCTACCTGCCAGCCTTGTCTTTCTGCTTGTCTGTCTGTCTGCCTACCTGCCTGCCTGCCTGTCTGTCTGTCTGCCTGTCTGATTGCCTGCCTGCCTGCCTGTTTGTCTGTCTGTTCTTGTTGTTATCAGTATTAAAAATGCTATGATGGTACAAATTGTATTGCTTTACATGATCAATTGCATTTTGATCCCTTTCAAACTTCAAAAGCATTAAAAATTATGAAGTAATATTATTCCAACAGAATGTAAGTGAAATGGCATCCTCCTTTTACTGTGCCTGTGTTTATCGGGTTTGTTGAAATAGCTGTAATTGTATACATGAGTTTACACCATTTCGTCTTTCCTTTAGATCTTTCCACTATGTATGGACTAAGTGTGTGACTAAAGAATACAAGGAACTGGAGATAATATACAATGCTCTAAATGGTGCAACATCCAAATTAAGTTTCTTCATACTTTGTTTACTAGCATTTATTTTCCACCACTACAGGAAAGTGTCATACAATTTTTACAAGATCAGTAGATTTGGACACATTGCAAGTAAACTTCAGCTGCAAAGTGACAAGCATTTCAACACCACATTCACAATCATCCTAAAAACTAGGTGAGAAAGAATAGTCAATGGTGGCAAAAATGAGTAATTATTGTGGTAGTTAAAACATAACTTAGAGCTTATAATAACACCAGACTGTCGTAAACGAAGATAAGTTGTGCAAAATGACAATCAAGTGTCACAAAAACAATCCCAAAACTGCTGCAATTCAGACAACTCTTACCACTCTTTCTTCAATGCCACTTACTTCCAACATGTCCCTCCAGTCTTCAGTTGAGCCAGACAGAAGAGGGGCATAGTGTGCTAAGCCAGCATTGTTAACACACACCTCCACACTTCCAAACACTTCCATTGCTTTCTTGAATGCTGCCCTAACCGCTTCTTCTTCTTTTACATTACACTTCACTGCCAGCAGCTTGCCAGATTTTCCAGAACTTTCTAGCTTTTTAGACAACTCCTGATCAGAAGTTACATAAACAGCACAAGTAATAAAAATTTGCGGACAAGGAACTAGTTAAAAATCACACAATGACTTCCTCACAGTAAATTCCTAAAGCAAAACAAATTAAGATTAATTTATGTAACATTTGATTTTTTTCCCCCTAGGCTTTTGTGGCTTGTAGGGACCTTGACTACAAAAATTGTCTTTCTGTATACAATTTAAATAGAATAAACTCTTGAAATTACATTCTTTGAGCCTAGCTACGGTGAAACACCAGACAAACTAGGCATTATTATCAAAATAAGGCCAGGATTAAACTAAAAACACCTGCTCTCAGGGTAGCAATAAGTTGGAACAAGGCTTGAGCAGTTGTAGTACATGTGAGGAAGATAACTACCCCAAGCAGATTGGCTATGCTCCTAGAAGCAGTGAGTAGTGGAAAAGTATGACTAAGGTGGGCATGGGTTAGAGAGCAGAAGCATAGCATTGAGGGGTGTCAATTGGGTATGGCATGTGACATTTTTCAATCAAACTTTTCTCAGTGAATGGAGAGGTTTTCCACTATGGCAGCCTTTTTGTCCCAGAGGTTTCCTGCAAAGGTGCCAGAGCTGTTAGCTTATTGGGAGAAAATTGAACGTGCAGAGAGGAATTACAAGACTGGACGTTGGGCAACCTGTGACTGCCAGTACAGGCATAGTCACTGGCCATGAAAAACATGGACTGGTTAGAACCTGACCCAAGAAGGGCAAAGGCAATTTAGGAGTGTGTTGTGTGGCTTATGGATGACTACCAAAGCTGCCAAGATGGGTCCAACCAAGCTAGGCTAAGATGGTCGGTGAACCTGCCAGCAGGGTATCTCCTCCAATTGACGTCAGTTCCAGGAAGCTCATGCAGCTCTCATCGATTCCTCAAAGTGTGTGAGAATTTTAACAAGAGACAGTGCAGGATTTCAACATGTTGGTATGTGCACACTTGCACAGGATGCGGCAGGGAGCACCTAGCGTTCCAATGCAGCTAAGCATGCCAAGGGGAATGATTTCCATCTTGTTAAGCAGCCTCCCAGGTATGAGGGGCTGGTTGACCTTTCTTTTAGTTGGAAGGCACCAGGAAGTGGAGACAGTTAAGCTTAGATAATGTTTACTTGCACCTCTTTCTATCTCTATATGTATGAATATATATCTATATATGTGACCGTCTACAGGAAAACCGGGCACAACGCGGCACTCTTCGAAAAATTTTTTGTTGCACTTACAGAGTTGTCGGCGTCCAGATATTGAGCTCTCCAAGTTTTATCGTCGTAGCTTAAGTCGTTCCCACTATAATAGACCTAACCGTTCCCTTCCGTCGGCTTGAAACAATACATTTTTAAGAAATCGATTGATCTTTTCTCGATATTTACGCACGCCGCGTTGTGCCCGGTTTTCCTGTAGACGGTCACATATATATATTTATATCTACATTAATAGTACGGTGCGTAAGTTGCCCATTCAAATATGTATGGGAAAAAAATCGCTATTCAATTGAAATTGCACAGGGAAAGTGAAATAGTGCGTAACTAATTGAAATAGCATGGTAACTAAGTGAAATACCACGGTAGCTAAGTGAAATAGCAAGGGTAAGTGTGTGCCAACCTTGGAAACGTACAGTTTGAGTAGTTACTACCCGTATTCGATGGAATGTTTTTCAACAGATTAGGTTGAGCCATAGGTTAAAACGAAAGCGGAAGCTAATCCTGAAATAAGGAGAGAGTGAGTGACTGATACAGTGTAGCTACAACTGGAAATGACTTTTTTAAAAGCTGGCCTACTATTAGCGAGAGATAGTACGGGTAACCTGTGCTATTAGGGATCAATAGCAAGGTTACCCGTGCTATTACTCATACATTATCTATATCTAAGTAGTACTTATTACATGAGTCAGAGTGTGATAAGGCGAAATATTTCATGAGCAGGTTAATTTATTTTCAAGAACCAGAGGCAGGGTGAAAATAAAGCCTGAGAGTGAAATATCTGCCATATCACTCTGATGTAATAAGTGGTTACTCTACCCTAGATACCTTAACTACTGTAGTATAGGACCTTAACTCACATGGTATGAAGTTGGCTCCTAGGGCTTCCCCAAACTGGCAGTCAGTTATTTTAGCTGCTGCTCTAACCCAACCTTGGGTTAGAGCAACACCTGAGGAAGGTAGCTGTACAAATCTTGAAAAGTGGTGAACTTGGTCTGGCTATAACTAATAACTACAAGGATACCGAGCTTGCCAGTACAGCTTGAAATAACAAATATCAGTGATTTCCAGGGTCTGTACCTAAAAATATAATTGTGAAGATATCTAGGGTGGAATAAATATATATAGGGTATTGTAATAATTGTCTATACATAGGTTGAGAGGAGCAATATTCCAACATATCATACTTCATGCTGCTCAGCTACAGCACAACCTGGCACATGATTATACAGTGAATACCACACTCTCTCCTGATGTCTGGGCAGCTGCTCTAGGGGCACATTCTGACATGGCATATCCTGCATAGATTGTGCAAGGCCTTTGACCAAAGCCTTCAGGGTCAGTCTTAAGTGGGACATTCCCATTAAGTCAGCCATGTGCAATAAGTACTCTACCAACCTCTGACCTGCAATGACAATTTCTGAGTAGGCAGTGAGCTAACCAGGGACCACATGCCAGGCCCATTTCTGCCTGCATGGAGTCAATTCCTCCATGTCAATCAGCTCGGGGCTTATCACAAGCAAATATCACCTAATTTATAGATTTGTCTTACCCGCATGGAGCTAGTCAATGGAGGGATTGACTCAGATGGTTGTCGTATACCTCAGTGGACAGTGTGGCGCAGCAGATGCAAAGGCTGGGAAAAGGATCTCTCCTCACCAAAATGGACAGCGAGTTGGCATGGGGAACAAAGAAATTTTCCAGTGTAAGCAGTTAGAGCCACTAATTGGATCACTCACCCACGCGTGCAAAGTGAAGCCCAGGGCGCTCTTTCTTCGCAGACTGCTTGACCTCCATGCCACTAGCACAGAATTGGTAGGTGAGAGCATCATCAGGCTGAACGGAGCATGCCGATTGGACATCACACAGTGAAATAAACTAGAAAATGCTCGTGTAGCATTGGTGGTTGGGCGAGCGAGCGAAGTTCTGGAATGCGCGCGCGCGCTTAAACGACGACGTACCGTATTCAAAACGACGACGTGACGTATTCAGGATTTCCATAGACTACATCTTAGAGTTGCTCGCTCGCTTCGCTCGCTCGCCAATTATAGGAGCATAATGGAATGGTAAGTCATTCCTATGCCCACCTACCAGCCTTCCCGCAGTAGAGCTATAGTTTCAGATGTGGCACTGATTGGCTGGTTTCAAGTGCAGTGGGGTAAAAGGATAGACAACCTGTTCATTGCAGCCAAAGAACTGCTCCCAATTGTTATCTCTTGCATGACATGAGGCCACACTTGAAATTCTCGGACTAAGTGAGATGCTTGTGTAACAATCAAGTGGTAGTGGTAGTCCTCCAATCCCCTCAACAAGCAAGGGTTTCACAGAACTGGTGCAGCAGTTCAGCGCTATATTCTAGAGGGACTAGCTACCTCAACTTGCAGATCTTACCATCCAGCAATGAAGAAATCCAACGTGTTGTGCGCCAACATGAACACTGGACTAGAACTAACCACACTTCCCCCCACTATAGAGGTTGAAACCAGAAAATTAAATATGTACCAGTATAGTTCTAATCATACACCAAAGAATAGTACAACGTAAAAAACAGCACAGAGAGGCGCACACACAAAAGCGACACAAAGGACACCATAGCAAATAACAGACAGAACGAGAAAACAAACAAACAAAGAACAGACAAACGGACAAACAAATCTGTCTTGGATGCCTTGAGGCAGACACTAAGGACACCAGGGCTCGCAGGATTGTCGACAGCTAAGTCACGTCAGGATAAGTGAGTGGAAGCGTCACACCCAGTGTCGCCTGGTACAGTGAACTCCCCGGCCCTGAGGAACCCAAAGAAAGCTAGGCAGCATGCTGCCCATAGCATTATATAGTCCGGGTCACTTGCCTGACTTTCCCAGACAGCCTTGATCTGGCACAACAATGGTGGGGTGATGGGCAAATGTTCCCGGCTGAGGTCACCCCCTTCCCCCTGTGACCGCTTCACGCCTCTCAGGACATAATGAAGGCAGAGTAGGGAGGAAAGGATCAGCAAGACTCTCCCCAATGTGCAAGAGCCTGATGCCAGCCATATAGGACTTGATTGTCCGGTACTTCAATCCCTCGCTAGTCATCTTTGCAGCGAACTTACACAAGACGTCCTCTCCCGCGGGTGTCGCCTGCAGGCCTGCCGCAGAGCAGAAGTTCAGGAACCGCCTCTGACCACTAGAGTACCCCTTGTGTGTGGATTGGGCGAGGCCTTTTATGAAGAACGACCGAACAAGGCAATCCAGTCCACCTTCGTCCAGTCTGGAGTTGCCAGCACCAGACACTGCAGCAGGTCGTCTGGCAAGACTGTGGGGGCACTGTCCGCCTGTGGTACCAGCCTCTGAAATGAGGGAAGGTTGTCACGTGACAGTGTATCTGCTGCCCCGTTCTGTGCTCTCGGTATGTGCCTGCATACCAATGTCACTCCCCACCTGGCTGAGAAGAAGGACAGGCACCTCATCAAGTGCATGGCCCTGTCCATCTTGCTTCTGCCAGAATTCACAATAGCCACCAGGGGTAAGACCCTGCACAGTGTGGCCATAGGACACAAGCCATTCCAGATGGGCAGGAAGCAGCCCCACCACCTCAAGTCTGAACAGAATCCGTCGCAGGAAGGACCTCCCTGGCCTGATGGCACAGCATGCATGCTGCAGCTGACCAATCAGCGATAAGAGCTCCCTCATGGAGCAGGACTTGAGGCCTTGCCATCGCTGGACCTCTCTGCGGAGACGGTCCAACTTGGCTGAGGGTAGGCGTACAGTCAAGGACATTGTATCCAACTCCAAGCCAAGAAAAGTGAGTGTTGTGCTAGGGCCCTCTGTCTTCTGCGGGGCCACTGGCCCTCCCAGGATATTGCAGTGGGCTAGCGTTGATCTCAGAGCCCGCTCATACTGCTCAGAGTTAGGATCGCCAAATAGGAGGAAATCGTCCAAGTAATGGAGACCTTCCACACCATCGGAATTCCCCAAGATCCACAGCAGATTGAAACTTAACCCTACATTTTGATTTCTTTTAAGTCCTCTTCAGGAGTCAACTGAGGTCAAACTCTTCCTGGTGATAAATGTAAACAACAAGATTATTGGAGGGTACGCTTACTGTTTATTATATCCTGAAGGGTGATTTGCACATAGTATAGACAGCCAGCATCCTGGAAGCTCTAAACTTATGTCTCTGTTAAACTTGTTGTTGTCTGGTGTCATCTGAATGTGTATAAGCATATGATAGTCATGAAATCGTGACAATTACTCGATAAAAAACTATTGCATAAGGACAGCCAGATGAGAATTTCAGTGTTAATGTATGTCCAAGACAAAATATGATAAAGGTCATGACTAAATTGGGTGGTTAGGCTCAATGACCAAATAAAGCAACGGGTTTAAGACTAAACCAGACCTTCCAACTCACCCGCATTTTGTGGGTAACACCCACGCATTGAGGTGAGTTTCACATGCTCGCCTGCTAGAGCGGTAGTATCACCCACACAATTCATTTTTACAACCAATAAATTATAAAGTAGGTGTGGGCAGTAGTAGCTGTGGGTGTGCCCACGAGAGGAGAGACGAGAGCAGAGTGAAAGTGGAGAAGAAGAAAGAAGATCAAGACAGAACATATGTGTGTGTGTGTCATTAGCTATCTTATTTTGTCAGCACAGTGATATTAGTGTATGCATGCGTAATTATTGTAAGTCGTATTTAGTCATTGTGCCCCGGACCTCCGGTAGACCATCCCTCATTGCTTTGCGCATGTGTGGTTCTCAGAACACTATATAAGCCCAACCACGCATGCGTATCAGGAGTTCACCTATTTTTATACACCGATTTAAAACTCGGTCAAGGGAGGGAGAACTCTGGTGGCAGCTTACCACTTGCTAGCCCAACTGAGTATCATACTTCGCGGCCAGCAAGTTTTCCTTACCGTGAGTGTACCTCGCGCCTACTCTACCGCCCCACAGTAGCATAGCATACCTAGTTGATAGGGAAACAGATACAGAAAAGGAGGAAGTTTCAGTGATCTTTAATTTAAACAAAAGCCACAATAGAACAATAATTGTAATTATTACACATAACATGGGTGTGGTTTGAGGTGCGGCCATAATTCGTGTGACACGTGTGTGTGGTTAAATTATTTGAATCACTCTCACATGGGAGTCAAAGTTGGAAAGTCTGAAACTGGGTAGGGTTGCTCTATATAAATAATACACTTGTGTACCAGCAACAACGGTGAAAACGCTGACTAGTCTGGCATAGCAGACCCCTCATTACATAGGAAAGCGAAGGGTCTGGTGAGAGCTTCACATCAGACTTGTACTTACCCAATTACGTGACGTAAGCATTAGGGCCATGTAAAATGTGCGTCTTACGAGCATTTTACACCAGGACTCACAGTTCATGCGTTAAGGCTTCACTAGTTCTTTGTTTAGGTCAGTGTGCCAACTCGAATAATGTAATGTCTTCCAAGCTTGTATCTTAAGTTTATAAAGAGGGATTGGGGGCTGAAAGATTATTTGGCTACGGTACTGGTTTACACAACTACAACTTTCATCTGGAATGACATCTGGTAAACTCTAAGAAATAACTCTCACAATAAATTCCATATTGAACTTTGTAATATGTGCATAGAAGCATGCAGTTTAATTATGAATATCATTAAATCAAAGGGAAGGGGGGAGGATTTAGCCCCACCTCCAGTATCCGACCCTGCCTTCTAAGAACACTGAAATCTAAATTAGTGACTAATCTATGGGTATACAGTGGAAATCCAAAAAGCAGGAAGAGAGGTGAATTTTGTCAACATTGACTGCACAAAAGAAAATATACATGCAAGAAGTGGTTTAATGCCTAAGTGTCGAAGTCCTGCGGCAGCGACTTGTCAAGCTTGGGTTGTAAGCTCTATCCTGCAATCAACAAAGACTAGGTTATTTACAGAACTGACTGTCAGATATCTACAATGGCAGCTTTCGCTGAAAGACCAGTTACCACAGACAAAACAGAACTATTTTCTTCTCATAAGAAGCTAATCATCTGAATGCATATCACCACAGTTATATACAGTACAGTTGAGTGATCATGGAATGAAGGTGATTGTGGATTGCACGTCAGCAGAAGCAGAGATCAACTCTCATGAAGATTAACTCAAATATTACTAGTGGTGTGCTTGAGCACAAATGGCGAGCGAGCCTTAAACTACACTATTGTTAAACTATTGATTTTAACAACAAACATTCAAACTACTAAAATAAAGTCGAGTTGTTAAATTACGCATATGCGGTAAAGGGGATTCAATGCCATAGTAACCACTCCCCTCAACTGTTTGAATTGAAAAAGAAGCAACAAAATCAAGTCACGTTATTTAAAAATTTCTTTGTGATATTCTTAATAGTAGTTGTAACACACAATACATTCACACAACTGAACATACCTACGCAAGGCTTATACCTTCGTGGTTCATCTAGTGGACAATGAATTTTCAAGTAAATACTGTTGAGTAGGGCTTATAACTGTGACAAATAGCGCATTAACTTACAACTGCCACTAACTCGAATAGAAATGGAGCTCCCATAAGTTTTTGAGTTTTAACTGCACCCGCAAAAGAATTAAAAGCGGTTAACAATTCAATTTCTAAGGTAATACGGGTAATGATCGCTAAACCGGAGGATTTAGTTTAGTGAAGCTTGGGACGGGGTCGAACATGGAGCGAACACAAAAATACGCGAGGGTCAAAGTACAAAATGACATACGTACGCCCAAATATATAAATAAACAAATATCTCCAATTTTCAATTGTGTTACCCCTGAGAGTGTCTCGCTCGCTCCGCTCGCTCGCCAATTATCTATATAATAATACACTTGTGTGTCAGTAACAATGATGACCACCGGTGTGTGCATTCACAAATAATTTATTATCTGAGCCTGGTTGGTGAAGTGTTGTCTAAACTGGGTAGGTAAAATGTTGTAAAATCTGGGTTGGTAAAGCGTCATCAAGATTGGGTTGGTAAGGCATCATTTGTACCAATGACAAGTTCATGAAAAAAAAAATGTTTTAAGAAAAGTGAAAAAAAAGTTAAAAAAAAGTGACACAACGGTAGTAAATGAAAAAAATTCTACTGAAGATGGCAGAACTTTTCAGTTCTTCTAAGACCTTTTGGAGCCCTAGTACTTTGTTCAGTTGACTCCATCTTTTCTATTCTTGAAGAAATCTTGTCTTGAAAAAATATCCCACTTAACAATAGCTCTTCTCTTATACATAAGCTTGATTAGTTTCTTTGCAAACAAAAAAAGTAACTCATTTTTTTTTACAATCAGAATCTCCCCCTTCCCCCTCCCCCTAAAAAAATCCTGTATGAAACCTTGATACTTAACTAGCTCTCTTGCTCAGCAACTGTGCAACAACCAGCACTGCCAGGCACACATGCAGTTTAGCAAACATTTTACTAGCAAGTACTTCACCACACAGTGGCACTTGATGTATTGCAAATAAAAAATGCAGATGCATAAGGTGTTCCATTGTTATTATCCTCTACCACTTGGTTTAGCTATGTTGGTCCACTTTTCTCCTTGATTCATGTATTCATGAATTCACACACCACCGTTGTTGTTGATACTGATGACACTTTACCAACTCGACTCAGCTAATACTGTAATTGTTGATGAATACACCAGTGTCATCGCTTTTTTTCTCGCTTACTTTTCTTGACCCATGCATCCAGGAATACACACAGTATTGTTGGGATTGTCGTAACTGATGATACTATGCAACATGACCCAAGTCAGTTTTATTTATGCATGCGTAGTCATTACTGACGACTCTTTACGAACGCGGCTCAGACACAAATTGTCGCTGTCATGGTTACTGACAGACCAATATATAAATATTATACATACTATGTAAAAAATCTAGCAGATCTACAGTAGTTATCTTGCTATAATAGTACACCCAACACAGTATATCATGTTTGGTAAAGGGTTATTAAAACTAATCTGACGATTCCTAATGTTGAATTGTGGTTTGCAGATTTAGTGCATATGTTTGAAGGATTACAACCATGCTTAGCACCGTGAGGGGCAGGATTCTTGTGTTTTGTTCAGTTGTGTCAAACATTATGAATTTTTTGTTTAACCGACTACTGATGTTATTGCTGTTCTAACTCTCAACATAAATAAAATAAATCCACTGTGTTGCCTTGAGCCTCGCCAATCTCCTGCTCAAGTGCAGCTTCATAAAGTTCATTTGCGGGACATACACATAGCAACCTGGTTTTTAATCCATTTCGCAGAGAATGGCTTACTTGAAATCATACAAGAACTAGACCATTCTGCCAAATTTCATAATGTACACTAATATGTATGCCCCTATAGTTAGCCTCATGATGAAGCCTCTTTACCACTAATTGCAAAATGTCTCAGTCTGGTGTAGCCAGACCCTTACCTACTGCTTTGCTGGGAAAGGGTCTGGTCAAATACAATACAGTGACTTGTTCAGGTTCCCCACATTAAGTGGGGGAAAACCACACTTGAATTGTTATGGAGTATATGCTGAGTCAGTAGAACAAGTGCCTCCCTCTATTGCATTTGACCAGATAAATTCCCGCAGAGTTGTAGGTAAAGGGTCTGGCCATGCCAGCTACACAGTGTGCTGATGAAATAATTAGTTTACTACCATAGTTTCTGTACAACAAAATTGGGTAAGGATCACTTACTTCTATTTTTTCAATATTCCTGGAGCACCCAACAACATTCATTCCTAGCTCACAGAGACGGCTGCTCAAGTCATAACCAATACCAGCAGAAGCACCAGTTACGAAGGCAGTCTTTCCAGCCCAGCGATCCATCTTCAGGATTATAACGACGTTAGCGCAGTTACCCAGACATTGAGTAGCCCCAATCAAATTTTCAACATCTCACGCGCGTGTGTTTATTAATGCGCGCGCGGTTTGTACTTAAAGCCAGCGAAGTCGCGTTTATGAGCAGACCGTCGAAATGGGGAACAGATCTCTGCTCGGTGGTCTGTGGGAAAACTCGAAAGATGATGAAAGTGTGAGAAAGCAGGACTCTGAAAACGATAGTAGAAGAGAGGAAGAAACTTCTAGTGGATCAACAGATTACAAGTATAAGGCTATAGCTAGCAAGCTAGCTATCATGACAAATTAGTTTACACTATGTAGCTAAATGTTTCAATTATTGCATTTTTAAGGGGTTGCTGTTGAAGTGATCAAGATTAAGAAAGGCTGTATTGGTAAAAGATTAAGTAAGGCTATAATGATACACATATTATATAGCTAATTCACATAATATTGATGTATATATTATGTATATGCATCAATATATAATTAGTCATATTGAAGTTCAAGACATTCTCTTCATTTTTAGGTCTGCCCAAGGAGAAAGCTTTTCTGATGAAGACAAACAACCTATACCACCAGAAAAGACATTGTGGTATAATGCAGAGGATTCCTTTTTGCAAAACAAACAGGAAATAGAAAGAAAAACTAAAGAACGGTTCGTTACTTTCTACACAGATACACGAACATGGATGTTATGACAACTAAGTACACTGTTTCTAGCCCTATTTGATATTTGTGAATTTTGAGTACAGGACAGTAAACAATACATCTAATCAGTAACTTTATTAGACTTCGGCTGCTTTGCTGATGCTTATTATGTCAGTTATATATATTGCATTGGATTGTTAGTCAATTTATGGTGTTTGGTAGTTATCAGTTATTATATATTAGGTGTGTTTGCTCATATGTTAACAGTGAGTCTGGTGCATATGTAGCTTATGAGATATGGAATTCTAGCCATAAATCACAAATGTCTCTAAGTTAGTATCATTATGATTTCATAGTTTATTGTATTAATTTTTGGGACAGTATAAATACAAGACAAATTATTAATGATATAGTGATAATTTCAATACAGCGACTTGGGATGAGATAATGGTAGTTTGAAGCTTTATAATAACAATCTTGAATTTTAGTATCATATGTAAATTAATTTTCACACAGAAAATCTTGTTATAAGAGGCTAGGCCAGTTTGAAAATACTGTAAGTTTTTAAATTTTATGTATATTATTTTGCAGAGCTTGCATTAATCCTGAGAATATATTGGAAATTGTTCACAGTGATCTTATAGTTGATATTACTCATCCTTATTCACTGGCTACTGATCTTCTTCGACAAAAGTTGATAAGCTGTGATATAGCCAATGCTATGCTATCTGAGCACCTTGTCAAGACTGAAAAAGTAGTATTACTAGTCAATGCCATCAGGAGGTCTACTATAAGCAATCCATCTGCATTCAATACTTTTATCAGGTCACTTGAAGCCATTCCTTCTCATCGTCATGTAGCAGAAAACTTGAAACAGATTCAAGGTAATTCTATTATACTTTGCTATATAAAATAAATGGAATCACACTTTGGTATGATTTTTTTGTTCAAAATTGGTACAGGTGAATATATTAGCAGTATATAATATTCAACTGTAGTTATATATATATTATACAGATAGTGACAACACTTTATAATATGGTAGTAGTGTGCTTGTGCTGAAATGGTGAGCGAGCCTGGGTATAAAGAACAAATATACATAGTACTGAAACTAAATGGAAGTTAATACTACAAATAATCTTTACACAAACCTCTTCTTCAAAACACTTAAATATAACTAAAATATAATCATAACCTAAAATTAATTCTATCTCTGCAACATTTATCTTACTTGGAAACTCAAAGACCATGCACTAGACCCTGCTTGTTTTCACACTAATGTAATATTACATTGGAAACAAATGGAGCAAGTGGGACACTCTCAGGTGTAGTTTTATCATGAAATTTCACTATATATAGTTTACTACATATAATATACATTTATGGATAGTATAAAGCATTTGTTTACGTGAGGACCTAGTCTCTGATAGTACTTTAGTTACTTACATGCCACATTTCTACCCAAGTGATTATTATTTATACTGTACCACTTGTTTCAAAATACTTACAGAAGGTTACAATAATATTTAGCCAATTATTTTAAGTAAATTCAATTATACATGCAGTTATAACTCTTGGTGTTTTTCAGATTCACTAATGACAGGAGTTCCACTGGAAATTCCATCATACTCGGATACGGTTCTACAATATTCAGAGGAGATAAAGGCTCGGTATAATGGTATGATGCCAAATCAGCTTGTGAGCCAAAGAGATTTTAAATTTACGTCAAAGCAAGATTCCATTGCCACAGTGAAAAATCGAAAGCTAATATATAGCACACCTGCCTTTAGCTGTTTGAGCATGAATATCATCCAAACTGAGCCCACAGATATTGATAGTATATCAACATCATCATGCAAATGTATACTAGTTGAATGTGCATCAGTTTCTAGCAGAACCAAATTGGTAGAGTACCTGGCTAGCCTTTGGGGTCAAAGAGAGGGACATTTTAAGAAATATTGTTTGCTCATTATACTGGATTTGAAGAAGAAACATGTCCAAAATATAAACAGTCTGTGGGACATGTTTTGCCACCCAGATTCCAGCTTCCAGCATGATTTATTGTTGGAAGTCAATGAAGCAAAAGGCAAAGACATTTTGATAATCCTGAATGGTTTCGAACATCTTCCAACCACGATTACAAAAAATCACCATTCATTTTACTCCAAGCTAGTTGAAGGAAAAATGTTGTCCAAAAGTACCAAGTTAATACTAAGTACTGCAGAGAGCGTGAGGAATATTGTAGGAAGCTATGAGTTAGTTGGATTTTTGCATGTGGAATTATTACACACTCCTCAACCCCCAAATCGTTGCAATAGTTCTAATATGGATGAATCTATCAATTGGCAAGATAAAAATGGTACCCCTATACGTACTCAGCAATATATTAGGTACTGTTTAAAGTTATTGCAAGATTATTTCACTGGTACACAGTTTTCAACTATGGAAGACTTAAAAGCTTATCCTCAAGTATACAAAGGAGTCCTCTTTATTTCAAGAATAGCCTTTATGGGGCTTGTGGAAAAAGAGTTTGTTTTTGACAACTCATTAGTTACTGATCCAAGCATTCATGTCGGACTAATTTTAGTTTCTTGTACTCATTGCAACAATGAAATTGTGGAATGTGAGTTTTTGACCCCAATACTGCAGGAATTTTTTGCAGCATATTTTATTTCACAACAGGATGATCGGGAAAAAAATGAAATCTTCTTCCTGAATTCTTACTTGGAATTCTGTGGTTTATGGAAATTTTTTGCTGGTTTATGTGGCCTTACTTTTACCATGCTGAGTACATTAAAATGTCAAGTTTATGATGTTCACTGTTTGGCAGCTATTGTGAGTATTCTCTACGAGTTGCACGATGAGAAAGCTATAAAGTTTGTTTTTGAAGACTGCTCAATTGTCAACTATTTCCACTTTAAATCACATATATCTGACTCAAAATCGCAATATTTTGAATTAGGATACTGTGTGGCTGCTAGTTCTTGTCCATGGAGTTTGAATTTTACAGGTGCGAATGTCGAGTATGAAGACTTAGAAGAATTTATTGCAGGGATTGAGTCTTGCTTGAGCAATACTGGAACTATCCTTGAACTGCAGTTAAATTTCAGTCTCATGACACATGATAAAATTCAGCTATTGTCAAAGCTTAATTTACAAAATCTGGAGAGTCTGAGTATGGCTTCTTGTAAGATGACTCAAAAAAGCTTTGATTCCTTGGCATCTATGATATCATGTTTGCCCAAACTAAATTCACTGAATATTTCTGACAATTGTACTCCGAGTCAAAATTTGATCACTACTTTATTGAGCAATATTGTGTCGACTTCATTTGTGAAGATTCTCCATCTCAAAGGTACAACTTTTAGCTGTGATGACATTGTTTATTTGAGTACAGCAATGAGCATGCCTAATTCAAATCTCGTAGAGCTATCTGTTGGAAGCAAATCTATGACAAGTGAAAGCTCTCGTTTGCTTACTGATTCTATATTGTCTCACTCTTCCATTGAAACTTTGAGTATTTATGACTTAAACCTTAACAATGACAATAGTACATTAGCTCTGATTGAATCTAACACCACTATAACTCGGTTAGTATTTTTTGAATGCAAGCTTGATATTTCTTTCCTGGCAACCTCTCTCTGCATGAACACAACTTTGAAAGACCTTCAAATATTCTTTTCTCTAAACAATGACAAGTATGACATTAGAGAAAATGATGCCATTGCACTAGCCGATATGCTGGAAGTTAACTGTACCTTACACTCACTTTCACTATATAGCTATAAAGAACCTGCAGTCAAAATATATAAATTACTGGAAATATTGAAATACAACCAAACACTGAACACACTTCAACTTCCAAACCATTTTGCTTTCCATCTGAGTGAAGCTGAGCTAGGCTCACTGGATTCAAGAATAAAATGGATTGAATGGCCCCTAATTTCATTTCATTAATGCTTTTTCATATTTTTTATGCAATAACTGTAAAAAATTAACTTCTCGCCAATAACAGGAATTTAGCAGAAAGTTTATAATTGCTTTATGTCAATACTTTAATACTATAGTATATTATTTTGATGGTATAAAAATAATAAAAGTAACACAAGTCAGCACATCTTCTTTTTGGGTTACTCATTCTTCTCAAGGATTGGTGAACTCCTCTTGATCAGCCATCTTATTAAAATGATGTCATCATTAACCATCGTTCCTATTGCCAGGAGGTAAACAATGTTTATTATAGATAACTCCCAATTCAGGATGAGGCTAACAAGCCATATGAAATGCACAGTCCAGTTGCATATACAGCACAAGATATAAGGCCAAAGACTGAGTTGAACTAAGATTGGTAGCCACCAGGTATTGGAATACACAACACGCAAAGCAAGGTAAGCATTCACTAAATAAGCAATGGAGCTGAAGATGCCATAAAGGAGAGCCATTTTGCTTACTCCTAAGAGACCACCAAATCCTAACATCTCTATGTCAACAAAAGTAACCATGACAATAAGAAGTGTAGTAGTTATGTGGTGAAGCACTGTACTCCTAGGTAGTTTAGGTACCATATAGAGAGCAACTAAGTCAGTACTAATGTATAGCATGCCACACCGTTTAAAACTAAGTCCTACCATGTTGTTCAATACATAACCATAGTAGACACCAATCCAGTATCTTGGACTCAAAGCCATGCATCCAAGAAAGAATGACTTGGAGAGATTAGCCACTACATACCATTGCTTATGAGAAGGTGTAATGGCTCTGAAACCAGGGTCTAGGTAGCACCACACGTTCTTTGTGAGAATAATTCCTATGGTGACAAGAACAGAGGTGATAAAAAGGCAGGCTATACAATCCACAAAATCGTCAGGTGTGTAAAAACTGGTAGTACCAGGAATCAGATTTCGAAGGGGCGGAATTTGGAATCGTTTGCCTACGAAACAGACGTTGAAACCGGTAGCGTTAAATCCTTCATTTTTGAAGAGGAGGAACAGCGCATCTACTGGCTCTATTAATCCACCGTTGTGACAAACAGGCCAGGCTCCACTCGAAATTTTTTGCCAAACCGGTCCAACTCCCGCCATCTCCCCCCACGACGCGAGGTTCTTTTCGAAAGACGTTATGTGCAGAACGGCTGACCCTCACCTTTGACCTCAAGCTACAATTTTGCGCGCGCGCTTGTTGGCCAGAGCCGTTTGTTGTTCACCTTCAACCTTTTCAGGAGTTGTCCTCTTTGACCCTATCATGAGGGAGGTGGTGGCGGCCGGCTGCAGCTACGTACATAGCGAGGTATGACTGCAGCACTTCATTTAATGTAATTGTTTCGATTAAACTGCCAATATAGTATAGCTTTAAGTATAATCTTTTGCTTTTACTAATTTGGAATAAAAGAGATCAGGGAGGGGTGTGGTTAAGGTGAAAAACAAAGTGTTTATTTCCTTGGCTGCAAGAGCATTGGACATGGTATGGGCTAGGGCTAGGACTAGGGAAGTGCCTTGCCATAATATAAAACTGATTTTTTTTCCAAGCAATGTTCCCCTCACCCACCAGCCATATATATTAGTTTGAACTCATCTTTTTTGCTGATTTATTGCTGAAAGAGGTGGTTTAACATTGAGATTGTTGTGACATTACTCAAAAAGAAAAAAAAAAAAAAAAAAGAGATAGTCTGTGAACAAGAATACTGCATGGTTAAGGAAGAACATAGGGTGTATGATTTGTTAGTCTAAATTGAGGTGTGTACAATCAATATGGGTCTCAGGGATTCTTGGAAGTGTTTCTGAGAGTTGGCCAGAGATAGATATTAAGCTGTCGTAGTGACAGTCATTAGTGTGGAGTAGTTCTACATGATGTGGTAGATGAAAGTCTTCAGCTTCTGTATCAATCTCTGGACACAACTGATATTTTAAATTACTTGTAGGCCTCAGAGGATGTAGAACTTCCCATGCACACTGATTCCCCTTCACTATGTATATAGAGATCTGAAAATAAGTAGCTGCAGCCAACAGCTCCACATGAGTTCCCCATATGCCTGGCCGATGCAATTTTTTGATGTGAGAATTCATATCAGGTGCATTTATTGTAGTTAAAAGGGGAGAAAAAATAGATGCATTCAGATTCTCAAATCTCACTAGCAGAGATCGAACTTCGAAGTCCCTCTTGGGTGAGCCAAATAGTTGGTGTGATAGGGCATGAAACATGCAGTTTCCATCGGCCAAAACCTTGAATATCATTCGACCTTCACCATTTAAGAAAGTAGTTAGAGGGTCTAAAAGCTGAGGAAAAAAGTAATTCATCCTAATATATTACTTACAATTTATTAAGTTTAACTTACCAACACTTCATCCTTTGTAACAACTTGTAGTACCTAATATATTTGTGATGAGTGATTGAGTTAATTGATCAAAACTGAAACCTGTCGATCAGGTCTGTACTGTATGCCTATGTGTATAACTAAAGAAGCTGTTGTTGTTTTTCTAGAATTGAATCGCTATGGATGTTCATGTTGTAACATACCTTATGCTGACACTTTCGATGAATACAAGCTTTTTTCTTGATGCCTGGTCCACCATTTCGTGGCATATCAATGCAAAATATGCACTGTCCGCAATTGGGGGACTTGCAACCATCACATTGTCCACATCTTCCACTAGGTTTATCTAATTTAGAATAATGAGATTATGATTTGTCATTTAGAAAAACTAATTCTTCGGCTAACCTCTTGTATTAATGTTTTTCTTCACCACACTAACTTCATCCATCTCTGTCGGCATAGTATTAGACTTGGTCTTACATACCCCTACCTCTTGTGGTGCTACAACTGACTGTAAACAAGACGTCCGAAACTGCCATGTTAGTATATATTATTTTTACAAACAATACCTTTTGGTTAGCGTTTGATGAACCGACTTGAATAGATTCCAAAAGTTTCAGTTTCTTCGTGGGGTCAGCTTGCCTAGTACAGTATATATTAAATTTCATGATTACATTTATTCAGTGTAATAAATAGACATTTTACTTTAATACGTTCTTTCTTTTTCTACCGCTTTTCTGTGTAGTTGGATAAAATGAGTGGAGCTGCTTTTGATGTCGCTGACTCGGACCAACTGCGAAAGATGGCTCAAGAGGTGTCAACTTTTGATTTGTGGAGTTACCCGACACAGCAGAATTGATGGCCTGGTAAGTGTTCTCCAACATGTTGGTAATATAGGGAAGTATTGGCTCCAACAGTTCTATGTTGCTGGATGATAATGCATCTCCAATACTTGAGTGTAATTTCTGACACTTGGTTAGCTTGTTGTGGTCACCTGACAAAAGTTTGTGTTTAATATACGCGCAAAAAAATATCTGTAAATCAAGTATTGAATTATTGTATTTAGAAGACACTATTAATATACACAAGTGAACAGTAAGTTAAATGAAATACGAGGCCTAGTTTATATAAAGCTCAGTTTTTATTGGTCCTGGAAGAATGAAAAGTTCGTTCTGCTTTCTCACCGGAAATATTGAGAAGTTTAAACTTTCATTTCCACTCGATGCAGTTACAGTTGGGAGATATTTTAGCGATAATAAACTCATAAAAACTAAATTACTATACTGGCACCAGCTAACGGAACATGTTCCAGAGTTGGGGTTGAATACTCCAAAAGTATTTAATTGCAATTGCCAATATTGCCCTCTTTTCAAATACAATGGCAAATACAAACACTTGATTTCAGAAGTGTTACAAATATTTTGAAAATACAAAAGAGCTATACATGTACTTGGGTAAATCATGCAGACTATTTGGTGTCATGCACACACACATGTACACACACATACACACTCATGTACACACACATACACACACAGTGGCCTCCCATGCAATATCCTAACTATAATTTTCCTTTCCGCCAGGAGTCAAAGCAGTAATTTTTTGAGAGACTTCTCCATCTTTTCCTCTCTCCTCTATTTTTTGCAATTATGTATTTCAAATTATGCAATTGTAACTTTTGCTAGTATTACTCATAGCAAATACATGAGATTGAGTCAAATACCAATCCACTGCAATTACGGCAATAAATGTATTTAATTGCAATTATATACAAGTGCAATGTAATTGACCTCAACTCTGATGTAGATAATTTTAATGATCAGAATGTTAGTCCTTTTGTAAAGGCCAGTATAACCTGTTATATCCCCCAAGTGAAAATTCTGTGTCCCAAAAAATTGCCAATTTAATTACTCAGGAACCATACCAAAAGGCAACACTAATGCAAGATCCTGTGATTGTTTTGTTGGAAGATGTCTAATATTTCAGCTAAAATTTATTTCCATTGGTCTTGCTTCCATAGTAATCCCCATTAACTTTGCCAAGTTCTGATCTGTCAGTATATATGCAATGCATCTTTGTGTAATGTAAATATTGTAGAGAAAACCACATTGCTAGTTTCAGTGCTCAGTTAAATAAAGTCTTTTGCTTACACTTAGGCTTAATGGTAGATTTTTTTCATTAGGATTCATAAGTTTTAAGAAAATTGTTCTTGTGATATGAAATAAAGCCAGCTTGCTTATCATTTTTGTGCTGAAGCACACCATTTAGTAATCAACTTATGAAATGATTTACAATAGTTACCCAAGTACATGTATAGCTCTTTTGTATTTTCAAAATATTGTGTATGTTCATACGTGTGTTAGATACTGTGTTGTGGATATGTCTGTACACATGTTAATAAAACACTTGCAGTCCAACTTAGTATAGTATGTATCTGTGTAAGTAGTATCGATCTCCCCAACTCTTTTGTGGTCTTAGTTCCTTATTCCCAAGTCATCATTTCTTACTGTTATCTGTGGGACTTTTCTGAGAGTAGGTGGCGACAATCACTTCACTGTCTCGATCATCAGGTCCTACATGTGTGACCACTAAGTTAACATTTCATAGTGAGACTTACACTACTACTTACTGTCTTCACAATGGACTGTTGGAATTATTTCTCCTGGATCTCCCATTGAATACTGCCATGCACGTAATCCATGAATATGCTTGCAGATGTGGTCATTAGCGTAATCAGCACATTCACACGTGTACATATGTCTGCATAGAGAATGGCAGTCTAAGTATGGGCACTTCAGATGGCATGTGTCGAGAGAGCAGGACTCTTGTAATATGGTTATGTCATAGCACACGCTGCGGTTGCTCTGTGAAACACATTTCCACTTTGATTTTGATCCCTACATGCACAAATATAATTGTACAAATGTACACTACCAAAGGCTTGTATGCACATAGTTCAAACCTTGAAGTCATTAGGATCTATCTTGATCCCATGTTGATGTCTCTCTTTCTCTCTGGCCACTTTCTTGTTGTACTTCCACATCAATTCTTTTGTTTGTTGGTTAAAGAATGTGTGCAGCTCATATTTCATCAAAATGTGAATGAGACCATCAACTCTTTTGTTGACTTTGCCATTCATGAAGTTAGGATTGTTCTTGAGCTGGTTGTGGAAGCTAAAAAAATAATATTAGAATTCCACCATGTGTTACTGCAAACATACCTTTCAATATGCATGTTTGTGTCTACGTCAGAATGATCGAATTTCCTGTAGCACATTGCCCATTTTTCTGAAATAACATGTACGTATGTACATAAATTCCGGCATGAAGTGATGAAAAGTAGGCTTATATGTTTAACTTACCCGTGCGAGGGGTGTAATACTCCTCAAAATATTTATGAAAGGCTGGTTCTGAGATTTTGTAATTCTCAGAAAAATTCAGTAAAATCTTTTCAAATCTATCCATATTTTGCTCATTCAGCATGATGTGTAAAACTTGGTACATTTCTATTTTTCTGGCTGAATCCTTCACAAGACGATGGAGATTTTTCCTCCAGCTTCTACAAACATAGCATTATAGGTAATCAGTAAATAAAGTTATTCTTGCCCCTCATCTTAACATGTGCATAAGTAGGGGAATTTATTGGGCGAGTGAAACGAGCTATTAACAAGTATGTCTTGATTGAGATTTGGTATATATGTGTGTGTATGTGTACATGCCCTAAGTTCTAAGGTGTGTTTGAGGTTACTTTATATCATTAACATTACTTGGCCGCAAGAAGAAACAAAAAATCAATTATCAAGTTCACTTCATTGCTTACAGATGAGCAGGATTTACCTCAAGTTTGTTTTGCCACTATATAAAACTTTACATTGATGTACAATGTTTTATCTACTATAGTTCTGGTAATAGCTTTTTTAACGAAGCGTATTTTGGGAGGTGGTGCAATAAATATTACACACTTCAGGGTTTGATACAGAAATTTTTGCTAGGGATGGGGAGAAACATTAGTGTTAGAGGGATGTGAGATAAGTGCACACATGCAGTATTTTACAAATGAATTATAATGCAAATTATCTCTCATAAGTCCTACTTAGTGCTTTTTAAGGGTGAGTGAGCAATGTCCAGACTCCTTCACCTACTGCCCATATGAATATGTGGATGTCATTGGACAGCAAAACCAGAACACTCAGTTGTAACTGTTGAAAATATTTTTTTGTCAACCATTCATTTCAAGTTCATAGATCTAATTATGCCGTATAATATAAGGAAGCTTTTGTGGTTAAAGGGAGGGGGCAACTCTGTTTGCGGGGGAATTCCACTTAGGGGGACAGTTCCAGTGTTTCCCCCTTTCTGTATCAAACATTGCACTTGTTGGAATTTATTTTCTATTGACGGTGGTAAGTATAATGTGTTGTTTGTCATAGCTTTAGTTCATTATGTATATTGATATTAACTTCTACGTGGTTTTTATAGGATTTTCAAGTGTATGGTAACTCTGCATGTGTGAAAGGTTATGCGAATGTATCTACATTGCACCCCTTTTACGTGTAAATTGAATTTCCTTATGTGGCTTTACTTCTGCTCATTTCATCAAGGCCAGTTTGCTTGCCTTATTAAGCACATTACTATTATCGATTATGTGGCAAGGGGAGTGAACATTCTCTTAGGGGACAGCTTTGTTGTTTAGGAGGGAGACAACTCTGTTAAGTCTGGGGAGGGAAATTCCAGTTCCTCCCCCCCCCCCCCCCCCCCCCCCCAACCCAACCCAACCCAAATGCCCTTTTTTGTATCGAACACTGGGCATACTTGCAGTGAATGAAGGGGAGATTGATGTGATACACTTTTATGGGACTTATAATTGAGTTTTGCTTGAGCTATGTATATTGTAGGTTCTAGCTTACTGGTCTATGTGCCCCTTGCACAAGAGGTGATTCACTTCTCCTCCATACACAATCTGAATAGCTGACCATCCAGTGTTGTCTGGTAATAGCAACATAGTTAACATGTTATACACTAAAATTACAGTTTAAAGTACCGTCATCAGTCATAGCTGTACTGATAGTGGTAGAAGGGGACCGAGCTTGCACTGTCTTTAAAAAGCAAGTCAAGGCTGTCGTGTCTTCTCTGTCAGAAATAAGCCAGGCAACTGGAGTTCCTGGTAAAAAATGTATGTATACATAGTATGCATATAAGTAGTAATAATAATAATAATAATAATAATAATAATAATAATAATAATAATAATAATAATATATAATAATAATAATAATAATAATATACAATAATAATAATAATAATAATAATAATTTAATAATATTAATAATAATAGCAGTAATAAATGTAAAGAGTTCTAGCAACAATCAATAGCAACTTACCTTCTCCATATTCATCAATCACCATGAGCGTTATTAATTTGAAATCATATACATTAGTTTTGTGGGTGGAGTCAATACAGACCACTGTGGATGCATATTGCTCATACATTTTTTGTTGGAATTTGGTTTGAATTGCAAGAAGGAACCGATCTTTAGAAGCTGATACATCAGGATCAACAACACCTTGTGGCTTATATATTAAGATCGGATTATAGTCTTCACTTTGAAGCTCTTTAATGAGAATATTCACAGATTCTGCATCATCAGCATGTCGTGATGTGTTCCACTTCAGTTTGTTTCTCTTGTTATAGCAATCCTGTTTTGATATTAAATGCTTCCTCTTAACAGATTGATGGAATCCTTTTCTTTCAGATCTATGGCCGGTTAGACTTCGTATATCTACACATTCAGTTAGAATCTTAAAAATTTCATTATAGTAACTGATGGACATGTCTCTAATATGTCAGGAATTCAAAAATATTATTAAATGTGTATTTTCTGTCAAATAATATACTATGGTGACCAAAAAAATGTCTTAATTTGTGTTATTATTATGCCACTTTAAGGCCGTATTCATCCCTAAAATGGTCGGTCTCCCCTGAATTCCACTATTACTAGTGGTGCGCTCGAATAGCGCTAATACATGGCGAGCGAGCAGACTCTTTTTACAGAATAATAGGACAGAAATTACATCTAACTGTAGTGTACAGTGTAACCCTTTCCATTCTCAGTTAGCATCAGAGAATCTAAAGTCTCTGATCCCAGACTAAACTAACAGAACTACCTGAATAAACTTCGAAAGCAGTGGCAAAGAAGCGCAGCTTGACAAAGACTTCACAATTGTTTCAAGAAGAGAGTAGCTGTAAACGTTTTGGTTGAAACAAAGTTGCGTCTGCAGCAGGATTCTCCGTGCTCGTTAATTGAAAAATACTGAAACTGTGAACGCTTTACCTAACTTACGTAATTAGAAGCGCGGGCGAAAACAGAGGTCTCACGTACCCCATAAACAGATAAATAAATAAATATAGCGAAATCTCGATTGAGTTACCCCTGATAGTGTCTCGCTCGCTTCGCTCGCTCGCCAATTAGTTATTTGCTGCATTTAAAATGGTCCCTTCAACTTTCCATACAGTTAATTTTACCCTCTACCACCGTAAAATTTAGAACACCCATATAAGTGGGTGGGACCTCCCAGGAATACCCATGGACAGTTGCCGGCAAAACTGGACAATATGCCACTAACACAAGCGGCAACACCAGATAGTGATATGTACTGTACGCAGTACCAGATAGTGATATGTACTGTACGCAGTACCAGATAGTAATATGTACTGTACGCAGTACCAGATAGTAATATGTACTGTACGCAGTACCAGATAGTGATATGTACTGTACGCAGTACCAGATAGTGATATGTACTGTACACAACACCAGATAGTGATATGTACTGTACACAACACCAGATAGTGATATGTACTGTACGCAGTACCAGATAGTGATATGTACTGTACACAACACCAGATAGTGATATGTACTGTACGCAGTACCAGATAGTGATATGTACTGTACGCAGTACCAGATAGTGATATGTACTGTACGCAGTACCAGATAGTGATATGTACTGTACACAGTACCAGATAGTGATATGTACTGTACGCAGTACCAGATAGTGATATGTACTGTACACAACACCAGATAGTGATATGTACTGTACACAACACCAGATAGTGATATGTACTGTACAGTACCAGATAGTGATATGTACTGTACGCAGTACCAGATAGTGATATGTACTGTGTACCAGATAGTGATATGTACTGTACGCAGTACCAGATAGTGATATGTACTGTAGCAGTACCAGATAGTGATATGTACTGTACGCAGTACCAGATAGTGATATGTACTGTACGCAGTACCAGATAGTAATATGTACTGTACACAACACCAGATAGTGATATGTGTACACAACACCAGATAGTGATATGTACTGTACGCAGTACCAGATAGTGATATGTACTGTACACAGTACCAGATAGTGATATGTACTGTACGCAGTACCAGATAGTGATATGTACTGTACACAACACCAGATAGTGATATGTACTGTACACAACACCAGATAGTGATATGTACTGTACACAACACCAGATAGTGATATGTACTGTACGCAGTACCAGATAGTGATATGTACTGTACGCAGTACCAGATAGTGATATGTACTGTACGCAGTACCAGATAGTGATATGTGCTGTACACAACACCAGATAGTGATATGTACTGTACACAACACCAGATAGTGATATGTACTGTACACAGCATCACCTCTATCACACTTTGTCACTTACTATACTTTTGCATTTCACCCACACCCACACTTCCACTTGAAAAAATTGCAGTTAGTGGTAAGATATTGTAGAACCAATCAACAACTGTTAAAGATTGTAATAGCTTATTAAAGTGCACCAGTTGTTAAGGCCAGTAATCATTATCTGGACAAGTCTGATCATTGCACAACGCTTGGAACATTACTGAGTCAGCATTATCTATTCTTTTTTTTTTCTGTTAATTTATCATGAATTGTATCATGAAAATTTAGCAATGATGGTGTGTTTGAAAGACAGTAAAAAGTTTTATTGTATCCAATGATTGACAATAATGTCCTCTCCAATTACTGTTGCAGTTAAACCAATTCTGCCACCCCAGACACATTCATGCATAGCACTGATGGTTGCGCACATATCACTACCTGTGTTATAAATGTTATAAAAGTTATTCTGCTCAATCTTATAGTGTTTGTATGCTTGTTTGCATTCTGTTTCCCAATTGCTATTGTCATCAACAAGGTCTTTACCTTCCATTATTCTCTCTACAGATATCCCTTGCTGCAACTTGGCAGAAATCTCCACTTGAGTTGATTTTGGCAAAGGTATATTCTTGGCTTCATCTTCAGTTGCCAGTGAGTGATTAGTATGTGTGGAGATGTACACTACATGGACACTGTCATCACTGTTGTGGGTTGCATAAATCCTAGAAATGCATGATCTGTTCATCTTTCTAGAAGGTTTTTTATTTCCTTGACCTCTCTGTTTATCAGACTTTCTTGTGTTCCCAATGTTCTGCCGTGGTTTCCCATCTCGACAGCAAGTATAATAGTAACGATATCCTGTAGTTGGATAAAAGTAATACAAATATCAACTCCGTCAGCAGGGTTTCATACAGGATCTTTTTCTTGGGGGGGAGGGGGGGGAAGAGTTTAGGAAGGAGGGAGGTGGTACATGTTTGTTTGACCGCACCCACTTTTTAGTGACATCAATCTCGGAAGACCAATTGAAGAACCTCAATTAACTGAAGTGAACTTTCACCAAATATTATGATATATACAAACAACAAAATCACAGAATAACCTTATAAATCATAACCACAGAGTACCATTAAGTAGTAAATATTATTAATTTATTTCATGAAATTCTGGGGGGGGGGGGGAATCCCAGGGCGCCCCTACCTCTGTATGAAACCCTGATTTAGACATTACCCTTCTCAATTTCATTCTTTTTGAAAGCTCTTTTCCCTGTACATAGTACGTAGTATGTATTAGTAGTTTCCTCCTCATTATTCTTCCAGGTTTCAAAATCCGTGTAAGATGCAAAGTCCAATTCCGTCAAGCCTAATATAGAACAAAGCCAATGAATGAACTGTGTGTCAGACAGGAATTGATGACTATACTATTTTCAAGAAATAATTTTTACTCATGTATGTAGTTTTCAGGTCTCTGGATGTGTGTGTATTTGTGTGAAAGTAGTAGTGATATATAGTACTTATTACACGAGTCAGAGTGTGATATGGCGAAACATTTCACAAGCAGGATAATTTCTTTTCATGAGCCAGAGGAGGAGCGAAAATAAAGCCTGAGAGTGAAATATCTAGCCATCACTCTGGCAAGTGTAATAAGTGGTTTATTCCACACTAGATATCTTCACTACCCTAGTTAGTACTAGAGGATGGGTAACTCACAGAGCAAGTTGGTTGTAGGGGCTACCCCCCCCCCCCCCCCCCCCCCCCCAAGCAGATATTTTAGCACTACAACGACAACATAGCAGCGTGAAATATCATGGTGGTGAGTTATTTCACAGGTCGTGTACCTAAAGATATCATTGTGAAGATATCTAGGGTGGAATAAAAGTATTTATTGCACAAGAAACTCAAATTCTTTACTATGTTATTCACACATGAGCAGTACATAATTATTTTAATATTCATTGGCATACCGCCGTAGCCAGGGGAAGTTCGAGGAGTTAGGTGGAAACCCCCCTTTAGAGTGACCGGAAGTAAATATTTTAGCCACACCCCACATTTAACTTCTGGAATATCATCATCTGTTAGATCGTGCTGAACCTGCGATTGAATTATCTGCTGTTACCCTATATTATGTACTTCATACTCTGTATATGGACGGCCTAGTCTGAGTCTGAGTGACCTAATATACATTCAGCTCCTCGGCTACAAAATTTCGCTCTCACATCGGCATGAGTAAAGCTTGCTACGCTAGCTACATCTGTATTAAAGTGTAACATAATGCACTTATTAATTAGTACGAGTAATAGCTTGAGTAAGCGTGCTATTCGATATTAATAGCACAAGCAACGGAATTTTTTCAACATAGAAGGGGAGCCATGGGATGCATCTGAGAAAGTTAAACCTGAAATACATACAAAGATAGTGTGTGCACTATATAGTGTAGCTTCACTGCAAATGATTTAAAAAAAAAGCTGGCCTACTATTAGCAAGTGATAGCACGAGCAACCTGTGCTATTAGGGATCATTAGCGCTCGTAAAGCTATTGAAATAGAACTCCGATTTGCCTCGTGTTGTTTTAATCGTGTTGTTTGTGCTATTAATCCCGAATAGCAAGGTTAACCGTGCCATCACACGCTAATACTAGGCCAGCTTTATAAAAACTGCATGAGACTACTGTAAGCTAAAAATCATTTACAGTGTGGCTACTATGTATAGTGCAGTCACTATCTCTGTACTTCAGGATAAACTTTATCTTGAACTTTGCTATCAACCAATGGCGCCTCCTAATCTGTTGAAAAAATTCCGTTTAATACCGGTACAGCTTCTGCGCTAAAGATTGACGTTGTCTCCAACTAGAAACTACAACTGTACATTTCTAAGGCTAGAGCTGCATGCTTGCTCACTTACCCTTACTATTTCACTTAAGCTACCGTGGCATTTCACTGTCCCATGCTATTTCACTTTGTTATAATGATTTTTCCAATACATTTTGAACGGGCAGTTTACACGCCGTGCTATTAAATAACTTGTAGTACAAAATGGCATATTAATGTTGCGCTGTTACTCTCGAATAATACCGCTTGAAGTTGAATAGATAAAACAAATTTTAAGTTTTAGTGCAGTTATCTTTTGGTTGGTTTTTTAATATTGTAGAAGAATTAACGAGGAAACAAAGTAGGTGTGGCTTTTTGCGTCTTCAAAATCCGAATCCCCATTGCGAACTTCTGGCTACGGGCCTTATTGGATACCCTAGAATATCACTCATCTGATTGGTCTGACTGATATAACGAAATGCCTGCAAGCAAATCTTAGAGTTTGGCCGCTATGTGCAAGTATGAATAAAAATTTCTGATGAGGGTCTCATCGCGTCTGGTTTCCTTAGGTAGAACCACATATACAGTAGAATGTTAGTTATCTGAACACAGTGGGTGTTCAGATAACTGAACACCATAGAAAATGTAGAACACGAATGAAGGGATATGGCCAAGCAATTCTTTCATGTCTGCACGTGTTACTATTAGATTATTGGTGTTCAGTTAACTGAAGTGTTCGGGTAACTGACATCCTACTGTATTATGTATATGTACGTACTAATTTATATGTGCATTAGTGTATATTGCCTTTAAGCTCTCATCATTAGTATCTTTTTCTATCACATCCTTGCATTCACCATGTATTTTGTAGCTTTCTAATTAAGCATTCTTATTACCAGAGTTATTACCAAGGTCTGTATCATGTTCAGATGAGCAGTGTGATGTCAAGTGTGGCACTGTAGTAACAACAACATTGCATTCCTGAAAGGGACACTGTACCCTTGGTAACTTGTCCTGTTGTGATACTTTCCCTTCCTTGTTACAGGTTGGCGCTACCAGTGTGTGCAGGGAATTGCCATGGATACGTTTCCAGTGCCGGTTCAATCCTTGTTTGAAGGAAAACGTACTAGAGCATTGAGGGCAACTAAACTTGTCACTGACACTGTCATCATCCACTTCCTCTAGACTTTCTTCATACTGAAAGAATACAGTATTTATTATATTAATAAAATGTTTATTTATTGTTTTGTCAATAGCATTGGAATATGTTCGTACAAGCTTACAACAAGCGGAGTGTATTTTCTGAACCAAGTTGAGCAAATAACATAGTAATGTACTAGAACTTACCTCAGTAAGAGACTTCGTAGTGCTTCCTAGCGCCATTATTTCCCAAGGTGAAAGCCTAGCTAGCTAGAACACAACTCACTGGAAAATCACTCAATGCTGTCATTCAAGTGAGTCAATAACTCAATAGAAGGCTAACTTGCAAATAATCTGTGTGTACAGAGAAGGAGGGGGGGGGGGGGGGGGATAATTTTTTGTGTATTTATTATTTGGTTGTCACCCTTAATTATCTGAATTAGGTGCTAACAGCTTCAATTTGTTCTTTTTTTTCCTTCTTTTTCTTCTTTCTTTTTAACTTGGGTGAGAGTCCCAACTTCATGCCTGCACATCTGGTGCAGGAATAATCAGTTGCTGTTTTTATTTTTTGTTTTGTTCTTGTTAGCAAATCTTAAATTTGTATATTATATTTGCATTTTTTAGAATTTTTCCACAGTTTATGTGAATTTATATAAAAACTTGGTGTGTGTGGGGTGGGGGGGGGGGGGGGGGGGGGGGGGGGGGGGAGGAGGAGGAGGTGTTAGAAACATCTAGTATATTCTAAATATTGCATGAAACATTTGCCTCCACTTTTTGGAAACAGTTTCAGGGACCACAAAAGTCAAAACAGTAACTTCTTCTTTTTATGTCTGGATAAGCAAGCCTAAGTACCTTAAGGAAAGCAAGCTTTGATGGCCCTCAGCTCCAGGAAAAGTCTACTGCTGCAGGTTGAAAATAATGTGAAGGAAAAATGTAAATGCTGCACGACGCGCGCGATCAGCCCCGCCCAGCATGTTCAGCCCCGCATGATCAGCCCAGTTGGCGTCTGCCATGCGCAGGCTAGGTTCAAAGGGTATTTAAGAGTGGCCGCTGTAAAGGTCAAAGGTGAGGGTCAGCCGTTCTGCACATAACGTCGTCCGGAATTTTCTGTGCGCAGCTAGCTAGAATCAAACCCGACAACCCTCCCCCCTCTCTTTCCCGCGCTTAATTGCGCAGTAAGTGGGCGGCGGTGAGTAGCAAGCTAGCCGGTGGAATCCCACAATATAATATTATAATGGCTGGTCTTGGCGTGATATGGGATAGCGTGAAAGCCGGTGTGCTGCCTAGGTGTCGGGATGGCTCCATGATCCAACTTTTGGACGTGCTATACCTCCTGTTAAAAAACAAAGGAGTTGACGGCAAAAATACTGGTTTTAATGTTTGCTTCCAAGCTGAACGTTTCCGTTTTTCACCTCTAAACAATTTATTTCCTTCTTCTTCTTCTTCGGAAGGTTACTTTGCTTGGGATGATTTTGTCGACGGTCTTGTTGGTCTCTTCATTGCTTCAATTTTTGTAATAATAGCTATTTGTGTAGCAAAAAGTGTATGGCATTACCTGGACCCACAGTTTAGATCCATTACTCCAGCTCATAAGCAATGGTATGTTGTAGCCAATCTCTGCAAGGCTTTCATTCTTGGGTGCATGGTTTTAAGCAGCCGATATTGGAATTATGTTTATCGATCTTATGCTTTGGATCAAATGGAAATGCTTTATGTCAAGAGATGTGCCATTTTGTACGTTTCTACAGATGTAGTAGCACTATTGTTGGTGCCAAAACTTCCTAGACCAATGCACCATGTTTCTACAACCATCCTTATCGTTGGATCTTTTGCATTGAACTTGGAAATTGAAGGATATCGAGGTTTTATTGGAGTTGGCAAAATGTTGATTCTGTATGGTGTTTTCAGCACGATACCCTATTTAGTAAATGCTTATTTGGCATTGCGTGTAGTATATCCTGAAGCAAATTGGTTAGGGATTATTGTCAAACTAAGTGTTTGGTCTTACATATTATGTTGTGCTTGTAATTGGACCACTCACCTCTTGTGGATGTTTAGTCTAATTCTAAACATGGAGTTATCGGTTATTAATGTCCTTTATCTAGCTGGCATTTCTATGCTGGTTAATGACGATATCGTACTAATTAAATGGCTGATGAAGAGAAGTTCTCCTGTCCTTGAAGAGAAAAAAGATTAAAGATATTTTAAATTTATTTTGCATTGTTCACATTCAATTATTTTTATTTTCAGGCTTGTTTATTATAGGACGACACAATGTACATATATTTTTAGCAAAAACAACGGGTAGTTATCGTTAGTTGGTAAAGGGTCTACATAGTAATACAGAGCGAAGGGGTGGAGCTCCGTGTGGGACAGAGTATCTGCAGAAATGCGTCTTATAGGAAAGACTGCCTTTATTACTGGAGCTTCGACAGGGATTGGCTACGATTTGAGCAACAGGCTATGCAGGCTGGGGATGAATGTTGTTGGTTGTGGCCGTAGAGTTGACAAAATTGAGGCGAGTTGATTTATTGGAACTACAACATCAAATCATTTGTGTATGTAACTGCTTATATCTTTTGCTATTTTTGGTGGTATTCCCTAAAATTGGGTACTCTTGAGCCAATTGTTTATTAATCTAGGAACTCTCTAAAAGCATTGAGATGGAAGGCAAGAAATATGGCAGGCTTTTACCAGTGAGATGTGATGTGAAAGAAGAAAAGGATATAAAATCAGCATTTAAGAAATCAGCAGAAGTTTTTAGCAGTATTGATGTATGTGTCAACAATGCAGGATTAGCTCACAGTGCACCTCTTCTCACGGGATCCACTGAAGAATGGAAGGAAATGCTAGATGTAAGTGTGGGAAGTAAGACTAAAGAGGTACTGGACTTTTCATGGATTGAACACTGTATCATAATTACCAACTGTCTCCATTTTGCTGAGACGATCCCTGTAGTCCCCGATCCCTGTAGTCCCCGGATAGGAGCATTTCTCCCTGTACCCATTAACTTTGTTGCTGTTCCCGGTAACTTTGTTGCTGTTCCTGGTAACTTTGTTGCTGTTCCCGGTAACTTTGTTGCTGTTCCTGGTAACTTTGTTGCTGTTCCCGGTAACTTTGTTGCTGTTCCTGGTAACTTTGTTGCTGTTCCTGGTAACTTTGTTGCTGTTCCTGGTAACTTTGTTGCTGTTCCCGGTAACTTTGTTGCTGTTCCCGTTCACAGATACTTAATATTTTTGGCACAATTATTATTTTTAACTTCATTGGTTTTACTTTGCCCATACCTCAGCTGACTCATCATGTAATAATCACTATCTATTAACACGCTTCTTATGCTACCATTATCATTTGCCATGAGCGGATCTAGGATTTACTAAGGGGTGGGGCTCTTTTCAAGAAGGGGTGATATAGCTATAGCTACTTATGGAATGAAGCACCAAAAGTGTGAACCTCAGCATTATTATCACAAAGACACAAAGAATTATTTATTAGGTATAGTATCAATAAGTCGACATGTAGCTCATGCAAGTTGATATGTGGCTTGTGCAAGTTGATATGTAGCTCTTACAATGAAACAGTAGATGTAAGTGCTGTCTTCATAGGATAACATGTAAGAGACACTCACCTACCTGGTAGTTTCAACAGGGAACTCCCGACAGGTAAACCGCCTAGACTATGAAGCAAAATTACCGTGGGCAGCAAAAAATTATTTGCTCACGTGAGTATGACATGACAAGAGGGGGCATCCAACAATCACTTGCAATTGTACGGCCAAAAATAACTAGCTTTTTCTGAAAAAATAAGTTGAAATGAAAAATTCCACTAAAGGGACTTAAATTATCTAGTGCAACATTTTGATACTTGTTTCAATCTTTGGGAGGCTGCCATCTTCAAGATCCACTTTTTGTTGTGTGACTGAATGACTGACTGGCTGACAAAGTGAGTACTGTAACCTTCTTACGCATGCACGTTGATGGTTGGTGCCGTCACATAGCAACAGTCACATAGCAATGCCTGGGCACCTTTAGTAGCGCACTCCAGCTGAATAGTCGTGCATTACCTACCATAAAGTCATGCCCTGCTTTGCAACAAATTAGTGCCCATGAAATGCAGCTGTGCCTCACTCTCCACTATGCGTGTACAGTTGGGGCGGGGAGGAGTCAACTTACAATTAAAAAAATCTTTGCCGCACAAAAGTAACGGATCCAGAATCGACTCTCTCATACTGCTTGGGAATGGACGAATGGCTATCTCTCATACTGCTTGGGAATGGACGAATGGCTATCTCTCATACTGCTTGGGAATGGACGAATGGCTATCTCTCATACTGCTTGGGAATGGACGAATGGCTATCTTTCATACTGCTTGGGAATGGACGAATGGCTATGGTTCAAACAATCCCAATTAGGGCCACAAGGGCTCAACCTTATAATGATGAGATATTTTTAATTTACGGAATTAAAAATTGACAATAGTTCACGTGGTAAGGTGAGTATATAGAAAACTAAGATAGAATTCAACAAAAACTCATCATTATGGCATACATGCAAGGGTAAGAAAATGATATACAAAAAATAGGCTTCAAATCTTAGCGGTAGCCATGAAGTATTGCGGTGACGTCCAAAAATGATGATGGGGCCATTTCTTGAAATGCGATAGACTTTCAATTTTTCTTCTTGGTAGGTGCTTTCTCTTAGAAGTATGCTGGCCTGCAGAAATAAAATAACTCGTGTGGTGGGGGGGGGGGGGGGGGGGGGGGGGGGGGAGCAGAAGTAAGTTTAACACGCCCTAGCAACCATGGCCTATTCTGTTGGTTTTTCGCACTCAAAGAGAGTGGCAGCACCCTCTTACAAGATTATGTTATATTTAGCAAGTATCCCCACCACCATACATTATCTGAAACATTAGTCTACCATGCTGAACACAAATTTTGCTCATAAAAATGGGGAGTGAATACATTTAATTAAAATAGAGGTTATTTGGAAACTTTATATAAAAAGGACGTTTTGTTTAGTCATTGTTTTTTAATGCTAGGTCAATATTCTCGGACTGAGTATATGTACTAGGGAATATATGACACAGCTCAAGGAGCAGAAAAAGAATGAAGGACATATAATTCTTCTCAATAGGTGAGGATACTTTATGCTAAAACTTTGTTGTCATCTATTGTATTTTGCATTGATGGATATTGATGGTTTCTGTGTACCTAGTCACACTGAGTTGTCACACTGAGAATGTTCCATTAAACTGTATTCACTTTGTGTTATCAGTTTATCTGGACACCGACTGGCAAAATCTCCGCCAAACACGTATTTTTATGCAGCTACAAAGTTTGCTGTTACAGCAATTACTGAAGGTATCAGAAGAGAGCTTCGAGAAATGAACAGCGATGTCAAAGTGACTGTAAGATGGTTAGGGCATCACATGAAAGTTTATATTCATTTCTTGTGTTGTTTAACTGAATATATAGAGGACAATTGCATGTTATATTTCTCATTATAACTCAAGTGTCTTGTCAAGACTGCTACCATTAAGTTGTATTTTTTAAACCCTGAAAAAAATGTGCTGAATTGAATTACTCCAAATTTCAGCCTATAAGTGGTCCTAGTCAGCACTGTCATTGTTTATTTGGTGTCCAGGGTATATCATTAGGTTCAGTAAAAACTGAATTCCTTGGTAAAGTCCTAAGAGCTGAGGATATAGAGGAATCGAAGAAGCTTTATGGAGATGAAGGAATGGTAAGCTATTTATTATAGTAAACATTGTCAGGCTGCTGAGAAATGTTACACTAATATTAGTGGCACACATTAGTTTATTTAAATGCTCTGAGTTTCTCGCTCCATATTTTTGTCCCAGGCAGCACACTTGATAATAGTCACTACAAAATAATCGCTGAATCATTTAAACTTTAGACTAATGCAAAACTATAGACTACTTCATTTTATCCTCAAATCTTGTTAGAAAAAGTGTTAGCTCATGTTGAAATATTGTTATTGTTGAATAATACTTAAACTGTCAAGTTGTCTCACTGTTGATTATTAATAGTATTTGGAGGCTGAAGATGTAACTAGTGCAATAGTATACGCACTATCTACTCCTCATAGAATGCAGGTAAGCTGTACACTAAGGTTCTATTGAATATTATATGATATCACTGATATAATCCTTTAGATCCATGACATTCTCATACGACCTACCTATCAGACATATTGATTTTTTGTCTTTCATCAACTGTAATTTATTTGAGCATTTTGATGATGGTAATTGTTGTTGTTCTTCTTGTTGTTTTGATCCATGTGTTAAGTTTTGCCATGGTCATTATTATTTAATTACAATTTATTCCTGTTATTAGAATCTTCAAAAATTATTCTCTTGATGATTGTATAGCATAACCAACAAAAGGATGTATTTTAAGTCTTTTAACAATAATGACAAAAACAATAACATTTACAACAACAATAATACATTTGCAGTTGAATAGAAATGGTGTAGTATATTATATTAGTACTGTTTACAGTGTTATGCTTAGAAAGTCGATGTCTGTAAATATGAGAAAATAAATTAATAAATGTATACATGTAGAATAATAAAATAGTTTTTAATTGACAACTTTGTGAGTTCCCCAAACGTTCAAACTCAAATTATCTTGAAATGTGGACTATCCTGGAAATAAGAGTGGGTATTCAATTCAATTCATGCTCCAGTGCTGCTCTAGATACAGAATTTGGGATTACTTTGAGATAGACTTCTTCATACTTCAGTGTAAAACAATATTATTCTGAGCTAATATTTATTTCCATTGCTGTCTTGGAATAAAGACAGTAACATAAGACAGTAGATGTTACTGTGGCCTCATCTACGGCCGAGAATCTGTATCCCAGAGTATTTCTCACCATTGGTACTTGAGGAGTGGCACCAGAAATACTAGATGAATAAACCGCTGGGAAGAAGGAAGTAAAAATTAAAAAAAGTCGTTCATGGTATATTCTAGGTGACGGTTTGCAAAATGAATGCAGACAACATTGTCTACTTCTTTCAGTTATTTTTGTTGTTATTTTTGTTGTTGATTCCTTTGTCTGATTTAATATTTTAGGTACCATAATAAAGAGGGATAACTTTACTGTGGCTTGAATATAGCAGTTAAGTTCAGCCAATATTTTGTGAAACTGAAATTTAACGAGAGCAAACAAAGCCCACTTTTTAAAAAATAATTTGAGCTTGACCTTTTGGGGAGTCCAACTACTGTAGCATGCTTCATGTAATTTTATTTTAAGTATTTTTTAATGTAGTAAGCATATCAATTTATTTAATTACAATTACAGTGTTTTAAAATTCGTACATGGAAAATAAGTTGAGTTTATTATTATGAAATGCTGCAGCACTTTGATTGGTTCACTGATCTTGAATTATTTCTGGACAATAAGAACATGTTAACTATTAATATTCTGAGAATTGTCTCTTCACTCACTGTGGAATAAATACATCTTTGTCGGATACATTGGACTCTTCGTTCACCAGATTATCATTGTCTTGGCCATTGTAGGTATAAAAATTAAATGACCTTTCATTTTCAGAAAATAAGGTAGCTGTTAAAGGGTAAGGTGTTTGCTAAAGTGATAAAAAAAATGTTAAATTTAAAATTTAGTTTATAAAAATATATTTACAGTCTACTTACTGGAGTTAATGTACCTAGATCCAAGAGATGCTTCGATGATGAGCTGAGCTGAGAAGAAAGGGTATTCATTTGTCCCGCTGAATCTGCTTTTATAGAATTGTCATTCTGGTTGCTGTACGATGAGCACAGTGACCTGTAGCAGATATTCCGAGATGTAGAGCAACTCTCTTGTTAAGTACGGTGTTACAATTACCTTATTGCTTCTTGTACTAGTGCAATCCACTGATGAACTTCCTCTTCAGACTCAGAATAAAATAGCAAATCAGTGTCGGGGTTGCTTACCTGGAGCAGATCATAAAAGTTTACAGATACATTGACCCTAACACTGACAAATTTAATGTGAAAATACAATTTTGTGATCATTTGCATTATTACTCTTTCATTTTGTTAGGTGGTGAATTTTGAGTGCAGCATACATCATATAGATGTAGCTTTCTCTATTCACATTTTTATTTTGTGGCGTAAATCATTGACAAAGCAGAATACCTTGGTAAAGTACAGTGTGAGAATGTTTAAAATGAATTAAGTCAAGTAGAAAAACAAACTACCTGCAAATTAGGCAGGCTAAAACTATTGGTGTGTAAATCAAGTGAATATGGTAATTTGGCAGTCTATGTTCTTATGCTGCCATATCTGACATGAGCAGTATCATCAATTATTGTGTACTGAACTATGCCCAATAATCTGCTGTATTGAATGAATTGGTGAGCGAGCGAGACATTTACAGTGACCTGTAGCAGATATTCCGAGATGTAGAGCAACTCTCTTGTTAAATCAAGATTTTGTGGTATTTATTTTATTTTTTGCTTATTTATATGGTACATGTGTCCCCTTTTTTTGCCCATGCCACTACTTACGTAAGTTAGTAAAGTGTTTGAACAAAGTAATGAATGAACCTTTCAAAACCATTAAGCATAGCAGACCCAGGAAGATAGCACTATTTCTCTTCATTGTCAATGAATTGGTGAGTCGGAAGTTAGAACATTTCAATAACTATAGACATCATAAGCTGTAGCTCATACTTCATGAGCATGCTTTAAGTATTTTCACGAGCCAAAAGTGAGTGACAATACAATCGTGAAGTGAAATACCACCCCCATATGGTGTGACGAGTGTAATAAATTGTTTATTAGTATGAGTAATAGCACGGGTAACGGTGCTATTCGGGATTAATAGCACGAGTAACATGATTGAAATAGTACGAGGCAAAGCTGAGTGTTATTTCAATTGCTTTACAAGTGCTATTGATCCCTAATAGCACAGGTTACCCGTGCTATCACTCGCTAATAGTAGGCCAGCTTTTAAAAAGTCATTTGCAATTGTAGCTATATTATATCGTTCACTCACTATCTCTTTATTTCAGGATTAGCTTCTGCTGGAACTTTCTTTTCAACGTGCGGCTCCTTCTAATCTGTTGTAAACATTCCGTCTAATACGGGTAGAGGTTCTGTGGTAAAGAAGGACATTGTCTCCAACTAAAAACTACTCGAACTGTACGTTTCCAAGGTTAACACTGCACGCGTGTGCACTTACCCGTACTATTTCACTTAGTTACCGAGGTATTTCAATTAGTTACGCGCTATTTCACTTTCCCCGTGCGATTTCAATTGAACAGCGATTTTTCCCATACATTTTTGAATGGGCAACTTACGCACCGTACTATTATACATTGTATATTTTTTACTTTTTCTTTAACCTTTTTCTTGCCCCATTAATGTTTTCCTCTTTGCTTGAACATGTATAAGTAATAGATGAGTATCATGCCATCACTCGCTACTAGCAGGCCAAGCTTTCATTCATCATTAGCACTGTAGCTACACCCTGCATCTCTGTAGATTGCAAGATTGGCTTCCACCGAAACTTTGTTCATAACCTATGGCTCACCCGAATCTGTTGAACTAATTCCGTCTTATGGAAAAAACTTCAGCCCTAAAGAATGATGTAGTATCCAACTAGAAACTACTCAAGCTGTATTTTTTAAGGCTAGCACTGCACGAATATGCACATACCCGTACTATTTTACTTGGCTACCGTGGTATTTCACTTTTCCCTTGCTATTCAGTTTAACAGTGATTTTTCCACATACTTTTGAATGGAAAATTTACGTGCCGCACTATTAATAATTATATATATTATATATATGTATACATACCTTCATAATTGCTGAAATCCCTGGTGCTCTGTGGTCTTTTTGGATAAGTGTTACAGAAGATTTTATGAGAGGCAGCACACATCTGCATTCATGCCTGAAACATATTCCACTGTCAAACAAACAGTCATTTATTTTATTTATTACCTTTGTTGGTCCATTGCTCTAATAATCTTGGGTTTAGCATAAATCAAGATATCAGAAAAGAGAAATACAAATCGCTCTTTGGGTTTTCTATAGCATATCTGTAATCAAAAATAATTTATAATTCTCTTTCTTAACTTAATCATTAAAATTTACCTTCATTAATTTTCCTTCATTAATAATTTTTCTTGCCGGTGCCAAAATTCCAGGAACTGAATTTCCAAATAAGGAGTTTTGAATGGCTAACATCTTCAAGAAATTTTCGTGCAATCTTACATATTCATTGATATGTGTGGCAACTTCTTCTATTTGAGAAGCTGCTTCTAAATACATTAAAAAGAGAGTTAAATCATTTCACCACAATAGAAATTCTGGTCTCATTTCTATAAAAAAAACAAGATTTGTGTACATGATGATTTATTCATAAGTATCATTTCACTTTGTGTTTGATTAACTTACTAAGCAGTTTCTGATAATCAGAATGAGTTGATTTTGTATGCTTTACTAAGTCATTCAGCAATAGCTTATACCTATACACACAAACAGTAACTTTTATTGGCAAGAATGATATAGACCTTTCGAGGAGGTTGAAATGTAATATTACTAATATGGAGTTCCACTTTATACTAATAACTATTATTATTATTATTATTATTGGCAAGCGAGACACTTACAGGGGTAACACAATTGAAAATCGGGGATGTTTGTTTGCTTATATATAATATATGTTTGAACGTACGTATGTCATTTTGTACTTTGACCCTCTCGTATTTTTTTGTTAGCTGGGTGCTCGACCCCGTCCCTAAAATCAATCGTTTAACAATAGTGTAGTTTTAGGCTCGCTTGCCATTTGTGCACAAGCACACCACTAGTTATTATTATTATTATTATTATTATTATTATTATTATTATTATATACATTTCTTCTTCATGTCCTCCCTCACCTTGGAACTCTTTGGATTGGAGTAATTAACAGAGATGAGAGACGAAGAGAGCAGCATTCCGGCCTAGACTCTTGCAAAACCACAAACTTAGAAAATTCAGAATTGTTCCGCAAACATTCCTAGAAAGATTGAAAAGGACTACTCTAAACTTTATAAAAAGAGAGTACAAAATTTCATTGCAATTTCTGGCCAACTAGTGTGGTAGTCTCACCTGTAGAGTACTACTTGCACTCTGAAAATTGTTAGCATATGTTGAATATAGCTTCAGAAATGGTCCTAAGTTGTTGAATGCTGAGCTAAGACTTTTATGCCGCATACAAGAGAATAATTCTTGATTGACTGCGAGAATTGCCTCTATGTTTGAGAAAATTCTCATGACAACATCCTGAGGCAGGAGGCCCCTTACTCTCAGCGGTTTCAAGAACAGCTAATGAGATGACAAGAATATAATGAAGTCATGTAATTAACTGACAATAATTACACAAAACATTTTTACAAAGAGAATTCATTACGAAATTAAGTGCTTTTCTTAATCACCCAGAGTGCACAACAGGTGCACAGTATGGTCAAATGATAGTGCTTACACCTAAATATCATAGTCTGTCCTAATAGAATTGTTGTGGCCACCAGTGGGGAAACACAATAGCTAGAAGACCATGTTTGAGTCATGAACTCATTCTTGTGATATGCATGCATGTATGGAGTATTTTTAATTGTGTATTTTCTGCAGATACTGTCATTTTACTGAAAATTTAGCAATTAATTTTTGGTATTTCATTTAAAGTCAAATACATTTATTCAGCCTGAGTTGTCAGGTAATATTAACTTTGCAAGCAAAACCATAATTAACAAATACTTGATAGCTATTTTAACTCACATCAATAACTGTCTGAAGCTGTGAGATATAAGTGTGCTCTGTGTCAAAAATCTCTTTCACTATTCTTTGACGGTGTGATTGCACATCATTAGATGCTAAAAAATGAACATTAATTGCACCTCATGGCATATGTAATATCAAGGCTACATTTTATAGACACTAAATAAAAACTGAATATGTGAGTAAAAAGCTACAAGAAAATAATATTCACTTTTAGCCTGTTAAAGAAACCGTATGAAGCTGATATGTTTCACTTCCCAATAGCCAGTTTGATCCCCCAGTTTTGAAATAGCACTAATAATATAGATATAGCTACACCTATACTGACTTTCCACGTGCATGTATTTACATGGCATTGTACACATGTAGCTGTATAGTCCAGTGGGAAATTGTACTTTTGATGCAATATTGTGACAGAGTGGACCAAATCATGAAACTTAGCACAGTGTTTGTTGAAGGTATGTACAGCAATATTAGAAGGGGTGCCATCCAGATATACATTCCTTTACAAAAATATGTCTTACAAGAAACTTTGGTCAATATAATCGGCAATACCCGCGAATTTTTTTATTTGTGCGCCCAATATAATTATTATAGCGAAAAAAAAAACCGGGCGATATTACAGGCAGCTAGACTATTTAATAGAACTAGCTACCCTGATAGCTAGCCAGGTGTAGCAAGTTTCAGAGAATTTATTTCAGTCGAATAAAACCATAATATTTCGGCTTGTGGAGCCTTCTAGTGGTTACTGAACTGAATAAGGGTGACTGAACAAGGAACTTTGTATAAACAGATGATACAGAACATTGTGTGATGGGGCACAGCCCCTGGGGAATGTTAGTTGGTGTTGGACAATTTCTGTGACATGTGAGTTGTACTTGGGAGGTGTGAAGGTGCAGTCATAATTGAATTAGTGGCAGTCATTCTGGAGGGGCCACTAATTCAATTATGACTACACCTTCACACCTCCCAAGTACAACTCACATGTCACAGAAATTGTCCAACACCAACTAACATTCCCAGGGGCTGTGCTCCACCACACAATGATCTCATATTCTGTATCATCTGTTTATACAAAGTTCCTTGTTCAGTCACCCTCAGTTCAGTAACTACTAGAAGGCTCCACAAGCCGAAATATTATGGTTTTATTCTACTGAAATAAATTCTCTGAAACTTGCTACACCTGTAGCTAGTTCTATTAAATAGTCTAGCTGCCAGTAATATCAGGTGACTCCTAATCATTAACATTAAAGTAATACATTATAATAAACAATTTATATTGAGCTCTTTTACATAATTAACTGTTAATCAAAATTGCACACTTTTTAAAAAATTTGTTTTAATTAAACAATTTTTTTTGGCACCCCTTCTGATACTGTTATATATGCCAAACCGAACCTGTCATACCAAGTTTCATGCTTTGGTCCACTCTGTCACAATAAGTTTCCTTATCTGCTGGACTAGTCCAGTGGGAAATTGTACTTTTGATGCAATATTGTGACAGAGTGGACCAAAGCATGAAACTTAGCACAGTGTTTGTTGAAGGTATGTACAGCAATATTAGAAGGGGTGCCATCCAGATATACATTCCTTTACAAAAATATGTCTTACAAGAAACTTTGGTCACCGCGCATTTTTTTATTTGGGCGCCCAATACAATTATTATAGCGAAAATAAAAAACGGCGATATTACAGGCAGCTAGACTATTTAATAGAACTAGCTACCCTGATAGCTAGCCAGGTGTAGCAAGTTTCAGAGAATTTATTTCAGTAGAATAAAACCATAATATTTCGGCTTGTGGAGCCTTCTAGTGGTTACTGAACTGAACGAGGGTGACTGAACAAGGAACTTTGTATAAACAGATGATACAGAATATGTGTGATGGGGCACAGCCCCTGGGAATGTTAGTTGGTGTTGGACAATTTCTGTGACATGTGAGTTGTACTTGGGAGGTGTGAAGGTGTAGTCATAATTTAATTAATTCAATTATGACTACACCTTCACACCTTCACACCTCCCTCAATTATGACTATACCTTCACACCTCCCAAGTGACATGTGAGTTGTACTTGGGAGGTGTGAAGGTGTAGTCATAATTTAATTAATTCAATTATGACTACACCTTCACACCTCCCAAGTACAGGTGTAGGTGTAGTCATTATTTAATTAATTCAATTATGACTACACCTTCACACCTCCCAAGTACAACTCTCATGTCACAGAAATTGTCCAACACCAACTAACATTCCCAGGGGCTGTGCCCCACCACACAATGATCGCATGTTCTGTATCATCTGTTTATACAAAGTTCCTTGTTCAGTCACCCTCATTCAGTTCAGTAACCACTAGAAGGCTCCACAAGCCGAAATATTATGGTTTTATTCTACTGAAATAAATTCTCTGAAACTTGCTACACCTGGCTAGCTATCAGGATAGCTAGTTCTATTAAATAGTCTAGCTGCCTGTAATATCAGGTGACTCCTAATCATTAACATTAAAGTATTAAACCACAATACATTATAATAAACAATTTATATTGAGCTCTTTTACACAATTAACTGTTAATCAAAATTTCACACTTTAAAAAATTTAAACAATTTTATTTGGCACCCCTTCTGATACTGTTATATATACCAAACCGAACCTGCATACCAAGTTTCATGCTTTGGTCCACTCTGTCACAATAATTTTTCTTATCTGCTGGACTAATAATCAAGGATGGCTATAGCTATGTGGCTTTAGCTGGAAATCCTTCAAAATACCTCTGTTGCTGAGTACTGGGTGCAATGAATCTGAATAAGTAGTGTAGCTGAATAGATCAACGGCCAATTCTTGCTTTCTAGAATAATGCTGCGCGGAAAAAGGCGTAGATGACGCCAAAGGAGAAGTGAGCTGCCATCCGGACATAACCGCATAGAAGGGGCGTATCTCAAATAACTTGGGTAAATGGTCGTTAAATTTGGATATTAAATTAAGGCGGCAAAGGTCGTCAATATATGTTACCCGTAACAGAAAGAAGAAAATGGTGACTTTGACCTGTAAAATAGTAATTTATCTTTATTTAGTATGGATACTGAAGAGTAGCTCGTCACTGAATGAACAATTGGTTGAAGAGGACCTTTATATTTCACATCTTCCGGATGCTCGAGTACTGGCCCATTTTGAGTTCAAGACAACTTGGCATATGCATCCTAGATTGTTTCCTCAAAGGAATAGAGGTATTTTTGGAGGCTCTAAGATTAATAGTATGTGCTTTTGTCATGTTCAAAATCACAGTGTACAGACACATTTTGAAGTATATTATAGAGTTTGGTAAGGTGTAGTCAAGCTGGCAAGTGATCTAGTATGCAAATGACAAGTAGTTACTGTATTGTGATATTTAATACAGGTCACATTTTGCTAATCTTATATTCATTTTATTCGTAGCACTAATTATTATGACTAGCACAACCTTGCCACTAGCCTCCCTATTCACTTGCCCGTTCTTGTATGTAGCAATTAAGATCACGTGATAATTTTTTGGTAGTATTACCTTGAAATAGGTTTGTTTGAATAATATATCCCCGATTTTCAATTGTGTTACCCCTGATAGTGCCTCGCTCACTTCACTTGCTCACCAATTACATCAAGCGCCACTGTGACAGCTAAAAATTAGTATTAGTTTTTTTACCTCTAGTGATGGTAGGATCTGCATTATCTCAATATAGATTATTCATTGACGACATGATTTTGTTGTTCCTACTATTGGAAACACCGGTAGCCCCTAGGGTATAGCTAAATGTGTTATGGACAAAATTGTCTGGTAAAGGGTTATCAATGCAGTAACAATCACTCACCTCTTCTTTTTAAAAAGTCGAGAATTTTTCGGAATCCAACAGTAGCAAATGTACTCAAGCATGACCTTTTTCACAACTTAAGTGTCAGAACTGACCAGAGGCAAACTCAAAAATATTTTAGGGGAAAAAAAAAAGGCAGAGGAATCATTATGCTAGATATACATATAAGTAAATAAATAACGTATGCCTGATTTTTTACTAAACATCCCTAATAGCTCACTTGCTCAATAGTAATCAGTGTTTTCAATAGCCATAGGCTCCTGGTATGATGTAGAGATTAAAATACACACTTGGTGTATAATTTGAATATCATTACTCTCAACATTACTACCAAGGCCACTCTCAGCTTTTTTGCTTGTGTTTGCAGTTAGGGTCAATAATAGATTATTTTTATTGAGGGAGGGATTGGTTGTACGGACTATTGACTCTAATGTAATATGGTGCCAGTCTATTGCAAACAGTACAAAATAAAAAACGAACTACTATAGATCTATTGATTTTAGGATGAAACCATCACATTGTTTTTGAGAAAATGGAGTCATTGGCACACCCACATCAATGGGTGAAGTCTAGGTATATACCCCAAGTCAATTGAAAGCTGACAACAAAATAATTTGTAACACTTTATAATTTTAGTCAATATAATCAGAGTGAAGGTTGGTATATGTTGGTGCAATGTTTGTTGTCTCATTAGAAAACTTTCTATGTGCTGTACTTTGCTATTGTGCCCCATATACTTATATTTGATCAGCAAAATCAAATTTGTTTGTAAATGAATGGTAAGATTGTTTTGATCGTTCAGTTCAGCAATGTAATTCCAAGATGGAAGAACTTGTGAATGAGTGATGAACAGGGGCATGCAAGGTGCATGCATGATGATGCATTCAGGGTGAGACTCAAATCCTGTCCAGCCAGACCATGGCATAAGGTAAAGCTTGTGGAAATGCATGAGGTTGCTCCTCTGGAGACTGGAGATTCATGACGTGGTGCTTGCAGTCTTGAGGGTTTTGTGTGAGGTGGGGGAATGAATGCTCATCGCTTGGTGTCTGTGGAGTTGTGCAGGATGATAGAGTGCCTCTGAGGAGGATGTGAGCATTGGTTGGCTGATTCTCGTATATTTCAGAGTTGTCCCTAATGTCCAGTAAGTCTCCCGTGGAGTCTGATCTCTTCCCCATTGTGCCTATTGGTGTGGTTGTAGTATGTGTAAGGGACTTGCATTTTCCCAGGTCAAACGAGTCATTTCGAACAAATAAAGAGGTATTATTTATAAGCTTTTTTTTCCTAGGCAGTGGCACAGGTCTTATGTTTTTTAGTTTTGGAAAGTTGACCTTAAGGGTGGGTCTATCCTCTGTGGAGTCTCGAGCCTGAGGAATACTCTCATATGGACCTGAGCTTTTGATAGTCTCATATTCCTTTTGCATGCCTCCGACATGTGTTGTAGTTTGAAGGTCGTTTGAGTCATTAGATTTGTCCAGTACATTGTGACAGTTGTTGGGTATTGATCTTAGTTGATTGAAATCTTTAGGCACTACAATGCTTTGTGGCTTGCTCTGGGGAATCTTCTCATAGGGTCCATTGGAAACTATGCTTTCGTAGGATGGTGCTGCTAAGTCATAGGGAAAGAGTGTTCTGGACGTACTAAGGTCATTATGTGCAAGTGCCTCACAGGATTTAGTGAGGCAGTGTGTGGCAAGGTTGGTTGAGGCTGTGTGTTGGTGGTGCTCACTTGGATGTCTGCTGGCTCTACTTCTAGTCGATGACCGATCAGAGGAGAATGATCTGAAGTGGTGGTTGTCAGGCTGGATAGAGCTGGGTTTTTGCAAGTCATCAACTCTATGGATAGACTGTAGTGATGCTTTTCTCAGTTGTGGTGGTAAAATTTGATTAAAGGAATTCCCCATGCTTCGTGATCGTCTCTTTAACGTTGGAGATTCCACTACTAGCTTGTCTTCTTTTGAGTTTCTTGGAGTACAATCTGTGGAGTTCCTTTTCTCGTGATGAATCTTTGAGGACGTTACATACTCCGTAGCGGCGTAGGCAGTGGATGGGGAAGGAGGTGGTGTAGGTAGGAGAAGTGGAGGAGGAGAAAGATTATAAGGACTCCCTGAAGGGCTGGTTTTGTTGATGATGTTGTTGTAATAATAATCATGGGCGGGGCTGCTAGACGTGGTACTTGTGTTGTCATCCATGTTGGCCCCTGAGGCATTTTCTGGTGTAGATTTTAAGTAAAGAGTTGAGACTGTAGAAAGTCTGGTTAAACCAGGTGAGAGGTTGGGGACGCTAGCTTGATTTACTTTATGATTCTTCCGGGTGGAATGTATGGGATCAGTAGTGGGTGTGGTACTTACAGACGTTTTGGTGCTGGGTGGAGAGATTGGTGAGGCTGTACGAATTTCTACGAGTGATTTATAGTTGGTTTGAAACTTCAATTTGGGGTGTGCTGGTTCTTGGAGTTTGGGAGATGTTTGGGTTGGTGATACTGGAGGTGTATTGTGAATTGTCTTCTGATCTATACTCTGCATTAGCGAGTGGCTGATTTCAATGGTTGGAGATGAATCACAATGTCTTTCCAGTCTCTTGGTTTGTAGGGTAGTTTCAACTGCCGACCTAGGACTGGGTGTGTCTCCTGAAGGTAATGTTGGGCAGGCATTAGTTGTGGTAGGCTGCTGCAGCTGTGTAGGGCTAGTGGTAGACAGATCCACACCTGCATGGAGATCACAACAAAGGGGCAGTGAAGTCTTGGACATAGCAAGTTTGGCATATATATTATTACACTCATTGATCACTATTGTAAGGACTAATTTTATCCGTACTTTGAAGTTTTCTGTGTAGATAAATTAAATGCTAGGACTGGAGGAAAAGTCAAGTAAAAGAAAAAATCCCTGTGCATTGTTAGTGCCAAGTGAGTAAAACCCTTTCAAGACTAAAAAACTAAAAAAAAAAAAAGGTACCCCCCCTCCCCTTTTATATTTTTTATAAGGAACACCAAAGGTGCCACAACAGGGGGAAGCCTACTCATCTGTGTAAACAGATTATTTACTACTGGAATAATCCATTGCTAGGCATGCTTGTGTTATCTTTCTTTTGTGCTAGAAAGTTGGCTGTACATTATTTGCTATTTTGAAAGAAAGGTAAGAGAAAGTAATGAAATGGAAAATTACAGTAACAGAGGAATGTTTGTATACCAGTGGTCTATTGATTCTACGGAAACGACTTCATCTTATCACGTCTGCACTGCCAAGAGCATACCATTAGGGGTTTGGTCAGAAATGAAAATTGTCTAGGGGACAATGAGTCCTGTCATGCGTGTGTGACTAAGGCCATATATATATACAAACATATATCAGATATAGAAGTTTTCGTTTATCCATTATCATTACCATTGTCTAGTGTAGGATGGGTTTTAATTGGAATGCGGTGAGGTTTTGAAGCACAACTGCAAGACTTCAGTCGTCTGTCATTGATGACAGTCACTATTTCTGCAGCACTGGTGGCAGCGAAGACATAGCTGCCCTTCTTCAGGTCACACTCTCTGCATCACAAATAGATAGTAAACTATACCTTATGTCCTCGTATAAAGAAATTAATATACCTTGCGTGTTTATCACACACACACACACACACACACACCTCATGTTCTACATACAGTGGAAAATTCCAATTGTGTAGCACCAATGGTATTAGTGGCTGTTTTCTTGGGTAAGGGTCTGTTGGTGTCATTTATATACACTGCATGGCTTTTCCCCCACTTGCCGAGTGTACTATGTGAAAATATTGTATAGCTACTTACATAGGGTGAAAACAAAGAAAGAAGTCAAGTTTGTGACTGTATGATAATAAATCACTTATACATGTATTTGGCTTTGCTATGTATTGTCCAGGTATTTTGGAATAGCTCCCACCATTTTCCCGCTGATTCAGGGAATTAAAAATTGGTGGGACAACACATGCAATTCTATGGTTTTTGTTAGAGTCTCATGGGACAATTGACTGTGTTCTTGGGGGAAACCCTGCACAGAAGTAAACAATGACAGTTTATTTGATAATGGAGAGGGTAGATGTGGTGTGGTTAGATCTGGTGGCGTATAGGATAGATGTCACTCGCATCATTGCTACTCAACTATATAGCTTCTAAGTGGTGCTCATAAAATATGGTGTGGAGTAGTAACAGGATGCTTAAAGCTATGGGCTCAGTTGATACATGTCAGCACATACATGTCCCTAAAACAACTCACGCGTGGATTGTCAGGGCCAACACTTTGATGTTGGACTTCCTGTCGGAGTACGGTGCAAACTGGATGGAGCTGTTGCTGAAGACCGTGTGGTTTGCTTTGATGATAGCCCAGAGAGGGATTGTATAGGTCATGTGATCTGAAGTGTCGCGAGAGATAAGATGAACCGACTGTTCCGTCACTCGAAAGATATAGCTGCCTTTCAGATTGACCTCGTTAGACAGCTTGGTGGGGAATATCATGACCATATATTCATCTGTATACACAAAACTTGAGTGACTCGTGCTGGAATATTGTATCCAGTGAATCTTTAATTTTATACTAAATGACAACATTTTTTCCATGTTACTCGATTTTTTCATCATTATTGTTTATTGCTAATTAAGATGTGTAATTAGGCTTACTATTTGTGAATACCATGATAAATTCTCCTTCCTTTGTATGACTTACAAGTTCTATGTGGTCTTGGTGACCCATACGTGATGGTGTTGAACTTGGTGAGCCACTCTTGTTGCTCCTCCCTGGTCTTGGTAGCCAACTGATACTTGTGGTAAGTCAACAGGATCTGCATGAAAGACAAAATACCAGAGAATCTGACTATTGAAGAAATGTCTATGATTACCTAGGAAAATAGTGTCATGAAATTGTAGTGTAGTTTGAATAGGCTGTACTTATGTGTGCATAAGCTTGTTATAGAGTCTATCTGTGTGTGTGTGTGTATGCGTGTATACTTATATTCAGTACATGTATAGTTTATTACCTGTATAGGGAAAAGTCCAGGTCTGAATGTGTGTTGAGGATAGAAGCCCAAGAGCTGTGTAAAAGGAATGGTTGTGGTGGGATAAATGTTGGCATTGATCTGGTAGCATTTGTCTTTAGTGTCTGCTTCAAACAGTTCCAGTCGTTTGGGACCCATGGCACTCTCAAATCTCAGGACTCCCCACTTGGTCTGGTACTACAGGGGAATAGAGTGTTGTGTAAGGTTATGTAACTGCTGGATGGCACTCAAGTGTGAATGCCACTATAATATATTATAGTATGGCTTTGACCTTAATTAACAAGTATTTTGTCTGGATGGTGTGCTGGGAAGGTATGCAGTGTTGATGGAATCTCCACAGAAGCCAAAGTAGAAAACTTGACCAGTTTCACATTAATTGGATCTAGATTGTGTGCATGTGTACATGCATGTGTGTCAACCTGTGCTTTACTTACTATTGAGCTGAGTTGCTAGTGTTAGCACAGGTATGTGAGAGCAAAACCCTGTCTCCCTTAATTCATTATTATTACTTGCAAAAAAATTGTTCTTTTTTTCATCACAACATTACTGGGAGTAGTTTTTCAAATGAAGACTTCAGATCACTCACTTGAAATGTCATGCATGCAATCATTATTCCATTATTATTCCAGTGTTTACTGTCATCAAGCTGGATAAGTATCTGTAGTATTTCAATTAGTGAAGTCATGCAAGCCATATGAGGAGAACTTTACTCTGAAAAGAATGCAATGACTATTAACAAATATACCTTTGTAAAGTGAGCATATGTTATTGCACTTAACATATTTTATTAAAAGTGATTTTAGGTTAATGTCCCTAACTTCCATTGTTTAACTAATAAAGTCAAGCAGTGGGTGTACTCTGCAATGTGTGTCTAGGATATGTATAAGAAATCTTGTACAAAAATTTGGTTGTGCTCAGAATGATCCTTTGCACAATGTTGAGAATTTGACTGACACCTTTAAGTATTGTTTACATGAGTCTCTGGAATTATGTTTTGACAAAGTTGTTGCTTGAAAAAAAAAAGTTTATGTTGTTTATGGGAGTTATATCCACGTAGTGTGTGTGTGTGTGTGTGTGCAATGCATTGCACTTGTGTGTGTGTATGTGTGTGTGTGTGTGTCTACATGGGTTAAATGTAGCCCCAAGTTACGATAGACAATTCATTACCTTTGCTTAATCTGTAATTGCAATGCTATATAACTCGTGTAGTCAATAATCCCATGTTGGCTGGTCCCAGCTGTGTACACCATTCCCAGCGTCTTTATCAGTATAGTATGTACTGTATGTCGATGTAAATCATAGTGTTAACTTTTGGTGCTCCAACTGAGGAGATACTTTTCATTCAATGCAATGTCTAGTGAACTATGTAGCTGTCATGATGTCTTGAATGTTATTCCAACTACGAAACCTTTTCTGACCTGGCTTCAGATATATTAATCTCTCCCATGTCTCAACTCTGTCTTTGGACTAAATATGCCACTCACCTTTAACTTTTTATCAGGTGTTGAAATATTAGAATTTGACTAAAAGTTGGGGTTTTTTTTTTAAGATTGTAAGATTGTGTACTATCTTAATTAATTCTGGGTTACTTACAAGCACTCAAGGATTGCGCAGTAGGAAAAAGTACTGAGTAAATAAAGAAATGAAAAGTGTTTGTTTTTTCTTTTGTAAGGATTGTCATAACTCAACACATGTTTGCTATGATACGGTAGCATCAGTGAAGTAGACACTATTCTTAAAATTGACCACAAGATTCTTTTTCTACTAGCCTCTGACTATTGGGTTAGGAGTGAGGGTGTTTAGAGGGGCAGGGGATGCTAGCAGGTTTAGTAGTACAACTTGATTCAGTATTGCTATTTTGATACCGGCACGTGTATGATGGAGCAGATAAGCCTTGTACTGAATATTACTGTTATGGTAGAAGGTTCAGTCTTTGTTGATGGAGGACAAGTTAGGTGACTTTAGTCACTTATGTGACATCTCTGATATTTACTTCTTTTACTCACCTTGTAGCTTCCATTGACCTTGAAGGAAAGTTGTCCTTCGTGGAAAACATCTTCTGGGATCTTCCTTGGCCAGTTACTCTCATCTTCAATCCTTCCACCATGATAAATAGGTGGTAGCTTAGTCTCCAAACTCAGCATTTTAGTTCCTGGTTAACTTTGAGCTATTGCCTCTCTATTTCAGTTGTCCCCTGGTGAAGAACCCTTGCAGTGTGTTGCTAATAAAGGCATGACACGGCACTCCTACATACGCAGTCGGCAGGCATCTGGTCTTACTTGACCACCAGGAAGTTGTGCTAATGTCATTCAATATTGGTAGAGTGGATAATTGTCTGAAGTATGCTATTGGTTTCACACTACACCCGAGCCATGAAGGTGTAGCTTGTGATGCTGTTTCTCTTCTGGTAACTGAGAGCAGACATTTTATAATATAAAAACATAACAGTGCAACAATACAAAATACTATCTTGTTATTAAATCAATAACAAGCTACCCGAAAGTCATATATTTAACTTTAATGGCATCATTTTGATCAAAAGTGCTGTGGGATATTTAAATATTTAAGAAGCTATAGATTATATACATGTGTATGTATAATTATAAATTGACCTAGTCATAATATTTTCACTTTGTGGTTTTAATAACACATTCTTCTATAATAATTTAATCGTGAAAACCAGTATGATTTTATTGTACTCAAGTTAGTTAGGAAAGCATTGATAAATATCATTTATGTTGTAATAATAATAATAATAATAATAATAATAATAATAATAATAATAATAATAATATTATTATTATTATTATTATAACAAGAAGACAATTCTGGTGACAACTATCACTATTATATGGTCATTTAAACTATGATACTGATAATGCACATTGCTTTGTGCTGGTGTTAGCGAGTTTGTACTATGAGCATGGGTTAACATACGTAGTATTACTCTTGCCCAGTTTTTGTCTCACAATAACCAGCTAAATGACCAATTGATAGTGTGTGTATGTGTGTGTGTGTGTTAGTTTGGCACTATGGTGTATTTCCTAAATCCCTTGCGGAAGTAGTGGCTCATTATCACGTGCAAGAACTTCACTTGGCTCTCACTCAGGGGAAGTGGCGGACTAGAATGTGGGGCTATCCTCCCTACTCGGCACCTCCCGGGGCAGAGCTATGGGCGTGGTTTTTGCCTCAGTCCAAGTACGTTATAAATGTGACAAAAGAATGGTCATAAGTTAAAGTAGTACAGTTGTTTGTGTCCATGATTCTGAGTTTAAATGTAACAGCTAACTCAAGCCTATGTTTCGTGACATGGACACATTTTATATTGTGATTTTCAAATTGTGAATGTGAAAAATATTTCATTTTTGGAACAAAATGTGTTTATTTGTTTCATGTTTTGATTTGTGTAGCACATGTTACATTCAGAAAATATAATAGTGGTTTATTTCGACAAGAATTGGATATTATTAAGGAAATGTATACATTTAAAGTTTTGTTTGAACTGCCAACACATCATGACAGCTGACACAAATTTTAGAGAAATGCTAAAATATAACTTTACTTCCCTTCAATGTGCTGTTAAAAGGCTAATACTTTTGCTTCAGCGGGCCACTAAGAGGTGAGTACACTTTATTTTCAGGACAGTATACCTTGGCTTCAAGAAAGCCAGCAGTTAAATACATGATAAAGTTAACGTCGAATGTTATGAAAGACTAGTTGAAGACATAATAAACTTGCAGCTGAACTGAGGAAGAGGAAGAAATACATTTAAATAAAGAGATACATTGCTAGCTAATTGTGTCTTTAACAGAACAGTTTTTTTTTTGTATACTGTATGTACTTTTGAAGTTAGCTATTCTCTATTTTAGATGTTCATAGCACTTGATTGAGATTTAATTATTAATTTCTGTACACACCACTGGGAAAATGTGATTCAGGCAGCGTGCTGGGAAAAAATTGCATATGGTAAGTGCTAACTTTCTGTGCTGGATTGCTCAGCTTAGCTGTTAATTGTTGAAGAGACAGAATGAAAACTGCATAGCCAGTATACTGCTGCAGCCCATATACTTTTTCTCTAAATCATGAGTAAGTCAGTCAGGTTTTAACGTGAACCTTGTGGTTAAATATATATTTTTAATAAGTGATTTTCTGGCTCACATGACATATGCACATGCACAAACACACACACACACACACACAATAGCTTGTAACAATCATATTCAATTCTTCACCTGGTAGTGACGACACCACTTCCAGCGGAGTGTACCTGATAATATGTGTACATGAGCAGCAGGTCTGTCATAACTTGGATCTCTCATGAGTGGAACACTATGTCAACACTGCCTCACCCACACACTAAACCATATTCCATTACGTCCACGTAGACTACATTTCCATAAGAAAAATCATAAGCAACCCAAATTCTGTGATTAATTCCACATTTGCAATTATTGTGCATGACGATAATGTTGAATTCACCTCCAAAAGCAATCAAATAATAGAACTAAGCACGGTAAGTAAATACATGTTAGGAAAGTAGCAGTGGAGATTATTACCAACTGATTGTGCGTACATGGATATTTTCTTATAAAGTCCTGTTGTGTGACTAGGTATTGACATACTTATAGATACAATTATATAGTATTTTCACCAGTCCATGTTAAGTTTAATTCAGCAAACGTTTCAGTCACTCTTCAGTGACCATCATCAGTGCTATTATGATTATTATGATGGTCACTGAAGAGTGACTGAAACGTTTGCTGAATTAAACTTAACATGGACTAGTGAAAATACTATATAATTGTATCTATAAGTTATAGTTATAAACCAAAATTGAGGTTTGTATGCGATTTATAAATCGAAATACAAACCTAATGATTTTGGTTTATAACTATTTTATAGCCCAAACATAAACAACAAGCAAAGTATAGCGTTAGCTATCTTAGTAATTGTATTAAAGTACCCAAACTCTTCATTATTCCATTTTGCTTTGATCTGCCTTCCACCATAATTACGGTTGCTAAGAACTATATCAGACTTTTCCCCGCTAATACATTTTCTTACGAGCATACCAGACTGTATCCGATTTATAGTTCTTAACGACAAGCGCGGTCGCTCGGGTAACGGGCTATAAGTATGGATATTTTCCTTGAGTATTTCTGCGTCATGTGAGAGTTCAATATTTTCTTATAATATTGAATGTTGCCTTTGAACGCTCCCGTGTGTAGTTCTTGACAACTGGATTTGTAAATGTATGGTGGAGTTATCTCTGAACGACTAGGCTATGAAGCACAACCTTTATACTGTTTGTAAAAATATAACCTATGTACAGTAAACTATTTATTACATTTGTTGTATAATATGGGGATGACATTTCAGTCTCACACTTGTATTTTCACTCATCTTCTTCTTGTGAAAATACTGCATGCTCTTGAAATATCTCCCCATGCAATAAGTATTATATATATTATATATATATATATAGTAAGGACACTCTATCACATTATGTGCGCTTATTCATTGCAGTGTTGAGTCAGATTGGGCAGGGCTAGTGAATGGGATGTCTGGTCTTGTGTGTGCTCACTTGAATGCCATCACTACCAAGTCTTCCTACCACCCAGCATACTCCTTCAGACCTCATGGGGCAGAAGTAGGTTAGTATTGAAATAGATCCTATAATCCTGTCTGTTTTAACATTTCCAGATCTGATCTTTAATTAGATTTTTAAAAAAAGAAAAGAAGAAGCAAACAAACTATCACTGTTGTTTTATTGTGCAGGGAATGTGTCTTCCAATCTCATGAGGTATGGCGCTTTACCAAGAGAAATAGTGTGCACGGAAAACTTCACCCCATGGACAAAACTCCTCCCATGTGGGTCCAGTGTAAGTTCCAGTATTGCATAACGAGTGTGAAATCGAAATCATTGTGTCCGTCTGCACAGGCTGGGCTGGGCACTTTGTTCTCTTCCTTGGTGCTGTTTGATACTGACTACCATTCTCTGGCCCTACACTTTGAGCCAGTATGTTTGGTAAGTGTAAATACATACCTATGGTGTGCCTTGTGTGATGATAAAGAATACAATTTTTTTTAAATTTGTAGTCAGATGATTGCAGTGATCTGGGTGTACAGTTGAAGCAGACTCTCACTGTAGTGTTCCCTCCAGCCATTCGATCTGGTCATATTGGTAAGTCTTGCTCAACCTATTGACCTTACTTGATGATCTGATGAAAAAGGATGTATGAAAGGACAATGTGCAATGATCCATTCATTATTACTGGGTAATCACATTAGAATCCGGTACTCCATTCATTTCCTTTCCCCCCGTCCTACTTGCGACCCTAATGAGCTTTCACCGATTTGGCTGGTTTGATAAGGGAAGTCACATTATGTAATATTTAACTGCAGCAATTCCTAGAATTTGCGGTTGATAATGGGGTGCACTTCTTCTTTAAGTAATTACCAATTAATCTCTTGTGAGTTAAAATTAGTGAGGGAGAATTGTTGTCTCTGCAGACTGGACTCTGATGAGGCTGTTTGGTGGTAAAACAATACGCTCAGCGTGCCCCCTAGCTGGTCGCAGTAGAGTTCTCCTGGCTGAATATTGTCCTGCTCTTGGAGTTAAGTTTTTATCTCAACCTCCCACCACTGTCAAAGATAAGGATTGGCTGGTCCATTATATTGTCAAGGAAACAGGTTAGTTGATGCTCTTCTAAATGAATTTATTAATTCATTTATTATTTCTTTTTCTTGTAGCAGGCTCCAAGCAGTTCAACTTAAGAGTTCAGTCCGAGTCCAAAGTTGTTTTAGGTAAAGGGTATAGTAAATGATGCTTCTTTATTACTGGTGATGTGGATGTGTGTTAGACTGTTGTATAGCCTATTGTGTTTATACTGTGAGACACGTGCTAATAGGAGCCCTTGCTTACCCCTGTCTGAGTCCTACCAGGTGACTTTATTTTATTCTCCCACCAATGATTTTTTCTCAATTTTAACACTTTCCAGTCTTATATACGTGTATGTATGTATATATAGTACTTATTACATGAGTCAGAGTATGATATAATTTATTTTCATGAGCCAAAGGCAGAGTGAAATAAAGCAGATGAAAATAAAGCCTGAAAGTGAAATATCTAGCCATATCACTCTTTAATAAGTGGTTTATTCCATGCTAGACATCTTCACTGAAGCAGTTGTGGGGGGGGGGGGGGGGGGGGGGGGGGGTAAAGTTGGCCATAAAACTCTCTTGGGGTTTCCCCACACCCCCAGCTGATATTTTAGCAGCTGCTCTAGCCTGGTTGGGTAGGCTCCACTAGAGTAATGGTAGTTGAAAACTGGTAAGCCAGGCCAGGTAGGATAATGAGCTTGCTCAATACAGCCAGGTAACAACACTATGATTGGTGATACCATCCCATCTCCCTTTCCCCCCCCCCCCCCCCCCCCCCCCCCCTCACATACACCTAAAGATAACACTGTGAAGATATCTAGCATGGAATAAATAGATAAATAAATATATATATATTTGTATATACACAGTATTAATATATACCCTTGCTAGAGGAAGCACTGAAGAACACATTACACTTGGCATTATTCGATCCAAGCAAACTGCACTAACACAACTAATATAAAATTCTTTACACAAATTATATGCAGAGATTAGTTTTTATTCGTCTTTTCAGGCATGCCAGAGGTCCCTGTGCTGACTGTGCAGCGGTATTTGAGTGGATCTGGGCGTGGCTGGGGTGGCCTTAATGCCATTATAACAAACAGTCATCCCACTCAGAATGTCCGCTTGCTCTACCTGGACATGGTGCCGTGGTACTGCAGGCTCTTCCTACACACCTTCCAAGTCAACAATGGTGAGTCAGAGTGAGTGTAATATATCCCTCCCCCCCCCCCCCCCCCCCCCCCCCCCCCCCCCCAACACACACCTATCTTGTTGTTCAGTTACCAAAGTGAGAAATTTGCCTACATGTTAGTATAGGAGAAAGTGGTTCAGATGGGGAGATTACTTCAGATCTGAAGATGGTACTGCACTATCTTTCTGAGATGTGCACACATGCTCTGCCCTTACCCCAGCTGTTGTCTGGTGTTTAAATTGTGGAAAGATTTTTTTGTCATGATGGTGTGTGTGTGTGTGTGTGTGTTGATCAGCTGTAGTGGAGTATCATCATTATCAGCCTGCTAAGGACCGGCAGCGTCCACATATGCTTGAGCTCCTCCTTCATGTTCCAGCACACACCACAGCAACAATAAGTATTCAGTTCAATAGAGCCTTCCTCAAGTGGACAGAGCATCCTCCTGATGCAAACCATGGCTTCTATATCAAGTAAGATTGATTCTTAGTTTATCTATAATATAATATAAGCTGAGTTGTACACTAGTCATTTGCTTTTTGTGTCAAGGATCTAGTACAGCTGACTTTTATCAGGGGATGGTGGAAGTTGGGTGTGAAAGTAACTATCTTCTTTGTTTCTCTAGTTCTGCTGTCCTCACGACTGTTTTAGAAGAATGCCCTAACTGTACCATGTCATATTCTTCTCTGCCAAATTCTACTGGGTAAAATTTTAAGTTGTTCTTTGTCTGCCTTTAATATAATCTTATTGTTTGTAGCGGTTATACTGGTCTGAGAATCCACACAGAAAGCTTGTTGATACCTCTACCAACGCCAGATTTTAGTATGCCCTACAACGTAATATGCTTCGTTTGTACAGTTATTGCGATTGGATTTGGTTCCATATTCAATCTAGTCACCAGAAAGTTGGAACCAGTAACGGACGATACCCCCAGAGGCCTCATTCCAAGGCTCATCGCACTGGTGAGATCATTCTTGAAGAAGAAAAAGGATTGACTTTTTACAATTTGCTTCAGCTTGTAGCACAGATTGCCTGTATGTTATCACAAGTATCATAGGCTGCAATAAATCATATCACCACAGAATTCATGCAGCAAATTACGTCAGTCATTTTAAGCATTGTTAAAATTTCATTTATGTAGTTTAAAATTAATCTAAATAAACAAACTTATCCAGCATCACTCCATGCTCTTATTTATGACTGACCTTTTATTTGGAATTGTGGTAATAAGTGCAGGCTGTTTAGGTCAACATTACATGCTAACTTCTTTTCATGTTCTGGCCATTGCCTTTAGCTCATAGGACATTATCAACCAGACAGTAAAATTCAAGAACAGAATTGTAGGTGAAATTGTATAGATGAAAAGAATAAAATAAGTGATACAACCAACATGAGCGTTTGGAAAAAGTAAATGGTGGCTATTTTTTGCCAGTTACTGCCACTGACTGCATGTGAGTGTTTGTGTAATAGTTGAGGATGTTCAAAGTTTCACACAGTTTCAACTCTGCGTGCTCCAACCTACAACAACATAGAGTACAGTCACAAATATTTTGTCCTACATAACCATGGTAAAGCAAAGATTCAAGTAAGAGACGTGTCATTCTCTCATAAATAGGGGGGGGGGAATACCAAAAAAATCACCTTGTGATGCTCTTTTTGACATCTTCAGCCTGCTTTTTCTCATCTGGAGTAAGAATGTCATCTATCTCTGCATCTTCAGCTCCCTCCTTGCACACCTGTTTCTCTTGCAGCTGATATCTCTCTAGCAGTCTCCTGTAATTACATGTATTAATAACCAGGTGAACATGCTGCTAATTTCTACTTCAGTGTGGTGCTAAACGCTAGATTGGGCTCAAGAAATGATATTGTACACTTTATTCTGAATGTTGAAGCCTTCAGTATCTGAACATTCAGAATATCTCGAGTGCTACAAAGTGTGCACAATATCTTCTGAAAGGAAGCATTAGTTTATTTAGTAAACACACCCACCTCAATATGTATCGTAAAATATCATATATTCTTACAGATTTCTCAAGAAGTTTTCATTTAAATGAAACTTTAATTTTATAAAATCACCAAATATCTACAGTAGACCCCTCAATTATCCGAACACCTTAGGACTGAGGGTTGTTCGGATATTTGAAATAAGTCATTTTGAATGGGGTCTTAATCTCTTATCTATTTAATGCACAGCAAAATTCCAATGAATATCATAATTCCCCCCCCCCCCCCCAGAATTTCATTAAATAAATTAATAATATTTACTACTTAATGGTATTCTGTGGTTATGATTTATAATGGTATTCTGTGGTTATGATTTATAATGGTATTCTGTGGTTATGATTTATAATGGTATTCTGTGAGTAGTTGGTGAAAGTTAACTTCAGTCAATTGAGGTCCTTCAATTGCAATACACATTAGTCTTTCAAGATTGGTGTCACTAATTCTAGACCCGAGACGATTTTTAATTAAACAGGTGTGGTTTCAGCAAAATTGGGTGTGGTCAATCAAACGTGTGGCCCCCCCCCCCCAGAAAACAATCCTGTATGAAACCCTGTACTTACTTTACCCTTTGAAATTCAATCATATAAACACATGCACACACAAACACACTCTTACTTATTGTCACTGGCCTCTGATCTCCTCCTTGAAATGAGGTTTCCCATCGCCTTCAAACATCTCTCTCTCACCATCATACTTACTGGCAACAGCTGCACAGAGAACAAGTAGAAGGTACGAGACGGAGCGTAATCTGAAGACTTGGGGATTTCCTAGAGAGAAGATTAACAAATAAATATGTAGAGGTGAGAATATGAAATGCAGCAACTTCTTTTTTTTTTTTATACTGGGGCTCTTTATTACTGAACAGTCTTTAATTTTATCACAATCAAATGCATTACTACTATGCCACATAAACATCCATATATATGGTATAGCTTCTAACTTGTAGAATGTCTCACTTTGAGACATTTGCAATCAATGAAATGTCCCTAGTATTATATTATTATCATTTTTTTTGCTTGTTTAATATTTTTTTATTATATCTATTATTTGGGTCAGACTTGTTATGTCTTGATGAAATAATTAAATCTTCAGTTCTGTAAGCCATATTTACATGTATCAGCACATTCCACCCAACTCACCTGAAGACTTACAAAGCTGTCTGCTAGAAGTGTATAGAGGATTTCCCTGGCTTCCTTACTGGACAACATGGCCAAGTCTTCTACTTGCTTCTGGTCTAGCAGCTTCTTGATGAGCAGAAGTCGAAACACTCGAAGAGCCTTGGAGCCAAATCTTTCTCGCACAGCACACTCTAAGGCAGATCTGCACATCGCTTCAGTGCAACGTTTGAAATCTGACAATTAGGGAACATTTCAAGTTTGTAGCAAAGTAGGGATAGTCCTCCTTACCAACTGCATAAGTCCCTCCGCCACTCACATCTGTCTTGACCAAGAAGCCAGACTAAGCAACACAGAATGAGTGATGCAGCAGGTGACAGTTAGTACAGTAAACTAATGACACCACACTTTACCCAATGACTACATTACAACAGATAATCCTTACTTGATCCATGAGCACTTTCAAATATTGGTCTAGTTCAATGGCAGTCAACTTTGGCTTTTTTGGTAGTGAGTTAGATATTTGAACAGTTGATAACTGGAAGAATGAATGACATAAAACAACAGATTACTACTTGTATCAAATATCCAATCAAAAATCTGGTTAGGCTTTATTTTCACTCTCCTTTTATTTGGTTCATGAAAATTAATTAGCCTGGTCGCGAAATATCTCGCCATATCACACTTGACTCATGTAATAAATATATTTATTGTGTACTGAATCGGCCTATTGAGTCCCTTTACGTAAAAAAAATGTATTGAATTGGAAAGTATCATGTGCCCGCAATATTCCGCAGTAAAGGGAAAGTCCGGAGATATTGTGTTGGGTTATTGTGTCCCCCTAAGGTACATTTTTATGCTTATTGTGTCCCCTGAGGATCTGCTAATTCTATAATACCATACTGTGCAATTACATTAATTTGATTGAATAAAATAGCTTCATATAAATGCAGAGACTTTTTATTACTAGCTATGAGAGTGCTCGGTTCATACAGACTACTGCTCGCACTCCGTCAGAAGTCCATCTAATTCTTTGGGTGAAATATTCTCAATTTTTCGCTTTTCATTTATTTCTTTGCAGAACGATAGCTACCACGCTCTCAAGCCGGGTAATGTTTTATTTTGAGTATTAGTTTTTTTTTTGCTCTTCTAAAAACTTCCGTAATTCCTTATCGTCAAGACTAACTGATTGTTCACTCTCAATGCTACAAGGTGGTGGTACTTCGTAACAAAAACTTCACAAAATTCCTATCGCCATGCTATCCATAACTTAGGTCCACAACCCTTCAATTTTTTCTTTACTGCACTTGAACACTAACAAACAGTCTAACCAAAGATTGTCTCTCTCTAATGTTTCCGTCACTGCCATGTTTTAGGTCCCCCCCTGTCAATTAAAACAATAGGTGGAACGACCCTTACCAGTGAAAACAACAACAACAACACATCTTATTCCACTGTGATGTGCAATAAATAGAACTTTTCACAATCTTGAAAGAATTCCTCTAGTATTATATATACTGTTATTGCTACTCCAGTTTAAGCATCAAGTAAGACAAATTATACTTGTTGGCAGTGATTAATTTTGTATATTTGAACAGATAATTCTGTCTTAGTTTTGGTTAGTTTAAGGTAAAGTCTACAAAAAAAAAAAAAAAAAAAAAAGAAAAGAAAGAAAAGAAAAGAAAAAAGGATGGAAACTAGTATTAAAAATGTAAAAAATGGGGGTATAGGGTTGCTAAAAAACTATGGGAACTAGCAAAGCTCTAATAAGTGTGGAAACAAGAAAGGTCACTTGCTCCATGTGATCAGTCTCCTTCAAGTGTTAAACAAAATGGTCTTCACAACAGTGAGTTAGGGATACAGAACCATCACATGGGGCAAGTGACCTTTTTGATTCCACACTTTTTTTGGGCTTTGCTAGTTCCTATACTTTTCAAGAAAATTTTTATAATTTAAAAAAAATTTACTATAACCATTTAACCAGTGAAATTATAACGGTATCATCATGAAAAGATATGTGATAACTAAGTGATCCGATAGAGATGTGTGGTATGGGCATCACATCCTACAGTTTTAAGAGTGGGAACATCTCCAGCAAGCCACATTAATAAACAGCTGAATTGTTTTCTTCAATAATGGAGTAATTTAAATCTTCATTTGATATTATATTTGTGCTACTCTTTAGCTAAGCAGCTGTAATAAACCATTTCACACACACACACACACACTTGTTCACTGGATATACCAACACTAGACTTACATTGCATTCTCTTCGTGACTTGACTATTGGACAATGGATTTTCAAGCAAGAGTAATAACAGCAAATTTCTCGTTCTAACAGCCAATGTTATGTTAGTTAAAACTTAACCCGACGTTTCGACTTCTTGCCGAAGTCCTCAAGAAGTCGAAATATCGGGTTAAGTTTAATTAACATAATATTGGCTGTTAGAATGAGAAAATTTGCTATTATTATAATTATTTCAGCCGGAGAATGACTGAATCATCATTAAAAGAACAATGCTGTGGCCTAGCGTGTATAGCTATGACAATAACGTATTAACCACCACAACTTATCACCGCCACTACAGAATTCAAATAGACAAAGTTTGTAACTGCACCTGAAACATTCAGATCATATCAGAGATCAGAGACAATATAATCCAAAGAGTTAAACAATTAAATTTCCTAGATGGTAAAGGATTATTAAACCTAAGGATATCATTTAGTGGAGTATGGGACAGGGTTGACAAAGAAGCAAACACAAATATGTAAAGGTTAAAGTTCAAAATAGCATAGGTAAGTGCATATGTACATATTTACACAAATAAATATCACTAATTCTCAATTGTGTTCCTCTGATAGTGTCTCGCTCACTTTCCTCACTCACCAATTACCTCCTTGCCTCTTGAAACAGCCAATGGCACTGGTTTCGAAAGAGTAAGCAACACCTTCATGACATTTGCAGCAATCTGTCCCAACTGGCGTGCCACTACATCTACAATAACCTACACACACACACACACACACACACACAACTATGTTGTATCATCAAATGAGTCCTACCTTACCTTGTCCCTGAAGTGTTCCTGAAACCAGTCATAGTTGACCTTCCACAAATCCTCTTTCTCTTCACTTTCTTCCTGAATGCCAAACAGAATTGTTTTTCCCCTCACAAGTTGTACAACAAAGCCTGATGATTGGTCAACTTGCTCACTAGTACTAGTATGGTGGCGACAAGCAAACTAACCAACTATCAATAAATATTAAGTGTGTGTGCTAGAAACCAATATGAACCAGCTACAAGAAAGGAAGCGAGTTACTAAATCCACTCATTTAAAACATATACAAGGAATTTGCTCAGGGGGGGGGGGGGGGGGGGGGGATTTTGTAGTGTCACATAAAAGAAACTGCTTAAGCCCATGAAAATGGGTAAGTCATGACTATGAAACAAATTATAAGATGAAAATGTACACAAACTACTACAGTTGCTATTGAAGGACCAGAATTAGAAAGTGTTGATTTTGAAGAAGCATTGGAATTTTTAAAGAAACACAGGCTATAATTTTTCATTATGTTATACTCAGTCAGATAAAAAAAATTGGGCGGGGGGGGGGGGCGGGGGGGAATTGTAGGCTCCCATAATCTGTACTGTATGAAACCCTGCATACATATATAACATCGTAAATACTGAAGATTTTCTTGCCAATAAACACCCCAAACCTTGGTCTTAGAACTTACAGAGGGTCTACCATATCTACTAGATCTTACTGGCACTTGAGTAGTATCTTTGTCTTCTTCGTCTCTAATGACGGACATATAAAAGTGTATCAATGAACATGATCAAAAACTGAGTTAGTAAACTAACATTCTTCTTTTCTTTGTCTTGGGTTCTTTAGAATTTTCACTATTTTTGGCCTTTCGCTTTCGTGTTGTACCTAATGTGTCAAATTAGATTACATCACAATGAACAGAGACACCATTACACAGGAAAGTGAGACCAGAGACATCATTACACAGGAAAGTGAGACCAGAGACATCATTACACAGGAAAATGAGACAAGCTAACTTTATTAAAATTCCTCAAAACCTACTTACAATCAATTAATTGTTCTATTAAACTTTGTAACTACTAGTAATCTTTCACTTGACCAGTTGGCACACGGCCTCAAGCACTTCACCACAGCAAGACCTGCATGATTATACTGCTAATATCCCAGCTCTGTCGTGCTCTACAATACAAACCTACCATTCCAACATCACTCGCTAAATAGTAGAGGGTGAACAATCTAAATAAAAATGTTGTGTCAGTATGTAATTGATTTTTTACTGCAGGTACTTACTATTACTTAATAAATAACGTAATATTGGCTGTTAGAATGAGACTGCAGCAAGTGGTACTACTCAACAATATAAGGCAAAATGTGAAGGTCTTGGAAGTCGTGGGTAGTCGTAGCTCAGTGGCTAGAGCACTGATGGCTAAAACCAAGGGTCCTGGGTTCAATTCCCCGGCGACAACTGAGATTTTTTTTTTCACATTTAACCTTTGCTTCTCTTTAGACCCCTTTAAGTGAGAAAGTTTCAATCTACTACTTAATATTTATGAGTGGGTGTGGTACATTAATGAGAGAGTGTGGCCAAGCAATAGTTTGTGCCTATATTGAATTTAAGGTGCTCCACCCAATTCTATCGTGCAGTAGATATGGCTCACACAATAGATTTATTGCTACAAATAAAAATTACTTACAAACTCTTACCCTCTGTTACGCAGTCTTCTTCAGTGGTCTCCATGACAATGGGATTCACACGACTCAACAACTGGTCGTCCACCAGCTGCGTGAACTGAGTCTTGATGATATCCTTCACTCCCTCGTTTATTCCACATGTCTCAAAACGTTCAGTCACTCGTTCCACACACTAACAATAATAACAACAACAACAACAACAATAACAATAATAACAACAATAATAACAATAATAACTAGGCAGTACCCCGCCACACAGTGGTGCTTGATGTACTGATTTGATGCACTAATATATGTACATGCACAGTTGTCATGAATACAGAACTGTCAACATTATTACTGACATACCGACCCACCCTGTGATGCCTTACCGACCCACCCTAATGATGCTTTACCGACCCACCCTAATGATGCTTTACCGACCCACCCTGTGATGCTTTACCGACCCACCCTGTGATGCTTTACCGACCCACCCTGTGATGCTTTACCGACCCACCCTGTGATGCTTTACCGACCCACCCCTGTGATGCTTTACCGACCCACCCTGTGATGCTTTACCGACCCACCCTGTGATGCTTTACCGACCCACCCTGTGATGCTTTACCGACCCACCCTGTGATGCTTTACGAACTACCACGTGTGGCATTTACCGACCACCTGCGATGCTTACCGACCCACTGGATGCTTACGACCACCCTGTGATGCTTACCGACCCACCCTATGAGCTTTACCGACTCACCCGTGATGCTTACCGACCACCCTGTGATGCTTTACCGACCCACCCTGTGATGCTTTACCGACCCACCCTGTAATGCTTTACCGACCACCCTGTGATGCTTACCGACTCACCCTGTGGCTTTACCGGACCACCCTGTGATGCTTTACCGACCCACCTGTGATGTGACCCGATGAGGCTATGACCGACCCACCCTGTGATGCTTTACCGACTGCTTTATCAGCCCACCCTGTGATGCTTTACCGACTGCTTTATCAACCCACCCTGTGATGCTTTACCGACCCACCCTGTGATGCTTTACCGACTCACCCTGTGATGCTTTACCGACCCACCCTGTGATGCTTTACCGACTCACCCTGTGATGCTTTACCGACTCACCCTGTGATGCTTTACCGACCCACCATGTGATGCTTTACCGACTCACCCTGTGATGCTTTACCGACCCACCCTGTAATGCTTTACCGACCCACCCTGTGATGCTTTACCGACCCACCCTGTGATGCTTTACCGACCCACCCTGTGATGCTTTACCGACCCACCCTGTGATGCTTTACCGACCCACCCTGTGATGCTTTACCGACCCACCCTGTGATGCTTTACCGACCCACCCTGTGATGCTTTACCGACCCACCCTGTGATGCTTTTACCGACCCAACCTTGATGCTTTACGACCACCTGTGAGCGTTTACCGACCCACCGTGATGCTTTACCGACCACCCAATGTGCTTTAACCGACCCACCCTATGATGCTTTACCGACCCACCCTGTGATGCTTTAACGGACCCACCATGGATGGACTTTACCGACCCAACCTTGTTATGCTACCGGACCCACCCTGTGATGCTTTACCGACCCACCCTGTGATGCTTTACCGACCCACCCTGGAGGCTTTACCGACCCACCCGTTGATGCTTTACCGACCCCACCTGTGAGCTTTACCGATCCCACCTATGATGCTTTACCGACCCACCCTAATGATGCTTTACCGACCCACCCTAATGATGCTTTACCGACCCACCCTAATGATGCTTTACCGATCCACCCTAATGATGCTTTACCGACCCACCCTAATGATGCTTTACCGACCCACCCTGATAATGCTTTACCAGCCCGGCTCAGCTCATGAATTATTCATGGAACCTTCGTTCCCTCAATCACCTTATACTGAATGTGATGATGCTTTACCCATTCAGTTTGAGGTGCCGCATTACCTACAGACACTCTAACCAACCAAACTCAGCTCATGAAATAGTCTTAAATACACATACCATTGTTGTCGCAACTGACAGGCAAGTGTATTAATATAGACAGTTATCAAGATATTGTAAGGGTTGTTTAACCCTAGCCCTGGTGGAAAATGGGATATATGAAGTAGATATACATGGTCTCCCTTTACTAGAGCAGCTGGTGTCCTTTTCACTCCTAACAATACATTTTTAGGTTATATCATTTCCTCTATACGCATATTAATAACTAAGAATTCCAACAATTCTCACATTGTTGATGCTGTGTTGGAACACAGTGAGAGGTTAATTGGCAGTATTCTTTGTGTTGGAAACTAATAATACAAAAGCCATAATAGTCAATTCTATCTTAGTGTGGTAACTTGCAATTATAAAAATATAATTTGTATGGCATATCTATTCAGGTACAGGGTCATCAACAGTAGTTAGCTTCACCCATGGAATTCCATCACCAGCAAATCATGTAGATTAAAAAGTTATAAACTGATGGAGTTGTAGCTTACATAAGGCCAGTACTACATGATGCCATTCCAGTATTCATGCACCAAAATCTTTGGCTAAGATTGACCTAGCCCTATGAGCCAAACCCTTTACCAATTGCAAGGGGGAAAGTTTTACTGTACACACACTTTATTCCCTCAAAAACTTCTCACATGGGGGCAGATTTTGTTTCCACTTAGCGTGTGGACCAAAAAATATGTTGTAGCCATGGCTTGCAAACATGAGAAATCCTTCCTTAAGTGGATTACTTTACCACGCTTGCTTCTGACTCTACTGACGAAAGATCTTTAGGCTCAGATGCTACTATTGATACAATGCTAATAGATTCAGTCATTCTCGGCTGAAATAATTATAATAATAGCAAATTTTTCTCTTTTTAACAGCCAATAATTGTTAACTAGTGGTGTGCTTGAGCACAAATGGCGAGCGAGCCTTAAACTACACTATTGTTAAACGATTGATTTTAACAACTAACATTCAAACTACTAAAATAAAGTCGAGTTGTTAAATTACGCATATGCGGTAAAGGGGATTCAATGCCATAGTAACCGCTTCCCTCAACTGTTTGAATTGAAAAAGAAGCAACAAAATCAAGTCACGTTATTTAAAATTTTCTTTGTGATATTCTTAATAGCTAGTAGTTGTAACGCACAATACTTTCACACAACTGAACATACCTACGCAAGACTTACCTTCGTGGTTCGTCTAGTGGACAATGAATTTTCAAGTAAATACTGTTGAGTAGTGCTTATAACTGTGACAAATAGTGTATTAACTTACCACCGCCACTAACTCGAATAGAAATGGAGCTCCCATAAGTTTTTGAGTTTTAACTGCACCCGCAAAAGAATTCAAAACAATTCAATTTCTAAGGTGATACGGGTAATGATCGCTAAACCGGAGGATTCTGTTTAGTGAAGTTTGGGACGGGGTCGAACACGGAGCGAACACAAAAATACGCGAGGGTCAAAGTACAAAATGACATACATACGTCCAAACATTATATATAAATAAACAAACATCCCCGATTTTCAATTGTGTTACCCCTGTAAGTGTCTCGCTCGCTCGCCAATTATAACTTAACCCGACGTTACAACTTCTTGCCAAAGTCCTCATGACCCCTGAAGAGGACTTCGGCAAGAAGTCGAAACGTCGGGTAAAGTTATAATTAACAATTATTGGCTGTTAAAATTTGCCATTATTAATGTTAATAGACTATAACTTCAACACTGATGCATTTCTGCAGAACAAAAATTGCCAGCCCGACTTAACTTTGCAGTTGGTAAAGAGTCTCATTTGAGAGTAAGATTTACCTGGGTAATGGACGTACATCCTTGCTGAAGAACATCCTCTATGATGAATTCCCCAGCATCACCATGAGAGCCTTTAGCAGAGTGAACCCACTGAGGGAACTGCATCCTCTGCAGGACAAGATCCAATGGCAGCTGGTACAGTCGTGCAGACTTGAACAGATGATGGCTTATTAGCTGATGATGAATGAGAATACAAAGAGACTTCTTTACCTAAACAAATAAAGATATACTAAGAAGCTGTAACATCAACAGCAACAACAAAAGGCACAAACAAAACTTGAGAACTTACCACAGTTGCTTCTAGCCCCACATTTTTCTTGATTTCATAGAGAGGGCATGGCCCATGCAGAAGCAGGTAAGTCCCAACTTTTTCAACGACTTCCCCGAAAGACTCGCGCAGTAGCAGCGACGCTAGTCTTCCCTCTTCATTACTCATCTTCTGCACTTTGTTACTGCTTATAACGATCCCTACCCTATTTTCTAATTTTCTTCAATAATGTTCCGAGTGCTGTCTGTGCTTGGGAGAACTTTTTCTGTTTCAAGACTGTATACCAGAGTTCCAGAATGTGAAGCAGCAGTATCTAGACCCATCGGATTAGCAAAATATATAAAGTAAAGTAATATTTTAGCTTCGAATTTATACGGTTGAATGTGTAATTTTTTTAATTATATATGTAGTTTTATGCGAAATCCCCTGCAGATATTAACCAGGTCAAAGACTTATGGAATGGAATATCAACCTAACAACCTGCAGCGTAAGAGAAAGCATGGGTTTAGGGCGAGAATGAGGACAAAGTCTGGCAGAAAAATACTTGCAAGACGCCGGGCCAAAGGAAGAAAATATTTATCACATTAAACTAATCACTTTCATTAATTCAACACAATCCAGTGATATAATTTGATATTTAAGCTAAATTTATAACCTACATAGCTAGTAGTTAATGGTTCTGGTAAAGCATTATGCTGCTTGACGATTACTACCACATTTATTTAAGACTCGCGGGATTTCGTTTCCGCGACGGAGAAATCGGCGATGTTGAAGAGAGTCCCGATCTACGGCTATGTCAAATTCGAACAGGCCGCCGACCGGAGTCCCAAATCGCTGCAGCCTTCTTTAAAGAGTGAAGTTGATGAAGTCAGTTATTTCGAAGTTCAACTGTTGAGGGATGAAATCTGTGGTACTGGTTCCTATGGCAAAGTGTGCAGGGCTATGGTGGATCAGCTCATCTGTGCTGCCAAAATTATCCATTCAACCTTCTTTGCTGATATAGATCCTTCTTCCACCAAGACTATGTCCCAGTTTCAAAAAGAATGTGAATTCTTGAGCACTATCAGGCACCCTTGTATTGTTCAGTACCTTGGTACCACTCAAGACATAGAAACTGGTCTTCCAGTGCTCCTCATGGAACTCATGGACGAGAGTCTCACTCAATTTTTGGGACGCACAGTAAGTTCAGGTGAAATGGTTCCATATCACATGGTTGTCAATCTCTGCCATGATATAGCTATGGCATTGGCTTTTCTTCATTCGAATGGGATTGTTCACAGGGATCTGTCTAGCAACAATGTTCTAATGGTTGCTGGAGAGAAGGCCAAAATAACAGATTTTGGAATGGCTAAACTCATTGAATCTAAAGAGGCTCAACTTACTCAATGTCCAGGTGCCTTTGTGTATATGCCTCCTGAAGCTCTAAGGATTCCACCTACATATACTGCCAAGCTAGATGTGTTTTCTGCTGGTGTGATACTTATTCAGATGATTACTGGCTATTTCCCTAGCCCTGGGAATGCAAAGCGTACAGTGACTGATTCTAGGCATGGGACAGTAGAGATTCCTATTCCAGAGCGGGAACGAAGAAAGAATGATCTGGCATGTATCGTAGACGGGCATCCTTTGTTGGGAACTATACTAGATTGTCTTTCTGATTTTGAATTAAACCGGTTGTCTTCTAAAGACCTCTGTCACAGAATAGTATATTATAAAACATGTCCTGAGTATAAAGAAAGCAAAACCCTGATGGAAAAGAAAAATAAACTCTTCAGAGAGTTTAATAAGGGTTTAGACAAAAATAATGAAGAAATTAGCAAACTGAGAACTGAACTAAACGAAATACAGTTTGCTCATGAAAGAGAGCTGCAAATTTTGAGGGAGGAGAAAGATTTAGAAATTGCTCGACTTATGGAAGAGTTAAAGGAGGCCAGAAAGTGTCAGGATGTTGGGCAAGCTGTTGGTGGGTCTAATTTACGAAATGAGACTGTGAATGTCAATGGAGCAAGCTGTTTAGTAAATTACCCCTTATTAAATTCACCCTCTTACAGGAACGACATTACAAGTATGTAATAGCTATTTTATAATACTAAATATGTATAAAGTTTCGTTTATTTCTTATTGTAGCGGACAAAGACTTAGATGGTATATCAGCTAATATGTCAAGCATTGAAATTAGTGGTGTTCTAGAGAGTTGTCTCAGTCTAGAGGCTCCTTCCCCCTCAACGTAAGTTTGAGTTAATTATAAAGCCACAATACTTGAGGAACTAGGCAGTTTTAAGGTTACATGATTGAAGTTGTAAGGTTATGTCAGGTATAGAGGCTAAAAATGTAGTTCTGGCTAAGAGAAAAGCAACAACAATAGCTATTAAACTAGTGATGTGCTTGAGCACAAATGGCGAGCGAGCCTAAAGACTATACTATTTTTATATGAATAATTTTGACTTCTAACACTGAAGCTACTGAAAATAAGGTCGAGTTTTTAAATTACGCATACGCGGTAAAGGGATTTCAGTACCATAGTAACAACTCGCAACTGTTTGAATTGAAGAAAACAACAACAACAACAAAACAATACACGCTATTTAAACGTTTTCTTTAGCTAAGTAGTGGCTGTAAGCACAATGCTTTGACACAACTGGACATACCTACACGAGACTTACCTTTGCGGTTAGTCTAGTGGACAATGCATTTTCAAGTAAATACTGTTGCGTACGGCTTATAACCATGACAAAGAGCGCATTGACTTACCACCGCCACTAACTCGAATAGAAATGGAAGTCCCGTAAGTTTTCACGTTTTAACTGCACCCGCAAAAAGAATTCAAAAAGGTAAACAATTCAATTTCTAGGGTGATACGGGTACTGATCGATAAACCAGAGGATTCTGTTTAGTGAAGTTTGGGACGGGGTCGACCACCGAACTAACACAAAAACGCGAGGGTCAAAGTACAAAAATGCCTTACGTACGTCCAAACATATATATGAAAAAATATCCCCGATTTTCAACTGAGTTACCCCTGATAGTGTCTCGCTCGCTTCGCTCACTCGCCAATAAAAAAAGAAATGAGAGAACAGTTTGAAGATAACTCTACATGCTGAAGTATAATGCATCTAATCTGTAAAAGTGATACCATTAGATTCATGTTTTTTTTGTTTTTTTTAAGCTGTTCCATCTATATGATGGGAGCAACATGGGAATGCACTGAGTCCTAAAAAGTTCAAGTAAAAGTCTACCCAGCTGTAGTTATGCCACCTTGTTGCTTGTCACACAGGTGGTATCATGGACCAATCAGTCGTATGGTAGCCTGCCAGCGTTTGGAAGCCATTAGCACACCTGGGGCATATCTTATCCGAGAGAGCAGCAGTGAGAGAGGAGCTTTTGTTTTATCCTTTTTAGACAGTACTGGCAGAGTACACCACTTCAGGATAGTTAGGAGCCACCAGAACCAGTTTAACATTGGTGGTACTACTTGGTTCTCTTCCTTGGCCAAACTAGTGGCGTACCATACCAAATACAGTTCAGTCATGGAGAATGTGAATGAGAGACTGGATGTGCCAGTGCCTCCACCCAGTGTAAGTTATTTATGCATTAAGGCACCGAAAAATTACAACGTTCCTTTCTCCCCTACCCTACCTGTCCCTTCTAATGTGATTATTCTGTATTTTAATCTGTTGTATTTTGTGCTGTTGTAAAATGTAGCTGGTAACTTTTCCATCCTTCATGCAGTAGCAGATTTCCCACCTTTTCAACTTATCAAAAATGTCATTGTTTTTCTATATATTTTATATACTTGATGTTCCTTAGTTTTTAAAACAACCAATCATGAGTAATTTAAACGCTTCTCATTATTGTATTTTTTGAACAAGTCTTTTATATATATTGCCTGCATGTGGTAGGTAGTTTAGAAGGTATTGTCTGCAATTTAGCTAACAGTCTCCAGCTGGTGGAACTTGATCTGGGTGGCCTTCCTCATAACTAAGTTTAGTACTGTAACTATGCACGTTACTCATATCGAGTTACTATTAGCCGGTGTTGGAATGCGGGATGCGGGCACGTACGCCTTTTCTGCCTGTAGGGTAGGGGGCGTGTCATTGAAGTTCTGAGTAGTTAGGCGGTGATGTTGTTGGCGTTGAGAAGTATAGTCCGTTCGAAGTTGACTTCGGCGCAATCTACAGCGAGTTGAATATTATCTCTTATCTGTGATTAGGTTTTCTGCGAAGTTATCTACGGGGGGACTAAGGTATGTAGGTAACTAGACTAAACAACTGAAATAGCTACTGTTATAATTCACCGATATGTCGTTCGCTAATAATATAAAGCTGTTCGTTGTCTTTAGCTCATAGCTAGTCTATTCTAGGCATAAATTACAAAATTATTTCTGTGCTACAGCAGATATGTCTTTATATCAGGACAGCAAATACTGCTACAAGCAAGTAAGCATATTTGACAGCAAAGAGCTTGGTAGAGGCAGCTATGGTCGTGTTTGCAATGCACTGTGTGATGACTTGCCATGTGCAGTCAAATGTCTACATTCAGCTATCTTCCAATTGGTAGACAGTGGATCTGTGGAAGAGACAGCCAAGAAGAAGTCTTTGTTCCAGCGCGAGTGCCAGATTCTTTTCAAGGTGCACCACCCTTGCATTATCCAGTACTTGGACGCTTACATCCACCCAGATTTAGGAGAAGCAATTTTAGTGATGGAGCTTGCTGATGAAACCCTTAACTCATTCTTGGATAGAAGCAAAATTCCTGTCCACATTCATCTTCAGTTTGACATCTGTCATGACATCATCCAGGCTCTGGCATATCTTCATTCCTGCAATATAATTCATCGAAATCTCACAGGTACTAATGTCCTTGTGTCTGGAGGTTGCAAGGCTAAAGTGTCAGATTTTGCTATGGCTAGGCTAGTAGACAGTTTTAGTCTGTTTAATGTTCAGTCCAAAGCTGCTGTCAAGGCTGAGTCTGTCCCATACATGCCTCCGGAAGCCTTCAAGCACCCTCCTACTTATACTTGTCAGTTAGACATCTTCTCATTTGGAGTTATATGCCTTCAGGTCATAACTGGTCAATATCCCCAGCCTTCTCATGCCAATACTTCGGAAATTGAGAGAAGGAAATCAGAACTAGATACTCTTGAGCACCCTATGCTCCCTGTCACTCTTAGCTGTCTAAAAGACCGTGACATATTGCGACCAGTGGCATCCCAACTCTGCAGAAAGTTTTACCAGCTACAAGAATCTTCAATGTGTAAGGACAGTCGGCTTAAAAGAGATCAGGCAATACTGGCTGTTGATGCCATTAGAAAAGAATTGAGAGATGTTCACAAAAAGAATGATGAATTACTTACCAGGCTTGAGCATTTACGATATGAAAATGAGCAACTTGTTCAACTTATTTCAACTCAAACTGAAAATATGAGCTCAAATGTTAAAATTGGTAAGAAAATGAAGATTGCATTACAAATTGTCAATTGTTTTTCCTTTTTAGCTATGCCCTATACTGAACCTGAAGAATTTATCGACATTGATGATGTCTCTTTACAAAATGATGGGTCTTTGGACTTTCAGATGGACTTCTCTGCTCCGCATCCTGCATTGTATATAAGAAGAATGAAATCACTATCAGTGGTTTATTGTTGTTAATTTTTTTTTATCCAGGTGGTATCATGGAAGCATCAAAAGGGATGTGGCATGCTTAAGACTGCAAGGTGTGGCTAAACCTGGTGCATATTTAGTGCGACTAAGTGAGAGTGACCCTGGAAATTATGTCCTCTCATTTCTGGACAAACAGCTTAGAGTTTTCAACTACAAGATTGGCTGTAAGAATGGACAGTATAATGCATCAGGACAGAGTAAGAGATGGTTTCCATCACTTCAAAATTTGATTGGTTACTATACGAGACACTCTACTGTTAAACAGAATCAGCACTTGGACATACCAGTGCCTCCACCTAAGGTAAGGTGATTAATGTAAAATTTAAATTTTTTAAATTATATATTATGTATGTGTTTTTTCCTTCAGATTGTTCCACTGCCGAATTCCTGAAATTTTTTACATATCATAAACTTTACACTATGTTATTATGACTTTATTTCTTTATCTTTTGCCTTAAAGACACTGGATATAAGAATTGGAAAAAATTGATTCTAGAGTGATATTACATGCTCATCTTATAAAGGTGTTTTGTATACTGCCTGAAGCAACTGATCAATATGGGTGACCTCAGATAAATATTAATGGTTAGAGCCGAGCCAGGAATGCTGAGGCATATTGCAGGAACAGGGATATGAATGCTTTGATAAGAAAGCATCTAACAGATTACATAGCTTCCTGAACCTTTAATATAACACGCATGCGCAGTAAGTTTAATTGTTAGCGATGTTACTATGTTTGCGAAATAGGCTGGGTTAAAAATATTTTATGTCGGTTCAGCAAATAGAGCGAGCGGGAGGCTTTCCTTTTAATAGTAGAGTTTACATTTGAGCGTTGTGGTAAAGAAACAAGAATGGCGCTGGGTCCTGGAGGGGAGTACCAATCCTTGGATCAGGTTTGGGCAGGAGCTGATGATGATATGCCCGACGGACCTGATGACCAGCTCCCACAGCCCATCTACCTGAGCCGGCGCGCACTTCTAAATCAGATGGGACTAGCCAGCAGCAGTCGCGACGCACCACCGTCGGATTACAGTCATGATGGGGATGAGTCTTCTGGCGATGAAGACAATTGTGATGATAATTATGTGCTAAATGCCCCTCCTTTAGAGTCGTGAGTTCTTATATTGTTTTGTGGGTGGTAGAGGTTAAGATTTGCTGACCAAGCATTTCACTGCAGGGGGTGTTGTACATGTAGGTGGTACCATGGTCGCATCAGCAGGCAAACAGCAGGTGATCGTTTGGACCAGATGAGGAGATATGGTGGATATTTGGTTCGAGAGAGTGTAGGTCAACCAGGAGATTATGCTATTTCTTACCTGAGTCACACTGGTCTGGTACATCACTTCAAAATTAATTCCAATTGTGGATATTATTACATTGGAGGAAGGAAGTTTCTCTCACTCAACGACCTTATTGGATTTTACACTAACTGTTCTTGCATCTTAGAAAATGAAGCCTTGGCTATTCCAATTGTACCTCCTCAGGTAATTGTAGTCCATTACATTTTAAAAGAGTTGCCAGTTGTCCGATGACATGCATTTTGAAGAATTGCACCTTTCAAGTTATCTACTTGCTCTGACGGGTTATAATTTATCTCCTGACACAATCCATTAGTTGGTATTTTTTTTATTTATGTTTATAATAATTCATGGCAGATGTTATTGCAATGAAAGTATAAGATATGAATGTTGTTGAATACTCATTTTTACAATCTGGAAGCGTTTAATTGAAACTGAAACTGGTCCCATGAGCAAAGTAAGGCTGTGACCTTAATAGCTCAAATTAGGTCTTAACTTTGTTGTTTTAGATAGGTACTTATAAAACAATCCAATTTTGGGAGTGGGATATCTGCTGATAAAATATTGTCTGTTGACATACAATGAGTGTTATTGTGCTTGGTATAGATTTGTATGGATGATGAGGGAAGGAGAGACCTTCATTTTCTTATACGTAGTGCCTCACAATAAGTACATGTAGTAGGGGATGAAATGGGGACATGAGGTGAAATATTTTTTTGTGGTGCCAAATTTTTTTTTACCAATTCAGAGGGTAATCAACGTTTAAAGATCTCAACTATATATTTAACTCTCCAGCAATTCTAAGCTCTTTAAATAAAGTGCAGATCATAGAATTTGATTTGAGATACACAACAGTATCCACATCTTAGGCTTCAGGTGTCCAATGTCTCCTGTATAGATAAGTAATGTTGTAAGTATATTATCAGCATCCAGGTTTAACGATGTGTGAGTCAAGAAACTGGATATCTCTAATAAGTAACGTTAAATGGGCAGTATCTTCATTGACCGAAATTCTGGCATTACTTTTAGCTTGAAAATGTGAACTGAAGTAAAAAGAAAGTGGCTTATTTAATCCACAAACTTGTCTTACGGGACATGTTGTTAGCAAGCTAATGCACTAAACTTGGATCACAATAACCGAAGTCTCTGCCATTATAAGGAAACAAACTATAATTTGAAACATGCGCACAATAGTGTGAATCTGATTTAGGGCTATAGTATATGCTTACTTGTGCTTTGAATACACTATATTTGTTATTGTTCCCAATATTGAAGTACTTATCTACATAACTTAAAATTTTACTGAAGCCTAGCTATATGCCATGTTATTATTTTCCTTCGAGGACAATTGAAGACCTAAGTTGAAACCCACTTTTTGTTAACTAAACTGTGAGAGGATTCTTTCTCATCAAATGCAATCAACTAACATGTCCCAACTATAACTTCCACTCATGAAAACTTATTGTACTAAAGCGGAAAGTAATACATAATTACACTCTTCTGATTTTTTCTTCTGAAGCTATCAACCCTATAGCCCTGTAGATGTGATATTGCCTCACTAGAAGGCCTACTGTGGGCTAGTTTTCATGATAGTTAGCACAACTTTGGTGCCATTTTGAAATTGACTCTAATATTGTTTGAGTCATAACTAAGTTTTATATTTAGAAAGAGGGACAATACGAATATTCTGTACGGTTAATTTAGTATACCAAAATGAGGCTCTTAGGAATAAGAGGATATGTTCTTTCTACACATTCTGTTTGTTGTAATATTGAAGGTAATATTATTATTAGTTATTACAAGTTTCAGGTTGTGTTTTCATAGCAGTAGCCACTTGTGTATGTTGACTTCCTTGTCTTTGTGTTTGTTTGCCTGCAGCCGGTGCCTCTATACATGATGCTGAGGGCCACCATGCCTCACACTAGGGCCAACAATGATGAACTCACGTAAGACACTAACACTGACATACCTCATGCTCTACACACCAGTGTGTGTGTATGTGTATGTGTGTGTGTGTATGTGTATGTGTGTGTGTGTGTGTGTGTGTGTGTGTGTACATGCGTAAGTATTTCATGTGTTTTAAATGAGTTTGAAGTTGTATAGTACATGTAGTTGTAGTATACAGTGTGTCCAGCTTCAAGAAAAAGAAAGCATCTTTCTACAAAAAAACAAACAATTTACACAGCAGAAGTATGAGCTGCACTATTCCATTGACCTTCCATGCAGTGAATGCCCGTTACACTTGTAAATATACTTGCCTTGTCAGTTGTTTTTTTGCCATGTCAATTCGTATCAGAAGTGTGAGAACTGCTCTCTTCCCATTGATTTTCCACACATTGAACGCCTCTTTTTCTTTTTCTCTTCTTTTCTTTTTTTTAGTCCAGAAATTTGTCTTGCACTCGTCAAATTGTAGCAGCTGCGCCCTCTATGCTATGGCTTCTGATTGGGATTTTCACATTTCTAACTGCAGGATAGACTGCATCCAGAAGAGGTGCCAAGTGAGCACAAGCTTCTCTACCGACCTGCCACACTGTAAAATAATGCTGTGAGGGTAGTTGGGGTTTAACAGCTCTTGCTCACAGCTGAACCTCAGCCCTTCCACAATGACATCTAGCGGTAGTCATAATTTATAAATCATTCTAGCCTCCAACCAAAAACTTGCTAAATGTCCATCTCGTCACGATTACTTGTGTGTCTAATGGCTGCTTCCTATTGTGGGTGCACATGCTCTGCATTAGTTGTCTAGCTTTCTTTTAACTGCGCTGTAGGCAAGTATACAAAAATAGAAGTTCTGTTCTTTAAACTGGACACACTGTATGTTTAAACTAGATGCAATTTACTTCGTAAGCTTTGGCAGAATTCAATAAAAAGCTCACTGCACCAACACAAGTATTTCACATGACATTGTTACTAATCTGGATAGAGATTGAAGATGAAACTACAGTCACAAGGATACCATGTAATGTGGGGTAGTCCAACTTATTTAGCCAGATTTACTCACAATGATAACACAGCTATAAGCTTCTAAGGTCTTGCCAATGGTACAGCTCTCTCTTATGTTCTCAAGGGAAAACACTGTTCTCCTTTCTCTCCACATAGATTTGGACACATGTTACCATGTTCATGTTGCCATGTTTAGGTGTTGTCAAGTTTGGCATTTCCATGTTAGGAGATGGTCAGTCACTTAGAGGTTGAAGTGGCAGTAGAGTAGTAGTAATATTGTGGGTTATAATGTCACGTCACATACATACATGCATGCATACATACATACATGAATATATACATATACACATACTTACATGCATACATACACACATACATGCATACGTACACGTGCATACATACATACACACATACATGCATACGTACATGCATACATACATACACACATACATGCATACATGAATACATACAGTAGTATTAGGGTACACATGGCCGAACCTCTCTCCCACTGTATATGTATCTTTTGTTTCTCTTTAGGATTGAGTTGGGAGAGATTTTTCTTCTTCTGAGTCCTATCGATGATGAGTGGGGTTGGGGTCGCTCTCAGGCCTCTGGACAGAGTGGACTTATCCCTATTGTTATCATGGAGGATGTGGTGAGTGAGAGTTTGATCGTAGATCAGGTGTTTACTGGTGTGTTACCTTGTGAACATGCAGTTGGTGTTTAGTATATCCTAATAAAACTGGCAATTGTTTAGTGTTGGTTCAAGTAGATGTGGTTCCTTTAGCTCAATTGCTTGGCTCTGGTTCCAGTTCTTGTACTAAAAGATAATCTATGCAGAAAAGAATTGGAAAATCATCATGTAGGATGACCACAGACTAAATACTCTGATTAAGTTGAAGTTTTAGAGCAAACTGGAAACATGTAAGATATTTAAAATTAAACGATGCACTTGAGAAGTGGTTGGATAATTAAGCCTGAATAGTAATTGCTTTTGAAAATGTTATTGGTCTTCCTTGTCTGGTAGGGCATCTTCTAAACTACTGTGTTGATGTACGTACTTGCAACATTTATTTTTTATTTTTCACAAAAATTATTCTTGTAAGTCCTATTTCTTTTCATTATAATATCTTGAAGAATTAAGTAATATACACTGGACTATTGGATATTAAAGTATTAGAGAGAGGGTTGTGGTATAGCTGCTGTCCATGGCAGATCAGTATTCCTAAAGGCCAAGATAAAACAATATCTTAGTTATATTCAGATCACAGTGAGTGAGGGATAGAGATGTCAGCGCAGGAAAACTGTGCACATTATATACTTTATTCAAGAATGAAATTTTTAAAAGTTAGTTGAAGGAAAAGTGAAGATAAAAAGTTTGGCTGTTGAACTCTGAGCTTCTAGTTTAGCTACCATGGTTCTTGTTTATGAGCCTTCATCAACCTAGATTGGAATCTTTACATTGGTCAGTAGTAATACTGTTGTCTGGATACTGATTATGGGTTGGCTTGAAAGTTGGTATAAACTGTGCCAGATCACTACTACCAACCAGTGAGAGGTATCAAGAGATCAACTTGTAATGTTTACTGGCTGATTACTAGTAAATTACTACATGTATTCATCTAGCATGTGCCCCTACACTCAGACTTAATTTCCTCACTACACCTGCCCTCACTAACTATTCAGATACATGTACTTCAAAATTCATTGCCACTTTCACTTGTCAAACTCACAATGGCCGTCATTGTCACTATCCTACTCAGACATTACTCGAAAGTCATTCTTTTTTTTTTTTTTGAAGAAAAGAGAGAAGTAGCCATTTTGCTCCAGTAGTGTATAGAATTGACTGAAATTTTGAGTGTGCTACACCTACTGTTTGTAGAAGGTTAGAGTGTGACTACAGGACTTGTGTGTCTGACAACATATTCTGTTAATGTAGATGTGGTGTCATGGATTTGTGGCTACTGTATGTGTGTTACTTTACAGCTGTCATGAACTTGTGATCACTATGTGCTAAGGGTTAATGATATTTTTTTATAGTGTGGAGAGCTTTGCCATCAGTATTTTATTAACTTAGGACATTGTTTCCTGACCATTATATTTGAGTTACATAACTGTCCAACTTCCCAGTAATAGGGACAGAAAGATCTGAATTGCAGTTCATTTACTCCCATATGCTTGTAGTTAATGCCTAATGTGGTTTAATATACTTCTTCTAGTATAAATACATTGTTTATTGTAGAGCAATGAGGACTGTAATCTTGGGAAGCCATGGTTTCACGACTCTGTGGGAAGGGAAGAGGCAGTGGACCTTCTGCTGCAAAGTAAGTGACATTTGCATGCAGTTCTTCTCCTAAGTTTTTTAAAAGGTTGTGAAATGATTAAAAAAAAAAAGCATTTACAGTCTGTAAGAAATGAGTAGTTTATCAGTCTTTGTACTATTTCAGGAGTTCAGGTAAGTTTAGTAAAAAACATGTGTTCCAAGTGCTATTGTTGCAACTATCACCTAAGGTTATGTAGTAGAATGGGCTTTCCTAGGTAATTATATCGTTTGCTGTACTAAAAAAAATAAGAACAACATTAAGGTTTCTTATCTTCTGTGGCCCTAGTTTACCAATGCAGTTTGCTTTTTCCTGTTACCATGAACACCAGCATTAGTTTCTGAGTAATTTCTTAGTACTCTTGTATAATTTAACACTCTGGTATTTGAATTTCATTGTCCTAATAAATACTGCGTATACAATCAATAATATAGTGATATCCTGAATTGACTCCACACTCCTGCAGCATTAGATAACTGATTAGTCATTACATAAGCAGGACACTTACACTTGCAGTTTTGTTGATACTTTTACACATCTTGTAGAAGGAGTTCCTGGTAGTTATCTGGTGAGGAAAGGCTCTTCACGAGGTGCTGAAGATGAGATACGCTATTCCATGGCTGTTCGGACTCAAGACAGAGTCCAGAGATTCCTCATCACCAAGTTTTCAAATGGCTACTATGTGTTTGGTGGTCGGCCATTTAATTCGTGAGTTGCTTTCCTTAATCTGATTAATTGAGAAAAATCATGTGATTAGGTTTTGTTTTTGTTTTGTTGTTGTTGTTGTTGTTTTCATTTCAGAATGGAAGAAATAATTGAGAGGTACAGAAGTGAGTTTATTTTGGACAGATTGAAGCTTGGAGCTCCTCTTCCTAAGGTTTGTCTTATTTAATTCTTAATTAACAAATATTTTTATTTAGTTTGTTATTTTTTTGCTTGTATATTTGCTTACAATTGAGCAAGCAACACAAGCGAGATACTCTTTAATCTAACTTAATAAATCTATTGCAGACAAGTATTGTCTGTTCAGTGTGGAACTAAATACCTATGCACTTTTCACACTTTATGTGACTCTTTACATTGTGCGTGTTAGCCCGATTTCCATTTACTCGTTAGTACCAGAAAGTTGGAAATTGTACTGTAGTAGGACTAAAACCATGACCTCATCTGTTTACTATATTCATAAAATAAAATACTTGTTTAATAAGTGAATCCTGCCTACCTACTGGAATTCTTACCGCTTATTATACCGCAGTGTGAGGTTATTGTTTATGATTTTGAGTTGGGAAAGAGCTTGTTCTATTGGAAGACATGAAAATCAGATAACATTTAGAAAGACGTGTTTATTATTATCAAACATTTACACAGTATGTTGAAAAGAATAAACTGAAATGTTTTGATCCCGGTGGATCAGCATCAATTGGCAACAATAGAAAACTTATTTGGTTTTATGTAAACGTTCTATAATCATAATAAATATCACTTCACAATTTCTTTCTCAGCCTTCTTTACTCATTAGATGTATTCTCTCTCTCTTTCATAGACTTTTTTTATTTATAAACAATACAGGGTTAAAAAAATGTTTGGTCATCACCGGGAATAGAATTTAGGACCATACAGAATTAGAGTGTTTGTTTGCCTGCTGGTTATCATAGCTCAGTGGTCAGAGTGCTTGTGGGTCAAGCAAGTGGTCCTGGGTTCGATTCCCAGTGGCGACCAAACATTTTTAAAATTCTGTATTGTTAAAAAAAAAAAACAACCTGTAAAAGAGAGAGAATAATCTAATAATAAATATATCTTTCTAATACAGAAGACCAAATTGAGTCTAACTCTGTATGATATAGTGGATAACATTGAGTCTAACTCTGTATGATATAGTGGATAACATTGAGTCTAACTCTGTATGATATAGTGAATAACATTGAGTCTAACTCTGTATGATATAGTGGATAACATTGAGTCTAACTCTGTATGATATAGTGGATAACATTGAGTCTAACTCTGTATGATATAGTGGATAACATTGAGTCTAACTCTGTATGATATAGTGGATAACATTGAGTCTAACTCTGTATGATATAGTGGATAACATTGAGTCTAACTCTGTATGATATAGTGGATAACATTGAGTCTAACTCTGTATGATATAGTGGATAACATTGAGTCTAACTCTGTATGATATAGTGGATAACATTGAGTCGAACTCTGTATGATATAGTGGATAACATTGAGTCTAACTCTGTATGATATAGTGGATAACATTGAGTCTAACTCTGTATGATATAGTGGATAACATTGAGTCTAACTCTGTATGATATAGTGGATAACATTGAGTCTAACTCTGTATGATATAGTGGATAACATTGAGTCTAACTCTGTATGATATAGTGGATAACATTGAGTCTAACTCTGTATGATATAGTGGATAACATTGAGTCTAACTCTGTATGATATAGTGGATAACATTGAATCTAACTATGTATGATATAGTGGATAACATTGCGTCCATTTTGTTTATATTATGTGTATTATGAGTAGGAGCCGACTCGAGTGACATTGCTGGTGTCTCCTGTGCCCTCTCGGCTCAATGAACTCAATGAATCTGGCATCCCCAACAGACCTCGCTCCAACAGTGCCGATATCACACGCCCAGAAACGTCAGGTGACCTTGCAGGAACATTGTCTCTGAAAAAAGGTAAGAAGAAGATGGTGGAGGGGGTGTGGCTGGTGAAGTGATGTTACGATTTTACATTGTATTGTCTTTTTTTAATAGCAGTTTAGCATAGTAAGTATCGATGCACTCATTATTTTTATTTTTCATTTATTTATTTTTGTAGGGAAAAAAAGCCCGGTGTATGGAAATTGGAAGGAGCTTTATTTTGTTTTGCAGAGCAAAGACCGGAAACTTCTTTTTTACGAGCATAATTCGGTAAAGAATGTTTACAATAGTTGGATTACTTCTAGATAGACAGAAAACTCTTTCTGGGGTGTAGTTCAGAATGGTGTAATGAGTGAGGAGGCGTATAGTATAGTATGTATATTATGAGTCTGGTACTTTCTTCTCCTTAAGTATATGTGACCCATTTCGAGATAGAATATAGCAGCTGTTGTCTCTAGGGGAAGATAGGAAGAGGCAGTTAGCAGGAAAGCAGAAAGTTTGTCAAGAACATTGTGTAGAACATGTACTGTTTCAGCTTCCAGTAGCCAACAGATTCAGAGAAATAAAGCAGAGATAAAAATATTTTATAGCAGAAGCAGGAAACCTTGACTGATAGTCATAGAAAGAGGGACTGACCACAATTCGTATTCCATAAAGTTGTCTGGCTGCCGTCAATTGTCCATGAGTCTTCCTGGGAAGCTCCACCCACTTATATGGGTTTTAATTTTGGTGAAGGTGTGGGAGGCATAACACTTTTGAGTAGTAAGGTGGGGGGGAGGGGGTGTGAAGCCCCTCCTCCCCCCTCCCCCCAATCATTGGATATATCAGTCACGTTACTCCAAGCCCTGACTATTCAACCACAGCCACAGAGAACAGTTTTCTAGGGTTGTCTGCAGTGGGAGTTTCATGTTGAAATTATGATGAGACATCTTGGTCCCACGGGACGACTGATGTAGTCACTGGACAGCACTAGAAAAACGTGTCCTTGCTCCCTTTCAATTTCTTTAAAAAAAACAATTGGAAGGTGTAGTCTAAGGAATGAAGCAATAGGTTACAAGATGTAGTGAGTGTTACTAGTATAATAATGATTCAGCTATAGTCTCAGCTGAAATACTTATAATCACCTAGAGGACTTTGACAAGAAGTCAAAATTTCAGGTTAAGTTTTAATTAAACATGTATTTCCTGTTAAATCTAATCTGCCTGTTAAATCTAATGCTGACACAGCTACGTATATATGCCAATTGATGCTATGTGGTGTGCAGTAGAACCCTTGTAATGGTACAATAAAATTTAGAAAGTGTTACTATAGCTAGATCGACTACCTTTTACATGTGCTAGCTAGCGCTAAAGCCAAGCATTTGAGTCAGCTGTGTTTTATATCGATATCAAGTTATCCTGTATAATAGCTAGTTTTAATATTTTGACTAGAAAAAGAACCTATTATGCTAAATTAAGTCCCATGAGTTAGTTGACCTATTGTGCCATAAATTAGCTGGCATACTGTGGACTCCCTATTGAGAATGTTCATGCAGCTGTAAAAGTGGGTGTGGCTAGTATATTGAGCATGCTCACACAGCTGTATGTATCTTAATGTTTGCATTTCCACCAGTCAATCAATACCTCATTAGAGAGCAGAAATGTCAGAGCAGGAAGTCTTTGGCAATTCTTGGAACATATTAGACTCCAATAAGAAGGATCTTGTGTTAATCTGTATGTATGTGTGAGTGCAGCTTTTTCATGTGCTGTACTCTGTTTTTGGAATCGCTACTAATTAGTGTAATTTGTATGAAGTTTGTATCCAATGAGCAGTGAGTGGAATGAAACGGAACACTCTGACATGTGTAGTTTACTTTCAGGTGTGTGTGTGTGTGTGTGTGTGTGAGAGTGGTATGTTTGTGTGTGAGAGTGGTATGTTTATGTGTGAGAGTGGTATGTTTGTGTGTGTGTGTGTGAGAGTGGTATGTTTGTGTGTGTGTGAGTGGTGTGTGTGTGTTTGTGTGTGTGTGAGTAGTGGTATGTTTGTGTGTTTGTGTGTGTGTGGTTTTCATTGGCCTTGGATCCTTGCTTACTTGGTACTGGACAACACTAACCAAATTACGTATATCGGATGGTTGCAAGAATCGCTCGCTGTAATCAGCAAGAGACTCGGATCTGGTAGACAATGGATTGAGATTAGAGTATTTTATTTAACGCTCTGTGTGCATGCACTAGAGTGATAATACTAATACTAATAATAGCAAATTTTCTCGTTCTAACAGCCAATATTGTTAATTTGAACTTAACCCGATGTTTTGACTTCTTGCTGAAGTCCTCTTCAGGGGTCAACTAATCCTATTTGTATGTGTGTCTGAAGTGGATCACCAAGATAGTGACCTTGAAAATATCAAACTAGAAGAATGAAGAAATCAGGGAAAGTGGCTTAGCGTTCAGCAGATGAATCAGTTCTGATTAAGTTTGTTTTTGTTCTGTTTTTTTTTTTTTTTTTTTTTTTTTGATTCTCCTAAAAATGATCAGCTCTAAAAGTATCATCATTACTCTGGCAGTGTGTGATGGAGTTGGTAATATGCAGTTTTAGGGAATTGGAAACGTAGCAGTATTGCTAGTAGTATCAGAATCATCTAAATCCAAGACTGCCTACACATTTTCATCGGACAGCGATATTATACGTGGATATTATGTATATTTGTATTTTTCATCAATTTTTTCTGCATTTAAGCAGAAGTGTCATTATCTTTGGGCTCAGTTAGCTGATGGATTTGAGTGTGTTTTATGTACCCCTATGTGAATCCTCAGTGCTTTCTAGTTTAGCTGCTACAGGTATTGGTGTTTATTTATGGTACATACAAACTTCTTGTGCCCACGCCTTTGATTAGTAAATTAGGTAGAGCATTTCAAGTATTTGTCAGAGGGTGTGTTTGGAGTGTGGTGTGTGTACTAGTCCTGCTGGTTTTAATACTCAGCTTTTGACGGGCGCTTCAACAGATGGAGAAAAAAACAAACAGGAATGGGTCAACTGGAGGTGGGGGGGGGGGGGGGGAGGGGGGAATAGCACAGCTCTTCCGAGTTTAGTGAGAGTAAATGTACTAATTGCTGCACTTGCTATGATCTTAATTAATGTATTGCAAGCATACAGCAATTAATGGCAACTATTATCTTTGCTGTTCTGTTTCTTGCCAAGTTTTTAAGGGCTATAATTAAATTAATAAAGAAACGTAGAGGTCATGTTTGTAATTCAATGCTATTCTCCGTATGTGAAATCTGTAGCTTCATTGAACTCCTTTCGAAGGTCTGTATAAAGAAGAGTCCTCGGCATGCCTTTGACCTCTAACTCCTATTTAAAAATTTTAAAATGGCCTCACAAAGAGAACCTCTAGAATAGCTCACTATGCTTTCATTTCAATCCACACCACCTTTAAAATGAGTGTCCCAACACACAAGCAGTTTTTTATAGGCAGTTTTAGTGTATACATAGTAGAATGATTAAGTCTGTATGTGTGTGTGTGTGTGCTAAAGTATTGGTTGATTGAAGATGACCCCTCAGTATAGTATATACTGTAGCAGTCTCTGATGATATGCTGTGCAGTTGAATTTAGCTGCATCAATGGCAAACAGTATTATCTTTTTATAGCCTGCCATTTTCCTCACGGTTTTGATTTTTTTTCCTGTTAAGGTGCTCATGACTTCTTTTCTTGTGTGACGTTGGTTCCCAGTTTTTTGTGCTCTAAGTTTCTGTAATGCATTCTAAAATAGTCTCCGGTAGAAGTTCGTGATAAAACCGGCAGCCGCCATTTTCCACTTGTTGCAAAAATATGTCCCTGGCTCGCACATGGGGATTCACATTTCATTTGGCATCTGTATGGTGGGGGAAAGTGACAACATATACAAAATTTGGATAACTTTGTCCTCTCCAGTAAGCTGCCTTTCAAATTTACAACCGGTCAATAGTCTCACAATATCTATGGATGCATATAACACTGCTGACTATGCAACCCTTGAATATCCCACAAGCTTATCTGAAAGAACATATTGTTGTGGTGCGTGCCACAACGTAATCCCAGCCAGCAAGCTAGTATGAGAGAGGCACGGTATTGAGGTTATTTCAGGTAGCTTCCAGTTGGTGTCCATGTTATGGTGGAGCAGACAATGATGAGGCTATGGAGACACTGCCATATTTCAAATCAGAACTCTGCGTGTGTAAACATAAGGTTGTGTAAGAATACTTCCTGAAAGAACCAATTCTGTAGGAAGGTAGACCTACTCAGTCCACATATGCGCATGATAGCATCAAAGAAATCCGTTTTTATTGCTTCTCACGGGTATCTATATTCACACACACACACACACACACACACATACATATGCATGCAGCACACATATAATTGTAAAGGGGGAAGTATGCTTCCAGTTATTTAAGCTTGAGTGAGTTGTAATTGAGTTAGGTGGGCCCATTGCCCGTCTTCCTTATATGCAGTGATTTGTATCAGCTCTGAGACAGTTCAGGTTGTAGTAGTTGACCCCCAGAATGTGAGCAATGCAACTTCCTTGCTAGGTCTATAGTGTGGATTGGATTTGTTCTGAAATATAAGGGTTTATTGGAGGAGGTGCATACTAATGTTAGAATGCCAGGACTGTTTCTCTCTGTGTGTGTGTGTGTGTGTGTGTGTGTGTGTGTGTGTGTGTGTGTGTGTGTGTGTGTCTGTGTTAGGTTGCTGGAATTGGGAATGGCTTAGTGTTAGTGAGAACATTGAGGTGTTCTCTATAAACTATCTGTGTACCATTTGTTATCATATTGTATATTTTTGTCACCATGGGTTGTAGTAAGATAGCGTGTGATATGAATTGACCACTAGAATGGCGTAGTAAAGGGAATTGGTTTCCTAAAGATTGTGTGTGTGTGTGTGTGTGGACATTTTTTATTGTTGCAATATTATTATTATTATTATTGTTGTTGTTGTGTTTATAGCGACATCGTGCCAAGGGCTTACTGGATCTAAGGCAGTGCAAAGTTTATGAGGTTCATCCTAGCTTGTTTGGCCAGTAAGTGTCTCCTCAACATTCTCCCACTGGTTATAAACACTACCATTTATACTTCACTTTATGTTGTTGTTGTTGTTCTGTGATTGTATTACTAGTTTGCTCACTACAGCTGCGTATGTAATTTAACTAGCTTGTCCTTGTGTAGTTGGAGTAAACCACTGGCTTTGTTATCTTGCTGGTGTTCTTCTTCTTTTCCAGGAATGTGATTGTTTTGATGTTGAAGTACTTGAATGAACTGCAATTTCTGTAGCTCCAGACATTCAGGTGAGGAGGTTTGGGTTGTCTTTAGCTCCAGACATTCAGGTGAGGAGGTTTGGGTTGTCTTTAGCTCCAGACATTCAGGTGAGGAGGTTTGGGTTGTCTTTAGCTCCAGACATTCAGGTGAGGAGGTTTGGGTTGTCTTTAGCTCCAGACATTCAGGTGAGGAGGTTTGGGTTGTTTCTAGTTGGAAAGAGGTTGACACCAAGTTTGTTGCTTCGAAGATTTGTACATAATTTGTGTGCAGTTCCATTGAATTTTAGTTAGTGTGGACTTTAGGCAGATTTAAAAAAAACTTACTCTTGTAAGTGCAATAGTTTAAGTGTAACCAAGCTAATTACGTATATGTATGTATGGAGTCCATACATGGCCACTGGCTCGTGTGCACTTTGTTGTTTTTTATATAGTTATCCAATCTTGCTACTGCATAATATAGCCTAATGCTACTCACCTGATAATATCCACGAGGTATTCACGAGATATTATTACAGATAGGATTATCTGGGAATACAGCAATCAAGATACTGCTCAAGCCATGTTTAAGGTTGCTGAGGGTGACCCCCTTCTTTGTAACATGATATTGCCATTTTCAAATGTTGTAGAAATAAATGCATAACATGTGTTTGTTTTTATGTTATGTTGTAGAAATGGTTTTCTTCTCTTCGCCACTGTACCCGGTCATCAGATGGACCCCAAACAGATGTCCAGTACACTCGATCACTTAACTTGGTAGTAAAGGACTGCAAACTGGCCAAGTCAAACGCACAGGTCAGACAGAATATGTTCCATCATGCATGTACGTCCATGTGACCATACATGTGTGCATGTGTCAGGTGATATATGTGGCAATACAAAAACATGTCAGGTGATCATGTACATGTGAACACATGGACAGATGAGTCCATCAATGCCATTACATAGAATGAACATTTTAATAAATAAGATTAGCTGACATTGGGTTGCCGTGTAGCAGACAGTTTTGTAAAAATAATGCAGTATAAATAGCTAACTACTATTTTTCATAATTATATTTTTATTATCTCTTTTTCCATATCTAAAATTACCTTTTTATAAATAATCAAAAGTTTAGGTTTTTTTAACCGGGATAATAAGTTTGATGTGTCAGCTTTTGCTCGTACCCTGCTAATTGACAAACTGAGTTCTTCAGGTGAATTCTGGGGAGTAATCTTCCATGTACTGTAATACCACACTTCTCTAAGGTCGTGGCGGCCTGACCTCTTGACTAGCACAATACAGCTTGTGCATGCAATCGGTGGTATTATACCACACCCATTTAACACCATTCCACAACAAAATACAGTCTCCCCAACTCCTCATTTTAGTGCTTTCTTGAAATCACTTGCTTCATAGTAATGGTTTATGATAGGCCAGGCGTGTGTGTGTATGTGTGTGTGTGTGTGTGTGTTGGGGAGGAGGGGTGTTTGTTGTTTATTAGTGCATTTCCAGATATTTTGGTGTCCTTTATTAATTGGAGTTAATTTATTGATTGATGTTTGTGTTCTTATGGGTACTGCAGGTATTTGGACTAGTATTTATAGATGGTGCGTGTGTAGCAAGATCGCGGGTAATGGCTGAAGTACCATGCGTGTTTGATGAAGGTTTCTACTTCGAGTGAGTTCGACTTAGATTTGTTTTTTTTTGTGTACATTAATTACCACTTTGTTTGTTTGTTTGTTTGTAGTGATTTGCCTCGTTATGCCAATGAATTTTCAGTAGAAATTCACACTCTTAGAAGAAAAAGTTTTGTAGGAAGAGAAAATCTACTTGGTTAGTTCTCTGTATTATATATGAGTGAGCAGACAAAGTGGGTACTAGGAGGGGTTGAGGAATTTTATTATTTAATTGAATTGGTACCCAGGAAGTCCCCTAATACAGCTCCAGGAAAAGGAAAAAAAGAAGAAAAAAAAGAAAGGTTCATCCACCCTCTCATTTAATTTTTAATTATTTTTGTCCTGATTTAGCTGTCTGGATAATCAAGTTATTTGTATTATTCAAATATTATTTCAATTTGGTATACTGGGTGCTCACACGCCTGCTTCCTTGTTTCATGGTTGCATTCCATATAATGCCCAGGAACTGGTGGTCTTACTTGGTGCAATCATGTTGACATGGTTGCAAGGTATAGTGACATTGCTGAGTTGTTGTGATAGGGTCCAGCCTTTAAAGTTTTTTCTGGATGCCTTCCCAGGACTGGAATTTAAGAACTAATTAGAGACACTTCGAAGCCATTTGCTTTGCTTGCATTCCTTTACTGTTCCTGGGCGCTTACCCGAGTCACTTACGCTCCATGAAGAAAGGGCAGAGTGGGCACTTACCTGATAGTGGTACTAGTGCAATAAACATGTTACCAGCAGTATATACTCTGATGGTACACTGTATATCCTGTGCAGCTGGATCTAGCTGCATCAATAAAACAATACTCTTCTTCTTTCTCTAATTATAGCCCACCATTTGTTGTTTTCGTTTGTATGTTTTTGTTTTCCTTCTGTTATGGTTGTCATGACTTATTTCTTATGTGACATTGTTGACAAGTTGGTGACAAAACCGTCGCAAATATGTCCTGGCTACGCCCTTTCATATGCGACCTCCTCGTTAACAGATACTATGGTTAGTAATAATAAATTGAGCCTCTATGCAAGTTTTAATTGTGCTGTGGGCTAATGTTACCATGGGAGAATTATGCCTTGTGAATTAATGTGACTATTGGGTAAGCACCCACCCACCCACCCATTGTTTCCAGGGATGCTTATCCGGTAACTACAGTACTGAATAACTTGTAGATTATTTCAGTGTGGTAGATGTGTAGTAATCTCTTTATGGCTTAGAGCAGAGCTGTTGAATATACAATGGCTGGAGAAACATATTGTCTGCATTCTGTAGAGATAAATGGGAGAAATGATGATTGGGTGGTTACTATACGGGAGATGGTCAACTACTTCCTCCTGTCTTTGTAATTAAAGTGTGTTGGTAGTCCATTGGGGCAGTGCGTTATACGTAATTACCTTTGATGGCGCAACCTCCTGAGGTGTACGTACATGATTGATCTGGCGAGTAGACGTGCGACTAATACAGGAAAGGCTTGGGAATGTAAATTGAGTTGGAATTTGAGAAAGAGAGAGAGTGTGCATGGCTGCTCATGTGCAATACCTTGTATTGGGGTTAGACTAGTGGCCCGTGCTCACTCTTTGTAATTAGGATTTTGAGTTGGGGGCAAAGTATCAGTGACTCTTTGGCATGTGTGGAGTTATTTAGAGTAAAAAAAGTTTTTATTTTGTATGTGTTGTGTGTATGTATGTGTATATGTATGTATACTAGTGATGTGCTTCAGCACAGAGCTGGTCTGACTGAAATTTAAATTTGAATGCTAGCTGCAAATATATTTTTTATTCTTAGTTAAATATTTTTGTTTAGTTTATTTGTGCTAGCATATTTGTTTACTGGATTTACCAGACAAGACTTGCGTTGTATTCTCTTCGCGACTTGACTATTGGAAAAAGAATTTTCAAGGGGTAAGCAATCAAATTTCCATGGATGATACGGGTAAGGATCGATAAACTACTGGTTTTCGTTTAAGCTAGTTACCTTTCCAAAGTACGCTCCGTTCAAAATGCTCTATTGTACCAGAGCTCTAGTAGATATAGCATTACATTGTATTCTCTCAGTGACTTGACATTGGACTTTGGATTTTCAAGTATGAACAAATCTGTTACGTAAGGTGTATGACAAACAGCGCATTGACGAAGTTATAACTTACCACCACCGCTAAGTAAATAAATGAACTCGGCTAACTTTGGAAGACCTAACTGCAAGCGTCTCTCCCATTCTGTCTCCGTAGCTCTTTGCCTTTTTTTTTTTTTTTTTTTTTTTTTTTTTCTCTTCTCCTAGCATTATTTTAAAGTATTTTCTCCCGACTTTCCTGCGCCCGCGCTAATGTTTACGTTTTTAAGTAGCCTCCGGGGGTGGACACGCATTGACCTCTTTGAACTTTGCCATAAATATATACCAAAATCTTGAATTGAGACCCGTTAGTGAGAGTCTCGCTTCGCTCGCCCAATTATTCTTCTGTCCAACATTTAGAAGAAAATTTCTGATTATAGCTGTTGTTTTTCTTCTTTGGTATTTGGATTTTCAGGATCCCATATATATTTTGTTAGTATCTCGTATGTTCCCATATGCAGTTGTTATGATATGATCCCATTTTAATATCTCTTATAATCCTGTCAATATCCTCTATGATATGATTGTTAGGATCTGGCATGACTAGGAGCCCAACTTAGTTGTATGTGTTTTATTTTGCAGGTCGTATGCAGGTGTATTTCACTGACCTGCCCTGTGGGCAAGAGGATGACCGGTGGCACCAGCTGCTACAAAGTAATTCCAAAACTGCTCGAGGGTCTCTACGTCTTGGGGCACTCTTCAAGGACCTGGTTATACTCCCAATAGAGGAATATGGAGATCTCAAGGAAGTAGGTGGATCCAAGAGTGATGTGTATGCGTGTTTTACTGTTGGGTTTGTTTGTTTGTTTGTTTGTTTGTCTGTAGTTGATTTTGAGTGAAGAGTTGAATGTGATAGAAGCACTGGCTAAAGTGTGTAAGGATCATGTTTGTCTGTAGTTGATTTTGAGTGAAGAGTTGAATGTGATAGAAGCACTGGCTAAAGTGTGTAAGGATCATCACGCAGAGCTCGCCTCCACTCTGGTGCACATCTTCTGCACCTACAACAAAGTTGTTCCTCTTATCACTGCTTGTCTGGCCAAGTCAGTGGACAGTGAAGGTGCGTGTGTGTGTGTGTGTTTGCCTAATTATGATCTTGTGGAAACATTGAACATTGTAATTAACCCTCAGTGCGCATGCATGAGAGAGTTGTAGTAGACGTCCTGTCTGTTTGTCTGTCTCTGTCATGCTCTGATTTTGGAGATTACTGACAATTTACTGATTTAGGTATGAACTTACTCAGAACGATAATTTAAGACCTTTTTATTGTGCTACTTTTAAAAAATTTGGGCTGATTTTTTAGAAAACGCAAGCTGTCAGGGGAACGCCCCTATCATCACGCCATAATCACAAGATCATCGAATTTCCTGCTGCCCACGGTAGTTTTACTTATGCTCGGAAGTTAACCGTATGCTGGAAGTGAGTTTTGCATTGAAAATATTTACCAGTGAGTGTCTCTGGCCTGTTTAGCTTCTTCTCTTACGAAGGCATCGTTTACATCTACCGTTTTCATTGCTTGAGCTATATTGATACCTGATTACAATAGCCAATCAATTATTCTTTAGGTCTGAGATGTTTTTGTAATAGTTAGATCGTGTATAGTAGCGCTGAGGGTTCACACCTTTGGTACCTTATTGATTTAGAGGACATCAAGTTGAGGACATCAAGTTGATGACCCTGTACCAGATTATATTTTTTAGTTAAGACAGTACTATTATAATTACCACTGTCAGTATCGACTGTCTAGTTAGAATAATCAGTTGTAAGGATAGTGAATCGATTTTGTAGCTCCTCTATTGAATTCTCTGCTAACACTTTATCTATTATATCAAGTATGGAGAGAGAAAAACTCTAGCCTTTATACTCCCGGTGTGTGGGAGATGCACATGCTCAAAGATTATAGAGGGATTGAGACATGTCATAAAATTTTCAGATAGTGTGTGCTAGAATTAAGTTCATCCTGATATACTTGCTAATTGACTTTGCACTATGAGAGGTTAAGTAAATTATCACTGCGTTTTTAACATTTGGAAAAGGGTCGTCTAATCATATCCTTGGTAAGCATGGCCATTATTAGATTGTGTAAATACCTGTCCTCTTTAGGCTACGTTGCCTCATCACAATCCCCAGCATCATAATGGGCCAACACCTGGAATGTAAAAAAAAATAATTTTTTTTTACTTGCCTAAATTTTTTTATGTAGACCAATAAAGTCACTATCTAGAGTTTAGTATTAGTTTGTATTATGTTTGAATTGTCTCTTCATGGGAACGCAAGCAATACTACTAGAAGCAGCTCACTTATTGCGGAGGTGTTGTGTTTGTGTTTTTCAGAAAATGTGGCAACCTTGTTTCGTGCCAGTACTCTGTCCACCATGCTGATGGACCAGTTTATGAAGCTCACTGCCTCAGACTATCTGCGCCTCATTCTCAAGGACCCCATCAAGAAGATAATGGAGTGCCCGGATTCCTGTGAGGTAAAGATGAATAAAAAAAATTAGAAAGCTTTGTTTGGTCTGATAAAAACAATTCAAGTGATCATTTGTATGAATATTTTTAGATCAACCCAGCATATTTGCCGAGCGGTGCAGATCCAACTCCTAACCAGAACCTGCTGGAGTGTCATCTGTCCAATATTCTTGCTGTCATTTTTGCATCTGTTGATTGTTGTCCTTCGTACGTTTTTAGCATGTAGTTAGATTACCGTCAATTCTGTTGTGATCTTTGGTGTTGTTTCAGAACGTTGAGGTACATATTTCATTGTCTGCAACAGAAGGTAGCTGAAAAATGGAAGAATGATGAAACTGTTAGAATTAGAGTGGTCAGGTAAGACAATATTTCAATAGTGGAGAATCTTCATCATTTCAACTTGTTGTGTTGTCAATTTATTGTTCATTCGTAGTGGTTTCCTCTTTCTCCGATTTGTGTGCCCAGCATTACTCAAGCCACAGCTCTTTGAACTAGTGACAGGTTAGTCATCTCTCTTTTCTTCTCTTATCTTTCATTGCATCCTGTCCTTCTCATTGTCTTGTTTTGTTTTATGTTCTTTCAGAGATGCCTAACTCGATTGCTGATCGAACTCTGAAGCTAGTGACCAAGAGCGTTCAGAATCTCGCTAACCTGGTGGAGTTCAAGACAAAGGAGAGTTTCATGATCTATCTCAACCACTTCATCAAGGAGCACTTACCTCGTATGAGACACTTTGTTGACCAGATAGCAGTAAGTAACCTTTGAAATTGGTTGGTGAGACAGTTTCAGTTACTTATTGTTCCTTGTATCTATATGGGTTTTATGTCGCTTCTTTATATAAATTGGGCTAAGCTATCCATTTCATTTATCCACAAGTTTTCTAAAGTTCTATGGCATTTATGTGTTGAGATTATAATTAACTTTTGGTTGTTTGTGAACTATTACTTTATAAGCATGTTGGAATCTATTTCTGTTAGCTGGGCTAACCTTTCTCTATTAAGTGTTGACGCCACGCTCACAACTGGCATAATGTACTATTTTGTGCGTGTGTATGATTGGTGGTGTGCATACATGTGTGTTGTAGATGATGGACAGGTATCCTTCCTCAGCTGACCTTATTTCTCCCAGTCCCGCCAAGGATCTGGCTACCATATTCCACCTGTGCAATATCTACTCTGACGGCTTGCAGAGGATCGCTCAAACAGATGTATGTACTCTTTCTAGTTCTGTAAAGGGAAATCCCTTGCTCTTGTTGATTTTAATTGGGAGTATTGTGTGTAAGTGTGTGTGTATGTTTGCATGATGGGTGAAGCCTGTGTTTTGTTACTACTGTGTGTGTGTGTGTGTGTGATTGTAGCCATCAGTTTCTTACCTCCTTGAAGTTATGCAGACACTGAAGAGCACTGAGAGAAAATACGCGAACATGTGTAGATGATCTGTTATGTGTAGATTTTTTTTATTGTACATATATCTCTTGTTTCCAGGATAATTGCAAGTATTTTTTTTTTTGTTGTTGTTGTTGTTGTTGTTGGCAGAATTTGTTCATGTGTTTTGTTGGTTTGTGTCAGTTCTTCTTTCTCTCTCTACACTTAATCAAACAGTAGAACTTTAATTTGTGGATGAATCGCTTAATACACCATCAACCAGTCAGGACTAAATTATGAGTTTGTGCAAGACGGTTCTTGTGGTCATGACTTTGTTGCGTTTGTTTGTTTTTTGAGGACGCTCTCTACTCAAAATAGTGTAGATCAGTTGCATGCAGTGCAGAGCCACTTTCCTAGTTCACTTTCATTAGTGACCAAGAATCAAGGTTTTGTTGAAATAGCTACACGAGTAATTAATTAATAGGGATGTGATTTCATTAGCTCATAAATCATGCTTGCAAGTTTAGAGAATAGAATACAAGCATGAAGCCATTGTGCAAGGAAGCGTGTGTGGGCAGTGAATTAGTATTAAGGCTTCCTAGATTTTGCCAATAGCATTTTACAAAGCAATGATCATTGTGTGCACAATGGGGTAACATGGCAGTATGGTTTGCCAAGATTCAGTGATCATTCATTATACAGTATCACTGACCTTTACCAGGAAATAGGCACCATCAGCCAAAGCATGAAAAATTCTAGCCTAGACTGTTTTGCAGTCGTGGAACAGGAAGGGGATTAGTTGTAGGTGATAAAAGATGATACACTGGCTTAAGTGTTACACTATAGCATTGATGTAATATTTAATTAACTTTTTTTCTCCATGTATATGGACATCCATTATAAAAAAATTGTTAGGCTGTAGGCAATGATTGTGAGAGTGACTTCAATAAAAATTAAAAAATTAAAAAAAGTCTTGTAACTTTTCAGAGGCAGTCCACAATTGAAAGTGAAATTTGTTTGTGATTAAAAACATGAAAAAAATATGAAATTGTTTGAAATAATATCCACACCTCATTCTTCTGAGACACTACGTTGACTGGTTTTTAATGCCACAAATTCTTTAGCAAAATTATCATCACTTCTTACAGTGAGGACATTAAGAATGGCACGTCCTTTGTCTGATATTTCTGAGCTAGGGGCCAACCCCAGAGTGAGGGAAGCTTGATCCTTGATCGAGGAGAAAGGCACAATGGCCAGTCCTATCACTCTGTCCTTGCCAAAGTGAGCTTTCTGCTTAGCCAGTACCAACAGCTCAGAGTTCTCCCAGTTACTTGCCAGAGTGCTGGGGGAGGGAGAGGGAATAGTTATTGTAATTTCTACTTTTCGTAAAAACAAAAATAAACAACAACAAAAACACAACTACAACAAAAGCAACAACAACAACAACAACAATTAATTCCTATTCAGTATTTCAGAAAACCATTTTACCAAAAGTGCAGACTACATGATAAAGAACAGTTAGATGGCAATCATTAAACTTGTGTGAACTTACAACTTGAAGTTCTGGTTGAAGTTGGGGCTCGTGGAACTCTTAGCTGTCGTGCTGAATTTACGCTGGTTTGTGGATATGGTAGGGGCAATTAAGTTCAGCTCAATAGCTGGCTTGATAGCAACTGAAGGAGGAGGGCAGAGGGAAATGAGTATAACTTTCAATTATAAATTATTAGCTATATTCTTAAATTACCTGTTCCACTCAATGGCTTCAAATCTGTAGCTGATATCACTAAATGACAAATAAACAGCGTCCAGTAACCATGGAGATTCCCTTGCACGCATTGCTTATATCCGTGCATGTACTGTACAGCACGTGCTTATATCCATGCATGTACAACACGTGCTTATAATCCATGCATGTACAACACGTGCTTATATCCATGCATGTACAACACGTGCTTATATCCATGCATGTAAAACACGTGCTTATATCCATGCATGTAAAACACGTGCTTATATCCATGCATGTACAACACGTGCTTATATCCATGCATGTACAACACGTGCTTATATCCATGCATGTACAACAGTGCTTATATCCATGTATGTACAACACGTGCTTATATCCATGCATGTACAGCACGGGTGTGAGCATATCCCTACCTCTGAGGTTGCCATCCAGTTCTCCAGTGGCAGGATGAGTGTATGCATCTATTTCCAGATGAACTTCACCACAAGAGGCGTCTGTAGTCTGCAGCCCGTGACGAGTCTCATCCACAATGAAGTCAGAAATCAGCATCTCTATTAAATTAATACATAAACTCATTCCTGTCACACAAGTGGCTCTATCTACTGGCTCCAGCCGAGACTCTGAGACAATTACAGTATGTACTCACCAGTGGTTTCCCGATATAGTGTGATGACTGCTTTCAGCTGCTTTATTCCTCGCTCAATAGTAGACTTCTTCACACCTTGATCCTCCGCCACCAGGAAGAACTCCTTTATCATTGACACACACATACCACGGACTCAGACACATGCTCCAACTAATAAACAAGCTTACATGCAGCAACCTGAGCAATTATCATGTGATGGATGAATTGTTTTTTCACCTACGTAACAAGTTCTACTTGGCATGCTGCCCACATGCAATTATAGTTAACTCATTACCTTTATTATTAACTAAAGGCTATATTAGTGATATGGCCAAGGATTGAAGCTCTAAATAATTATACCACTGTCACTTAATTAGGCTACAGTGAAACACTTCGAGGATGTGTGAAGCAGGAGAGATGCTACTTGAGATTGATGCACAGTGTTATTGCTCAACTACCACTTGTGCAGCCATCTTTAACCAACCTTGTATATTTCCATCATGATCTCCAGGGCTGAACACTGTCTGTGAGTATAGTTATGAAGAGGAAACTCAGCATGAGGGGGCAACGACATGGACGGAATGGACGAGGAGGCGTGGTCTCCGTGCTCCCACTTGAGCATGGGAAGAAGCATGTGATGTAAATTCTCCATACAAGTGTACCAAACTTCTTTTATACATTTCTGTTGTACGATCTGTTCACCGGACTTCACCATTATGCTCAACCTAATCAACAAGAGCATGGCGTGAGCAACAGGTAAGAAACACTGGCAACAGGTGGGAAACACTAGCAACAGGTGGGAAACACTGGCAACAGGTGGGAAACACTGACAACAGGTGGGAAACACTGGCAACAGATGGGAAACACTGGCAACAGGTGGGAAACACTGGCAACAGGTGGGGAACACTGGCAACAGGTGGGAAACACTAGCAACAGGTGGGAAACACTAGCAACAGGTGGGAAACACTGGCAACAGGTGGGAAACACTGGCAACAGGTGGGAAACACTGGCAACAGGTGGGAAACACTGGCAACAGGTGGGAAACACTGGCAACAGGTGGGGAACACTGGCAACAGATGGGAAACACTGGCAACAGGTGGGGAACACTGGCAACAGATGGGAAACACTGGCAACAGGTGGAAACACTGGCAACAAGTTGGAAACATTTGCTGCAGGTGACAACAGATGGGTAAACTACAGCAGCAAGTGTGAAATACTAGGAAACAGCACAGTCAGTCTGAGAAACACAGTCAGTCTGAGAAACACAGTCAGTCTGAGAAACACAGTCAGTCAGAGAAACACAGTCAGTCGGAGAAACACAGTCAGTCTGAGAAACACAGTCAGTCAGAGAAACACAGTCAGTCTGAGAAACACAGTCAGTCAGAGAAACACAGTCAGTCGGAGAAACACAGTCAGTCTGAGAAACACAGTCAGTCAGAGAAACACAGTCAGTCTGAGAAACACAGTCAGTCAGAGAAACACAGTCAGTCGGAGAAACACAGTCAGTCTGAGAAACACAGTCAGTCAGAGAAACACAGTCAGTCTGAGAAACACAGTCAGTCAGAGAAACACAGTCAGTCGGAGAAACACAGTCAGTCTGAGAAACACAGTCAGTCAGAGAAACACAGTCAGTCTGAGAAACACAGTCAGTCAGAGAAACACAGTCAGTCGGAGAAACACAGTCAGTCTGAGAAACACAGTCAGTCAGAGAAACACAGTCAGTCTGAGAAACACAGTCAGTCAGAGAAACACAGTCAGTCGGAGAAACACAGTCAGTCTGAGAAACACAGTCAGTCAGAGAAACACAGTCAGTCTGAGAAACACAGTCAGTCAGAGAAACACAGTCAGTCGGAGAAACACAGTCAGTCTGAGAAACACAGTCAGTCAGAGAAACACAGTCAGTCTGAGAAACACAGTCAGTCGGAGAAACACAGTCAGTCTGAGAAACACAGTCAGTCTGAGAAACAGTCAGTCTGAGAAACACAGTCAGTCTGAGAAACACAGTCAGTCTGAGAAACACAGTCAGTCTGAGAAACACAGTCAGTCTGAGAAACACAGTCAGTCTGAGAAACACAGTCAGTCTGAGAAACAGTCAGTCTGAGAAACACAGTCAGTCTGAGAAACACAGTCAGTCGGAGAAACACAGTCAGTCTGAGAAACACAGTCAGTCTGAGAAACACAGTCAGTCTGAGAAACACAGTCAGTCTGAGAAACACAGTCAGTCTGAGAAACACAGTCAGTCTGAGAAACACAGTCAGTCGGAGAAACACAGTCAGTCTGAGAAACACAGTCAGTCTGAGAAACACAGTCAGTCTGAGAAACACAGTCAGTCTGAGAAACACAGTCAGTCAGAGAAACACAGTCAGGAGAACTTACTTGCTACTGAGCAGGTCCAGAAATGGTTCAATGATGAGTTTCACTTCATCTCTCTCCACATTCCCCTGACCTCTCAGTCTAATCAACACATTGTGTACACACATACATACATGGCAATTAGTTGACCAGTCAGAGAACACTATTCCATCACTATAGTAACCCACTGAACATACTTTATTAGTGAAGTCTGCACCTTCTTGATGGCTGTTGCTATCTCTGCACTCAAACTGCACCAGAATTATCACAGAAAATATTCTATGCCAGTTAACTACCAACTTCACCTACCTTCTGGCAACTTGTGTGCACCAAGCAGTCAGCTGCTTGGAAAGTTGCTGCTGAAACTCAGTGAGTACTTTACTGGCGCCTTCGCCGGCATCCTATGTTGTAGAACAACAACAAAAACAACAACAACAAAAACAACAACAACAACAACAGTAGGTATGACACAAGTATTACGAACCCCTCAGGTCATAATTAACCTCAGCTCCTCCCATTCCGTCAAAGAGTTGATGAATGTTGGTCCTGAGAGCCTGCAAGTTGTTGAGGAGCATGCACATCTAAATAACAACAAAATAACTTCTAAACAACAACACACGAACAGACAATATATTCCTGTAAACTCCAATAATTGCACTCATTGACCTTTCACCGACATGGATGGTAAATTTAGTTTTACTGGATGTTGCCAAGAAGCCACTAAGATAATCGTTTAATTGACGAGAAGCTTTGAAGATAATGCCTTGCCTCCTAAACCAATTCATATACAGTACCTTTGCCAGTAGGAGTGTCGGCAAAGTAAAGTCTAGAGTGTCTGCTGGAATGAAGGATAACTTGTCATTCACATGAGGCAAATGAGGTGTGGCATATAAACCATAACTAAAATTTGAACACACTGAGAATACCTTACCCACTCTCACTTATCTACTTAAATGTGCGAACCGTAATGTTTTATTTTTAATGTTATATACGTTAGTGATTCCTTACCAACATTGACAATGTGCACTTACTGTTTCCAGATCATCTATGTATTCTGGAATGGCTATTGAAACTTTATCCACATAATGCTGCACCACATTGATGATAACCTGGCAAACAAGCAAATAAACAAAGCACATACAGAACAATGAGATCAATTACAATAACTAACTAGTGATGTGCTTGAGCACAAATGGCAAGCGAGCCAGTGCACAAACGAAACACTTCAAAAGTATCTATCAGTCCATTTCTAAAAGTATAAGTCTGCGTAGCTGTTGTGACCATTATATACTTTAGCTAATAAATACGGAACCACTTCTGTAGTCTCTAATATATATCATTTTGACTATCTGAATTACTAGTATCTCTTGACAACAAACACTCACAGCTACTAAAAAGGGCAGTTTTTTTTAAATTATGTCTGGTAAAGGGTTTCACTACCATAGTAATCATTCATCATAACATTTTGCGACTTAGAACTAAAGAATTACTGCACAGTGTTGAGTATAACAGTAAGATTTTAAGTGCATCTTGTGGCATTCAGAAATAACTTAATACGAAGGGGTAAATATTGAATTTCCTTGAATGATACGGGATCGCTAAACGAAAAGATTATCTTTAGTGAAGCTATGGGAAGGGGTAGACCACGAAATAAACACAAAAACCCCAGGATCAAAGTACAAAATGACATACGTACATCCACACATATATTATAAACAAACAAATATCCCATTTTTCAACTGTTCCCTTGAGGGCGTCTCTCTCACTTTGCTCGCTTGCCAAATAGTAACATGTTAGCAACAGATCAATTGCAACTGGCAACAAGACTGCCACTGGCAACAAGACTGCCACTGGCAACAAGACTGCCACTGGCAACAAGACTGCCACTGGCAACAAGACTGCCACTGGCAACAAGACTGCCACTGGCAAAAAGTCAGCCACAAATTAACTGCAACTTGCCATAAGTTAAGTGAATGCACCATTCAAGGTTGTGGTATTCTGTAAATAGTCACTGAGATGCTGATTCAGAGTATCTGACTGATGATGCTCTCAATTCAAGAACTACTGAGCTAGTCATTTCTAATTGTGCCAGCAACTCAGCAAGAAAAAGTAAACCAATAATTTTCAAGCGTATGACAACAAACAAAAATGTCTGGCACATTACGAGTGCTTAAATCATCAAATACTTCAGATCATCAAATACTTCAGATCATCAAATACTCCAGATCATCAAATACTCCAGATCAATGTTTTGAACGCTGCTGTCTTTGAGATTAGTTTGACGGACAGACAAAATAGATAGTAACTATAATACTGTCATACACACACGAGGGACATGCAGCAACTAGCTAGTTAACAAAAGCACTCACCACAGAAAAGTCCTCTATGTGCAAATGTTTGACTTCTACGTCATCTGATTCCAAATTCTGAGTGAACTCTAGACCCTGAAACACACAAAATATCATACCACCTAGGCATTCTCATAGGTCAATCTTTATATAACCTCAATAGCAAGTACATAATCACTTCGTATGTTGTTGACCCCTAGAGGTCATCATTATTGAATAACAAACAAATGACTGCATTGACCAAAGGGTGTAAACTGCTAGAACTGACAGAAGAATGTCAGATTGAATGTGAAAGAGAAAGAAAGTATAAAGGGTAATGATGAACATATTTCATGTTAATAACTTAATAAATTGTTTCATTATTCTTCTAGGTCTCCCAGGAACATCGGAAGCTTATAATACACTTGTAAACATATCACCATTCTGAAACCCTCTGATCCACCATTACCTGATGCAAATAGAAGAACATTTGGAAAGCCGAAGAACTCAACTTCTGGTTCTCATGAGGAGCAAACTAAACGCAACAACACAACTTGATAACTCACAGTTCAGTACGTGACTGACAATGAACACACCTTCAGTCCATTCCTGTCATCATCCCAAGCATTGTCCACAAAGAAGATCCCATCTTTTTCATACTTGCGGAGCCAGTTCTGTACACAGCGAATGAACCATCGGGGAAAATCCGGCACTTTGGATTGTCGAGATAGAATGGGGCGAATCTCGGCATGGTAGAATGTCTTTATCTACATTATTGTAACTATGGTAATAGAATAGCTACACGAGCGCACATAAATGAAAGCAAAATCATCTAATTCACCCATTATTATGACCCTTCACAAAACTTGCAGTAAATGCAAATGAGCCAGCTAAGATAATGAAATTCAGTTAGAATTATGCAGCACAAACAGTCATCAGCACTCCCATCACATTGACTGATCTGTCCTAGTGTAAGTATAGTACAAACAGTCATCAGCACTCCCATCACATTGACTGATCTGTCCTAGTGTAAGTATAGTACAAACAGTCATCAGCACTCCCATCACATTGACTGATCTGTTCTAGTGTAAGTATAGTACAAACAGTCATCAGCACTCCCATCACATGGACTGATCTGTCCTAGTGTAAGTATAGTACAAACAGTCATCAGCACTCCCATCACATTGACTGATCTGTTCTAGTGTAAGTATAGTACAAACAGTCATCAGCACTCCCATCACATTGACTGATCTGTCCTAGTGTAAGTATAGTACCAACAGTCATCAGCACTCCCATCACATTGACTGATCTGTCCTAGTGTAAGTATAGCACAAACAGTCATCAGCACTCCCATCACATTGACTGATCTGTCCTAGTGTAAGTATAGTACAAACAGTCATCAGCACTTCCATCACATTGACTGATCTGTCCTAGTGTAAGTATAGCACAAACAGTCACCAGCACTCCCATCACATTGACTGATCTGTTCTAGTGTAAGTATAGCACAAACAGTCATCAGCGCTTCCATCACATTGACTGATCTGTTCTAGTGTAAGTATAGTACAAACAGTCATCAGCACTTCCATCACATTGACTGATCTGTTCTAGTGTAAGTATAGTACAAACAGTCATCAGCACTCCCATCACATTGACTGATCTGTCCTAGTGTAAGTATAGTACAAACAGTCATCAGCACTTCCATCACATTGACTGATCTGTCCTAGTGTAAGTATAGCACAAACAGTCACCAGCACTCCCATCACATTGACTGATCTGTTCTAGTGTAAGTATAGCACAAACAGTCATCAGCGCTTCCATCACATTGACTGATCTGTTCTAGTGTAAGTATAGTACAAACAGTCATCAGCACTTCCATCACATTGACTGATCTGTTCTAGTGTAAGTATAGTACAAACAGTCACCAGCACTCCCATCACATTGACTGATCTGTCCTAGTGTAAGTATAGTACAAACAGTCATCAGCACTTCCATCACATTGACTGATCTGTCCTAGTGTAAGTATAGCACAAACAGTCACCAGCACTCCCATCACATTGACTGATCTGTTCTAGTGTAAGTATAGCACAAACAGTCATCAGCGCTTCCATCACATTGACTGATCTGTTCTAGTGTAAGTATAGTACAAACAGTCATCAGCACTTCCATCACATTGACTGATCTGTTCTAGTGTAAGTATAGTACAAACAGTCACCAGCACTCCCATCACATTGACTGATCTGTCCTAGTGTAAGTATAGTACAAACAGTCATCAGCACTTCCATCACATTGACTGATCTGTCCTAGTGTAAGTATAGTACAAACAGTCATCAGTACTCCCATCACATTGACTGATCTGTCCTAGTGTAAGTATAGTACAAACAGTCATCAGCACTCCCATCACATTGACTGATCTGTTCTAGTGTAAGTATAGTACAAACAGTCATCAGCACTCCCATCACATTGACTGATCTGTCCTAGTGAAGTTCGTCGTACAAACACGTCATCAGCAACTCCCATTCCATTGATGATCGTCCTAGTGTAAGTATAGTACAACAGTTCCCAGAACTCCATCACATGGGACTGTCTGTCATAGTGTAAAGTATACTACAAAAACAGTCATCAGCATCCCCATAACATCGACTGTTCTGGCCTAGTGTAAGTATAGTACAAACAGTCTCAGCACTACCCATCACATTGAATGATCTGTTTAGTGTAAGTAAGTACCAACAGTCATCAGCACTCCCCACACATGGACTGATCGTCGAGTCTGAAGTATAGTTACAAAAAGGCACACAGCAGAAATCCCATCACAGGGACTGAGTTATGTCCTTAGTGTAAGTATAGTACAAACAGTCATGCAGCACTCCAATCACATTGAATGATATGTTCTAGGTAAGTATAGTAACAAACGTCATCACCACTTCCATCATCATTGACTGATCTGTTCTAGGTGTAAGTATAGTACAAACGTCATCAGCACTCCATCACATGTGACTGATATGTCCTAGGTAAGTATAGTACAAACAGTCATCAGCACTCCCATCACATTGACTGATCTGTTCTAGTGTAAGTATAGTACAAACAGTCATCAGCACTCCCATCACATTGACTGATCTGTTCTAGTGTAAGTATAGTACAAACAGTCATCAGCACTCCCATCACATTGACTGATCTGTCCTAGTGTAAGTATAGTACCAACAGTCATCAGCACTCCCATCACATTGACTGATCTGTTCTAGTGTAAGTATAGTACAAACAGTCATCAGCACTCCCATCACATTGACTGATCTGTCCTAGTGTAAGTATAGTACAAACAGTCATCAGCACTCCCATCACATTGACTGATCTGTCCTAGTGTAAGTATAGTACAAAGATTCACCCAAAGTCAATCAAGTTGCTCGGATCTTTCTTTCTTGCTTGTGTAGTGAAGTAAAGCCAGAGAGACATTTTTGATGGCAAGTAAAATAGGCTTGTGAAAATAGTAATATATTGGCAGAGCTAAAGAAATGGCCAGAAAAAATTTCAAGAATTTGATTCAAGAATGTGAGGGCCACTCAATAGCTTTACCGAATTTACACATTATGCAAAAAGCGACATACCAAACACACACACACACACAAATGCGCGCACACACACACGCACACACACATCTACATGAAAACTTCATACATTAGACCGCACAGTGTCTCACTCGCCAATGACTCACCAACATCAGTAACTTACTGTGAACAAGAGTGTGACATATTCACTCGTAGGAAATATAATCAAATTTTCATCGGGTTCAAAGAGACCTGCCACGATGGAAGAGAAGAGATGCCACAGCTCCACAGCAGACACATCCCCAAAGTTCACGTTGCAATATCTGCAAGATAACCCGATCACAGTAAACACTCTCGCTGGATTCAGCCACACGGCAGAGGCAACTTACTTTGCCATAATCTTCCCATAGACTGTTCTGTCTTCAAGAATGACTCCCTTTAGCTGGGTCAAGATTTGATAGAAGAATTCAAAGGGTGGCCGGTTCTCATCCAAGGCTGGATGCTTGTTTTCATCACCTTCTCCTGCCATGCTGCTCTGAACTATGAAGTCAAAAGTGTTCTTTAGACACTCCTATATAATTGCAAATAAAATTGGTTATATTGATGAGCATTTCAATCTCTAATAAGTGCATTTGAAGCTTTCGTTTTTGCATATGCACTACACAATTTTATTACGAAGTCACACACTTATGAATTCAACAGGAAAATTATCAAATACATTTTCTTATCAACACACTCACACAACCACAGTCAGTTGCTATTAGGATTTATATTTTACTACTAAATACCCTTAACTCCCCACCCCACTAAGTGAGCGGGAATCAAACAGATATACATTATAAATTTAAAGTTAAAAACAAATAGTTCATTGTGTGACTGTAACACTTCACATCATAATAGAATAGTTAATTTACATTACAGAAGGCCAGTTAGAATTGCAGTAAACAGATTAATTTATTCTTTCAGTATTTGTAGAACCCTGTTAAGAGAGAGCTAAGGCATTAAAAAAAATCAACTCTGACTTCTTTCTCGTCTGGTAAAAGAAGAAAAAAAGAGAGAAAAAAAAAAGAGAGAAAAAAAAAAGAGAGAAAAAAAAAGGGAGAAAAAAAAAAGAGAGAGAAAAAAAAAGAGAGAAAAAAGAAAAAGTAGAGAGAACAAGAAAAAAAAAGAGAGAACAAAGAGAGAAAAAATGTATGACTTCGACGTGATTTAAAAAAAGTCAACCCTGACTTGAAGGGAAAAAAAAGAGAACAAAAAAAAAAAAAAGGTATGACCTCGACGTGATTCGAACACGCAACCTTCTGATCTGGAGTCAGACGCGCTACCGTTGCGCCACGAAGTCACACTTACCGCAAAGGGCTATTGGCTCTTTACTTATTCATTAATTTTAATGCAAAATTAAATGTGTACTTCTAAACACCACTGCAACAAACTTGACAGTATTTTCATTTATTGCTACTTCATATCGCTTTAGTAAGCTCTCCATTACTGCTATGGTGATTTAATTTCCACCAATATGGTCATGCATACAGTAATGTCTTCGTGTAAATGCTTTCATTTTATTCACAAAACCACACATATTTGTGTAATTTTTCAAGGGCACAGTCTGAGATGAGAAAGAGCATTTGTACATAACTTGTGCCTGGCACTAATTGTATAAATAATCTACTTGTACTATGGTGATTAATTAATTTTTTTCTTTAAATCTGAGTTTCTTCTTCTTTTTTTTAATTTTTATTTAAAAAAATACACATCAAGAAACTAACTACATCATGTGCAAGGTGAGTCTAGCTGGTACCTCTTGAATACAATAAACATTCCTACTGTAATTCTGCTACTTGACTAATCAACTTGCCTTCATATTGTCCAAGATCAGCTCACTAACTTTGTTAGAAGTAAAGATACCCATTGCCTAAACAGAACACACATGAAGTAAGACAAACCTTGTGAAGACTTGTACACCTCACCTGTTGCTGGAACTCAATCACAGTTCCCATGAGCTCAAATGTTTCCAGCAGTTCCAGCAGCTTCTGCTCATCTTTATGAGGGTAGAACTCCTGCAAGGAAATGGCAGCTAATAACCAATCTTGACTCCATTGGAAGACAATCTTACCCTATATTGCTGCAAGTCCAACTTGAGTGCATTCAGAAGTTTGTCAAGAACTTCAAAAAACCTGTCCCTCTGTGAACATTGATGAAATGCACTAATATATCATAAAGACTACTTCTTCCAGTGCTTTGCTAACTAAAGCTGAACATCCTCCGAACAAAATAAAAAAACCAAAAAACAAATAGCAAGCTAGAGCCATAATTGAGGTTTTAATGACTTGAATTTCCAATTTGACAATTTGCATTAGTTATCTCTTCTCATTAAAAACTGTCCTGCATTTAGCTTTTTTTTTCTTTCTTTTTTTTCTTTTTTTCTCTTTTTTCCTTCTCTTATTTACTTCGGAGGATGTTTTAGTTCTAAATTGTATTTAGGTAAAGTCTGTACTGACCCCAAAGTTACTGGCATCCATGTATTCCTCCATGAGCACGGTGGCCCCCACGCCTCTGGCGGCGTGGTCTGCTGCCACGTGGATGAACATCTGGTACTTGAGGTTCTTCAGCATATTGTTGATCACTTGCAAGGCATGGTTCATGGAGTGGTGGTTTACTAGCAGTTCTATGTGCCTGGTGGTGTACCACAAACACATACACTTACATACATACACATGGAAATTTCACATACAGAGCTACTGCGTTTTCCAAGAATAGTAAAACCTACTCTTTAATTTAAACGTGAGTACTACATTTAGAATTAGTGATAAGACATCCTGAAATTGTAAAAAACAACCAAACAACAACAATAACAACAACAAAAACAAACAAACAACAACTGAATTCAGCACGCACATGCATACACATCCACACAACCACACATGTACAAGCACATATCACATTCACTATATCTTTACACTGCTTCAACAATAGCCAAAAGTTAAATCCAGCTACTCTCATCATTTTTAAGGTGGTATACCAATCTCACTCTTACAGCATCATCCTATAAATGGCCTCAGTGCCGTATCGCAGAGCAAACTCGTCCAGTATTTCTTGGGCCACTGTGGGTAGCAGCTGAACAGTCTTGAGACCTGCCAGTATCTGCTCCTCTTGATTCATTTGCTAAACAAGTAAGAAAACAACAACAACAACAACCATAACAATATGGATACAACATAAAAAAACTCTTTCACACTTTGAGAGCTATAAGTTAGTTAATGAAAATACTTACCTTTGCAGGAACTATGACCAGATCATTGTCATTGTGGATATGACAGTGGATAAACAGTTGCTACACATAATAACACAATATACATGGTCATGTACACATCACACCACACACACATGGTCATGTACACATATCACACCACACTCACATGGTCATGTACACATCACACCACACACACATGGTCATTAAATAGCCTTGTGTTGCTAACTACAGTATACAGTGGCCCTCATCAGTATAAAAATGATTGAAAAATGACATGGAGCCTGGGGATGACAAAAATAAATGAACATTGTATGTACACCAATAACACATACCATACCACCATACACATGGTCATGTACACTACCACACTACATACATGGTCATGTACAACACCACATCACACAACAAACACCATAGCTACAAACCTCGTGCAACTTGGTGTAGTACTGATGAAAGGAAGCAATACGTTCTCCTTCTACCGTCACAGAAATATTAACCTTGATATGACCTGAAACTTCTGGACCCTTCTCTGTGCGTTTCTCTAAACACAGACCATGCGATATATATATAATGCCAATCACTTAGGCTCAGCCTGATGATATCCCTTACCTAATTTGTACCACACATCCTGGGACAGTCCCACCTTCTGCACTTCAATGATCTTCTCTCCAAGAAACAGGTCTCCCTCTTTAGTGAACTTGTTGGCCACTCGAGCAACTGCAGAGTCTCTCTCATTCCTGTGAATATCATGTGATGAAATATGGACCTCACACAAAATGGTGGATCTTCATAAATAGATGTTCAACTAATTATTGGTAGTCTTACAGTGAGTGATTTACAGCCAGCATTGGAGGGTGACAGAGAGGACAATATATGCATATATAAATCTGTAAAATCCTATGTGATCAGGTATTGTAGACATATTATTATATTTAGAGAGAATCACTGACCAAAAAACAAAAAAAAAACAAAAAAAAAACAAAAAAAAACTGAAACGTAGCTGAAACCTTTGGTGTTTTAACTTTTTTGTGTTTTTTGGTCAGTGATTCTCTCTAAATATAATAATAAATATATGCATATGTTATGGGCACAACTTACCAGACTCTCAGTTGAATGAGGTCACTGTAGCTGCAGCACGTGCTACAAATAAAGAAATAGTGTGAATCACTACATACCTCGACAAATTTAGTTTTGTGGCTCTGAGCAAAATATTGATATATACACACACACACACATAAATAAAATTCTCTTGCAACCTGCTAGAGGTTATGTGCACTTGGCAGAGCCAGGATGCCTATGCACTAAGCAGGCACTGTGAGCCGTGCAAGCAAAGCTCCTGGAGCTAGGCTAAGAACTCACAGGAGAACAGACCTTTCTTCACAGCAAGTGGTGTGGGCACCCGAAGTCCCACCTGGACCATTGCTGTTTCATGAAAAAAGGCCTTGAATTTGCACCCTAGCAAATGCCAGGTCCCCAATCACAGCTGGGTGGACTGGTGGGGCTGGTGGGAGGTAGATGGAAAACTAAGAAAATTGCCAGAGTGGAGCTTGAACTCTGGGGACCTCAGGCCCTGAGCAGGACACAACCATTACACCACACAGCCAACACACACACACACACACACACACACACACACACACACACACACACACACACACACACACAGCCCATCTTCCTCTGCTTCCCTCTTTGCTTCCCTCTTTCCTTTCTTACAACGTAAACTCTTGGTTCCAAGTTGGTGGAACTTTGTCATCTGTCTTCCTTTTGAAAACCTCTGTCTTCATTCTTTGGTTACCCACAGCAACTGACACGTACATCCTTTGATCTAAAGGAGACATTATAATTACCAGCAATTATACGTAACATCCTTATTCATCACTTACTCAAGTTTTTAGGCACTGAAACGCCTTGAACAGCAATCACTGAAACAAAGACAAGGAAACAATCACCATGATACTGCCATAGTTAGTAGGACAAGCTAAATATATCAAGTAGACTGTTTGTTTTACATAAACATCACAGTCCTGCTTCTTTGTATCAAATAAATCTCGCTCTTTCTTTCACCTGTAATGACAATGTCTGCCTTGTAGTCGTCCAACATTCTCAGAATGTGAGCCTCCATCTCCTCTCGTACTAGAGTGTGCTGTTCTGAGGACATGGAGAAGGACTCCTGCAGCAGTTCAAACCTGTTGGAGTGATTCACTAGCATTCGCTGCATCTTGTCACGCACAGCAGAACGCTGGTCATGAACTAAAAGAGAAATTAAAGAGAAAGACATAAAGACAGAAGGAGACTGTCAACTTAGCCCTTAGCAATCATGCATTTCAAGGGTAACAGCAGTCCTCCTGTCATGCATGTACATTAAGAGACTTTGTATAAAATAGATAGTTGGATAGACAGACAGACAGGCAGACAGACAGACAGACTGACAGCAGACAGACATATAAGAAGAATAGTGTGGTGATGAAGAAACAAAAAATATACAGTACTATGACAGAAAAGAACTTACTGTAGCAGTTTTGACTACATAATGTAGAACACCTTTCATGGCAAATCTTTCCACATCCTGCAAGCAAGTAATAAAAATAAATCTAATCCATCCAACAAACAAACAAACAAGACAACAACACTATACAGTAAGGTCAATTCAGACCATCATCAATGAATAGGATGATTCTATGAGACTTGCACACACAGTAAGTAAGGAACTCACTGGAACACTTCACTCCTTGCCGTGTTAGTCCCCACAATGGGTAATTACATTCAGAACATGATGTGGGCTTCTTTGCAGACCAAGTGACGAAACAATGACTGTCAGGCTCTGCAACACACACACACACACACACACAAACACACACCACAAACACACACCACACACACACACCACACACACACACCACACACACACACAAGCAGAAAAGAAGCACAAAAGGTGACACACAAGTATGCAAACCATATCACTTTTGTTTAAATAGACTACATACCGGATGCTGGGTAAAGAAGAGCTTCTAGTGACTTCTTGTACACATTCATTCTCTATAGCCAAGAAAACAACAACAACAACATAAAACAATATATCCTGCTTACCAGAAGAGTTATCAAGAACTACATCTGAAATAGTCTGGTACATAATGAAAAAAAAATGCATTAGCAGTGCAAACTGTTTGAAAAAAAAAAAAAAAATCAGTTTAACTTCTAAGCAATATGCCTGATGTTAGCTCTAAAGAATTCAATCACATAATTCCAAAATAATTACTACTATAATTTTCAGCCAAATATTTTATTAAGATTCCAAATAGTAATCATGCCAGTAGACAACTTAGATTGACTTGAATTTGATATACATACATTATACATATGTACTTTACCATAGTTGTGGCAATAACAACTATGGATTAGAAACGTTATTTCCGACCCACTTGGGTTGTATAGTCCCCCCCCCCCCCCCCCCCCCCGCGGTTGCGAGTCAATTTTTTTTTTGATGTCAGTAATTTCAAAGTGTTTAAATTGCATAACGTCTTATCTTTTGAACCTTCCTGAATATCATCACTCTTGGCCACTGACTGACCCCCTGCAATAACTGGTTGGACATATTTCCCCCTCAAAGGAACAATATCCTGTCCTTTTATGTACATTGCTTGAAATGGTAACTATGGTATCAAAAAGTTAAACCATGACAACTTTCGCAACTATTGCTAGATAATTACGCTCAGGATCAGGATGGTTATCAGCGATAATTCCTCAAACCCGTGGTTTAACTATTACATACGTAGACACATAAATCCACCACAAATGCACTCACCACTTGCTCATCCATGTGATGTTTCCTTAGCAACATTCTCCTCTTGCCATCGAGCACACTCCTGGATCGAATCCTGAACTTAGACTAGTGGGGAAGAACGGTATAATAAATGTATGTCGATACAACCTCACAATACATGCATACATAAAGCACTAGAGAAAATTCAAAGGTAATCACATAATCTGTTTATAATTAGAAAGCAGCATTAAGTGTTCTCTCACGGTTCCAAAGGCCACCCACTGGGTGAGAATAGTGAGAATACAACTATGAGGCCTGACAGTCCAGAAACAAGAATTGTTTGGGATTCAAGCTTGGGTTGCCCCTCTAAATCAGTATATTCACACTCTTGGGAACTGCCATGTATATTTGCCTTGCAGGAGAGAATCATGCTAAGCTATCTGGTCTACACTTAACTGTTCCTTCAATCTGCCTACAGTTGTGTGACCACTTATACTCTCAGGTACAATATTACCACTTGCCCCTCCAAAGGCAAATCACTGCCTAAATACACTCACTTGAATTCTAAAACATATTATTCATTTGATACAGGAGAATATCACGAGTCTGTTGGCTTAGTATTTACGCGAGTGCCGCAGGCACGAGCGTAAATACCGCCAATCAGACGAGTGATATTCTCGGGTATTCAATGGATAATAAATTTATTAGGTACTGCTCATGCGCGAATACCTTGGTAACAAGACATTTACCTAGGGGGACGTAATAACCCAACGTAATAACTATGAACACAGGTGATATGGAAAAATATTGCCCTAAGCCACATCCTGTTTACTTTAATGCATTTTCTATGTGGCAACAGTTATCAGGCTCTGTTCAGTACCTAATAAATAATGTTATTAAAATCAAGAAGAAGTTTATAGTGATCAGTTTTCCATACATGCTTGTGTGTGTGCATATGTGTGTGCGTATTTGATGTTTAGTCATTTCTTCATTTAATCCTTTTTTCTTTCGTGGCAGTTTAAAACAGTCAACTGTACAATTAAAATTGTTAGGCAAGCCTATTAAAAAAAATCATTATCCAGAATAACTACAATAAAAGACTATTGATAAAATTTGATTTAGTGCAAACTTGTCATGATTAAAAAAAAAAGAGTAAAAAAAGTAATTTGAAATGTTAATTTAGAAGGCAGCTGCCACTGAGCTTGCTGTATAGTGTATGTGAGTTGATACAGAGTAGTATAATAGACATTAGACTGAGGTATACACACTCAATTGAACAGAAATGAGATGACAAAATTGAGTCAGTTGCTAAGAATGCAGCGAAAAAGCTAAAATATAATAAGCTGGCATATAAAGCAAAGGGCCCTCGGCAATGTAACCACAATAATCTCACTCCCTTTTGACTTTAATACTGTACAATTAATTTTAACATAAGATACTAACACAATGGCTACCTCTGTTAAATGCCACTTACATTGGCTGTGCTGAAAGTCTCCACATTCTGCTCTGAGAGTTCCTTAGATTTGATTTGGTAGCTCTTCAGCTGGTCCACACTGGTATTAGCCATCAGTCAGTCAGTCAGTCAGCGCACAAATAGAACACAAATTCTTATATGAATACACAATCTTGACACTACTGAATATCTACTAGGACTAAAACTACGCCAGAAAACAGATCTGCATCGAAACACTGAGCTGCCCGTTGGCCAGTGTTGGTGGAAGTCCTGTATTACCACCAGTAGTGGCAGCAGCAGGGCTGGACTTGCCTCCAGTCGAATACAAACACACTAAACCAACATCGCCACACAAGCTAAACAAACTAGAATCAGATATTTTGACTCTCAGCAGCAGTTGGTTCACCTTCACAAGACAATATTATGATATACATGTACAATGATGATAAAATCCCCCTGTTCTTCTTTCCGCATCCTGTCGTGCTTTCTCCCCCTCCCCCCCTCCCCTATCTCTTACTCCCACAAGGTTGAGCTGGTATTTTCCTCATCAGCTGGTATTTTCCTCATCAGTCAAATGAACCAATAACAAAAGCATGTTTAAGACATGCAGATTTAACTGAGTTGACCTAGAAAGGAAACGAAGTTTGCGTAGTACACACATGCATAGTGTATGCACATACACATGCATTATATAATGCTGTACAGTAACTCGCAACCAATGCTCAATGTTGCAAAAAAATTTTTTAGCTAGCAGACAGTCATGTTAACATACAGTTGTAAGATAGTGATGTTCCCCAGTCCTTTCCCAAGTGACTTGACTTTAGTTGTCTCTCGTATGGACTTGATGGCCTCCTTCCACCGCTGCCTTGCAGCACCACTAGCATAGTGCATTGGACTGGGGGAGGGGCTGACTCCTGCACTTCTCAAATTACTGCATAGACAGACAGACAAACAAACAATATGCAATAAACTGGTCATATATTAATTTTTTTAGTAAAATAGGAACCAAAAATTATGTCATGTTTCTCACGTGTGACTGATTTCTACTCCAGCAGACATACTTAGTCACACACACAACACGTCCGTTTACCCGTAAGATCCCAGATTTCGGTGACCAGAATTTCTGCCATTGCTAAACCTTGCTCTGGCCCCGTATCTCGGAGAGGAATTTCGCCTGCTGTCACCAGCATCCAGACTCTTCTCTTTTTTAAAACCTCTGCGATGTTCCAGGGAGCGTGAAAAACTTGAGGTCCCAGTAGAGCCGGACCTGACGTGGCTCAGAATGTTGGGCTGGGACCCTCTCTTGCTGCCGGGACTGTGTTCGGGAGACTGAGAGTTTCTGGTCCAGTCAAATCCATCAAAGTGGAGAGACTCTTCTACATCCAGTGAGTTGTTCCTGGAAGACAGACTGCTCAATCGTCTACCAATCTGAGGAGAATCCACAGCACCTTCCATTCTGAAGCATATACAGTCAAAATACTTAAAATATATACATCCCTGAGATTGCAAAACATTATATATTTTTATCAATGATTAGAATTAGAACACACTTTCAAATAGAACACTTGTCATAGCCTAATATCACACAACACCTCTCATTTTCAACATGCTACAGCTGATGATCTATACCAATCACAATGTAACCTCCGAAGGAAAAAAAACCCGCTGAAGGATACAATTTTGGAGTCTAGCTCTCCCTTCATATTTGCTGTTCAGAGGAATTTGTCTGAAAAGGCTACCCTTTATTAATTATTTATTGTTCCCTAATAAGGCAGTAATTTACCCATTACATAGCATCTGCCATGAAATAGATTCACCTTGTTGAGGAAGTAACACAGCAATGCTATTCAAGTAAATATCAGAGACTAAACAAACACAGAAAGAGGAGAGCCAGAAAACTTTCAGGACAAACATACAACATTGTGTTCTGAGTGATAATTCACAGCCTATAACATCTATAGCTCCAGTAGTGAGCAGGGGGAAAGGGAAAAGGGGGAGCTGGAAGGGAAAGAATAATTTATTAATAAAAGGAACATCTGAAATTTCTGACTGATAAATTCATAGAGGGATTGGACGAACTAGAACTAGAAATTAAGTTAAGTACCTCCTATATACATACAAATAAGGGTGTGGTTTTATTCATATCAGGAAGTCTACAAAACTTCACACATTTCCCCCTTATCTGTACTAACTATTGGAACCTATCAATGGGGGAAAGAAACTTACGGAGTAGTTCTGTTGGAGGTTTCGTAACAATGTTCAGGCTCAGATTCCACGGTAATGTCCGGGAGAGAGGAAGTGATGCTGTAGCTACCATCTGGATAGTTCACCTCCTTAGGGGGTGGGGCTACACAAACGTAAAACTGATAACTGTATGTAGCCTAGCAAAAATTAAGAGAGAATATTTTTAAAACATGAGCTGAAACTATAGGAATGAAAGCTTTATATAAAACAGAGCAGACAAAATTGCTATTGTAGTTGTTTCAGCCGAGAATGACTGAATCATTAATTAATTAACTTGCCATTATCATTATTTTCTTTCTAGCTATTTCATTCATCTACCACTCCACCAAGTTATTGTGCAAAACAACACTTCGCTACAGTACTTAATATTGACAAAAAAATTAACTTGGGTTTTGATGTGGTACTCAAGAGAATTTATTTAAATGTAGTTATCAGCAGTAATATTTAATATTTATATTTAATTTTTAAATTCATATGTTCCCAACAACATAGGCTGTGGTTGGTAGCATTTACCGTCCCTGCTTCTGTTTGGTCTCACCTAAATTTCCTGTGATCAGTCTGTGCTCCTGAGACTCTATCAGTTCCACCTATAGTACACACACACACAAAAAAAAAAACCAACAACTATATAATTGGTTCCTTTACTTGTTTTTTTCTAGGCATTCTATAAAATACTCACACCATTTGCCTATGCCAAGAATTATTTTATCAAGAGTAATACAATAATAGCAATTTTTTCTCATTCTAACAGCTAATATGTCTATTTAAACTTAACCTGACGTTTTGACTGGCCAGCTGCTTATTGGCTGTTAGAACGAGAAAAATTTGCTATTATAATTATTTCAGCCGAGGATGACTGAATCATTGAAAGATTACTACAATCATGTATTATCACATCTTGAAAGAGACCTACTGTTTGCCATAGCATTAGCAACACAGTGGTGTGCTTGCTTATCAACCTGACCTACCTAGCTATACCATCACTGATGTGACTACACTACCTGATACACGTGTTGATACCATCACTGATGTGACTACACTACCTGATACATGTGTTGGATTTATACCCCACCAGAATAAGAAGTCAGTTTCATCTTTGCAATACATATGAGCAATTTTGTAATTTTAATTACCTCACAGCTATTGACTATATCTTACATTGAAATTATGTGAAATTATTAATTGCAAAAACAACAACAACAACAACAAACAACAACAATATGCTCAATTGAGCTGAAGAAAATTTTTAAAATTGGTTGCATCATCTTATTTTATTCTAATAATTATAGGAGCTGGAATGTTCTGTTCATCGGAATAACAGGACTACATTGAGTTATACAACCACAAGTGTGGTAAATGAGGATCCCATTGACTTTTGTATGCTTCCCTCTGGTTTTGGAGTACTAAACGGACAAGTTTTTAAATTGCAAGTTTTCCAATGGTGCAAACCCCGGACACATACACAGCTGCTTTAGTTCTTCAATTTTTTCTGTGCAGCCAACTCAACTTGGACAGAATATACTTCTACTACTACTACTACTACTACTACTACTGTGCTGCTACTACTACTACTACTAAATTAATCACAACAACAACCGGTGAGTGAACGAAGTGAGTATGGTACTATAGTATTAGAAAATGTACAGATTCCAGCCAATGTTGTATATACAGTAGATGCATGTGTGCTGTATTAGTAACATGCATGGTATGAGCAGTGAAAGTTACAACTGTTTGGTACAACTTGAGCTGGCTAGGATACCTGTGGACATAAACAGTCTTGCTCCTGCCAAGCTTTTGCTTTTTATTTGACCACCTGAATGTAACAGCTGCCTAACCTGTCCCAGAGTGTCACTGTAATGATCCTAGTTCTGCTTTGGCATGCTGTTACAAGAAGTAACATTTCTATTCCACATGCTTCTCTAAGGCTTCCATAAAACTAGACAAATAATTAATCATTGTCGGTACCTACTACAAGCTATGACAGTACCGCCTTTACTTTTCTTTAAGTCTGGTAAAAAGTCATCAAAGCGCTGAAGAAAATCAAATCTTAAAAAATTTGCATTAAATTTTATGGAGTCTAAACCAGTTGCATATAATTATTTATTTACTAGCGGTGTGCTTGAGCACAAATATCTAGCGAGCCTGCCTAGGTTACATAAACTACAGTATAGTTACATAATATAGTTCAGCTTAGTTCTTGCAAAAAAGTACATAGTAGTTGACCATTAATATTACATAGTTGCCAACTGTCCCAAAAGCTCTGGGACAGTCCTGGATATATCACTTAGCCACTGTCCCGCAACGGAATTGTACTCTTTCTATTGGTTGTCCCGGAAATAATAAACTTTGTATCTGTTTACTACGCATGATCTGCCAAACTACCGAATGCTTCCTCTGTTCTAAAAATTTGGAGTTTTATTTGATTCTGGAATGGCTTTCTTTCATGAATATATCGATTCAATCTGAAGAAAAGTAACTGTGCAGAATTCGGCGACCACTACCTATTGTCGCCGCTTGCAGAAAATCACATTAAATGTATACTTTTAAACTGTCATGTTATCATTGCTTCCTTATAATTGTTGTGATTTTGGGTGTGGTCCGGGGTGTGGCTTAATGTCCCTGAACTATGATTAAAAAAAGTTAGCAACTATGATATTGCCAATCAAATACAGAATTGCTCTCTTACCTCAATTTCCTGAATAGTGATGGCTTCTGTGGTATCCATTAAGCCATTCTGACTGCCTCAATTACCAGTAATTGGTGAACAAGCTCACAGCTCTTCCAAAAAAACAACAAAAAAAACAGCCAGTTATTTTTCTAATTTTAGCTAACAAATATGGAACTACGTACTTACCTCAGCTTCTCCCAAGCAATGGTGGCTTCCTTTGTTTTAATGTTTAGCCACTCTGGCTACCAGTAACACTTGACAACTAACAAACCGCATTGAGCAGCCCCAAAAAGCGACGAAGTTTTGAAATTACGTTTGGTAAAGGGTTTTCAAAGCCATAGTAACTGTTCGCAGTAATATTATGGGACTTGAAAAACAAGCGTTTTGCAGGAATTACCTCGCAATTTGGAGCCCAAGTTTTCTAGTAGGACTTTCTTAATGCTGTAGTATCAGAAGAAACAGGGTCAAGCCTAAAATGCCGTGTTTTTAGGAGAAAAAATATCCCGCCTGCGCGTTTAAGGGACATACGTACAATCCATACATATATATATATATATATACATCGAACATATACCCGATTTTGCATTATCCACCCTAATACTGTCTCGTTCGCTCTGCTTGCTCGCCAATTATTTTGGTCTCATAGTTTTATATTGGGGCCAACACAAACTTGGGCCTGCCAGGCTTTTTTCTGATAGTAGTAAAGTAAGCAAGTCTTGCAGGAAGTAGTTAATACGGTTTGAAGACCCTTTTCCAGATCATGACATTTACATATCCTCGTTCTTTGAATTACAACTAGGTAGGCTCACTCGCCGCAAATGCACTAGCACACGCTCATGATGCTAATAAAATATGGTGGTGCAAACCCTTGCAGGAAGTAGTTAATACGGTTTGAAGACCCTTTTCCAGATCATGACATTTACATATCCTCGTTCTTTGAATTACAACTAGGTAGGCTCACTCGCCGCAAATGCACTAGCACATGCTCATGATACTAATAAAAGATGGTGGTGCAAACCCTTGCAGGAAGTAGTTAATACGGTCTGAAGACCCTTTTCCAGATCATGACATTTACATATCCTCGTTCTTTGAATTACAACTAGGTAGGCTCACTCGCCGCAAATGCACTAGCACACGCTCATGATACTAATAAAATATGGTGGTGCAAACCCTCAGAACTTTAACTACGCTCACGAGGCTCCCCCGTATAATAACATTGGTTGCTGAGCTAACTGTCGATGATTGTGTAAGGAAAGATTACCAGGAAATAGTGCTGTCTTGTGTTACTCTCCTAACAAATGGGAACCAGGAGCTTTACAAAACTTCAGCAACAGCATTAGCAAGAAAGTAAACTGAGAGTTTTGGCCACGTGATCAGTTTGATACTCAATGCCTTCAATATTCAAAACACTGCCACTTTCAAAGGTTAATCGGTTAGATAGTCATACAAATAAATTAATGAAATGAAAATTATGGATTTCAAAGCTTTAAGTAAAGCATGTCCAAATATCTTACTTCTTCATCCAAAACTGAATTAAACTTTTCCAGCTTCATCTCAAGGGCCTCCACCACATCTTCTGGCAGATCTAAAAGTGAACAACGATAGTCCATCATACATAAGTGATGTCATCATTGCAGTCATGGAAACAGGTAAATGTACATACATACTGTGAAGTGTGTCAGCGCTTATGTCTGTCATATACAAGAGGTTGTAAGAAGGTAAGAAAATATAGCCCCTGTGTGTAAATATTTTTCACTTCACTTAATTCTAATCAAGACTACTAGGGTTTGAAATACTTGCTGACCTGTGGTACCCTCATGTGTCTATAGCTTGCACTAGTATGCATACTATGTATTTAAAATGCTTAAGTGTACACTTAGAGCACCTTTTCTATATTCAGGCCAGATTGTACCGCCTTTCAGCATTATTTGACTATAAAATTAACAATTGCTGATCAAGTGGAGCACTTCTCCATGCTGAAAGCTCCCAAGGTGCCAATCCTCAGCGCTGCTATACACTACTCAGCCAAACGAGAAAATTTGCTACTATTATAATTATTTCAGCCGAGAATAACTGAATCATCAATATAGCTGTGGAATGAAAATGAAAGATGTAAATGCTGTCTTCATAAGAAAAGCTAAACATGCACAGGACACTCACTGGTAGTTTCAACGTGTACCACCATTTTAAGCACTCGGTTAACTTCTCAGCATAAAGCAAAACTACCGCATACTGCAAAAAACTTTTAGCTCACATGATTACGATTTGACAAAAGGGGTGTTACCCACAAAAGCTAGTATACCTACACAAGTTGATAGCATTGTGTTTTCTCTAATACAGCCCAAAATAAAAATAAACGATAACAATGCACAATAAAGGTCTTCAATTATCATTCTGATTAAAGCTCATACCTAAAAATGGTTAATTGTTAGAAATTTTGAAAATCAGAGCGTGACAGACCAACAGACAGGATGACTACTATAACCCTCTTGCACATGTGTGCTGACAATTTTACTGGAGACAACTTTATGTACTGAGAATAGAATTATACCGTGGTCTTATAATGAACATTATGACCTGTACCTCTAGGTAGTTCGAAGTGAGTGTCAATGCAGATTTGATGCTTGGTAGGAACATTGGAGCCATCTGCTGACGGAAGAAACAGGTTAAACCAGTATCCTGATTGAGCCTGCACAGTCCATGCATCAGTGTACTACTAATGTTCCCCATTGCCAAAGACTCAGTCTAACCTTATTAGAATGCCTGACAGAAATAAGAGGAACTGATGTCTTGCCTAGAAGTTCCGAACGGAAGAGAAATTTTGGTTTCACCAACTCAACAAGTAGAAACCCCATCATTTCAGCATCTTCAACAGAGCTAGTAACAACAACAATAACAACAATTCTAGTAACTACAAAACCATTTGGACATAGATAATGAGACCATTATAGTTCGGTAATCAATTAGTCATTGCTGGGACCTGTCAGGAATTGATATTACTAAATAAGGCAAACATGAACATACTTTGCATGTCTTTCAATCATTGAATGAGAACTCCATTGCAAATTAGACGGCATTAAAATATCAGGAATAAAACTGTCATTGATACACTGTAGGGATAGTGTGGTAAATGTGTCTCCCTGGAATACCAGGCAGATGACAGTCTGATGGAGCAGACCACAGCCAGGCTAACAGATGATAAGAAGTGCGGCATACAAACTGCATGAAATATGATTAAAGACTGATATAAAGATGACAGTCTCTCCTCCTTTAATTGATCGTCTGACACCAACCCAAAATAGACCGTTAGACATGCAGACAGCAGCTGTGCAATTCTCAACATGCTCATGACATGAGGTGACATTTTACATGCAGACAATAGCCCTAAGATGATATGACACCACAAACTCACACATACACACACAGCTACACACACACACCTGCACACATACACACCTGCACACATACACACCTGCACACATACACACCTGCACACATCCACACCCACACACACACTCATGTGCCCACTCACATCCACACCCATACACATGTACACGCACTTGCACACACACACATGTACACACCCACACATTGCTGGGCTAATAAGCGACAGTGTCCCATGGGAACATAAAATGCTGCACTATCTTATGCTGTATAATAAACTGTTGGACACAATCTCATCCAAGTCTAGTGCAAGTCTTTGAAGACACTACGTGACTGAATGTTTCTTCAAAAGCTGATTGGAGTAAAGTTGTCATGGTACATAGCCTAGGGGCCACTTCTGTGGGTGCAACTTAATCAGAAAAATGCATAATAATAGGAGGCAACAACTATAAATTATTATGCATTTTTCTGATTAAGTTGCATCCACAAAGTGTGTGTTCATGCATGTCTGCATGCCATTACATTTCACCTGAACTACATACCTACACTTATACAGAAAGGAAGAAGTGTGAGAAAGAGAGGGCTGAGAGACCATAATTCTAGCAAACCATTACTCAGTGTCATGGAAGACTCAATCCTCCATCACAGACAACATACTACTTTAAGTATAAATGATCGACAAGATGTGATATGAACAACATGCATACTAGCAATTAGAATGCGTGACTTGTGCAGTAAAGCAAAGGAAGGCAATAAATAAATACACATTAAGCATGACAGCCATGTTTTGTTTTATCAGCTGTCAACCTAAACATTTGCAGCTACTTTAACAACATCAAAATACACCAACACCTTAGAAATATACACACATCCGTAACACACACACACACACACACAGACCACACACACGCACGCACGCACACACACACACACACACACACACACAGTCAAATGAATACAGAACATTTCTTACAAATTAATGTCTTCATCCCAACTTGGATTTGGAGAGAAGGCTCGAGAAGAATAAAATGGAGAATTTGAGCCCAGTCTAAGACATACTTGTACTTCAATGTGATTGCCAGAGCCTAGAGGAAAAACAACAACAACAACAACAACAAACACAAAAACAAACTAACAATAACAACTGTAGGTACAGGGTCAACTAGTCCATGTCTAAAACATCCAATAATAAGTAGTCACACACAACACAAAGTATCCAAGGTGCAAAATAAATACTGTTAACGATTCCAACCTGATTTGCAATATGTACATTTGCCAGCATGTAATGTTGTGCCAACATCACCTCTGGCATAAACTACGCTACAAAAATAACATGTTCCTTCACGAAATAACAGTCTATCAGACTGGCACAAGCCAAACACACAGTTCTTGTAGAAACACCTCCTCAACATACAAACTAGATTGTGGCCCTTCTAGTGAGCATACCATTCCCACTTTAACAGCATTGCTAGAACGACTACAATTTGCAGTCTACTTGTCACTGATATGCTTGAGAGCCTCACAAAATATCTATAGTAAGTACATGCTCGTGAAGATGTGTGTGCACATGTGTGAGTACACGCTTGTGAAGATGTGTGTACACATGTGTGAGCACATGCTTGTGAAAATGTGTGTACACATGTGTGAGCACATGCTTGTGAAGATGTGTGTACACATGTGTGAGCACATGCTTGTGTGTACACATGTGTGAGCACATGCTTGTGTGTACACATGTCTATAAGAATTATATATGTATACCTTCAACTCCTAGAATTAGAGTGGGTATAAAGATGGAATTTCAAGGATTTACAATAGCCATTGTATACACAATACAGTCATTGGACAATCATAATAAAACAACAAACGTATTCTTACTGCATGCTACTTTAAATGATTCCCAGGAATTACATACGTTAGATATCGGATGTTATATTGTACATATAGATTTCCTCAAAATTAAGACTATTGACATACAATACTGTACACACGTAACAAACTTAAAAAAACCCGGACTCATTCCCAAACAACTTCATTATCACAGTTTGTAAACCATTGAACCACACGACAGTCAGTCACAAACATCCGTCAAGAGGTAAAAAAGCAAAGAATATGTACAACTAATGAATAGACTGCATGAAAATGTGGTACAGCTCCTTCATTTTTATTTTATTTTTTAAATTTTTATTCCTAAGTATACAAAATCCCCTTAAGAGTAAAGAGCATTAGCTGCCTGGGGTCAAAGAGTCAAGTATTTCAAGTTGGCATGGTTGACTGTCAATACTTGGAACTCCATTAATGTAATATTATTCCATCTTCTTAGCTGGTCTAGTAAATGCAAATCTGAAGGCACTATTTCATTACACTTGCGTGGTTACCAGGAAAAAATAATATAACGTATCATACAGTACATGGTAGCTGGATCACATGAGCTGCTGTTGGGAACTACTATGGGCAACAGGACTAATAACAGCTTCAAAGTGTCAATTTTAATTACAAGAGTCTCAGTCCTGGCTTTGTGTGCAAGTGAAAGTTTAAAAAAAAGAAAAAAAAAGAAAAAAAGAAGTAACAAAAACAAGAGAAATGCATTATGAGAACAAATATGAAGATACCACAGCACAAGGAGTCACACATGGTGCAATAAATGTTGTGTTCAAGCACAAGGCAAGGACTTTCAAGAATTCTCTACCCAGTATAGACATTGGCAGACTAATGCTAACACCGCACAAAACAAATCCTCATGCACAGCTTTCGAGCTTCAGAAAAGTGCCTTCAGGGGATATAAGACTACATTATTATAATAATAAGACTACACCCACTATGAATAGCTACTATCATAAAATATATGTCCACTAGCTAGTAATCAGTGAAGGTGGCCACAAGTGGTAAATTAACTGTCACAGTTTTTAAAGTCTTTAGCCAAGTTTACTAACACAAATTCCAAGATGACCATAAGTTACATGCACCAGGGACATAGAACACGGACAAAAAAAGGGGGGGAGGGGGGGGGGGGGGGGGGGGGGGAGGGGGATCACCCCTTGGCACAAACAAAAGGAGTAGGAAAGAAATAGTGGAAAGAGTATAACATTTTTCTGCATGAACTGTGTGATTTGGGAGCATGGCTGACATACCTTGCTCTAGAACTTTAGCTTCTTTCACTGCAACAGGAATAAGATAATAATATTATAACAATAAACAACACATGAACATTCCAATTAATTTGATATACATAAACAATATATCACATTCGCAATTAACTATGATTTAAGGTAAGTGCATTAATGTAGTATTTATTAAATAGGTAAATTACTATGCAGACCCAACTGTATCAATTGTCTATGGGTGGATGACATCTTCACCAGTTGACATGGGCGTGTCTCAGAGTCAGTGGCGGGTAGGTGTGGGAAGGGGGGAAAAGGGTGATGGAAAGTGGGAGGGGGAACATGTGAGGAGGGCGTGGAGGGACACAGATGTCATGTGACTACTAACACAAAGGCTAACCCGATTATTCCACCGGATTGGAAGCTAACTTGGACAGTTCTCTGATCTCTGACAGGCAAGCTTGCAGACAGATAGAGAAAAGTTAAATAGACAAATAGCAGACCCAGGCCAGCAGACGGATAGCAGAAAGACCACACAGACAGAAAGATAGACATAGGTCGACAGACAGACCAGACAGGCAGACAGACAGACAGGCAGACAGACAGACAGACAGAATGACAGGATAACTGCAATCTTTGTTGCATATGAACTGAGAAAGGATCAATACTTCTGGCAACATTCACCATTCTTTTTCTCTCTCTCTCTGCCATAAGCTGGCATATTGGTTCAGGCATAAAATACCATGATCATACCTTGATTCTATGAACATCATACATTAAATTAATCAAGCACTAGATGGTCTCAGTATAATACATAATAATAGTAGTATATTCTCTTTTTGACATTCTGCTCCAGTCAATTCAATGCATATGATTGGGATGCCAGATAGTCTGAGATACTTAGACTGTCACAGTTCTCAATTTAGCACTATTCTCATAAACGCTCCACAAATTATCAAAATTCCAGCTGCACATGACATCCAGTTTACCCAACACACTTTGATGCACAGTACAAAGGAGAGACGCTTACATATTCCCTAACATATTTTCGCCACCTAACTTGCCCCTTAATTTAAATGCTACAGTGTTCTGACACAATTAGTCTCACCCTCCCAAGGTAATTGGACTCCAACAATGTCAAAAAGGTAAGGAATTTGATAGCACTAAAGTTGTTCTTAGGAGTGTTTAGGTAAGCTACCTTTCAGCTAAAACTACTCTAAACTGTATCTGTGGAAATATCTACCTTCTTCACTGAAACCATGAATACATTTTGCAGCCTAGCTAGAAAGACAAGCAGCCATCACACAACTGCCACAAGTTGAGCAGTGGAGCAGAGACAATCTTGTATTAGGTACAGTATTGTGCAACCAGCTTATTACACAAGTCAAACTGATGTTAGAAAGCGTTTTCATAATATATTCATGCTGTCACCGAGCTAAAAACCGCCATGGCTTAGACTAACAGCTGGTGCGGTAGAATTTCATGTTCAGTATCTACACAATCCCGACTGAACTTACGGTGAACTGAGAGAGAAGACGCAGCCATCCCCCGAGAAATTAATCACTGTTAAGCTATAGCGCCATGCAGCTATATAACCAGGAAGTAACCAGCGACTTGTGTTATGAATCCTTGAAAGCTCACACCTACTCTCACGTAAACTTTGCCACTTCGTAACCCGTAGGTAGAGATCGCCAATTTGGGAAATCAAATTTTAATCGAGAAAAATGAGGTGTATAAAGATGAAATAGCACAACTATCAAAGCATGAGGAACAAAAAATTGTATTTATTCATTGCACTATGTGCAGTTTATATATCACAATCACAATACACGTCCATAAAATTTCTTGTTAATGAGATAAATTAATAAGTTGACATTGATCTTGGCTCTTCCGAACATCTTCATGATGGCAAGGCCTTCATACTGCAGTTGAAGTAGATCCTGCATACACACAAACACACACATGGGTTATAACGTATCTTAATTATCAAGTTTTAATTTTTTACGAAAAAATTCATGGAGCAGACTTTTAACTCATCACAAATGAAATATTTTTAGTTTAGTAACTCTATCAATAGAAACATTGTAGTTCTGCCCACTCAGATTTATGACATAGCTTACATTTTACTGGCATTCTAGACTCAATAATACATGTAAATATGATCATGTCTGTGTGTCTACATGAGCGAGTTAATGACCTACATACCTGAAAGACTAGCTCGACTTTCTCTATCTGCTTTCCCAGGAATCTCCCAGTCACTTCAAACACACCCACATCCACTGAAGTGATTTCAAAACTGACGTTCCTGAATCTGAATGGTAAAACAAGAGAAAAAACAACAACAAACAACAACACATTTCTACTAATGCTCCTTAAGAACAAACTAATTAACTCTCTAGCCAATGAATAAATCAAGAGGATCATATTTTCCTGAGCATGTGATGGAGGACTCACTGATGATTGGGCAGGCCTTCAATCTCAAGAATGACTCCCTTTTCATGCAGCTTGTGGGCATTGTACTTGACACTCTGCTTCTTGAATCCAGACCCATCCTCTCCAGGACCACGAACACGATTGACCTTGGACCCAGCCTTAGCCAGTTGGTCTAGACAGGCCTTAATGTACTGGTGGTAATAGTTCATCTGGTCTTCATAGAACTTGGCTTTCCTGTTCAGTTTATCCATGGTCTCTGAGAGCCGCTTGAGTTCCTGCTTGCGCTGTTGTCGGTAGCGATGCTGGTTACGAATATCCTGTAGAAATACAAGCATTGGAAGAGCAAATCAAAGACCCAATATTGGGTTAATAGCTACTTAAACAGATATTTATTTATGTAAAAGTAGTAATACATCATAATAGTGTATCTTGAACTCCACTCATATTATTTAGAACATAACTGGTGTTGTTTTTGTATTGTGATAGAGAGACTTTAAATATTGGGCTAACATTAATGGTTACTACAGCAATAGTAAAATATATTTATGAAACTACACACAATACATGCTTTCAAACAACCCCAAAGGAAATCAAAGATTGCACAAAACTTATTCCAAAGATTTATACAGCGAAAAAGGAAATTAACCAGCTGCAGAAATGAGACAAGTATACATGAGGTATGACTTGTACAAACTATCACCAGCAGTTGTACACACAAAAGAAATATCTGGAGGATCTATGAGTTACTACTGAGAGAACATTCAGAGTGTAACAACTTCAGTGGTCTTGAGCACGATATGTACATGTGTGCTAGATGTACTAGCACGCCATGCATTGCAGAGTGGTTCTAGATGTTGAATCACAACATCACTTGAATTAGTTCTTCAATTATAATAAAGTATAGTTATTGCTAGTTCAATGTAATTAGCCTATTACTGAAACTGTCACACTCAATTTGCTTTCTCCTGCCAGTCACGGGCAGCATTTGCATTGAGTTTGCTATAGACAAGTTCTGGCATTAGATAGGCAGAAGAGCAGTGAAAAAGCACAACAGTAGGGGAGTAGGGAAAGGGAGGGTTGATGTAATTATGCAGGCATTGATAGGGATTGAATTGGAAAGAACTGAATGAGCACAAAGCTACATTTTCAAATTAGTACATCATCTATCATCTAGTTTAATGGAATTGTAGTTTCTGTAAAATTACTAATTAGTATTTACTAGAGTCAGTACATCACATGCATTCACTATTCACAGAATGTTGTACTGGGACATTGAAATGATCCTCAGGAATGAGCTAGTCTCAGTAAAAACCACTTCCAATCACTTTACTGCACAACTCATGTGCCAAGTTCAACAAGCTAAGCACATAACTTAATTCCCTCATCTTGTACAAGAAATGAGAACTATAGGATCGTGACATATCCTATTTACAGTTGTACATAAAGTAATTGGCAGTCTTTTCGGTACTAAAAATATGTCTTTCAGAGAATTGAAGAGATTTATAATATACAGCAACTGAAAGTTCTCTTGGAGCTGGAAGGGAAAATAAACAATAATAACAGCTAGCTCACAAAATAAATGTATGAATTAGCCATAATAGTGATGGTACTTAACATACCAATAGGAAAATCAAACATTAAAACTATTTCTCCAATGAAACACACTCTGACGTCAAATTCACATGCTATTCTCTCTGACTCTCCAAGGTTGTACTAACTAACAACCATGTTCCTCGTTCGATAAGACCTTGTATACCAAACAATTCAATAAAAAGCATTGTTTGAAATCTGTCTCATAATGACATGGAACAGAAACCCACAATATCTTATCCCACACATCACGTCACATCACACTGAGCGAGCATATCAGCTCACTCTATTGAAAGTAAACCAGTGATGTATAATACATACAAGATTGTGATCATGAACAACCCATTTCTAATGTTAGATCAAACATTCAACTGGTGGAAATAAATGACAACATTGTTATGTTTATCACAAGCTTTTTGTACATCCACACCAGGAAATGGCCATATTAACGAGATGACACCTTGTAGGTAAAACAGAGACCAAACAAACATAATGCAATAGCTTTAGCTTCACATTTCCCGAAGACTTGCACAAGCAGTTTCCTTCTCACTCTTGCAGGACTGCATGGATTCTGTCTGTCCTTACGCATTGGAATCTCCCATTCTTACCTTGGCAATGGCGTTAACGATTTCCTGGTAGTCATTCTTGCTGTTCACCATTCCTTCTTGCTCCAAACTGCGCAGATTTCTCATGATCTTCCTCTTCATGCCCTCCAGGGGCAGACTACAACCATTACACACAAGCGCACACACACACACACACATTAATTGAATATGACTTGCAGGAAACTACTCTAGTTCAAAGAGTGATCATCCAGATGCCCTAGAGGCAGCATTATGAATGACTGGTTAGCTAAACACAGGCACAGGTACTGCACCAACTTCAACAGACAGCAACAGTAGGTGACATGTTAGTTCAAGGAAGATAAGTGACTTTACTTCAGACAATTTCCTCTACCTATTCTCTAATGAATTGTCTATAAATCACTAGAGAACCCACAATGGTGGCATCACAGCATCATCATGGCTTAATCACACTCGACATAGTGCAGTTAGTTTTAAAATAGAGGAGGAAAGTGTTCAAACCTGGAAGCTTTTCAGAAATAAAATAAACTGGTAAATTTGTCAATTTAAATGGGCTTTTAAAGATCACACATGCTAGTTTAAGTAACTTTTTGAGCGAGAGAAAATCCAAAATGTTTTAAACAATACTCACAAAATAAAACATTTATTACAGGTAAATGGTAGTTTAGCCTACAAGATGCTACTGTACATTAGTATAAGTGACTATTGTGTGAGAGAAAAGTACAAGTTGTTTTTAAGCAGTGAATTCTCTACTAATTACTCCTGCTTACTTCCTGTCTCCATGCATGGATTCAGTCTTTGAAAACTTCAAGAAGTTAGATCTCTGGCTCTGTTCTTTGACTGCCTGTTCTCTCCTCTGCAACAACTCCTGATGCTCCTCCTCCTGCTCCGGAGTGGCTGGTGTGTACAGCACGTCAGTGAGGTTCTCTCCTGGCTGCACCTTCAGCACGTCCACCACCATACGCTTCGTTCTAAACACAGCATCAAACAGAGAGAGAGGATGGGATGGCATATTAATTGAGATGGGGGTAGAGAAGGAACTTTACAGAGAGAGAGATGAGCAAGAGAAAGAATACCATAGTTGGAAAGGATAGTAACTGGTAGTACAAAAGGAAAGAGGAAAACAAGAAAAGAAGAAAAAAGATGAATGTTGAGAACAAGTAACTGTACGGAAAATGTCACCAGGAAATAGCGAATATCTTATCCAAAATTGATTGGCAACCGACTCTTTGGGCAAACAACAAAATATAACTGTTTATGTTGCGTATGCAGTTTAGAAATCATACCAATTAAGAAAATAAATGATGGAGTTCTAGTATAAATCACTTTGTCGCTTCTTTACCTGACAAAAAGAGCCTTGACATCTGTGCTGTCGCTCTCTGCCAGACTCTCAAACTTGTTGTTGAGTGTGAGTGGTATCTCCTGCTTGCCTGCCTGAACAATGAGGTCTTCTCTGTCCTCACCCGGAGCTGTATCTCGTACACCACCTACAGACACACACCAAGCATCACTTGATTATCAGCTACTTGATAATAATACGTAATTAAGATTCCATTAACATATCACAGCACCAACTGCTAGAGGGAGTGATTTCAGAAACCCTTACCTATTAGAGACTCGATGGAAGGAGATGGGCCAAGGTCCTTCAATATAACATGCAAGGGATCATTGGGATCTGGTGCCACTGCTTCTCCATGATCAATCAGTAGCTAAAACAAACACATATACATGCATGTTGAAACATCTGAGTCTAATAACATTGGGAGCCCTGTAAGGCATAGTCTAGTTTTCCAATGTATACCACAAAATTAACATATCTAAAAATAACTGCTCCCCCCCCCCCCCCCCCCCCTTCCTCCTTCATGTAGTGTGCTGTCCTGGTAAGAGAGCACAAGACACATTATTATCAAACAATACTGTAGACTACATCATTGTTGAGAATGTCACTCAGCAACTAGAGGAATCCAGCCAATACAAGGAATGTGTTCTACTGACACAACCACTAATGGCTACTTCTTTGTGATAGTACATCCTTTGAGAATTTCTAGAAAAGAAGCAGGGAAGACCCACTAGAATACTCTAGTCTTGAGGGCATGTTTGGTTGTTTGTTTTCTTACGGAACTTTCATTAGGTCAGATAGAGTAAATGATAAATTTGTAAATTAATTATATACTCTGTGTTTTCATCCACTACCAACTTCTAGCACACACATACATACACACACACACACTGCTCGTATATATTTCTGGGCTACATACAGAAAATGAATCTAGTAAGGGCAACAGTTTGAGAAGGGGGCAAGAAAGTAGAATACATTCTATTCTATTGTGTATGAGAGACCCACACAGTTAAAAACATATTCAACAAGACTATACTGCTTCAAATTACAAACTTGGGGGTAAGGAGGGGGGAGGAGGAGGTTTTCATGCAGAGGAATACGCCCCCCCCCCCCCTGCCTTCCCCTTAGATACTGCACTACGTATGCACACCACATCTAAGTGAAACAGTGGCTAGGAGGTATGCTACGAATTAATAACTTTCAAATTCATATATATCTAAAATGCTTGTGCAAGCAAACTCAAAAAAAATAAACAATATTCAATGTATACAGTGAAACAAGTTTGTTGTTTTATGGGACATGAATCATATTTAACCTTAATTGACCTTGAAAGTAACTATGGAAACATGGAAACATCCACACAGTATGGCTGTGATACGTCTTTGTAGTGATAAGCCATACAATGTGCAGAATAGTTCACTGTTCAAGATATGAGAGGATGCTGTCTTTAGACTTCTGCTGCTTTATGTGATCACTAAGTAGTAGAATCAGTCATGTGACCTAAACCAGTTCTTCATCACAAATAATATAAAGTACCTTTTAACTAGGAATTTTCTTTGGTATTATGCAATATTACGGTTAAAAAAAGGGAAAAAAAGAAAATTAAAATGTTTGACCTTATCTTACATTTTTGTCTGTACTACAAAACTTAATAATGCGCAAAGTTGTACCTTTTCTCAGAGCCTGTCACACACACACATATATTATATAATTGAAAAAAGTGGGTAGGTGGATTACAACACTTCTTTTAAAGGTTTGTGGGCAATAACATGGCAGGATTTTAAGTGTAAAGCCATAGGAATGCAATGTGTTATCTACCATCTCTCATTAACCTTCAAGGACTTCTTTAATCTTATGCACAAATGGCCAAACAACTAAAAATCAAGGCTCATTTTACACACTTATTGCAAAATAATAATAATAATAATAATTTTTTTTGCAAATTCTCTTGCTGTCGCTAGGTGGTCATTAAAGCCATTTGAAGGCTGTGGAGGATTCCTATAATTTTTGTTTTATTTCTACTCAATATCTGAATTTATGTTATATAACAGAGGCAGCTTCAAGTGATGAAGGCTCAGTGAGTCCAGATAATGAATGAATGGCTACCTAGTTCATTACATCATATACCAGCGCCATTAAGAGTATACGCAAGAGAAAGAGGGAAATGTTTGTAGTTACACATGTAAACATCCTGCCAAGCACCATTAAAATAGAATATCATTTGATATTCTATTAGCAGTTTGAAATGATAAGTGTATGGCTTGCTTCACAGTCACCACATTATCTTCAAATAAAACAGATTGCCTGTGAACTCTGTTAGATGGGTTGACATTATTTAATAGTAACTAATCATAAAAACAACTTTTACTTTAAATATCACGCAAACAAAATAATTATATTTGTGGTTTACTGCTTAGCGACCAAATATAATGTCACTTTATTATCATTAAAGAGGTTACCATGGCATAAAGCTTTAATGATTGTAATGTCAAATCCTAAGAGACTCAGTAAAGGTGTTTTCTTACCGAATGGGTTGAGCAGATTTCCTTGATGGAGATGTAGATGACAGGCTTAGCCAGCATAGTGACATCCGAGTACTCGTCTATACCTAGCTTCACTTCAGGAGAATCCACAGTGGAGGCACGCAAGAAGAATTCCCTGCAAAACATCATCAACACCGACACAGTGGTCTCCCATCAGAGTACGCCATCATAACCCGCACCAATGGAAGTAGCTATCACTACTACACGATGCGAGGGTCTATCTCATTGTTTACATAAGATAGCAGTACCTGACAAACCAGTTCACTTCATATGGACATCATCCAACTCAGTGAAACTAGTAGTCACTAGTTTTATTCATATGCATTGCCTTATGAAAGTCTTATGGACTACACTATCATGTAAAGTCAAAGACTACAGAGCATGTAAAGTTGTAAGCATTGACTACAGGTCAAGTTTTATACTACATGTGAAGTTCCATACTACAGGTAAAGTTCCATACTCACTACAGGTACAGTTCCATCCTCACTACAGGTACAGTTCCATCCTCACTACAGGTACAGTTCTATCCTCACTCCAGGTAAAGTTCCATACTCACTACAGGTACAGTTCCATCCTCACTACAGGTACAGTTCTATCCTCACTCCAGGTACAGTTCTATCCTCATACAGTTCTATCCTCACTACAGGTACAGTTCCATCCTCACTACAGGTACAGTTCCATCCTCACTACAGGTACAGTTCTATCCTCACTCCAGGTAAAGTTCCATACTCACTACAGGTACAGTTCCATCCTCACTACAGGTACAGTTCCATCCTCACTACAGGTACAGTTCTATCCTCACTCCAGGTACAGTTCTATCCTCACTACAGGTACAGTTCTATCCTCACTACAGATACAGTTCTATCCTCACTACAGATACAGTTCTATCCTCACTACAGATACAGTTCTATCCTCACTCCAGGTACAGTTCTATCCTCACTACAGGTACAGTTCTATCCTCACTACAGGTACAGTTCTATCCTCACTACAGGTACAGTTCTATCCTCACTACAGATACAGTTCTATCCTCACTACAGGTACAGTTCTATCCTCACTACAGGTACAGTTCTATCCTCACTACAGGTACAGTTCTATCCTCACTACAGGTACAGTTCCATCCTCACTACAGGTACAGTTCTATCCTCACTACAGGTACAGTTCTATCCTCACTCCAGGTACAGTTCTATCCTCACTCCAGGTACAGTTCTATCCTCACTACAGATACAGTTCTATCCTCACTCCAGGTACAGTTCTATCCTCACTCCAGGTACAGTTCCATCCTCACTACAGGTACAGTTCTATCCTCACTACAGGTACAGTTCTATCCTCACTACAGGTACAGTTCTATCCTCACTACAGGTACAGTTCTATCGGTACAGTTCTATCCTCACTACAGGTACAGTTCCATCCTCACTACAGGTACAGTTCTATCCTCACTACAGGTACAGTTCTATCCTCACTACAGGTACAGTTCTATCCTCACTACAGGTACAGTTGGCAAATACTAAAGACAAATGTGTTGTAAAATACTAAAGAGAGGGTGTGGCCAAACACTCTTTTGGCTCCTGCTACTATTGAATCTAAGGTGCTTGTTTAACTGAAATATTCAGATATAGTGCTGGAATAACTCACTCTCTACTGTACTTGATCTGCATAACCCCCCCCCCCCCCACTAATTTAATAATTGTGAAATCCTCAACTTGCTCTTCCTTACTACCAGGTACCCAGCATATAACTCACTTTTCTGTAAATGCAATTGCTGGAAGGAAATTGAATACAAGTATTCTTCAGAAAGTTCAATTTACCACTAATGTAATTAAGAGCTCGTTCGAAAACAGTGCACACAAATGTACATAAGCTAAATCTCAATTGAGTTACACCTGAGAGTGTCCTCCTCACTTCAACTAGCCATCAAGTATCATTACATTCAATTATATGAATGTCATATAACTCAATAAATGAGAGACAAAGAAATGTTAGTAAATGAACTAACTTGAACTTGGAGAATGCCTGCTGAATGTATGGATTCATAGGAGAAAGTGCAGCATTTTCATCCTCAAACTAAATAAACAGAAAAGGGCACAACTTAAAACAAACCAACAAAGGCTCTTTCATTACTCACCATTTTTCCTGCTGATGCATGCTGCAGAACCTTAGCAATAGAGCCCAAATTTCTTCTCTATTAAAACAAAAGAAAAAAAGTGGGGGTGACGTTAGAACAGATAAGTCAGCCACACAGGGAGAAGGGAAATGAGAGTAAAGAAAAGAATCCAATACCAGACTGGACTAACCTGTTCTGGTGTGAGCTGCTGCTCTACGCTCACATCAATGACATCAAACGCGTCAGGGGCAACAATGGCAGGGTTCATGTAGCGATAGTAGACAAGGTTACCCACAATCTTCAAGACGTCATCTTCATTGGCTTCAGGGAATTTGGAATGCAAGAGAAGGCGAAGTTGCATGGCAATATACCTCATGGCATATCTATAGAGATATATATGTATTATATGTATATATTATATATACTTTAAAATGATGATAAATAATGTAATGCCTCTACACACAAAAGCTCTAAAGGTGTTTGTATCATCAGTGCTTTTATGCTGATTGGTAAAGTGACTTCATTTCAACAAACTAAGATGGTAAAGTATAGACAAAGGGGAAATTGGTACATAAATGCACTTACGGTATCTTGTCGATGTTGTCAAAAATGGATTGTTGGAAGCGAGAAGCTAAAGAGGAGAGTTTGGAGATGGTTTCCTGGACTCTCTGCCTCACCGCCTCATGCGCCAGAGCTTGGTCATTCGACACGTCATACGGCAACTTCCTACATGAACACATACACACAACATGTAACAATAATGTAGTCTAGTGATATCAACAAGATACTAAACAAACTGCATCTTTTACCACAGGCATTAGACGCCATGGGAACTTCATTATGTTTCACTCCAACCTAAGTTAGCAGAATTCTGGTGCTGTTGTAAAGGCCTGTAAGAATTTATTGATCTTATCTTGGCTTTGTGGTAGTGTTCCCAAGCTAGCTGAATATGTGAAGATCAGCATTTCCGCAATGATGGCAAGTAATAGCAGAATTTTTTTTAAAGAAAATACAATAGAGGGTTGGCTCCACTTCATTAAAATGGATACGAGTCGGTTTGTGCGCCTCCCAGACTCCTACGTATGTGATAATGTTCCAGCCTCTGATATCAAGAACCAAGTGTAAGTGGACTTACGTAGCCTCTCCTGTCTCAGACTCCATCTGATTGATCCAGGCCCGGTACACATCCACAGGTCCAGTATTGAGAACCAAGTCCTTCTGGTCCACCACTTCCTTGACTAGCGGTCCCAGCAGGTCCCTCAACACATTCTGTCCCCTCTCCCCTCGAGTGTAGTGGATCACCATTTTGATGACAGTCGGGTTGCCAGTGACAATATCTGACAGCTTGTCCACCTTGGACCTGTAAGAAAGTTAGGATTGCATTAAATAAATAAATAAATAAATAAATAAATAAACAAATAAATAAATAAATAAAAATAATAAGTTCAATAGTTTCCCATATTGAACACTCCAATGTGCCTGTGTGTAGTTCTAGACAACTGTACTTTAGATGTATGGCAATGTTACCTCTAAACAACGAAAGCACAACCATTTACTTAGTTAGGAAAAAATATCCAAAGTACAATTAACTACGCTTGTTGTACAGCATAGGGATGATATTTCACTTTCATACTTGTATTTCTACTCACCTTCAACTCGTTAAAATACTTACGTGTACTCATGAAATATCTCCCCATATTGTACACGACTCATGCATTAAGTATTTTTATATTATATATATACACACACACTATAGAGACATTAAAATATAGTAGAAAAAAAATATATGAAGTTGTCGATTTGAGGAGCAACGGCTATCAAACCTAGGCTGGTCTTTGACTTTGCTACTAACAAACTCTCTCTCTCCGTTGATAACAGTGCCAAAGGCGTGGCTAAGAGGAACTATTTTACTATGTTTTTATTAGAATCTTCAAACCATAGTAAAAGGCCTTGTTCTTATAGATACAAAAGAGTTGCTAGTATGAAAACAGTCTAAGAGTATGCCCAGAGGGCTGAACTGTTGAAAGTGTACTCAGTAAATGAAGCAGTCATTCCATCCCAACAGTACAGCATGGTAGTATAGATATAGACTTGTCTAACGGGGCAATACTAAAGCCATCTTACAGCTGCTCAATATAACATAATTATGGCACCTACAGCATGCCAGGGGTAAGCAAAAAGACAAGCTATCAAACGCCAAAATGAACACAAGATGTCTATTCCAAACTTCACTTCTCTACGTACTCTATCTCTTCCTTGAGGGCCGTGTCAAAGAGCTTGATGAGGAGGTACTGTTCCCTGTTGTTCTGGGCGTAGTTGAACACTGTCAAGATCACATTCTCCATGAACCTGTTGGTACGGTTCTGCGGCATCTCAAAGATCAACTTGGCAAAGTAGTTTGGATGTGTTTGCAGCAGGTAGAAAAGATGCTGGTATGTCTGCAGCCAATTCAATGAGAACATGTACATTCATTCATTGCTTCCAGACACTACAATCCTAAGTGTGTGTGAGTGTGTGTGTGTGTGTGTGTGTATGTGTCTGCGTGTGTGTGTGTGTGTGGGTGGGTGGGTGTGTATGCGTGTGCACATGTATATCTGTGACTATTTATTTACCTCAATTTTCTCATGATTAGCCTTAGAAAGACCTCCTACTCCTATTCCTGGGCCCTGGTCCAGAATCTGGGACTGCCTCTGTCCCTTCTTGTCCTTGCCCCGGACCTGCTGTGAAGTTGAGAGCACATCCTGAAGTGAGATCCTGTTCTTGACCAGAAGACCAATCTTGATGTCCATCACATCCAGGTCTTGCTCCATCTGCTGATTAGACCTGATATCCTGGACCACCTGAGCCTTCAACCTCTGACATTCTGGTGAGAGGAAATATAAATACAATAATAAATCTATTCTCTCTCTCTCTCTCTCACAGGCTTATTTTTTATTTTTAACAATACAGAATTTAAAAATGCCAGGCTGTCACCAGGGATTGAACCCAGGAGCACTTGCTTGACGCACAAGCGCTCTGCCATTGAGCTAAGAATACATCTAATGAGTAAAAGAACACCGAGAAAGAAATGGTACAATAAATAAATATAAAAAAAGAGTACCCCAGTAAATCATCTTTCAGGCTTTTTTTTTTTTTTTTTTTTTTTTTTTTGCTCCTATTGACCGCATGTACAGGTAAACATAGACTTCAAAGTGTGTTAACCCTTTACCAAGTTCTTCACTGAAGTCCATGTCACTCTGTTCCAATAAAGCCAAGAACTTCCGGACAGTAGATGTAGGGGGAACTGTGCCTTTATCCACTTGAACTATAAAACAACAACAACAAGCTCAAAAGTATGATAGCATTTCTATTGTCTTCCCCCTCCTCTTTGTTCAGTCTTCAACCACTCAATAGTGTTATTTGTGAATGGATGCTCATTGAAACTAATTAAATATGTCAACAATGAAAACAAGCATAATGCATCAAAGAAACAAAGAATGAGTGAATGGCTCCTTGTTTAGCTGGTCAATCATTCAGCCAAACTAACATGTACAATTTGCTGAAGTAAATAATAAAATTACCCAATTGTTTGTAGTCGGTCTTGGCCTTCTTGGCCCTGAAGAAAGCTTGGATCTTGATTACCTCAGCTTCCTATACATGAGAGAAAAAAATACGTAGTCTTACAAATGGCTGCTAAGCCATTTCCTTATCATACCCACCATATCTAATACTGTTTGTAGTGGGCAGTTCTAGCTAGTTATCTATTAGCAGAATACTAACTATGAACAGTACAGATTTATGTGTACAACTCTAATATTGACTGCAGGTAATACAATAACAGGGTGACTCACTGACTGACTGAACTGAGATCATGTGACGTGAGTGTGACTATATGATGAGGTGAAATTTCATTAATCTAGATGAAGTTTGTATCCACTATTATGTTAGCTATAGAATATGTAGTGCAGCTAGGAGAGTCACTTATGGGGTGTTGTAGAAGTGTTTACATTAATTAAGTCTTTTTACCTTCCTTCCTCCATCGAATCCCATCACTAACCAAATCAAGAAATACAGCAATTTCCATTTGGAAACTGGTTAGAAAATTTTAAGGGAAAAAATGGTCATACTAAAATTCTGCCCATTGGGAGAAGTGATACCACATCCTTTACATGGGAAGTTTTATTAAACGTGAGAATGTCTCCCTTACGTGAGAATGTCTCCCTTACTTCGGCTCACTAGTCAAAAATTGGCTGTACATGCAACACACTTACGTGATCCCTGAGATATTTCAGTCTCTTCACATAAGCATTCCTTGCTTTCCACATTCGTGCCATAGATTGAATCTACACACAAACACATACATGCATGCATGCAAGTGACACTCAATGGGTTAGTCAGTACTCATACAAGCTACCCTGCCCCTGTTTTGACCAGAATTTAATCAGCTAATGTCAGCTATTATAAACATGAGATACAAGGCAGTTTATGTTATCCCTGTACACAGGTTCATAGTCTATTTTCTCTCATCCTCACTCTAATAGCCACAGCAGCCTGCAGTTTAAGGAAGTTCATCCTCTCTCTGTAAGCCTTCCTCTGCCTGTATCCCTTCCAGTAAGCTTGCAGTCTGATTGCCTTGTCCTTGTTGCTCTGCAGGTAAGCCAGTCTCTCCTGGAAGGGCTTACGAACTATTACTCCACGCCAGTGTGCTTGCAGTTGAATAATTAGAGGTTCATTAGCCTGCATCAAAGTCCATCTGTCGTAGTCAGCTGTCACCTTGGTTACTACTGCCTATAGACACATGTACATTATAGTCCAGTCATTTTATGAAAATAAGGGGTTTGACCTTAAACAAATAGCAACACACACATACACATGTATTTAACACTCTCTAGTACCAAAAAGTGTGCTCTATAACATACTATAAGTCCAAGCAATCCCTTGAAGGGAAAGTATAGTGAACTTAACTTCAATGCACTTTTTAGTTAAATCTAGCCATTTGATCGTGACCAAAGCACCTGTTAATGTTAAATGGAGTTGTGTAATTTTATCAAAGATCACAGCAGTCATACCTACTCTTTTTTCCTTGTGATACTAAACTGGAACTCTTCCCACAGCAGCTCTAACTTAGCACAGCATTTTTCTGAAACCAGTGAACTTCATTGTAAGAGCAGAAGAAACCATGTTGGTGTAGCGTATCAATCAAAAAACAAAAGTGGTGATGAAGCTGTACACCCAAACCCAGTTGAAGAGGTTTTAGTATAACTCTTGGCCTTGTTGCCTGCATTACAGCCTGTCCAATCATGCAATTTTTGTAAAAACATCTTTCCCTGTAATCAGACCTCAAGCAACATTCTTAAACTTGCAGGTAAGAAGTTAAATCCATTATCTTTTCCTATTCTTCACTTTCTGTCGTTTGTTCTTCCTCACATTTCCTTTTGGTAATAGCCTGATGACTTGTGACTTGGAAATACTTCTCCTGGAAACTCAAACCAGACATAGCTTTGTCATTGACAAAACACTTTCCACAGTTTCATATATTTGATTCAGAATCTCTTGACAAGCTTTAAGGATGAATGTATGGCGTGTTTATCTCCTTCTAATCTTCCTAAACATGGAATACACTGCAGCTGATGAAACAGAGAAGCCTCAAGTTGGTAGATACTGGTGGGAAGTTGGAAAAATTGTTCAATTCAAAGGTGAACTAAGGTTCCCAATTTTAACTAAGCTTTATGAGAATATTCCAGCATCAAATGCTGACTCAGAGTGTTGTTTTTAACTTGTGACAATGAAGTTTAATAATAAATGTTGTTTTAGTTCTGAACTTCCTGACAGTTTATTAAACGATTGTAAAAAAGCAACTGGTTTAAGTCACAAATGTACCTATCTCTCTCACCCCTCCCCTTCCACCACCTTCACAGCAAGTGTCTCTACAGGGTGCTTTCAAAAGTTGGGACCTATGGATATCCCTATGGGTAGCTTGCAGATAGCACACTCTTCTGGCTTCTCCATTGCTAGAAATTACCACACTACTCACCACTCACTGGTTGACCACATGGTAGATCTCTGGTCAAAGTTCTAAGGTCAATCATGCATGATACTAACAAATAGAATTTTCTATACTTTCCCCCCAAAGGATTTCTTAGAACTTTTAGTATGCTACAAAGCATGTTTTCTATACTAGAAACAATTGAAAAAGTTCATGTTGCAATTTGTTTAAGGTCAAACTGATTGGACTATTACACACAAATTCCAGTTTTGCCAGTTCATTTATCTACAAAGTTATTAACTTGTTCAATTACTACCACCGTCATTTCTAAATAAGCAAATAAAATAGTATAAGGGAGTGTTTAGAGAATTTTTTACAGAAGATTGTATCATAGTAGTGTTGTGGCATCATTTTATCATTAAAAATACAGTGTACTTCTGATTAAGTAAATGCTATGGTGGAAGCTATTATGCATAGAGCAAGGCTTACTACTGCTCCATCGTGTTGAGGAAATGCAAACTCTTACTGGTCACAAAAGCAGTGGCTTACTTAATTAAAACCCAATTCGTTACATGCACATTAAAAAGTGCAGGAGAAACTACAGGAAAAATAGTTGCAACCACACCTCACTGACCTCAGGGTAGTATTATAGGCTAATTAAATAACTGTAGAAGCTAATTACTTCCAGTAACTAGGCTAATTCGTCCACCATCTGTGTACTGCTAGGAGACTCACCATCACCTATTGTGTTTGAAGCCCTGTGTACGTATTAGACTTACTGAGTAGTGGTGGCATTCGCTTACCTGTATTTCTTCCCGGCTGAGCTGTGTGGATTGCTTGCAGCACTGCTCTGGTACCTCCCACTGATGCTCTTTAGTGATGTAGTTGTGATAGTAGTTGAAACCTTCTCTGGAGCGATGTTCACACCACCCTTCACTGTCCTCCACGCCTGCAGACAGTCACATGAAAATGTATGACAGTCACATGATCTATGCCACTGAATGATAGTCACATAACAATGCACCACAGCCACATGGTAATAAGTTACAATCACGCACCAATGTATAACACTAGACTGCAACATCACTAAATTTGGTATATTCAATAAATTTAAAACAGTCACACTCCATTTTCCAATCAAAACATTTTCAATAACCTCTGTAACTAGAGTTCATGCATGCATGCTTAAACCAAACACAACCCAAAATGTTTTTTTAAAAGAACAAAGAAACAGAGGGCAAGTCACACCGAACTTTTACACACACACACACACACACACACACACACACACACTCACCAAATTCTGCCTTCTCTTTTCTAGCCTCTGTGAGTTTCTCCACATATGTCTCTGCACAGTCATCAGTGATGGACCTGATACAAGCTGCATAGCCCTTGAGGGCCAACAGAGTAGCCTTAGGGTTCCCTGTCTCGACAGTGGAGTTAATACCACAGATGGATTCGGCCACTGCAGGACACAATAGTGTACACAACTAACATTCACTCCACAACAAGTGACATCTATGTTGCATGTACACATCTGATAGTTGACCAAATACGCCATCTAAACATTGTTTCTACATACTAGATCAACTGCTCATTGGTTCTTTCATTCCACTAACTAATTTAAGATACAAATAAATTTAAAATTTAACTTCAATTAGTACAATATATACAAGTCCATAACTCTCAAATGTTTCAATTTGATGAGTTTTTTTCTTCTTCAGAGAATGAATTGAAGGAGCAGTAAATATAGGAACTTTATGGAATTAATATAAGATTTCGAGCACAACATCCTGTATGTGTATCCTAAAGCTCTAGTAGTAGGAAATACATTGTATATGCATACGTACTAACTCACATTCAATGGCATCCTTGGCTTGAGTGTTGACCTTCGCAATGGCAGTGGCTAGCTCCTCTAACGTCAGCTCCGCCTCAGGGTTTCCAGTACGCTGCACAAACAATCTTTAGTCACACCAGTAACCAAGGAGTTTACTTAGGACCTTAGGTGCATTCTACTAACCCATAATTGTAGCGATCTCCCACCACAAGTGTGAACCCTCAGGGTAAGGCGTGCATGTTAGTACACAGTGTCCAGTATTACTGAGCTACATAACTGTCACTAGCTGTGTGCCACTAAAGGTTAATGCTGCCATTTTATTCCAGGATGGTTTATTCCAGGGTGGTTTAGTTTATGAATTGTTGCAGTATTGTTTTGTACATGAGATAAGTTTTGTTGGTGTTGACAACATGTTGTCATGCTGGTGTTGACAACATGTTGTCATGCTGGTGTTGGCTGTTGTTGCTATAGTGTTATAATAATGCCATGCACTTGTTAGAAATTTCATTACAGTTATTTTATAATGTCTATTGTTTCAAATTTAGTGCATAAAAATCAGTACCAATTTGCCTTGATGAACATGAGTAATACTGGAGGGATTCCATAAACAAGTCACCATCCCTAAATACCCCCCCCCCCCCTCCCCCGGCTCAAAGCAGGACTTGTAGTGACATTCTTTTGTGCTGATTGATGCTGTCCAAGGAAATCCTCCTGACTGCCCCTAAAGGAACTTGGGACTTTCATAATCTGAATCACTAGATTTCTCTTCCTTTACCTCCCTCCCATCCAATCACATGCTCATCTTAGTTTTACCTCTGCTTTGGCTGCCTTCATTGCTGTCATGACGTTGAGGTATTGGAGAGCTTCATGTGGCTGTACATCAGCTAGGTGGCAGTGAGGACTGCTCAAACACTCCACCAGCTGACCAGGATCTGAGGATGCGCTCACAAGACAAGTGTTCACATCATGAAGGGCCGTAGATGCTAAAAGAAATAGAAAAACATGGCAGGCATATTTATTAAATACATACTATTCTTCTAACTGGTTTCATAGTCACGACTTCTCGTTTTTTTTGTGACTCTACAAAATCCTGTATGAATCCCTACTAACTGTCCACCATTTCATAATTAATTCTCCATGCACTCATCCACAAACAACACAGCTACCTTCCAAACCCACTCACTGAGTTGCTCCTGTTCAACTGTCTCGTTGACTTCGGCAATCACTCTCTTGATCTCCTCCACGATGAGGTCTTCTTCCTTGTCCTCCCTTGCCTTGGCCAGAGCCTTGTGGTACCTCTCTGCATATGAGTCGTCTACGTCAGAAATGTGCAAGCACTCGTTCTGCAAGCACTTCAGTATATCCATGGCACTGCCTCTTTCCACGCTGATGTTGATGCTAGCCAGACCACTGGAAACTAAACACACCAAAGACGGATATAAGAGAAAGATATAATGGATTCACACTTAATGAATTTAGACAATAGGTTTAGCAAAAATTTTAAACTTTAAAAGATTACAAAAGCAGTATATATATATATATATAAGTTAGACAGAGGCACCGAGGAAACTACCGGATTTAGGAATCCCGAAGGCCCTGAGCTATAGCATCCCGAGCGAAGCGAGGGTGCTACTAGGGGCCTGAGGCGTTTCCTAAATCCGGTAGTTTCCTTGGTGCCTCTGTCTAACTGATTTAGTCACTAAAAAAAAAAAGAAGCTAGCTAGGTGATACAGCCGTTCCACCACTTCTCAGGCTAACTTGATTAATGGAAGACAATTGTGGACTCATTCCTGGACTTTTTATCACCAGAAATTATGGACCTTTTAAACGAGGAAACATCTGATAGCGAACAAACCTTAGTTACTGGTCAAGTAGACCCAGCTATTCAGCAAGAGCAACTCACGGAACATTCTGTTCACGACTATAACTTGGAGCCTCCAACAAAGCGACAAAAGAGAACATTTGCTCCCAGGAAAAACGAGGATAAGGTTATGAAGGCCAAGCTTAGTGCTATACCTTCTAAGACCATGGCTGACAAAAAATACTGTGTCAATGTATGGCAACAATGGTGTGCACACATTTCTACTGAGCGGAGAAGAAGTTACCTCGAAAGTTACACCCCTGAAAGAAATATCTACCCAAGTAAGAAAACAAAACGGAGAGGAATTTCCTCCAAATTCACTTCTTCATCTTGTGGCTGGCATACAGTTCTCAGAATTTCGAATGTCATTAGCTGTTGTAACTTATTTAATCAGTTGTAGATACTCATCACTTTATTTTAATATCAGTATTTAAAAAATAAAAATATTTCTTTGTTATATCCCTAAAATTTTGAATATTATACAAATGTGTCAGAAATGTCAAGTAGCTATTCCAAACAATAGAGAAGGTGGAGTGAGCTAGGGTACTAAATGTCACAGGGGAGGATAATAAATGCCAACAGGAAGGACCCCGCCAATGATTTCGGCGAGTTTAAGTGTCTGTGAAAAATCAAGAACCTACCGCGTAATTGAAAATTTTTGGAGCTAGTGACTAAATATATATATATATATATATAGCTTGCACTAAACACAGCTCATTACAATATTCTGCACATTGGCACACACCTATTCTGTCAAGTTCTGCTTTAGTATTCATCTCAGCAATGCAGTCTTGCACCTCTTCTTCTGTAAGGCGGCCAGTAGGTTTCTCCCTTTTTTTCTCTTCTAACCCTTTCAGGTAATAAGACATGTTCTCAAGCTGCAAGTCCAGGCTGTTCAGGTGCTCGTTTTGTAGAGCTTGTTGCAGTGCTTCCTCCGAGGATGTGTCCAGAGCAGAGCTCACTGATACCAGAGCGGCATCAACTACACACACACACACACACACACACACACACTCTGAACACCATCAATGCATGAGTATATAATTAAATATACACACATATATGACTCCGTGTGATGTGAAAATGTATTTTGTATAATCTGACCTAATAATTAACATCTGACAAGATATCTCGAATGTCTAAACTCGTAACTACTTATGTATCACTTAATCTTCATCCCAAAAGAAAAATATTTTTGACAACACAATTAAACTACTTAAACTGAGCACTTTAATAATCGTGCCTTACTTCCATCTCTAGCTTACATAAACACGTGATTGGCACTACACTTAATTCTTACGAACTTATGCTAGAAACCATAGCTCCCTCCATTGTACAAAGTTTTGAAGGTTTTCAAAACTGGCATTCCTTACCTAATCTTGAGTTCTCGGCAACTTCATTGGCAATAGCGATCATGTCTTGAATTTCTTTGTGTGTCAGATCATTTCCCTGTAAGAATACAATCTGTCTTCAATGTAGAGTCATTCTGACATGCAGCACCAACTACATTCATTGAATACTATCTATACACACCGGTAGGTATGGGTGTAAACCTTGTTTACATTACTACTGTTTTAAAAAACAACAACAAACAAATAAACAATTATAACGGGGAAATGCTTAAAAATGACCACCAGTCTGGTCAACTAGTGGTGCCACACACGGCTACTGGCCAATCTCTGACTCCCATGCACTCACTCACCTCTGTCTCTGCCTTGTCTCTGAGTGCCTTGCCCAAGATGTCAGCATACCACTGAATGTTCTGCATGTTAATGTCAGATAACCTGCCATCTCCGTTCTGCAGTGCACGCAATAGAGACGTCTTGCCTCCAGATTGTATGGCAGCATTCACTGTATCCACTGCTCCTCTCACTGCACATGACAAATAACATAATAATATACATTACAAATAACTTAAGTGTGACAATTAACCATGGGCAATACACTTTCATATCTATAGTTACGCAGGGCACACCCCATGACAACACAGACTTGAGATTACCACAGGTTGCTGCTGGAGTTTATGTGGGAGGAATTGTATTGTAACAATTCTTACACGCTGTTTATTTAACTTGAATTATTACAGCACTATTTTAATATTATTATTATTAAATGTGAAGTTGTAGGTACTAGGTTTTGTGGGTAACGCCCCTATCATCATGTCATAATCACGTGAGCAAGCAATTTCTTGCTGCCTGCGTTAGTTTTGCTTTATGCTGAAAAGTTAATGAGGGCTGGAATCGGAGTTTCGGGTTGAAACTATATACTAGTGAGTGTTTCCACATGTTAGTCTTGAAGATTAAATAAAAAGAGCTTTCTAAATATTTACACCAAAGACTGTGAATAAAGAAATGTCAGCAAAATTTTACAGCTTCAGACGGATGGCTTCGGAGGTGTGCGAGTGTCACAGGATTCATTACCTCTCATGTCAAGGAGAAAACTCCAATCAGCATCTGAAAACAAGTAGTGCAAGTCTTAATAGAGTATTAAAATGAAAAATAGAGCTTTTTTTTTTTTTTTTAGTGATGGAGTGCACTTAGTTACAAACTTTGCATCAAAAGTCTTCGGTTACTGCCAGAGAAATCAACTAATGGAAGAAAGACTCAAATAAAAGACGAACATGGCTTAAAGCCTCAGAGGTAATTAAGTGTCCTTCATTTTTCATTGGTAAATACAAAAATCCCAGGATATTAAAAAATATCTAGGCAACATCTACCTGTTTATTACCAGTTCAAAAAAAAAATTCTTGGATGACAGAAGCACTGTTTGTTCTGGTTCCACAATCAATTTGGTCTCATTGTTATAAAAAAATTAACTGAACTCAGTGTGGAGCCAAATACTCCATCATTGTTAGATAACTTCCTTGCCCGTCCTAACAAACAGGAACAACTGTTAGAAGTTGTATTTAAAGATGGCTGTACAGAAGAAAACTATGGCACAAGGAAAGCCCCAACCAGGGTTTCTGACCCAGAAGTGTTCATAGCACAAATATCCAAGCTGCCTCAGCAACCTTGAAGCTCCACCTGGACCAATTTCACTTCTTCATGGAAGTAACAAAGCTGCAATAGTGAAGAAGCTATACACCTATCAAGAGAGGTAGTCAGTTGCAGTGAGTGACCTGGCCGTATCTACACAGGATACTTTCCCATCAGAAACATTACCCCCAACCAGATTAACTGAACACAGACATCTCTCAACCCTTCAACTATACCCTCAGCTAAGGACTTGCTCGGTCTGTCCAGTGATCAATCGTCCATCCCAGCCATGATTCATGCATGGTCAGAGACTTCCTGGCCACAGATCTATGCATGCTGAGTCTGACACTCATGACACCAATGCCAACATTACTCACCGCAACTTCACTCTCATCACTCCCAAAGTAAGGGGCACCGCTCGTTCTGCTTACCTAAGTAGACGTTAACACACTCACAACAGTTCTTCAAGGTCAAAGGACTGCCATCACCACACTCGCCAAATGGCTAGAGGCAAGGTGGACATGCAGGCAATTGTATGTCTTCTAACTCTAAGCTAGCTTTCAAGCCGTTCATGTCAGAGCTTCATCACACATATGAGGACACAGTTTACTACACATGACTTCAGTATGATGCACAGTCTAGAAAATCGGCATCTAATCAGTCATTGAAATGATCCCACACTCATGGCTGTTTGCTGATGCTGTCAAGAGTAAACTACCATCCCAAGTGGCAATCCAGATCATCAGACTGCTCACTAATAATGGTAACAACAAGCACACTAGACTTTCTTTGTCTTGTTCGTAATATCCCAAGTTACACAGCACGTGACTGCCCTCAGGTGACTTTTGCAAAAAACAAACAAAAAAAAAACCAAAAAAAAAAAACCTTCAGTACCTCCAAACAAACAAAAGTTTGGTCCCCTATGGAACAGGAAGAGCTTTGCTTGAGACCCCAGCTGCGGTTTCCTGCATGTTTGCTCAGATTGCCACAGGAGTTAGCATGCACTCTGTGTGTACACACAGAGTTCATACATGCTACAACCACATGTTTCTGTGTGATTTCTATTCCACAAACCCAACAATGCTTTAGTTTTCAACTTATACAATCTAAAAATCCTATCTGCACTGAAGAATTTACGTTGCTACATCCAAAGAAAGATGAAACTTGGAGACTCATATATTATTTATCTGCACCAATAGACAATAGTATTATGATTGTGTAGATCCTGTAAAAGTTTTTTTGCAATATAGATGATGCAATCACTATATGTAGGTAAGGGGACTCTTCTGGCCAAAATAGACCTGAAAATGCTTTTAAATTGTGTCCAATGCACCCTGACAACTGACGCCTACTAGGCATATCAAAATATATATACTGTATAATATAATTTAAAAAATTAACCTGACGTTCTTGCAGGACTTCAGCAAGAAGTCAAAAAGTTGGGATATATATATAATATATATGTACATGTATAAATCATATATACGTGTATATATATGTAGTGGCTGCTATGAGAGGCTTCTTTCAAAGCCGGCACAAGACGTGCAATGGACCTTTGATGGGCAAGAAGATATCTTCCACCAGGAACTTCCCATTCTGCAAGTGTTGATCCTACAAGATAGAGCAGCCGTAGTTTTAATATAGGTGTTGCAACATTTGCCTCTGCAGCCAGTCTTACAGGATCATTTGGTCCTAACTCAGGGTCACTTTAGAAAAGCAGTGCTTACCAGACCTGTATTCACACTCCCCCTAATCTTCTCTGCAGACAACCACTAGACAGTTACTGATGGTAAATGACGTGGCTCTAGAACTTGGAGATAATTTGAGGGAGATTTTATACCTATTGGTGATGTGATGTACTGTGACATGGTCCCATTTAATACGCTATTGAGGCCTGACTATCGTAGTCTGTATGATTGCTCTAGCATTACAGGGTTCACCCATTCTGGGATGTCGCTGACCAGCAGATTTCTGTACTGCCAATCTCATGTCCTTTTCCTGCAGTGCACTAGCACTGGCAAGTGGGTTAGTGGGTTAGGCCACACCCACACACAAGACTGACCAACCAGGTCACAGGTATCTTATCTTATGCCATATTCTTTGGCTACACTTCACCTCAGTGAGCATCAAACCACTTGCAAAGTTCCCCCACATTCTACCCAAAACATCAGTGCCTGCTTAATATGGCCATTGCATGTCTTCGCCATTGTAAAGTCATTTAACATTCATAAATAGTGGTGCGCCATAGAGCAGTGATAGTGAGCGAGAGAGCCCCTGCTAATAGATGTCAATTGGAAATATTTACACAGGTTTACAAGGTTCAAGCATATCATTGACTTGGTTAGTTTAATGGAAATAAGGAGTTAACAAGTCAATTGTTATCTACACTAAAGGTCTTGGTACGTGAGTATCAGTGATGAAAATTTGTAAGCCAGTGCAAGATGGAGTAAGACGGCCAGAGTGACAAGCAGTTGGAAAAGTAATGGTGAAATTTTTTTGTGTGGGCTAGGGCTAGGGCTAAAAACAGCCAGAGAAAATTTAACAAACTTTTTTAAAATCATACATACGTGCACATGTTCGCCTGAGAGAGCCTCGGTCACTTACCAATAAATAAAAATAATAATCCTAACAGAGACACAAGCAAACATGCTACAATCACAGCTCATTAGTGATGTAAACAAGAATGCAGGGAGTAGATATTTGTGTGTGTGTGTGTGCGTGTGTGTGTGTGTGTTCATGGGATGGTTTATATACTACAAGACAAAAAATATGTTATGTAGCCCTTTCCAATGAACTGCTCCTCATGCCTTTTAAAAATAAAATAGAGCTTAGTTGCTCATGCTTGACTTGTTGGCACCAAATCATTAAAAACAGACACCCTGACCAAAACTATCACACATTTCAGACTCTCCTTATTTAGAAACTCTTACAGTACAACACACACACACACAACACACACGATCACACAACATGCGCACACAACATAATCAATCATGATCACACAGCACATGTACACAAAACTGACACTCCTCCACTCACTCCTTGCATCAGCTGCCTCCTTCTTGACGGCCATGTTGACATCCTCCACTGTAGCCTGTATCTCTGCCTGAGTCAGCATGGAGTCATACACATCCCTTTCCTCCTCTTTCTTCTCTTCTTCCTCCTAGCACAACAACACACACGTATACACAGAAATTGGCACCACACTCACTAACGTGCACAAACAAACAAGATATCAAATCTCTTACATGAGTTTCCACCTATCATAATAACATAGCAATTCTTTTATGTACGCATAATATATACATGTATATACATGTACATATATAGGAAAAGATTCTTAATGAGCAGCAACATGTGGAATTGTTTACAAAATAAAGTACCCGCTAGGACTAGCTTTAGACATTTCTAGAAGACATCAGTGAACAAAAAAATGTAAACTCGTGAAGACTTTGACAGAAATATTCACAGTTGAAACTGAATGAATAGTTCATGTTTATAAAAAGCCACTATTGCATCCAATACTCAATGCAGCTGTCCCACAACTAAACCCCCGGGTCCAATTCTGATCTGTACAACTGTAATATGAAAATAGTTTTCTTTATCTCTACATGTTTACTTTTCTCTTTTTACTTATTGCCTGGAACAATAAAAATTAATACTACTAGTTTGTTGTTCTTCATTGGGAAATGCTCTGTACCAATTCATCCATTGGTTTAAAGGGGGGACTCTTGTTTGTCCTTACTCTACTAGACTACCCAACCAATACAAAGAACTAGGGACAAAATGTGACAAAACTTGCGCCATGCACAACTTTTAGAACAACAGAAGCTGTTGCCATGACATTGTTGCTGTTGTTGTTGTTGTTTTTGTTATTGCTGTTGTTGTGTATGGCATTATAAGCCAGGTCATATGGAGCACACCACATCACCGAGAATAACAACCTTGTCACACAACTGTGCGAAATACTGTATTTTAACAAAGAAAACTACCTGCACTATTCTACTTGACATTGTTGCACAGTCACAGCCATAAGATGACTATATACAAAAGATCTGGCCAGAACTCTAATCAAGAATTGTTTTCCCAGTAAACACTACGTCTGTGGTGAGACAAGAGGTCAAAGTATACATGGGGTCAGAATACAAGGCTTGAATTTGATATACTTCTGGAAGGAAGGAAAAGTATAACATTGTGCTACTACATTGTACATTGTTGTTGTTGTTGTTGCTGTTTTGTTTTGTTTTTCCAGGTTGAAGTGGTGTCAACACAATTACACTGATCAAAGTGACTAACTTATTGAAAGGATAAAATAACTCCAAATAAAACAAGGTAATGATTCAGTCATGGACGAAATAAGTTTATATCTCAGAATTTACTAATAGCCTGAATGTAACTTAACCCAACATGGTTTCAATGCCCTCTTCATGGGTTACAACAGTTGGGATTTTTTCTATAAACAAAATAAATAATAAAAAATAAAAAATAAATGGCTAAAAAAAAATCAATTGAGAACTCTCTATCACACCCACAGACTTATTTCAATGGTATAAACGACACCATAAAATTTCTGAAGACTTGTGATGTGTGACTTGGTTGTATTTGTTGCTATGGTTGTTTAGTCCAAATGTTGTTATTGAGAAAGAAGTTTCACCTTCAGCTCCCATAAGACAACGATAAATAAACACAAGAAAAGTGCCAAGCAACAAGTTGTGAATTCACCAGATTAGAAGACATGCGTGCACAATCTCAATTCACCAAAATCACACTTCAATCATAATACATGCACAACACATTATACGCACCCTAAGTAAATAAACACACACAACTTATATATGTATACTATGCTATAGAGTATATATATATTCACACATGTAGACATGCAACTGTAATACCAACATTTGTGTGTTAACTAAACATACTAACACTTTCCTACTCGTATCTTTAGCACATAAATATAAGCTAAGCACATTAGCCCATAGACTGTATCAATGTGTTGCATCTCTTACCTGCTTGGCTGCTTCAGATTTGGTCTTCTTGGATTCACACAAGAGATCATGATACCTCTGAGCATTCTCCTCCTCCAGCAGCTTGATGCAGGTGTTGGGGTTGCTAAGAGCTGTGAATGTCTCTGTGGCGCTCTCCTTGTCCAGAGCCTCGTTCACTGCCAATATGGCAGCATGCATTGTTGCTTCATCCACAGACATCTAAACACACGTTGGTATGAGGTGACAGACGCATTACTTAGGGAGATTCCCCAACTCATACATTTAACTGGTGCAATAATACTGAAATTACTAATAGAGATATTATGCAATGGGTCAAACAGCCAGGATAATTAAACCTGTGAAGGTACCTCATCCAGTTCTACCAAATTCATATGTGCATATAAGCTGCTTGTTCAATGCAGGTCTAGTGATGCCTGAGAATGAGGGTTGAGTAAAAAATAATAATTAGGCAGTCTTTAGCACAGCGGGGCGGTACTTAGAGCCTGAGGGCTCCTAATTGTGGCATTTTACAATGGTTGCTAAACACCAAGCTAATATAGAGACAGTTCCTAACAATGCAATTGATGGAGTCTTATAAAACTGCAAATTAACAGCTTTTTACAGGCCACACCCTTTGAGGCCTGTGAAGCATTGAGAGCAGTTGTATAAAGGTTCACAAGACACCACATACAGACAGACAGCTACATCTCCACCAAACCTTTCCACTGCCAGTTACCTCATTGGCTAAGATGCCTCCTATCTTGCCAAAGGACGGCATATTGATCCCGTACTTGTCCAACTCTAACTTCATTGTGCTTATTTCCTCCTCTGAAAAAAAAAAGGAAATATATATATAACAAAATGAAATGAGTATACATGAGGTACAATTCTTAGCAACAACCACAAGAGTGGAGATCAATATAAAAATAAAGTGTAATGCCTCAAGTCCATTATTGATACAACTATTAGAGCACCAGTAACTGTATAGCTAAAAAATAAAACACCAGAACTCTTATTACTTAAAAAAAACAACAACAATAAACAACAACAACCTTGTGTGCAAATTATAGCTGTCACTAAGCACTATGGCATAACAAAATGATAGTCAATTTACATCTTAAGTAGTAATAAAGACAAAGTATTATGTGTAAGATAGATTATAGCTAAGTGTGGGTTATTCACCTACAACTAGTTATCTCAGGCTAAGTCACAGGACAACTGGTAAGTGTGAAAAGTGCATAACCCACAAATTTAACATATACCACACATGTATATTTTATTTAATGCATAGCAACCTCTCACTCTTGATTTTGGTCCTCAAGAACTATGGAAGAAGTTGTTCTTATCTACAAGACACTATCAGTTCTTATGTTATTTATTACAAGACTCTGGGAACTCCTGTTGAGAAGTGATTACATAATATTAGCCTGGTAAAGTGCAAGAACTCTAGGTAACTTACCACTTCATTGAGTTTAGCTACAGTTGACTAGCTACCCAACAATGTCTCATGTACTGACAAATCTTCATTGTTAGCTTAAATTAAGAAACTCTCAGAAAAAAGTTCTGGTCATTTTAATGCTCACAGCTTACAAAAAGTGTGGCTGATTACCTCCGTGACTCGCCCCACCCACCCTAATCCCTACTCCTCCTCAATAGTATACATAAACTCAGCCTTCCTTCTATCCTGTTAGTATGTAGGTGTACCTGTGAACGTTGCAGTGCCCAGCAAGTCTTCAATTTGAGGAGCTTTTCCAAGTTTATGGAGGTACAAACTGAAATAATAACAGCAACCACTTTATAAAAATGATCTCTTTCCAATTACCAAATTGAGACTTGCTCACCTGAGGGCGTGGATGCAGTATATGACTCGGGGCATGTTCTTCCGATCGTACAAGTCAGTTGTGATTGGATAGAATATCTAGATTGAGATTGATACAAGATGACCTGATTGACAGGAGTGATATGCACTAGAATGAAATACAATAACTCCAAGCACTCCACTGGGTCTTGGATTCATACATCTGTTAAGTAATTCAGTCACTCTTGGCTATAATAATAATAATTATGGCATTATTCTCTTATTGACCCCTCAGGAAGACTTCAGTAAGAAATAGAAATGTCAAGTTACATTAAAAATATTTTTTTGGAGTACAAACTGAGGATATGCTGCTGTAGTGAAATTAGCTTCAAACAGCAAACCTCTTAAATAAATGATACTAAATGTGTGTGGACAATATACTAAAAAGAATTGGACAGGACGGTGCTCCCTCAACGATTACCTCCTTCAAAATCTTCAGACTAGAACTCACCACTTTTTGGTTGCATGTGCTGTCTTACTAAATCTCAAACTTGTTTCATTGACATTGACTAATATTATTCTTCCTAAAAGGAAGTTAGTTACTGCTCACTAGGGAAAGAGCATAACACAGGTGGCCCAGGAAGGCTGTCAGGGTCAAATTCACAAAGAATGTTTGAATTACAGGCAAGTCAAAATAAAAACATGAATATTCTCAACGAAAGCTTGATATAATCAGAAACAAATCACAACTTTCAACAATAGCGAAAATAACAGCTTTCTTAGACTTACTGCTGCCATGGATACATGCCCAAACTATTAAAAGTACCTTAGTCTATCTTCAAATAAACAGGGAATTAAAAACGGATGTTTATTGGTTGTTGTTGCTTGTTCCTGCTGTTTGACTGCACAACTACTACTGCCAAAATGTGCATTAATCACTTTGATTACTACACAGAATTCATTCTTTGGGTGCCATTAAATCTTCATCTCCATCCATCCTAGCAAGCAATGCATGCAGCTATTCATTAATCTCACCTTTGGAAGACCAACTTTGGCAAGCGACCGCAGCCAGTAGTTGAAGTTGTCCGTGTGCTTAAAGTGCAGCCCTTTACTCTGAAGACATGAAACACAGTGGATATGTATATTAAGTGGATCAACAAGGCAACCCTAGTACATACAAACTTTAGATTCTTCCTATTTGTCCCCATGTGCAAACAAAATGTTAGGAAGCAATATTGAAGACAATTGTCTCATAGTGTCCCGTTTAAAAGATGGTGGAGCAGCTCTTGCTGAGCCACACAGTCCTTGTATTCACTGAACTATCAACTATAGGCCTCAAACCTCCCATGCCAAAACTTGTGTTACCATACCAGGTAAATACTGCATCTCTCACTATCTCTCCACTATAATCACATAACAACTTAATATATAATACAAGTGCATATTGTGTAGCAACAATAGATGATGTCAAAAGACAATACCTAATCCCCAAATTTATTAACTCTAAACTATAATAAAAACGTAATCTTGCCCCAAACGAGAGACCCAACAAGCAAACTACGTCTATGGCATCATTATTTCTAAACACACAGGGATGAGAGTCCCTCTATCGTTTCTCATCAGACCACCTGCGAGAATGCATTTATAAGAGATACAGGAGGCTCATACAGAGCTGGAGCTTTTATTGTCCATGACAACAGGTTACATAATAATTGTGCATACATTATTCACCAATTACGCAATACAAAACTAAATCACAGGAATTGAGCTAGCCTAATCTTTTCATTAAAAAAATTATTGCTTAATTTAAAAAAATTCAGGAGCATACCTATGAATTACGCCAGCCAAAATGAGTTAAAACTGCCATATCATATGACCCACACAATAAATGGCTTGCTCTGTTCTCCATTATTACTTTCAGTATTCTTTTGACGTAACACACATGCATTGAATACTGAAGTAATATATACCATATTGGTCTATTCATTCATATACTTTATAGAATATGTGCTACAGGAATTGGAGAAATGCGCAGTATTGTGTGGTGGGCTAAAAGGATACTTATAACTCCGCTATAACTCTACTGCTGTCCCATTTAGGTGTTCATAGCTAATGCTGTTGCTACTTTTAAGCATAAAATATATTTTCTATAACTTGGCCCACACGGGGAAAAACAACACCAACACGTCAGGAAACCCCTTCCCTATTTGCTGCCTCTTGGTTCCACAACAAACACCACACACATCCTTATTAATGCACACTATAAACTACAACTCTGTATGTATGCATGCAATGAAGGAAGTAAGTCTAGTGAGCATGCTCCCTACCACAACTTCCTAGCAACCACAACAGAATAATATAGTACTACATACGTATGGTACATACTACTGCACTACTATAGTACTGCAGCGTCGTAGACAGAGTATCTTCCTACCTTACTAGCTAGTCTTCTTACAATGCTTTCACTTGATGCCTTTTTGCTACCGTGTTAAAACAGGGAAGTAACTGAAACTGCTGACTGAGCATCTGTAGGCAATGTACCCAGTGGGATACATACACACACTTACATACTATGAACAACAGATGCAGGTGGAGTGGGATGTATGGACAAGATGAATGCATTAGTGTGTGTGTGTGTGTGTGTGTGTGTGTGTGTGTGTGTGTGCTGACATACGTAAATGTATCAGGAATGTGTGTATACAATCCTTATATCTATTATGTGTCTGTGAGTGCGTGTGTGTGTTTGTGTGATAGCAAGGGGTGATAATAACTGGCTGGCTACTCACTTCCAGTCACTTCCGATTGTGTATTTAGTTGGAGACACTCTTCAAAGTTTAAATACATATTAGTGACATAAAGGAATAGGAACTTAGTCTAAGAATGTGACCACCCTATGACTAGTGCATGACTAGTCCCACTATTTCACTCTGTTGGAGTGATCAAACTGAAAGCAAATTGAAGATAAATAAATTAGAAATTGAATGTAAAAAAAAAGTGGTGAGAGAATAAGAGCATGGAATCAAGGGGAAATCCCTGGGAAAATCTGTACTTTTGAACTAAATTATGGGCAAGTGAGCACAGCGAGCGAGACACTCTCGGGATAACACAATGGAGTTCCGTGATGTTTATTTATTGTTTTGCTTATCTATGTTACGTGTGACCCCTTTTTTTTCCCGCACGACTGATTACGTAAGTTCGTATAAAGCATCTTTGCCAAAAATAAACAAAAAAACAACCAAGTAATACACTTGTCGACCTTTCTGTAATGATATGGCAGACCAAATTATATTTTAACTCTGACAGCTGTTTAAGTTCGAAAATCCTTACTAGTGTAACCTACCTACACATTGTCCAACTAATACAGTGGCCATGTGATTTGGCTGTCCCCATTAGTGGGCAGGTTTGGCATGTGATCAGCGTATTCCCCACCCACCTTTGGGGGGAAAGGCCCCGGCTTTCACAGGTATCTCATGGTTTCTTACTGAGGGGGGGCTAGTGGGTAGCCCAAGTTCACACTAGTGATAGCAGCGAAAGCTACTTTGCAGTTGACGATCTAGCTGCCTTGTGATAGCTGTCTACCATGTGGGCACGCTCAGTCACGCCATGGTGTGCATTCGCCATACATGCTTCGCCATGGGTAGATGTTGTATGGTCCTGTCATTAACCTCGCTTAATTACATCAAACTACATTTCGTTTGCTTACTTTGTCCTATAAAGCCTATTAATTAATCCCCTACTCCCTCCCCACTCTCTTTCTCACCCTGTAGCGAGACTCATCCAGGTCATATATTTTCTTGTAAGGGATGACATCTGGAGCACAGTAGTGGCCCAGTTTGCATAAGATGACCCCGTTCCTGAGTGCCTGCTCCAGCTCCGTGGTAGGAGGGAGATCCTCTTCTACGCACGTCTCAATCCATCTAACAAATGCATCACAAATATGATACAAATTAAAACTAGCTCCCCAGTATTTACTAGTATTGAAACAAAGAACCCTCAGGTGGCTTTTTTTAGCCACCACATACGCATAACCCACTGCCTTCTCTCCCCTTTCTCAACTAATGAGCCCAGTGACACACGACATGGAAATTGAGAAGACTGGGGGGGGGGGGAAGAAAAAAAAACAAAAAACAACAACATGCCATCTGAATCTAACCAGAGACAGACACGAGGATAAAAGTTCCATTCAAAGGAACTTTATCATTTGAAATAGTGTGTGTTGATACGGTGAGCCAATAATTTTTCTGGTTATTTTATGAAGACATTGGCTTTCAGACCACCACCATGACTACACATGAAGCAGCCGTGATCTGAACAGAAAATGAACAACAAAAAACAAGACAACAGTCTACCACCAATGAGACAGCCTGCTTGACCACACCCAGTGAAACCAGTAGCATAGACTTGTCTATAACTTAGTGGTAGAGATGTGTGGTAACTGAGAGACAAGAATTCATAGGGTGACAACATAATTTTCCTTACTATTCTATGAGGATATAGAAGACTCTTAAAAAAAAAAATTACAAAAATATCAATAGCAACAACAACAATAGGAGGTGTTTCTGGTTGACACCGAAAAGGTGTTCTGACGGCACATAACTGGTGGTCTGTTGAGTACGAGACTGCAGCAAGTGGTACTATAAAGGTAAACTGTGAAGGTCTTGGAAGTTGTGGGTTGTCGTAGCTCAGTGGTTAGAGCACTGATGGCTAAAGCCAGAAGTCCTGGGTTCAATTCCCCGGCGACAACTAAGATTTTTTCACATTTTTCCTTTGCTTCTCTCTAGACCCCTTTAAGTGAGAAAGTTTCAATTTAGTTTTTATGAAGGGCCAGAACTTGATAATTAATAATAATAATAATGATAATAGTAATAATAATTTAATAGTAAATTAATAGAAACCTAATCAAATTGTACTACATGAATCTCAAGAGTATCTCAACTCAAATTTAGTTGCCAACTCAGTGAAGAACATGAAAGTAATTCAATAGTCTTTACCATACACACTTAGCAAACCTACTCTTAATTCAGAGGGAAGTGTTTAATGAGGAACATGTCTGAGTCCCAAAATACATCAACGATCACACAAAACGCCATTATAGTATTTTAACTGTTATGGAAACTGATGAAGTGGTTATCAGAAGGTAAACATAATGGAATCATCCTTGCATTCTTGTGTACATTCATACTGGATGGTCACTATTGAAACTAGTGCTAGAAACAGCAAAACCATTGACATTCCTCCTCAGACAAACATTGGCTCACTTCAAATCTTACCGCTGTGTACATGCACTGTGCTATTACTACGCAGTCTCGACCTCGCTAATTCAAAAACAGCATAGCTGTGCACCTGCCAACCTGACTCGAGAATACTGAGTACAGGATTTAATACTATATATTAGGATTTAATACTATATATTAGGATTTAATACTATATATTAGGATTTAATACTATATATGTAGAGCAGTAATTTCAATGACATTTTTAGATAATACACCAGAACTCTAATTACACCAGAACTCTAATTACACCAGAACTCTAATTACACCAAAACTCTAATTACACATGCGGCTATTGGGTGTGATTGAATAGTGCAGTGGCTAGCAATGGAAATACATGGTTTGGGAACTTAGTGCACATAAAACACATAGGCTTCCCATTGGTAGAGGAAAACTGGACTGCAGGGTTTCATACAGGGTAGGGGTGCCCTCATATTCTCTATTTCTCTCCCTCCCTCCCTCCATCCCCCACAAGAACTTTTGGAAGTTAATATAGTACAATAGCTAAAGTTGAATTCTATAAGTAGTAAGATTATAAAATCATACATGTGACTAAACACTTATCAGTGTTAGTACATACACTTTCATAGGCATGTGCCTCAAAGTGGGTTTAAAAAAGGTGTGACTAAGTCTAGAAGTGTTTCTCAACCCCAGTGAAAATTTTTGTATGACATCCGGTACATGCATATAGCACAGTAAGAAAAAATCATTGCCACAGGAAAGCAAGAACCGGTAAAATCGTCAAAAAAAAGAAAGCACTAATTTGGTGCAAACTCTCACCGCCATTGGGGGTTAATCTTAATTGTGATCGTCAGGAAAATCTGGCCCAATGCGGGCCCTATTGCACTTACACATTCATCAGCACTCAGATATTGACCTCTAAAGTTTTATAGTAATAGCTTCAGTCATTGCTGATGTATGAGACCTGATGGTTTCAATATACTGGCTTTTTTGAGAAGTAAATCAATCTTTCCCCCCAACATTTACGTGCACTGTGTCCGATTATACTGCGCATGGTCACATATATAACATATATATGACCTTTGCTTGCTATAATATCAGCTATCATACGTCCATTGTTACTACCTCATCTCATTACTTATCCCCACACCTGACAGTACAGTCACTTGTCCCACACAAGTACATAATCAAGGGAGCAATAACAGTGTCCACCTACGTAGCTTGCTTGTGTCAGAGACTGCACTTGTTGCGAGGTTTATTAAGTACTGGAATTAAGCATCATGCAGTAGAAAAGATGAGGTAAAGTTTGCAACTATCGATAAGCTTTCATTGCACACACTGCCTGCAGCATGGCTTTTTCAAGAAACTAGTTTGAAACGAAAACTTCTGGCAAATAAATTGTCATGGTTTGATGTCCCAATCAATGCTTGAATGGCTTCCCTTTCCTGTTGACCGACAGACACAGGCTGACTGACAAAGTGACTACAGTAACCCTCTCTTGCATGCACAGTGAGGGTTACAAAAATTATTGAATGAGTCAACAGAACTCGACTAAGTGTATGCAACAAGGTGACATTTCAAACCTGAAAGAATCATACTCTGCAAGCTTGCTAATTTCCTTTGAAAAATATATCAGACACGCTCCATGTGTAGTCGGCTCCAAATTGTGTGGGGGTCCATTGAAAATGGCATATAGGTCACACATTCATGTAATGTAAATTTACAATCAATTTCCCTACTTTGTTGGAAGTAAAACCCACACTATTAATGCATACTTCACTGCAGTGGTGGTGTGCAATTTTGAATATTATTACACACAATAAATGGGTGAAGATTGTGCTTGCCTTCTTTGTGCAACTGCAATAGAATGACTTCTCAATGGAAGAAGCTTTAAAACTGAACATCAATCTGTGCCAGTACAATCTTTGGTAGAGTGGACAAGATACAAGAAAATGCTGACTAATGAAAGTGACTGGATGGCTAGGATTGTGTGCACTAACTCATGTGACCACCAACACCACCCTCAACACCAAGTTTTATAAAAACTCCACCTTTATTTGTACAAAACCATATTAGGAAATGTAACCATGAAAACCCTTTTAAAGCAACACTGAATAGCCTGTGGCAACTAGAGAACCTCTTATACTACAAGGCACCTGTTGTATGAATGTGAACTTCCTTTCAGCTACCTGGCAATTCACATAGTGTCAGGTTCAATGACTTGCCTGTTTGTCTGTTAGTTAGTTTGTTCACTTAATGACAGTTGAGGCTTATAAAATTAGCTTCATTGTTGCTCTTTAATTCCTAGGTTTCCATGATCAAACTTTCACTTTTGTTTCCAACACAAATCAAAGCACATACTGTTGCCCAGGAGCATTTCATAAACCAGGAGCACTCCATAATGACCAGTAGCAACTATAGCACTCAACACTGACCCCATAGCCTCGACACACATCTCCAATGATGTCAGGTCTACGAATGCGCCAATGACTTACTTCAGAAGAGACAGACACAAACCATCCCAGAAAAATACAACAGTATCACTATGTCAACTGGACACAACACATGTCCCTCTCGACCAACACGTTGACTCATCTCCCTTATGTCGAAACAGACCGCATACAAACACTTGAATACACAACGCTGCTTACACAAGCTGAAGGTGCTAATAACATCTGGGAAGCCATGGCAACTTAACACACTATGTAAGTCTACTACTTAGTGACTCAAATAGTGAATTGAAGAATTGACATAACTATGGCCATGGAAGCTTCAAGGAGACATCAGAAAAATAAATTCTTATTCAAGAGAACCTAAGACTACATACATAGTGCTGAACAAGGCATGATTACCCAACTGCACATGACATTTGACGTGATCATGGTACTTTACCCTCTGTGGAAGTGACACTTCTACTTCAGCCGGTTTCAAAACCACTGATTCAGCACATTATTACATATGTAAACAAGTGTTTATATAAATACCAACTGTGCAACAAACTGACAAATTCCTACATCTGCATATTTCCCTGGGGAATTCTTCGACACAACAAGTCACACCCTTGAGAGAATCCTACGGCCAAGGAGCACAGAGTGAGGTCCTTCACCAACAGACCGTGATTCCCAACGGTTTTCATGCCAATTACTAAACGGGGTCTTTCAAATATTCAAGACAAGCACTTCATCTGGCCACAATCATTTACAACATAGGTAGCGTTCATATATTTTTACGTCTCCCTTTCCTTTGATGTTATCACAACACACACGTTCAATATGAAAGCAGATAACATCCTGTTCCCAGTTTCTAAAGATACCTTATTAATGCACCAACTATAGCTGCAGTACATATTACTATTGTCAGTATTGTAAAAGGAGCGTTAATTTGGTAAAGCAAAATGGTCTAAGAAAACAGTGCCTAAACAAGGAAACTCAGTTTAACAGACCTCGTGTCCAAGTGTTACATCTGTACCTATCACAATCCCATAGATTGATTAGTATAAAATTCCCTAAGCTTGTGTTTGTGAATCCCTCCTTCAAAGCTTATACACATCCATCAGTATTTATACACACTTTGGCATCAGTGCTAGAAGTGCCAAACAGTACTAAAGAATCCTCACGCGGGCTACACACACAATGAACAAGGCACACGCCCTTAACTAATGTTTGCCATTAGAGCCGAGATGAGGAAGTTAATTCTCATTCTCGACACACACGCACACACACTGTGCACCGACAACACCAACAAAGCAGACTCATGAAAGATAAAAATCAAATGACAGCTCTGACAACATTCCCTACTCATTATCATCAGTACCATAAATAACACATAAATAAGTTTAATGTGACTGGAGGGTCCTTTTAGTAAGACTATCCTGATAGCTCAAATAACTTTGTTGTACTTATGGCTAACTCACTTCTTGGCTTCTTCCAGATGGCAGAGATATTCATAAGCAATGTGCTCCTTTCTCTTATGGTCCATGAGGTCTGCACCAATGCTGGGTATTCCTGATACAAACAAGAAATTAAGTTAACAGATGCTGGGTAGGAAGAATACTGCGAAATTAGTGGAGATATTCCAATATGGTGACTGCTAGTGCTACTGGACAAGAAGTAGAATGCATCTAATCAAGTATGATTAGCAGAAATAGTACTCAGATAATGACACCAACTGGTATAAAGAATAGCTTATGCCTAACAGATTTGTGTTGGTCCAAAGAGACAACAGGGCAGCTTTGCCATGCTCCACTAACCTCTTGGCTTGCTCTTCTTGGGAGCTGTAGGTGGTGGCTTTGGCTTTACTGCTGGTGGCTCTGCCATGTCCAACTTAGGGGAAGATACTGGTAGCTATGAAACTATTTTGTCCAGGTTCCAAATTAGGCTAGCTAACTGATACAAGTAGTCCAGTAGACAATGCAAAGTTTGCAGCTTCCTTTGCAGCTCTACACTATAGAAGTCTTGGAGAGGTTCATGGCCTCACAGTCCATCAACTTTCAATCCAACCAAACTATGCCTAGCTAAAGAAACCAGCTGTCACAGTAAGGAGGTAATTATAAAACAGGAAGCAAGTGTGAACAAGTTCAATAATTTTAAGTAAGGAGCTCTCTATTTGGAATGCAACTGACCATGCATGCATATGCACTGGGAAAGGAAAGAGAGTTGGAGAGGAGAGAGGAAATGAGGGTGGGGTGTACTGCTAGAAGGGGGCTTATACCATAGCAAAGTGAATATGTGCACAAATGTCCATACAGAGAGAAGACTACAGTTTGCCATTTACACCTTCACGTGACTATGGTACCTGAAAGGGGAAACAATGATGGCAAAGACTAGACCTTACAGAGCCAACAATGCTATGAACATGAGAAGATTTCTTTAGACAGACTGTTAACATAGACTTTGCTACAGATTCACCTGTAGGTGAGCAAACAAAAGATTTGGTATGGGGAGCCTCAAGAGAGAAAAAAAAAACTTGACGACAAAGTGTATACACAAATCATAACAATACTCCAAAAATTCAATTGGTATTGCAGTAGTAAAATATTTAATAATTTGGAATCTGCTTCTATATGTGCCATTAAAAATCAATTTTATGACAGCTTTTCAATTATGGCTCAAAGCCAGAAAACCCAATTAAATCTCCAGTCATCACAGCAAACATTTATTATGCTATGCAACATTAAAGAACAGCAAGAACACTAGACAAACATGGCCTGAAGATGAGATTCACCATTTTGTTAAGGGACTAACAGAATATGAATAAACAAATACCACCCTACTAGGTGTTACACTGAATTTGTTACTTTTCAGCCTCCTGTACAAACATAACACTAATATACCAACTTGTTTTTCCACCTACCATCATTTATACTCCCAATATGTCTCGAAGAAAATTTGTTGTAACCGCCTTGATGTTGCGGAGATCCGTAGGGACTGACGGAGGACAGCGCAGGAACGCCGTTGTTAATTTTGCCGTTGCTCGTTTTACCATTACTTCGAATAACAACAGCCATTGCTAACTGAGTCCAACCCGGCTGCAACTCGCAGGATCATCCAGCATCTGAGGCCTGGTATATTTCAACAACAGTCCCCCCCCCCCAGGAGAAGCAGTTCGCAGAGCGTACAATACAAAACTTGGTGAGGAAATTTTTCTACAAGTGCACGCATGCGCGAATCAGTCCAGTTAACTTTGTCAGCAAAAACATACTGTCACATATTATTATTCAAAACTATTTTAAAATAAATTTAATTATACAAAAAAAAATGAAAGTAGTTTGTGATACAAAAATAGTTGCTGTTTTAATGAGGTGTGCACACTTTGTTATAAAATGATCGGAAAACAATAGCCATGATTCCAACAAGCAATACAAGTGACAGTATACCAAATAAAAAGAACAAATTATGTGTTCTACTGTGAGATTTGTCTTCAATCAACTGTTCAGTCACATAAACTTCTTGTGCATCTCTCTTCTTACGTACTTTTGACTCTGTCACTGTAATTTTAGCATTCCTGGTGTTAGAAGAAATCCCATTTTGATCTGAAATATAAACCCTGACTGTGATTGAGAAATCATGTGATAATATTTCATTGGGATCGCTAATCCGCATTGTTACTGCACGCAGTATCTGTTGAAACTGAGACACGTTTCCCATTCCGGTCACGAGCAATTTGTTTGGTTTCATCAGCAACAGGAATCCCGTACCAGACAATAAATTTCTGTCCAGGTGGAACAAATTGGGGCACAGATGACTGTCCCTACTTCTATAGCAGGAATGGGCACGCCTGGGTACACTTCTCATCTCAATGAGCAGTGAGTCCATACTGCTGGATTGAGAATCAGAGGTTATTCCAGCTGCACTAAAAATATTGGTGCCCCTTTTCAAGCTTTCAATGGTTTCACTCACAGTGCTAATCCCAAGAAGTTGTAAATATCGATAATTGTGGAAGAGGACTATTACATGGGTTTTGGCATGAACCACAGATGCCCCATCATGAACTGTAAAATCAATAGATCTGGCTCCTGGGAGTGGGTAAGGGTAGTTGTTGATATAAGCCACACTCCTCAGTAGTTGTTTTACACCCTCTTGAGTGACATTTCCAGTTAGTCTGATACTTCCATTGATAGATGAATAACCTGAGGAAGAAGAGTTTCTTAAAAGTGCCAAGGGAGTTTGTATGCCTGGAATGTTTGAACTGACAATTAATCTTTCTGCACATGCAACCATACAGTTCAGCATATCGAAACTTATAGAATAATCTGAAATTAGCCCCATACCATTCAAAGCTCCTTGGAAGTGACTAGCATATCCTGATCCAGAGGATGCAAAAGAAGCTCCTACTGCAACATCTAGCCCTTTGAAAGGCTGTGTGTTCCTTGTGATTGAAATCGTTCTGTTCCTGCAGATGAAAGCATTGATGCATAGTGTGAGTTGAGAGCCTTCTTTAACAATGGCTAGATGCATCCAGCCTCTGCTTGGAGTCCAAGACCAAGAGTAGCTGTCTGGTACAAGAGCACCACTGGAATATGTCACATTCAAAGCAGTATTGCTGCAGTACACATGAAGAAGAAAGTGCTCTGATTGATTTCTTAAATGGACAATAGTCCCAGGCTTACTGAATTGCATCCAAAATGTCAGTGAAAACCTCGAGGGGTTAAATGAGAAACTTTTATATATACTCATATCAGGAACCATGACACCATTGCTATAGAAATAGTAACCCAAGAGAGACTGATAGTAGAGCTGAACATTGTGGTAGCTTGCTAGATTCCAACTTACCATAGGAAGCAAGTTGTACACTATACCAGCCTCTCTGTAATGGCAGTGTTGCAGCTTGATTTGAACGTGGTAGTCCAATCTGTCACACAAACGCTGGAGAGGTGGGATGAGGTCAATGGAAATTTTGTAACCTTTTTGGGTTGTGTCGCCATCTGTGAATGTGAACATATCATTTATAACTTGCTGATGTGGCTGGGCACCACGTTGTACCGAATAAAATACTCTGGTATCTGAAGGGGCTCTCATGACAGCTACATGGTCATTGTTCAGCCTCGTTGAAACTAGTACTGAACCACTCACAAAACTTCCTGTATTAAATATAGTAATGCTTATATTTCTTGGGTGGCTTGATGGTTCATCTGCAAAGTTGTAATACTGCAGTGAAGTCAAAAAATGCCTCACATCTTGCAAGCCTACTTGACTGAGAGAAATACCGTACGGCGTAACAGTGACAGCAGAAACTTCAGAAGAATTTTTTAGTTTGAAGGCAATGGCCTCACCACAGCTATGGGCACAGCTCATATAGAAGTGTATTAGATCTGCTTCGAATTCAAAACTCATGGACATATTCCAAAAATGACTGAGTGATTCTGGTCTAACATCTGTCTTACCACGACCTGGATATAGATAAATTATTGGAGGCAAGTTGCTAGCCACTAGTTTTTCCGTAGCACCTGCAATTTTTCCATCCACATAGACTTGCACTTTCCCAGACCTTATAACTGCAACTAGAATGTAATGCCATCTGCCATCAAACAAAGATACCGTATCTGCAAGGACAATATTCGATGGGTGGCTTCCAACTCTAGTAGACAATACTACACGAGAACCATTTTGCACTTTCAGAAATAAAACCTGATCATCGTTGGATGAAATTTTTGTTTGGTATGCACTGAGTAAAGTTATTTCTTGTAAAGAACTTAGCCGGATCCAAGTCTGTAAGAGGAATGAAAAATATCCGTGGGTTTGGACTGAAACTGGATCAAACAGAGATCCAAGATCGATAGGATTAGGTATGCACTTTATAAGATTCACTACTTCTTTATTACTTGTGCACTGAGAATCAAAAGTAGAAGGACTAAACAAGTTAAAATTGGGTGATATTGAAGCTACAGCACTGTATTGGATATCTAAATCATCACTTGCTGTAAGACTGCATTCTTCACACAAATACAAGGTCTCTCCATCTTCAACAAATTCCACAGAAGTTTCATTCAAAGACAGCTTCATGGTGTATACCACTTCAGGAAGTATTGTGACATTAATTGTAGCAGTAGCAGACAAAGGTGGAGAACCGCCATCAGTAGCCATCACTGTCACCAGAAACATCGTATCCTCATATCCCTTACCAACCAATGACTTGTTCAAGTAGACATTGCAAGTCTTGGGATTAACAACGAGAGGAACATTGCGCTCAACTATTGAACACAAGACATCACCACTGGCACTTTTATCTTCATCACTCACATTAATATTTAGTAAGACTGTTCCAACTTCTGTATCTGAATATAGTGTAATTGTAGGCTGCAGGTTCACAAAGACAGGATGATGTTCATTCACTTCAAAGACAAAGATGGTGACTGCAACTTGGTCATTAGATCCCAGTCCTCCTCCATCAACTGCCAATACACTGAAGGCATAGTGACTAGTTTGGAATGCATCCAGAGGATGGCGCTGAAAGAGTTCACCCTCTTTAGTGATGTAGAAAGGAAAAGTTGATGAAGTATTGGGATGAGATTGACCAAACTGGTTTGGTAAGTTCTGGTGCAATATTGTATACTCCACAATACTAGAGAACAAAGAATTAGGATAGTCTGCATCATTTGCTAAAAGAACAAGCAAAGGAGAAGGGGGAAAGGAACCTTCAGGAACATTTAAAACTTGAGTGAGCTGGCTGTGGTCAAAGAAGGGTGGGCTATTTGTGTCAATAATTATTATTGAAATATTCCAAATGAGATAATTAGTCTCTGGTAGCCTGAGAGAGGGGTGTCGGTCCTGGACCATCATTGAGAAGTTAAACACACCCAGACTGCGCACTGGTCGCTGAAGGATGACATCACCAGTGCTAATAGACAGCAAGGCAAAAGGAATCTCCACAGAGTTGGTGAGGCTGTAGTACAGGGTATCCTGCTTGTCTTGATCTCGAGCCGACAAAGAAAACAATGGGTCAATAGACACTGAGACACCCCATTCTAGTTGAATAGTTTTCAAAGGCCACTCACTGGAATGAATGGGTTCAGGAGAATTGTCATTTTCATTTAAAACATTCACAATTACTCTCACAGGCTCACTGCCTAGTCCAAAACCATCAAAAGCCATGACACTCAACTCGTAGACAGGTTGTGTTTTATTGAATATATCATAGTTTAGTATGCCATTGACTTCTAGAACGCCATTTGGTGTTATATTGAACAATGTATTCCATACCTGCAATGTATAATTCACTACTTGGCCTGAGAGTGGTCCGTCATCTTTGTCGGTGGCTAAAAGTGAGAGAATTGCTCCCACTGTGTTCTCCATTACCGAGGTTACATATACTTGCCTAGTGAATTGAGGAATATTATCATTCTCATCTAAAATGGCCACTGTAACATTGCTGGCACGAGAAATCCTAGATGGCCTACCTCTATCCACACATGTGACAGAAAAAGATATCTGCTTTGTGATTTCAAAATCAAAACTAACGCTGTTTGATAGGACTACAGTGGAAGTTTTATGGCTGTACTCCTTGACATAGAACCCAGAGTTCTGTGGGTTAATTCGACATGTCTCAATAGACCCAGAATTTCCAGAGTCATCGTCAGAGACTCCAATGATCATCTCAAGTGTCATACTGGGAGCATTTTCCATGAGGAATCCTTCATAAAATTCTTTGTCCAACACTGGAACATGCTCATTAATATTGAGAACCCTTACCTCAATTTTAGTAGTTGAGTTGATGTCTGTATCACTTTGTAAATAGCATGTGACTTCAAATGCATATGACTGAACTGTTTCATAATCAATGCTACCACTGACTGTGAGAACACTGGTATTGCTTCCAATAGAAAATGGTGGACTAGACTCTTCAGAAAAAGAACATCCAATGGTGCCACCATCTTGTGCGTGAACAGAAATGAAGCCCACAAATGTTCCTGGAAGAGAATTCTCAGACACATGAAAAACATAGCTTTTTTGTTCAAAAGTTGGGGGTAAATCAGGAACATTCAAGATACTAATAATTACCCTTGCTGGAATTCTTGAGTGCGAACCACCATTATCTTCAGCTCTGACTTCAAAAATAAATATCCTGGTACTCAAGTCATAATCTAGGGGTTGGATCACTCTGATCTCTCCCTGGGCAGAAACTGAGAAAGGAACGTTTTGATCATTCATTATTTCATAATTTCGAATGTGGCTGTTATAATTTGATGCATCTAGATCTGTGGCAGAAATATTCATAACCAAAGAGTTGACAGCTGCATTTTCGTAAGCTTTCCCATAAAAATTTCTAGGATAGAAAAAGGGAGGATTATCATTAACATCCACAATATTAACCACTATGTCCACAGTACTGCTAAGTCCTCCTTTATCAGAAGCCACTACTTGAAAAAACATAACTTTAGCACTATGTTCTGCATCAAATGGCTCAGTACTACTTACTTCACCTTGATCATTGATTGCAAACGGAAGAAATGGAAACTGAGGCACAGGAAGAATGGAATATGATACAGTACCAAAGAGCTCACTTTTATCTCTATCAGATGCCTTGACAGTAATTACCACACCTACAACATTTTCCATGATGCTGGTGTTATAGTGAGTCTGGTTGAATTCTGGGGCAAATTCATTTACATCAGACACTGAGACCACTACTGAAGCAGCTGCAATCCCAGAAACTAGTGAATCTGATGTCTTGGAATTTGCAGAGATATTGAACTTGAAATTGTTAAGTCTTTCATAATCAATAGTGCCTGCAATGACAACTAAAGCTGTACTGACAGAGTCCTCTTGTAATAGCTTAATTGGAATAGCCCAAGAAGAGCTAAAGGAATATTCAATAATGGCATAAGGATTATCTCTGTCTATAGCAGTTATATTCAGTATAATTGTTTCCAAATAGATGTTCTCTTCAATATTTATCTCAAAAATATCCCTGTTAAATGTCAATGGATTATCATCAATATTATTCACATATATTGATACATGGAGAAAATCAGAAATGAATATGCCATCGCTAGCAAGAATAGATATTTCATGCACTATTTGTTCTTCGTAATCTAACAATGCAGATGTCAATATCTCACCATCATCAATTTTGAAGCTGGAACTTCCATTAAGGCTGTACTGCAGTTTATCTCCATCTCCATCACAAGCGGAGACATTTAAGATAGATGTACGCAAAGGAGAATTTTCAGTCACATTTACTACTAAATCTTTATTCATTTTTGCATCTCCACAGCATCCACTCAAGCAATCATAAAAGACAGGAGCAACATCATTTTGATTGATGACATTAATCTTGACAAGAGCAGTCGTATTTGCATGATGAGCACCATCTCTAACTTCTACTTCTATTGTGTATTCACTTTGCTCTTCAAAGTCTAGTGGTTCTTGAAGTATAACGTATCCATCCATGTTGACATTAAATTTACTATTGTTGCCTGAGCTAAAAGCCAGCCTTGCACCACTCCCATCTTGACTTTGAGCCTTAATTTGCAGCAATCCATTCCTAGGAAGATTGGTGTACTTGAAGTTGAATATATTTTCCCTGACATTGGTTTCGTACTCGGATTGAAGAAGAACAGGAGCTTCATCAGGCACGTTAGATATGACGACTTGTAAAATGGAAGAGCCAAACAGCATCCCTTCATCCAGTGCAATGACAGTGACAGAATATCTTAGAGAACCTGCCTCATAATCCAGTGAATCCTCTAAAACAATATCACCACTTGTCTCATTTAAGCTGAATGGAAACTGTCTTCCTTGTGTGGTGGAGTATTGCTGGATGCGATACTGGACTACTCTCCCATAGGCTGAACTTCTGTCATCATCTTCCGCAGAAATGGTATACACTATAGTTCCAACTGCAGTGTCTTCTGGTATGGTAACTGTGTAAGGAAGGTTCGTAAATCTTGGCCTGTATTCATTTATGTCAGTGATGGTAATGTTTAGAGTTGTTGTGGCAAATAAAGAGAAGCTTGTAGGAGATCTAGCAGTCACTTCAAAAGTGTAAGTAGTATGGGAGATATGCTCAAAGTCAAATGACCTCATCACTGTTACTATCCCAGAAACTGGATGAATTGTAAGAATCCCTCCAGAAGGACGAACTGAAAACCTGACCTGTTTAAATTGAGGGCTCAGGTCACAATCTGTGGTCCACAATTTGGACACAACAGCAGGTGCCGGGGTGTTTTCAGCCAAGGTAAAAGTATAAAATGGTTCAGTAAACACAGGAGGGCAGTCATCAAAATCCATTAAATTAACAACAACTTGCGTAGGGTACAGTGATCTTTGGCCCCCACTATCAAAGGCATGCACATGAAATTGGTAAGAATGACTGTCAGATTCAAAATCCAATGACCTCAAGTTACTGATGTAAGGAAGATTGAAGACGTTATATTGAATTGTAAATGGAATGTCACTTTCCATGATGGTATAATTTACTATTCTCCCATATTCTGGACTGCCATCAAAATCAGAAGCTGATATGGGTAGATTCAAATGCCCAGAAGGCGAATTTTCCAATAGAAAAGTCTGGTAATACGGTCGGAAGAAAAAAGGATAGTGGTCATTCTCATCCTGGACATTGACAATCACTCTAGCTAGGGACTCGGCTTGATAGGATCCATCAGAAATCATCACATTGAAGTTATACTTATTGTTCAGCTCGTAATCCAGCTGGGATAGGATATATACATAGCCCTGGAAGTTAACACGAAATGGGACACCTTGCTCTAGTATGGTATACTGAAGCTGAAGATTATTGGAGTCTGAATCGCTAGCCACAATTTGAGTAACAGGAACACTGAAAAGATTATAGCTCTCTGAAATATTCAAGTCATAAACAACCTTTTCCAATATTGGAGGATTATCATTTTGATTAATGACTGCAATGTGGATTTGTGCATCAAAAGTGGAGTTGTAGATGCCATCAAAAGCTCTTACTGTCACAAAATGTTCACTTTCAGATTCCCAATCGAATGCATCTTTCAGAATCAGGTAGCCATTACTCACAATCTCTAACATATCATCATCAGCTGTGAGTTGGTATGTGATATGTGTGTGCACATCCAAGTCTCGGGCCTCAACTCTCAAGAGGGCATTAACTGGCAGTCCAGGAAGTCTAAAATTAAAAAGATTCTCTTCCCATGCTTTGTAATACACACGTTGCTTAAAGACAGGTGAATATAGATTAAATTCTGGTACAGAGACAGTAACTTCAACATCAGATGATAGCTCCCCTCCATCAATAGCTAAAACCTGTAAGTTCAAATCTCTCCCACCATTTCGGACTAGCTCAGATGGATCAGAAACAGTCACATTACCAGTAAGTGAATCCAGAAGGAAAAGTTCAGAATTATCTATCAAAGAATACCTCCTCACACTGCCATAGTTGATGCTGCCATCTTCATCAACTGCATGCACTCTTCCAATAAACATGCCAAAAATTGGGAAAATTGTGGGCAATAGAACAAAGGAATAAGTCTCAGACAGGAACTGGGGATGATATTCATTCACATCCAGTAATTCAATAGACACAAACGCAGTGCATGTTGATTGTCCTTCACAATCCTTTGTAGATATCAGAAACCTGAACAGATGACTTACTTCTTCTTCGTAATCAAATGGTGACATATTCACCAAAGACCCATTGCTGTGAATGGTAAAATTTGAGCTTTGTTCTCCAATAATGACATAAGAAATGATATCTGAAGGAGCATCTCTGTCTGTGTCTTCAGCATCAACTTCACCAATATACCCAACAAAGTTTTCAGGCAGTGAAAAAGTATAGTTCCTTTGCCTGAAAGTTGGTGCATTGTCATTTAAATCTATGATTCTCACTCTAACAATTGCAGACTGCACAGCTGATGCTCCAAGGCCATCATATGCTTGAACCGTGAGATTAAACTCTTTTGGATCTACCTCTGCATCTAAAGGTCTTGTATTGGTTAGCACGGCCACTCCAAGAGAACTGTTGAACAAAATTTGAAAAGGAACGTGTCCAGTGAGCAAGCGATATTCTCTAATCACACCATGCTGCGTCTCAGCAGTGTCAGCATCATCATCAGTGGCCTCCATTAGTAACTGAAGATAATTGGGAGGAGTGTTTTCTCTCAGAGAACCCACGTATAGAGAACTATTAAATACTGGCCTGTGGTCATTTCTTGGTAAAATTGTCACATTCAGAGCAGCTGGGAAATTGGAGTGCAAATGGCCGTCAAAGGCTACAACCTCACAGCTAAAATCCTGCTTAATTTCAAAGTCAAATTCACTGAGCACATTTATGATGCCATCATTGGTGATTTCAAAATTACCACACAAGTCAGCTCCACTGATACTGTAGTGAAGAATTGGCTCAGATTGTGGAACCATTTTGAGCTCTGCAATTGGATTCACTGACTTGGGATTAGAATTTTCATAGAGAGACAAGATGTAGCTAATTGTGTCAAAATCAGGTGCCGAATCCTTGGCATCCAATATATTGATGGTTACGGATACTGGAGAAGATGATAGCCCACCACCATCAACTGCAACTACACTGAACATAAACTGAGTCTCTCCAGATTCATAATCTAATGCTTGTGAAACTACAAAGGTGCCGTTACCAAAGACAGCAATAGGGCCACTGTCACCATCTGAGATGCGATAGTTATAAATAGAACCGAACTGCAGGCCTCCATCGTCATCAAGTGCTTCAAGGTTGAAAAATGACTCAAACAGTGGCATATCTTCTGGAACAGATAAATTATAATTGCTACGTATAAAGTATGGAGTAAATTCATTCACATCAGAAACGGTTATAAGAACAGATGCTGTAGACATTAAACCAAAATTATCACTTGCTTGTACCACCAAGTGCAGATTGGTATCCATTTCCTCATAATTTAACGGTGTTGATAACAAAATGGTCCCTGTGACTGGATTCACTGTAATGGAATGCTTAATGGCAACATTAGAATAATTCCTGTGCCATGAATATTGCACACTGTTGAATGTTAAAGTCCTGTCTCCATCTAAAGCAGATACTCTAATTACTTCAATACCAGCAATGCCTTCAAGAACACTAGCAGAGTATACTGCCGCAGTAAATACAGGGGCATTGTCATTTGTGTCCTGGATGGCAATGGAGAACATCTCACAACTTGTTCTTTCATCTCCGTCAACTGCACAAAGTGTCAACTGATGAACTGCTTCAGAAACATTCTCGAAATCGAATGGGATAGTGTTGTTCAAATATCCACTGTCATTGATTACAAAACTTACATTTGATTCCACAATATAAAACATCTTGATCTTTCCAAAATTACCACCATCTTGATCCATAGCATTTACCCTGAAGCTACGCAATTCATTCTCAGGAAGAAAGAATACAAAGGGGCCCACAAATTCTGGAGCATGCTCATTCACATTCTGGACTAATATAGTAACTCGAGCTGAATCGTTTGACATATGAATACCATCAAATGCTGTAACATTGAAATGAAATTCCTGGCTGGTTTCAAAATCAAGAGACTTTGTAAGAACAATCTCACCAGTTGATGACCTGATTATAAAAGGACTATCCACTATACTCATTGTGAAGTGAATAGTTCCAGCATCACCATCAGGATCTCTTGCTCGAATTTCACCAACAACAGAACTGGGCTGAAAAGTCTCTGAAACTACAAATGTGTACTGACTCTGCAAAAAATATGGAGATTCATCGTTCACATTAGAGAAGATCAATTCTATGGATATAATAGCTTCTGCAGCACAATGAGTGAAGTTCGTATAAGCCCTGACATTTAATGAGTATGACATCATATCTTCAAAGTCAGTCCTGGTAGTGAGTACGATTTCCCCAAGTGTAGTGACATCCACAGGGAGAAAATGTGATGAATTTAAGAGTTCGAATTTGAACAGGCTGCTATTGTGAATCCCGGCAACATTGGTTGGTATCAGTTGATAAATGGTGGTCCTGACTGGTGTACTTTCTGGAATACTCAATAATAAAAATGAAGGAAGAGTAGGACAGTATTCTAACTCATCCAATACACTGATCACTATCACAACTCGTGTAGAGTTAGAACCATCTGTCACCATGACAACAAAACTCAATTCAGTGTGTAATAGAGATTCAAAGTCCAGCGCTTTAGAGGCAAATATGCTACCACTTTCATTAATGTAAAATACATCATCGGCAAAATTTTGGGATCGCATTGTAACAGAAATATTTGCAAGTCCAGCAGATTGGGATGAAGGACAATTAGCAGCTGCCAACATATCTAAATCGTTAACAGCAACTTGATCAACATAACCGACATAGTTTTCAGACACTTCAAAGTGATATGAAGTATTTTCAAACTGCGCAACATTGTCATTGATATTAATAATGTCTACACGAATGCTAGCTGAATTGGTGGACACAGTTCCACCACCATCATAGGCAAAAACTTTAAAGTTATAGCCACACCCATCTCCCTCAAAATCCAAAGGCCTAGTGGTTACCAAAACACCCAAATCTCTCTGAGGATCATACAACACCTGGAATGGCACTGAATCTTCCACTACGGTATAAGTCATGACAAGGCCGTAGGAAGGGAAGGAAGAGTGTGATGAGTCATCTTGAGGGTAATCTGCATCTAATGCTCTCATATGTCCCAGTACTGTGTTTGCTGGTTGATCCTCAACTATTTCAAATTTGAGCGTAGTCTGTGTGAAAGATGGAGCATTATCGTTAGTATTAATAACCTCAATGTATATGTAATAAATATCAGAAACATGTACCGAATCATTCGCTATCACTTGAAATTTAGTGAATGTTTCTCTTTCATAGTCAAGTGGTTGCTCCAAATAGAGAGAGCCATTGCTAAAAATATTGAATTTGTCATGTAGTTCAACTAGTGCGTATTTCAAAGTTGATGAAGAATCCACATCAATAGCAGTAAAGTCTATTATGTAGCCAACAAAGTTTTCATGAAATGACCAGACACTTGAGTTTCTCTCAAAACGAGGAGGATGATCGTTGATGTCATTGATACATATTTCTACTAGAGATGGACTCGATCGTATGCCCTCCTCATCCACTGCCACCACTAGTAGGGAAAAGCTAGTATCACCCCCTTCCAAATCTGTTTCTCGCATGCTTGTGAACACAGTACCATTCTGTCTTACTTCAAAAGGAACTACTTCTTCACTGATGGACATGAAGGTTAGAAGTGAACGGATTAAATGCTTGTTACGAACTGTAATGTCGAGAACAGGTTGCCCAATGGGCGTTTCTTCATCAATGCACACAGAATATTTGAGCTGGTCCAACTCTGGAATAATTTTCTCTGAACTAAGAACATTGATTTTCACCTGGACAGTTTGAGACAATCCACCACTGTCAGAGGCAATCACATTCAGAGTATAATTACTCTCTCTTTTGATCTGACTTTCTAATATGATACTTCCATTCACCGGATCTAAGGAAAAAAGAATGCTACTGCCACTCATCAAAGAATACCTCACCACTCCAAATTCCCCTATGTCAGCATCCTCTGCCTTGACTGATCCAACAATAGCGCCAGGTAAGGCGTCATCCTTGATACTGAAGTAGTAATGATTTAATTGGAAGTGTGGGCGATGATCGTTGAGATTTTCTAAGTATACAATTGTGTCAACAGGTGCTGAAGTCAATCCATAAAGGTCATGCGCAATAACTTGAAATTGGTAAATTTCTGGGTCCCTTTCCGCATCTAAAGGGTGTAAATTTCTAAGTTCTCCATTTGCGGAAATTTCAAATGGTACACTCAACAAAGACTGGATAGAAAAATTCCTGATAGATGAAAACACACTAGAGTAGTCTGCATCAGTAGCAGAAATAACTCCCAAAGTTTCATTGACCTCATTTTCTGTGATGTTAAAACTAAGAGAATGATGATGTATCACAGGTGGATTGTCATTTACATCTCCTACAATAACTTGAACTGCAGCCAGAGTAGGACAAATATTAGTTCCATCTGATACTTGGACATGCACAGTAAAAAAGCGTAAGATCTCTGCATCTTGCCGCTCAGTAAGGTACAAGTTCCCATCTGAAGTTATGTTAAAGTCATTACTATGTTTCCCCAAAATAGAATACTCAAAGACACTCCTAACTGGTTCATCCAAATCCACTGCCCTTAGTACAGCAATAAAGTCATCAGGAAGCATGTTTTCATCAACAAAATAAGTTATGTTAGAATCCAACGGACAAGGAGGGTTATCATTTACATTAGTGACATTGACAACAAGCAAGGTCTCACCTATTCTTCCCTCTGGACTTGGAGAATCAGCTGCATACACAGACACATTGTATAGTCTTAGCCCAGTTTCATAGTCCAGTGAAATAGCCAAAGTCACACTCCCAGTATTCTCATCTACAGCAATAGAATAATTCCCGCTCTTATTGCTAATAGAGTACTCGTAAATGTTCCCAAACTGACTGCTGGAATCTGCATCTGAAGCATTCAATTGTGCAATTGTTGCTCCAACTGGTGTGTCCTCTGGAACTGAAATGTAATAGATAGCTTGGCTGAATATTGGGGAGTTGTCATTCTGGTCAATTAACTCCACCAAAACGGTGGCAACAGAAGTGAGATTGCTGCTATCCATGGCATACACCATGAAACTAAAACTATGTTCTCTGGCTTCATAATCAAATGGTCGCAATGCTGTCACTTTTCCAGACATAGTGTCAATGCTGAAGTCGTTTGTTTCAGGAATAATTGAATATGACACAGTGTGGAATTCTTCACTGATATCTTGGTCATGAGCAGACACTGAAAGGTCGAGATCTACAGAATTCTCAGGGAGAGAACTGGTATAGGTTGCTTGTGAGAATATTGGTGGATTATCATTCACATCCAACACATTTATAGTTAATCTCAAAGGTGAAGATGTCTCCAGACCACCAATATCGAAAGCTGTAACCTGAAGTTCATATATTCGAGGAGGTTTTTCATAATCTAACGATATATCATTACTAATAGTTCCAGTTCCATCAGCGTTGACAGTAACAGAGAAAGGAATTATGGAACCACTAGTTGAAGGCTCGGCACTACTCAGCATATATCGTACAATTTGATTCACAGGAACGGGATCAAATGGATGTGACAAATCCGTATCAAAAGCAGACAGTGCCAGTCGAAATGCTCCAGATTCAACATTTTCTGCAATACTGACTGATATATTCTTATCTTTAAATTCCGGTGCATTGTCATTGATGCCGATGATGCCAATTGTAATATGTACAGGAACTGAAAAATGCTCCTCATCAAAAGCCACAACACTGACGTCCATTACCTGCATCACTTCATAGTCCACCATTTTGATGAGGTATAAAGCTCCTGAGTTATCTAGTCTGAAAAATTCCTGGGAAGCAGTAGTACTGTTGGTAGTTTCATTCCGCAGATGAATGGTCAGAGATGTCAGGCTACCATCAGGATCTTCTGCAAAGAAACTGTAAATGGGGAAAGGTGGCACATAGTTCTCTCGTATTGTCTGAGGAGCTGATGGAACCCTGATAGTGGGTGGGTTGTCATTGATATTGACAATATTGACAATTACAGTAGCAGGCTCCAGTGCAGTATGGAGACCATCAGTAACAGTAACAAGAATGACATAACTAAAGATCCTTGATTCATAGTCAAATGATGTATTGAAGGTAAGAGATCCATCATTTAAAACTGAAAAAAAATTAGAAGTGTCCCTTAAAATGGAAAAATTGAAAATTTTACTGGAGTCTTTGTCTGTTGCGTTTAGTTTTAGGAACACATTTGGAATGGAATTTTCATTAATTGAAGTAGTGTAGTCCTTGGGTGAGAATTCAGGAGGAAACTCATTCACATCAGTCACAATAAGCTCCATTACTTGGTTTACACACAGTCCTCCATAATCACAAACACCAACAGAGATGTTAAAAGACCAATTGGATAAACTTTCATGATCTATAGCTCCAACTACCCTCAGAGACCAGCCACTGTACATTTCTAGAAATGGAGGAAGTCCTTCAAATTGAGGTGTTGAAAGAACACCATAGATGCCACTGTCTCCATCTGATATAGTAAAGTTGAGCATAGTAGAACTAACACTTGTAGTCTCTGGAATCAAAAGAACACTTGGAATCCCAGTGATCTCAGGATAAAACTCATTTTGGTCTGTCACAATTACTACTACTGCTGCTGTGTCATTCAAACCACCTGCATCAGTAGCCAATACCTCAAATTCAAATTCTGTAAGTCCAGATTCATAATCAAATTCCAGCATGAAAAACAGTGACCCATTTTGTTCTATGACAAAACCAATACTTGAATTTACCAAAGAGAAAGTGATTTGATTATACTCTGAAGCTAAATCATCATCTTTAGCAACTAAAACTCCAATTTCACCAACATAATTTTCTTGCACTGTAAAATTATACACCGAGAGGGAAAAAGCAGGTGCCTCATCATTTACATCAATTATAATGATAGTTACTTGAAGCAATTCTGAAGACAAGAGTCCTCCATCAATGGCCACTAAATAGAATACATATTGGGTATTCCCTTTATCATAATCTATTGGAATTGTATTCTTCAAAACAGCAGTTTGAGAATGTAAGTCAAACGTCAAATTAAAAAATGTATGGTTGCCAGAGTGAAATGCTACTGTGTCTACATGACCATGGTAACCTAAGTCATCTACAAGACTCTTAGGTGGGTTTCTGTCCTCATCAATAACAGATATAGTATATAATTCTTGTTCTAGAGAATTTTCAGCCAGAAAAGCTGATATTGAAGACTCTGAAAAGTTTGGTCGATGCTCATTTAATGGAAATACAAAAACACGAAGAGTTGCATTTTGTATACTATAATAGGTTCCATCAAAAGCAGCTACTTCAATAGAAACCTCATCAGTTTCCTCATAATCTAACGCACGAGTGAGTCTCACATTACCATATTCATCAATCTCAAATAAATTTAAGTTTGTAGAAAAAATGAATGATATAGTAGTCACATTAGAGGTGTTACTACCATGAGCAATCAGCTGAACAATCGGCTCCGAGGGCAGCACCCCTTCTGTCACTGTGGTCTCATATCGAAGCCGAGAAAAAACTGGAGGAATTTTTTCTACCAAGAAACACATGGACACTGGGATACTTGGTGAACTCCTCAATCCACCATCAATAGCCACTACTTCAAAATGAACTGTAGATGTGTAGGTTGCCAGACTTTGTGAGACAACTATTTGGTTACCACTCATGGAAAAGGGAAGCGGTATACTATTTGTTGATAATATTCTGTATTCCTGTACACTTCCGTACAGTTCTCCTCCATCAGAGTCTGTCGCCGAGACTGTCAAAACAACTTCCCCTATTTGTGAAGATACACTTGTACAAACATAATAAGAAGATACATCAAAAGCCGGAGCAAATTCATTAACATCAGTTACAATAATTAATACAGTGGCTTCATCTTCAAAACCACCTCCATCTGTAGCAGTGACTGTCAAATTGATCCCTTGGACAGTTGTCTCATAATCCAGAGGGACTTCCACTCTGATGTCTCCAGTGACTGAGTCTATATCAAACATACTAAAATTGTTGACCAATCTGTACGTGACAGCTCCAAACACAGGACCGCCATCATCATCCACAGCTGAAACTTGCAATAGGTAACCAACATAATTCTCAGCTATAGCACGAGAGTATCTGTCACTCACAAACCTCGGCATGAACTCATTCTCATCTGTCACAATAATGGTCACAGTGACAGCAGCCGTTAAGCCACCCTTATCAACTGCCTCTGCAACCACAGTATAGTGCCTCTCTCCTTTCTCATAGTCAAAGCCTCTCAAATTGAAAATAGTTCCGTTTGGATTTACTTTAAAGAGGCCATTTAACCCAACCAGCTGGTAAGTCAATTCATTATAGTTACCACTGTCCTTATCAAATGCCATTATTTGTAGCCAATCGCTACCTTGAATAGTGTTCTCTGGTAAAGTGATATTGTAACTTCCATTGAAAAAAGGAACATATTCATTGATGTTTTGAATACGCACTTCAACAAAACAAAGACTTTCAGAAAGATAGAAGCCATCAGAGAGTGAAACAGAAAAATTGAAGTAGCTGTGTCTTTCATGATCTGGATAGTCTGTCATAAAAATATGTCCATGACTATTTATAATAAATGGTACACTGCGAAGGGGAAATATTGTGAACACAAGAGGATCTAAATTATCAGGATCTTCAGCTTCCAATTCCCCTATTCGTACAGGCAATCTAGTGGCAGAGTAATTCGAAATATGCAGCTCTACCAATTCAAACGTATATTCTGTCTTTACAAAATGAGGAGGAACATCATTCATGTTACGTACATTGATAATAACAACTGCTGAACTGTTAGACTGCTTCCCTCCGCGATCTACTGCAGCCACTAAAAATTGATAAAAAGTCTGATTCTCATAATCCAAATTTGACACTACTTCTACTGAACCATCTGGGTGAATCTCAAATGGCAAAGGCAACTGGTCAGTTGAGGTAATTACGTAATTTGAAATGACTCCATATTCTTCACCAGAGTCTAGATCATTAGCTGCAAGTACAAGTACCACAGTTCCAATATCTGCAGTTTCATTGACTGTCACCAAATACTCATTGCTCACAAACACAGGACTGTACTCATTCTCATCCAACAAGTTAATAGTAACATTGGCATAATCCTTATGGAAGCCATCATTCAGCTCTACAATCAGAAAGAAACTTTTTTCACCCTCTTCGAAATCCAGTGATTTATTTGAATAAAGATTCCCATCAGCATCAATATCTATGTCAAAATCTACATCATTACCAACTATTTGTTGAATGTTAAACATTATTTCTGGTCCAGTTTTCTCACAAGGGCCATCCTTGTCCCCATCACTAAAAGGAAGCTTAAACGTCAGATAAGAGTTTTCCAGCAAGGTGACACTGTATTTATCTTGGTCAAATGTGACAGGGTGTTCATTAATATCCTGGACTATAACAGTAATCCTCACAGGGTCTGGAGTCTCTAATCCACCTCCATCTCTAGCTAGTACAGAGAGATGATAAGAACACTGTGTTTCATAATCTAGTGGTCTGGAATTAGTCAGCAATGCATAGCCACCATTACTTAAAACAGTTAAATTGAAGGGATTATTTTCTAAAGGAGCCAGAGAAAAATAGTACAACACAATTCTTGCAAAAGAAGGAACAGTTTCAGATTTTAAGTTCAAAGAATCATTATCCTGTGCAACTATGCGCAAATTGAGAGTTCCCGCTGGGGCATTTTCTTGAACAGTGAGATTGTAAGTCAGCTCAGTAAAGTAAGGTCTGTGCTCATTTCCAGCTACCACTTTTAAAGTAACTGCCGCATAACGAGAGTAAAACCTGCCATCAAATACATTAACATAGAAAAAGAATGAATCTTCTACATCCCTGTCAAGCAAACCTTGAAGGTAGATCTGACCACTCTCAGTGTCTATGAAAATATCGTCAAGATAAACTGTGGTAAATTGAAGAGGGCTAACTCCTTCGTCTGGATCAGTTACATACTGGGAGAGTTCAGTGACAAGTGAGCCATTGGGGAGATTTTCCGGGACTTCAATTCTAATTTCATCTTGAATATGAACAGGAAGATCATTTCCATTCATTATGTTTATGGTAATATTAACAGGCAGAGATAAAAGTCCTCCACCGTCGACTGCCTGAACTTGAATGAAATATTGATGCAAACCATTCTCATAATCAGTTCTAAAATTAGCTGTCCTGACACTGCCTGATGGGGTGATAACTACAGGAACTTGTTCAGATGAAATAAAGGAGAAGTTACTCACTCGGCCATAAAGAAAACCACCATCTTCATCAGAAACTAGAGAGCTTAAGCTGAAAACAGTACGATCTAGAGATAAGTTTTCTTCTATATCAAATGTGTATGAGGCATTCTCAAAGACTGGAGGATGTTCGTTGGCATCTTCAATATTAATGATCACATTCGATGAAGAATTCAGTCCGCCCCCATCTATAGCCATGACAGTAAATGCATGCCTCTGCACTGACTCAAAATCAACCTCACCACTTACAAAAATCATACCAGTCTTCGGATGTACTCCAAAAGGTGCTTCACCACTGGTAATCAAGTAAGTAATGTCACTGTAGTTTACGGTCAGATCTCTGTCTGCAGCAGATACTCCGATCACTGTACTTCCATTCTCACTCCCTTCAATTAAACTAGCTCGATATGTTGACCTGTCAAAGGTAGGAATAAATTCATTGACATCTTCTATGGTAACAGTCACACTGATTGTATTTGATATAAGCATGTCTTCATTAGTCGCTTCTCTAGCATAAAGTTGAAATGCATATGTAGACCTTGACTCTGCATCCAAATTGACACGGCTTTGCAAGTAACCACCAGTGACCCTAAAATCTGTTTCTGGTATAAGGACATAGGAAACAATATCACCAACATCACCATCTAGATCAGTGTGGTTAAGAAATGCTATATCCTCACCAGGTGGTGTATTTTCAGGCACTGTCAATTCTAACTTGTCAAACGAAAAAACTGGTGGATTGTCATTCCTATTTTCAACTCTAATTCTAACAACAGCAGGCTGGGGACATGGCACAGATAAATACAGCACAGTAATGTTAAATAACACTACGTTCTCCTTCTCATAGTCCAGAGGCTTCACAGCAAACAAATCTCCAAATGTTTGCACTTCAAACTCGTTTCTATTGGGACTGAATAAGTAAGACAGGTCTGTTTCATTCACAAATTCATCCAAACTAATTCTTAAAACAAAGCGTTCGTTATTCAAGTTTTCGGGCACAGTAGACTCGTAAAAGTCTCTTGTAGGGCACGGTATGATGTCAGGAGCATCAGTAATGTGGACAAGAATGGGTATGCGATCAGAAGTACGGTTGCCACTATCAACAGCCACAAGGTCAAATGAAAATGTTCTCTCCCCTTCCTCATAATCTAACTCAGAGATTACTATAAAAGAACCTTCACTATTCACTGAAAATGGCAGATTTACCAAGCTACTTTGCTCAGGTTTAGTAATATAGTAATCAGATATTTGGTTGTAACTTTCAGACTGATCTATATCATCAGCTTTTATTTCAAAAGCAACTTGGCCAATCTGGATTGATTCTGATACATCAATGATATAAAAATCCTCTTCAAACATAGGTGGATTGTCATTTATATCAATCAAGATAAGGGAAGCTGGCACTTGAGTTGAGAGTCCAGCAGAATCCACAGCTATAATCGTGAAATTTATTGGCAAATAATTCACTTCATAATCAAAAACTCCCGAAATGACTAGTGTGCCATTGGCATGAATAGTAATAGTGATATTGTCTTCTACTGAATCCTCAACAGAATACAAAATATCATCAAGTCCATCCAAGTCTATGGCTAAAATTTCCGCTGAAAAGTATTCAAGATTTTCAGGTACTGTCCACACGTAGTGGGCATGCTCAAACATTGGAGCATTGTCATCCTCATTGATTATATATACATACACTTTAGCATGTACTAAAGAATCCAGCTCTCCATCAGAAGCCACTATAGTTGCTCTGTACTCGTGACTTCCCATGTCATAATCAAGTTCTTCAGTTAGTTCGAAATAAAGCTGGCCACTGTCTTTAAGAATACCCAATTCAAATGGCAGATTCCTTTCCAATACTCTGTATGACAAACCAATCTCATCAGTAGTTTCAGTGGACACATTTTCGTTTTTTCCTGGATATGCTAAACTGGGAGCACAAATATCCAAGTGTTGGTTGTCAATGTCCATATCAGTTGCATGCAGGACGGTTGGAATCAGAACTTTGGAACCAATGCTGAGACTCTCACTCACATTGATCTTCTCCTCCAGGGAATTGAAAGCAGGATGGATGTCATTTTGCCCAATGATATATATTGTGACACTACTAGAAAACTCGGAACTAAATTTACCATCTGACACAGATACAGTTAAGTGTAAAGACTGAATAGACTCGTAATCCAAAGCTTCTTCTAAAAAGACTTCCCCTCTTGAGTTAATTTTCACATAAGGTAGAACTGGTGAAATAGTGAAAGTAAAATTAGAGGTATCCTTATCAAGGTCCATAGCTTTCACATGTACCACTGGTTCACTTTGTCGGACATTTTCTAAAATGCAGCTGCTGTAGCTTGCTTTAGAAAGTGTTGGAGGGTTGTCATTTACATTTAATACATTCACAATAATGGTAGCAGGAACAATGGATGTCAAATTTCCTTCTATGGCCTCCACTAAAAAAACATAAGTAGACAATTCTTCATAATCGAGTGGTGACATAAGAAGAAGGTAACCTTCAACAGTGATAGTGAATTGGTTATATGTAGAATTTATGATTTTAAAGACTGGCATCTCACTATTACCATCACTATCTGTGTATGTCAGCTTCGTAAGTGCGTTTTGGGGACCTCCAACAAAATAATCTGGGAAAATGTTTTCATTTAATGATACAGTATACATCTGAGGCTGGAATATTGGTGGATGTTCATTTAAGTCTACCACACGAACAATCACTTCTACAGAACTGAACAAATCACCTCGATCAAATGCCTTAACCATGAATGCAAAATCCATGCCATGAGTTTCAAAATCTATGACTTGACTGCTAAGTAGTTCTCCTGTTGCTGGATTAAGGTAGAAAGCTGACGGCAAGTCAGAACTTTCAAACTTTGACACAGTCCCAAATACTTCACTAATATCATCATCAGTGGCTTCAAAAGTATAAAGAACAGAGTTTAGAGGCAAGTTTTCCAATACTGTAATATTAATAATTTCTTGCACAAATTTTGGTGGAAATTCGTTCTCATCTGTAACAATCACAGTCACTACTGCCTCATCACTTCTTCCTGCGATGTCTTCTGCTACGATAGTGAAGTTGTACAGTTTTCTACTAGACTCAATATCAATGGCACTTGCTACAGATAGTACACCACTGTGGTCATCCAACTCAAAGATGTTAAGCAAGTCATCTGTAGTATGGTAAGTTACATTACTATACTTCTCACTGGCATCTTTGTCAACTGCCACTATAGTCAAAATATCTCCAACATAGTTTTCAGGAACACTAACTTGATAAAAATCAGTTGGCTGATTGTTCGATAAAAACTCAGGTGCATTATCATTTTCATCAATGAGAAAAACATCAAATTGATTGGGCTCTAGAGACTTCAAGCCTCCTCCATCGACCACATGGACAATAACACTGATAACCTTAACTGAGGCTTCATAGTCGAGAGTAACAATATTGGTAATGACAGCTTCTCCACTTTCTGTTTCGTTGACTATGGCAAAGTATGGACTGCCAGACTCAAGATAAAAATGATCCACAACTCCATATCTAGTGGCATTAGGACCAAGTGTGTCAGCGTCTGCATCAGTAGCTCTCACAACAATTTCAAAACTGTAAGGAGGTGTGTTCTCAAGTATATCCAGAACACCAGACCTAGTAAGAAAAGCTGGTGGATGTTCATTTACTGGCAAGACTTGAAGTTTCAAAACAGCCAGACGAGATGTATGAAAACCATCATACACAGCAATCTCAAGGTAGTACTCACTCTGCTCTTCAAAATTCAACTCTTTATCAAGCCAAATATTGAACTTCTTGCTTTCTTGATCAGACTGTTCTTCTTCAAATCGTATAATCCCTCTAGGACCACTCAGTTGCTTAAGCACAAGATCATTGCCATCTTGGTCTGTAGCATTTACATGCCATAAAGGCTTAGAAGGCAAGACATTCTCTACAATGGATATTGACAGCTCAGTTGCAGTTGTTATCAGTGGAGCAAAAAAATTGGCTTCAGTAATATTAAGAATGACCAAAACTTTGTCAGATTCTAGACCACCACCATCTCTGCACTGAAGTTCAAATGAATAAGAAGCCGTTCTTGAGAGTTTTCTGGTGAGATAAAGGCCACCTGATGCATTAACCATAAATGGAAGCGGTGAAGATGTCAGAGGAATTATTTCAAAATCATAAATTTCACCGTACCTGTCTCCGCCATCATTATCGTACGCCTGAAAAGTGAGGGCCAGTTCACCTGGTAGCACTGCCTCGTGCACAATGACTTCCAAAATACCATCCTCAGATGGAATGACTGGTCTAAACTCATTTGAGTCCAGGATCTCAATGTGAAGTGTAAATACATCTTGGAGGCCATCAGAATCACTTGCAGAAACTTCCAGCTGGCACATCAATATTCCAGCCTCATAGTCAATGGGAGATACCACTTGGACAATACCAGTTACTCTGTCTACAGTAAAATGTGAAAAGCAGTCACTGGTGTTCAGAAGGTGATAATTAATACTACTGTAGATTGGAGATTTATCACTGTCAATAGCAAGTACAGTTGTAACATTCATTGTAGACTCTGTGGCTGCTTCAGGTAAACGAAATGTCTGTGATGGGGTTTCAAAGACAGGAGGAAGATCATTTACATCCTGAAGAATAATGGTGACCTTGGCTGACACATTTTTCCCTCCTCCATCCCATGCAACTACAACAATACTAATTTCAGCAGGATCCATTTCAAAGTCAAACTTGCGTACATTACTGATAACTCCCATCTTGTTGTCAATGTGGAACAAGTGGCCACTCCTCCCCACCAGCTCGAATCTTACCACTTCGCCATAAATCCCTCCATCATCATCCATTGCCATGGGGGACAGTATCCCTTCACTCGGCTTTGTATTCTCTTCCAAATGTACAGTATATTCTTCTTGGTAAAATGATGGACTGAATTCATTAATATTGAGTACACTCACAGTTACATTAGCACCCGTTGGTGCATTGTGTATGCCATCCGAGAGGTACACCAAGAAATTAAATCCTCTCAAAAATGGCTGCTCAAAATCCACCAAACTGGTCAAGACCACTTCCCCATCAACTGTTACATTAAATGGAGTATTGCTAGGCTCAACACTGAAGCTGAATACATTGCCAGTGACATCAGGATCTGAGAACTCAAACCTGCCTACAACATACCCAATGGTTTCATTTTCATAAATGTTAAAATGGAACATGGTCTGGTAAAAATGGGGAGATTCATCATTGACATCAGAAACACTTACACTTATCCAAGCAACTGAAATATCACAAAGTCTTCCAAGTAAGTTGGAATCATTAAAACTTCCATCAGTTGCACTTATGTTAAATAAGAAAGGAGTATGCAAACTTTCAAAATCAAGAGTCTCTGATATATAGAGTGATCCATTCTGAAATATACCAAATGGTAGATGCTGTCCAACATCTAAATAAAACTGTACACTCCCATACTTTACACTACTGTCATTATCACTAGCCAAGTCTTCTAGGATTATTACTCCTGGGTTAGTGCTTTCTGGTATGTGAACATTATATCCCATAGCTTCAAATTCTGGACAAAACTCATTGACATCTTGTATGTATACACTGACTGCAGCACTTGAGGACTCACCAGCTTGATTACTAGCAATCACCTCAAACAGAAACACTTCCTTAGAAGACTCTATGTCTAAAGGGATGGAATTAGCCATGCTTATGGTTCCATTTAAACTTACCATGAAAGGTACAGGGGTCCCAGCTATGGAGTAATTGATATCAGACAAATCTGGATCAATGCAAGCATTCAACTCAGGGATGTGATTAGCTTGAACTATAAAGTCTGCCAACACATTTTCAGGAGTAATAAAGGTATAAGAAGATTGACTAAACACTGGTGAGCCAATAGCCTGTCTTTGTATTCTAATATTTACAGTCAGTGGGGAGTCAGAAATTAGGCCATCTGAGTCCTGGATGGACACTTGAAATGTATACAAACAAGATGTCATTCTAGACACTTCGACTGAACTACTAACAATAGCTTCAGAAGAACTGAAGTTCAGTGATATCTGAAAAGGAACAGTTGGATTACTCAAAAGAAAGCTAATATTGGACGGTCTGAGGTTCTCAATGGTACAGCAGTTCACAGGTAGTGTACTGGACAGGATACCATCTTCATCTAGGTCTGACAAATGAAGGTAAGCTTGTGGTCCAATGTGACTGAAATCCGTCAGTGTCAGTGTAAGTTCATTGACTTCAAAGTTGGTGGGATTGTCGTTAACATTCTCCACACACAGATGAAGGGTAATGTCAACTGAGTTGTTCAATCTGTTTCTAGCCTTCACTACTACATCATAACTAGTTCGAGTCTCAAAATCAAGTGGAGAAATGATATAGACTTCAGAGCCTTGCAACATGACAAACTCACCACCACTCACTGCTTCATATCTGTATAGTCCTTCGGATTCCCCCTCATATTGAGATAAATCCAGCACACTGTTACTGGGTAAGATGCCTTCGAGCACTTGCAAACAGTGGTGTTGAGGAAGAAGGTCAATGTTGAAGTCTCTCAGTTCCACTTCTACATTGACAGGATGAGAAGAATAGTTAGCAGCATCGTAAGCCATTATTTGAAAATAATAGAGAACTTCTTGATAGTCTGAAGTAGGTACTGTAGTAATCAAGGAGCCATTTGAAAGTAGAAAGAATGGGAATTGCGATCGAGTCAAAGAAGGTGGTAGTATAAGCTCGTAGAAAGCTACTGTGCCAAATTCAAGGCTCCCGTCCATATCAATGGCTTCAAAATGATGAACTGTGCTATTTTCAGGAGTCTGCAGCCTTAGAGCAAACCTGTATGACTCTTCAGTAAAAGTTGGAGAAAACTCATTAATATCTAATACTACAAAATTGAAAAGAGAAGAAGAATTAAATTCTCCATCACTTGCCAAGACTGTTAAAGAATAGTTGTTCTGCAATAAATCTTCATAGTCCAGGAAGTCAGCAACAAATATATCACCAGTACTGGCATTGATAGAAACATAATCCAAAATATCAGCATCAGATTCTGACACCATCAAGTTGTAAAAAAGGACAGCTGTTCTGTCTCTGTCTGAACCACGCACTGTTAAAACTGGAGTGCTATTATATACTTGGTTTTCGTAAACAGAAACGGAATAGATCTCTTTGTCCAATGTAGGCACATTGTCATTGATATCCACCACTTGAATGATTACTCTAGCATGTTCAATAGTGCTCTGTCCATTTTGATTGTCTCCCACTACTTCAAACTCGTACCTGGTGGGTACAGAAGGATCATCAACATCAATTTCTCTGGAAGCCGATATAACCCCGCGGTTGGAAATGACAAAAGGAAGTGTAGACACTAATGCTGATGATACTGATCGCAAATTGTAGGACACAACTCTGTCATTTGGGTCAGCATCAATGGCAGTGACATTCAATAGAACTTTACGTTCTCTAGTTTCGTTGATAGTATAGTTGTATTCTAATTGAGTGAAGACTGGCCTATTGTCATCTACATTGATGACATCCACTCTGACAGTTACTTCTCTACTACAATTTTGAATCCCATCTGAACTGATGACGTTGAATATGTACATCTGCCTTTCTTCATAATCAAGAGTTCCTACTAAATAAAGCCTACCTGCTCGGTCAATGGTAAACTTGCCATAGTTTGGTACTAGGTAAAACACGTTGGGCGGGTTTATAGCATCGTAGTCTGCATCAAAAACTTGAATCCTTCTCAAAGCTTCAAATCTGTGGGCATTCTCTATGATAGGTGCTCTAAAGTTGCCAGTCAGAGGACACGGAGGATTGTCATTCACATCTTCAAAGGATATGGAAACCTGAGTCCTTGAAAACTTTCCTCCACCATCAGTAGCTACAACATAAAAGTCTTCACCATAGTAACCAATGTCATAATCCACAGGCTTGATTAAAGAAATCTCCCCAGTAGTGTTGTCCACACTAAAAGCAAAGTCACTCAGAGCTACTCCAAAAGTCTGCAAACTGTAGGAAACAGTTCCATATAATGCACTCCCATCAGCATCATTTGCACTTACAGAAAGAACAACTGAGCTTACATTAAAGGATTCGGGAATAGTATAATGGTAGATGACAAAATCAAATTTAGGAGGAGCTTCATTAACATCTTCAATTACTACTGTAATGTTAGTAGAACTAGACAGACCATAGTCATCACTAGCAGTGTAGATCATTCTATAGACGTTGGGTGGGCTTTCAAAGTTGAAGCGACGAGTATTTCGAATGATTCCTCCACTACCAAAAAAGGGAGGTCTAATACCAGGAGGATGAGTGAGAGTTATAGTATAAGAGCCGACTAAGTTATACTGAGTGGAACCATCCATGTCAACAGCTCTAATCTCCAACTCTAAATTATCCTGGTCTTCAGGAACAAAGAAGGTATATTCATCTTGGCTAAACTCAGGGGCAAAGTCATTAACATCCTCAATACGGACAGTAACTTCCAGAGGGGAGACAGTTTTAAAAGCACCATCATAGGCATGAATATGCAGCACAAAGATTCTAGGATCAGTCTCATAATCAAAGGGATAACTATTTGTCAACATTCCTACATCGCCAGCTGTTCGTGGTTGGGTTATTGTAAAAGGCAAGTTGCTGGAATTATATTCATCTGAGTATAAAGTCCCGTCAATTCTGTAGTACTCTAATTCAAATTGAGTCAAGTTCCTGCTGCCCAAGTCTTTGTCTTGAACACTGAGTTCAAACTGCAGTGACCCTGCTTTAGAGTTCTCTGAGATGAACAAGGTGGCACTAGGCCTCACAAACGTTGGTGGAAACTCATTTACGGGGACAACACGAACTTCAACCCTAGAAAGTAAATCATTAGTGCCATCTGTGACTCGAACAATGAGGGCGTGGTTTGTATCTGTCTCATAGTCTAAAGGTGCTCGAAGTCTGATGCTCCCCGAATCAGTGACGGTGAACAACAGTGATTCGTGGTCCAGTTGAAATGAATATCTCGTGCCAGGTGTCGGATTGGATACAGTGATGTTAAGAATTGGGTAAAGGTCCCTGTAGCCTTCCCTCACATAAATAGTATATTCTTCATGTATCTTAAAAGCCAGATCATTAACATTGCTAACATCAATGACAAAGAACACAGGCTGAGAGGATAAAACTCCATCAGATGCTGTCATCTCCAGTTCAAACCTATTTCTTCTTTCATAGTCTAATGCTTTCAGAAGTTGAACACACACTCCATGATATCTTGAGACCTCAGTCAGATTAAAGTAGCCATAAGCATCCTTCAAAGAGTAAGTGAGGTTATCTCCTTCAAGATCAGTTGCACTGGCACACGAGATAATGTTTTCAGGAAAATTTGACATTTTGAAAGGAAATGTTTCTTCTGGGATTTTCAGCTGTCTAAATGTGAAACTGAATACAGGTGGGATATCCTTCACATTTAATATTGTCACAGATATGTTCGTAGTGCACGTATTTCCATCAGAATCTGAAGAGAGAAGCCTGAAAAAGAAAAACCGCTGACCAGCATCGAAATCTAAATTAGTGCGAATCGCCAATACATTTCTGGCAATGTCTAAGATGAAGAAAGTAGTAATTGACTGGGGCTCCACTCGATAGGTAATGCCACTACGAAACTCAGGACTTGAATCAAAGTCTACAGCCGTCAAGTTTAGAAGTACATAGCGTCTGGTAACATCCTCTCTGACGTCAAAGCTGTACTGCTCATGTTCAAACTTAGGACAGTGGTCATTGACATCTGTAACACATGCTTTCACAGGCACAGAAGCAGACAAACCATCAATATCTTGGGCAGACACGTTAAAGTGGAAACAGTCCTCAAATTCATAGTCAAATTCTCTCAGGGAATGAATAGAACCATCTTGATCCACAGAAAAGAAATCATTACCAACCAAGGAGTATGTCAAATTACTGAACAAAGTGGTTCTGTCTGCATCACTAGCTTGAATTTGTGTCAAATAGCCTTTGAAATTCTCCCTGAATGTCACAGAGTAAGATGACTGAGTAAACACTGGGACATTGTCATTAACATCAGTGAGTGTTACCTCCACTTGAATTATTTGTCTCAATGCTCTCCTCTGATAGCTAGCACCAATAGAAAACAGATAGGACAGGGAAAGAGTAGTGTTTTCATAATCCAGTACTGTGGAAGTGGTTACAGTAAAGCTGCAAGTAGAAAAATTCTTCACTATTTCAAAAGGTATTCCTCCTTCTATAATAGAAAACTGAGTGGCATGGAAGCTGCCTGGACAGATTGAGAACTCATATCCTCTCCAAGATTCAACACCGGATCCTCCCCCAGATTCAGCACCAGATCCATCCTGTAGATCAAACATGGCACCACTCCAATCTCCATCTGATACATTAAGATTAAGGGAAAACAACTGGTACCCTAAGGGTGTGTTTTCAGCTAATTCTATGGAAAGCTGGCCATTGGAAAGAGGATCAAAAGAATCATTTCTCCCAGTGTATTGGACTAGAATAGTAGGGTCAATCAAATCATTTACATCTGCCTGCCGAGTGAGCCTTCGTTTGGGGGTATGACGTTTTAATGAAGTATATCTCCCTCCTGTAACAGATACTACTACTTTGGTTTTACCATTTAGTCCAGACAGATCTGTAGCTATCATACCGACATCAATAGTTCTCCCAATCTGTAATTTATTCAAAGGCTTGGAAAGTACCAGAGAGTTGGTTGAGTGATCAAAACTAAAGACATCAGAACCAGAGTCACTAGGTGTAATAGTAGACACCAGCTCTATAGTTTGCCTGTCGTTAGCATCTAAGTCAAGTACATTAAAACTGAGAAGTCTCAAACCCACAGGTGAGTTGTAATTTGCAGATACATTGTAAACAGAATGCTCAAAATGTGGTGCTTCATCGTTGACATCTTTCACTTTTATGATGACATGAACTTTGAATTGAAGTTCTAGAAACATGCTGGAGTGGCAGAGAACATGAAAATTGTGTGACCTTTGGTGTTCATAGTCAAGCAAAGACATATGCAAAAATAGTTGACCTGAGCTCTTTTTTATTCCAAATATTCGGTTATTTGCCTGTAAAGAGAAAGTAACAGTTTCAGAAAGGTTTGATGGTAGAAGTTCAGAAAGAGGTGAGCCAATGGAATCACTAGCGGAAGTATTCTCTAAGACATGATACGCTCTTGTGAGATTCTGATTCGTCAACTTTTCAATCCAGTTTAATAAGACCTGGTCATAACCTGTGAAGAGTAAAATATTATTCTGATATTAAGGAGAGACAGGATAACAATGGAAACATGTGACAAAATTATATCAACTAAAATATGGCTGGCCAGAGTACTTAAAATTCAGAACAAGGGTAGGAAATTTTTTGCTTTCATTGTATGTGTGTAATGCATTTCAGTCAGGGGAGGAGGGTGAAGGTAGGGAGGAAGAAAGAGAAGAGAGAGACCAATGTTAGACAGTGATGTTTAGGCAAGATCTTTTTTTCTTAATGTATTTTAAGCAAATTTGAAAGAAGTGAAACTAGATTTTAAAATTCACCCATCCCTAGATGGAAGGCAAAATAGAAGCAAAGCAACATGGCAAAAAACAACCGAACAAATGTGGCCTACATACCTGATTGATAAAAAGCACACTGTTCTCTTGCCCCTTCCACTTGTTCACAGCTGCCAGTGATAATAACTGTCGAGTTGAATTTAATTCTCTCAAGCACAGTACTGTGAAATAAGTAATCCCTATTATCTCCATCGTGATCATTAGTGAGCCATACATCTTCTTGTATGACATTTTTATTCAAGAGAGAACTAATAAATCCAGGATGACTTACTTGATCAACTACAGCTGCATTATCAATAAAAACATTCGCTGCTACAGAGAAATACTCAGAATACTCTGAACTAAACGCAGTCCAACAAAACTGAATCCAATTGGACTGAAGTACACAGTATGTACAATTCCTTAATTTCAATCCTGTTCCAAAACCTATCACTTTATTATTCACAAATGTGACTCCAAAAGAGTCAACCGCATATAAAGCTACAGTGTCTTTCACCTGAAGATCTGAATGGATGTAGCTGCCTTGTTCCAGTCTACAATTGTGAATTGTGACATTATTAGAAGAGGAGACTATAATAGACGGCTGCAGAGGATCCAGTGAAAATATGGACAGATTATCCAGCACTACGTCACTACTAAATATTTCTACTCTTCCAAAAACAATGACTTCTCCCGTGCCTACAAGTCTGATTGGATAGCTGATGTTAACTGTCTCATAATAATGTCCTTCAGGAATTAACAGTGTGCCTCCAACTGGAGTATAGTCCACAGCCTCTTGTAAAGTTACAAACTTATAATTATCTGTGTCTGAAACATTGAGGATCGGAGCAGCTGCTTTATTTTTGAGTTCTATGTAGGGATAAAATGACCCAAGGCCATACTCCCTATACCATGACAACACTCCTTCTGGCAGTTTACCCTTTACCTGAATACCCAAGTCTACACAGCTTGTTTCAAAGGTTAGAACTGACCTTGTTGGCACTATATAATAGCCTGATGACTTCATTTCAATTCTGCACGAAAACTTACCACTCAATAACTGCAACAACAAAATATACTTCATAAAAACAAAATTAAACTTATTTCTATTTTAATCAATTTGAAATTATATCTTTTGCTCTTCCTCTAATAAGGTAATGACCTGAAGCGTACTAGAAGAACAACTGGCATAACTTACTTCAATATTGACAATTGACCACTAACAATAATCAAAATGTTGAGAGTATCGCCACATTGAATAAGAAAATATTATTTAGGGTTAGATAAGAAATAAGTTTGTTAATATATAGTATCTATTCATTTCAAGCCATCAAATAGTTATATGAAGCCATACCTCAAGACTTATCTTGTAGTCCAGTCCAGGCCATGTTTGTACAAAGAATTTACCTCTCTTAAACACCACTTTCTGTAAATTCATTATCATCACTGCTCCATCATCTTCTTGTCTGCTCCACAGCGAGCTCTGTTCCAGAAAGAATCCAGGACATATTGAGACTTCATCATCCTTTTGTAACAACTGTATTACATAAAAGATCTATTCTTAATGTATCTTTTGTGGTTGTTACTGTTTTTTTAATTTATTTATTTTTTTTATTAAGTAACAGTTCTACTGCTACTGTGAATGTAAATACAAATACAAAATGGCAAAATACGTGAACAGGTAATAAAATAAATAATAATAAACCAGCAAGTACCCCACACAGTGGCACTTGAAGCAACTTTTACAAATCAGGAATGGAGTAGCATAAGATATTCTTATTATCTTCTACCACTTGATTTAGTTATGTACATCAGTTCGCCTTTTTTTTCATTTACTTTTCTTGAACCTTATTCATGAATACACACACCACCACCGTCATCATCATTACTGACGACTGTTTAAATAACCTGCTCGGCTAATGAATTATTGAATACACACACAGACGTTACTGACACACAAATATATTATTTAAATAGTGAATTTAAAAATTTTGAGATGGATACGTACAGAGAGGAGATAGCCACAGTAGGCATATATAAACTCTTAGATATTCTGGAATCAGTGCTGGAATAGACATTACTAGACATTGCACTATATAGCTACTTAACCGATTAATGCCAGACATTAAATTCGCGATTACGTGCGTGTACTCCGAAATTGTTTACAAGAAATCGTGACCGTCACCTCGAGGCTTGAACCGCCTGAGCTTTTTATTGTCTAGAGGCAATACGCTTCGAAGTAACCGACGGCGATGTATTAACAGATTGAAGCTAAAGCCCTCCTCTACCCGCGGGCTAAGTTTTGTTTAGTTTGTAGGCGTTTGAAGCGTATGAAGTGCGCACTCATTGGAAACTACAAGCTTCAAGGTAAGTATACCATTGTTAGCACCAGTATTGTAAAAGTTAAGGCTAAGACCTCATGTTTCATAGTTATATATTGTTGTTTTAAATGTTCACCAGCCGCTTGCTTTGAAATAATTCAGCAACTATGGATTTTGGCTGTTTATTTTTTTTGTGGGAGCCATATACTAGATAATATAATATATAACATAACAAGCAATTATATAGACTACTATGTTTGCAATTCTAAGATTTTTTTCTGATAATACTATGAAGCAGTCTGATTGAACTCCCATGGTGACAAAGCCACACCCCATAATCACCACTGTACCATAACCGTGATGTGTCTGTTGTTACTGTTCTTGACATAGATTGCACATCCTTCTCTTCATACCTGAGAAACTTTCTCCTAAGAAATCCATTTTATGGGCACCTTCAAGTAGGGGAGAACTGGGAGGAAGAAAGTCTGTATCCTCATGCAATAATAACTTGACCTTTTTGTGGTTAGTGTTGTTCAAAATCTATATAACCCTCTGTGTATGAACAAACGAAGCTAAAATAGCTTGCCTTTTTCAACCTTTATTTCTTCCAGGTCATCAAATTCTTCATTGCTGCCCTCCATGAAGACTTCTTGGCCACGTACCTCTACACCTGAGAAGTCTGCCTTATTCTATCTCTATTTCTTTGAGATCATCAAATTCTTCATCACTGCCCTCTATGAAGACTTCTTGGCAGTCTTTAAATTTTATTGACAACTTTATATCATAATTAATAATTGATATATATTATTGTCTATTAGTTATAGCTATGCATATTTTTTTTTGTAACTTTGATTTTCTTTATACACAAACAGTGCTACAATTTCAATCTACAAATAATAAAAAAAATTCTATGGTAAGGGTCATTACGACCTTGCCTCCATTACACTTACCTCACAGGAGAATCGCTACAGCGTTGTGAGAGCTCTTGAAACACTTGCGATTGTGGCTGGTAGCTAATTGAAGCGGGTACTATGGCGGTTACGTAAAAATGCGTAACCCGCGCTGTGAAGCACCCTCGTGCTTTACGCGGAAACGCGGAATTCGGCGATAATCGGTTAACACAGCAATCCTATATTACTGCATTACTAGCTCTCAATAATTTTAATAATTATTTATGAAAGTCTTATATTGATAGTATCAGCTAACCAACAATTATTTACTGGATGACAGTGAGAATTAGAAAGATGTTGGAGTGTGTGGGGAAGAGTGAGAAAAGAATTAAGAGAGAGAAAAGAGAAATAAATGAGTTAAGAGAAAGGGAGGAAAATGCAAAAGGAAGAAGCAAGACCTGTCAAGGAAGAAGAAAAAAAAAAGAGTAGTGCTTATGTGTAGGGGAACAAACACAGTTTGTTATTTCAAATCAGACTATACATTGAGATAGTTTTCTCAAGGATATCCAGTATACCAGTATACGCCCAGTCCTACTACAGTTTGTTGTTATTGTTGTTATTGTTGTTGTTGTTTTGATAGCCAATTACAATAGGAAATAACCTGCCCAAGATTTGTGACATAATCACATTTTAGCCTACTGTGATGAAACACTTCTAAAGTTTTAGTTATGAATTGCACCTTGCTTATGGGATCCATCAATTCATCATTTCCATCTGGCAAGAACCATTTGACCAGACCAGGAGATTGTGAGAGAGCCACATACGTTTGAGAAATGTTGAAGTCAGCAGAAATAATCGTCTCGGAACTGTCTTTATCAATGCAGGAAGTCCCAGAAGTGATAGCTATACCAACAACACGCACACACACACACACACGCACACACACACACACAACACGGTACAGATGGTTGTGTAAGATAACCACACACAAGTTAGTGCATATCTCTGCCCAGGGACAAGTCATAGTTGTGGGCTACATTGTTTACCTGGTCTGGCCACCTGGCAAAGGGTCAGTCTGTCAAGTACCATATAGCAACCACGAGCTGCACCTTCAGGGCACACCTAAAATGAAAACGTACAAGTCATAATATTATAAGTCCAGAAATGAGTTTAAAAAAAAGAATTTTAGCCAGGTTAGTCTCTACGCATTGGAGATTGTCTGTCACGTGCCTTCAGGCGAACTACAAATACCTTCCTGAAAAGTATTTCTGGTCCTTTTTATTCCCAAAAGTAACACTTGGTTAATTGTATATTACGTATTATATGGCAGTATAGCTGTGTACTCAAATGTACTGGCGAAAATATACACATTTGGAAGAAAAGAAGCACAGGCTGTCAAAATTGGCACATGTGAAAGGATTGGTCTCTACCTTTTTTAAGCCGAGCCCCGTTTACACAACATCAATTTACTGAATAGTGAAGAACTTTAACATGGGTTTTGTTAAGGCAGAACACAACCATAGGCACTTACTTTAAAATGTGGGGCAGTGAGCAAGAAGACCAAAAAAAATGGTGAGCAAAGTTGCCAGCCAGAAATGCCAACGTAAGAGAGTACCAAACTATTTTAGTGAAGAGAGTGTAAATGGTTTGATGTACATTCAATACACCTACATTAAGTACTATGAACATTTTAATTTCATTGAATCCCACGAGCAAGAATACAGTTTCAAGGAGTCCTGAAGTGACAACCCTTACTCTAAGTCTAGCTAGACCATCCACCCTCTCTCAGTAGCAGAAGTAGGAAACAGTCACTACAATTATACCACCCCAAAGAAGCACTACTCTGCTGTACGGTGGTTAATTACTGGTGCACCTGACACACTTACTAACTCAATTTCAACCGCCACTTCTCCCGCACTGGAAGATGAGGACCACAGGGCTACCTCAGAATGGCCAGATGAAACCTGAAAAATAGTGAAAACATGCACGTGTACGTACACGGAATTAACACACACACACACACACACACACACACACACACACACACACACATACACACATATCCACACATGCAGCCACATGAAGTACCATTTACACACATACCATACTCAGAGAAGTAAAGGAGAGCTCTACTCCATTCAATGATACAATAACTCCCAGAGGTGCCACCTTACCCTAACGAGAGAAAATAAATAAATAAATAAAATACATATACATATAATACATTGTATATATATAATGTATATTATGTATATATATATAATATATATGTATATTTATTGCACCTTTTATATTTTTAATTGAATATTTCCGCATCACGCGAGCGTTCTGTATTCTCCCATATTGTACGGTTTATATTGTACGGTACACTACGCATGCGCGTAGCGAGTAAAATCAATGAAAATTGAATTGTAACCGGTTGAGAAAAAATATCAAGGCAGCAATAAATCACTTATCACACTCGTCGTACAATATGGGAATGATATTTTACTCTCACGCCACATTTTCACTCGCCTTTGGCTCGTGAAAATATTTTGCGTGCTCGTAAAATATTTTCCCATATTGTACTCTGACTCGTGCTATAAGTATTATGTATATATAATATATATGTATATGTATATATATAATATAATATGAAAGGTGTAAATGAAAAGAAAGAAAGAAAGTGACTGTGTTGTGATTGATTTTCATGCAGACAGTCACATATACACATACATACATGCATGCATGCACACATACACATATACATATGTATACGTATGTACGCACAGACATATATGCGTACATACACATATGTGCACACATGCATACATACATACATCATTGTTTTAAATTAGGTGACGTAATAAGAGACATTTCAAATTTGGAAGTCTTTAGAAAAGTCAGTGATTTGGAGTCAGAATGAGTATAAAATGACTTTCAAGTCTGAGAAGTTTTCTAGCTTACCCAATCCTGAGAGAACGATAGATTGACCTGATACCATGTGAAAGGTGCAAGCCCTAGAATGGGATGTCTCCAGATATTGTTGCCACGGATACCAACTAGTGGCTTAGAAGAAATTTGGCGCTGAAATATGTACCGCTCTGGTTGAATAGGTCCTTCAAAGATGCTGTGAATAAACTTCTGCATTGAAATGCACTTGTAATTAAAACTCCACACAAATGAAGCTCACTCACCTCTGCCACCAATGCTTTGCAGGAGAGAGGAAGACCTAAAAAAAAAAAAAATAATGACACAATCTAAAGCCAAAACAGAAGCTCACAACACACACACACACACACACACACACACACACACACACACACACACACACACACACACATACACACACACACATTGATTTATGGGGTTTTAATGGAAAATTAATAAGTTAAGAGATAAAATTATAACTTATAAACTATACTAACATTTACTTATGAAATGATATATGCCAAGCATTTACTGTTTTCTCCAACAGCTGCCACAAAGAAGATATAGCGATTCACCTACTCTGTTTTTTTCTCCCGGCACTTGGCACGAACACATAAGTGCTAATGAAAAAAGGCGTGGAGCTCATTCAACTACACGTGAGCTGCGCAAAATGGCATCAAAACTCATAAGGCAAGGATGCTTCTTCGTGAAACAACTGTATGTTAGAGTTATGTAAGGAAGGGTCATGGACCTATGTTGAAATAGTAGCCCCAGAAATGCTTCCAGTTTTCCTCTAGGCTGGTTCAAGGAGCAAAAGTTGATAATATGGAGAAATTTTACTTTATTTTAATTTTAAAAAACTTCTGTTTTTTGCACTCTGTGAAATTAGAAATTGATATAATATTATAGCATCATTAGAGACTCCAAAAGACAATTTATCACTGCTTTTGAATTATTGCTGACTGAAACCAGATGTAATGTGGAGTGAATTTTGTATTATCCCTATGGGAAAGGCGTGGTCAACCCTAAATAGAGAGTGCTACCATACTCTCTGATAGTTGAATAAATGAATAGTTGTTACCTGACTTGCAAAAGTCCTTTCTCTCGGCACTCATACAGCAATTGCTATCATCTTCCACACCATCCTGGACACATCTGGTCATGTCAGCTGCAAGAAGGCAATTGTATTAATAAACTTTGAATGAATTTAAATGGTAAGGTTATATTTACACAAAACCAAGTCTCAAAATAATAAATTTTACTAAAGTAATTTAAATAAATAAATAAATAAATAAATACCATTGACAATTATATTAAGACTATTATTATTATTATTATTATATTGTTATGCATTGTTATTTGAATTAAGTCAAAAATAATAAACAAATACATACATACATACATACATACATACATTGCATACATAAATAAATTAAAAAAAAATTTTTTTATTTCTTTATTCATATAAATAAAAAATAAATAAACAAAGTGTAATTCTGACTCCAACCTTGCCTACCAGTACATAAAATACACACTACTTTCAAAATTCATTCTATACTAAAAATACCATATCACCTTATCATGTACATAAATACAGCACAAGGCCACATAGCAAGGCCATGGCACCCACTCCGACCAGCCCGGCCTAACTTGTTCAAAAACTTTTAGCTACAAAAATAAAATTAATGTAAAAGGCGGTGCACGCTCAATTTTTATGCTACCGACTGTCATTTCACAATAGTAGGTAAGGGGGCTGGCTTGCAAAACAAAGCTGAGGCAGGGAGTAGAACTAGTTTGGGATCAGATGAGAAACCAAATCAGTTACAGCACTTTGACTTCCAAAATAAAATTTGGGATAAGAATGCTGTGAGGAGGACATTCCTAAGAAGTGGCGAATGGCTCCACTCTGGTGCTCTAAAGACTTGCTGTTCTGTATTTGTATTACAGCATTTAAAAAGAGGCACGATTTGAAGATGATATGAAACATTCCACTTCTATTCTTTCTGAATTTAGCAATTGGAAAGATGAAATACTTTGCTACCCATGCATATGATTCATTAAACTAATTCAGAATAATATTTATTATTAAAAGTAGACTTTGATATATATTATTATTATTGTACCAGAAGTGTTTACTCGTAACTAATTTTCTCATATTTGCTGAATATTTGGCGAAAAACTTGGTCTGGTAAAAGATCATCAATTTACCATACCACGTTGACCTCAGTATAGGAATGCAATAGTGCTCATCTAATTATGGCAGATGGCTGCTGTCCATTAGCATCAATTTGTTCATTACCATACTCTCTTACCTGGGTCATCCCACAATGAAGTTAGACAAGCCACAATGGAGATTGCCAATACAAATAATATATCTTGCCAACCAAAAAGATATCACAAAATAATACGTACCATTAGCGCATTTTGAAATGTGACACATTTTTCAACACTTCAATTAATTACAGAAATCACATTCTAAATTTAAGCTTCCTTCCGAATCATTTGATTCTAACTTTAGAAACAATTTGATGAGGCTGACTTAACTTTTCATAATGCTACATCCTGATCACCATAAGATAGGCTTGTGAGTTTTCTAGGCCACCAAATAACTATACACACTAATGGCAAATTCTTCTCATGATCTCTCCTACACAATTAATCCATTCTATTCTGATGTTTTAATTGTTAATTGTTTCTAAGATACTTTTCCACAGAATGTAAGCAATTTGTGAAACTTTCACATAAACACAAGAAACATTTGTTCGAGGGAATTGTTCCACATTCTTGGCAGTATCAGATGGCTTAGACCCTCACCCACTCACACTCACCCACACTCACTGACAGTCGCCCACACTCACTGACACACACCAAGGGTTTCATACAGGCACCCTGGGATTCCCCCCCCCCCCCCCAGAATTTCATGAAATAAATCAATACTATTTATTACTTAATGGTATTCTGTGGTTATGATTTATAATGGTATTCTGTGATTTTGTTGTTTGTATTATATCTAATATTTGGTGAAGGTTCACTTCAGTTAATTGAGGTCCTTCAATTCGCAATATGCATTAGTCTTCCAAGATTGATGTCACTAATTCTAGACCTGAGATAATTTTTAATCAAATGGGTGTGGTTTCAACAAAAATGGGTGTGGTCAAACAAACATGTGGCTCCCCCCTTCCTTCCTAAACTCTTCCCCCCCACCCAGAAAAAATCCTGTATGAAACCCTGCACACCCACACTCACCGTTAAAGAGAGAGAAGCTGATGGAAATGCGTTGTGGCTTGTGCCAAGATGACGTGCTGCTGTCACTGAATGCCTTGAGCGTACATGTGTATTCTTGTATTTCCGTATCAGTAACTCTGGGCAAATCCAATGATATAGAATCCCCAGCAATACTCACACCATTCTGTACATTAGTACAATTCAATGATTTCTTTCCAATCATTTTTTTTTATTTTACAGCTGTAGTTGCTTAGTTAATTAACTCAATTCAAGAAGTAAAATTAGTTAGTATAATAATTACCTTAGACCATTTGGCAATACTGAATAGACCAGAAGGAAGAGCCATTTCTTGATTGAACACTTCTAAACATGTCAGCTTTAACTCCCCACCAGATCCAGGGTCCCACGTGGGCAGAATGCAAGGTTCAGTCATGCACTGCAAATCGTTTGCATGCCTCACATCAGAAGAGAGGCAGTGCTGACTGTTGCAATGCAAGACCATCCAGTTAATAATGCATTGTCAATATCAGTATCTACCATTGTTAACTCACAGGAAATTCACCCTATCATTATTCAGCTGCATTTCCTTCCAAACTGGCACTTGGTCTACTCCATTACACCACAGACCAAGGGTGCCATTGTAGAGATGCAGCAGTTTCTGTTCAGGCACCATTTCAGAGAAATCGACAAGAGAAGATTTATTCTTATTCTGTACTCTACTAGTAAACGTGCTGCTGCAGCCCACGATGGAGCCTAGCGCCAATAAAAGAAACGCTAAATTCTCCATTTAGTGGCCTTTTGTTCCAGGTTGTGGAGAAAAACTGGGTTAGCCCCGGGGATTTAGTAGCAAGTTGGCGAAATCTCCGCCCACCGCGCGCAGTACTCCAGAGAGGCAAAGGGTCTCCAGATGTATTAATCATAAGTGTAAGGCTTTCAATTTTTCATCCTCTAGTAACATCCATTATTACTTAAGAATGCCGAAACGAAAAGAAGCTTCGAGAGAGTTTATAGACGATTCAGATGACCCAGACGACGCTGGGGTAAGACCTTTAAGGGGAAAAATATAGGTGACTACTAATTGTCATTTTAGAGTAAGGCCAAATCGCGGAAAGTGGAACAGCAGAAGGAAGTCGCTTCTGCAAGTGCAGCTGAGGAACTGATTCCAGTGAGTGAGTTGGTGGTACAGTTAATATGTAGCCACACATTAACAGTAGAGGTATGTGAGTATTGTACAGGAGGAAAATGTGCAAGTCATAGTTCATTAGAATACTGACCCTGAGACTCGTTGGCAATGTATCACAACAGCATTCAGTTTTTAAATACATCCATGGTATAATTATTTCGGCTCGTCTCTATTGGGAGACCTTCTGCAGCAGCAATTCACGTCACATTGCAAAATGTTCTTGAACATCATTGTTTGTGGTTACTGTAGGAAACTCGAGTGCAAGCCAACTAACAATATTAGAGCCTATAGCCGAGTCAATACTTTCTGATTGTGGAGTATTGTAATCACGTTTTAGTAATGTAGAACTTTCTAATCATTGTAGTACCATTAGTTGTGTTATTCATTAAGTAAGGAAATATACATGAGACAGATTTTAATACTCTCTTGAGTGAAATTGTTCAAAATATTTATGATACACTTTTGGGCTATTAAAATTATTGGTTTTTTGTTGTTGTTTTTTTAAACCAAACTGTTGGTGGGTTGTATGCATACTTAAGTGTGTGTGTGTGTGTGTGTGTGCGCTGTAGTTGTCTGCAAAGAGGTTTGTCAGTGTGTCTACTTTTCATGGGAAGAAGCTGGTGAACATAAGAGAATACTACAGTGATGACAGCGGAGACCTGAAACCAGGAAGGAAAGGTGAGGTTTACACAATGAGGCATGGATTATAACCCAGAATTCTAAAATGTATTTTTGGAGCCAATAAATTATTTAATATACTGAGCATGCTATAAAAGGAACCAAGCAGTTTGGTAAAGGATGGACATAGTGATATCACAGTGCTCTTATCTTCAGGAATTAGCCTAAACACCGAACAGTGGAAAAAACTGAAAGATGCCATTCCTATTCTAGATTCAAGACTCCAGGGCAATTAAAACCCTCCTAACCGAGCTTCTAGAAAGCAACACTATTCTCCATTCATTTCTCTTCTCCCTCTATTTGCCACGCAATTCCATCATCATAATTTGTAATTATTACTGTGCTAATATAAAATAGTTAAATTTAAAAATAAAGTTTAAAATTTTTGGTATTTTATACAATGAAATGTGTGTTAAAAAAACAAAACAAAAAAAAACTACCTACACAAAAACTAACAGCTAACATTAGACATCACTGCACAACTAGCAATGTTTTGTAGATTACTGGGGATCTTCCACATCCTCCTGACTATTGTTGGACTCCTTGGCATCCTGCTGCTTGTCTTCAACTACATTCTCATCTCCTCTAGAAGCACTAGACGTAGCGTTGTCCTCTTTAATTACATCCATTAACTCTACTTGGGTTACAGGAGCAGGTGGAACAACTTCAATATTGGCGAAATCTTCCATTTGGATTTTCTCAGACCTGGAAGGGGTAGCTCCTCGAGAAGGCGAGCTCGATGCAGGAGTACCGATCACACTGCGTCTCCTAAACTGCTCCCTATCAATCTCACTGGTATTCATCCCAAAGATGTGGCCTGACGTGATAAGGGTGGCAAAACCTTCCTGGTGAGAGAATGCATAACCACTCCGTGGCTTTTCCTGAGGCACGTCCCTCTCCCTTTTCGGCTTCCGATTAAATTTGATGCGCCGAAAGAGTTGGAAACCGTCCGATTTCTGCTTCAGCTTGATGTAGTCAACATAGGTGGGTCGTCGGTACAACTTGAACAGTCGGAACAAAATGGTGGGCAGCAAGGAGATTACCGAGGATAGTGGCAAGTAGAACCAAAAGTTTGGAGTTGCGAGAACTTCATTTGCAACGCCACCAAACTGGAAGAAGCTCCCATAAAATGCTTCAGTGCTTGTAATGGGGATGACTACAAACCACGAGAAAATGCTCAGCCACACAAATATATGCATGATAGGGTTCCACGAAGTAGTGTCCAAGGCAATCTAGAAAATAAGATACAATTTAAAATTTCAACCTCAAAAGTGGGAAAGGGGATGCGTGTGTGCATTACCTGGAGATTGACAATAACGGTTAAAGCGCCTGATGCAGCGAGTCCGTAGGATTGGTAGTCCCAATCGTAGCCATTGGGATGGACGTTGAACGCTACCATGCCAAAGAGAACAAAGAAGATGACAATGGCCACATATATTCCTTTAACGAGACTGCGCACGAAAATGAGACCATTGAAATCTAAATTCTTTTGACCAGAAATGTATAACTTGGGATATCTGTAGCAGTTGTTTTCATCCACATCCTAGAAGAAAGATGCATAAATACATGGCAAATCTGATAAATGAAAACTTCATATTCAGGTAGTTGCAGTTGATATGTGAACACACTGACCTGATCCAAAATCCCAAGAACAAGCACAGGGATAGAGGTATAGATGACATTATAAACAGCAATGTACGTGGAGTCATATAGGGTCTGCAAATAGAATAAATGCCTTTAAACATATTCAACTAATACCAGTTAACATTGAACTATGATTTCTACTACAATTTCTACTATGATGTCCCTTTACCAACCACAAACTACATGTACCTGAGCAGTAAACCCACAGAAGAAAGCGTATATGAATTGAGTGAATGTAAAGGCAAAATTCTTGTAGAAGAAATAGCGCAAGAAAGTAGTCATTCTGTGGTAGGACCAGTGGCCATGTACAAGTAGCAGGCGTTCCAAGTACCTGACATAAAAATTGAAACATCAATCAACTTTTCATAATGGGCTCTTTAGACTGAGAATGACTGAATCCTTACCTGAACTGGCCAAAGGAGAAGTCACTTGATAGTACAGCTTGCTGACCTTCACGACCACTAATGCCCACACCAATGTGAGCAGCTGAGGATAAAGGAAATTGTGTAAAGATTATTTTCATGACCACATTTCACCTCAACATCTGCTACCTCTAACCCAGCCCTAATCTCTACACTACTCCAGCCATGACCAGTCTTATCTTCACCTTTTATCATGCCCACATCATTGGCACCATCTCCAATAGCCAGAGTGACTGCCTTCTTGTTCTTCTTTACCAGATCCACCACTTTCTTCTTCTGAAGGGGTGTCACTCGGCAACAAATGACGGCATTACACTGGGATGCAGTATCTAGAAACCGAAGCTTCATCTCATCCTTCAGGGCATATCTCTGTATTGCATAAAACTTAGAAGTGAAATTAAATTTCAACATTATTTTCAGCTAGGTGACAGCATGGTAGGTGGGGCACTTTCAAGTTCATTGTGTGTCTGGTATAACCTCGTAGCATTACTTTCCCTTAGTTGTACATAAGAAATTTTCTCACCAAAGAGTGTCCATTGACAACAATTCCAAATGGAGGCCCGGTTGGCTCTGGTAAAGTTCTGTCAGTAGACTCCAAATTGATATCAGCTGTCCTTTCTGCTACCTTCCCTCCATCTACATCTTCCATAACTTTCCTAATAGTACACAAACAAATGTAAAAAGATATCATAGGCTTAAAAATGAACCGTACGCATGGCACAGGATAAATAATGATAGGCCAGTCAGTCACACATTCTAGATACCTAATAGCTTCATTTGCTTCTTTCAGCTGAGCCGAAACACCATCACGGGAGTCTTCATCAACAATAAATACTTTCATGTCTTCAGTAAGAAGGTGACTGGAGTACCCAATGTTAATGGCTGTCTCCTGCTTATCTCCAGTTAGTACCCAGATTTTGATGTCTGCCTAATGATTCCATTGAAAGTAATGTATCAGTGAAGTTTATTTTTAAACATACTGTTACCATAGTTACCTTGGCTAAATTAGCAATAGCTTCAGGAACACCATCTTGAAGCTTGTCTTCTATTGCAGTGGCCCCTATTAAAGTCAAGTCTTGCTCAATTTTACTGTACACAATGTCCACTTGCTGATCCCTGTCATCTTGAAGAAGACTGCAAATAAAAATAAAAATTTCTCATAATTTTGCTAATTATAAGAATTGGTGGAATAAATGAGTTAAAGACAGTGGAACAAATAAAAAGAAAAAATGAAAGGAGAAAAATGCAAAAAAGAAAAGAAAATGTAAAAAGAAAAAAGAAGGTAAGAAAAAAATGCAAAAAGAAAAATGTAAGGAGAAAAAAAATGCAAAAAGAAGAAAGGAAAGAAGGAAAAAAAGCGAAAAGGGAAAAAATGGTCCATGAGAGGCTCAAACTCTCAACCTTCGCGTTATCAGCACGACGCTCTACCGACTAAGCCAATGGACCATACGCCCACACACTGGAGCAGAGTTACAATTTAATTTAGCATATGCAAGAAGTGAGTTTACTAGTGATGTGCTTGAGCACAAAGGGCGAGCGAGCCAGTGTACTAACGAAACACTTCAAAACAATCTATCAGTCCATTTCTAAGTACGTAGCCGTTGTGACCTGTGACCATTTTATATGTTAGCAAACATACGGAACTATCTTACCTCAATTCCTCCCCCTCCCGAGTACTGATATTTTCTGTAGTCTCTGACTATCTGAATCACCAGTAGCTTTTGACAACAGTGACTAAAAAAGGCCGAGTTTAAAAAAAAATTACATCTGGTATAAGTGTTTCAATACCATAGTAACCATTCGCCATAGCATTTTGTGACTTGAAAAAACAAGATGTTTTAAAGAATTACTGCACAGTGTTGTGTCTAACAATAGTTTTTAAGACCTAAGTGCATCTTGTGTCATTCAGAAACAACTTAATACAAAGGGGTAAATAATTAATTTCCTTGAATGATATGGGATCGCTAAACCGAAAGATTCTGTTTAGTGGAGGTATGGGAAAAGGTAGACCACGAAGAAAACACAAAAATTTGAGGGTCAAAGTACAAAATGACATATGTATGTCCATATAAACAATAAATATCCCCGATTTTCAATTGTGTAACCCCTAATAGTGTCTCGCTCGCTCGCCAATTTACTCACAGCGTGTCTATGCAATAGAGTGATAGTCGTCGTCCAGTTTGTCTGATATGCTTGAGCACAAATGGCGAGCGAGCCTAGAACTACACTATTGTTAAATTATTGGTTTTAACTTCTAACACTCAAGCTACTAAAAAAAGGTAGAGTTTTTAAATTTTGTATACATGGTAAAGGGGTTCAATGCCATTATAACCACACAGCACAACTGTTTGAATTGAAAAAAAAAAAAAAGCACATTATTTAAACGTTTTCTTTGTTATATTCTTTAGCTAAGTAGTAGCTCTAACGCACAATACTTTCACACAACTGGACATACCTACACAAGACTTACCTTCGTGGTTAGTCTAATGGCCAATGAATTTTCAAGTAAATACTGTTGCATAGGGCTTATAACAAATAGTGCATTAACTTACCACCGTCACCACTATTCCAGTAAGTTTTTTTTTTTTAGTTTTAACTACACCAGCAAAAGAATTCAAAACGGTAAACAATTCAATTTTTAGGATGATACGGGTAATGAACGATAAACAAAGGATTCTGTTTAGTGAAGTTTGGGACGGGGTCGACCACCAAGCAAACACAAAAATGCAAGGGTCAAAGTACAAAATGACATACGTACGTCCAAACATATTATATAAACAATCATCCCTGATTTTTAATTGTGTTACCCCTGATAGTGTCTCGCTCATAAATTACTACAGTTTTTTTTTGGTATGAACTTGTGATTTCAGACATATATTGCACTACTATATAATAATTTGGTGGGTAATGCCCCGCTTTGTAATCATGTGAGTAATAATTTCTTGCAGTGGGTTGTTTTTCTTTATGCTGAGAAGTTAATCAAGCGCTTGAATTGGAGTTTTACGCTGAAACTATCGGTGAGTGTCCCTTGCAAATTTAGATTATGAGACAGCATTTACAGCTATTGCACAACTTATTGATACCTGACTGGTCTGAGAAAATGATTAAATAGCGAGTTACTGAATAGTAGTGTTGAGGGTTCACACTTTTAGTGCTTTATTTCATTGGCACAGTACAATACACAACATAAGATAATTAACAAGTTATGAACATCACCTGGCCTGGTAATATTCCTGATGCCATTCAGCATACTCCTCTGGTGTCAGTTCTTTTTTAGCCAGAACTAATGTCCTCAGTCCCTCTCTTGCGTAACCCTATGAAAATTCAATTAAGCATTAGATAGATTACAATGTAGAATACACACATACACACACACACACGTACAGCCAAATGACCCAATGTTGTCCTTTTCAGTCTATCACTGCCACTCCCAAGGCGAGCCAAAACAACCGAATCTGAAAATAAGTTTAAATGAATTTTGGGAAGGTAAGTGTTAATTATATACCAACCTGCCCCTTTGCAGTAAAGAGTTATTTTGTCTTCATATTTCACTATAACCTGAACATATTACAAGACACGTCATACCTTTGCACTAAAATGAATTTCCAACAAAACTTACAGACATTCTCTTTCTTTCGTTGTTGAAATCCAGGATATTCAGTACTTCATACTTTTCCTATTAAAAAATGTTACTATTATATATATATAATAATATATATATATATATTATACAGAAATTCATACAGGATTTTCAGGGGGGAAGGGAAATTTTTTAGAGTAAAAACAACAACAACAACTGACAAGGAGAGCATCGAAGTTCATAATTAGTGTCTTGAATGTACATAAAGTGAAAGGACTAGAACTAGTAAGTGTTGATTTTGAAGGAGTGTTAGACATTTCTTAACAAACTAACTATAGAGTAAGGCCATAATCTTATACTGACAAGCTGGGGTAAAAAAATATATTTAAAAAATTAGGGGGGGGGGGGGGGGGGGGAGGAATCCCATAGTTGTATGAAACCCTGAATATTTATATATATATATATATATATATATATATAAATTATAGGGTTGCTCAAGCCAGTGTTAGAAAATACAAATGTTACTATATGACACTCTTGCATGTGAAATAAGAGGTGGTTACAAGGGTGTGCACTAATTAAATTTTGCTTCTTTGATAATCATTTTAAGAGCTTCTGGCATTGCTAGACAAATATCATCAATTTTCCAACTCTTGTTGAGTCCATCTTAGTGTTGACATGCACTCAGAGAAATGGGTGGGCCAACCTGAAATGATCCAATGATGTCCGTAAAATAGGCAACCATGTGTCTCTTCTCCTCAAGTTTAGTCTGTTATTTAAACAAGTTTTGCTGTTGTATTCTTTTTCTGTTTTTTACATGCTAATTCAACAGCTCTGGTAAATGCAAATTGCCTACACTATAAATTGAAATTGCATTTTTTTTCTCCATAAGCCAAGTAATTACATGCACTACAGGAGAGCTGCCAAGTGCCACCAACCATTTCTAATAAGATTCCTATAGAACTTCATCTTTTAGCTATACAGCTCCTTTTAGAGTTTCAAGAATAATCCATATATATTTTTGACAGACATGTGGTCTGGAAGCTACATGTAACTATTGCCATGACATTTGTTTTGATATGTCATTTTACCTCCTTGCCAGTACTGAGATTGTCAATGGTAAGGGAAAATGGATCTCTGTCCTTGAACACAAAGCCAAAATTCTTAGCAGCAGACACAAGAGCGGCTTCATCAGGAGACTGAGCGTTGTAGACAAGTTTATCCGAGCCTTCAGATTCCTTAGATGGCAGGACAGTGTGGCAAAGTGCAAGAAGTTTCCAGAACTCAGCACACTCCTGGACAAACAAAGAGATAAACAACAACAACAAACAACATAATTGACATCTTAACATTATCAAATAATGTGCAAGCAAGCAGTTCACCATTCCCTTCACTTGCCTCTTCTCCACTGCGACATTTCTCTACAAAGTCAGAGTCATAGAAAAGAAAGTCTTCATCAGCATAAGAGTTCCAAGATGCAAACTTCACATTTTCAATCTGAACAACACATTCCTAACTAAAAACTTTCACTAATGGTGTATATGGCTTTACGTACTGGATCAGATTTCTTGTTCTCCCTTTCCACTACTTCCCCAGTGGGCACGACCACCTCTTTTTCCACTTCGTCAGGTGATGTTTCTCCATATTTCTTGCCTTGTATGGAGCATTTGAGGAAGGTCATGACATTCTGAGTCAGAGTACCAGTCTAACACAACAAAACAATACACACATTCACATACATAAAACACTCATAATAAGAACACCAAGATTTTCATTGTGCTAGGATATAACACATGTACTTGTTTCATAGTAGCAATTTGGAGAGAAAAAAACTGATCAAAACTACAACAAAAAAAAAGCCTCAGTTTGTTTCACTCTATATGCTAGCACATATCAACTCCCATTGCACACTATACAGACACTACAATGTGTCTTACCTTGTCTGAAAAGATGTACTCTATCTGACCCAGTTCCTCATTGAGGGCAGTAGTCCTGGCTATGGCAGGCACATCTTCAGGAGGATAGTACATCTTCAAGTCCAGGTTAATAAATATAGACAGTCCAAGTCGTATTATCTCCACACTAAGCATTACCAAATATACAACGCCAGGAGTGAACTATGTTCTTTTTCTCAATAAATATACTACATTTCTCCAGTAGTTTTGCAGAAACTAACTTTTCAAACAAAGAGAATGGAAATAAAGGAAACTAAAATAAAATTTAACCGAAAATTTAAGATTGTAATTATCACTTAAACAACTATTCTGGTTGCTCAGCTGCAATTAACCACCATGGTCCTATTTAAAGTGGAGTAAAAATACAAATGGAGGGCAACCATTACAACGTTGACTAGCCTGAGATTGTGGAGAAAATTAAGGGTGGTTACTATTCGAGGGCAGAAAGAGATTTCAAGGCAATATGGTAAGTTCATATTTTATCTAGCAGTCACTTTACATTGGCACGGGCACACTTCTAACATAGTTGTCAGTTTATTCAATCTGTAGAACTTCTAAAGCTCATCACATATTGCAAAGACAAGTTCTAGCAAGCTTTCAGATGTTTGAATTTTTCTCTCAAAACAAAGTGCGAAGTTTTGGATGACTCAATAGAACACCACTTATCGACAATCAAACATATTTAAGAAATTGCTTGGACTGACTGTTGAGATAGTGCCATGTTTTTCATAGCCATGTCACTAAGCCAGCCACCAGTTATTTAGCCTCTCCCCCATTCCCCCATAGTCACCCATGCTCACCTGACGTAGAGAGAGATGGGAATGAAATTGCTGAGCACAATGGTGTTGGACAAGATTTGGAGAAATCCTAGCTCTACAGGATTGTCTTGGGCTCTGCTGTAATATGGTGTATAGGCCAAAAAGTTGGCACCATAAACAAACTCAAATATCAGAGAACCAAGGAGACAGATGGAAACCACTATAGCCATGAACACCAGAATCTAATAATACATACATACATACATACATACATACATTTACTTCAATCTGTACAAAAAAATTAAACACTCCAGCACACATTAATGAAGAAACTTCAACAATCACCTTGCATCTGTCATTTAAAACACATATTTCATACCAATATAAAATATATCATCTATGAGGAAAATACAAGTTAACCGTTTTTTGCTCCATAGATTTCTTATGTAGTGACATTAAAAAAAGGGGGGAGGGGCTAAGGGGGCTGGATCACACCTATAACTTCGGGACACAATCTAAAAAAAAATTTCTCCGAAACATCTTCTACACCAACTTTATGAACTGTTGTTCCTGTTGCTGCTGTTGTGGTTTTCATTTATATATGTGAGGAAAACTTCTTTTGAACTTTATTTTAGACCGAATTCTGTACTCAAAACCACGGACATGGTTAACCCACTAGCTGTATAATATTAGGTGACTGGTTGATGGCTGCAGATCTGTCATCGCTCGAGTTCTACCCATTGTTTGAAGCAGCTCCTGATAGTCAGCCTCTCTTGTTGAATTATTGAGTCTGAATTGTACTCATCTCCTCACATGTGATGTGCACACCACAAGGACAGATAATGTGTATTGAAGTCTGTCCTAGGACAAAATGTCTGATTACTTGAGCTTTTTTTTTTTTTAATAATGGTCGACCAACTTAACCTAAGACTTGAGGCAACTGTTAGGTCATTTGTCAGGCTACCATATAGTCCTTTTACCTTATTGAGATTTATTATAAATAGTTAAAATAAAACTTCATCACATAATAAACTGTGCCAACCATACGCACTATAAATAGCTGCTGCAAGTGGAGCTCTTGCCCAAGTCCTTTGTGAGCCCCCCTCTCAGGTAAACTACAGATAACCCAGTAAACACTCCATCTTAATCAGCTCAACCATCAACACATAAAGTTGAATCACAAACAATACCCTAAGCCCTAGCTGGAGCAGGTGAATAAAAAAACAGCCCCAGGCTATTCCATGTCTTCCGTTATGTCTTCAAAGGCCTTGAGCAGTGAATCAAACCATAAGTGAGAAAAATACATGTGCAGTTTAGAGTGGAAGCCAATTGGAGACCAATTGCATAACTAGCAGAGCACTTGTAACACAATCAAGACACTAATTGTTTGCAGTAATTTGTTTACATGTTTAATAATCTTGAGTAAAGTCCAGCCATAATGGCACTGCTTTTCCCATTCTCTCCCAACAGCTCATGTGCTAACATCAAATTTAGCATGACCTAACAAACGAGTCTAACCAAATTCCATGTCACGACTTTAGAACTGAAGGGACTTGAGCAAGTGAAGCTAAAACAATGGAGTCCCTCAAACAAGAGAAAAAACTTTCTTCATTGGAGAATAAAAAGCAGCAAAAATTTACGGTAGTGTAAAAGTTGGGCATAAATATAATTGAGTGTGTTTCATTCAGTGCTGACAATCAAAGGAAAACCTCAAAAATCTAAAAGTGCACACAATCTCAAACTTTGTATCAAGGTTCGAGGCTGGTTGTATACAAGACAATAGCAATGCTCAAATATAACTTTGCTGATAAACATTGTAAAGACTGATGCAGAACTCAAGCTCACAGGAGCTTTATGTTAGTTGTGCTGTTAAAGTATCGCGGAATGTGTTTATTATAACAAAATTGACTTTTATTGCTACATATTTAAACATGATGACATTTACTTTTCTTCAGCTCACAATACACATTGTATGTTGTACTACTACAGGCAAACGAAAGCAAAACTACTGAACAAAGTAATGAATTGATTTCTATTGCAGACCATTAGTATTAGAACACCTGCATTCTATGGCACTGTGCTAAATTCTATTGGCTTTTTTTTTTTAAAACACGTAGCTAGCCATACAGTTAAAGTTCATTTGTGTATTTTACCAATAAAATCATGTACAACTGTTTGTACAGATTAGCCTCTTTACATCCACCATTGAAGCACCATTCCCAGGCTTCTCCATCCATGCAGTTAGGCTTCTCCCTCATCTGTCCCACCATGACCATCCAAAGCTATTCACTGTTTCTGGACTACCAGTATCACTGCTCAGGCAGTCACAACTGTGTGTGTGTGTGTGTGTGTGTGTGTGTGTGTGTGTGTGACGTTAGGTAGTTTTAGAGATGGCAAAGCTAATTTATGTGAGGTAAGTACAGTGTATTCTTGACTTGATGGTGGCAGTAGTTGGAGAATCAAGTTAAATAAAAAAGAGATATATCGAAACTACTCCAGAGTGTGGTGAGCAGCTCACTTGGTATGGGACATCAATGTTCACTAAACTAGTGATACTTTACCAATGAACTTCACCACTTCAGACAATTAACAAAATGGCAACTTTAAATCGTGTATGGCAGAACCTTAGTTTACAGCCTCATTTCACAACAGTGCCTTAGATGGCTAGTATGTATATGCATAACACACATATGTACAGAAACACACGACACATACACACACAAACACTATTGCTACTACAAGTGAGCATTCCATAAAGTGCAGAAGGTGAGCAAGCTATCACAACTTACACATGCACATCACATCAATACCCTGCTACATTCCCCCCCCCCCCCCCCCCCCCAAAAAAAAAAATTATAATTACTAATGTCCACTTTAAGTAACTCACAATGAGAACAGCTCGGTTCATGAAGTGATCCATGTGGGTTCTCTTAAACTTGGTCTTACCTGTGATACACACACATGTACATCACATGAAAGGGAAATTGGCCAAGTCTAAATTAAAATACATGCATTAAAATTAATACACCTGATATAGTTTTAAGGCATGCAAGTAATGGTACACTTATGCAACACCTCTGCACAGTGTGATAAGGCTACTTCTTAACATCAGACATTACCTAACAGCTGGACAAATTCCTCTTCCTCAGCAACATCCATAAGGAATTTACAAACAAAATCCCTCCACACACCTCACCCCCCATTCTCAAACAGGAAGCTACACTAGTAAGTAACTTACCACTGTTCTGAACCAGCTTGGTGTCATGACCAGCATACACCACCATACCATACATCCAGCCTGTGTTCCTCAGCCTGCAGCCCTACAGGTACATTACATGGTGACACCACAAACAGTTGCTACATTCTTAGACCCCATACACACACACCACAGATGTACATGACTAAAAAGGGTGGGGTAAGTTGATATTGGTAACCATAGAGACACATACAGTATAGCAAATATGACACGATTCATTATAGAACTTGTTATTTTAGTGCCAACTTCCATACTATCTATGTTTCCATAGCAAAGGTGACTGGTTGTTACAAGTGCCAATATTCTGTGCCTGGCAATGGTAGGTAGAGATACGACCGTGTAATTATTTACTCTAATTATTAGACCCAGCTCTCATGGTGAAACTAAAACTGTGTGTGTATAATCAACTTTGTTTGCCAACAAACTCACTCTTAGAACTATTTGGTCATTGTCCATAGAGTAACTCTCTCCATTCCAGTCCATTCTACCACGAAATTTGTGGAGACGGTTGTTTGGTGGCTCACAAATAACCTCTCCTACAAACATAATCACACACATACAAATACCATATATAAGCAGAAAAGCCATGAAACTCTACTTGAAAGAGTTTGCTATTATGGCATCAATACATCCGTAATACACTAGCTTGGTTTCCGTTGACATCTAACTGGCAACTTCACACACACACACACACACACACAAGTTCTGGGCATGCCACTACCGTGTACGTTACAGCTTCACTTCTGAAAGTGCAACTTAAATAACAAAGACTTATCATCACTTGATAAGTGTTCCATGTTGACAACTCTTCCACATAGCGCTACTGCACTAACCATGAAGCCACCCTGACATATACGCACCACAACACCAATCCTTCAACTGTCATTTCTAAACTCCCCCTCCCCCCTCCATGTGCTCCATCTTGTGGGCTAAACTCCCCCTCCCCCCTCCATGTGCTCCATCTTGTGGGACAATGCTTAATCCAGACCATCCCCGTCCACAATGGCCTACCCTGCCAGAATTACTCATATTCCCAGCAGCTCTAAGGCTCATAGACAAAGTGATGGCCCATGGAAGAGGTACGAGACACACAGACACACACACGAACACACACACACACACACACACGCCATGGCCAGATGCATACGACGTACATAATCAAACACTCGTATTACATTTCTCTATAGTACCGCTCATCCAACTGAAATTGTACAACAGCATATCCTCTAACATCAAAGAAGGTAAACCTACAAGATGTCAATCAAGTAAGAATTGTTGCTACTGCTGTAAAGATTCCTTTCTAACTTATCATTTGCCAAGCCCTCCAACTGCCAAGCCCCTAACAACACATAACTGCTGTCTACTATGTATCAGAAACAAAAACCAATGATGCTATGGATTGAATAAAACAGCTACATAGAAAGTTACTACCAAACAATATGAAAATTATAATAATCATAGTTTTTGTCCTTTTAACAACCAGTACAATACATAATTAAAACTTGACCCAACTTCCTGAAGGGTCAATGACTGAAAAATTACTAACACTAATGCTCCCTCTGCTTGGAGCCTCAAGCTAGAATATTTTTCAGATTATTTAATTACAAAACACTACTGTAGACCAAAACAATTTATAGTATACCAAACAATATACCAAATACAAAATTGTTTCGAACCTTCAATTCTTCCCAGCTCAGCTGAGAAATGTTTGATTCAAATTATATTTCTATGTGCAAACATACAGTTCTGTTATAGAGTTAGCTATAGCATAAATTGTGCATGTAAAATGTTCTGGTAACTTGCACAATCAAAATTTAGCACATTTCGATGCCGTAACCGCATATATGCAGGTGAGAACAGGTCCGCGTTCTCCGAATTAAAAAAATAAATCTTAAGCCGTCATTTCTTTTTTATACATAAAGTAGGCATTGTACTTCCTTTTAAAAATATTGAACCCGTACGGGCAGGTTATGTATTTTTTTTAATTGTCTGAAAACGGAGATCGATAAAAAAAATTTGACCGAGAATTTTCAGGACACCGAGCGTCCAAATTTTTGTTGCCTACGGACTTCAAACACTCAGAATAGAAAGTATGAAGCCTATAGAGAGTCCCTCAGCATTTTGGAAGAAAATGGGTAAAGTTTTTCCTACCGGACATCAAGAGCAATCGATTGGGCTAGTTCCTCGGAGTCTCCTCTAAACTTGCTGTAAGATGGACTGGTTCTAGTTAATTTTCAGGTATTTTGCTTGTTATAAGGCTATAGCTACCTACTTTATATGCCTGGCTGTTTGTTTGTGGATTTTTGCGGTTGCTTTGTGGTAAAAGTTAAAAAATCAAATTTGGCCTGAAGTGTTGAAGAAAGTCGGCGTGGAAAGGGTTAAAGGTGTTAACTTAAAATAATTGATCTGTTTATTACACTTTTTAACACTAGAAACACTTAAAAATCGGACAGACAAAATGAGTACCAACCCTTTCATATATGCTATGGGTTAGAAATGCACCAACTACAACAAAACCTCAAATAAGTGTGACATTTTTATTAGTCATGCCCCAAACTAGTAAATTACCATTAAAAGCCAGCAGCTTTGACGGGTCTTCCCCAAAGTCCGCAGTCACCACCAGCGGCTGTCGAACTTTCAAATTAGTCTCCCTATGACCAAAGAAATAAACGCCAACATGAAAACTTTATAATGTTTAACTAGAGTCTTACTCACCCGTCCAGTTCAGCTGTTTCTACATATATCAGACTGTTGGGTTCACTGGAAGAAAGAAGCAGGAGGTCAGCTGTGATGAAGTCATTATTCTCAAGTCGAAGAATATCTCCCACTTTCACCTTCTCCCACATGTAAGGTTCCGGTCTATTGAGTAATGGACAGCAAGTGAAAAAACGAAAAGTGAAGAAGTACACTTACTTCCCGTTGGGACCAAGCACCTTTGCAATTCGATGGTTGACTTTATAGTCGCTTATGTGCCGTTTCTGAATGACATACAAACAATAACATAAGCAAACATTATGCCTGTTCTATATGTAATTTGGTAATAGAAAAAATTCTAAATACAGAAAATAACGACTAAAACTGTAGGTCTATTTTTATTTAAACTAATGTGCTATGTTCATATACACATTATGTGCAGGTTTTTCAATGCTGAATAGAGGGTTTTAAGTCTTTCAAGCTTTCAATCACTCAGTAGCAATGCCCACTGCATGATACCGGTAGTTTATTGCTTCCACAAAGTTTAATACTTCAAAGTTCTTCGCACTTACTATGATAACAATTCAAATGTATACATGCTTGATAATGTGTGTACCTCAAAGGCTTGATAATATGGCTACAGCAGAGGCTTGGCTATTTAAACAATGCACTGGCTAAAATAAACGTGTGGTCTGAAGGACTGACTATATTTGGTGTACTATTGCAAGGAACTACCTTTTCCTACCCCCTTTTCTTTTTTCTCAAAACAACACCTGCCCTCCCAAACTCCTCCCACTTTATGACACCTTTTCAAACAAACTCTTCTGTACATAGTTAATGAAATAGCAAGTTAATATGGCAAGTACATAGTAGTAATATCTCGTCAAAATTTATGTTACCCCGCAGCAAAACATACTCAAAATAGTTTTAGTCAATCTGTATGTTTTGTTGTTGTTGTTGTTGTTTTTCAAACTAAAATTAACAGCAGAGTTGTCAATGAGTGTGAGTGTTGCTGTATCTCTTGTTTTAATCTTCTAGTTGGGAAAAAACACTTCCCTTACACATACAAGCTATGGAAGCAAATACATGTGAACACTGACATTCTAATTTAGTGTAAACTCAGCCAACCACCCAGCACAACATAAAAGCCCACAAATGTGCTATAAACACAATGATTATTAATAGAAGGTATCACATGGAACAACCAATAGCCATTTCTGAAAGTAAAATTCAGCTGCTGATGTTGACTTGTGCCAGCACAGCAATAATTAACATTCAAATTCCCCTTACCACATCATCATATAGATCTTTGAACATTGTGACTCCCAGCACTCCCACCAATGGGATCAATGTAGTGTAGAAACCCACTGAAGATACGCCAGGAATGAGCTAAAATGAAATATATTATAAAGTGTATTATATAAGGTAATCATAATTATGTTGATTAATTACATCTAATCAAGACCATCAGCTGATATATTCTTCATTAAAGTATGCTAACAATTAAATTCCTGCAAGCATAACCACACGTGTTGCATATTATGATGCACAAAGCAAGTCGGCACAGTATGTATACTTATTTCTGCTCCAAATGCTGTTTCTCACTCACTTTCGGTCTAAATGAGTGTCTAAATCTGCTCCAACCTAAAGCCACACCTCCTGTTTCCCACACCTGTCCGATGAAATACTGGAGGTGAAATTTAGGTGTGGGAAACAAGAGGTGAGGCTCTAGACTGGAGTAGATTTAAGACCAACACACACACACACATACACGCACTCAACACACTCACACACATGTATGCATGCACACTACACAACTAACTGACCTGGATGATGAGCAGTACCAAGAAGTACAAGTTTGCCACTCGCAGGAACTGCTCAAACAGATTTTTGGGGACAAATGTGATTATGTTGTACTTGGAGGTGTAGATTGGGTTTTTCTGTAAAAGAAATTATAAAGGTAGCTTAATTCATGTGCATAAATTAGGTTGAAAGAGGTAAAGAAGAAAGGTATCAACAAACAAGAGTAAAATAATATTAACTATGACTTCAGTCTCATATTGTTTGTAGAATATTTAAACCAGGAATGGTGTCACCTTATATGAAATTAGTGACTCCATTAAGGTGTTTAAACTGCATAAGACGAGCTTTCAATAGAGTATGAGAGAAACTGTTTGTAATTAAGCAGGCAAATACACTTGAGCTGCACCACCTATATTATGAAACATGGCGTTGGAGAGGGTTTTAAATAGAAATGGCTCTGCTAACGAAGATGAGGATTCAGTTTTGCTTTACTTTGCTTGAAACCGAGCAAGGAGAGGCTTAGGTCTTCAGTCAAGGAATAGGTTTACTAAAGATGGTCCAGAGTTCTTTGGCAGGTGAGGAGAGTAAGAAACATGCACATAGAGAGTATATTTAGTAATCACAATTTCACTTTAACTTCAATAATTTGTGCAAGTATTTAGAGTAATATCCTTGTTATATCCATGCCACATCCCTAATTACACTTTTCAATCAAGACAACATTAGCAGTGTAACAAACGGATATTGGAATGGCTAATAGTAAATAAGTTTAGCATAAGAACCGGACCACTTCAAGATTCACGCCTATGACCCTGTGAAAGTACCTCATCAAACAGTTTTTAAGTCTAGTCATACGAATGCTGCAAATCACTTTGACATAAAGCACGTTCTGTATAGACCCTACATGTCCCTAGACCATTCCAAGCTAAATAGTATGGTAAAGGGTCTGGCGTATGACTATAATACCTATAATCCTCACGAGCATGCGCGGTTAATCAAAACGTAACAATTAAATTTTAGAGTACAGTTCAAAAACATAACTACCCACATCGCTTACCGCATACTTGAAGGATGCATTGTAAATAGCATCATTACCTCTGATTCGACGCTCCTTCTCAACTGTCAGAAAGGTACACAGAAAGGAAAAAAATGCAACAAAAAAAATGTCATTCCCAGTATAGTAACATTCACAAACAGAAATTAGTACAGTGCAATTAGTGAAAACTCACAGTTTAAATGACTATTATCAATGCAAACCAACCTGTGCCAAATCACTTACTTTTCTCCAACTTAGGGAAAGCTCTGAAAATAACTCTCTTCCAGAGAGGGGGTAGTATTACATCATCTGCCAACTTCTCAGGAACTGCAGCTTCATCTGGCTGTGCATTCGCACCACTTGTGGCTTCTACAACTGTCCCAGTGTCAATTAGATTCTCACTCTCTTCCCTTCCAATAGCTGAATCACTATCCTCAGTCTTCCTGCGAGTATCACCTTCACTTTTCTTTTTATCAACTGCCACTTCATCATGACCCTCATGCTGGACTACTGGAGATTCAGACTGTTTATCAGCGCCAGATGAGTCGTGGCTGTCCACATTCTCATCATCCTTAGGAAGCACCTCCAACAAAACTGGGGGGAAAAAACACAGCTAAACTTATAGCTCTTGCTACTACAAGTTAGACACCCTTCAGCTGACTAACCTTCTTCAGACATACCACAGCCAGAACCTGCCAAGATGATCTGAATCACCTATAGCTCTCCGCACAAGTGAGTCCTAACACGCAGTGTACAGGCAAGTGCACACACCTTTCACACCCACCTTTCACACCCGAGCTCCACCACACCCTAATAAAACTTTCCGTGTTATGCAGCTTCTCTCTTACACCCCTCGCAATTCAATTACAATTCAATTGCCCCGCCCATGACTTGTTGAGCAAGCGGCTCGCCCGTAAAAATGTAGGTGGAGTCTCACATTGTTGCTATGACTACGTAACGGAATTTGCAGCTACGTCTAGATCTCAACGCAGGTATCCCGGCTAAGCTGCAGCAATGGAACTAAGTGCGAGCAGACGACGGACTAGGCTGACCAGAGATGTAACAGGGCCCTCTCCACATATTGTAGGAATTGTAAGTCAATTTTTACTGTTTACGTCTGATTGAATAGGTGGTATATTATATTCGCAGATTGGGAAGAATCCTGCAAAAACGCACTCTGAGGTCCTTGCAACAAAAATGAGGCTGAAAGAGGAAGAAAATGAAGCAGCAATGAAGGTCATGGAATATAATCATCAAACCGATCTTAAGGTAAGCAATATTGAATTGAAGGGGAGTAGCACCCAACAACAATCCTCAGATTGCTCACAATTAATGCCACACTTTTAGAAAAATTTTAATTTCTGTCCAAATCACGTATAAACAGAGAGTATGATGCATTGCTGTCAAGTTGAGCATGATTAAATCGAAACATGGCCATCAAATTGTTGAGTCTCAAAATATCAGTGCTGTTTTGATATGATCAATGACATCATCATTATCCCATGAGGTAGACCATAATTACCCTTGTTGTTGCTTGATTAAGCAGAAAGAAAGATGCATCATAATGCCAATTATTATCATCATCATCATCAACATTGTTGTTCTTGTAGTTGCTACAGTTATCATTATTTTATAACCCTATGAAAGGGAACGAACACGTCATTATTATTTTTCTTGCTCATAGACTGCATGGATCCTTGCTACAGACAAAAAAATTCAGCAAAATACCATTCAACGTAGAGTAGATGGACTTCTACAGAAGCAGAAATATAGTCTTGAAGAACGGAGGGAAAGGTATAATATATTATCATATTATTATATTCACACATAATACTCTTAAACCTAGACTTCGTTCCCTTCTTGTCACTGAAGAAGAAGAATATATATCAGAAATGATAAGCAAGCAAGAAACAACACTGGAAAAACAGGCTAGAATGAGAGAAAAAGCACGTAAACTCAAGGAAAGGAGAGAGGAAGAAAGATTGGCTCTTGTTGAAAAAAAATTGGATCAAAGATGGAGGTAAAGTTTATATAATGTGACCAGCTACAAGAAAACTGAATGTTGTGACAAAAAAAAATTTTTTAATCTATTTTATGCGGTAATCCATTAGTTATGAGGGAAGAGGTGTTTCCAACAGTTCTTGCTATGAGCCGTTAGTCAGCGGAGTGAGAAGTGAGCAAAGCTGTATACTAATGAGGAATGATTGACTGCCATATCTTAAATCCATTTTAACCTAGGAAGGAACCTTATGCCAAATCAGACAAAATTTTAAAATAGAAATTTCGAAATACGCAAAAAAAAAAATTTTTCTTTTAACTTGAGGTGAATTGGTTTACTGTGCATTTACTCTATTTTAATCTTATAAAGTCCTGTTGTGTGACTAGGTATTGACATACTTATAGATACAATTATATAGAATTTTCACTATAGTATGTCCAAGTTGAGTTGGCCGCAAGAAAATCTTGAATAACTTTATAACGGAAGCAGCTACGCATCCGGGGGTTGCACCATTGGAAAGCTCGCGATGAAGCAGTTAAAAATATTCCCTCAGTATACTCCAAAACCAGAGAGAAAATGTTATCCCAAAACTCAATACAAAAGTCTATGGGAATAGAAAAAACACAGGTTTCCCGCTCAAAACGCGCCCGCTTTTAGTCACGCAGTACGGCTCAATTTATCATGCGGACTGTCTTCATTAAGAATTTTGTAAACAATGAGTGGCTTCTTCTCAGATTGCTGTGTTTCTAGCTTTATATCGCGATTAGCTTAGGTTGCGAGTGTGGAAACAGAATAGACGGAGTGTTCTGTTGTCGCAGAGGGTACAGGACCACCTGATAGGATGTTGGTAAGATTATTTGTCTACCTGTTCAATAACAAATGCCGTATAGCCAATATATTTCAGTGATATAGCTATCATTTAGCTAGCAACTTGTAATATAGCCACACTTCAGCTGTTTGCTGTTAAATTGTGTGCTTGTCAAAGCCGTGTTTATGCCAATTCCTTTTCTTCACTATTATAGATGCCGTTTATTGTAAGGTCAGGCCCGTAGCCAGAGGTTCGCATTGGGGGGTTCAGATTATAAGATGCAATAAGCCACACCTACTTTTGTTTCCTCGTTAATTCTTCTACAATACTAAAAAACGAAAGATAAGTGCACTAAAGCTTATAATTTGTTCTAGGTATTCTACTTCAAAACTATAATTCATTAAACACTGTTGATATTCGAGAGAAAAGCGGTATTATTCTCGTGTAACCAGGCTTCTAACCACTACGGTGAGCTGTATATAAACAGTGCAACATTAATTAGCCTTATTCGTACTACAAGTTATTTAATAGTACGGCGTGTGAACTGCCCGTTCAAAATGTATTGGAAAAATCGCTATAAATGAGTGAAATAGCACTGGACAAAGTGAAATGTCATGGTAGCTTAAGTAAGAGTAAGTGCGCAAACATGCAGCTCTAGCCTTGGAAATGTACAGTTGTAGTTTCTAGTTGGAGACAACGTCATTCTTTAGCGCAGAAGCTATACCCCTATTAGACCGAGTTTTTTTCAACAGATTAGGAGGAGCCATCGATTAAAGCAAAGTTCAAGAGAAAGTTTATCCTGAAGTACAGAGATAGTGACTGCACCATACATAGTAGCCACACTGTAAATGATCTTTAGCTTACTGTAATATTTTATAAAGCTGGCCTACTCTTAGTGTGTGAACCGTGCTATTCGTGATTAATAGCACGAACAACGCGATTAAAATAACACGAGGCAAATCCGAGTCCTATTTCAATAGCTTTGCGAGCGCTACTGATCCTTAATAGAACAGGTTACCCGTGCTATCACTCGCTAGTAGTAGGCCAGTGTGTTTTTTTAAATCATTTACAGTGTAGCTACACTTACTATCTGTATATTGAGGTGTAACTTTCTCAGACACTTCCGACGGCTCCCTTTCTAATCTGTTGAAAAAAATCCGTTGCTTGTGCTATTAATATCGGATCGCACGCCTGCTGGTGCTATTGCTCTTACTAAAGTGCATTACGTTACACTTTACAAAGAATAGATGTAACGTAGCAAGCTTTACTCATGCCAATATGAGAGCGAAATTTTGTATCCAAGGAGCTGAATATTTATTAGGTCACTTGGACTCAGACTAGGCCAGAAACAGCAGATAATTCAAGCTCAGATTCAGCATGATTGAACAGATGACTATATTCCAGAAGTTATATGTGGGGTGTGGCTAAAATATTTACTTCCGGTCACTCTAAAGGGGGGGGGGTTCGACCGAACCCCTCGAACCCCCCCTGGCTACGGGTATGGGATTAGGACCAACTCAGGCAGAACTCCACCTTCAACTCGGATCACAACTATTTTTTGTATGTGTACTACTTAAATTTTATCTTTTCATCAATTTTCATATACATACATAATATTATAAATAAATGAAACAATTGATAATTTTATTTAAAAATCTAGTAACTATAGCTACAAGTTAACAGTGCTGTACTGCTGAATCCTGTGAACATCAGAATATTTCTTGGGACACAGTAGGTAGAATCGACTGATTTTAATCCTGTCTCTTTAGAAGAACTCCCACCAGTTTGCGTTGTAAGAAACATAAATATAATTGAAAACAGACGAGATGAGCTGTACAGCGCCCGAAAAACTCCATAAACTTCACTAAATTTCTTTCTTTCAATAGTTACAGTATTAATGCGCACCTGTGCTACCGCCCCTTTTTCACGTGCAACTTTGACGTTTGGGCGCTTAATTGACTTGGATTCACATGACTAAATTGCTTCAGGTAAAGTACTAAATGCATTCCTCAATTACCACGCTTGCGGTCGTGCCAACTCAACTTGGGACATACTATAGCCCATGTTAAGTTTTAATTCAGCAAACGTTTCAGTCACTCTTCAGTGACCATCATCAGTGCTATTATGATAGTACAGAGGTCATTTTTTGTACTATCATAATAGCACTGATGATGGTCACTGCAGAGTGACTGAAACGTTTGCTGAATTAAAACTTAAGGGTGCAGTACCACCCGACTCTCGCACAATTTGAACACGTACCAATTAACTGTACCAGACAATTTACCACAAAGAGCTTTCACCTCAAAGGACTACCAGTACTGTAGGGCAGAAGCAGCAGTGTAGATAATTAATATTTGTTCACTTTCTAAAAAATATTACTAAACAATATTATAAAATCATAGCTAACTCCATAGTAGCAGGGCCATAATCAAATACAATATGAAATGAACAAAATCAAAGGTTCTGAAGTATGCAATGCTATCAAGGGGATCCAAGGAGCTGTGCCTCCTCATTGACCCCTCTACTGGAGTGCCATGTCCTCTCTTCTAGATAACCAGCATGTATGTAGTATTCTTCCCTTCAGGAGGCATGACTTCTTAGGAGAGCCGAAGGTCTACTATTCTCTCCTCTGGAGAACAAGGAAGCCATGTCTTCTGCTCTGCACTTTTGTTGTGAACCTGCCAGTTGTACCGTTGTACCCTAGAACCAAGGAGTTGTGCCTTCTCATAATCGGAGCTCATCTATTTCTATGAAGAGCATGCCAGCACCTTGCCTCCTGTTGAGGTAGATAAGACAAAGTACTATGATCTAAAATTTGATTCTGGTCTTATTTTAAATAAATCAATAAAATAATAATTGATAATAAACAGCCTAATTGATAAATATATATTATTGTAGAAAGAAAATAACATTAGTCAATAAAAGTAATAATTCACATTTTCTTTTAACAAATAGCACCAAAAATTCCTGAGAAGTTGAAGTTAACACACTGAAACTGCTAACTTCTACCCGCTACACCAACCTTCTATCAAGCTCTCCAAAGACACCAAAGCAGATGCTTCCTTCAAGTCGCAGCTGCGAGCCGCGATATATCTATTCTAAACGAGTGACTCCAGGCGCCATTAATACGCCGCCGCTTCTTCATCGTCTAGGACCCTCCAGTTACATTCCAGAAGTCTTGTACTCTTCCCCGCAGGGCTCACTCGCACAGTAACTCTTCTTTTGTGTTTGCTTACCAGTTCTAATTAGAGCCGCCACCCGGAATTTTTCCCACAATAAATTGCGCGCTCAGAGTTGGGGGGCGGAGTTGAAGAATCAAATGAATACGAATCAATAGTTAGCTTTGTACCTAAAAATCGATATTCAGAAGTACTGGATGGCCAGAATGAACTCATATTTTGTACACGGGGTACACGCCACATCTACAAAAACATTACAACGAGTTTTTTCTTTTAAATAGGATACAAAAAAATATATATAAAAATATTTTTAAAAATGGAAAACAAATACTAATATCAAAAATACGGCGTTGTAATGTTGTGGGGAAGCCCCTAGGCTACCGCTGGAAAAAAAAATCGACTTCATAATGCAACGGTCGCCCCTGAATATCGCTGAATAGCCTTAAGGTTTGTACCGTTGTTTCTCCGTTCCTGGTCGGGTCTGTTTCAACTGCAACAACAAAGTAAGCGTACATTGAACAGACAACGAGAAATAAATACATAGCATAACCTCCATCTGCGGTTTAGCGCTAGTGAAAATTCTATAGATTGTATCTATAAGTTACTTTATTTTAGTTTGTCACAACAGTCTATTCTCAGTCGGTCACACTTGTATATAGATATATAATACATTCGATACTTTCTGCGAGTATTTCTGTAACCCACAAGCATTCACTACTTTCCCATATTGAATGCTATTGTATTGAACGTTTCATCACACCCATTCATAATTCTGGGCAACTGAATTTCTAGCAGTATGGCGGAGTTACCTCTGAATAATGAGGCTTTCATTTCTTAATGGGAAAGAATACAAACCCGGTAGCCATCTTCTCTCTAGCAAGAATTTTGGATAGGCACATCGTGATTGAGGAAAGAGTATTGCATTTGACAAACAAAGAATTTGAAGGGTGTTGCTGGACATTATAAGCAAAGAGGAAAACCTTAAGAATTCAAGGAAGTGCTGTTTTGTGAAAAAATATCCAATGTATAATCAACAATTTATTACACTTATCATAGAATACTGGCAATGACATTTCACTCTCTTGCTTATATTTTCATTCGCCATTGACTAGTGAAAGTAAAGCGTGCTCATGAAATAATTACCCATACTGTACGCTGACTCAAACAATAATAATTATATATATAGCTATATATTATATTATTACTTACTTTTCAGGGATCAGTGTGAAGAGCTTAGATCAATTGAGAGCAAGCTCCAGAATCATGAAATAACAAGACAACGATCAGAGCAACTACGATTGAAAAATGAAAAAGAGATGCGACAAAAAGAAGGTAATATGGATTCACTTCCTTGTGCAAATGCCTTCACACATATACATATACACAGTCCAATAGTTAATCAGTGTAGGTGGTCAGGGGTGGAGTCTGCTTACCAAAAACGTTGGTGGGAGAAACCCCTAAAAAATCATATATGTGTGCCCTGATCAAGTCAAGAAGTCAGTTAAGCTGGAATGCATAGTGTGTAACAGGGAACACATTTAGATTAGCATTAACTATTCATAATAGTGAACCACATTGGCTAGGTCTTTGTCCAAACAACAGTTGAAATATACAAAATAGGCAAACACTGCCTGTGACTGACAAGTAAACCAACTCTTTCTAGAAGAATCATGGTAACATTTATTTTAGTAGCTTCCACACATCAAGGATGGCACTTTTAAGCACTACCTCTGCTCCTTATAGAGCCCAGCACTTGGACTAGCTATATCTCATAGTATATAACCACTTGCTGCCTGCTACTTGAAAAGGTTGGCATTTTCAAGAATAATACAACAGTTAGTAAGCATTGTTGTGCAATATATTAAAAAGGAACCACTGACTAAATATGGATACTTACTATTATAGTATATAGCAATATACTCAATTGTTTATAAGGAATAGTGAGCACATTAGGGAAGTAATACGAATAATTGATATTAATATGACAATTAAACTTTTAATATTCTTTCAATTAATAAAGATGAAGCCATGTATGCCAAATTGTGGAATGAAGACTATTTGAGTAAGTGCCAGAGAGAAGAAATGGAAGCAGCTCTCCAGATTGAGAGAAACAAAGAAATGCTAGAGGTAATTTCATGTGATATTGTAAACTTAAGTTACACTGCATTTGGTTGCAGCTCCTGAATGTACATATGGCAGCCAAGCAAAAAGAACAGGAGGAGCTAAAACAGCTTCAAGAAAAAGAAGCAGAATTCCTGGTAGGAGAGTCAAGTAGTGTAGCTATAAATACATTTATAATTTACCTTCTTGCAGAAAGAGCAAAATGCTTTGCGTGCTTTGGAAGAGGAGAGAGAACGACAAGAAAAGAGACAGCGGCAAGATGACAACAGAGCTACTCTAGACTTCTCTCTTAAACTGAAAATGAAGAAGAAAGCTCGAGAAGTTCAGGAAGAACTTGCTCTGGATATGAAGATCCTGCAGCAGATGCTAACTGAAACTAACAATGAAACTATGGAAAAACTGCAGCGCAAGGTATTTAACTGGTACACTGCATGGGGAATGATAATTCAAGAACTTCCACTTCATCACACTTAAAATGTGTTATGCTCCTGAACAGAACCAAATGAAAGAAGAAGTGGCCAGATACAGGCAGTATTTACAAGAGCAGGCCAAGCTAGAATCAGAAAGAGAGAAGGAATTTGATGCCGCAGTCACAGCAGAATTAGAGAAACAATGGAGAGGAAGACTAGAGCAATGGAAAAAAGAGAGAGAAGCACGCAGAAAGCTGATGCAAGAAGTCATGGAAACTAGAAAACAGCAAATTGAAGAACTAAGTACTTCATGACCTTTAGTAATTCAAAAAAAAAAAAATTTATATCCCGTTTCTATTTTTTTTACAGAGGCTGCAATGCTTAAGGAACAGGCCGAAAATGAAGCTGCAAGACAGGAATTACTCAGACAATACGAAGAGCATTTGAAGAGACAAAAAGAAGAGGAAGAAGAACAAAAGCGGGCAAGTTATGCGTATTCTAGAAAGCTACTCAATGATGTCATAACATAGTTTTTGTCTTCTAGGTTGCAGTATCTTATCAAAACGACCTTAAGGAACAATTGAAATACCAAGAACTAATCCGTCAAATGGAGCACCAGAACTTAAAAGAAGAACTTGAATTGCAGAAAGAAGCTGAAGCACTGTACAAAAAGAGAGTAGAAAATGCAGTTGACCAGCTTAAGCAGGAGACTTCTAGATCATCCAAAGGACTGTCAATACAAGGACGAAGCCTCTAAAATACATGTATTGAGTTATAAGTCTCTATTCTATATCTGGTTTAATGTAATTACATTATATGATTTAACAAATTCAGTAATTTGCATGATACAAATGTGTATTTCTATACCTGTATAATTGCAGGAGGAAAAGTCAGTAAAATGATGAACTTTGTCACACCGAAATGTTAAAAACAGAGAGAACAACAACAACTGTACAAAATACATAATATAAGTCCCTCAATGCCTTTTCAAAAGTGGTCTTTGTTCATTGTGGTAGCTGTCTTCTATGTTCTGTATTGGTGTGCTCATGGGAGATGGATTAGTGCTAGAAGGTTTCTGGGCAATAGGAACGGGACGGGACTCTGCCGCATGATTATAGGAATCTGCAACAAATTATATTGGAGCATTATCACTGAGTCATTTATACACACTTGATAACACTTGGACATCTTAATAGCTCAACATTTCACATATAGCAAGTACACAAAGCTATCGAAATATGTCCTCATTCCACCCATATCTAAATGGATGCATTGGTAACATTTTGTAAGCAAATCTATGTTAAATCTCTATCAGTGGTTAGACAATAGTTTCTCAAGTGGAGCAATCAAGATATGACAGTATTTAAAAAAATCATAGGGGAAGAAAAGGAGGTAAATTGTGCTACAAGATTGGTGCTACAATATACCAGTTCTCATGAGCCCTCAGCACCAATGTGTATTTTTGCAAAGCATCACTGGGTAGTGTTCATTGTCATCACCACAATCAACTAGATAGCTACTACTCCAGTGCATTGTGAAATAATAGACTAAAAAGTAAAAAGGATAGACAATAGAGTTTCCCTAAAAAGCTACAGGGAGAATTAGTTCCATACAATAAACACTTACCTATATATAGCTACCAACACTGCCTCCCATCTTGTCTGTTGCATGCAGCTTTAATTCCTACTCAACTAATGTCTCAGTAAAAGTAATCTTGAACAGCAGTCAGCAAGCAACACAAAGGGCAGTATGGTGTCCTTTTAATCATGTAATTAAGACACCACTTGTAGTGCAAAGTTCATCCTCACATTTGATTAGTTTTATGTTTACAACTCAAAACCAAAATTCTGGCACACCAAAAGCATTAGATCCTAAGTGCAATGTAATTTTCAATGTCTAGGCGCTTGGCATTTCTTTAGGATCCACTGCATAGACAGACACAGACAGACAGGATGAATACCTAAATCTTCAAGTACAGGCATATACTGAGGTATAAAGAAGAACTTAAAAAAGAGTGTCTAAAACTACTTCGATAAATACATTCTTTGAAAGACATCATTCTGTACAATATTCCACTTACCCTAAATCCAAATATGAACACCAGTATATACTCAGAACCAGTGATATATGACTATACTATACAGTGAGTGAGTTCTGGTGCAATGATAGTTATGCTGCTGTAGGTTATGAATGCACTGTCAGGGTTTCATACAGAGGTAGGGGCGCTCTGGAATCCCTCCCCCCCCCAGAATTTTGTATAATATATTTAATATTTGGTGAAAATTCACTTCAGTTAATTGAATCAAATGTGTGTGGTTTCAGCAAAGTGGGTGTGGTCAAACAAATGTGTGGCCCCCCACTCTTCCCCCCCCCACCCCCCAGAAAAAAATCCTGTATGAAACCCTACATTCCACCCCTTTAATTAGAGCTCACCAACAATGGATTTGTTTTCACTACAGTTCTTGTTATAGCAACTGACAATGGATTTCCAGTTCACAGTCAACACTAGCACTGCTAGCATAACCATTGACAATGCTACAGCACCTCCAGGCACAAATACCAGAACATTATGGTAGAACTGAGCACACTTGAGACAACAATATCTGTAGAAAAAAAAAGCAAAAAAAAAAAGCAAAAAAAAAAAAGCAATCACATTAATGTTGCAATGCTATGTATGTACACTCTCATCTTACGGGTAGTCCTTGCATGGGTGAAGAGCTTGAATGACCTGGATTGCAATGCCACTGGACAGCTTATCTGTGAAGCTCATGAGTCCATATACAAAAGCACTGCTACCCTAAAATAAAAAATAAAAATAGTAAAATAAACAAACAAAAAAACAAAAAACAAAAACAAAAAAAAAACAGAAAATCTTTATAATCTTAACTTCAATCCTGTATACTAAACAATCTCAAAGACTCACCATCAAAATTTATAAACTAGTCTAAGAATTTCAACCAACACAGCTTTAATTACTAACCGTTGAAGTTCCAATAAGATCAGCAACCATGGACAGAGAGGTAACCAAGACAGTGGCACCTCCAGCGCCAACCAGAATCATGCCTCCATACACGGTATAGCCATCAAAACTGTCTGTTTTCTGTGTGCCCCAAAACCAGAGCCTGTCAGAAAAAGTTTCGTCAATCATTGTAACCATTCACAGAGATAATAAAATAATGCATTGTAACCATTTAACCATTAAAGGAGTGCCTATTTTAAACTCTTACAAGCCTCCAGCCATCAGTGCCAGTCCAATGAAGTACACCATCTACAACAAATTGTAAGAAAGTTAAGGGTTAAGTTTTAATTAACAATATTGGCTGTTAGAACGAGAAAAATTTGCTATTATTATAATTATTTCAGCCGAGAATGACTGAATTATTGAAAAAATCATAAGTATAGGCACAAAAAAATTTATTTTCTCAGCCAAGGTTTCAGGCACACCAGCCCACACATCTAACTAACTTCAATTAATTTTGCTAGTATTTCTTGAATCCGTTGAAATTGCAGGTGTGAGTATATTGAATCCAAATCAGATAATTACACTCAAAAAAATATATTAAAAAAAAATAAGGACAACAAAGAACAGTTCGAGTGTGCTGCTTATGTAAGTGCCATTTTCCTCAAATGGTGTGATGTCAAATGAAATGCATGGGAATGAGCGGGAAGCTGTCAACATCACTAAGGTATCATCAAAACAACAACCAAAAATAAATAAATAAATATAAATATAAATAAACTAACAATTCAGAGTTAGCTACGTTACATTATATGATGCGTACGTATATGTCGCTCAAAAATTTCCGGTTCCTCGTATCCTACGGCAGGAAATAGTGGGAGCATGCCGCTATGTAACTTTAATCACACTCACAACAACTTAAAATTGCATGCTATCTCAAAGTGTCCTCATGCTATCTCAAAGTGTCCTCAAGGGAAACCGACTGAAACTGAAGGGTTTATCCAAGTCAATATTTCTTTTAATAACTTCAAGAATATTGTTTGTTTAGATATGCTCTTGTAGCTGGGATTGCCTGAAATGGTCAATCACATGCTTATAGGCTGTGTCATCACAAAGTGTAGTGCAATATCTAAATGCTTCTCTACCTTGTCTAGTGGAGTTTGAGTTCTGGGGGGGGGGGGGGGGGGGGCAGGCGAAAGCTTTCCCCACAAACTTCCTAGCATTTCCCTGAGCGTACCTCTCCAATATTAGCATGCCATGTGCAGTATACTGTTAGGCTAAGTAAAAAATGACAGCATTTAGCTCAAAATAATCTCATGCTGATTACTCACACTGATTTAAAGAGACTGTAGATTTGGCCGAGCTTTACTCTCCCCCCCCCCCCTCACTAGCAAAATGTTCTAGATAGAACCCTGTTGACTGTTCCAGGAGCCACCAGAATGGGTTTGAATGTTGTATATATGACAATGTACGTTTTACTTCCATTCAATTTATCAATAGTTTCAGGCAGCCAGTGATGGTGCTGGGAAGTGTCAACACTAAGGACTCCAATGGTAATACCAACTAACATAATATAATCAACCTCAACTACAACATGTAGCTATTTCATGAAATGGTGGAGCAACTCTTGGGCATGCTGAACAAGAGAAGTAAAGCTTACTAAATATTCAATTGTAAATAATACTCCAAAAAAAGAGCAAACTTTGCACCCATACAAACCTGAGCCTACCCGTTTATGCCAATCTTTGCAGCTGTATTGAGACATAGTGCCTGAATCAAATGGTCTATACCATCCTCAAATAAACCGTGTTCATTATATATTTTTCCCAAGCCTTCAAATAGTGCACAGTGTATTTGAGGGCACAGTCTGTTAGAGGAAGTGCAGGGTTGATGTCAGCAAAGTGGACACACTTTGTCAGTCTGCCATCAAAATCATACATTGCCGGCATCAAAGATGAAGTTTAACTTGAGAAATAAAAATATAAAAAGAAAAGAAAAGAAAAAAGACAACAAAAATTAATACATATGTTGGTTACAATCTGTCACGTAATTGTGTGGGGAGTGTGTCGTATTAGAGGGCGCAAACTATTTCACTCTAACAGACAAATTTTGTACTGTCTATTCAAGAGTGCAATCAAATCGAGGGTGTGAAGTAACCTAGGAAATGCGGTACATTAAATAAGGAACTAATGAACAATAATGGAAAAAGAAAAGTGCGCATTCACGAGCTACTCACATAACTTCCAATGACTTTGTTGAGGAATTTCATGAGCATGTTCATCACAAATCCACTCACAAACAGCACCAGAGGACCTATCGCTACACTGGTCTAAACACACACACACACACACACACAAACCTTCAAAAATGAGTTTTCAGCTTACTTTCACAACACCCATGAGAAAGTAGAAATAAAACATTTTCAAGTCTAAGTATGGAAACAAGTCAATCAATTTATACTCTCACAAGTTTTAGTTTATACATCTATCCTACTCAACACTTTCACTGATATTACAGATGGATACAACACTTTTAATTCACAATAATATTTTAACGTTTCAAAGCATAGACTTCATTTGTGCTCACACCTAAAATAAAAGTTCATTTTTTCTTTTGGACATAGTCTAAAGTACCAAGTGATAGATTTTAGCATGCCCGAGTCGGGTAAAAAAAATTGTGAGTGTAAAGTAGTAGGAACTTCATGAATTTTCCAAAACCAACATAGTGGTAAATACAGATGAGTGCATAGATTTGCAATTTGAATAAAGGATAAAAGTTAATTATTTGCAAGCTAAGCAACATCAAAATTACAATGCATTCAGTGAAATTTCATTTCAACAAGTAAACTTACGGTAATAATGCGCACCTTAGACCCGCCCCATTTTTATCCATGGGCATCAACATTTTCGCGCGTTTGAGCTACTACTGTCATGTGACCTTAATTGGTTTCCGGTTTCGCCAAGTGCTTTCCTCTTTTGCCACATTTGTGGTCGCGCCAACGCAACGTGGACATACTATAGAAATAATGGTATCGACGACATATGCCATGGATCTTGTAAGAGCAAGAAGCAAGCAATGTACACATTAATTTTATAGACACTCACTCTGTGAAGATCCAGTGAGTCCAGTAAGAAAAGTGGCACGTAAGCTTGCACGATGTTGTTCATTAGACGAGTGCACATATAAATAGCGGCAACCTAAGACACAACAAGCAAACAGACCTTCAAATGTGCTACTCAATCTACCGCTGTGCTCTGGACTCCTCACCATGTAAAACTGAGGCTTTGCAAACCATAGATACCATGCCAGCTTCGTTGATTTCATTTCTTCTAGCTTCCTCTGCTCAGGAGTGAAATATGGCTCCTTGGTTCCAACTTGAAAGAAGAGTGAAAACAGACATCCAACTACTATAATTCCTAGCGCTGTACCCTAAAAAATTAATAATAAATACACCAATTAAGTATATAAAATAGAGAATGGTTACAATCATTTGGGTTGACATTACAACCACTGGGAAAATAAGCAAAAAAAAAATAATGTAAAATTGTTTCTCCTTTAGCGCTTGTGTGTTAGCCACACACAAAAGCATAAAATATGTGTATGATAATTCAAATGCTGCTGCACAACTGTCCAAGAAGGCCCTTCAAAGGAGACAAACTAATCATTCCGTTACACAACATGCCCTTTCAGAAAGACATAATCAACATCAAGTCATTTACTATATCCGTACAATGCCCATTCAATAAATATGAGTTTCAACTTGTCACTTAATCCCAGCCCAATTGTTTAAAGACACAGTTAATAAACAATTTGTCCCTGCCTTCCCATACAGTCTACATCAACATGACGGACTATAGCACATGCTTCACTTTTCTTTTCACCTCCAGCTCCTAAAAGTCTAACAGTGTTATGTGATGTTTAACAACACTCAGTGGCCTGACGCCACGGCCAACCTACTACAATTCAATACAGCACAACATTAATTGTTGGTGCTATGCTTAAATCGACAGGTCATTGAAGTTCACCAAGTCAGTGATATGTTAGATCTCAAAAATATCCTAGTGTACATGTTCTTGCTACCTGATGAGATATTAACATGCACTTTATCAAAATCAGATGAGAACTTGGACGCTCCACACTTCTATTATTATAAACAATTTACCAACAAAAAAAAAAAAAAAAAAAAAAAGTCTAAAAATTTTGATAAACATAAAAGAAAACATCTTACAGAAAAAATCCAGACATCGTGATTGGTAATATCATCACTATGATCGCTATCTCCAAGCAGACCACTCTTCGAAGAGGTAGGGTCGTGATATGCCCACACATTAAAAGACGTCAGTTTAGCCGTGTCTCTGTCAACGGAGCCTGTCTTGCCACCTCTGGACACAAACTCAAGCAACAGTAGCATGGCAACATAGACGCCCACATTGGACAGAATAGTGAAGGCATATCTGTAACAATTGAACATGAATGTTCAATGAGCGTGCATGGGAATGTATGGGTTGGAAAGGTGGAGGAGGGAAGGAGAGAGCAAGTGGGGGGGGGGGGGCAAACAATAGAGGTGAAACGTTTTCAATACCTGGTGAATTGGTATCATTCTTTATGTCTATATGTACAGGGAATAATGGAAGTACATTTTCAACTGCTTCTCAAATGGATGAGAAAAGGTAGTAGGGCAATACACAGACCATTATTGGGTGAGAAAATTGATAAAATTGGTTATGACAAGAATAAGTGATATGGTACCCTGAACACAAACACTGAAATGAATGACAAAGACATCTTTACATAATATTATAATAGGCAGCATACAGTGAAGGAACGGATTGTTAAAAGGGCAGACATTTAGGGTTTGCACTTGTGATGATTCACGAAACTATACATTACTTCCAATAAATTCTAATAATGGCACCTGTAAATACTATGGACGCCAATTAATACAGTAACAACTACACACCACTAGTCTAGAGGTTGGAGCAGCACAGCACATATACTTGTGTACTGACATACAACAGAATGAGAATTCACTCATACTATTAGATATTTGAAATTAAATCAATAAAGAGATTAGTGTGGGGAAACATGTGGTTCTATTTATTCCCATAGACTTTCTATTGAGTTTTGAAACAGCACTTTCCTGCCAGCTCTGAAGTTTTTAAAGGGAAGTTTGTGGATTGCTTCGAGGCAAGCTTTCGAATGATGCAACTCCAGAAGCATAGCAACTTCCGTTCAAAAGTTAATAACATTTTTTTTTATCATATCAACTCAACCCAGACATACTACAGACAAATCTAAGCAACAATACCACCACCATCTAAATATGGGCATCACTCACAAATTGACAACACAATTGTAAATATAAAGGAGATCAGACTTATTACTGTAATAAGCTGTTAGCAGTATGTTAATAATACAAATGAACCCCTAGCTATTAACAATGTGCATATAATTATAGCAGTACTCTTTAGACGCAATGCAATTGTGGGAAAGTGTATAGGTGAGAGAACCAAGATCTTTCTTAGTTCAGGCATTACTGAACATGCTTGGCAGCAACCTCCTCCCTATCAATCAAGATATAAAAGTAGACAGTGCCACAAAAAATAGGAATTTAAAAACATTTGCATGCCCAATTTGCTTCCAGGATGCTGGTGTTGTCTATACAATGCTAAAATAAGCGTATTCCCAAGGAAACAATAGAACTTCTGAAACGCACACCACAGTGGAACAGCAAATGCTGGCCACCAAATTTTTTTAACTGTTTTTGTCGTATTTATCAATCTAACAATTTCAGAAACATTAGGTTACATTGATTTTTGGCAGTTAGCTAATATTGAGTTATAATAGCTACAATATCATACCTTATTGAATTCAGTCCTACTCTCTCGCTTTTATTAGGAGTGAGCTCTGGAATGAGAGAAAGATGGCTGATTTGAACCGATGCCCAGCCAAACTGGAAGATCACAATGGGAATGGCAAAATACGTTATCTTAGCAGCTAAAGGAGTTGCTCTTGGATCTGTCATTCCATCCTCATTTGTAGCATTGCCATTTTTCCTGGAGTCATATAAGTCACAGGGCAGGCATGTGTGCCATATAAAGAACAGTGATACTGCTACCATAATGGTACCAATAAGGTGCCACAGTTTTCTGCGCCCATATCGGACGTGAGTCATGTCACAGAGAAAGCCTATGATCGGAGTTGCTGCAGCATCAGCCACTTGACCAATCAAGATCAAAAGTCCCGCATAAAGGTTGTCCAGTAGCACCACTTTGTGATAGAAGAGCACCAGATAAGTAAACCACATGCTTGCACAGAGATCGTTGAAAACATGGCCAACACCGAAAGCTAACTTTCTGAACAGCGACAATTTGCCCACACCGCGTAGCGTAACAATATCGTGAACTATTACTCCTTCCCCCGGTTGGTTTACGCTGCCCCTAGACGTCAGATGATCTTTCTCTGACATCTTCAATTGGCAGGACTTGACGGTACCCGACTTCTTCTTTATATTATTATTCCTTTTAATTCAAAACAATAATTTGCACACGGTTCTTAACGAGGTTACTCCGCCCACCCCATGACGCAAAAATTATAGAAATATGTGCGCTGCTCTAGGAAAAAAAAAAGAAGCGAAAATTCGTCTACAAGAAAAATGTATTCTACAACTCTTTCAAGGTAACTACCTACCAGTTAATACTTAAAAAATGTCAGCCATTGTGAAAGATAGCATCCAATGTAGTAAGCTACCTTACGATTGGTCCGTTATACACTTCTGGACACTACAATCAAATAATTAGATACCCACTTTTGATCTGGCTCATGGACTATTCATATAATAATGTATGCTACAAATATATCATGGTTTGGAATAAAAATTTGGTGGTATTATGTTCGGCATTTTATTTGAGGATGTCTAATAGTGTACAGGAAAACTCTTCAATGAAACTGTTCTCATCCTTGCAGACATTGCACCTGACTATCCATGTGGTGATCACATGTCTCATGTCCTAGGGGAACAAAAGCCAAAAACAAATAAAAGCCAAAAAAGAAAAAAAAAAGAAAAGAAAAAAAAGAAGAAGCAAACATGGCCAGAAAGACCAGCTGATTGACTATATTTAATTATTTTTATTTTCCCTTCTTACTATTTCTAAGTTAGACTCCAACAAACTGGCCTGAACAATATCTCTGGCATTACAGCCTAACACCTGAAATAAACAAACAAATAAATAAATAAATAAATAAATAATAATAATAATAACAACAACAACAACGAAGAGCTTCTTTATATTCCTCACAGCTATAACTTCACCTTAGGTATCAAGACATGTGAAGCTAATACAGACACAGTGAAATCACTTGCAGAATCTTGCAGCGTCATTAACAAAGGTCTATAGAACAGAGTAAGTCGAGTCACTACATCATCTATTAACCATGCCTTACCTGAAGAAATACACTGAACTTGGATATCCTACAAGTTTCACAAGCTGACTGAAACTAAATGTTATATTGACCTACATATATTTTATACCTCTTCCAGGTGCTTTCACAATACAAGGCATACATTGGCGATATATCCCATTCTCATCCTGTAACAATATTGCATAATTACAGCCCTGAAATCAAGTACTTAAAAATGTTCAAAAAATAATAATAATAAGTCAAGCATTATGAACCACATGAAAAGTGTTTAAGAACGTTTCTATTAAGAAACATCACCCTCCCACTAGGAATAAACACAGCCACCTTATCTATACATAGAGTTCTAGTAATCAGTCCCTCTACCGTAAACTAGATAAAAGAATTTTACCTGAGACAGAGGACTTGAACAAATCTCACAGCCAACATACACTGCCTGACTCAGTAACACCTAAATCACAAATAATGACCTGAATCTACGCTTTATTTAGAATAAATACATAATTAGCAGATATAGAATAATAAACAGACTAAACAGTTTTAAATAGCATACATTTAGACCTGTGAACCATTATCAAGTGAAGCAGATGAAGGTCCACAAACCAAATAATGTCCTTATAGTGTGGCTATTATCCTCTCACTCTAGATTTAAATCGTTTTATGACAAAGTAATTATCGTCTATAATATCAATAATTGAAGGCAAAATAGTACTTCATATTAAGATAAAATACTTCACTGTAACGTAATCGTACGTTATTGGGAGCTGGACACAAGTGCAATCGCTTGCCTTCAGGTAAAATGAACCTAGAAACAAACAAATAAACTCAGCTAGCTGTTTCTTCAATATAATAATAATTCTGGCATTTTTGCTCAGAATATAAATATGAAAATACATTTTAACTATAATAACATTACATACTCCAACTTGGATGCTTTAGCATTGACTTCATAAATACCTGCATTCACACATGAAAATTCTCAAATTAGGGCATCACAAGTACATAGGTACCTGATTGTTTGAACTGAATCATGTGAGCCAGGGAGTGGCATGGCGTCACCCAGTTGCCACGTCCTTCTCCTGATGGAAACTTCTGCATAAGGACACAGGCACATAGTCACGCGCACACAAGCAAATACATGTTAACAGCACCTCAACGATGTCTAAAGCTAGGGGACATGTGCTACACAATCTTCTCAGAGTTGTACGGTAAGTGGTCTGCAAAGTGCAAGATCCACCTGCGAGAAGAAAGATTTCATTGTACCTATAGAGTTGTGCTTCCTGTGAGGTCATACTGTCTCACAGTTCTGTGTCCCAGGCTCCTCCTGGACCACCGCCATGTAAGTACACTCCCACACTTCACCAATGCCAGAGCTCAGTTCTGAATGCCACTGCAGAGCGGGAGGATGAATTCTGTGAGCAACGACAACAGAATGTGATCATCGATCATGTGCACTAGAACTTTAACAAGAACATTTCACAGTATTTTCACTCACAAGTGAATATGGATGTTAGCATCTGGACCGTCTGCCATCAGAACCACTGCACAATAGCTTTCTCATATAAACAACTATTCAAGTCTCACTGGTACAATCTACCTCGACTGCTGACAATGCACAGAAGCTTAGCTCGTAAGTGGATGACTGAATTTCCAATGAATTCCTGAGTTGAGTGAAACTTAACATCTCCTAACATTTTAGAGTACATTTGTATCTAGTCAATCAATATGTAAATTCTTACTTTGAGATTTGGGTTCTAGTGGAAATGAAAATAAATACGCGAAAGTTTTCCTTCCCCAATCCATCAGGCTGGACACACAGAAATTGGGTACACTTTCCTGAACTGAAATATTAAAATCATCCATAAAAAAGGCACAACATCTACACAGTTTAATTGGTCCCAAACCTCTTTGCGGAAGTTTCTTGTTAGGTTGGTGGAGATTGAGTATAGAGGAACATTTGACTGTCGTTCCAACAACTTCATTACTCCACAACTTTAGGCGAATATCTGTGAACCACAAAGTTAAATGAGGACAAACTTTAAGAATGGGAAACTTCCTTATACTGTCTCTCTTACGTCTAAGATATACTATGTCTCCCACAGTGACTCTCTCTGCCCATTCCGCCGCTTCTCTCCATAAAGACAGCTTGAAGTATGCCTTTGTTGGGTCAGCTAGAAGTATAGATGCCATGAGGACAGTCTGACCAGCCTATAAGGCAAGGAAAGCAAACAACAACAACAATTACCTGGTGATAAGATACAAAAATACTAACATCTTACCACAGTTCCTCTCTTGCATGTAACATTCATTGGAGAATTTACTAAATAAATAAATAGTTTACAATAAATAACTCTCTGAATGGTATTCCAACAAAATTGCTGTCATTCCTACACTTAATTGCTTTCACTTTTCATACTTTAATCTTTTCTGCAAGCGAGCAAAGCAAGACACTATATAAATTCAAATGAATGGTATTTGCGTATTTATACATATGGCATATTAGCAATGCATCTGATAGAGTAATAAATGTGATAACCATTGGATAAAGACTCTCAGGCTTTGAAGAGGAAATAAAAAGTTAATTTTGAAAAAGTATTGGACATTTTAACAAACTAACAGAGAGTAAGGCTATAATCTTATACTGATTATTAATTTTTTAATGAAAAGTTTAGTCGGGGTAAAAAAAATTTTTAGGGGTGGAAACTAAATTTAGGAGGGGGGTAGGATCGCAGGGCTCCCATAACCTGGTTACAGTAGTTGCTTGCCTTTTACCATGCTGGACTTGCCTACCCGAGGATAATTTTAATAAAACACAATTGAATCATGGCATTATATTTATTGGCTTAGCACAATAACACCGTAATTTTTGAGATAAATATTCGAAAATATTCAAGAAAAGGCAAATATAAGAAAGTCACTTGTCACATTTAATCTTGAATGAGAGAGTTTGATTTGCTACTTTATTAAACCACAACCAAACAGAAAGCAACAAACTTAGACTGTCAGACTTTATGCACTATTTTCTACACACCAGGATCCAGCATTAGTACACTAACCTTGTAATACTAGCGCAAAGACATTCACAGTCTTGTCAGCTTCCAGGCAGTTCCTGAGCAGCACACAACCAGGGGGCTGCCTATATGGTAAGGTGTCTCCTACATCAGTACGTCTCCTCTTTGAACTGGGAGCGTCACATGATTCACTTACAGCCTGTTTTATTGTTCTGATATCCCAATTTCCAGCACTCATATCAGGTAACTGAGCTGAATGGGATATTTTCATAGACTCTTGTTGTGTATTGGATTGCATGCCTGAGGCTATTGATGAAGTACATCCAGTAGAATTCACAACTGACTTTATTTTTTCATCCTGCATTAAATCATCATCATCAAAGTGATCTGGTCCAACAGCCTCCAAAGTTTTTTTGCTGGGTTTACTGTCATCTAAGTTGTCAGATTTTTCCTGGCTGAAGGTAAAGCAGGTACCAAAAATGTGGTCCATATAAAATGGTAAGGAGCACTCAATCTGACTTTCCTCTTCACAAATGTCATCTTCCAAGAGTGTTTCTGATAGTGACTGTCCATTTCTATGGAGCTGAGATTTAAAATCTAGAGGAAGCTTCAATCTCTTCTGTTGTATTCCCTCCAAGGCTGGTAGAGAATTGCAACCTTCCATTTCCCAGGAAGGGGAAATCCCGACAAGTGGGCGTGGCTGACTAAGGTCGGGTAGTCACAGAAACCGGGTTTGCAGTGTTCATCAGCAGAGCCAGAGTGAAGAGAAAATATTGGCGCGAGGGAATCATGAGAGTGCCGGTTAAGAAAATTTCAGTTCTTGGATTTACCGTAGAAAAGGGCTTACGATGGTGAGAGCGGTAACGTAGGATTCTGTCGGTAGATTCTAATTAGGGCACACTATAAACTTTCTGCTATTTATCTCTTAGGCTACCCCACCTTGGCTTTTGGGGGACAGTGGCTGGTGTAGCAGTAATTTACGTGACTGACTGGAAAGTTGTCCTTGGAAAGCTTCCATATGTCAAGGGCAGGTTTGATCAAAAGGAATGAACTAGTTTTAAAGAAACATTATTATTAATTTTATGGCATTATAATATTCTTTTTTGTATCACAAAACATTTAACAGCAATTGCAGTAATATATCTATTATAGTGTATGGTGATTCATTCAATTAAGTAGTCTCGACATTAGCTGGAACGGAATACATCCCTTTTCCAAAAGGCTATCGTGAAAATGTTTCAGGTTAAAATCAGTTCCCAATTTCTTTCTCAATTTTTCCCTCAGCTCCACGATTTCCACAAACCCAGTGATATAACAGGATGCATAGCCCGGACGGGACATGTACATGAACACCTCACCCTTGACGGCACCAGAGTTAAACATCACCTCACGCTGAAGAAACTCTGAACAATCCTCTGCGGTGAGCTCTCCGATATTGAGCTTGACATCCAAAATGATCCTTGCAGACCTCCACAGCTGCAGTCGCAGTTGGGTCAGGCGTGTATATTTAGCAAATTCACTCGCAGGAATTGTCACTGTTTTTGGATTTGTGTTGGATGTGTAGATTAGCTCTTTTTCAAAGAAACCCGTTTCATATGCCAATTGTTCGGTATACAACCCCCAGCCTTCATAGAAAACAGTGGACTCGTAATACTGCCTTAAAATCCTGGGATGGGACTGAGCTTGCAAGGCTTGAATGTGATGGCCTGGATACGACTCGTGTGGGCACACTACACTGATCCAGGTGTAGTCATGGCCTCTCAAAAGGTTCTCTTCTTCATCTTCAGGTAACTTTCTGTCCTCTATAGAGTGCAGCATAAGATGACCTACCCTTGTGATGGCATTATTGTCTTCACTCTGAGCCATTCCTGCAAATGGGGATGGGTTGAGATAATCTCCCACTGGAGAGAAAGGAGTGAGGAATGAGGGCGTCCAGAAACCCACAACCTTCTCATTGCCTGGAAGACAGGTAACCAAATTATGGCTTATCATGTGCTCACGGCAGCGGCTGATCTCTGTCATGTACGAGTCTAACAAGCCTTTAGCAGTTGGATGCATCACCTGGATCAAGTCTTTTGTGACTTCCTTCCACATTCTTTTTTCATCAATCTCAGCAGCCAGAGATTCAAGTTCATTTTTGACTTTATGAAAGTGCTTTTCCCCTAATTCTAAAAGTTTGCTGCTGCTCTCTATAAAGTAACCATATTGAAGTACCTTCTCATATAGGTCTTTACCAAGTCCTGACAGTTGGTCCGAGATGGGTAAAAGGCGGTCTTTGAGGAAAGACTTATAGTTGCCAATGCAGTCAGCAGCAACCATTGCAGCAGAATCTATTGCACCAAGCAAAAATGTATGAATAGTCTCTTGTTGAGATGCTCTGGCTAAGATTGGTAAACTACTAGACAGAAAAGATGCAAAAGAGTCACAAATTTCCAGTGCAGTCTCCACAAAATGCCTGACTGGCTTGGCCAGGTTTCGCTGTGCCTGAATCAGAGCATTGGGGATATTTCTGAGTCGAGAAAGAAGGGCAAGAAGCCTCTCGTCGGCAGACAAGCTTGCAGCCCCAGGGTGGCTCTTCAAATCAGGACCTAAATCTTCAGGCCCCCAAATAGGAAGCAGATACAAAATTGAGTTTAATGGCAGGTAAAAAAGAGGGTCTTTCTTGTAACTCTGGATTTCATTCCATTCGAGCAGTTCAAATCTGAGGCTAGAAATGATGAGCTCCAAGTCTACCAATTGGTCAGGAGTAAGTGACAATCGTTCAATGGACTCTGCTTCGTCTAAGAGCAAGCGTATCTTTCTGCAGTAGTCTAAGATATCCTCCTCACTGCATGGGCCATAGAGATGATCATAATTTGTGCTTCTTAAAGATGCAAGAAACGTTCTTTTGTAGTCAAAATAAAAATCATCTTCTTCTGATGGTTGAGGTAACTCCAAGTTAAAAGTAACTGGTTTGGGTTGTCTGTAGCTGGTCCTGGTAGCTTCCACTGGGTGACCTTCAAAATGAAGTTGCAAATACCTAGACAGTAATTACAGAAAATTCTAAAACATGCACAGTTGTCAGTTAAAAAAAAAAATGAGGGTCACAAACCAAACCTGTTTATTTTGATTTAAAAAAAAAACAAAAAAAAACAAAAAAACAATACATTTTGTATAATAGTTATTACAATAACATTATTTAGTCAGTCTCGTAATGTTAGTAGATTGTCTAAAATTGTTATAGTGAGAACATTAAATGTTTCAATAAACTCTCTGTTTACATACAAGATATTGTTACTGGCTATAGAGAAGGAAGAGAAAAAAAAACAATTTTGGGATGCATTTGTCCTGTCCTGCTGCAGCTATATATATGAGTGCATCCTACGAAACAGTCAGTCATAAATTATGAAAAGTTTTAAAATCCAAACAGTCGAACCTTTTCCTCCTTAACACAATACACAGATTTAAAGAACTGGCCATTGAATTCACCTGCGACATAGCTCTTCCAAGTGAAGTGCACCATTGACCTGGTTCAGGTTGTACTTCATGATAGCTGCATGGTGATGGCTGTCCCTCTCCAGATGGTAAACACCTCCATTAGGACCCTTGCTGCAGCCCAGCACTCTCTCTATATCGGCCAGGTCCATCGCACTTAGCTCCAGGTCACACGCACACATAGTAGCATACAAATGCCTGGAATATTCATGTATAGAGTCACTTCAAATAGTCAAACACACAACAAAAACAGCTATAACTAGGGTTTAGTGCTGTTTTGGTTAACTAAAACTAAAACTAATATTAATTTTAGTTACACCTAAAACATTTTAGTAAACTAACCAGAACTAAATTTCACATAGGATGATAATAACTAAAACTAAAAGTCATAGAGCTCTTGAATAAAACAAACCATTTTTTCATCAAAACTAAAAATATAGCTAACTATTTGTAGCGACATCTCTGAAAGAAGAGGAATGACCAGTTGTAGTCCCAGGAAGCAAAATCCTTTACCCAATCGTTTCTTCGTAGCACCTGAGTAAATTATAACTGTTGGACAGCAGTCGTCTGCGGTTGCTTGACTATCCAGCCCAGCCCCCTCCCTTAGCACGCGCATGTCAAATCATTCAGTCTCCGTGCTGTATTTACTGCCTAAGTAGAGACTGGCCACAGGGTAATAATAATTATTTCAAAAACTAAATTATTGTACTCCTGTTAGAAAAAAAAGAAAAAAGAAAAAAAGAGCTAAAAAACCAGCTAACAATAATGGTGGAATATTAAGAGTCTGCATTTGAAAAACCAAAACTATCTAAAATTGATGACTTGAATTTAAAAAAATTGAATCTAAAAAACCAAAACTAAAATAGAAGTTAGTAAATTTGAAAAACTAAAACTACATTGGAAAAACCAAAACTAAAACTAAAATTGTAGTCTTTAACTAAAACTAAAATTAAATCTTGAAATTTTTTTGTCAAAAAACTATAACTAAAACTAAAATGTAAATGTTCAACCAAAACAACATTACTAGGGTTTACTGACAGAGAATTGCTGAGTAGCTAAATTCAAGTAAGTGATAGTTTTTTTTTTTTACAATCCATATTTTCTAGCTAACTTTGTCAATTCTTACAGCTAATTTGATACCACACCTAAATTACCATATCTATGGAACTACAAGTTGTTACTGCATGGGTCTATGTTGTATATGCAGTTATATATAGCATACTTGTGAGTGACCTTTTGATAGTATTCTACCAGTGCAAGTTATGAATGCATAGACTCAATCGTTTTATTTTCTTTGAAAAGGCACACAGCATATAACGTAAATCAATTTTGAGGTTTGCACGGTTTACAAATCCCAAGACTCAAGAGCAAAGCCTGAGTGATGTGGGTAAATCATCCCAAGACTCAAGAGCAAAGCCTGAGTGATGTGGGTAAATCGTATATAAACCAATGCCCACAACCTTAGATACTTGATTCAGCATGGGGATAATAATGCAGCTGGTGTGTAGTAACAACGACCACAATAGTGTGTGTGTATTCATGAATAATTTATTAGCTGAGTCAGGTTGGTAAAGTGTTGCCACGAACTGAATGAGTATAGCGTCATCACATTCAGCAGACAGTGATTTAAAGAAACAAAAATTGGTGAACAAAGGACAGTGAAAGTTCGAAAGTAATTTCACAAAGCCTAAGTACAATCATGGATAGAAGGACAGAGAGACTGAGACGCAGGAGAGATAGGAAAAGAGAATAAGGGAATCTATGATTAAAAAAGAAAGAGCTGAAGACTGAAGATAGGAAAGGAGGAGGATAAGAAGAGCCAAGATGGCTCGGGAAGAAAGAAAACAGGAGAGAGAAAAACTGATGTAACTAACACTAAGTGGTAAAAATAAATGGATACAAAAATAATATCTTATGCTAATGCATTCCTAATTTGCAACATCAAACACCACTGAGTGGCGGGGACTTGCTATGAATATTATGTATACAATAATAAGTTAGTATACTCATGTGACATAGGGATTACTAACATCGATACCTTACCTGTTGCTGTGTGATCCTACAATGACACTTTTCACTTGATCTTGTCTCAGCACATAACTGATGGCTACCATAGCAATGCACACAGGCAAGCTGTGCTCACAGCCATGGATCTGCATGGAGCCATGGCGGTCAGCAATGGTGCGAAGAACCTCTAGCAGGCGCTGAAATAGCAACCACCCTCCAAATTCCTCAATGATCAAGAGATACTTTACCAGACTGCGATTGTCTAAATCCTGCACAAAGTATTTCAGTGAAGGCCAATATTGTTAAAACACATTCTAGCAGCACTAACCTCAACACTTGGCTTTTCCTTTCCTAGCCATGCATCTGTGAGAAATCCTCCTGCCAAGACTCCATATGCCAGTATTCCTATGTTGTGCTGTGCACATAACTCCACCAGCCCAGACAGTAGAGGCCTTCTGTCCAGAATAGAAAATTGAACCTATTACAAACTTACTCAATGACAATATTGTCACTACTAATTCACATATCAAATACCTGGGTGGAGTCTATGGGAATGTTTTCATCCAGAAATGTCTTGGTTGTGGTCATATCAAAATTGGTGAGACCTATTCGCTTAACCCACCCTTTACCAACAAAATGGTGCAATTGCTTCAGAGCCTGTACTGCTCCAGGTAATGAGGTGTCCCACCAGTGAAACTGGACAAGGTCTATAGTTTGAACTCCCAGTCGATTAAGAGATCTTCGCAAGACTGACTTGACGTAATGTTCATTTACAGAGTTGCCTCGAATAGCATCCAAATCTGGTACCAGTTTCGTATGTATAGCAATATCCCCTCTGCGCCCTCCTCGATTGCAGTGAGCTCTGATAAGCATCCCATAGAGCTCTTCTACACCAGTGTAAATATCGCCACAGTCAAATGCCCTAATCCCACTGTCATAAACTTCTAGTAAATCTCGGACAGTCTCAAGAGTACATCTACTGCTGGTTTGATTTACCACGTGTCCCCTAGACAACTGCCAACCACCATGAATAATCTTAGGAAAGGGACCCGTCACTGGCCACTGGATAGTTGAATACCAGAGTGGATATTTGAGAGCAAAGAGGCTAAAATGCATTGCCATTATGGATCCCATACAATCTGGGTTCTTTAGGTCAGAAGCTGCCTGGAAGTGGTGCCTCGCTGACTCGAGCCTCCCATGGAGCTCCTCATACAACCCTATGTAGAAATGAGCATATGCAAGTGCATTAGTGTCATTGTAGCTCTTCACCACCTGAACAGAATCTGCAAGTTTTGGTGTGGCTGACTCCATTACATCTTCACAACTTCCAGTTCCCTTGAACAGATTCAGAACAGCTCCCATAGGAGGGATGGGCGGGGCTTCGGATGCTGCAGTTACCAGGTCTTGCAACTTTGCCTCAGCCAAACTAGAATTAGAGCACTGACAAAGAAAGTTCCATATAATCTCTTCCACATCGCTACCATTTTCTATCATGTCGCTCTGGAACTGTAAGGCACCTTCTTTGAAATGGCCCCCATAGTAGCAGCTTAAACCTCGCTCCCATAGCGTCGGGTCTTCAAGGACGCTTACCACATTGGAAGATTTAAGATATAGCGCTGCATTAAGAGCCCATTGCGATTCTTCAAATTTACCTAGAAGGAGAGCTCGTCGTCCCTTTTTTGAAAGCTCTTCGATTCGCTGCATTTTAGAATAATATGTACTATACTTGTACTGCCACCCAGCTAGGTGAATGTCAAAATGAAATCCCTTTACCTTATTTGCAGTTCATAACTCTCACACACAAAAAAAATGAGATGAAAAGTTTGCAACATGTATAGATTGATAAAAAATAATACGTCAATGCCCCTTCTTTTTTGCTGCTTTGATCAAATTGGCACAGATAGCTGCATGAATAGTATTGCCATATTCATAAGTGAAGTCTGTACTCAGTATGTTAGCTTTAAGGGTACATTCAGCACAACCGTGAAACCAAGCACTCAGTTTTCCCTGGAGTTTTTTAGCATTTGAAATAGGAGTAGCGAAGGGAGCACTAGAACGAAAGGCGCACACGCTCCACAAACCAGTGCGCCGGGTGAGATCTTCACTGAAGGTCTTCTGGAGAGCTGAATGGAGTTTGGTCTCAGAGTTTGCATGCTCATACCACTCCTGGCTCACACCAGGCCACATGTCATCGTCCCGTGCCACCTCGTAATTCCAAGCCACGATAATCCTTGACTTCTCAGTCTTACCACGCCACAAATCTTGCAGCGGAGTATTCAGAGCTCCCTTGAATAACGGTAAGAATCTGTCTCCTAGTGTATCTCTAACTTGCCCTTTGAGAATGGAATAGTTGAAATCTTGAGGAGACAAATTATTGAAGCGATGAAAATCCAAAATCACAATCTCTTTGCTGGTCTTGTCAACAAACTCCACAACTTCAGTCAGTGCTTGCTGCAAAGTATAGCTAGTCCTCCGTTTGTCATGTGAGATGATAAACTCGTCTTCATCACACTGAGCTACCCGTAAGTCTAATACTCGGATGCCGGCATCTAACTGAGCCATGATGCTCTGACTCTGACAGCGAACATAAGCACTGGCGATGGAAGATAAGGGTTGGTAAGAGCCAGAGTTATGTGAGCAAGGAAGTGTCATCTCTGGTAGAGTCAGTGAGCAGATGGAGTCGGAGTAATATCCCATCCATTCCCCGATCCCACATAATTCTGGTAAAGGTGGGCCTGTAGGTCCAAACAGAGACCTGTCAAAGATCAGGACACACAAGTTACTTGCATTTCCACCCAGCAGTCCCAACTTTAAGTCGCCTTTGGGGGGAGGAAATACTACAAATTTGTTCAAATCGATGCCTGACCAATCCACTTGCAAGTAGTTACCATTGTGATCACGGAAAGCTTGCAGCTGGAAGCGAAATTCTGTGCCATCTGGTACATACTCTGCTAATCCAGAGCAACCGCTTTCTTTCAAACATCTGTCGCTGAACTGTACCTGGAAACACCTGTGGACGTCAGCTTCTATATCGTTGAAGCTCCATTTTGACATAAAGTTACAATGGTACCTGACCAATTTCAGTTTGTAGCCAGAATTATTTACGATCCATAGACTACTAGAAGACATACTTCCTAAAAAGTAGGCGGTGGCGTAGAGCGTAACGCTCTGAGTAGTACTGCATGCACCCTTTATTTACGTTTAATCAACGGAAATTGATGTAGTTCGTGTCGTAAGGTTAGGATCGTCAATTTACTTAATCTTTTCTTTTTTTTAAACCAAATAATTCAGTATGTTGCACAGCCGTGGAGGACTCAGAGACAGGTACTGTATATGAATTGATTCAGCTGCACTCTTTAAAAGTTATATTAACAGATGTGAGACCTAAATTAATTTCAGTCTTCCAGAATGCTGAGCCAGGCATCATGTCAAAATTTGGTTGGGGAGGCTGTCTATAACAATTTGAGGATAGCATAGTCAGTCTGGAATTTAAGTGACACTTCTAATGAGCAATTCCATCACCTCACTACCTTTCTCTTGAGGGAGTTTTAAAAAATTTTATGACTTTTTTTACGAACTCCTCACTTTCCATTAATGTTTTCATTTTTGCATTCAACCTTGAGTACAATTTCTTTATTAGTGTTTGAGGTCAATTTGTATTATATGCTAATGATAGTGGTAGTTTAGAGTTCAAGTGTGTGGGACGGTTTGTGCTTGCATAAAAACAGTGCCCATAAGAAGTTCCAGACTTTACTGTAAAGAGACTTCCCCATTTATTTCCTCTTTGTATTCTGAATGTGACACTAGGACGTGAGAGTTTAGCCATACAAACTCGCTAAAGGGACAGTGTGCACACATTGGAAGCTAGCATTAGTTCAACAGCTTCCAAGCTGCACTACAATAGATGCATGTTGAACTCGTTCTTTACACGTGCTCTGTGACATTATTGGTTGACTGCTAAACTAAAGAATTTTTTTAAAATCTGTCCTCTATATAGCCATGATATGCTAGGGCGTGGCAGTGGTGGCGGAGGTTACGGCCACCACTGGGAGCGAGGTCGTGGAAGAGGTTTTCGTGGAAGAGGGCGTGGCGGGTTTAGCTCTAACGATGGCCTCCAGTCTAAATTCAAGAAGAGCTACAGTAGTGAAGTGGTGGAGCAGGTGGATCAGTTGTATGGCAAGAAATTCAAGTTTGTGGACGAATATGACGAGTGGAAACTACCGGACTTGTCAAACTGGTTTGTGGACAGCCGAGACCCTTTCCAAGTGGATGAACTGCTAGAAATCAAGAAGGAACTAAAAGAGGTAAAGAGCCGTCTGGATGATGTGGAGTTGTCGTCGTGGCTGCGGCATACCCAGTTCTCCAATCAGACGGGAGTAGTGATTCCAGCGGTCAGGAGAGACTACGAGCCAGAAATGTGCACACAGGTGCGTGTTGGTAAGGGTTGTATCCATGATATGGTGTTGGTAAGGGTTGTGTTTGATAGATAATCCATGATATGGTGTTGGTAAGGGTTGTATCCATGATATGGTGTTGGTAAGGGTTGTCTTGATAGATACGGTGTTTGTAGACCCACAATGCTGGTCTTGATTCATATGGTGTTCATAAGAATTTAATGATGTATGCTATAGTGTGAGAGATTATTGTAATGATGTCTGTCCTATTTGGTAAGGGTTTAAAATTTAGAATTAATTTTGTGAACTCTTTAACAGCTTGAGCTATGAAAATTAAATTAGAAGTTTGAATTACAGCCAACTAAAAATCTAATTTTTCTTGCAATTGTGCAGGGCTGGACTAAAATGCATGAGATTTTGTGGATGTTCAAGAATGTCGTTCCCGAGTCAGACTTGAAGCTGATGTCAGTGCACTTGTGTGAGGCTCCTGGCAGCTTCGTGGCCAGTCTGAACCACTTTCTCGGAACCCATCGCATGGATTGCAGCTGGCAGTGGAAGGCAATCACTCTCAACCCTTACTATGAAGGCCATGATCTCAACACACTGATTGACCACGACAAGGTAAGTGGGGGGCAGTGTAAGTGGGCGGGAGAGAAATGAACGCAATGATTTGTTCCTGGCATATTATTATTATGTTACAAGCAAGTACCCCACTACACAGTAGCACTTGATGTATGTACTAACTTTTGCTAATTAGTATTTGTATCCTTTCTTATTATCCTCTACCATTTGGTTTAGTTACCCAGTTTCCCTCTCCTGCTCCCTTTTTCTTTCCCCCGAGTCATCTCAGCTCTTCTTATCCCTCCTCCTTTCTTCTCTTCAGCTCTTTCTCCTTGAGTGAGTAGACTTTTGTGAAATTATTGCCTTCCTTATGAACGCTGTATCAACTTGTAGCCATCCTATCTTTGCCAATTTCACATGTTTTTTTTTTTTTAGGTACAATTAGTCATTGTTTCTCTAATCGCCTTTGAATGTGATGATTTACTCAATTAGTTTGTGGCAACACTTTGTCAACCGCCTCAGCTAATGAATTTTTCATAAATACACACATTGTAGTTGATATCGTTACTGACACTCAAGTGTATTATCTTATTGATTATTATTATTATTATCATCATCATTATTATTATTATTATTGTTATTATTATCATTATTATAAGTGATAATGTTGGGGGTTCCTCCTATCCTCCCACATACAGTAATTGAGGTTTGTTTTGTTAGTTTATGTCAGAGACGAGGCAGCACTGGAGTATGGGAGTAGACGACACTGGGGACATCACCACCTGGGAAAACTTCCGCAAATTCAAGGCCGAGGTAGATGAAGAATTGGAAGGAGTTCATCTGGTAAGTCCGTTGGGTGGGGTCAACAATGACTTGACCTGCTTTGACCACACCCACTCTCTCTATTATTGTTGAGGTCAGGTCACGGCAGATGGTAGCATGGATTGCTCCAAGAACCGTGGGGAAGAAGAGGGAATGCTGGCTCACCTCATCTTCTGCGAGGTGGTCGCATCTTTTTTCTTGTTCCGACAAAATGGCAACCTAGTGGTGAAGACTTTCAGTACATTAGAGCACAGGACAGTGTGTCTCATGTACTTGCTGGTGTGCTGCTTCAAGGAGGTGGGTCAAGCTGTGGAGGACACGGTGGGGAATCTGGGACATGTGAAGTGGTGGCTCAGGCTGTCTCTGATTCCCTTCCTCTCATCACACACACACAAACACCTGAAGCACAATTAATAACACATGCCCGAAACTACTTGCTTGTGTGGATTGTGTGTGTATGTATGCACGTATGCATCCATGCATGTATGTATGTATGAGTATATGTATGAGTATATGTATGTATGTATTTAATGTGTATGTATTTGTTTAATTTGTATGTGTTTAAAGTGTATATGTATTTAATGTGTGTATGTGTTTAGTGTGTATGTGTTTAGTGTGTGTGTGTGTGTTTAGTATGTATGTGTAAGTAATGTGTGTGTGTTTATATTTTATGAAGGTGAATGTATTCAAGCCAGCAACCAGTAAATCTGGCAACTCGGAGCAGTATGTGGTGTGTCTTGGGTTTAGAGGTCATAGTCTACTCACTTCCAAGCACATGGAATATCTGAAGCAAGCTTTTTGTAAGTGAAGAGTTATGACAGGTCAATGCTAATGCTTGGCTCTGTCAGCACAGATTGATGCTGGTTTTATTTCAAGGGCCAGGAAGAGAATTGCCACCACCCACCCCACTTGTTAATAGCTAATGATTTAATTACAACTAATTGATCTGCCCCTAATATGTCCAGCTTTGCAAAGCCTATGCTTTTACCAACTGATTAGTAATTTCGTTTCTCCATTACTTTCGCTAAAAATATGCCTCACCTTCTTACATTCATTGGCTCTAATTTTTGTACACTGATGGCGTTACTCTCACATTTACAAATAAACAATTAGAAGATAAATGTATCATAACCAAGAGTTAAATTTATTTATGTGTATGTCTATTGTTAGAAATAGACTTACCTAAAACTACACTGTATTTGATGGAATCAATATCAAACTTTCCCAAACTCACACTCGAGTGAACACTAGGAAGAAATCCCGCTCCACTGAACTGTCATGTGTTGATATCTGTATCCTTGCTCAATGTCAAGGGAGGTATGTAGTCTTGGTAATTGACCCTCAGTGTATCTGGATGTCTCTGAAACTCTATTATTATGGATGGCCAGTATTTAGAATCAATCCAAAGTTGTACATTTCCAAGATGCACTTTTCACCAATCCACAGAGAGAGAGTTGGTTAGATTATGGCAAGATTTATTCTTGTACTATTCTGTCATCTTCCTCTGTGCAGGCTCTAAGGATAGTCAAGGGCAATTCTTTCCCAAGACTGCCATACCTGCTAGCTTTATCAACCAACTGATAAAGTGCTCGTCAAAGTTTTCGCGATATCAGGTAAGTAGAATGATGGTCTCCTTCTGTTCTGTGCTTAGTATCTCTTATTATTCTGTGTGCAAGATCGAGAGCATAGAGAAGAATCTGCAGTATTATGAGTGTATGACAGCATCTGAGAAACAATTCATCATTGAGGTGGGTCAAAGGTATAGCCAGGTATTGCACTTGGTAAAGATCATCACCTTTAATGGTCATGGTCATTACTGGTAAGGGTCATTATGTCAAGATTGTCTCAGGGTGATAATATGAGTTTATTTCTATGGCGATGTTCATTAAGGTGAAGGAGTATACCACAGACACTTACAAGTCAAGATTCAAACTGAAGAAACTTCCCAAGGACAAGAACATCATTCCTCACATCTTCCTTGTATGTTACCTCTAATGATGATGATGATAATAATAGCAATAACAACAACAACAACAACAACAACAAATAGTAATAATAATAAAGTTCAGTCATCAACTTGTTTTCCACCCTCTGAATGAGGTGTATGTTCACAATGGAAGCCAACTTTCTCTGCCTCTGGTATTATTGAAGATGCAATATAGAAAACAGAGTCGGGCTTATAGTATTGTTCCTGTGTAACTTTCTCCTGTCTTAGTGGGTGGGAGGTACACTTGTGTGTGTATGATGTGTGTGTGTGTGTGTGTGTGTGTGTGTGTGTGTGTGTGTGTGTTTAGAATGGGAGTGTGTTGAGTCTGATGAGCAGTGTTCAAGGTGACCCTACAAGGGAATGGATGGATAAAAGGAACGAAGATGAGTTTATACGCATTTGGAAGGAAGAGAAGAAGAACGCACAGCAGGAAGACAGCTCTGACGATGATGATGATGATGATGACGATGATGATGATGATGACGACGACGATGATGAGGATGAGCCTCCTCCTAAAAAACGACGAAAAATAGACAATAATGAAGGTTAGTTGGATGGGGGAAGTCAATTTTCTTAAGTGTCTTGAAATATCTTGTTTTTAAAAGGGTTTTATATAGGTAGGACAAGGAGGAGGGGGAAGGCGGGGTAAGAGAACTTGGTTTAAATAGGAACTCTATAAGCTCCACAGATATGATTTGGTACCACACATATTAGAAGTGGAATTGTAGTTTTAAAAGCATGATGAATTTTATGAGTTCCCCCCCCCCCCCCCCCCCCCCCCCCTCCCTTTTTGTGATGGTATTCAGCTGCTTGTCAAGCTATCAAATGTTTTCTTGGAGCCATTGGTTACGATGGTCTGCCTCGAGCTGCAGAGCCTCCCTTCATACTGATGGAGCTGGACCCGGCGGAAGTGCAATGGCTCAAGGTCAGCTTCAAACTGCACCCCCTCCACCTCCCTCACCACACCCCCTCCACTTTCCACACCACCACCATCACCACCACAATACACCTCACATAGACCACACCTCTCTCACATCTTAAACAACCCCTTATTCAGTATGCCTATCACTGAGCACGCAATGGACTCCAATGTATATGTGTGTGTGTGTGTGTGTGTGTGTATTTGGCTATTCAAGGTGCAGCAGATATTTCCATTAGGTATCAACCTCAATGGTATATTATTGTCATTTTTGTGGCGACTTTGTTTGTGCTATAGAATAGTGACTGTGCTAGTGATGTGTACAGTAACCTCAAGTCCAAGGATGGCCTGCTAGCCAGTTCGGTGAGGAATAGCACAGTTTTTTGCTGGAATTGATTTAACAAATTCTTCTTCTTCTTTTTTTTTTTTTTTTTTTTTTTTTTTTTTTTTTTAGGTGAAAAACTCACGTTTTTGTCGTCATGACATTCTTCAGAAGCTTTCGGAAGCTTTAGTAAATTCTGAGGTGAGTGTTCATTAGACTGTAACTATGCCAACAGATTAAATCAAATGACCCATCCTGGACCTTTGTTATGTGGTGTTAGTTGCACTCTGTAACATGTCATTATTTATACCAATTAAATTAACACCTAAAGTCTGTTTCACCTGAGATGAGGTCACGAGGTGTGTAGTATGATGCCTTCAAGTCTTGATGTGTTACTAATACCTGACAGGTGATGAGGTCAGAGCATGAAGATGAACTGGAGGATGTGGCCAGTCATTTGTGCCCAGGCTTTACATTGGCCATCAGACAGCAGCCTTACTTCCTGAACGTGGATGCACTGAACTATGCCATGATAGACCACCTTACTGAATTCTCTAGCAAGGTAAGAGAAAGAGAGGCTTGTTTGATACTACGGTACGGGAGGGGGGGGGGGGGGGGGGGGGGGGGGGAGACACTTGGACTTCTCCCTAAGCTGAGGCCATTCCCCTCCCTCCCCCTTTTCTTCTACTACTTAATTCTCCTACATAAGGTGTAATTTGATTTGAAATTGAATGCTCTGCTTTTGCTATCCAATAATATCCCAATTTGTACAGGTAGTTGGTGGCTCTGGAAACTCTAATTGCTCATAATTTTCACTGTTAAAATGCACTCGTATGATAATTTGCTTTTTGGTAATTCATTTGTAAATTACGTAGCGTGTACACATGCAGTAATTTATAAATGGATTAACCAAAAAGCAAATTATCTCAGGAATCCTATCTTAGTACATTATAGCAATGAAAACTATGAGCAATTAAGAGTGTCTAGAGTCAGACCCCTTCATCATGAAATAGTAACTATGTAGTCACTTTACCATATGGCATTTGTGTGTTGCAGTTTGAGGAGATATTGTTCATGGACCTGGCAGGTGCTCCTAGTGGATTCTCCCATTACATCTATTGGAAGAAGAAGGAACTGGCAAAGGTTAGGAGTAAATTTTTTGCAACTACGTATTATTACATACAATTAAAATGTGTTTTCTATTTGTTTAATTTGCAACTGAGCCCTATTGGTTTTACATACTCTTTTAAAAAGGTGTGTTAAATTTGTATACACATTATTATTATCTGCCTTTCATAGCAATGCAAGTAATTAAAAATACGGTTAGCGTAACTAAAATTTTGCTTTTATACTATGTATGTATGTATGTATGTATGTATGTACATCTCAAATTGACCATCTGATGATAACTTTTGTTCACAATGCTTCAGAAAATATTTACTTCTTTAATTCGTCATCCCAAAACTGTCGCAATGTTCTAAATGTGTACAACTAGTTTGCTATTAATTGATTAGTTAATTTATTTTTTCAACTTGTTAGGGTTGGGGTATGGTGAGGAAGGAAAACCCTAGGCTAGGACCTGGTAAGGTAATGGAACATCTGGCTCCATGGGAGACTTTCCAGGTGCTGGGTCCTCATGGGGGCGTGGACATCTCTGACAGCGTCATGATCAAAAGGTGAACAAAACTTGAGACTCGACCATTAGTGATTTAGTTGTTGTTGCTCTTGGGCACAACTAGAGTCAAGTGATCTTGTTTGCTTTTAGACAATTTTTTTGTGTGTTAAATAAAAAAATATCAATCATGTCTTATAACACTACGTTTATGTTTACTCTGTACTTCACACGGTCCAGCGTTTGTCTACTGACTATGTCGATCCTTACCATACTTCACACAGTCCAGCGTTTGTCTACTGACTATGTCAATCCTTACCATACTTCACACAGTCCAGCGTTTGTCTACTGACTATGTCGATCCTTACCATACTTCACACAGTCCAGCGTTTGTCTACTGACTATGTCGATCCTTACCATACTTCACACAGTCCAGCGTTTGTCTACTGACTATGTCGATCCTTACCATACTTCAGCGTTGTCTACTGACTTATGTCCGATCCTTACCATCCTTCACACCAGTCCAGGAGTTGTCTACTGACTATGTCGATCCTACCATACTTCACACGGTCGGTTTTGTATACTGACTATGTCGCTCCTTACATACTTCACCGCCAGGTTGTCTACTGACTATGTCGATCCTTCCAACTTCACACAGTCCAGCGTGTCTACTGACTATTGTCTGATTCCTTACCATACTTCACACGTCGCGTTTGTCTACTGATCTATGTCGATCCCTTACCATACTTCACACAGTCCAGCGTTGTCTACTGACTACTGTCGTCCTTACATACTTCACACCGTCCAGCGTTTGTTCTCTGACTATGTCGTCCGTACCATACGTCACACGGTCCAGGCGTTTGTCTACTGACTATGTCGATCCTTACATATTACACAAGTCAGCGTTTTTTGGTATATGACTAGTCGATCCTTACCAGACTTCACACAGTCCAGCGTTTGTCTACTGACTATGTCGATCCTTACCATACTTCACACGGTCCAGCGTTTGTCTACTGACTATGTCGATCCTTACCATACTTCACACAGTCCAGCGTTTGTCTACTGACTATGTCGATCCTTACCATACTTCACACGGTCCAGCGTTTGTCTACTGACTATGTCGATCCTTACCATACTTCACACGGTCCAGCGTTTGTCTACTGACTATGTCGATCCTTACCATACTTCACACAGTCCAGCGTTTGTCTACTGACTATGTCGATCCTTACCATCATTTTTATTTTTTAGTGTGTGCTGTAATTACACCTATCGTTAGCAATCAATTTTTCAGTTTTTGCTGGAGTATGTACTTCAAGGAACCTGTTCACTAGCTAACCCTTTAAGGAACTCAATGCATATCTACTGACTGTACAGTACAGTCAGTAGATATGCATTGAGTTACTAGCTGGATACTGTCACAGCTGGTGTGTGCATGGCCGGTGCTCATCCGAGCTCCTAGTATTTGGTACGCGAAGTGAGTCGTGCAGTCAATTAGTAGCTGTTGTATGTTTTATTGTATGTTTTACAATTTGAATGCGTGTGCAGTCATTTATGATAAGGAATACCATTACAAACAGTAGAGTGTATGGCGTGTGCAGTCATTTATGATAAGGAATACCATTACAAGCAGTAGAGTGTATGGCGTGTGCAGTCATTTATGATAAGGAATACCATTACAAGCAGTAGAGTGTATGGCGTCGTTTGTATTGGATGGCACAGCATAATATGACTGAGGAGGAAGTGACTCAATCATCAATGTATCTAACTAAGATGCATAGCTTGTTATAGTACATACATACGTGAAGTATCAATTCCTACAGTATGATGATATTAATAGGAAATTTTTCTCTTTTTAACAGCCAATATTTTAATTATAACTTAACCTGACGTTTTGACTTCTTGCCGAAAAAATTTCCTATTTTATAATTATTTCAGCCGAGAATGACTGAATTATGATGGTATTGTTATTGTTGTTACTATCTAGCTTGTGTGCTGGCATCAAGAACTACTGCCCTGACGGCATCCACCTTGTGATAGGGGATGTCCCTGCCACTCCTTTTGGTGCTTCCCCTGTGGGATCTGAGGAGCACCTGTCTAAGTGTTTCCTTCTCTCTCAGCTCATATGTGCCTGCAAGGTAACAGTCATTGTGATGCAGGACAAGTCCCTTACCGAGTGCTTTTCTTGCGGCAGATTCTTCAAGAGGGAGGAATGTTCATTTGCAGAGTGTACTCCATCTTGAGTCGGTTTACAGCGGGATTATTCTACATCATGTACAAGCTCTTTAAAGAGGTAAACAACAACAAATATACGAATAAGCAGTTGCGAACTGTCAAGAGGTAATGGATATCTGGATGATATTCTACACTAGGTATGCATCATCAAACCTATCACTTCATCTCCAACTTCTAGCGAGAGATTTTTGGTGTGTAAAGGATACAATGGCTGCAAATCCATCCTCACTCAGGTCTGTCTTGTCTGGTCTGGTCCTGGTGGTTTTCTGTTTCCTATTCACTTTCTTATTTGCTATGTAGCTGCTAATGGATATCAATGCTCACATCCGAGACCTCAGGAAGCAGAATGACACAGTGGATGTTCTAGAAATTTTGCCCATTCAGCAACTATTTGGTAAGGAATGTTACATGTGTACAATTGAATACCTAAATTTTGTTGTTGTTGTTGTTAGCCCTCAGCGCGCATGCGCGAGAGGGTTATAGTAGTCGTCCTGTCTGTCACACTCTGATTTTGGAGATTACTGACAATTAACCATTGATTTAGGTATGAACTTGCTCAGATTTAGGACCTTTCATTGTGTGAATTTCGGCACGAAGCTTCAGCTCCACATAGATACCAGTTTTTGTGGGTGACGCCCCCTACCGGCATGTCATAATCACGTGAGCAAATAATTTCTTGCAGCCCATGGGTAGTTTGCTTTATGCTAGGGGAAATTAATGGAGTTGAAAGGAGTGAAGTTTCGCATTGAAAATGTATACCGGTGAGTGTTTCTTGTCTGTTTAGCTTCTTCTTTTATGAAGACAGCGCTTCCATGTACCATTTTCATTGCTCGAGCTATATCGATGCCTGATTAAAATAGCTAACAGATTGCTTGTTCTTTTGGTCTGAGATTGTATTGTAATAGCTAGGTAGTGTTTAATAGCGCTGAGGGTTTGCACCTTTGGTGCTTCATTACAATAAAACTTCTATTAACGACCTCTCCGAGAGGCAACCAACCTCTCTGGAGAGACCAAATCACGCGCCCCCGATTGCAACTACAACAACTATAATGCATTTAGAGCCTCCGAGAAGCAACTACCTCTTATTTCCGACCAGCGACCAATTTCTCAGTCCCATCTTGCTCACAATAAATACATTCACCCCTCTGTGAGCGACCCAAAGACCACACCTACTGAAATTTGAGAGATTGCGGGCACGCGTAAGAAAATAAGAAATAGCATACAACACTACTCCTACAGTATCCAATTGTGTCTGGACGTAAGGTCTTCGCTAAAATGCTCGCTGAAAGTTTGGTGGTTCTTTATCTGAACAAAAAGTGCAGGAAATACTCTCCACAGGACAGTAAGAGCTACTAGGAAAAATCACCTGGCTTGCTACCAAATAAAGACTTGTTCGTTGCACATTACCCCTCAAACAATCCCCTTATTCTGGAGGGAAAAAAAATTTTTATTTTTATTTTTACAGAAAATTGCATGTCCAGTGGCAGCACATCCTATCAAAGTAGATAAATGTGGATGAGAAATAGCTAAGTTAGCTACCAGTAGCCACAAGAAGGCAATTGAGATTTCAGATGAAAAAATTTCTTGTGAAATGCTTGTCATCAGGACACCTTTCAGATTACCACAACAAGACATGCATCAATTAATGAATGTATGATTTTCCCTAACTCTTTATCACAAATAATGACATTTACAAAAGAACCTCTGAGAAAGTACCAACCTCTGAGAAGAGACCAAAAGTCCCGTCCCCAATGTGGTCACTATTCGGAGGTTTTACTGTATTATTATTATTATTGTTGTTGTTGTTGTTGTTGTTATTGTTATTATTGTTGTCATTATATTATTCATTTATTCATTCATTCTTTGTTTGTAGAGGAGCAGTTCTATCGCTACCTGTGTCTGAGTAATGAAAGAGTCACAAAGTATCGCATCAGAATGATTGCTCACTTAGAGTCCCACTTCAAGGACTTGGAAGTAA